>JYMV01005847.1_pt1 | contig 504361 bp, 458 predicted proteins | sample 338911 | NCBI WGS metagenome assembly JYMV01 (sample SAMN03354496, study PRJNA234377) | hydrothermal vent metagenome | biome: Deep sea; feature: Hydrothermal plumes at the Eastern Lau Spreading Center, Western Pacific Ocean; material: Seawater | place: Tonga | collected 2009 | depth 2000 m m
ACAATGGGCATCAGGGAATCGCCGCCCGCCCTCTTTGAGTTCGGGCAAGCCTTCTTTAAGCCTTTACTAGCAATAGTGAAGGCCTTTTTTTTTGCCCAGAACCGAGTAATCTACGTTACAGCGGATACGTGGTGGTGCAAACCCTCCAAAGTTTGAATGGTAACCACCTCCTTTCCGAGGTACAATTGAAACTGACCATAGGAATGTGCTTGCGCCGCTCGACACTACTATACACCTTCCTTAATGTCCAATCTAAATTATTGGGTTGGACCTTTTTTATGCCCAGAACCGAGCAATCTACGTTACCACGGATACGTGGTGGCACGGCAATCCCATCTTTAATTTGACCGCGGGACAGAAAATGTTCCGTGCCGTTTGGATACCGTGGCCCCGCCTCCAAGGAGTCGTGGTACATTGCAAAAGCCATCCCGCGCTTTATTTGGGATTGACCACCTTTACGGTGCACTCTTCACAATGGTGGTAGCATGTCCTTTTGCCGTATGAATAAAACCCGGAGCCTTGGCGGTTAGTTCTAATGACAATATAACCAAACTTCTTTATGCGCCGACCATAATCTGCAACAGGGATAGTAGCGGCAGCTTTTGCCGAAGTACGTATTGAGGCAAAACTATAGTGGATAGCCCGGCCTGAGGCGTCACGCCTCAGGGTTGCTCATATAACATAAGTTAGCTGTATCTTAAACCCATTACTGCTTTTACAGAAACTAATCACTGTAGGAACTATGTTAGCTCACTGGTCTGTTTTCGATCTTCCTCTTTCTTCGAAATTTTATGTTATATATTTATCCGTAATAGTTTGCTTGTATATTCACAGAAGGACCAACTCAGACATATTCATGGGTTAACGAACAAGAAATCCCATAATCCACATAAGTTGCTTATTTTTAAAGGATAATAACAATACTGATACAGGATGGTTGCATGTTCGAAATACTGTATGCACATGAATATTACAGAGTACGCTTTGTAACTAATTATACATCATGGAAAAAATAGACTGGCTCACCTATCCACATAGTAGTGGTTTTCTAATCTTTCTACTAGGGGGTTGGTTGCTTTTTGCAATTTACCATTTATTGCTTTTTGCTAAAAACAGGAATTTTTTATACTTGTTATATGGCTGCTACCTTATCTCTATAATAGGATACCAATTTTATTTCCTCCAATATCAATACTTTCCATATAGAAATACGGTATTAGATTTCTTGCGTTCCCAACCCATGATATTTGCTGAATTATCGTACTTGATCTATTTCATTTTTACATTTCGATTTTTGGATATCAAGAAAGATTTTCCGAGGAGTTATACATACATCACCCGAGCTTTAATGATTCTTGCGGTTTATTCGGTTTTAAATTTTGTGATTCAAATTGTGACGAATGATGTGGTTCTTGCAAATCAGATATACCATGGATATGTAGTGGCTGTTACCATTTTAAGTGTGATCACATACGTGATGTTTTTTAGGTCTAAACATCCTTTGCGTTACTATATCATCATTGGATCCTTATTTTTGAGTATTGGCTCTTATTTGTCATTATTTCTATCAATTCAGGACATGGCAAATGAGCGAAATTTTGAAAGTGCATATACTTTTTTGTATGGTGGATACTTGATCGAAACTGTACTTTTTGCTCTAGGGTTAGGGCATTTGCAGTTTCTCACCAAACAGGAGAAACAGGAGGCCCAACAAAAATTAATTTTGCAGTATCAAGAAAATCAACGTTTACAGAATGCAATTGAAGATAAATTAAGACAGGATGTAAGTAGTTTGACAGAACAATCCCGTTTAGATGAACTAGCTAAACTTCAGATGAAATACGAAAAGGAAGTTTCGGATTTAAAAATCAGCGTGCTTAGGAGCCAAATGAACCCTCACTTTATTTTCAATTCACTTAATTCGATCAAACACTTTGTGATTGATAATAAAAAAGAAAATGCAGTATACTATTTAAATAAATTCTCAAAATTAATACGGCAGATCCTATCATCCACATTCCAGAAATCAATTTCTCTTTCAGAAGAGATTGAACTAGTTGAGTTATATGTAAATATTGAGAATATTCGATTTGATAATGAAATTGATTTAACTATTGAAGTCGATAAAGAAATTCCAGTAGACACGGTTAGGGTACCGGCACTGGTGCTCCAACCTTTTGTTGAAAATGCTATTTGGCATGGGTTGTCAAGTTCTGAGCATGATAAAAAATTGTGGATAACGGTTCGCAAAGTAAACGAACATTCTATCGTGATTGATATTGTGGATAACGGAATTGGACGTATACGCGCTGGAGAAATTAGAAAACGAAAAATGTTTAAGCAAGAATCTGTCGGTTTGAAAATAACCGAAGAGCGGCTAGCTATATTTACGAGAGAACAAAATACTTCATTCGTCTTTGAAATAGAAGATTTGTATAATGAAAATGGTTCTGCTGCTGGAACTAAGGTTCATCTTGTAATTCCGATACATATAGGTTGATTTTAATATAGTGCGATAAAATTCTGTAAATAATTTTCCAGAATTTTTATAGCCCATTTATTATTCAGAAAAAAAGCTATTGTCTATGGGTTCTTCTTTAATAGAATCTATCCAGATTTTTGAGCCTTCGTAATACATTTCAATTGGAAAACCAAAAAACGCTGCGCGATTATTGTCTTTTATACTCTGAGAGTAGGTTGAAAGCGTCCCACCAAGATCTGCTAGGCTTAGGCAAACATCTTCAGTAGCCCAAAACCGAGTACCTTCTAAAACATACTCGTTGGCTCGGTATCCTTCTATTTCCTTAACATTACCTGTTTTATGTTGGTTTTTATATGCAGTATATTCTTTTCGGGTAGCAAATCGTTTAGGTTGGTTTATTAGATATACACGTTTTCCCTGCACCATTTCTTTCATTATAGCAGCCATAGGGTTTGAACCCGCTTCCAGATCTGGATGTCCTTTGAGATGCCAGTAGCGATCATACTTTGAAGTGTATTGAATGATTGTGCCCCCTTGTTGTGTTGCTAGTTCTACAGCGATTTTATCTTCCTTAAAGTAATATTTTGCGCTGTTTTCTTTTCCTTCAGAACGAATGTGGTATACTAATGAACCTTCAAAACAATCACAAAATGGATCGCCTAAACCTACTGCATACCAGGCATTGGTAACTTGTTTCATTTCGTTTGAGCATTCACCATACAGTCTTTTTGCCGCACTAAGAGTGATATCCCGGTATTGCCTAAAGGTAATAGATGGTATTAAATCCTGATACGAATTGTAAACAATTTTTGCGGCTTTCTCCATACCAATTTTTTCAATTTCATAATAGTCCTCCTTGTCATTTTCCCCTTTTCCGCCTTCTGAAAGTAAATAAAACCAATGGCTAAGCACTGTGCCGTTTTGATGTCTCGACTTCCCTTTATTTAAATCTAAAGAAAGTTCAAAACTAGTCGGGTATTCTTGCCAATATTCGCCTTTGTAAGTATCGGGCCTTCCATTAGCTTTAGGGTCTTTTATATTTCTTGATTTTCCCTGTATAACTCGTTCCCCAATACTCCAGTCTCCATTGCCTTCATAAAAGGTCACGGCTACGGCAAAAATATCAGAAATCGCTTCTGTGATGGAGCCCGATTCGCCATTAAAATTCATATCGGCGTAGCTATATGTAACACCATGTGAGTATTCGTGTGCTACAATATCAAGGTCGGTTAAGGGGTCTTTATCATTATGGCCATCACCAAAAACAAGGTATTTAAAATTTGAATTATAATGTGCCCCGATATAGTTTTTTGAATAATTTACCGCTACTTTAAGATACCCATTACTATTATCCATTCCCTCTCGGTTAAAATTATCTTTAAAATAATCGTAAGTCATAGCGGATCCCCAATGTGCTTCGACCGCTGCTGGGGCATCGCTCCATATATTATCTTTTTCAAACAAATCACTTTCGTATAAAATTTGAGTAAATCCAGTACTGGTGATTGTTTCTTCACCTGTGGGTTTATAATACGTATCTTCCCGATATGATAGATTGTTTGCTGAAACGGTGTGAATCTTTCGGATGCTATCATAAAGCCGAAAGCCGCTCTCCAATTTTTCGATGGTAACACTTCCCATTTGTCCGGCTATCTTGTCTCTATATTCAGTATTGAAAGAAACCTGTTTGCCTGTGGTTGTGGTTCCTTTCCCGGGTTCGGTAAATGCATGTATTACAGGCACTACTTTTAAAACGTTTTGTCTGTTGATATCAACATACACCTGGTATGGCAGTTTATCTTTTTCATTAAAAACAAGTGTTTTATAACAAAACCAAAACTTATTTTTTGCTTCGTTAGCGCCGGCCAGGATAAGCGGCCCCTCTGTATCGACGATTTGAACATCTTGATAGGCAGCGTGAATAATTTGACTATTTGTTGCTGTAGAAAGGGTTTTCCCTACTGAAATATCGACGGAATCAAACAACAATCCGTTGGCATAGGTGGCCTTTCCGTTTTCCCGATGAAGAATATAGCTGCTACCATCTACGGGATATCCTTTATAGAGTTGTTGGTAATAGGTGTTGGTACTTCCATCGTTGAATTGCAGTTCTCGGGTTGGTTGTATTGTTACCTGAAGTTCCTTGGCGACCCATTCTGAAAAATTAGTTGGGGTAAGTGTATTGTCTGGATAAAACTCAATTCGTTCTGGTAGGCTAGAATAAGCACCATGTGTTGCTGATGCCTCTTGGTTTTTTGATGCTTTAGGGACTACCTTTTTGGTTATTTCGTTTACAACCCCTTCGTAAATACTCGAACATGAAATGAACGTTAGTGCTATAAAAAGGAATACTATCTTGACTGTTCTTACCATTATATTAATTCCTTAAAAATATATTAGCGATTAAAAAAATCTTTTAGCAGTTTAGAAAATTAAAGTGGGGGACTTGTATTTTGTAAACAACTACACTGAAACTATGCTATAAGTCTACAGCTGCAATAATTTATAAGTTCTTTAATTCGTTTAAATTTAGTTGCTCAATAATTTGATCTAATGCCTCCCGAGGCAGTTTGTGGGTTTCGAGCGTTACACCAAAGCGCATATCATACAAATATGAAATCCGATAGAATTCATCCTTCTTCACATACGTTTCCAATATTTTCAAGCCATTTTTTTCGTACGTTTTCTCATGCCCTGAAGATTTAATAGAATTAAGTTCTAACGTTTGTGCCATATAATGAGTCTGTATCGCAAGCAAACCATCTTTACTTGCTCCATCAACAATAGAAACTATTATTTTCTTGTTAGTTCCATCGGTATAAATTGCACCAGCCGAGGCGATGTCATTTTGTGAAATGCGACTTTTTGTAAATTCTGTGCGTTCTAGACTTCCCAGAGTAGTTGGTAGTATACTTTGAAGCTGCTTTTCTGAAGCCGGGGTGGTTGTTTTTAAACGTTCTCTAAAATCTTCAGTCTTAGGTTTTTCTTTAACCATCTTGGTGACTTCTTTGATTGTTTTTTTGTCTTGCTCGGTTTTGGAATTACATCCCAAAAAGAATGCTAAAGTCACTATAGCTAGTAAATAAGGTAGTTTCATAGGGTTTAATTTAGAAAGATTTCGTTTTATGTGATTTAATAATTGTTATTGAAGTGGAAATAAGACTTCAATATTTAACAGCAATCCTAGCTATTTGCAAGGGAGTGAACTCATAACTGAGCCAATGTTAATTGATTTCGCAAGTGCCGCAACGGGATTGTATTCATCAATTAAATATTTTAAAAGTATTAGTATATACCCTCTTCTCGCAACGCTACCATCTTCGCCCAAATCGAATACTGCAATATCATAAAGCGCTGTGGCAGCACCTACCGTCATTATAAAATCAATTTCTAATTTAGAGGCTCCCTTGAGACTACTACACCTCTCAGGGTCACCACCAATTAAGCCACCGCCAAGGCATGTTAATGCAATTCTACTTACTTCTTCATATTCTTCAAAAAACTCTTTCAATTCTGGAGTTAAAAGAGTGCCATCGCCTGCTCGCTGCGATATCAGTTCGGTTAAAGAATCGAAGCAATATCCTATTCCCGTATAAGATGCCTTTACCATGAGCTGCATTCCGTATAAATCATATTGCTCTTTACAAAGTGCCGCATTCTGTGCTCTATCTTCTAACTCTTGATCAAGTGAAGCTAATTTTAGAATCAAATAAATACATTTTAACTCTGAAGAATATTTGTCGAGTCCATTTATACCAGCCAGTATTTTTTTAATTTCATTTTTAAATTCTTTCATGGAAGCTGTTTCGGCGGCATCTTGTTGTGCATCTCCTACTTTTTCTTGAACCTCTTCCATGATATCACCAAGCAACCCGTCGAGTTGAGCGTAGGAGTACGTTGTGGATAGAAGTAAAGCTGTAATAAGTATATATAATATTTTCATATCGTTTAGTTTTAAATACTGGGAAGCGATTTAAAATGAAATTGACTTGTATATTCCCAGAGTGCTTCCTCAGTCATATTTCGGGTCTCGATTATAACCATAAATCTGTCATTAACTGTAAACTGTAAAATATAGGTATCGTCCTCTTTGCTGTATTTTTGAAAGTAAACCTTCCCATTTTTAGTTACTGTTCTTTGAAATCCCCCGTCTGTTGAAGTTTCTCGAGTAATGCGCTCTAGGTCTAAAAAAGGTGTAATCGCCACACTACCCATTCGGCCTGCTCCATCCAAAATGGTGATATCTAATTTGATATTCGGATTCGAATTTTTAAACCTTGCTATTGTAACATAGGTGAATGACGTTGGCAACGCATTGGTTTTATAGGTAACCCTATTTAGGTCGCCCAGCTTGACTGGCATCCAAGCATCCATATCGGTACTGCTTAAAGGTGTAAGTTTTTTAAGCTTCTCGGTAACAGGTTTTTGCTCCGCTTCTATTTCATCGAGTAGTTCCTCAGTGATGAATGGTTTTTCTTTAGAGTCGTTCGTCAGTGAATCCTTTTTTTCACCACAACTACTAAATAATAAAATAGCTAGGCTCATAAAGAGTGCGAAATTACGTTTTGTATAAATCATATTATTAGGTATATAGTGGTGTTTGGTTCCATCAGCTATTCAAGCGATATGGCATCCTTTCAGTATACGGGTACTGATTTCTTACTATTTAAATGCTAAAGTTTACATTAACAACTACAGATAAATTCATCTTCGCCAAGTGGCTGATACCACTGACACCCGAGATCTTCACAGCTCTCTTTCGCATCTTCTTCTTCACAACTTGTAAAGAATAGCGAAACAAATAATATTGGGATTAATAAGAATTTAGTTTTCATAATAAATTGATTTTAAGTATTAATTAAATTTTTGATTCTATTGTTTTATTAATTCATCAAAAGGGAATACGTCTAAAGCTTGATAGACATATTCTTTTTTTATGTTTTGAGCACCAATGGTAATGGCCAGTCGGTCTTTGTATAAGAATTCTATTGCGTATTGGTTAAGTGGTTTTACGAAAACTGATTTTCCACTTTTTCCATCGTTATTGAAATGGCGTGTAATACTTGTATTGTCTTCATGGTCTTCTTTTGGTTTTTTATAGCGAGCGTATCGTTTGTAGATTTTTGCTCCACCTTTACCTGCACAATCGGTAATTGAAATGGTAAATTTTTGATTGTTGCTTCCTGCGTATAATGCACTGGCTCCATTGGCATCAATACCTTTAAGGGTGCCTTTCTGAGTCGATTCTTGATTTAACTTTAGAATGGTTTTAGGAAACCAGTTTTGGATGTCGTCATCACTTAACGAATTGGTTTCTAATAGTTTTTTTTGAGTTGCAGAATTTTTATTGGAATCTATTTTAATGTGATCAGATTTTGTATTCTCAACAGCACCTTCATCTTTTTTCTTAGACCCTGTTTTATCATGCTCGGTATTATTACAGGCACATATTAGAAGAACGAATACACAGAAAAGTAATTTTGATGCTTTCATTTCTTTATTTTTTATAACGGATTGGATTCAAATTTGCTTTTAAATTTTTGCAAACCATTCTTCATATTTCTTGCCTAGAAATGGAACAGGTTTCTTTTTTTCGTTTAACGCGTTCATTAACCCTACGACCCACATATATATTAAAATGAATGCTCCTATGATATTCAAAATCCAGCCCAGAATTGGTATAAAACCTACAATTCCAAGAGCAACACCGGTAGCTGTTAGGCCTAAGGACTGTATAATATGGTACTTGGCATATTCAAAATTTTTATCGTTGTTCATCACATAGGCTATAATTAGACCAATAATGGTGATATATGAAATAATGGCAATTTGTTTTGCGTCCTGGTTAATTTTACTTTCTGATGTTTGTGTGTTTGTACTTTCCATATTCTTTGTTTTATGATTCAAAGTGTTTCTATTAAGTCTACTACTTACCGAGATTTTCGAAGTTTAAGTCCATTATATTATCCCATACTTGTTCTCGATCAAGATTTGAACGAATGGTGGTAAAAAAACGATTGTTATAAAAAAATTGGATATTGTATTCCTCAGTTAATTTAGTATAGCGCTCTTTTGCTATAAATTCATTTTTTTGCACTGTTTTTAAATAGCCCGTACTTGTTTCTTGATCTAAATTTTGTGATGCGATTTTATAGGCGGGAGCCGACATCTTAGCTCCTCTAATCCCTGCACCATCTATGATATTTATTTTAAAATAGGTGTCGCCATCGACAAAATTCAAATTTAATGTTGCTAGGTCTTCATGAGCATTTATCATGAGTCGGTCTTGCTTTAAATTCAAAATGCTTGATGGAAGCCATGCAGTAAATTCCTCTTTACTTAAGGGTGTTTTCTGCTCCAAACGTTTAACATTTTCTCTCCAGGAGGATTTTGACTCTTCTTTTTCTTCAGAAGCGACACGCTGGCTTTTGGTTGTGTTGGCTTCTTCCATTCCTTCGGAAGGATTTGCGCCGTTTTTACAACCGAGGGTTAGTATGAGAAGGCTAAAAAGGCCGTATAAAATAAATTGATTCTTCATTTTCATTACAGTTATTGTTCAAATAGGATTAATCTTGCGTCTTTTGGAAGCTTTTCAATAGTTGACATAGCGGTTTTAAGTGGACGTATTTTACCTCCGTCATTGTAGGTTTCCTTTACTTCAATTTTTACCATGTTCCAACCTTTTTTAAGATTGATGTTATACATTGTAACAATCTCAACTATACGTTTCATATCCATGGTATAGCTTTCTGTTTTACATTCACCATTTACTGAGGCAGCCTCTTCCACATAAAAGAAGTTGATGTAAAAACCTTTTACGAAGTCTTTTTTGCCGAGCGCGAAATAACTGTCATTAAAAGATTGCGAACTTGTAATGCGAAACTGTCCGAAGAATTCTTCGTTCGCCAAGTTTCCTGCATAAAAAGTACCTCTGGAAGCTAATTTGTGGATATTGATATCTCCGTTTTTTACTTCAACGTGTTCAGGATTACAATAAAACGCCTTACTTACGGTTGATTTTTGAATGCGCACATTACCATTTTCCTCTTCAGACTGAAGCGTACCCAATATGGCATTTGTTACATCCTCATTTAATGAGAAGATGGCATTACCTTTTTGCGAAATACTTCCTATAACCATTGGGTTTTCAGTGGGTAAAATTATTTCGGCTTGCTTGTTGTTCCAATTTTCAATGGTGCCTGTATAAGTGTTTTGGGCACAGGATATAGTTATAAAGAGTAGGAAACTGTAGTATAGATTTCTTCTTAATGATAGTTTCATTATGGTAGTTTTAGTCGTAGGCATATCAGTTTTTAAAAAAATTAGGTAGAGTTACTTTCCTGTTTTTTTTGTTTTTAGTTACTGTCGGTTTGGTGTTAATTTTTTGGTTAGTACATTCAATATTACCATCCATATGCATCTTCTATTGCATCTGTTATAAGTTGTCTTATATTGTTATCCCCATTTGTTAGAACAACTATGCCGGCAGTCTGGATGCCATCTTTGTTAATGTTTCTATACCCAGTAAACAATGCCCTGAACCCAGCGTTTGTCCCTCCATGAAAGTAGGTGTCTCCACTTACATTAAAACCATAATCCTCATCGATCAAACGTCTTATAGACGTTGTACTCAACACTCTTTTATTATCAAAAACACCATCATTGTTAACCATAATTAATACATTGGCCAACTCTTCCGCACTTGTATAAAGACCTGCTGCTGCATATTGAGAATATCTTTGAATAGGAATCATAGTTCCATTTCCATTATGTCCTCTTGAAAATTCTGATACTTTAAACTTGTTTTCTGGTTGGATTATAAAACCACTATTGTCCATATTCATAGGTTCTAGTATATTTTTTCTCATCCAATAGGGGTAGTCCATTTCTGTAATGTCCTCGGTTAATTTTTGGAGAACAGTAAAAGCTTGGCCAGAGTACCATGAACCTCTATTGTTTGGTTTGGAAGATGTGGGGTGGTATGTGATACTCACATCTTGCAAAAGCTCGTTAAGCGTTGGAGGAGGCCCTTCTGTGCCTCCGTATCCTCCTCCTGGGAATATACCTCTGCTATTGGCTCCTATATAATTACAATTGTTATCTAATAATGCACCTCGTCCAGTAATACCGCTCGTGTGCTGTAGAATACGGTCAATTCTAACCAAATTGAAGTTTGATGCCCATGAGGAATCCTTTACACATTCGTGGAAGGGAATGTCCCAGTCTAATTTATCTGAGGTCATTAAGTTTTCGGTGAATCCTACTTTATTTTCATCAATTAATTTAAATACTCCAATAGCAGCTATAGCCTTACTAATAGATGCTGCCTGAAACATAGACTCTGGATGAGCGGCGTATTTTTCGTTACCTTTCTGTAAATGGCCGTATCCTGTTTTCCAGGCTAACTTTCCATCAATAATCACTGCTACTGTTACGCCAGGAACTAAGCTATCTCTCATTACGTTCCATATAGACCCTCTTCCTACTATATCCCTTTCAAAAGACCGGATACGATTTTGGGGTGGATTTTTATTGATTTTGGTTGAAATTACAGACCAGCCCTCATTGTCTGGGTCGAACACAACGTTAGTGGGTGAATATCCTTGGCGTTTAAATTCGTTTATTTTATTGAAAGTTTCACCAGGTAAATTTCTTGAAAAATAGTAATCCTCTGCGATTACAAACCAGCCTCCACTTGGTGAAAAAGATACTTTTGTGATTTTTCTATCAGGTGCTTTGTTAGGCATATCTGTCTGCCTGATATTTCGCATGATTTGATAGCATTCATCAGGTATATTTCTAGTATAGTGTTTTCCATCTGTTGTCAGAATTACCCATGATTCGCCACTGCCATAAACGTTTTTATACGGAAATGCAACACTTTGTATTGTTTTTCCCTGTCCTTCCAATGACTTGATGCGTTCATAGCATTGCGGCGGGATATTTTTAGAAAAAGTACCATTTTCGGTAATAATGAGCCAAGAGTTGTTCCCACCGTTTGGAGGGAATACTACTTCCTTTATACAAATATTTCTACGTTGATAAGATTGAAGTTTTTCTCTGCAAGCTGAAGGTATGTTTTCTGCTACATATTCATTTGATTTGCTAATTAGTACCCAGCCGCCATTTGGAGCAAAAGAAAAACTTTTAATGGTATTGGTTGCAACCCATTCCTCTATCTTGGCATGTGCATCATTGTCAATTTTTTTATTGAATTTAATTTGAGGACCAACTTCTTCCGTACAACTAATATTGTTGCTATCGTCGTTCTGTCCGTCTCCAGGTATATTTGTAACTACGCCACCACCATAGGGCCTGTTGGATTGTAGCAACCGCTGACTGCTAGTATGGGCGGGTACCGCTACATCGCCAAAACCATTGAAATACACCGTTCCGGTGTTTTCTGGTACGTATATTTGTGTCTTGGTCTTCTGGTAGCCGCTGGGGTAGTACCGCAAATAGTATCCATCTGGGTGCTGGGTCCACTTACCGCTTTCCCATCCATTTACAATAGGCTCTGCGCCAGCTAGCATTGCAATTTCCTCATACTCTGCGTAGCTGTTCACTGCATTGTAATATTTTGAGCGTAAGTTGTTCTCGGCCTCTATGATTGCTCGTGCTGCGTTCGATTTGTAACTTAACTTTCGGAGCTGCTTTTTGCCCAAGTTTTCCAATGCGTTCGTACTTAAGCGTGCAATTTCTTCTGTAGATAATACCCTTAGGGCAGTTGCTTTAATAGATCCTTTCATTTTGGAAAAATCAGTTTTAGCAATGATGGCCCAAAAAAGCAATTGGGCATCTTGTTTTTCGACCCTTCCTTCCTCAAAGGCATGTAAAATAGTTTCAAAGATATCGGCTTTGGGGCCATCCAATTCAGCATAAAACCTGCCACTTCCGCTGCTAGGGGCATAGGTTCCTGCCTTTATACAGAAACTGTCAAAAGAGCCCTCGTAATACCCTGGAGATAAACGGAAACCCTGTTCATTTGTGAAGGGTTGTGAAAAAATGTCTGTGTACGCTCGGTTGTCCCCAAAAGAGATGGGCTTAGTATTGCTTTTGTCCACATCGCTGAAGGAAGTGGAGACCGGGTCTCGCTGTAATTTTTTTAGGCTTACTTTTTCGGTTACGTTGCCAACCGTTTTTTTTATTTTATCAAAAATTTGCGCTTCAAGGTTCGGTTGAACAGTTAGAATTAAAATTAGTAGTGGAAGTGTCTTTAGTTTCATCGCATTGCTACTTAATGTGTTAGAATCAATTCGAATATAAAGGTTGTTTGGCCGATAAATTTAAAGTTTATTCAAAGTGGCTATAAAAATGTATGGATGGTTAGTATTTGTGTATCTAGTGGTTTTTACCGATAATTTAGATGTTTAGTACTTCCGTACAGAAAAACAATCCATTAGTCATAGAATCATGACCATATAGCCAACAATGAAATAAATTAGGAATCAAGTTCTTATATTTATGACTTAATTGATGCAACGCTGTCTATGTTAAATGCAATTATTGTTGATGATGAGTCTAAGGCTACCAAAATACTGACTTGGGAGATTGAAAAATTCTGTCCTGAAATTAATATAATCGATACGTTTACAAATCCGACAGAAGCTATATCAGGTATCAATTATTTAAAGCCGGATTGTGTGTTTTTAGATATCGAAATGCCCGAGATGGATGGATTTCAATTGCTGCGAGAGTTAGAATTCCGTGATTTCCACCTTATTATTTCTACGGCGTACGACAGTTATGCCATTAAAGCATTTAAAGAAAATGCTATTGATTATTTGCTGAAGCCGATAGATTCTGACGACCTTAAACGTGCGGTACAGAAAATTTTACATTTAAAGAAAGGACAAAATCTGGGTTCCCAGTTAAATCGATTTCTAAAGTCTATTCCATCGCATGGGCCCAAAAAAATTCAAATACCTTTGGCAGGACGTACCATTTATGTGGAACAAAATGACGTAGTATATTGCAAATCGGATGGCAACTACACCGAAATTTATCTGAAAGACGGAACAAAGCATGTGATCACCATGAATTTAAAAGAAGTTGATGCCGAGTTAATGAAAGAGGTTTTCTTCAGGACACATAACTCGTATCTGGTTCAACTTCACCACGTAAAAGAATATGTTAGAACCGATGGACACCACCTTATAATGGACACAGGGCAGACGATTCCAGTCTCACGTTCGAAAAAACAAGAATTGCTCAAAGCTTTAGAACAACTTTTATAATTGTAACGGAAACATAGACCAACTACAACAAATATTTGAGAACCCGCACCAAAGTGGGATATCTACCTTTATTATCGGTGGTTTACTAGTATTGACTGTCTATCACTTTTCACTCTATTTTCAGAATAGAGATAAAAGTTATTTGTACTACAGTCTGTATACCTTTTTGCTGTTTGTGCGCCAGAGTCTTTTTGCTGGGAACATGTTCTTTCAACAATGGGAGCCGCTTGACCATTTAGTCGATGAATTGCGTTATTTTTCAAGTAATATTGAATGGGCATATAATACCATTTATTTTGTGTTCGCATTTACCTTCGTAAACTTAAAATCGTATGCTCCCAAGTGGTATCGATTTGTGTTTTGGGGCGTAATTTTATTATTTGTAATGAATTTATCGACAGAGATAATTTATATCGTTTCAGGAAACACTGCTCTTACTGATACGGTATATATAGCGATGTCTGTTGTTTTAACAGTTTTTGCTGCAATTTGCTATATTCCCCTATTAAAGGCACCGGGTAATTTAAAATATTATATCGTGTTCGGTTCTGCGGCCTTTCTTATCTTTTCGCTTATTGCACTAATACAAGCCTTTACACATTTTATAGAACCAATCGCTGGAACCGAAATGTTTGTTTCTATATTCTATATTGGTCTTATTATGGAAAACATGCTATTCTCACTTGGGCTAGGGCATAAACAGCGGTTAATTTTGAGCGAGAAACAAAAAGCCGATAAAGAGCTCATTCATCAATTGCAGGAGAATGAAAAGCTTAGAGATGCCATTCAATTTCGCTTAGAAGAAGATGTATCCAACCTAAACAAAAAGGTTGAGTTAGAACGAATGCTGGCTAAACAGACCACATTAGAAAAAGAATTAGCCGAAATAAAACTCGCTTCCCTACGAAGCCAAATGAACCCACATTTTATATTCAATGCCCTTAATTCTATAAAATGCTTTATGATTGATGACGAACAAGAGAAGGCCGTGTACTATCTGAATAAATTCAGCAAACTTGTTCGCCTCATATTGTCTTCCTCTATGGAAAAAGACATTTCATTAAAAGAAGAGTTAGAAATTGCAGAGCATTATATACAGATTGAAAGAATCCGATTTAATGAAAGTTTTAATTTTAAACTGCATGTTGGCGATGAAATACCGCTTCATACTATTAAAGTACCTGCGTTACTATTGCAACCTTTTTTAGAGAATGCCATATGGCACGGATTGTCACCTAAACTAGGACCCAAAGACCTGAAACTTTCTGTAGAGGTAGCAGATGAAATGTTAAAAATTTGCATTACAGACAATGGTATAGGAAGAGAAAAATCCCGTGAAATACGTAGCCGAAAATTACTCAATCGTAAATCGTACGGACTAAAACTTACTGAAGAACGATTGCAAATTTTTGACCCTGGGAACACTTCTGGATCAGAATTTGAAATTGTTGATCTGAAAGACTCCAATGGAAATGCAATTGGAACTAAAGTAATTGTATTGCTGGCTATTGATCGTAAATATGCTTTACCTTTAGAATAATTTCAAATATTTCTAGGTTATTCTTTATAAAACAAATTGGGTGTACAAACTGGTAAAGTATGATTTATATAATTTTTCCTACTTTAGTTGTATAATTTTGAATTTACGATATGAAAACAAAAACTACTTTAACGTTACTGCTAATGTTGTGTATAACATTTTGCGGAATTGAATTGCTACAGGCGCAAGAAAGGATCTTGGCGCTTCAAGAACCATTTGTAATTTTAATAGATCCCGCAGATGGATCTATCCTCGATCCACAGTTTATTGATCTAACACCTCAAAATCAGGCATTGCCCAAAGCAATTGTTCGGGTGGATGACGAACTTTGGATATCAGACCAGACAGATGATCATATTTACCGTTACGATTTATCAGGTACATTTATAAGTATCATTACTGGAGGTTTGGATAACATTAAAGGTATGGCAGTGGTCGATAATAAAGAGGTGTGGGTGACCAACGCCGGTTCTAATAATGGGGCACCAGGAAATTCGATTGTTCGATTCGATTTTGATGGTACTGATCTCGGCTCTTTTACGACAGATGGATCTGCTTTCGATGTGGTTGATAAAGGCAATGGCGAAGTTTATATTTCATATATCACTACGGCAACTCGAATTGAAAGAAGAGATTATGACGGAAATATTATAGGAAATATTGTAGAATTGGGCGTTGTAGATTTCTTGCAGCAAATGGAAATAGACGACGAGAATAATTCTATAATCGCAGGAGTATTTAGTCCGTCGGTACCCAATGGTCCTGGATTGTACGAATTCTCAGAGACAGATGGCGAAATTCTAAATTATTATGATGTTGGAGCTTTACGAGGTGTTGCCTCGCTTGACAATGGCAATATCGTATTTTCTACAGGAAATAATATTAATCTATTAGATATAGATACCGGAACTGCCAGTCTTTTGTCTGCTGGTGGTTCTAGTCAGTTTTTTACAAGAGCCACGTTAATGCCATGTTCTACACCAAGCACACCCGTTGGAGATGCAGTGCAAACATTTGATGACGGAGCTACCATTGCCGATTTAGTGGTAGATCCTACCGACGTATCTTGGTATGCCACAGCGGCTGACGCTATGAGCAATACAAATTCGTTACCATATAGTACATTGCTCGAAGATGGCGAAGATTATTTTGCCGCGTCCATCGATTTCAGCTGTATAAGTGATCCACTAGAAGTAACGGTAAACTTGGTGTTAGGTGTAAATGAATTCGACAAAAACTCGGTGAATTTGTATCCGAACCCCGTGACGAATACCCTGAATATTTCAAGCGAAGTTTCTATTGATAGTATTGTATTGCATTCAGTATTAGGGCAGATGCTCTTGGAAAAAGAAATAGGGACGACGTCTGCTACCTTAGATGTTTCTAATTTGTCTAATGGAATATACCTGTTAACCGTTCGTTCAGGGAACCAAATACAAACATTAAAATTTATAAAAGAGTAATTAATGAAACATAGATTTTAGGACTAACTTTATTCCACTAAATAGTGTAAAAATAGTTCCAGCCATCCCAAGTATTGCAAGCGGTAAAATGTAATACATTGGGATGGTTTCTTTGTTTAAGAATGTAAACGTAAATAGATAAGTGGTTACAACCAATAGCGGAAGTGCCAGTGCCAGACGCTTTAGCCCTTTAATGAGTAATTGCTTATCTGTATGGCCGCGTTGCTTATCGCTCATTTCTGTAACTGTTTATAGCCGTACGCACACTGCCGTGTTTTTTTAATAGGAATGTGGCTTCATCTTCCTTAATTTCCAGTTCGTCCATGATCATACGGGTACCACGGTCTACTAATTTATTGTTACTTAATTGCATGTCTACCATTCTGTTTCCTTGTACACGACCCATTTGAATCATTGCTACTGTTGAAATCATATTGAGAACCAACTTTTGGGCTGTGCCAGCTTTCATTCGAGAACTTCCAGTAACAAATTCAGGGCCTACCACAACTACTACAGGATATAGGGCTACTTGGTGTAAAGGGCTCCCATCATTGCAGGTAATACATCCCGTAGCAATATTGTTTTCGTTACACTTTTTGAGTGCTGAAATCACATAGGGGGTAGTGCCAGAAGCAGCGATACCAATTACAATGTCTTTTTCTGAAATTTGATGCTCTTGTAAGTCTTCCCAACCCTGAGATTGTGAATCTTCTGCGAACTCGACTGCTTTTCGAATTGCCGAATCTCCTCCAGCCATAATTCCTACTACCAAACCGTGGTCTACGCCAAATGTGGGCGGACATTCACTTGCGTCTACGATTCCCAGTCTACCGCTGGTACCTGCACCAATATAGAATAGTCGTCCTCCAGCTTTTAATCGATCCGCAACTAAGGCAGTTAGCTTTTCAATCTCGGGAAGCGCTTTCTCAACAGCCAAGGGAACTGTTTTATCTTCGTTGTTGATATGTTGAAGCAATGCTGAAATTTCCATTTTTTCTAAATGGTTGTAATGCGATTCTGCCTCTGTGGTTTTTGTGAAACTCATGGTATAAAGTTACAATTTATTGAACGGTATACGACAAGGTGGAAATTTCAGAAACCCGGAAATATCCCAACGGAAAATTATCTGGGTTGGTAGTATTCACAATATTTCCCCGTACAGTGGCAGGCTGTGTCTCAAAGGGCCCTCCACTATCATCAGAACCTTGTTGCAATAATATGAACATAAAATTATAGAATTCTTGATCAACTCCGCTCAGTACAAAATCCACTTCATCATCGGGCTGCAAATCTTCTACCGAATAAAATCCGAATATAGAGTTGCCATCAAAAAATTCATCAAAAAACGTGTCGTACACATCGCCTCGTTGCGATAAGCCTTCAAAAAAATAATAGTTGTCAACCCCTGCTGGGTCAGTGAAAAAAGCTTTTAGTTCAATGTCATCACCGCTAAAGCCACCATCATCGCGTTGTTCAACAAATTCTAACGTAGGAACTGTATTGAGCGTTTCTGTGGCCGTAAATGTTTCATTGCTATAGCTAACTTCTAAAGTGTATTCAGTTTCATTTTCTACTGAAATAGTCGCTGTGTATATTCCGTTCGCTGTATGATCTAGAGTAGTAACACCAGACGGCGAACTTATGGTCACTAATGCGTCTGAAACCGTAGGGATCACATTGTCGAAGAAGGGAGCCGTGGTAGTGAGGCGAACATACACTTCTGAAGCATCGGTTGTTTTATCGCGCGTTAATTTTGCATCTATGACCAATTTTGGAGCACTTTCATTCAAATCTATTTCTACTACATCTTCACATGCAGTAAATGTAAGTGCTAAGATTGCTATGTAAATGAGTGGCTTCATTGTCAGAATTTAAAGTTATAGGTAATGGCAGGAATAATACCAAATATAGAGAGCCGGACCGCTTCATTCTGTCCAATATCCGTGTTTTCCCTAAACGAAAGAGAGGCAGCGTTTTTTCGGTTGTAGATATTGTAAATACTGAAAACCCATTCGCTCTTCCAACGTTTCGTATTCTCAGGTTTCGGGGAATATGTGGCCGAAACATCTATATGATGAAAATCTTGTAATCTGCTGCTATTTCTGGCTTCGTAAACAGGTACAGTAATATTATTAAACTCATATTGTCCCGAAGGAAAGGTGCTGGGGCGCCCAGTTTGATAGATTGCATTGGCGCCAAATGACCATTTTTTGCTGAGTTCGTATTGGGCTGTAACCGAAATATCATGTGGTTTGTCCCAGGCCGAGTTGTACCATTGGCCGTTGTTAATCCCGATTTCTTCTGGAGTTCTGCCTGGAGTACGTTGTTCACTTTTAGACAGTGTGTAGGCAATCCATCCTTGTAATTTTCCTTCGGTTTTTCTGAGAAGGAATTCGAGACCATATGCCCTCGCTTCACCAGTTAATAAAATTTGCTCTACGGCATCATTTGCAATCAGGTCGGCATCGTCTACATAATCCAATCGGTTTGAAACCGTTTTATAAAAGGTTTCGACTTCAAACGAATACCGGTCGAATTTTTTAAAGAACCCTGCTGCAACTTGATCTGCCAATTGGGGTTCTATAAACTTTCCGCTGGGCGCATAAATATCGAATGGAGTAGGAGAGGTGGTGTTGCTGATAAGGTGAATGTACTGTGCGGTACGATTGTAACTAGCTTTTACCGAAGTAGTTTCATTTAGCTGAAAAGCGGCTGCTATCCTGGGCTCTAGATTTGCAAACGCTTTTATGGTCTCACTTCTCTTAAAGGAAATAGTGTCGATTGGCGTCGCTTTTTGATAAATATCTAAATCGGAATTATACAAAATAGGGTTGTCATTTTCATACACATTGAGTGCATTCTGCCCTAGTCTGTTAAAGGTTGAAAGTCGTAATCCGGCCTGTACCGAAAGACGGTCGGTAATTTGTATTTCAGCATCTGCATAAGCAGCGTTTTCTGTGGCGTATTTTTTAGTGAGTTTAAAAGGATTGATTCCCGAGGTTTCGGTAGTCGGATTTATTTCACCGGGGTTGAATTGGTAATAAATACCGTTGATTCCGTATTGGAGTTTGAGATTGTCGGTTAGGTAATGGGTGAAATCGTATTTCAAATTAAAATTCTGGATTCCACTGTCGAAGTCAAATTCAACAAAATTAAGTTCGAGTCCGTAGTAATAATCCGAATAAATCAACGATAGATTACTGAACAATTTGTCGGTAAACAAATGATTCCATCGCAAGTTAATAGTGGCATTTCCGAAGTTATTGCTAAAGCTATCTGCAATCGAAAAAACATCACGGCCAAAGTAACCAGACAAATACAAGCGGTTATTGTCATTTACATTGTAGCTTATTTTTGTGTTTAGGTCATAAAAGTAGGCTACATTATCATTGTCGAATAGCGGAAGAAATAAATGCGCGTAACTACTACGTCCACCCACTAAGAATGACGCTGTATCTTTTTTTATGGGACCTTCCAATAGTAGTCTGCTTGCTACTAGGCCAATACCACCATTGGCCCTAAAATCGCGTTTGCTACCATCTTTTTGGTAAATGTCGAGTACCGATGAAATGCGCCCTCCATAACGTGCAGGAATGCCACCTTTGTATAAAGTAAGGTCTTTGATTGCATCTGGATTGAAAACAGAGAAAAAACCAAAAAGGTGAGACGAATTATAAAGCGTTGCCTCATCTAAAAGAATAAGATTTTGGTCTGCCGCCCCGCCCCGCACGTTGAATCCGCTAGCACCTTCACCAGCATTAGTTACTCCAGGAAGTAGGGTGATAGCCTTTATAACGTCTTTTTCGCCCAATACCACGGGAATTTTCTTTATGGTTTCAGCGGTGAGACGGTTCACACTCATCTCTGGTTTTCGGATATTGAGTGCTTCAACATCTGTTTTAATGATGACTTCGTCTAACTGTTGGGTATCGGTTTCCAACGAAATATTCAAAGTGGTATTTTCTGAAAGTGCAACGTTATTCTGTACAGTAGTAAAGCCAATATTGCTATAATAAACATCGTAACTTCCTTCAGGAAGTGTGATCGAATAGAAACCGTATTCGTTGGTAATTGTTCCCGTTTGAAGCGACGGAATAATTACGTTTACACCAAACAAAGTCTCTCCCGTATCTGCCTCAGAAACGGTCCCGCTAAGCGTATATTTTTCTTGTGAAAAGGTTGCTGTACCTAATAAAAGGCAGAGCAGTAGGCAGAGAATATTTTTCAAAAGCAATTTTATTTAAAAGTACTAACTAGGGCAGTATAAAAAAGCCTTCCCACTATAGGAAGGCTTTGCAATACTTATTCAATTTCTGATAGTATATTGTTTAGGGTGTCGCTGGCACGCATTTCATCATTCACGCGTTCAATATTGGGTTGGTAATACCCTTCAATATCTACTGGATGCCCTTGAGCGTCTATTAATTCTTGTAGGATAACATCTTTATGCTTCTTCATTTTTTCAGCAACAGGAGTAAATCGAGCTTTTAAAGTCTCATCTTTGTCTTGGTTAGCTAAAGCTTCAGCCCAATACATCGCGAGGTAAAAGTGACTTCCGCGGTTGTCTAACTCGTTCACTTTTCTAGACGGTCCTTTTTTGTTTTCTAAAAGCTTTTCGGTAGCATCATCTAAGGTTTCAGATAAAAGCAACGCCTTATCATTGTTGTACGTAGCACCTAAATGCTCTAGGGATACCGCGATGGCTAAAAATTCGCCTAAGGAGTCCCAGCGTAAATGTCCCTCTTCCACGAACTGTTGTACGTGTTTGGGAGCCGAGCCACCCGCACCTGTTTCAAACAGTCCGCCACCATTCATTAAAGGAACGATAGACAACATTTTGGCGCTGGTTCCTAACTCTAAGATTGGGAACAAATCGGTTAAGTAATCCCGTAATACGTTTCCAGTAACTGAAATGGTATTTTCACCATTTTTCACACGCTCAAGCGTGTATTCGGTAGCTTTTGCAACCGATAATATTTTTATTTCCAGTCCGCTCGTATCGTGATTAGGAAGGTATTTGTTTACTTTTTTAATCAGTTCGGCATCGTGTGCACGATTTTCATCTAACCAGAAAACTGCTGGCCAACCTGTGGCGCGTGCTCTGCTTACGGCTAATTTTACCCAATCTTGAATTGGCAGGTCTTTTACCTGACACATACGCCAGATATCCCCTTCATTTACTGTATGCGACATCAAGGTAGTTCCGTTGGTGTTGATTACCGATACGGTACCTGCTTTTTTTATTTCGAAAGTCTTGTCGTGCGATCCGTATTCTTCTGCTTTTTGTGCCATTAAGCCAACGTTTGGAACGGTTCCCATGGTTGTAGGATCGAAAGCTCCATGTTTTTTACAGAATTCGATGGTCGCTTCATACAAATCGGCATAACTACTATCAGGAATTACAGCTTTTGTGTCTTGCTGGTTTCCTTCAGCGTTCCACATTTGCCCAGATGTTCTAATCATTGCTGGCATAGAAGCATCTATAATCACATCACTTGGTACATGCAAGTTGGTGATCCCTTTGTCGCTATTTACCATGGCGAGGTCTGGATTGTTTTCAAACGCTTGGTCTATGTCTGCTAAGATTTCGTCACGTTTTGCCTGCGGAAGTTTGCCAATGTCATTCAAGACATCTCCAAAACCATTGTTTGGATCAACATTTGCCTCTTTTAGTGCTTCGCTATGCTTTTCAAATACATCAGCGAAGAATACTCTAACAGCATGTCCAAAAATAATGGGGTCGCTTACCTTCATCATGGTGGCTTTCATGTGTAGTGAAAACAACACGCCTTTGTCTTTAGCGTCTTTTATTTGCTCACGTAGAAACGAAAGCAGTGCTTTTTTCTCTAACACCGAAGCATCAATAATTTCACCTTCAAGTACCGCGATGTTTTCTTTTAAAATTGTTTCTGAACCATCATTGCTTTTCAAAATGATCGATACACTTCCTTGGTTGTTTATGGTTACCGACTGCTCGTTGTGTCTGAAATCGCCCGACTGCATGGTGGCGACATGACTTTTAGAATCTGCGCTCCAAGCTCCCATTCGGTGTGGATTCTTCTTGGCGTAGTTTTTTACGGCTTTTGGGGCTCTACGGTCGCTATTACCTTCCCGTAATACTGGGTTTACCGCACTACCTTTCACTTTATCATAGGCGGTTTTAATTTTTTGCTCTTCGTCGTTTGTTGGATTTTCAGGATAGTCTGGAATAGCATATCCTTTCGCCTGAAGCTCAGAAATCGCAGCAGTTAATTGCGGAATTGAAGCACTAATATTTGGTAATTTTATGATGTTGGCTTCTGGTGTTTTAGCCAATTCACCCAATTCTGCCAGCGCATCCGAAACTTGTTGTTCTTTTGGTAAATGATCTACCATGGCTGCTAATATCCTACCTGCGAGTGAAATATCACGTGTCTCAACCTGTATGTTTGAAGGTCTTGTATAAGCTTCAACGATTGGCAACAAAGAATGGGTAGCCAAAAATGGAGCTTCATCGGTTTTGGTATAGATAATCTTAGCGGTCTTGGTCATATTGAAAGATTTTATGTCGGTTGGTACTATTTTTAATGTCGTTTCACCGTATTACTGCGGTGGGCTGCAAAGATACGGATTTAGATAGCCGAATAAAAGGGAAGCAGCGATGTGGAATCAAACTTTATCAGTTTTTTAATAATTTGTTGATGATTGAGAATTGAAGAAATAAAAAAACCATTTAAAAACGGGAGATTTTCTCTTTGTAAAACAAGAAAAGCCATAACAGCGTGCGAGGCACTCTATTATGGCTCCTTGTGAAATCGTGCCGTTACCAACGCATCTTTCGATGTGATGCGAGTTTATTATACCCTCGCCGCTGTGACCGTATTTCAAAAAGAAGTATACTGTTTTTATGATGAGGCGTTTCTTACAATTTGCATTGAAGAACTCATCCCCAAAAAACTACTTCCAAACTTTTTAATAGTCTCCAAAGTAACCGTTCGTGAGAACCGTTAGCTTGTCAAACAACTACCAAAAAGAAATAAAGAACGTTACTTTATGTTTACAAAACAATGGTTGCATTGTTTCGATAGTGCTAATGTACTACACCGATTGAAAAAAACAAACATTGCAAGGTGTTATCTATCAACATTTTATAAACGTAGCTTATTAACAATTGTTCACAAAAAAAGCGACCCCGTTAAGGAGTCGCTCTGTAAGTACTGTAGGTAACTAACTATTGGCGCTTTTCGCGGATTCTAGCTTTTTTACCGGTAAGACCTCTAAAGTAGTAAATACGCTTTCTGCGTACACTTCCTTTTTTGTTGATCTCAATTTTTTGTAGTGCAGGCAAGTTCATTGGGAAGATACGCTCTACTCCAACGGTTCCTGACATTTTTCTAATGGTAAAGGTTTGTGTGGTACCTGTTCCTCTTAATTGAATCACGACACCTCTAAAGAACTGTGTTCTCTTTTTCTCACCTTCACGAATTTCGTAGTAGACAGTAATCGTGTCTCCAGCTCCAAATTTTGGAAATTCTTTCTTGGTTACAAATTCGTCTTGTACGTATTTTACTAACGCTTCCATTGTTTTATTTTACTATGGTTATGCTTACAGCAACATTCACGTATATCGTCAGAGGTTGGTGCAAATCGAGTGCAAAAATAGTGATTTTAGCTTAGCTTGCAAGTAGTTGAAGAAAATAATTCAGGAATTAGTCATCTAAAAGGTCAGGTCGTCGTTCCTGGGTATGCTTGAGCGCTTCATTTTCTCGCCACTCTTCAATTTTCGGGGTATTGCCGCTGGTTAGAATTTCAGGAACTTTCCAACCTTTATAATCGGCTGGCCGTGTGTAGATAGGGGGTGCTAGCAAATTGTCTTGAAAACTATCGGTAAGCGCACTGGTTTCGTTACCTAATACTCCAGGAAGCAATCGAATGATAGCGTCGCATACCAATGCTGCCGCAAGTTCACCACCGCTCAATACAAAATCACCAACTGATATTTCACGTGTCACAAAATGGTCTCGAACCCGTTGGTCTACACCCTTGTAATGGCCGCAGAGTACGATGATATTTTCGTGAAGCGAAAGTTCATTAGCCATGCCTTGGTTAAAGGTGTCGCCATCTGGGGTCATGTAAATAACTTCACTATAATCTCGTTCTGCCTTTAATTTTGTGATACACTTGTCAATAGGTTCAATCATCATCACCATACCTGCACCGCCGCCAAATTGGTAGTCGTCTATCTGCTTGTATTTGTTGGTGGCAAAATCACGCAAATTATGAATGTGTACTTCAACCAACCCTTTGTCTATGGCCCGCTTCAGAATTGAAGCGTCAAACGGACTCTGGAGGAGTTCTGGAACAACAGAAATGATATCTATACGCATCTAAAAAAGGTCTTTTTTCGACTTACAACGTGCAATCGATGATTTGGCACGGTCTAGCGTTGCTTGATCCAGGGTGTGCATTCCAGTTTTTTGGTAGTGTGCTATCGCCTCGTCTAAATTTCCTTGTTGTTCGTACATAATAGCATATTCGTTGTATATGGTCGATTTGGAAACCCCGGGAATGGTAATGGCTCGGTCTAATAATGTTTTAAGTTCGTCCCATTTTCCTAAAGTTGAAAGTAAGACCGCATAGTTGTAGTAGATGGCCGGATACATGGGAGATTTTTCTAAACACAATTTATAGAGTGTTTCTCCTTTTTCGTATTCCTTAAACTTAGTTTCATACAGAAACCCTAAATGATTGTAAGTTTTACCGAAGTTCGGGTCTATCTTAATCATTTCTTCCAGTGTGTTCTCGGCTTGCTCATAGTTGCCTGCTTTAATAGACGCATTGGCACGGTCTAACATTTCTTCAAGACGGGTAAGGTGGTCCATGGTGTGATACTTTAACCACAAAAATACGGAAAATGTAGGGCTAGATTTCCCAAGTGTAGTGAAATTTATCGTCATCCTTCTTCCATCCCAAACGTTCGTATAGATGTTGGGCGGGATTATTCACTTCAGTTTCTAGCGTAATTCCTTTGGCTCCTTCGGAAATGGCAAATTGTTTGGCCCGTTCCATCAAGGCTTCGCCAATACCCTTGTTGCGATGTACTTCGGAAACGTACAAATCATTCAAAATGTAGGTGCGTTGTGTTGAGACCGAAGAAAATGACGGATAAAGTTGTGTGAATCCCATGGCTTCTCCTGCATCTGAAAGGGCCATAAATATGATGGAGTCCTTCCGAAGCAATCGTTCAGATAAAAATTGCTTGGCACGTTCGATGTCTGAAGGTTGTTTGTAGAATACTCGATAGCGATTAAATAAAACTGACAAGTTTTCGAGATTATTGGTTGTGGCTAGAACAATGGTCATGGTAGTAAAGGTATAAAAAAAGCCCATCCGTTATAGAATGGGCTTTTCAGTTTAAAAAAGAAATTCAATTAATAATATGTATAACGTCGAACGTTTGCAATGTATTTTGCCAAACGGATTACCTGATGGCTATAGCCATACTCATTGTCGTACCAAACATATAATACTGCGTTTTTGCCGTCTTCAGTTACAATGGTTGCATTGCTATCGTAAATTGAAGGAGCCGAAGACCCAACAATATCGCTAGATACCAACTCGTTGTTCAGGCTGTATTTTATCTGTTCTACCAAATCACCTTCTAGAGCATATTTCTTCATAATGGCATTGATGCCATCTACTGAAGTTTTGGCTTCAAGCTCAAGATTTAAGATGGCCAAAGATCCGTTAGGAACAGGAACACGAATTGCATTCGACGTCAGTTTGCCATCAAAAGAAGGCAACGCTTTACTTACTGCTTGTCCGGCACCCGTTTCGGTAATCACCATGTTGAGCGCTGCAGCACGACCACGACGGTATTTTTTGTGCATATTGTCTACCAAATTCTGGTCATTGGTATAGGCGTGAATCGTTTCTAAGTGCCCATGAACAACACCTAGGCTATCTTCAATTGCCTTTAAAACTGGTGTAATGGCATTGGTGGTACATGAAGCGGCAGAAAAGATATCTACCTTAGCAGGGTCGTGCTCTTTATGATTTACACCGTGTACTATATTGGGTACATTTTTACCTGGCGCAGTTAACAATACTTTACTTGCTCCTTTTGGAACCAAATGGCGCGCTAGGGCTACATCGTCTCTAAATGCTCCAGTATTATCGATGATGAGGGCGTCATTAATGCCGTATTCAGTATAATCGATATCTTCCGGATTGTTGGCAGAGATGATATGAACGGTGGTTCCGTTAATGATGAGTGCTTGGTTCTCTACATCGGTACTCACTGTACCTGGAAAATCTCCGTGTACTGAGTCGTATTGAAGTAATGAAGCTCGTTTTTCTAAGACTGTTTTATCAACGGCACCTCTGGTAACGATGGCACGAAGGCGCATTTGGTTTCCTTTTCCCGTACGTGTCATTAGCTCACGCGCTAATAATCGGCCGATACGTCCAAAACCGTATAATACTACGTCCTTAGGAGTGATGTCCTTGACGTCTTTTGCATCTTTTAATTTGTCTGATACAAACGCCAAGGCATCTTCATACTTATTATCTTCTAAGTGGTATTCGTAGGTAAGTTTTCCAATGTCTAATTTTGCGGGTGGAAGGTCTAAGCTTTTAATAGCTTGCGCAATCTCTACACTATCAAATATTGAAATCGGTTTTTGTACAAACTCGCCAGCGTATTCATGAAGGTTCAGTATTTCGCTAACATTTCGGTCAATAAGTTGGTTGCGGAAGAGCACCAATTCAATAGATTTGTCGTACCATAGATCGCTTATTGTTTTAATAAATTCTACGGAAGCCTTGCGGCGATCGGTTTGAAAAGACAGTTCTTTTTCATAAACGTCATCAAAACTCATAGTGTGTTTTTTAGTGGCCCGTTATTAGGAATTATTGGGCGGGTTAAATTTGGGTGCAAAAGTACAGATTTTTAGAATTTTGGTGAAGTATATTTCTAAAATAAATACCCCCGATTCATTACGTTAGAATCAGGGGTGTTGTTTTATAATGATAATAGCTTTAGCGTATTGCTATCTAAAAATATAGGAATTTAATTGGCCTTGACCATCGATAAAGGTTAGCTTCACTGGATCACCAAATCCAGCGCTGCGCATCACACGCTTCACATCATCGATGTTTGCTACATCTGTATCGTTAACTTTAACGATAATTGCACCTTTCAGTGCAGACAGATCACGCGACTGGGTTTCAGAAACTACCACACCTTTCTTTACTCCAAAGGCATTTAGTTGTGCTTTGTTCGCATTTCGAACTTCAAGCCCAGTTTCTTCAATCGTAAATGTTTCCAACTTAATCAGGGTAACCGGAACAGTTTTCTTGTCGCCATCCCGAACTACGGTTACGTCTACTACATCGTCGGGTCTCTTAGAACCCAAGTAGCCTACAAGATCAGAGAATTTTGAAACTTTATATCCGTCAATTTTTTTTATGATATCTCCTTTTTTTAGTCCGCCTTTGTCGGCACCACTTCCTTTTTCAATATCGGCAATGTAGACACCTTCAGAAATATCGATGCCTTGTTGCTGTGCAAACTTGGTATTGATAGTAGAAATACCTAGGATGCCTCGTTGTACATTTCCGAACTCCATAATATCTTCAATCACTTTTCGGGCGTTGTTACTAGGTACGGCAAATGAATATCCTACATAACTTCCAGTTTCAGAAGTGATGGCGGTATTAATTCCGATAAGCTCTCCACGGGTGTTTACGAGTGCACCACCGCTATTTCCTCGGTTTACTGCGGCGTCTGTTTGGATAAACGATTGCGGATTGCGATCAAATTCATTTAAATCGCGTGCCTTCGCACTTACAATTCCGGCAGTAACTGTTGAGGTAAGATTAAAAGGGTTTCCAACAGCCAGAACCCATTCACCAATTTTTATTTCGTTGCTGTCCCCAAACGGAACGTAAGGAAATGTTTCATCGCTATCTACCCGAATCAGCGCAATATCTGTTTTGGGATCGGTACCAATAAGTTCGGCGTTATAAGTTTTGTTGTTGTTCAGGGTTACTTGTAGTTCGGCAGCATTTTCAATAACGTGATTGTTGGTTACAATATAACCGTCTGGCGAGATAATAACACCGCTACCAGAGCCAACTACAGGGCGCGATTTACCACCACCGTAAAAGTATTCCATCATGTTTGTGGGTTGTCTGTTCACCGTTGTGTTTTTAACGTGAACAACGGCATGTACCGTCTTTTCTGCAGCATCCGTAAAGTCGGTATTAAATGCGCTAGGATTTAGACCCGTATAATTTGTTGGAATAAAAGAAGTTTCATCTTGGGTAACAATAGCTGTAGTAGTGTCAGATTCAACAAAAAGCTTGTACCCTCCTAAAGTTGAGGCGCCTGCAATAAGGGCCACCATGAATAATTTAGCAGTTTGTTTCATACGTTTTTTCTTTATTTATAATTAACTAACATTATTAGGACGAGAATATTTCAGCATAATTTCGCTTTTAACGCACATTTAACAGCTATAAAACTAAATGACAAGCCTTCGCAATTTGTACATTTGCAGGCATGGAAATCAAGTTTTCTAAATATCAAGGTACGGGTAACGATTTTATACTTATTGATAATCGCCAATTACAATTCCCCAAAAACAATACCAAACTGGTGGCTCAACTATGCGACCGAAAATTTGGCATCGGGGCAGATGGCTTGATATTGCTAGAAAACCATACAGCTGCAGATTTTACAATGGTGTATTATAATGCAGATGGAAATATAAGTAGCATGTGTGGTAATGGCGGGCGATGCATTACAGATTTTGCAAAACATCTCGGAATTATCGAAACAACTGCAACCTTTGAAGCGATTGATGGGATGCACCAAGCAACGATTGAAAACGGGGTGGTGTCTTTAAAGATGAACGATGTTGCTAAAATTTCCGAAGAAGAAAATTATACGTTTCTAGACACGGGATCGCCGCACCACGTGCAATTGGTTGACAATTTGACAGCATTTGACGTATACCAAAATGGACGTACTATAAGAAATGATGTGTATGGAAAAGCCGGAGCTAACGTTAATTTTGTAGAATCCAAGCCAAACGGCGTTTTTGCCGTTCGCACTTACGAGCGGGGAGTAGAAAACGAAACATTGTCTTGTGGCACTGGTGTTACTGCTGTAGCTTTGGCCGTGCACGCTAGGGGATTAACGGCTTCTGAAACGGTAACCCTAGAACAGCCTGGAGGACAATTACAAGTACGTTTCAAAAAAACAGAAAATGGGTATAAGGAAGTTTATTTAATCGGTCCAGCTACGCAGGTATTCACAGGAATTATTAGTGTTTAAGATGAAAACGTTACAAGGAGAACATATCTATTTACGCGCACTTGAACCGTCAGATTTAGACTTTTTATACGCCCTTGAAAACGAAGAAGCCATTTGGGAGGTGAGCCATACATCACAACCTTTCTCAAAATATGTGCTTCAGCAATATTTAGAAAATTCGCATCGTGATATTTATGAGGTAAAACAGTTGCGCTTAGTAATTTGTGCTGCTGAAGATGACAAAGTGCTCGGATTTATCGACTTATTCGACTTTGAACCGAAGCATCGAAGGGTGGGTGTTGGAATTATTATTTTTAAAGAACAGGATAGGGGGAAGGGGTACGCCGTTGAAGCGCTACAGCTGCTTTCACGATATGTTGCAACCCATCTCAATGTGCACCAAATCTATGCAAACATTACAGCTGATAATGAACGTAGTAAAAAACTTTTTGAAAATTTGGGGTATCAAGCAGTAGGTGTAAAAAAAGATTGGATTTATGCTGCCAAAGGTTTTAAAGACGAAGTGCTCTACCAGCTCATCCTAAGTTCGTAAATTTGCCAACCGTATTTTTAAAGAATAGCACACAATGTATATCAAGAAAATTTTAATCACTATCGTACTCCTCGGCCTCGTGGGTATGGGAATTTTTTCATGGTATGTCTATACCACGGTGTTTACCCCAAATACTGCTTTTAGTAATACCGAAGCCCATGTATTTATCCCCACCGATGCTACTTTTTACGAAGTACAACAAGAACTGGGGCCACTGCTCGATGATATGGAAAGCTTTAATGCTGTAGCCAACAGAAAAGGCTATGTTACCAATGTAAAACCTGGACATTACATTCTTGAAAAGGGGATGAACAACAATGATATTGTAAACGCGCTACGTAGTAAAAACATTCCGATACAAGTGAAATTTAACAACCAAGAACGTCTTGAAGATTTGGCAGGTGCAATAGCCAGGCAAATAGAGGCTGATAGTATTTCGCTCTTGAATGCGATGAAGGATGCCACCTTTTTAGCTGAAAACGAACAGAACGAAGCCACGGCATTGGGTTTTTATGTTCCGAACACCTATGAATTTTACTGGAATACTTCAGCTGAAGGGTTTCGGGATAAAATGATTTCAGAATACAAACGGTTTTGGAACGAACAGCGCTTGGCCAAAGCCGAAAAATTGAACATGACACCAACCCAAGTAGTTTCCTTAGCAGCTGTTGTTCAGAAAGAAACTGCAAAAGTAGACGAGCGTAAACGGGTAGCGGGAGTTTATATGAACAGACTGCAGCGTGGCATGCTATTGCAGGCCGACCCCACCGTTATTTATGCAAAAAAACGGGCTGAAAATGATTTCGACCAAATTATTAAACGGGTGCTCTATAAAGACCTGGAAATAGACTCTCCTTATAACACCTACAAATATGCAGGTGTACCGCCTGGCCCTATTGCTATGCCCGACATTTCGTCTATCGATGCGGTGCTTAACTATGAAAAGCATGACTACCTATACTTTGTTGCGAATGTAGACAACTTTGGCTACCATAAATTTGCGAAAACCTTAGCCCAACATAACCGTAACAAGGCGGAATATGTACGGTGGATTTCCCAACAAGGCGTGAACAGATAATCGTTCGGAGCTTCTTCTACTTTTTAACGTTAAACCTTTATTAATCGACGGGTTAAAGACTGTTAATAGCACCTTTAAAGCCGTGTGGTACTACTATATTTAGAGTGTTGTTGAAAGTTTAAAATAACAACGTAAGATATTTAAGTTCATTGACGTACAAATTTCATAAAGCCTTTTAGCAAGCATGGATTTGCTAGCTACAAGTTTATGTTTGTTTTAGGAATTTCCTTCTGGCACGAAGTTAGAAGGCAATAATTATAACTAAAATAAATAGAACATGGTAAATCGTTTTATGAAATTGTCTGTGCTGCCCCTAATTATGGCTTTTGCCATGTTAGGTTTTTCGCCAACTACAAAGGCGGAACGTAATAGCGGTTCGATATTCATTTCTAATATTGTAGGCGAACAAGCCTATGTTCCTTACGAGTTTGAAGTGAATATGAACCCAGAAGAGGATGTTCCTTTTCTTGGGAAGTCATTTTTTGGCTTTGCTGAAGACCTCGGCTTTAGTGAAAGCAGTGGAAACTATAAAGCTGTAAATAGACTTGGTTATATGGGCAAATACCAGTTTGGCCGTTCAGCCCTTGAATGGGTTGGCGTAAAAAGTAAATATACGTTCTTGAATAGTCCAGATTTGCAGGAGGAAGCGTTTTCTACGCTTATTTCCCTGAATAAATTTGTGCTTCAAGATTATATTACTGAATATGTAGGCCAATACATCGCTGGTATTCAGATAACTGAATCAGGTCTAATCGCAGCGGCTCATTTGGGCGGTGCTGGGAACGTAATGAAGTTCCTAGATTCTGAAGGTGAAAATATCTTTGCAGACGCCAATAATGTACCAATTACGAAGTACATGAAGCGTTTTGGAGGATATGATTTAACTTCCATCGTACCAGATGCGAACGCCAGAGTGACACTATAATTATTGAAAAAGTTGGGTTGACAAGCCCAACTTTTTTCATTTTACGGTGTTTATAACTTAGTTGATTGTTTTTTAGTGATTTAGCACTTTTCTATCCTATTTTCAACTAATATTACTACGTTTTGTAGATTCTATTGATTCTTTGGAAATGATGCCTCTAGATGCTTTAACAAACTTTAACAGCTTGTGAATCAAGTTTATAAAATAATTCGTATTTTTGCGCGCTGAAATTGTGGTAGGTAGCTTCCTACCAAAATTCAACAAAATGATAAAAACAAAATATATACGAATAGCCGTTCTTCTAGTTGCCGTGGCATACATCGCGACTGGATTTACCTTCAAAAAGGAAACAGAAACATCTCTTTTTTCTACGGAAGGATTAGAACTATATTTCTACGTACCAAACGTTGATGAGGTGGTAGAAATTAAACCTTTGAGCAGCAATCATTTGTTCTTAGGTAAGACCTATGTCGGTTTTAGAGAAGCGCTTGGCTTCAAAGAATCTAGAGGTGACTATACGATTATAAATGAATTCGGATACTTAGGAAAGTATCAGTTTAATGTAAACACCCTGAAGATGATCGGTGTTTACAATCCAGATAGATTTTTAAAAGATTCTAAATTGCAGGAGGCTGCTTTTAGTGCCTATACCGCTAGAAATAAATGGATTTTACGTCGGGACATCAAACGCTTTGTGGGTAAAACCGTGGGTGGAATTCGCGTAACAGAGTCTGGTATTTTAGCTGCTGCCCACTTAGCGGGTGCCGGTAACGTGAAGAAATACTTGAGAAGTGGTGGTGCAACCGGATTTAGTGATGCTTTCGGAACTTCCATCGGGTATTATCTTAAAAAATTCTCTGGATACGATACGTCATTCATTAAACCGAACAAAAAAGCAAAAGTGAAATTGAAGGCGTAAGACACACTTCTATTTCTGAATAATAAATATAGTGGGCCTCTTATTGAGGTCCACTTTTGTTTTGCCCCACACCGAAGCAGGCATGGTTTTAATATACTCGGTAGGTAACGTTATGTCGCAGGCCACACAAACAAGTGTTTCAGGTTGTACTGTGTTTAGAATACTTTCGAGTAGTTGGTTATTACGGTAGGGAGTTTCAATAAAGAGTTGCGATTGGCTTTGTTCTGCTGAAAGGCGCTCTAACCGTTTAATTTCTTGGCGGCGTTCTCTTTTGTCGATAGGTAAATAACCATTGAAGGCAAAATTTTGCCCGTTAAATCCGCTGCCCATTAAAGCCAAAAGAATACTAGATGGTCCCACCAAAGGAACCACCCGAATACCTTGTCTATGCGCTGCTGCAACCGCTAAAGCACCAGGATCTGCAACGCCGGGACATCCAGCATCGCTCAACACCCCTACGTCGAACCCGTCATGGCATGGAGCGAGCATAGAAGGAATTTCACTGTCGTCTGTAAATTTATTAATTAGGTTAAAATGAAGTGAGGGTTGTGGCTTTCTCGGTGCAATACTTTTTATAAATCGACGCGCATTTTTTTCATGTTCTACAATGTAGTGGTCTATTTCTTCGATTGCCTTTTTAACCAACAAGGGCAATACTTCCAATGGTGGAGTATCGCCCAGGGTACATGGTATTAAATAAAGGTTTCCTTTTTTGGTGTCCATGGCAAATTTATTCTACCACTAGTTTCTTTATCAAGGTAGTATTGTTTTGCGTTGTTACCTTCAAAAGATAAATTCCTTGTGAAAGTGTTGAAATATCAATTTCTTTATTAGCAGTAGCCATTTTTTCTTCGGAAAAGAGTACACTTCCCTTTAGGTCTAATATCGTATAACCTGATAGCAAGCTATTTTTGAGTGCTATAGTAACATTATTTGATGTCGGATTTGGGTACATATAGAAAGTGCTAGCGTCATTTTCGTCTAAGCCTGCAATGGGTGATTCTGCAACTCTTGAAATACTTCCACTGTAATTCACGATAAACAGCTCGTCATTTTGGTCAACTCCGAACGTAGACCAATTACCTCCAAACGTTCCTAGGTTGTTCAAAACATTTGTATTGTCAACCGTACCGATCAATCCCGACACAAAATCGGCAAAGAAATAATACCCTTGCAACGACGGCTGTAAAGTTCCATTGTATACATAACCTCCCGTGATCGACGAACCTTGTGAATGCGGGTATTCTGCAACGGGTCCCGTAAGACCAGCCGATGGTGGCGGACAGTTTGCCAAAGGGGGAAGTGGGGTGTAGGGCTGTGATCCTTCAAAACAAACCCAACCATAATTTAAACCTGCTTCATCTACACCAACCTTGTTTATTTCTTCAATTGCGTTTTGGCCAACATCTGCAATCCAAAGGTCATCTGTGATACTATCGAATGAAAATTTCCATGGATTCCGTAAACCATACGCCCAAATTTCTTGTGCATTTGACGGATTTCCAGCAAATGGATTGGATGGGGGTATCCCATAATTAACTCCACCCACGGGGCTATCTACATCTATTCGGAGCAGTTTTCCTAAGAGCAATTCGGTGTTTTGAGCTCTATTGCCAGGATCACCGCCTGAACCACCATCTCCAGAAGAAATATAAAGAAATCCGTCTGGTCCAAATGTTATAAATCCGCCATTGTGGTTGCTGAAAGGTTGTTCATACCTCAGTAATTCAAGTTCAGATCCAGGTAATGCGATATTTGGATCTGCGGGGTCTACCGAGTATCGAGCAATTTTGGTAAACAAATCTGAACTCTCGGTAAATGTATAATTTACATAAAAGAATCCGTTGGTAGCATAATCAGGGTGAAAGGCTACGCTTAATAACCCGCGTTCACCACCTGATGTAACCTGTGAGGATATATCTAAAAATGGGTTGGCATTGGTGGTTCCATCAGGATTTACAATTTGTATCCTACCAGCTTGTTCTACCACGAATAAACGGTCGTCGCCAGCATTTTTTAAGTCTACGGGCTGTGAAAAACCTGTAGCAAAGGGTTCTAAAGAGATATTCTGAGCGAACATAAAAGAGCTCAAGAAAAGTACGAGTAGTAAAGGGATTTTTTTCATATTTTTTTTTGAACTACTAAGATACTTAAAAAGACGTGGAATCTAAAACTAAAGTCGAGCTGCAATTTTTTCACATGCAGCATCCAGAAGTTGATAGACATTCTCAAAGCCTTCGTCTCCTCCATGATAAGGGTCGGGTACGTCGCGTTTTTCTCCGGGATGCGTTTCTTCTAATATGAGATGTACCTTTTGTTCTTCATAAGGGTTGGTTGCTAACTTCATCACATCGCGGTAGTTGCTGTTGTCCATCACAAAAATATGGTCGTAGATTTCAAAATCGTAGGTCGAAAATTGTTTTCCACGTTGATTGGTAATATCGAGCCCATATTTGTTTGCAATTTCAATACTTCGTGGGTCGGGTAGCTCGCCTACATGCCAGCCGCCAGTACCTGCAGATTGAACTTCAACTTTAGAGGGGTCTACTTTCGATTTTAGAAGGCCTTCTGCCAAGGGAGAACGGCAAATGTTGCCAAGGCAGACCATGAGTATTTTTTTCATGTAGTGAATTGAATTTTAGGTGACACTATTTGTAAAAATAAAAAATCCCGCGTAAAGCAGGATTCAATTTATAGGGTCAATTTTTTCTGAAGATCTTCTACATATTTCCGAAACTGCTTGTCGGTACTAGACAGGTTGTCTACCGTTTTACAAGCGTGTAGTACAGTGGCATGGTCGCGCTGCCCAATTTGTGAACCGATGGAAGCTAAAGATGCTTTTGTAAATTTCTTAGCAAAGAACATGGCCAATTGTCTTGCTTGTACAATATGGCGTTTTCTGGTTTTCGATTGTAGTGTCTCTACATCCATCTGGAAATATTCACTCACCACTTTTTGAATGTAGTCTATAGAAACTTCACGCTTGGTGTGCTTCACATAGTTGTCTACAATTTTCTTGGCAAGATCTATCGTTATATCTTTTTTGTTGAAAGAGGAGTGTGCAATAAGTGAAATGATAGCACCTTCTAGTTCGCGAATGTTGGTTTTGATGTTATTGGCCAAAAACTCAACGATTTCTTCCGGCATTTCTACACCGTCGCGGTACAATTTATTTTTGATGATCGCCACACGAGTATCATAATCTGGATGGTTGAGTTCTGCTGAAAGTCCCCATTTAAAACGAGACAGTAAGCGTTGTTCAATATCGATCATATCTACAGGAGCCTTGTCACTGGTAAGGATTACCTGCTTCCCGTTTTGGTGCAAATGATTGAAAATATGGAAGAACACATCTTGGGTTCCCGCTTTTCCAGAGAGCAATTGTATATCATCAACAATCAGTACGTCAATAATCTGGTAAAAATGGATAAAGTCGTTGCGATTGTTCTTTTTTACACTCTCAATGTACTGTTGGGTAAACTTTTCCGCAGAAATATACAGAACAGTTTTTTCAGGATATTTGTCTTTAATGTCTACACCAATGGCATGTGCCAAGTGGGTTTTACCAAGTCCTACACCTCCAAAAATCAACAACGGATTGAAACTTGTGCCACCCGGTTTATTGGCAACAGCCATCCCGGCAGAGCGTGCCAACCGATTCGATTCTCCTTCTAGAAAATTTTCAAAATTGTAGGAGGGATTGAGTTGTGACTCGATTTTTACATTGCGAATACCAGGGATTACGAACGGATTCTTTAATTCTGGATTCTTGTTCTTGATGGGCACATCTACTTCTTGAGACTGCATGTTAGAACGGTTGCTACTCGGAATTTTTTCTGTAAAGGGTTGTTTGTTGCCGTAGGTGTTTTCCATTTTTATGACGTACACCAATTTGGCTTGGGTGCCCAACTCTTTTGTTAAAGCAACTTTCAAAATTTTCACGTAATGCTCTTCGAGCCATTCGTAGAAAAATTTACTAGGTACCTGAATGCTCAGGGCACTATCTGTGAGTTTTACTGCTTTTATAGGTTCAAACCAAGTTTTGTAAGCCTGCGAAGTAATGTTATCTTCAATAAAGGACAAACAATTGTTCCAAACCGATTGTGCAGTTTTGCTCATAATTTAATGTCGAAGTATAGTTAGTTAATATTGGGTGGTCAAGAAGCAGAAAAGAATTTTTCTAACGATTTCTTAACAGTGCAAATATGTGAACAAAAAAATTAAAAAAAAAACACTTGGGGTATTGAATTTCTAGTTTTTTTTCCTCATACTGTATCTTGTTCAAACATACGAAAAAATACCCCCTTTTTCACCTACAATGTATGAAAAAAAATCTTACAAAATTAAGAGTGCGCTATGCCGAGACCGATCAGATGGGGGTGGTGTACTACGGAAATTACGCACAATATTTAGAACAGGGAAGGACCGAATGGCTGCGTGAAATGGGCTTTTCATACAAGTGGATGGAATCCAACAATGTGATACTACCAGTGACGAACTTGAACATTAACTACAAGTTACCAGCACGTTATGACGATGTTATTTCCATTACAACGAATATAAAGAAAATTCCTACTTTCAAAATTGAATTCTATTACGAAATCCACAATCAGGAAGGGCAACTTTTAATAACCGCAGAGACTACTTTGGTCTTCATAAATGCGCAAACCAATAAGTTGATGAAAGCGCCTGATTATCTGTTGGAAAAATTAGCAGAATAGTTCAACAAAATATGTGAAATCTGTTCTTGAAATCGTGCAAAAACTTGAACAAAATATTTTCAATTAGCAATTGTGAGTTGAGAGTAGTGAGTAGTGAGTAGTGAGTAGTTAAGGGTGATAGGTGCTGCACTTCGACTACCCGCCAGTAGTAAATCTTTCGGGCTGGCGCTCAGTGTGACAAGTTGTGAGTTGTGAGTTTTGGACGAAGAGGGAAGCGCGAAGAGTGAAGAGTGAAGAATGAGCAGTGAAGAGGGGAGAGGGAAGTGGGAAGAGGGAAAGAGGGAAGATTGACAGATACTAGGTGGGTCAGGAAAATATTATTTCTTCAATAAGCGATAACTAACGGCCAATAACTAAAGACCATAGATAGAATTGTAAAGGGTTATAGATGCTGGGTGATGGGTGCTGGGTGGGTCAGAAAAAATATAATTTCTTCAATAACCGATAACTAACGACCAATGACTAAAGACCATAGATAGAATTGTAAAGGGTTATAGATGCTGGGTGATGGGTGCTGGGTGGGTCAGGAAAATATTATTTCTTCACTAACCGATAACTAACGGCCAATGACTAAAGACCATAGTTAGAATTGTGAAGGGTGATAGATGCTGGGTGTTGGGTGCTGGGTGGGTTGGAAAAAATATAATTTCTTCAATAATCGACAACCGACAACCAACTACCAACTACCAGCTACCAACTACTAACTACCAACTATCAATTACCAACTATCAACTACCAACTATCTACTACCAACTTTAAGCTGCCGCTTTCGGATTTAATCTTTCCGTTTAATCGAAACTTTATACGTATTGGTGAAGAGTTGAAAAATTCTTTCAGCTTCCTTTTTTCGAACAGAGATTATTATTTCACAATCTAGCGCCATGTTTTGCTCCAAAATGGTGAGATCTTCTTCCTTTATAATACGCATGACGGTATTCATTTCAGGGTAGTCAAATTTCAGTACGAACGCTTCATTAATAGTCCGTGTTACAATTTTTGAAGCGTCAAGGGCCAGCTGTGCTGAAGTTTTGTACGCTTGTATGAGTCCGCCAACTCCAAGTTTGGTTCCGCCAAAATAACGTACCGAAACGACCAAGATATTCGTTACATCAAATGCTTGCAATTGCCCGTATATTGGCATGCCTGCGCTATTGCTAGGTTCACCATCGTCGTTAGCACGATAGCTCTCGTATTCCATGCCCAGTTGCCAAGCGTAGCAAAAATGACGAGCTGTATGATGTTGTTTTTTTAAGGCTTCTAAACATTCTTTAATTTCATCTTCCGTTTTTACAGGAAAGGCATACCCAAAAAATTTACTCCCCTTTTCCTTAAAAAGTGTTTCCTTTCCTGGTTTCAGAATAGTTTTATAGGTGTCTTTTGCTTCTGAAGTCATATCCATTTTTCTAACGCGATCAATAAAATACTCACTACAGCCAAGCAGATTCCGATCCAATTTTTAAGCAAGAGTTTTTCTTTGAAAAGTAAAATTCCGACCAACGTAGATAACATCACAATGGCTACATTGTTGATAGTAAAGATGCCTGAACTTTCAAAAAGACCGCTGCGCAAGGCCTTTACCAAAAAGAAGATCGAAAAATAATTGGGTACGCCAAGTGCAATACCGCCTACGATGTTTTTCCATTGAAACTGAAATTTCCCCTGTGCTTTCTGTACTAACAACACCAAAATACCTAGACAGAATGCCGCAAAGAATATGGTTGCAGAGAACAAAGGAACATCGTTTTCGGCAACAAAAGTCCCTTCAATGTATTTGATACTGGTGTCTATGATTCCGCTCCCCAAGAATACCAAGACTGGGAAAATTAAATTTTTTGGTTGAATCGCCAATCCGTCTTTTTTCTTGACAGAAGCCAAATACACAGCTACCAACGCCAAAATAATACCCAAAACCTTAAATATCCCGAGGCTGTCTTTGTAATATAGGAGTCCGAACATAATCGGAATAACAACGCTCATCTTTGTCGCTACAGAGACCACTGAGAGTCCGCTGCGCTGCGTGGTAATCGCCATGAGGTTAAAAACAATTATAAATAGCGAGCCAAGTGCTATGCAGTAGTAAAACCAATCGAATGTAGGAATGACAGCCAGTTCAACAGTTCCCTGATAGCCAATAATTCCGCTGAGGCATGCCACGAAGTAATTTACTACGATCGCATGTAGGGTGTTCACGTTATACTTGCTGTAAAGCTTAAATACCACAAAAATGAGGGTAGAAGCAACAACACTGAGGAGGAGATAGATCAAATGGTTTGGTTTTTATAGTGAAATAAGGTATCTGAACCAATATTTTGTACCGATAGGAGAGCGCCTTGCAGCTCGGGGGCTTTTATTCCTTTCTGAAACTTTTTTGGACCTTCAAAAATATAAGCTTCGTCCCAACAATTTTCTGCTACAAAGGTGGCGATAGTTTTTGCGCCTCCTTCTATGATGATACTCTGCAAGCCTTTTAAATAGGCTATTTCTGAGATTTGTCTCGCTACTGCATTTGAGAAATCAATTTTTATAAACTCACAGTTTTCTGAATCTTTACTTTCGGCTTCTGTAAAAATATATGTTGGGGTGCTACCATCATATACAGCACTATGCCCGTCAGACCGTAAGGTTCTGTCTATTATTAATCGCGTAGGCGAGGGGCCATACCAATCTCTTGTGGTCAAGCTTGGGTTGTCATCTACCACCGTTTGGGTTCCCACCAAAATTCCTTGTGCTTCCGCTCTCAGTTTATGTGAGATTTGCCTAGCATAGGTGTTGGTGATCCATACGGGTTGCTGCTCGTTTTTTGTTAGTGGAGCAATAAAACCGTCTGTGGTCTGTGCCCATTTCAGAATTATAAATGGACGTTGTTTTTGTTGAAATGTGAAAAAACGTTTGTTTAGATCGGCGCATTCTTTTTCTAGCACACCCACCACAACGTCACAGCCTGCATCCAATAATTTTTTTATGCCACGCCCAGCCACTTTCGGATTTGGGTCTGTGGTACCTATGACCACCTTCTTGATGCCTTTTGAAATAATAAGGTCTGCACAGGGCGGTGTTTTTCCAAAATGGCTGCAAGGTTCTAAGTTTACGTAAATGGTGCTTTTTGTTAAAATACTTTTATCCCCAACGCTTGCAATCGCCAGCACTTCGGCATGTGGTTGGCCAGCCTTGCGGTGCCAGCCTTCGCCTATCACTTTTTTATTGTGCACGAGCACGCTGCCAACCAACGGATTTGGATAGGTGGTGCCTAGCCCGTTTTTGGCCAATTGAATGCAGCGCAACATGTATTTTTCGTGTATCTTCACACCTTTAAATAAGCGTCAAAAATACAAGGAATAACTGAGATGAACCAACCCATTATTCGTCCCATACAGAAAGAAGACAATACAGCGATTGCAACCCTTATTCGTACGGTTTTACTGGAGTTCGATGTGCCCAAAACTGGGACTGTTTTTGAAGATACTGCCTTAGACTGCATGTTCGAAACGTATAACAAACCAAAAGCAAGCTATCTTGTGGTAGAAGAAAACGGCAAACTGACAGGTGGTGCCGGTATTGCGCAACTTGAAAATTACGACGGCAATGTGTGTGAACTGCAAAAAATGTATTACTTGCCAACGGCTCGAGGTCGGGGGATTGGTACCGCTATGATTCAACAATGTTTGCAAACTGCTACTAAATTTGGTTTTGAGGCTTGTTATCTCGAAACCATGCCGTTCATGAAGGCTGCCCAAAAGTTGTACATACGCAACGGGTTTACTTATATTGACGGACCCATGGGTGATACGGGTCATTTCTCCTGCCCCGTACACATGCTCAAAAAATTATAAAACTATATAGACTTGTATCGTTCATGACACTAAAAGAGTTACGATCTACATTTACAACAGGCCTTTCTGGCAACTATCCTGCTGAAGAAATTCAGTCCTTTTTTAGTTGGTTGGCCGAAAGCTATTTGGGTTATTCGCGTTTTGAAGTGTCTATGAATTTAAATGAAACTGTTCCAGATGAAGTACAAACTAAATTTTCCGAAGCACTCATCCGACTAAAGAAACATGAGCCTATTCAATATATTTTGGGAGAAACTGAATTTTACGGACTCCCGATAAGGGTTTCCCCAGCCACTTTGATCCCGCGTCCCGAAACCGAAGAACTCGTTCAGTGGGTCATTGGTAATAGTCGTGAAAAACTTCCGAATCTCACAAAACTGAATGTTTTAGACATCGGCACCGGCTCGGGATGTATTGCGATTTCGTTGGCAAAATACCTTAAAAATGCTTCCGTTTCAGCCTTGGATATTTCCGAAGAAGCCATAGTAGTAGCGAAAGAAAATGCATTGCTTAACGATGTTGCGGTCAATTTTCAACAAGCCGATATATTGGCTATAAAACATCTTCCGCAGCAATATGATATCATAATTTCGAATCCGCCCTACGTGCGTGAGCTAGAAAAAAAACACATGCTGCCCAACGTTCTTGCCCACGAACCAGAAACTGCACTGTTTGTTTCAGATAAAGCCCCATTGTTGTTTTATGAGCAGATTGCAGCGCTTGCAACTACAAGCTTAACCCCGTCGGGAACCCTCTACTTCGAAATTAATGAGTATCTTAGTGAAGAAATGCACCAGATGTTGCAGGAAAAGGGTTTTGCTGAAATTGAGCTGAAAAAGGATCTGTTCGGTAAATTCAGAATGCTAAAATGCAAGTTGACGTCTTGATTTAAAACCTGTAATACCTTAAAATAGAACTGATGGCCCAATTAAACCATATTTGTGTGTTCTGCGGAAGTAGCGACGGAAACGATTCCCAGATTACCGAAGCCGCTGTGCGTTTAGCCGAAACTTTCGCAAAACGTGAAATTACCATGGTGTATGGAGCTGCTAAAATTGGTGTTATGGGAACCCTTGCTAAAACCATACTCGATGCCCGAGGGAAGGTAATCGGTATTATCCCACAATTCTTAAAGAAGAAAGAAGTTGTGCATTTAGGGCTCACCCAGCTTATTACTACCGAGAATATGCACGAACGCAAGCTGAAGATGCAGGAGGTGAGTGATGGTTTTATCGCGCTCCCTGGCGGATTCGGCACTTTAGAAGAATTATTCGAAATTATTACCTGGCTGCAATTGGGGTTGCATACCAAGCCCATTGGCTTATTAAACGTGAATGGATTTTATAACGATTTGCTGAAATTGTTAGAAACCATGGTGCGCAAAGGGTTTGTTTCTATGGAAAATTATGAGTTGTTGTTGGTCGATACTTCCATCGAAAATCTTCTACAAAAGATGGAAACATTTAAAGCTCCGATGATTCCGAGGTGGTTAAAGCCTGAGCGGACGTAGTTGCTTATTTATCAACATTTATCGTTACTTTTTTAACATTTTTTTTACACTTCTCGTTTTTCGCCTACCTTCATAAGGTCTAACGAAAAACAACCTATATGAAATCATCTAAAAAGTATTTTGCCGAAGCCCTAGGAACCTTTGCACTCGTGCTATTTGGTTGTGGCGCAGCAACTATTGCGAGTGTCTCAGAATCGGGCCCCGAGGGCATCGGTTTGCTCGGAATTTCATTGGCTTTTGGCCTGTCTGTCGTGGTAATGGCCTATACTATCGGTCCTATTTCAGGATGTCATATCAACCCAGCTATTTCAATTTCAATGTTAGTAGCGGGTAAACTTTCAATGAAAGACACGGTAGGGTATGTGATCTCACAATGTGTGGGAGCCATCGCTGCCGCTGCATTATTGTACATTATTGCTACTGGAAGTCCCGGATTTGAAATGCCAGAATGGGGCTTGGCGAGTAACGGTTGGGGATCGGGTTATTTGGGTGAATACGATATGAAAGCCGCCCTGATTACAGAGTTTGTTTTTACCTTTTTATTTTTATTGGTCATTTTTGGGACCACTGCAAAAAATGCATCGCCGCTCATGGCAGGTCTTGCTATTGGTGTTTCATTAGCACTTATCCATATGGTTGCAATTCCGATAACGGGAACTTCGGTAAATCCGGCGAGAAGTCTTGGTCCGGCGTTGTTTGCTGGCGGAATGGCACTGGAACAATTATGGTTATTTATCATTACGCCTATCGCTGGTGGGATTCTAGCTGCTATTACTCGAAACTTATTCTTAGAAGATTAACCTTCACGATGCAGGTATTTAGAGGGTCTTTTATTGAATCAAAATCTTGTAAAAATTCTCAGTTGTCTGGTTGAGCGCAGTCGAAACCTTGTTTATATTTGTGAACATGAATATCGAAGAGAAAATCAATAAACTCCGCGCGCAACTTCGCGAACACAATTATAACTATTACGTACTCGACAACCCGACGATTTCAGATTACGATTTCGATGTAATGCTGAAAGAATTACAAGCGCTTGAAACAGCACATCCAGAGTATGACGACCCTAATTCTCCTACCCATCGCGTAGGGGGTGAAGTGACCAAAAATTTTGAAACCGTGGCGCATACGTTCCGGATGTATTCGCTAGATAACAGTTATTCAAAAGAAGATTTGTTAGATTGGGAAAAGCGTATCAAAAAGATGGTCGATGGTGAGGTAAAGTACACCTGCGAACTGAAATATGACGGTGCTTCGATGAGTTTGACCTATGAAAACGGACAACTACAGCGGGCCGTAACACGTGGCGACGGTTTTCAAGGAGATGATGTGACCACAAATATTAAAACCATTAAATCGGTACCGCTACAATTAAAAGGTGATTATCCGCCGAAATTTGAAATCCGCGGCGAAATTGTATTGCCGTTCGAAGGATTTGTAAAGATGAATGCAGAACGGGTGGCGAATGGCGAAGAACCCTATCGAAATCCTAGAAATACAGCTTCGGGAAGTTTGAAATTGCAAGACAGTGCTGAGGTGGCAAAACGGCCCTTAGAATGTTTGTTGTACAGTTTAAAAGCAGACAGATTGCCTGTTACAACACAATTTGAGAGTTTAGAAAAGGCTCGATCTTGGGGCTTTAAAGTGCCCGATATTGCCAAATTGGCAAGCAGTATCGATGAGGTGTTAGAATTTGTAACGTATTGGGATGTGCATCGGCACGAATTGCCGTATGAAACCGATGGAGTAGTGATTAAAGTAAATAACCTTCAGCAGCAGGAAGAATTGGGCTACACGGCTAAGGCGCCCAGATGGGCCATGGCCTACAAATTTAAGGCTGAGCAAGTTTCCACCGTGTTAGAAAAAATAACCTACCAGGTGGGGAGAACCGGAGCCATTACCCCCGTAGCAAATCTACAACCAGTAGCGTTGGCCGGTACCATCGTAAAACGTGCTTCGTTGCACAATGCAGACCAAATTGAAAAGCTAGACATACGTGAAGGCGATACGGTATTTGTTGAAAAAGGAGGGGAGATCATTCCTAAAATTATTGGGGTAGATTTTACCAAGCGAGACCCAAATTCTGAACCCACCACCTATATTTCTGAATGTCCTGAATGTCAGACAGCATTAGTGCGTACCGAGGGGGAAGCCCAGCATTATTGCCCAAATACTACAGGTTGTCCGCCACAGATCATCGGTAGGATTCAGCATTTTATTTCTAGGAAAGCTATGGATATAGAAGGCTTGGGCGGTGAAACGGTAGCTTTGTTGGTAGAAAATAAACTGATTTACAATTATGCCGATTTGTATGTGCTGACGGTAGCGCAGTTGCTTCCGTTAGAGCGCATGGCGCAGAAAAGTGCTGAGAATCTGGTGGCTGGCGTAGCAGCCTCGAAGGCGATTCCGTTCGAGCGGGTTTTGTTTGCTTTGGGAATTCGCTATGTTGGCGAAACGGTGGCAAAAAAGTTAGCCAAGCATTTTAAAAGTATCGACGCCTTACAAGCAGCAAACTTTGAAGAACTGATTGCGGTAGATGAGATAGGAGACCGTATAGCCCAAAGTGTGATCGAATTCTTTTCTTCGGAAGAGAATATACATACGGTGAATAGATTGAAGGATTTTGGAGTGCAATTGCAACTCTCTGAAGCGGCTTTGGCCAACCAGACTGATGTGTTGGCAGGAAAGATTTTTGTGGTTTCAGGCGTGTTCACGAAAGTGTCTCGTACCGAATTAAAAAAATTAATAGAAGACAACGGCGGGAAAGTTTCTTCGTCTATTTCAGGAAAGACCAATTATGTGGTGGCGGGAGACAATATGGGGCCTAGCAAGCGTACCAAAGCAAAAAGTTTGGGGATTTCGATTATTTCAGAAGACGATTTTTTAGCGATGATTTAATTATATAATTTAGATATTGCCCCGTCTGTTATAATTCAAGTTCATTTTTGTTAGCAATCTTTTTCGAAGCTTGTATTTTTGTGATAGCTTACTACGATTATGATTTTCAAAAAACTGAAACAGAAATCCCTTAAGAAAGGGCTAAATGCGCATCTTAAACAGCGGGATACGTCTGGCAGCAATGCCAAGATGAAGACGATTGGTTTTTTGGTAGATGAAACCTACGATCAAGAGTTTGAAAAATTCTACGATATCTTTAAAGAGCTTAGTTTGCAGCCCAAAGATGTAAAGGTGTTCTCGTACGTAGAAAGTAAAAAGAAACTCCCTAGCCTACGGCAGAACCAAGTGCAAAACAATGATTTTGACTGGAAGGGAAACCTCCACAACCAGAATGCCCAGGAATTTTTAGACAAGCAATTTGACGTATTGGTAGGATATTATCCAAAACAACATGAAATTTTAGATGTACTCGTAGCCGCCAGTAAAGCCAAGTTTAAAGTAGGTTTTCACGGCACCGATGAGCGCTTGTTCGATTTGCTGCTGAATGTGCCATTCCAGGATTTCAAGCTTTTTAAAAGTGAATTGAAAAAATACTTGCAAGTATTCGGGAAGCTGTAATTATTAAGAAAATCATAGCATTTCAAAACCTCCCAAATCTAGAATCCTAGTATCTTTGCAGTCTGTTAAGTTGCCCTAAAAACGGTAGTACACAGAAATCAAAACAACCTTAGAAATACACAAAAATGAAAGAACTTATAGGAACTGGTGTCGCTTTAATTACTCCTTTTACTTCGGAAGGGGAAGTAGATGTAGATGGTCTCCAGAACGTCGTGAATTTCCAGATAGATAACGGAATCGATTATCTCGTGGTGTTAGGAACAACAGGCGAAAGTGTGACGCTTTCCGAAGCAGAAAAACAATTGGTTATCGATACGGTGGTTGAAACAAATGCAGGCAGACTGCCATTAGTTCTGGGTATTGGAGGTAACAATACTGCGGCGGTCGAAGCAGAAATGCAATCGCGAGATTTAGAGTATTTTACCGCTATTTTATCAGTGTCGCCTTCGTATAACAAACCCACCCAAGAAGGGATTTACCAACACTTTGCGGCACTGGCGAGAGTCGCTACAAAACCAATTATCTTATATAATGTTCCAGGACGTACGGCCAGTAATATGGAACCAGAAACGGTGGGACGATTGGCAGTAGATTTTGAGAATATTGTAGCCATAAAAGAAGCCAAAGGTGATTTGGTGCAGGCCATGAAAATGATAGACAGCACCCCAGAAGGCTTTTTGGTGATTAGTGGGGACGATATGATTGCGTTGCCTATGACACTCGCTGGAGGAGCGGGTGTGATTTCAGTAATTGGCGAAGGTTTCCCCAAAGATTTTTCTGATATGATTCGCTTAGGGTTAGAACGTAGGGTAGACGAGGCATATACCTTGCATTACAAATTGGCACCCTGTATCGATTATATTTTTGCCGAAGGGAACCCGGCAGGGATTAAAGCAGTGTTTAAAAAATTAGATATTTGTGGCGATACCGTACGTTTGCCGTTGGTTGGCATTGGTAAACAACTTCGCGATAAAATCGATGCTTTTGTAACCGCGTATTAATCTGAAACAATGCGTTGAGACAGGCGTCTTTCTTTAAAACAATAAAATAGCTCGCCGCACAATATCAATGGCGATAATAAGTTTTTATAATCACGTATAATTCACTACTTTTGCACGATGTTTTTCAAACACCTAAAAATCGGTTTTCTATTTGCGCTTGCGGCAGCTACGTTGGCGTCGTGTAGTAACTACCAGAAAATCCTAAAATCTGATGATACCGCGGCCAAATACAACGCAGCAGATTCATTATACCAAGCGGGCAAATACAAAAAGGCCCTAAAACTGATGGAGCAAATCGTTCCAGCATACCGTGGAAAGCCCCAGGCCGAACGGTTAATGTACATTTATGCCAATACCTTTTACAATTTAGAAGACTATTACTTGGCAGGATATCAGTTTGAACGTTTTGCCACTTCCTATCCGCAAAGTGATAGTGTTGAGGTTGCTTCGTACCGCTCTGCAAGAAGTTATTACGAATTGTCACCTAGATTTTCATTAGACCAAGAAGATACGAGACTCGGACTCGAAAAATTACAAGGCTTTATCAATAATTATCCGAATTCTGAATATCGAATAGAAGCCAACAGCTTGGTAAATGAGCTTCGCGGAAAATTAGAAAAGAAAGATTACGAAATAGCAATGCAATATTTAAATATTGCAGAATATTTGAACTCATACGTACCTGCAATTGAAGCATTTGAAAACTTTATCGTAGACCATCCCGGTTCAGAATACCGTAAAGCTGTGTTCTACGGAAGGTTAGAAGCAGGGTACAAAAGGGCTATTACGGGAGTTCCAAGTGAACTGCAAGAACGACTATTAACAGCAAAAGGTTTTTATAATTCCTTCGATAAATATTATAAAAATGATACTTCAGAATACAAAACAAAGGCCGATGAAATCTTGCAGGAAATCAACGCGCGCCTTGTGGTTGAAGAAGAAGTAGAAGAATCCACACGATAATACACCTAGATTATGAGCGATATTAAAAATTCTGATGCGCCTATCAACACAATTACGATAGACAAAAACAAGATTGATGCACCTACAGGGAACATCTACGAAGCGATTTCGATCATTTCAAAAAGAGCCACCCAGATTAATGGTGACATTAAAAAGGAGCTTTTAGAGAAGTTAGACGAGTTTGCTACGTATAACGATAGTCTTGAGGAGATTTTCGAGAACAAGGAGCAGATTGAAGTTTCAAAATTCTACGAAAAACTTCCGAAACCACATGCGTTGGCAGTACAGGAGTGGCTAGAAGAAAAGGTCTACTACCGAAACACCGCAGACGAGGCTCTAGAAGAATAAGATGTCTGTGCTGAGCGGTAAAAAAATTGTACTGGGCATCACAGCCGGTATCGCCGCTTACAAAACAACATTTCTTGTTAGGTTGTTTGTAAAGGCGGGTGCTGAGGTAAAGGTTGTAATGACCCCCTCGGCCAAAGAATTTGTGACGCCACTAACCCTCTCAACTCTTTCTAAAAACGAAGTACATTCTTCATTTACCAATGAAGATGATGAAAATGCCCAATGGAACAACCACGTAGCGTTGGCCCTTTGGGCAGATTTTTTTATCATCGCTCCCGCTACGGCCAATACCCTATCAAAAATGGCCCACGGGACGTGTGATAACCTCTTGCTTGCCGTCTACCTTTCTGCAAAGTGCCCCGTGTATTATGCTCCAGCTATGGATCTAGATATGTACCAGCATCCTTCAACAAAAGAAACCTTTGAGAAACTGACTTCCTTCGGAAATATCCAGATTCCTGCTACCCATGGCGAATTGGCCAGCGGTCTGGTGGGGCAAGGTCGTATGGCAGAACCCGAGGATATTGTTGCTTTTATTGAAAAGGATATAGCTGAAAAGCTTCCGCTACGCGGAAAAAAAGTACTGATTACTGCAGGTCCAACGTATGAAGCTATAGATCCGGTTCGCTTTATAGGAAACCATAGCAGTGGTAAAATGGGCTATGCCATTGCAGACGAAGCCGCCAACTTAGGGGCTGAAGTTATCTTGGTTTCGGGTCCGTCGAGTGTCTTGCTCAAAAACCCTACTGTTCATAAAATATCGGTTACTTCGGCCCAAGAGATGTATGTTTCGGTGCATGGACATTTCTCCCAATGTGACGTAGCTATTTTAAGCGCTGCAGTTGCAGATTATAGGCCAGTGAGTGTCGCTTCAGAAAAAATAAAGAAAAAAGAAGGAAACCTTACGCTTCAACTAGAAAAAACCCAAGATATCTTGGCTTCCATCGGGAAAATTAAAGAAAAACAATTCTTGGTAGGGTTCGCTTTAGAGACTCAAAACGAACTGGAAAACGCAAAAATTAAACTCGAAAAAAAGAATTTAGATTTAATTGTGTTAAATTCGCTGAGAGACAAAGGAGCGGGTTTTAAAGGAGAAACCAATAAGGTTACCTTTGTGGCCAAAGACAATAAAGTGGTGCCTTTTTCAGTTAAACCAAAAACAGAAGTCGCCAAAGACATTTTACAATACATTATAGCACAATTTCATGCGTAAATTTATACTCATTTTTACAGCCCTGCTTTCTTGCATGGCAATTACAGCACAAGAATTAAATGCAACGGTCACCATTGATGCCGAGCAGACGGGACAACCCAATATGCAGGTATTCAGAACACTCAGTTCGCAACTCACAGATTTCATAAACAATACGCAATGGACCGAGAAGACGTATTTAAACCAGGAACGGATAGATTGTAATTTTACCTTGGTGCTTACTTCGTATCAGGGAGATTCGTTTGGTGGTAGTTTGCAAGTTCAGGCTTCTCGCCCCGTGTATGGTTCTACGTATGACAGCCCTATCTATAACTACAACGATAAGCAGTTTTCGTTTGATTATGTAGAATTTCAACCGTTAACTTTTAATATCAATTCATTCGACTCTAACTTAATGTCGGTGTTGGCATTTCATATCTATACCGTTATCGGTTTAGATGCAGATACCTTTGCCCTGGAGGGCGGAATGGAGCATTTTGAAACTGCAAAACAAATTGTAAACACGGCGGCAGCCAGTAATTTTGCTGGTTGGAAAGCTACCGATGGAACCCAATCGCGTTTTCGCTATAACGATGCATTGTTGAGTAACGTGTACCGTGAATTTCATGAAGCGATGTACATCTATCACGTAGAAGGACTCGATGTGATGGTAAACGACCAAAAGCTAGCAAAAGTAAAAATCACCAATGCTATCGAAAAACTTAAGAGTATCAACGATCGCAGACCCAACTCATACATACTCAGAACATTCTTTGATGCTAAAAGTGACGAGATTGCAGCTGTTTTTAGTGGGGGTCCGCGTGTAGATATCGTAACTTTGGTGGAGAACTTAAACCGAATGGCCCCAACGAGACGAAGTGCTTGGGCTGAAATACGATTTTAATAACTTCTATTCCGCTTGCGTAAAGACAAACTTCCGCTATCTTAGTGGTGCAAAATTTTGCCTTCTATGCTAACAACGCTTGCCATAAAAAATTACGCCCTGATACAAGATATCAAGGTGTCGTTTACCGACGGACTCACTACGATTACAGGAGAGACCGGTGCGGGTAAATCTATTTTGTTGGGTGCGTTATCTATGCTTTTGGGCAAACGTGCAGATATGGGCAGCGTTCGGGATGCTTCAAAAAAATGTACCATTGAAGGGGAATTCCTGATTACGGTATATGGGCTGCAAGATATTTTTGAAACCTTAGACTTCGATTATGACGATCATACTATAATAAGGAGGGAAATATTACCTAGCGGAAAATCGAGAGCTTTTGTAAACGATTCTCCAGTAAATCTTACACAGTTACAACAATTAGGAGAGCGTTTGGTAGATATTCACAGTCAGCACGAGACCATTTCGTTGCTTTCGGAAAAAAACCAATTGGAAGTAGTAGATGCCGTGGCGGGTAATGACAGTCTCATCGAGACGTATACTAAAAATTTAAAAGATTTTAAGGCGTTACAACAAAACCTGCAAGCGCTTATTGCTGAAAAGGAAACAGCTGAAAAAGAACTCGACTACCAAACTTTTTTATACAACGAATTGGAGGCAGCCAACTTGAGTGCATTGAATCAGGATGAACTGGAAGAAAGCTATGAAAAACTGAACAATGCTGAAACTATTAAGGAAGGGTTGGCCAACTGTCTTCAATACCTTACAGACGAGCAGAGCGGGGCTCTAGAAACTGCGAAGGAAGCGCGTTTGCAGCTGAATAAGCTGAAAGGTTTCGCTTCGGAATACAGCACACTGTGGGATCGGTTAAATAGCACTTTGATAGAGATGGAAGATATAGCAGAGGCCATTGCTGATGCATCTGAGAATCTGGATGCCGATCCGTCACAACTATTTCAAATACAGGAGCAATTACAAACCTTGTTTAAGCTTCAGCAGAAACACAATGTAGCAACTGTTGAAGAATTACAGGAGATAGAAAGTGAATTGTCATCAAAAATAAATACGACCCATAGTTTAAACCAACGCATTGAAATGCTGGAAGCATCTTTGCAATCTGCAAAAGAACATGTTGTGACGGTTTCAGAAAAAATACGAAAGCAACGCTTGGCGGTCTTACCAAAATTAAAGCAACAGTTAGAACAAAATTTAGCAAGGCTAGGGCTTCCGAATGCACAATTTCAATTTGAACTACAACCTACCCAAGAATTCCGTGAAACGGGGACAGATAGTATGGTTTGGTTGTTTACCGCTAACAAAGGGTCTTTATTGGCAGCCATGAACAAAGTGGCTTCTGGGGGAGAATTGAGCAGGATCATGCTATCTATAAAAGCGGTATTGGCACAATACAAAAAATTGCCAACGCTGGTATTTGATGAAATTGATACGGGCGTGTCTGGTGCCATAGCAGAACAAATGGCACGCACTATGGAAGAGATGGGTGCAGCCATGCAAGTGTTCAGTATAACCCACTTGCCGCAAATAGCGGCAAAAGGAAAACAGCATATTAAAGTTTTTAAAGAAGTACTTGAAAATACAACAGTAACCCAATTGAAGCAACTTTCAGAAGAAGAGCGAATTGTTGAAATAGCACAGATGATTGGGGGGCACGACCTTACAGATTCAGCAATAGCACATGCAAAACAATTACGCAATTAACTGTATCTTTGTAGGTATATATGAGAACCAACTAAACCAAAATACCCATGGCATACAATTTACTTAAAGGAAAAAAAGGAATTATTTTTGGCGCATTAGATGCAAATTCAATTGCATGGAAAACGGCAGAGCGTGTTCACGAAGAAGGAGGCCGATTTGTACTCACCAATGCACCCATCGCCATGCGAATGGGACAGATAAACGACCTTGCTGAGAAAACAGGTTCACAAATCATTCCGGCAGATGCTACTAATATAGAAGACTTAGAAAACCTAGTGACCCAGGCCATGGAAATTTTAGGGGGTAAGCTCGATTTTGTACTACATTCAATCGGGATGTCTGTAAATGTTCGTAAGGGAAAGCATTATACCGACCAGAATTATGATTGGACTCAGAAAGGCTGGGATGTTTCAGCAGGATCTTTCCACAAAACCATGCAAACTTTGTATAAAAAGGATGCAATGAACGAGTGGGGAAGTATCGTTGCACTAACCTATATGGCAGCCCAACGGGTTTTTCCAGATTACAACGATATGGCAGATAACAAAGCCTATCTCGAATCGATCGCTCGAAGCTTTGGGTATTTCTTCGGAAAAGACAAGCGCGTACGTGTAAATACTATTTCTCAATCGCCTACGCCAACTACGGCAGGTCAAGGCGTAAAAGGTTTTGATGGCTTTATAGCCTACGCCGAAAAAATGTCTCCCCTTGGCAACGCAACCGCAGAAGATTGCGCAAATTATACCATCGCCATGTTCAGTGATCTAACTAAAAGGGTGACCTTACAAAACCTGTACAATGATGGAGGATTTAGTAACATGGGTGTAAGTGATGCGGTAATGGATGCTTTTGTTGAAAAGCAATAATTCTTCACTCGAATTCTCATTTGTTTCAGATTAGAAATCAAGTCGATTTTTTACGGGTTACTTGTCGGATAAATCTGACTTTTTGTCGAAATCTTCATGCTGCTCCGATTTTTTTGGATAATTTTAAGAGTTAATAACTAGTAATCTTAATTTTATTATGAAAAAATCTACTTTTTTATGGGTGTTTATGTGCTGCATGGTCGGTACACTGTTCGCCCAAACACCGGCAGAACTGTCGGAAATTCAGGCAGCGAAAGCTGACCAACAAATGTCTGTCAATTTACAAGAATTGATGACGCGTCTAGACAACGTTGGTGATACATCAATGCCACTTACAAACTTCTTTACAGCTAATGAGCTACAAGTTCTTAGAAGTTATAGTCGTCCACAATCAGCAAATCGATTGGCAGATATTATCCCAACCGCAGGTGCAACCGAGTCTTTTTCACCAGTTGTTGGGGATTTCATTTACGACCCTAGTGATGGAGTAAATGGAGGTCCAGGCGGTGATTGCTCAACGACTTCTTCTGGAGATCTAGGTGATTATCCAAATTGTGACTGCATCACAGTTACGACCCTAAATGCCCCTCCGGGTGAAGAGATTTCGGTAACCTTCAATTCTTTCAGAGTCTTTGGAGCTTTTGACTGGTTTGCCATTTTTGACGGCTCAGGTCCCGTTACTGCCACAAATGGTAGTGGATCTGCTACGAACCCTACTTCTGGTGACCCAGAACTTTGGAATAGTTCTGTAGACGGTGATGAACTCGTTGATATGATCAATGCAGGTATGACAACTTTTACTTCTACTAGTGGTAGCTTAACTTTTGCTTCCAGATTTAGTGGTGTAGTTAATACTTGTGGCTGGGAAGCCGAGGTAGTACCTGCCGGCGGCGGTGGCGGTGGTGGTATTACCACACCTACTGTTTTCGGATATGAAGCTGTTTCAGAAATGTACGGAAGTTTCGATCCTGTGGCACCTGAAGTGTTTACAGCTATATCAATGGGAGCAGCCGATGGAACTAGTTTAGAACTAACCGGTGATGTTGATCCTAACAACCCTACCACAGCATACGTTTCTACAACAACGCCAAACTTTTACAGTATGGATATTGAGACAGGAGTTTACACTCTTATTGGACCTCAAGCATTGACCTTTATCGGTACGTCTTTTGACCCTACCTCAGGTATTCTATATGGTTATGCCTCTGATGCGAACTTATATACAATTGATTTAGCGACAGGTGCGGGTACCTTAGTAGGACCTACTGGAAATACTGGACTTGCAGATTTAGCGATTACGGGTGATGGTGATGCTTATGGCCATGACCTTGCCGCAGACCAAATCGTTTCTATCGATTTAACAACTGGTACAGCGACCCCTATCGGGCCTACTGGTTTTAATGCAAATTTTGCACAAGGGATGACATGGGATCCAAACAGTGATACCGTTTTCTTGGCTTCATTTAATGCTGCTAATTTCTTAGCAGAATGGAGGTCTGTTGATTTAACTACAGGAGCTACAACAATTGTTGGAAACATTAATGATCCAAATGTTTCTGAAGTTACTTGGGCGGGAATACCATTTGTTCCACCGATGAATGATGACTGTTCTGGTGCTGTTGCCATGGATTGTGGTGATGTTGAAACAGGTGATACTAACGACTTCTCTGACACTGGCGGATTCAACGCTTCTCCAGATGCATGGTACTCGTACACAGGTTCTGGCGATCCAGAATTTATCACCTTCTCATTGTGTGATGGTGGGACGACTTACGATTCTAGACTTACCGTTTTTGATTCTTGCGGAGGAGCTCAAGTAGTGAGTAATGATGATTCCTGTGGATTACAATCTGAGGTTTCTTTCCTTTCTGACGGAACAACTACCTATTATGTAGCCGTTGAAGGATTTGGAACTACAAGTGCGGGACCTTACAGTCTTGAACTTTCCTGTAACCCAGTTGCAGCAAATGATCTTTGTGATGATGCAATAGAGATAGCTTGTGGTGATGTGGTTGCTGGAAGTACTAATTTTGCAACTATAGATACAGCAGCTGGATCTTGTGCAGGACAAGATATTACTGCAGCTGGTGTATGGTACACATATACTGAGTCGATTCCAGGGTTTATTCAAGATATCAATCTTTCAACTTGTGACGATGCAGATTATGACACAAAGATTTCAGTATACTCTGGAGATTGTGGTACGCTTACCTGCGTTGCAGCAAACGATGATGGTAACGGTTGTTCTGGTTTCACCTCTTCGGTAGACTTCCAGAGTGACGGTGTTTCGACCTACTATATATTGGTTCATGGATTTGGAACTGCTACTGGAAATTTCAACTTAACCATGACGTGTAGTCCTGTGCCACCGCCGAACGATATGATCGCAAACTCTATCGATGTTGACGAAATCGGATTCCCTTACACAGACCCAGCGGTTAACATGCCGGGTGCGACCACAGAAGCAGGTACCCCTGCCGACTGTGACAACGCAGGTGTTCAGGGAGTATGGTACAACTTTGTTCCAGAGATGGGCGGAGAGGCTACGGCCACCGTTACCAGCCCAGCGGGTTACACATCTGTGACCTTCTACACGGCAGATACTGAAGATTCTGTGGAGACCGACCTTACGTTGGTAGACTATTTTGACAACCAGTGTGTACCGGGAGCAGATGCTTCTATCCTTGTTACTGCGGGTCAGGTGTACTATGTGTACGTGGCCAACACCATGGGAGTTACCGATATCGTAATAGACGGAGACTTCTACTTGGGTACCGGTGATACGGAGATCGCAGGGTTCAACTACTATCCAAACCCAGCTACCGACCAACTCAACTTGAGCTCTGGTACAGGAACGATTGAAAGTGCTATTATCTATAATATCTTAGGCCAAGAAGTTGTGTCTAGAGAGATTGGTAGTAATAATGCACAATTAGATGTAGCTAACTTATCAGTAGGAACCTATATCTTGAAAGTGGTTGTAGATGGTGAATTGGGCATCTACAAGATTGTGAAGCAATAAGTAATTCACACATATAAATAGTTTAGAGTCACCCCGACATTTGTTGGGGTGACTTTTTTTATACAGTGGTTTGAACCTATTGACATAAAGCTTCTTAAATTGTTGAAAAATTGTATTCTACGATAGTCACTAACTGCTATATATTCTTATCTTTGTTAAAATTTTAACTTTTAACCTTATACCAATTATGAAAAAAATTACATTACTACTTGTTTTGTTAGTGTGTTCTTTAGGTTTCGCTCAGCAGGGTACGCCCAAAAGCTATAGCGATTTATCTAGCAGCTCTGATAAAACATCAATTACGACCGCGGGCACAGAAGCTCGCACTAAAGTCTCACAAACCATTTCTATTCCGATTCCTGATTTTGGAGGAAATGAATATACGGTTCATGTATTTGATACTGGTTTTGGAGACGAAGTATCTTGGGAATTAAGAGATGCTAACGCAATGGTTTTGTTATCAGTGGCTGATGGTACTTATGGATTAGGATACGACGATACCCAAATGGTGAATGTGAACCCAGTTGATGAACCATTAGAGTTCTATATTGAGTCTATGGGAACTTTTGGCGATAACACACCTAATTATGAGATTATATGTGGTGGATCGGTGATCGTTTCTGGTCAATTAGCTGGAGGAACCGATACTACAGAATCTGGTATTACCTGCGGTGGTGGCGGAGGCCCTAACGAATTTACCGTACATGTTTTTGATACAGGTTTTGGAGATGAAGTATCTTGGGAACTAAGAGACAATGCGGCTACTGTATTGCTGTCAGTAGTAGACGGGACGTACGGGCTTGGATATGACGACACTCAAATGGTGACTACAGCCAATGAGCCTTTAGAATTCTACATTGAATCAATGGGAACTTTTGGCGATAACACACCTAACTACGAAGTTTCTTGTGGTGGGTCGGTAATCGTTTCGGGTCAATTGGCAGGAGGAACTGAGACTACAGAAACTGGCATCATGTGTGCTACTGGTGGTGGAGGTACAACTACTTTTACAACCTTAAATGATTTCAACAATGCCTGTATTGGTTCGGGTAACTTAACCATGGAAGATTTCCAAGGTGCCTTAATTGCTCCCAATAGTGTACAAGCTTGTGGTACTGTAATCAGTAGCGCTGGTGACGGAACATGTTATAACCCTGGTGAAGTTGAAGTAGGTTTTGAAATTACATCAAGTGGAACTACACCAACAACTGACCAAACGGTTACTGCTGGTGAAGGATTCGGAGGAATTAACCCTAATGACGTTATTGCAGGTGCAAATACATTTGCGGAATATACTATTATAGATTTTACGGGAACTGCAGATGTTACCAGTGGTGGTTTTGAAATTTACAATTTCTTTGGTGGTAGCCCTACCGAAGTACGTTTATTTGATGCAGGCGGAATGGCACTAGAGACTTTCTCTGTACCTTTCGGTCAAGGCTTTTTCGCATTTATTGCAGAAGAACCAATCAGCCGAATTGAAGTCGAAGCTGGAGCTGGAGATGGTGAACTTTTAGCGAATTTCTTTTTCGGTGCTTGTGCTTCTAACGACGTATGTAACGGAGCCATTGCAATGGACTGTGGCGATGTTGAAACAGGAGACACTACAGAATATGCGAACAATGGTGGTTCTAATGCCTCTCCAGATGCATGGTACTCATATACAGGTTCTGGAGATCCAGAATTTATCACTTTCTCATTGTGTGACGGTGGTACGACATACGATTCATTATTAACAGTATTCGATTCTTGTGGAGGTACACAGATTGCAGGAAACGATGATGCTTGTGGACTACAGTCTGAGGTTTCTTTCCTTTCTGACGGAACCACTACTTATTACGTAGCCGTTGAAGGATTCGGAACAAATGCAGGACCTTTCAGTCTAGAAGTTACCTGTAACCCAGTTGCAGCAAACGACCTTTGTGACGATGCGATTGCAGTTGCCTGTGGTGACGTTGTGATGGGAAGCACAAGTTTTGCTACCTTAGATGCTGGTGCTGGAAACTGTGACGATACCTTCGATCCGACCCCGTTCAACCCAACGGTTGACGTAACGGCACCCGGCGTATGGTATACCTATACAGAGAGCATTCCAGGATTTATCCAAGATATCACGGTAGACCTTTGTGACTCGGCAGATTTTGACACCAAGATCTCTGTGTACTCTGGAGACTGTGGTACACTTACCTGTGTTGCCGCCAACGATGACAACGATGCATGTTCTGGTTTCACCTCTACGGTTGAGTTCCAGAGTGATGGTATTTCTACCTACTACATCCTTGTACACGGATTCGGGACACAGACAGGAGACTTTACCCTTTCATTCGACTGTGCACCGGTTGCACCGCCGAACGATATGATCGCAAACTCTATCGATGTTGACGAGATCGGATTCCCTTACACAGACCCGGCTGTTAACATGCCAGGTGCTACCACAGAAGCAGGTACCCCTGCCGATTGTGATAACGCAGGTGTTCAGGGAGTATGGTACAACTTTGTTCCAGAGATGAGCGGAGAGGCTACGGCTACCGTTACCAGCCCAGCGGGTTACACATCTGTGACCTTCTACACGGCAGATACTGAAGATTCTGTGGAAACTGACCTTACATTGGTAGACTATTTTGACAACCAGTGTGTACCGGGAGCAGATGCTTCTATCCTTGTTACTGCTGGTCAGGTGTACTATGTGTACGTGGCCAACACCATGGGAGTTACCGATATCGTGATAGACGGAGACTTCTACTTGGGTACCGGTGATACGGAGATCGCAGGGTTCAACTACTATCCGAACCCAGCTACCGACCAACTCAACTTGAGCTCTGGTACAGGTACCATTGAAAGTGCAGTAATGTACAATATCCTTGGTCAAGAAGTACTTTCTAGAGAAGTTGGAAGCAGCAATGCCCAACTAAACGTTTCTAACTTAACAGTAGGAACCTATATCTTGAAAGTGGTTGTAGATGGCGAATTGGGCATCTACAAGATCGTGAAGCAATAAGTATTCACACATATAAATAGTTTAGAGTCACCCCGACATTTGTTGGGGTGACTTTTTTTTATTGCGTAACTTTGCCATCCATGCAACGTACCTACTCATTTATTGTACCCGTATATAACCGCCCCCAAGAGATTAGAGAGCTGTTAGAGAGTTTTCTAGTCTTACATTTTTCTGATCCTTTTGAAATTGTTATCGTTGAAGATGGTAGTACCGAAACAGCCGAAGCTGTGGTAAAAGAATTCTCTGAATCGCTTGAAATTTCCTATTATTTTAAACCAAATTCGGGTCCGGGAGATTCTAGAAATTTTGGTATGCAAAAAGCCAAAGGCAATTACTACATTATATTAGACTCAGATTGTTTGTTGCCGTCCCACTATTTAGAAACGGTAGATTACTTTCTTCAAAATAATTACTATGACTGCTATGGCGGGGCAGATGCAGCACATCAAAATTTTACCAAACTACAGAAGGCCATTAATTACGTAATGACCTCATTCTTTACCACTGGCGGTATACGCGGAAATTTAAAGAGCACCACTACGTTTGAACCCAGAAGCTTTAACATGGGGATTTCAGAAGCAGCTTTTAAAGCTACCAATGGGTTCTCTAAAATTCACCCTGGGGAAGACCCGGACTTATCACAACGCATTTTAAAGGCAGGATTTAAAACTACTTTTATTCCCAACGCTTTTGTATATCATAAAAGAAGGGCGACTTGGAAAAAATTCTATATACAAGTGAAAAAGTTTGGATTGGTACGCCCCATCCTAAACAAATGGCATCCAAAAGCGGCTAAGATTACTTTTTGGTTCCCTACCTTTTTTGTGCTATTTACAATCGCTTCGATACTATGTTCATTTTTAATATCCCTATTGTATATATTTCCATTGGGAGGCTACGTGTTCTTAATATTTATAGATTCTAGTATAAAAAATAAAAATTTACTCATAGGTGTAATGTCAGTTTGGGCTATGTTTGTGCAGTTCTTCGGATATGGTCTTGCGTTTCTAAAGTCGAACTTCTTTATTCATGGCTTAAACAAAGAACCCGAAAAACAATTTCCGAAGTTATTTTTTAAGTAACTTTTCAGCAAATTATTAGTGAATGGCAACTTCAAATAAATCTTTTAAGAGCATCAAAGTAAATATGTTCTTTTTCTTTTTGCTCTTAGCCATTATTTTCTGGGCGCTAACCAAATTTTCAAAGCAGAATACGGCTAGTATTTCAACAAGTATCGAGTATCAGAACTTGCCAGAAAATTACCTGTTGGCAGATAACAATCCAGATAAGATAGATTTTTATATTACCACAAACGGCATCGATTTCTTGGTTTATAAAATGAAGGAGCCCACAGTTACCATCGACGTTTCTAAGTATTTCGATAATGAAACTAAAAAGGCCCGCGTCACCGACCAAGAGTTGAAAGACGAATTGGCAAAACAAATTGGCTATACAGGTTCTGTTAGAAACCTTTCAGAAAAAACAATAGATATTAAGTTACAAGGCGTCCAGTCTAAAAAAATTCCTGTGGTCGTAAAAGCTCGCGTTAATTACAAAGAAGGATTTCGAGCATTAGACAGTATTCGAGCTAAGCCAGACTCTATTCTGGTATCTGGTCCGTCGCGACTTTTAGATTCAATTACAGCTATTGCTACTAAAGAGGTTACTTTCGAGAATGTGGGAGGCGCTGTTTCTAAAAAAGTAGAATTGGTTACCTTGCCCTACGGCGGATTGGTTTCAAAAGTAAAACAAGTGACACTAATACAGGAAGTGGCAGAATTTGCCCAGAAAAAGATGTCGATTCCCGTCACGGTGATAAACGTTCCTGAAAATACAATCATCAAACTTATTCCTGAGCGCATAACAGTTACCTGTGTAATGCCTATTGAAAAGTTTTCGACCATTTCAGAAAAAGATTTTGAAGTAGTCTGTAACTATGCCGAACGGAATACTGAAGAAAATTTCTTGTCTCCAAACCTCGAAAAATTTCCGGTCTACGCTAAGAATATAGAACTTCTTCCTAAGAAAATAGACTTTCTCATCTTTAAAAAATAAATATGAAAATAGTAGGTCTAACTGGAGGAATAGGAAGTGGTAAGACCACGGCTGCCAACATGTTTAAAGAAATGGGGGCGCCTGTGTATTTTGCAGATGTTGAAGCAAAAAAACTAACCAACACTTCTAAAATAATAAGTAGAAAACTTATACAACTTTTAGGAAAAGAAGCGTATGTAAATAACGAGCTCAATCGAAAATTTGTGGCTTCTAAAATTTTTAAAGATGCCAATTTGCTACAAGAAGTGAATACTATTATCCACCCTAAAGTTGCCAAGCACTTTGCACGCTGGGTAAAAAAGCAGAACGCGCCTTATTGTATTAAAGAAGCTGCTATTTTGTTTGAAAGTGGTAGTTACCAGCAATGTGACGTAACAGTTTTAGTTACTGCGCCAAGAGAAGTACGCATAAAACGAGTGATGCAGCGTGATGACACTTCAAAAAAAGCTGTTTTAGATAGGATGGAACACCAATGGAGTGATGAACGAAAAAAGGAGATGGCCGATTTTGTGATTGAAAATACCACGCTCGATGCGCTAAAGGAGCAAATCATTGCGCTCGACAAAAAACTGTCAGAAGTCCCGTAATTACCGCAGCTTATTACTGTTAACATTTGGTTAAACCATCCAATCGCTAAATGTTAAAATCTTACTTTTGGGAACATGAACAAAAAATTGTTTTCGCTTCTTATTGCACTTATGTCCCTGTCTCTGTTGGGGATAATTTTTGTTCAGGGGTATTGGATTTCCAATTCCTATAAAACAAAAGATGATCAATTCAGCTCAAACGTGAAGAATTCACTCTTAAACGTTGCTGCACAGATACAATCTAGGGAGCTCGATGACTATTTTTATATCTATCGAGACATGGTAGACAGCATCGGAAATCCAGAACAGGTAACAGTAAACGAATTGATGTACGCTACTGGTGAAGATGGAAATGATGAAAAAAGTGTATTTTATAATAGCATCTTAGAAGAAGACTTTAAACTTTCTACTAATATTTTGGATACCGAAATAGATAGTATTCAATTTAAAAGGTTAACCAACAGAAAAGATCGCGTTCGTATTAAAGCTAGTTTAGATGGTATAAAAGGGAATGACCCAATTATTACTACAGTAAGTAGGTTAACTGATTTTGAAAGAAACCAGTTTGAAGCTGCGTTTAAAAACATTTCAGGAAAAAAACCAATTCACCAACGTGTTAGCGAACCAGAGGTTGATACTTTGCTTCAAAAAGAACTGGGTAAACATGGAGTGGTTTCTCCCTTTGAATATGCTATATTTAGTAGAAGCTTGGCAACGAAGGTCCAGTCTGATAATTTTGAATTAGATCCAGACCATACCTACAGCACTCCTCTTTTTGTAAATGAAGACCTAAACACACAATACCAGTTGTATGTAAGTTTTCCAGGGAAAGAAAAAGAAGTGTTGAACAGTATTTTAGGAATGGCAGCCCTTTCGCTGGCATTCACAGGTGTGATTGTTTTGGCGTATAGTAGTGCGCTATCACAATTGTTTAGACAACGACAGATATCACAGATTAAAAGTGATTTCATCAACAATATGACGCATGAGTTTAAGACGCCTATTGCCACTATTAATTTGGCCTTAGATGCTCTTAAGAACCCGAAGGTGAAAGACAATCAAGAGTTTCTGAATCGATACCTTTTAATGATTCGTGATGAAAACAGAAGAATGCACGCTCAGGTTGAAAATGTGTTGCGTATTTCGAAATTAGAAAAAAATGAATTGGACCTTCCGAAGGAACGTTTAGAGCTACATGATATCATAGAACATGCAATTTCACATGTTGAACTGATAGTTGAAGATCGTGAGGGTTATATAAAAACACATTTTGGCGCATTGCGATCGTCTGTGCTGGCTAATGACTCACATCTTACCAATGTGGTTGTCAACATTCTAGATAACGCCATTAAGTATTCTGAAGACACACCAAAAATTGATGTCTATACAGAAAATGTAAAGAACAGTATCATTCTTAAGATTCGTGACCAAGGGATGGGAATGACAAAAGCTGTTCAGAAAAAGATTTTTGAAAAATTTTACCGGGAACATACCGGCGATATACATAACGTAAAAGGGCACGGACTTGGTCTTGCATATGTAAAACGTATTTTGGACGATCACGACGCCCAGATTTACGTTGAAAGCGAAAAGGACAAAGGAAGTACCTTCATTATAAAACTACACTTAATATCTTAATTTATGGAAACTGAAAACAAAAAGATTCTCCTTGTTGAAGACGATCCGAACTTCGGAACCGTCCTGAAAGATTACCTTGCCATGAACGATTACGACGTGGTTCACGCCAAAAACGGCATGGAAGGATTCGAAAAATTTAAAAAAGACGATTACGATCTTTGTATCCTCGATGTGATGATGCCGTACAAAGACGGCTTCACCTTGGCAAAAGAAATTCGTGAGAAAAACGAAGACGTGCCAATTATCTTCTTAACTGCAAAGGCAATGAAAGAAGATGTACTAAAAGGGTATAAAGTTGGTGCAGACGACTACCTAAACAAGCCATTTGATAGTGAAGTATTGCTCATGAAAATTAAAGCAATCATCCAACGTAAGGCTACAGACTCGATTGCAGACAGTAAGCAGTTTGAGTTTAATGTGGGTAATTTCCACTTAAATTCAAAGCTTCGTTTCTTAACCTATAAAAAGGAAGAGCCGAGCAAATTATCACCAAAAGAAAATGAATTATTGCGTTTGTTAGCGTTGCATAAAAACGATTTGATGCCTCGCGAATTGGCATTGACCAAAATTTGGAGAGACGATAATTACTTCACCTCTAGAAGTATGGACGTGTACATCGCAAAATTACGTAAATACCTTAGTAAAGACGATGGTGTTGAGATAATCAATATTCATGGAGAGGGGTTCCGTTTGGTTGTAAAAGACGAAGTAGACCAGTAATTGAGGTATAAGATAAGTGTCTTAAACGCCACTCGATTTACATCGGGTTGGCGTTTTTGCGTTTTATAAAGTCACAGATTTCTGATGGCGCAGTGTCGTACTCAAACCAATGAATCTGTTCGTTTTTTCGAAACCATGTTCCCTGCCGTTTGGCAAATCGTCTCGTGTTCTTTTTTATTTCTGAAATCGCAGTTTCTAAGCTTACGGTCCCATCAAAATGCTGGAAAAGCTCTTTGTAGCCTACCGTTTGTAATGCATTTAGATCTTTGTGTTTATACAACGACTTCGCTTCTTCAACCAAACCCCTGGCAATCATTTGGTCTACCCGTTGATTAATGCGGTCGTACACTAATTTTCGCTCTGCCGAAAGTCCGATATAGAGGGTGTTAAAATTACGCGTTTCGCCCCCTTTATTTAAATAGCTTGAAAAAGGGTTGCCGGTCTGCCTAACAATCTCGAGTGCTCGAATCACACGATGCGGATTCTGCACATCGGCCTTGGCATAATAGGTTGGATCTGCTAATTGCAGTTCTTCTTGAAGTTTTTTGAGGCCTTCTTTTTCTAATTCTGTGTTTAATTTTGCTCTAATGGCAGGGTCTACCTTCGGAAAAGCGTCTAGCCCATTTACCACAGCATCTACATAAAGCCCCGAGCCACCAACCATAACCACTACAGGGTGTAATTGGAACAAATCGTCTAATTTTTTAAGGGCGTCACGTTCAAAATCGCCCACAGAATAAGGATCAAAAATACTTCGGTTTTGAATAAAGTGATGGGGTGCAGCTGCTAATTCTTCAGGCGAAGGAACTGCCGTGCCTATAGCCATTTCAGCAAAAAATTGCCGCGAATCGGCCGAGATGATTTCCGTAGAAAAACAATGGGCAATAGCAATACCCATGGCTGTTTTTCCGATGGCGGTTGGTCCTACAATACAAACAAGTAATGGTTTGTTTTTGGGCATCACTTAAGAAATATCGTCATCGTGCAGTGGGGTTCCACATTTATGGCAGAAATCGGCATCGTCTCTATGTTTCTTCGCATTACAATTTCTACAGCTCTGCGAATTAACATGTACATAGTTGGGGTCATCAATCTTCGATGGTTTCATGTTCTTAGTATATTCAGCACTCACAATTCCTGTTGGCACCGCAATAATACCGTACCCCATAATCATAATGACGGCAGCAATGAATTGACCTAACGGAGTTACTGGGGCAATATCACCAAACCCAACGGTTGTAAGTGTTACAATACACCAATACACACTTACGGGAATACTTACAAATCCGCTAGCTTCCCCCTCGATAATATACATGAGTGTACCTGCAATTATTGATATAATTAGTACTGCAAATAAGAATACCAGAATCTTCGGGCGGCTGTCTAAGAGTGCTTTCCTAAGCTTGTTCGATTCACCGATGTATCGAGTCACTTTCAAAATTCTGAACACCCTTAAAAGGCGCAAGGCACGAACCGTTAGCAAGAAATTGCTTCCTGCCAAAATAAATGATAGGTACAACGGAATGGTAGATAGGAAATCGATAATCCCATAAAAACTGAAGATATACCTAGAAGGACGTTTAATAGTAACTACTCTGGCAATATATTCGAATGTGAAGAAAATCGTAATCACCCATTCTCCATAATAGAGATAGTCATAGACATATTCTGGCCATCCTCTAACGCTTTCAACCATTACAAATACTACGCTCAGCAGAATAAGTATCAGCAATACCACGTCAAACAGTTTACCCATGGGCGTATCTGCTTCGTAGATAATGGTGTGCAAATTTCTACGCCACCGCTGTTTCTGAATAGGTTCCAATGTAAAAAATTAAGTTTCTATAAAAGTAAGTAAGTTTCTTCAATTAACCGGGTCTACAGCTAAAGGAATGATTTTAAGCACCCGACGTTTTTTGAGATACGACTGTATGATATGCTGTGCATCTCTGTTATTTCCCATAGGCGTAATGATGGTTCGCAGTACGTCTGGGTTGTTGATTTGATAGTTCAAATTGTAAAAACCATAACCTTTATATTGGCCGTTCTCTATGAGAATCACAGAGCGTTCGTCTATATCGCGGCCCTTATCGATAATGAGCATGTGTTGGTTGGCATAACTATATTCGTCTAGAAATAACTGTACTCGTAGGTTGTAGTCTTCGGGACTTTCCTTCTGAATGCAAGCGCCTTCACAGTCTTTTACCGTATAGTTAAAACAGTTTCCAGACGTTTTGTGCAGTCCGGTTAGTTTTTGGCAAAGGTTGAATTTTTCAGTTATTGCAAAAAGAGATGATTTGGCCTGCTGGTAATTCGTAAAGGTAGTGATCGGCTTTTTACGAGCATCGGCTTTCTCTATTCTTAGGTTGATATATCCTTCGTTGTCTACAAATGAAGCCAATTGATAATTGAACAACGTCTTGCGCAATGCTCTGTTGTAAACAGGTTTATTCTCCTTTATTTCGGCACTTTCTTTTAAAAGTGCGACCAGTTCATTCCCGGTAAGTTCGTGCGATACTGCGGAAACTTCCAACTGAATTTTCTTCGACTTACGATTATCACTCGTGAAATGTTGGGTAAGACGCTTTTTAATATTCTTACTTTTCCCAATGTAAATTACCTGACCTTCTTCGTTGTGCATATAGTACACGCCAGTTTCCGTTGGTGCCGAAGCAATCATATCCAGTAACTTACTGTCTAAATGACGTTTGGGGTCTTTGCGCACTGCTGCTTGTATAATTCGCTTGTTGATGTCTTTCTGCAGCAACAGCTTGAATAGCTCTACCGTAGCCTTTGCATCTCCTTGTGCTCTGTGCCTGTCTGTAATAGGAATGCCCAACGAACGTACCAGCTTTCCCAAACTATAAGAGGGAAGGTCGGGTAGGAGTGCTTTTGAAAGCTCTACGGTACAAAGTGTATTTTTGCTGAAATCATACCCCAACCGATCAAATTCGGTAGTCAAAATTCTGTTGTCAAACTTTGCATTGTGGGCAACAATAATACAGTCTTTGGTAATTTCAATGATACGTTTGGCCACCTCATAAAACTTCGGGGCGTTGCGCAGCATTTCATTGCTGATTCCGGTTAGGTTAACCACAAAGGGTTGAATCTTTCGCTCGGGGTTTACCAAGCTGGAAAATTGGTCTACAATGCGGTGTCCGTCAAAACGATAGATAGCAATTTCTGTAATGCCTTCTTCATTGTACTTACCGCCTGTAGTTTCTATGTCTAATATTGCGTAAATCGGATGCTTTTTTTATAAATTAATGGGTGTCGCGTTCGCCAAAAATGGCACTTCCCACACGTACCATGTTACTACCTTCTTCTATGGCTATTTTATAATCGCCGCTCATTCCCATGCTTAAAATTTCGAAAGCGGGGTGGGTCTTGCTGAAATCGTCAAACAGGCGTTTCAGTTTACTAAATTCACTTCGAAGTTGGGCCTCATTATCTGTAAAGGTAGCCATTCCCATCAATCCAACCACCGAAACATTTTTATACTCTTTAAATGTATCTGAAGCCAGCAATTCTTTTGCCTCTTCAGTACTCAGACCAAATTTACTGTCTTCTTCGGCAATTTTAATCTGTAACAAACAACGAATGGTTCGTTCGTTCTTTTTGGCTTGTTTGTTCACCTCCTTCAATAAACGCTTGCTGTCTACGGCTTCAATTAAACTCACAAACGGTGCCATGTACTTTACTTTGTTACGTTGTACATGCCCAATCATATGCCATTGTATATCTTTGGGCATTTCAGACCATTTGGCTTCCATTTCTTGTACTTTGTTTTCACCAAATACACGTTGTCCAGCCTCATACGCCTGCATAATATCGCTCACCGGTTTGGTTTTTGAAACGGCCACTAATGTTACGTCTTCGCCTAGTTCTTCTTTAAATTTATGTATGTTAGCTTGTATGCTCATTAAAATTCGTAAATAGTTACCCCGCTGCGTAGTTTTGGTTCAATATAGGTGCTCTTGGGAGGCATCGTAAGGCCTTCGTCAGCAATTTGTTTCATTTCGTCTATTGTTACAGGAAGTAACCCAAAACCAACCTTAAAATTGCCTTTGTCTACCTCTCCTCTCACAAAAACCATGTCTTTTTTACCATCGGCATAATCTAAGCGGGTGTCATTACGCATATCTTCAATTCCCAAAATAGGTTGTAATATGGTCGTGTAGAGAATTTGTGTGTCTAATGCATCGAGCGCGTTGGAAATGGTATAATTGTTTTTCCGAAGATAAAGTGAATAAAACTCACCTTCTAAATACATGCTGAAATGGTGCTTCTTTGAGGGCTTGTAATAAGCCACGCCCCGGTTTTCTATTCGGTATACCGCATCGAGCTTGATTAAAAATTCTTCCTTGGTAAGACCGTTCAAATCTTTTACCAATCGGTTGAACTCATAAATCTTTAGATCACTTTCAGGAATCAAGAAACTCATAAAATAATTATACGATTCATCTCCTGTATGTTGCTCATTTTCGGCTTTTAGCTCTTTCGCCAATAAGGCCGAAGACGAGGTGCGGTGGTGCCCATCTGCAATATACAATGCGCCCATTTCTGCAAAATACGATTGCAACTTGTTAAGAATAACGGGGTCGTCAATATTCCAAACGTAGTGGGTATCTCTATAGGTCGTAGTAAACTCGTATTCGGCACGAGATTCCATGACCTGCGTTATTATTTTCGCTATTTCAGAATGGTCTGGATAGGTGAGGAGCACAGCTTCGGCATTAAACCCTACTGTCTTTAAGTACTCCTTAAACGTATTTTCGCGGTACTCGATGGTATTTTCGTGCTTCTTGATCAGGTTATTCTCATAATCTTCTGCACTGGCAGCAGCAACTATTCCGTGAAATTCGAGTCCGTCCCTGTTTACAATCTTATAAAAATAGTAGCAGGGATTTTCATCCTGCATAAAAATTTCATCCTCCTTAAATTCTTGGTATCTGTTCTTAACGAGCGCGTACCGTTCTGCACCAGAAATTTCCTTTTGATACTTAAACCCAGGATTCAGAATTTGTAAAAAGGAAAACGGATTGTCCCGTAAACGTGACTCACGTTCTTCTGCCGTATAACTTTCATAAGACCGTGAGGCCAACAAGCTTACCTTGTCCCTAGTGGGGCGTATCGCTTTAAATGGAAGTATTTTTGGCATGAAGAATTAAAAAGTTTAGTGTTTTGAAGTTGAGCGTTGAGTTTGCAATATTTTTCAATAGCGTAACTTCTGAAAATAGTTATTGAAACATTTTTGCTACGGTTTCCGCTTTTCTACTTTCAGTATAATCGTAGAAACCTTCACCGCTTTTTACACCCAACTTTCCTGCCATCACCATGTTTACAAGTAAGGGGCAAGGGGCGTATTTCGGGTTTTTAAAGCCGTCGTACATTACATTCAAAATAGAAAGGCATACATCTAAACCGATAAAATCTGCCAATTGCAATGGCCCCATAGGGTGTGCCATTCCTAATTTCATCACCGTATCGATTTCCTCTACACCGGCAACACCATTGTATAAGGTTTCAATGGCTTCATTTATCATGGGCATCAAAATACGGTTGGCTACAAATCCAGGGTAATCGTTAACTTCTACAGGTACTTTTCCTAATTTTTCTGAAATTTCCTTAACTGTGGTATAGGTTTCAGCGCTTGTATTATACCCTTTAATAATTTCTACCAGTTTCATGATAGGCACCGGATTCATAAAATGCATCCCAATAACCATTTCTGGTCTGCTGGTTGCAGCCGCTATTTTAGTGATTGAAATCGACGAAGTATTACTTGCCAAGATGGTGTCGTCTGGACAAAATGTATCGAGGTCTTTAAATATCTTAAGTTTCAGATCTAAATTTTCCGTAGCAGCTTCAACCACCAGACCTGCATATTCAACACCGTCTTCGAGATTGGTATAGGTCGTGATATTTTTGAGTGTACGTTGTTTGTCTTCTTCGGAAATGCGCTCTTTGGCAACCATTCGGTCTAGATTTTTGGTAATGGTAGCCATTCCTCTATCTAGCGACGCTTGCGAAACATCTATAAGTTGCACTTTATAATCGTTTTGGGCAAAAGTATGGGCGATTCCGTTCCCCATAGTACCTGCGCCTATCACTGCTACGTTTTTCATTGTATGTTTATCTATTTGTGGTTATAAACTTTTAAAATTTTCAATAATCTTCATGGCAACAGTGAGTGCTTGTGCGCCTTGTTGTAATGTTACCACGGGTTTTGTTTTGTTCTCTATGGCATCTGCGAATGAATTCAATTCGTCCAATATGGCGTTGTTAGCTGAAATCTCAGGGTTGTCGAAATAAATCTGCTTTTTAACCCCTTCAGCATTGGTCAGGATCATGGCAAAATCGTCCGGATTTTTAGGTGCATCCTTCATCTTTACCACTTCACATTTTTTTTCGAGGAAATCGACCGAAATGTATGCATCGCGCTGAAAAAATCGTGCTTTTCGCATTTTCTTCATCGAAATTCGGCTCGCTGTAAGGTTTGCCACACAGCCATTTTCAAACTCGATACGTGCATTTGCAATATCTGGGGTTTCTGAAATTACCGAAACGCCACTGGCGTTTATTTTTTTCACATCCGATTGCACCACACTTAAAATGGCATCGATATCGTGTATCATCAAATCTAAAACCACAGAGACATCGGTGCCACGCGGATTGAATTCTGCCAAGCGGTGCGCCTCAATAAACATCGGGTTGTCAATCATATGGTTCACCGCCATAAACGCAGGATTAAACCGCTCTACATGACCTACTTGCCCCATTACATTATGTTCTTCTGCCAGTTGCAACAGCATTTCGGCTTCTTCTACGGTATGGGTAATGGGTTTTTCTATAAAGAGGTGTTTACCAGCTGTGATGACTTTTTTAGCACACTCAAAATGGTAGATGGTAGGCGTGACCACATCTACCACATCGCAAGCTTCGATTAGCGCTTCCATGGTAGGGAAGTGTTTATAGCCGAATTCTGCTTCTACTTTTTTGGAAGCTTCCGTATCTGAATCGAAAAAGCCAACCAAGTTATATTTGGTAGACTGGTTGAGCAGTTTTAAATGAATTTTCCCGAGGTGTCCAGCACCTAGAACTCCAGCGTTTAGCATGGGCTTATATTTTTAGCAAAGGTAACGGTTTTGACTTCAAAATTCGAGCATCTAAATTCCAAATTCTAAGATTGTTGGGTGCCTTGTGCTGTCTATTAAATTTTCAGTAGAAACAGTTGGGCTTCAATTTATAGCGAAGCTGGATGAAGCAATTTGCTGCGAAATGATTTTATAGCTTATCTAAATACCCCGCTCGGAAAAACGACCACACTTTCATGACCATTGGCGCCAACTGCAGCCACCCCAAAAAAGTAATTGTCTATCACGATTCCGTCTAGAGTAAATTCAGAAACATCACCCACATATCGACTGTAATCCCAAGTAGGAGAGGTGGTGTCGCGCCAATAAATATTGTACCCGGCGGCACCGTTTACTTTATCCCATTTTAATTTAGCCGAAGGTTCAACAATACCCCCAATAGCAACATTTTTGGGGGCAGGGGGTGCCCAAGCTAGGCTGGCCATACTGATTGCGTTTACCGCGGTTAATTTTTTGGCGTAGTCAAAATTTACAAATTTTAGCTTATCGCCATATTCAATACCGTTTTCGGTACGGATGTCTTGATGTTGTTGGGTATAATTTTCATGTGCTTCCATGATGCGAATTCCAGCAAATCCTAGATCGTTAAAAGGGCGATGGTGCCCACCGCGTCCAAACCTATCGAGTCTGTAAATCATCATTGGGTTCATTTCGGGCATATACGTTTTCGTGGTTTCATAAACATAACGCGCCAATTGCCTCGAAATGCCGTCTACCTCACCACCGTAAAAGCGGCGTCTGCGTCGTTCCTCTTCCGTTTCAGTTGGAGGGACCGGTTCAGAAAAAATTCTAAAATCTACATTGCTAATCACGCCATCTACCCCTTTAATATTTCCGATCATATCATTGTTGAGCACCCCAATGATATCCCAGCCCTGTTCTTTAGCAAATGCTGCAAAACCAGCACCACCAAATAGACCTTGTTCTTCACCACTAAGCCCGAGATATACAATGCTGCTCTCAAATTTGTATTTTGAAAGTACACGCGCTGCCTCAATAGCACCTGCCATGCCACTGGCGTTGTCGTTAGCTCCTGGGGCATCTTTTGTAAAATCGCTGCCATCACTATTACGCGAATCGATATCGCCGCTCATAATGATATAACGGTTAGGGTATTTGGTGCCTTTTTGTACAGCGGCCACATTTACGATCCAAGTGTCTTGCGGAACGCGTCGATTACCTTCTGCTTTCACAAAATCTTTTTGATAAAACACATCGAGGCAATTGTTGCAGCTTTTTGAAATAGTTTCAAATTCACTTTTAATCCACCGTCGGGCTGCCCCAATGCCACGGGTATTGCTTACCGTATCACTAAAGGTATTTCGGGTTCCGAAGCCAGCTAGGGTAGTGATATCCTGTTCAATGCGTTCTGCCGAAACAGCATCGATAATGTCGTATATTTTTGGATTTGTTTGTGCGCCAACCGAAACGGTCACGATTGCAGCCACTGCGAATAGCCAATTTTTCATAGATTACAATTTTGACTAAAAATAATGAAAAGAAAGCAGCTTGGCAATGGTTTGGAGATAGGCTATCTTAAAAAGGTGACTTTCGAAATTTTACCATTGGTAACCTCGTAGATCGCAATCACGCTCGAATACGTTTCACCAAACCGTACGTACTCCCTATCTACTACCTTATTACCCAGGACAATTCTATTTTTTATTTCGCAATAAAGATTGGGTACACTTTCGAACATGGCAGAAAACTGTTGTCTCATCTGTTCTTTTCCATCCATCGAAAGTACATCGGGGAAGTTGTAAATCTTAATATCGTCTGCATAGGTATCCATAAAGGCTTCTATGTTTCGAGCATTGTATGCGTTTACTTGCCGTTGCACTATTTGTTCAGGGGTTTCTTCAATAATTTCTGAAACCGACAAGGCAACTCCTTCTTTTAGAGTAGTTTCAATAGTTTTCAGGTTTTCTAGTTGTGCTAAGGGGTTAGCACTGAGAATGAGTAAATCTGCTTTTTTTCCTTCGGAAACCGTTCCTAATTCTTCTAATAGCCCAAAACCTTTTGCCGCGTTGTAGGTTGCTGTCTTCAATATTTCTGGGGGGGTAAGTCCGGCCTTTTGCATCGCTTCTAATTCTTGAAGATACGATGATGCATGCATGGTTCCAATATTTCCGGCATCGGTTCCAGCTGCAATAGTAACGCCCTTTCGATTTAAAAGTTTAAGACTAGTACCCATTAAGTCGATTTTTTCGTCATAATAGGTTTGAAAACGTGCTTCGTTATCCCAAATTTGCTTCACATTTTGGGTAATGTTTTCTTTGTTATATTTCTGAAAATACAACATCGATTTGTAGGTTTCTGGATTTGCGTAATAGAGATCATGTTCGTGGTTATCAGGTTTTCCTAGAAATGCCTTCACATAGTTTTTTGAAACAATGAGGGTAGGAATATACGTGACATCATTATCTATTAGCAATTGTGCAAATGCATCGTCTGCGGGTACATCGTCTATACTGTGCACCAAAATATCTGCACCTGCTTTCACTGCCAATTCTGCCGTTTTTTTCTGTGTAGCATGCACTGCCAATTTTAAGCCATTTTCATGTGCTAATTTTGCAATATGGGCTACTACGCCGTAGTTCTTTTCAGCAGGTTCTTGCGCACTGGCGATATACCAAATTTTAATAAAATCGGGTTTGTAGGGCAGCATTTTATTGAAAAGCGCTGTGGCTTCTTCTTCCGAAGTAATTTTTACGATGGGCACATCATCTAATTTTGAGAGTGCTTCTGGCTGATAAGGAGAAAATAAGGGGCCAGTAACATACACATTGGGTGAGAGGTGTTTTTCCGCTACGCTATCGCGTACCTTAAAATTAGAAAAAGGGCCGCCCACATCCATAATGCTGGTCACCCCCAATCGCAAATATCGCTTAAAGCTATCTGGCACCATTTCTTCAGCAAACTGAAGCTCTTCTTCATATGGCCTTACATCGGTCATGTCTATGGCGTCAGGTCTCGTGTACAAACTCCCCGTTTGAAAAAAGTGGATATGCGTATCGATCATCCCGGGCATCAAATATTTTCCAGTACCTTCAATAACAGTAGTTTCAGCAGCCACTTTTATAGGGCGATTAGAAATTTTGACTATCAGTCCATCTTGGATAAATACGTTTTTGGGTTTGGTAAGTTCGCCCTTTTCAACATCAACAATTGCAATGTTTTCAATAAGTACATCTTGTGCAAATACAAACGAAAGGCTAAAAATGGATACGATTATGAGAAGCGTTTTCATACAATTGATTGGTTATGATATTAAAAATAACATATATCAAGATTCCTATATGTCTCGGTGAGAAATAATAGACAAGTTACCGCAAAAAAGTCACTTCCCAAATTTTACCGTCCCTAAGCTCATAAATCGCTATGATTGTGCGCTGACCTTCATTGGTAGTAAAACGTACCTCGTCTACAACAGTAGGACCTAAAACCATTCTCTTGGTTACCGTATAGTTCAGGTTTGGTGTATTCTGAAACAAGGGTGTAACCTCATTGTATAAAGCAGCTTTGCCTTTTAATTGAAGCTCGTTTGGGTATTCATACATCTGAACATCTTCAGAAAAAACAGCGGCAAAGGCATCTATGTCGCGATTGTTATAGGCATTTACAAGCGCGTTAACTGCCGGCAATGGGTCTTCTGCCCTTTTGTTGCCAATAAAGGTCATCGATTGGATGCGCTCATTTTGAGTTTTGTAAATGGTAACTTGCCGGTTTTGATTTCCGTTAACAAATGCTATTTCTTCATCAATCACATAATCATTCCAAATAATTCTGTCACGAACTTCAACATTCCAACTGTTGTTGTTTTTAAAAAATCGATTGTAATTTTCTTTCAACTTAGCTCTTCCTATATACATCAAGTTCCCAGGAAATCGGTTTACCACTACATCTTTGGCAAACGCATTGGCAAATTCATCTAGCTTTCCCTCATTAAAGGGAGCAATGTGAGCATCTACAATATCTCCTGGTGAAGGTTTACTAGGCTCTGCCGCAAATGCTAAGTGTTTGCCATCTGGGCTTACTGCGATGCGTGTTATATCTTTAATATTGTGAGCGGAAAGATCGGCCACTTGTACCCATTTTTCTGGTCCAAACAGGCTATAGGTATATAATTTTGAACCGCTTCCCAACAAGAGGGTGTTCGCATCTAACCAAGTATGATCTTGGATTCCGGTAGGTAACTGAGAAACAAAATACGTTTCTTCTGGTTTTTTTACGTCTACAACGTATACGTCATGGTTTTTTTCTTCATTAACAATGGTATAGCTTACCATAGGAGACTCTGGTACATTATGAATAGACCGACCTGCATTTTCGGCATATAAAGTAGCTTCATCTCTTTTAATGTCTGCGATTACTAAATCAAGTTGTCCGCCCGAAAGGATAGATGCAACTACTGTATTCTCATCATAAAAGGCATAATAAGCAATCTCCAGTTCACTCAGCAGCATTTTATAATCACCAAATCCCAGATTCGCATAATCGTAAGCGTACAAGCGTTGGAGACCTGTGGTGTCAAGCCTTACCGCAGTGATTTTGTCACGGTTGGGATACGGCATAGGGGAGTATTCGCCACCAAGTGTCGTGGCATTTACACGGTGTAGGGTGTTTTCTGAAATATTATACAATTGAATTTCCGTCTGTCCGTTTTCACTTCCTGCGTACAAAAGTCTGTCGTTGTCTAAAAATGCTGGCTGGTTGTCATAGCCATCGCTTTTTGAAATTGTTTCTAAATTTGAAACCGTAAAAGTAGAATCGGTTCGTTCTAAATCTAAAAGGTACACGTCGGTATTGGGTTGGGCAATCGCCAAAGTAGAAAGAAGAAAAGCAAAATAAGGAAGAAACTTCATTGAATGATTTTTGAAATTGAAAGGTACGAAGATTGTATTAAATAGGAAGCTATTGACATTGGTAGTCGACATATATTACACGTCATAATTAATCTACCAATGCGTTATGTTTTTTAGCCCTTTTGCTTCATTCAGTATTTTACAATTAGTAAGTATTACGTCCGAAATCAATCTATTATAAAAAACCTGTTCAACAGTTAATCATCAAAGCTCAGTATTAAATTAACTCTTGGAAGTAGGCATGAAATAACTTGGTCTATTGTAGCGAGTATTACTACTTTTGAAAAAAGACGTAAACCCACTTTATATTTCAATAAAAATGTTCAAAAAATTATTTCGCTCAAAAAATGAAAATACTTTGTCTAATGCCGAAGTAGAAAAACTAATGACAACCACAGATGGTAAAAAGTTGGGTGAGTCTGAAGAAATGTTGCTGTATGGTGGGTTTCAGGATTTGAATAACTATTATTTTCTTGAGACTTTATTTTTGAGCGTTGAATCGATTAAAAGTAAAAGAGGCGCAACAATAACCTTCAAAAGCGAACAGGGGGAGTTTGTACTAAAGGCCTCCATGCTTGAATTTGACAGTGAATATGTAAAACAGCTAGAAAGACACGTAACTCAGATTAGCTTTGATATTGAAAAAGACCAGATAAAAAAAATACAATCAGGTGCATACCAATCGATTGAATTAAAAGTAAAAAATAAGGTTTTCACCTTGTTGAACGGCTAATTGCACTTCGTGCTACTATAAAAAATGCCACTCAAATTTGAGTGGCATTTTAATATCTAACTAAGATTTAAACAATGCTTAAAACGGGTATGTATTCTCGGCAGATACACGTTCTGCGATGATGTTACGCAATGCTACCACGTTTGGCATATTTTGGTATTTTGTAAATCGCTTAAGGCCCATCAGCATCATACGTTGTTCGTCACCTTCGGCAAAACTTACGATACCTTCTTTCGCTTTTTGGCTCACAATATCTACTGCATGATACAAATATAATTGTGCCATGGCTACTTGGTATTCAGCATCGGCACCATTATTCTTCGACGTTTTTTCAGCGCGTAAAATGGCACTTTCTGCCATATAAATTTCAATTAAAATGTCTGCGCTTGCCAACAGTAACTGTTGGTGTTGTTCGAGATCTGGACCGAATTTCTGCACAGCCGCTCCTGCTACCATTAAGAATACTTTCTTCAACTTCGCCACCATTGCTTTTTCTTCGGAAAGCGTCTCAGAATAGTCAGGTGTGTCAAAACTCGGAATACCTGTAAGTTCTTTTCCTACTTCGGTTGCCGGACCCAAAAGGTCTACATGGCCTTTCATCGCTTTTTTAACAAGCATCCCAACGGCCAACATTCGGTTTATTTCGTTGGTTCCTTCGTAGATACGTGCAATACGTGCATCTCTCCAAGCAGCTTCCATAGGGGTGTCGGCACTAAAGCCCATTCCGCCAAAAATCTGGATACCTTCATCTGAACAGTTTTGAATATCTTCAGAAACAGCCACTTTCAAAATAGAACATTCGATAGCGTATTCTTCAACACCTTTCAATTCTGCTTCTTGGTGCGAGTTTCCTTCGCTCTCACGAATAGCAATACGGTCTTCAATGTTTTTGGCAGCACGATAACTTGCCGTTTCACCCACAAAAGCGTTGGTGGCCATTTCGGCTAATTTCGACTTGATAGCACCAAATTTGGCAATAGGTGTTTTAAACTGAATACGGTCATTTGCATACTTTACAGCTTGGTCTATCACCCTGCGCTGTGCGTCCAGACAGGCTGCAGCCAATTTAATTCGACCAACATTCAACGCATTCATCGCAATTTTGAAACCTTCACCGCGTCCTGCAAGCATGTTTTCTACAGGCACTTTGGTATCATTAAAAAATACCTGACGGGTAGAGGAGGAGTGAATTCCTAATTTATTTTCTTCCTCACCCATGGTGATTCCGTTGCTAGGATCATTTTCAACAATAAAACCTGTAATATTCTTGTCGTCTTCAATACGTGCAAAAACAATAAACAGATTACAGAAACCAGCATTACTAATCCACATTTTTTGTCCGCTAATCAGGTAATTTTTACCGTCGTCAGACAATACTGCTTTTGTTTTTCCACTGTTGGCATCACTACCAGCACCTGGTTCTGTAAGGCAGTACGCTCCAAACCATTCGCCCGTGGCCAATTTTGGAACATATTTCTCGCGTTGATCTTCGGTTCCGTACAAGGTGATGGGCATGGTTCCGATTCCCGTATGGGCTCCAAAAGCCGTGGCGATAGATCCTGTTGCTCCCGAAATATAATCGCAGACCAACATGGTGGTAACAAAGCCCATTCCGAGACCGTCGTATTTTTCTGGAACGGCAATTCCGAGTAAACCAAGTTCTCCAGCCTTGCGCATTACTTCTTCGGTAAGGGCGTAGTCTTTTTTCTCGAACCGCTCTTTGTGGGGCCAGATTTCTCGATCTACAAATTCTTTAACCGAATCTTTCATCATCTTTTGCTCTTCTGAAAAGTCTTCAGGAGTAAAAATGTCTTCGCAAGCAGTTTCTTTTACCAAGAATTGACCGCCACGTAGCATGTCTTTGTTTATTGTTTCTGTGCTCATTTTTTTATTTTTTAAATTGTCTGTTCGAGCGCAGTCGAGAACTATTTAAAAAGATGTCTGGTCAACAGAGGTCTCGACTGCGCTCGACCAGACAAGCTTATTTATATTATTGCTACTTTAAAAATTCAAAAATTCCAGCAGCACCCTGACCTGTACCAACGCACATGGTCACCATTCCGTATTGTCCTTGCATGTTTCGCTTTCGCATCTCATCAAACAGTTGTACCGAAAGTTTTGCTCCTGTACATCCCAGTGGGTGACCTAAAGCAATAGCGCCACCGTTAACATTCACGATGTCCTTGTCTAAACCAAGTTCACGAATAACCGCCAAACTTTGTGAAGCAAAGGCTTCGTTCAGCTCAATTAGTTTAATGTCATCTTGTTTCAATCCAGCATTCTCTAGTGCCTTCGGAATGGCCTTTACGGGACCAATACCCATGATTCTAGGTTCTACACCCATAGCGGCATAATTTACCATTCTGGCTATCGGTTCAAGGTTTAATTCTTTAACCATTTCTTCACTCATCACCATCACAAAGGCTGCGCCATCACTCATCTGGGAAGAGTTTCCAGCTGTCACGCTACCGCCTTCCGCAAATACGGGACGTAGTTTTGCCAATGCCTCCAAGCTTGTACCCTTACGCGGACCTTCATCTTTGGTCACTGTGTATTTTTTTGTCGCTTTTTTTCCGTTATCGTCTACGTAGGTTTGTTCTACTTCAATAGGAACAATTTGGTCCTGAAAACGATCTTCACCTTGTGCTTTCAGCGCTTTCATGTGACTGTTATACGCAAACTCATCTTGGTCTTCACGGGATACTTTAAACTGATTTGCTACTGCTTCAGCTGTATTTCCCATTCCCCAGTAGTAGTCTTCATGACCATTTTTTACGATATCGTAGTTCAATTCAGGTTTGTAACCCGACATAGGTACCGAGCTCATGCTCTCTGCACCACCTGCAATGATACAATGTGCCATTCCAGATTGGATTTTAGCAGCGGCAATCGCGATGGTTTCTACCCCAGACGAACAGAATCGATTAACGGTCATCCCAGGAACATCCACAATGTCTAATCCCATTAGCGAGATAAGTCTACCAAAGTTTAATCCTTGTGATCCTTCTGGCATAGCGTTTCCAACAATTACATCGTCTATACGCTTTTTGTCGAGGTTGGGCAGTTCGTTCATCATGTACTGAATGGTCTCAGCGGCCAAATCGTCTGCTCTCTTAAATCTGAACAACCCACGAGGGGCTTTTCCTACGGCGGTTCTGTATGCTTTTACTATATATGCTTGTCTCATATCCTACTTTTATTTATTTGGATTCTCCCCTTCAGGGGAGTTAGAGGGGTGTTATTCACACTGTCTTTAGCGCGGAACACCCCTAAAGTCCCCTCAAGGGGACAGTTAGTTTTTTAATTCCTCAACGGTTTTCCTTTTTGTATCATGTGTTGTAAACGCTCTAGTGTTTTGCGTTCTCCACACAAACTCAAGAAAGCTTCACGTTCTAAGTCGAGTAAGTATTGTTCGCTCACTTCTGTAGGCTCACTTAAATCACCACCTGCCATAACATACGCCAATTTATCGGCGATTTTTTGGTCATGTTCGCTGATGTATTTGCTTGCTTCCATGCTATCGGTTCCAACATAGAACATACCCAGCGCTTGCTTACCTAATACTTTTACATCGGTGCGTTTTGGAGGTTTTGTATACCCCATATCGGCCATTTGTCTTGCTACTGCCTTGGCGGTTGCGAGTTGTCTTGCCGTGTTTACCACCACAATATCTTTTCCAGGTTTCAGAATATCTAAATCGTATGCTTCATGGGCAGACGTAGATACTTTTGCCATAGCTACGGTTAAAAAGTGTTGTCGTAGTCTATTTAGTTCTACATCATCTTTTTTGAACGAATCACTCGCGCGAAGCGCCATTTCTTTAGATCCGCCACCACCCGGAATCACGCCTACACCAAATTCTACTAAACCGATATAGCTTTCGGCAGCAGCTACCACTCGGTCTGCGTGCAAGGTAAGTTCACAACCACCACCCAGGGTCATGCCATGGGGTGCCATTACCGTTGGGATTGAAGAGTATCGAAGTCGCATTACCGTATCTTGGAAATATTTTACGGCTGCATTCAACTCGTCATATTCTTGCTCTACGGCCATCATGAAAATCATGCCAATATTAGCACCAACTGAAAAATTTTGACCTTGGTTTCCAATCACCAATCCGTCGAAACGGTCTTCTGCAATGTCGATTGCTTTGTTAATTCCTGCTAACACGTCGCCACCGATGCTGTTCATTTTGCTACGGAATTCAACGTTTAAGATACCGTCGCCCAAATCTTCGACTACAACTCCACTATTTTTGAACACTTCGGCAGATTCGCGAATGTTATCTAAAATGATAAAGGCGTCTTGGCCAGGGATTTTCACGTGTTGTTTCTTCGGAATGTCGTAGAAATAAGTGTTTCCTTCTTTTACGGTGTAGAATGACTCAATGCCTGAGTCTAGCATTTCCTGCACCCATCCATCTACTTCTTTACCAGCCTCTTTAATAAGTTCTAGCCCTTTTTGAACACCTACAGCATCCCAAATTTCGAAGGGGCCGTGCTGCCAGCCGAAACCAGCCTTCATGGCGTCATCAATTTTATAAAGCTCGTCTGTGATTTCAGGAATTCGGTGTGAGACGTAGGCAAACATGGCACCAAAATTCTTTCTGTAGAATTCACCTGCTTTGTCTTTTCCTTTTACAAGAATCGGGAAACGGTCTGCAACATTATCAACGGACTTCGTCAATTCTAGGGTTGCAAATTTCGCTTTTTTCGAAGGTCTGTATTCTAATGAATCTAAGTCGAGACCTAAAATTTCCGAAGAACCATCGTCCTTTTTTACTTTTTTATAGAATCCTTGTCCGCTCTTACTACCCAACCATTTATTGTCCATCATGGTTTTAATAAAGCCAGGAAGCTTGAACATTTCGTGCTCTTCATCTTCGGGCACATTTTCATATATACCGTTAGCAACGTGTACCAAGGTGTCTAAACCAACCACATCGACCGTACGGAAGGTTGCCGATTTTGGGCGGCCTATAACAGGACCGGTTAATTTATCTACCTCTTCAACAGTAAGCCCCATATCTTTCACCAAATGGAACATGGCCTGAATACCATAGATCCCGATTCGGTTTCCTATAAATGCAGGTGTATCTTTAGCGATGACAGTTGTTTTTCCGAGGAATTTTTCACCATAGCTATTGAGGAACTCAAGAATTTCAGGATCGGTCTTCGGTCCTGGAATAATTTCGAATAGTTTTAGGTAACGCGGCGGATTGAAAAAGTGGGTTCCGCAGAAATGCTTTTGGAAATCGTCACTTCGACCTTCGCTCATAAATTTAATAGGAATCCCTGAAGTGTTCGATGTAATAAGTGTTCCCGGAGTTCTGTGCTTTTCAAGATTTTCGAATACCTGTTTTTTGATGTCGAGGCGTTCTACTACCACTTCAATAATCCAATCAACATCTTTCACTTTGGAGATGTCATCTTCAAGATTACCGATCGTGATTCTATCGGCAAAATCTTCATGATACAAGGGTGCCGGCTTCGACTTGATGGAGTTTTGCAATGCATCTTTCACAAGACGGTTCCGAAATGCTTGGTCGTCCATCGTGATGCCTTTCGCTTTTTCCTTTTCGTTTAACTCTTTTGGTACGATATCGAGCAGAAGTACTTCTACGCCAATGTTGGCAAAATGGCATGCGATACCGCTTCCCATAATTCCTGAACCGATAACGGCTACTTTGTTGATTCTTCTTTTAGACATATTTTGTAGTTATGATTGTGCAATTTGAGTGTGAGTTGTTGTACTCCTTACTCTGCACGCTGCACTTGTTTTGTGTAAATTCTTTTATTGTTAATCAATTCCATCATGGTATTGGCTACCTTCTTAAAAATGGCCAAGTCTTCATCAGATACATGCTCTCTTACCGCCTCATCAAATCGCAATACCACACCTTTTGAAAATTTGCGCATCTCTTTGCCAAAAGGGGTAAGGTGAATTAAAACGCCTCGACCATCTTCCGGATTTGGGCGACGTTCGATAAGTCCTTTTTGTTCCATCGATTTCAATGTTCGCGATAGGGACGTAGCTTCCATACCCATTTTTGGGCCTAAGGCCGTAGAGGGGGTGCCTGCTTCAGGGTCTATGCTTATGAGCGCAAAACCAGTAGCCATGGTACTTTCTTTTCGACCTGCCTCCTCGTTATACATTTTCTGAATCGCCATCCACGTGGAGCGCAATACATAATCGATGGTTTTCTCTTTCAAGGGTTGTTTTAATTTTGGAAACCCAAAGATACTAAAAAATACTATGCGTGCATAGTAAATATGTAATTGTTTCTAAAATTTGTTTCGATAATTCAAACGAGAACATTTGTAACAACTTGAAATATGATAAATTAGATTCGAAATTGGGTTTTTGGCTATATTTACTGAATACAACCAACTAATGATTAAATTCTTTAGACATATCCGTCAACGACTTATCAGTGACCCGCCCGAACGTAACGGTTCGGTACGGGCGGGAAAGCGATTCAGTAAATACCTGCTTTACGCTATTGGCGAAATAATTCTGGTGGTCATTGGGATACTTATTGCGCTACAGATAAGTAATTGGAATGACAAACAAAAACTTCATGCTTATGAAGAAAAGCTCTTATCTCAATTGCAGCAAGATTTAGTGCTCAACGCTATAGATTTAGAATTGAATATCTCCTTTCAGAAAAGAACCATTCAATCTATTGATATTCTTTTGGAACATTTTGAGTCTAATGAGCCATATACAGATTCTTTGGAAGTACATTTTTCCAATTCGGCACTTTGGACTAAGTTTATCGTGAATGCAGGTGCTTATAAAACCATTGAGGCGAAAGGGTTGGACTTTATTTCTGATGTGGAGCTTCGAGATCTGGTTTTTCGTATTTATGAAGGAAACTTAAATTGGTTACAGCAAATGGAAGGAATTGTAATTAATCATACTGAGAATTTTCGACAAAACTATGCTTCAAAGTATTTTGCAGAATGGAACTCTGTTGAAATTGATAATGGCAACTACGTTGAAGGCAAAACAAGCTTACGGGATTATGAGCTATTTTTAGGTGATGAAGGCGCCGCGTACAGGTATTTTTTGAGCGCAACCAAGGGAGAGGTAGAAGTGTTACTCGATATTTCGGAAGGTTTTTTAGACGACAACCGACAAGGAATAGAACTCATTAAAAACATTTTAAGCGATACAAAAGATGATTAAGTTCTTCCGAAAAATTCGTCAACGCATGCTTTCAGAAAGTAAATTTTCAAGATACTTGCTTTACGCCATAGGCGAAATCATCCTGGTGGTCATTGGGATTCTTATTGCATTGCAGATTAATACTTGGAATGAGGAAAGGAAATTAGACCGATTCGAATTGAGCCTATAACAGTATGAAGAATGAAGGAATGAGAATTGTACAAAATGATTCGTTGCGAAATGCTATCACAAACCATTACGAACGAAATTATTCCTATTTATTGAGTTGGACCGAATCTGAATAGAATACGTTATTCGCTGACCAAAATAACATCTATAGAAAATACTTCAAGGAATACAACTATATAGGCGAGTTGACTCCGGTAGATTACACCAACTTGGCTAAGAATCAAGAGTACATTAATTATCTAAATAATAGAGTAGGGTTTATTAAACCCACTATTCGGTATTATAAAGTTTTTGGAATTGCAAATGCCGAAAAACTAATAGATCATCTTGATGCGGAGCTTACTTCAAGGGAAGAGTAGTCTACATAACCATCAGAGCTCATTGTTAAACGACTTTTTTATAAGTTGCGCTTTACTATTAATATTCAGGGTCTTGTAGATGTTCTTGATGTGGGTTCTTACTGTGTCTAGCGATACAAACAAATCGTCTGCAATCATTTTATAACTCTTTCCATCAACGATTCCGGTCACAATATCCATTTGGCGGGGCGTTAGAAGTTGGGGCTTGTTCCGCTTTGGAGCAAAACTTTTTGCAATTTTTCTAGCAATAGAAGGAGACATATAAGAGCCACCGTTATGAACCACGCGAACCGTTTCGCCAATTTGTGCTAAGGGTGTTTTTTTTGATAAGTAGGAGCATGCTCCTGCGCTTAGGGCACTAAAAATACTGTCGTTGTCTTCAAAAGTGGTAAGCATTATGATATCGGCATCCGGAAGTTTTTCTAACAACATCGGGATACCATCTATACCAGAAACACCCAATAAGTTTATATCCAAAAGAAAGCAATCGGGTTTGTGTTCCAAATACGAATAAGACTTTAAGAAAAGCTCAACTGAGGCAGAAATGCTCACGAGCTCAATATCAGATTGTGTACTGAAATAATCTTTCAAGCTCTCCTGAATTAATATGTCGTCTTCTATGAGAGCTAGTTTAACCATAGGGTATGTAGTATGAAACAGGGGTATTTAGTTTTTTTATAAAGTTACTGTTTTACTAAAACTGTACAATCACATATAAATGTGAAATTATATGTTGAATGGTAACTCTAATAATACTTCAAATCCATCATCGTTGCGAAATTGAAGTTTCCCTTTTAGCTTTTCGGCTCTCATGCTCATGTTAGATAGGCCCATTCCTGTAGAGGTATATGAAATTTTCTTGGTACCGTTATCTTTAATCTGTAATTGACAATCTCGAAACCGATTACTTAATTTGACACACACTTTAGTCGCGTCAGAATGTTTCGTAATGTTATGAATGGCTTCTTTATAAATTAAAAAAATATGCTGTTTGGTTTGTGCAGGTAGTTTTTTGTGATGGTTTTTTATGGTGGAACTGTCAATTTTGAAGGCAATACCCTTTGGCAAAAGTAATTCTTCTGCAAGTTCTCGCATTCGTTCAATCAAATCGGCTATGGTTTCCCGCCTGCTATCGATACTCCATACCAAATCTCGCATTTGGGATACTGCGCTTCGGCTAATAGCTGCAATTTTCTGCAGTTTATTTTTGTCATCTTCGGTGGCATTCATCTCCATCAATTCTGTTTGCATCGCCAATCCTGACAACAAGGAGCCCACATCGTCATGCAAATCGCTAGAAATTTTGGTGCGCAAGCGTTCCATGGCTAATGCTTGATGCAAACGATATCTAAAAAATGCATACATACTTAAGGCAAGAGCAATTATTACTAAAGCGATGAACCACCAACGTTTGTAGAAAATTTGTTTTACCGTAATCGGGATAGATAAGAGGTTGGCACTTTCATTTCCTCTAGAATCTGCTCCTTTTACTTTCAGTGTATAGGATCCAGCCGGAAGTTTGTTGTACCGTAATGTAGTATTATTACCTTGGTAGAACCAACGATCTTCAAAACCTTCTAATTTTGTACTAAAGGTATTTTTGGAGTTCTGAAAATAACTCGGCATCGACCAGCTAACCTCAAAGTATTGATCGTATGGGGAAGCAACAAATGGCTTTAGTTTTTTTTGGGCATAGTCATGAACGTACGTTTCTTCGGTTCTACTATTGTATCCAGCGATATGTACAAGCTGAATGTCGGGCGGTCTCACAGTTTCACGTAAGGTTTCAGGGTTAAAAAAATTGATTCCATTCATTCCGCCGAAATAATACAAGCCTCGACTATCTTTAAAAAATGAAGAATAGTTGAACTCGTTATGTGACAAACCATCTTCCATATAGTAATTTTGAAACTCACCCGTATTTTTGTTCATAAACGACAACCCATTGTAGGTGGTAATCCAAAGTGTATTTTCATTGTCAGGAACAATTCCAACTACATTATTGTTTGATAAGCCATTTACTTCTGTGTAATTCTTGATGTTTGTTCCGTCAGAAGAAATATGGCTCAAACCACCACCGTATGTTCCTACCCAAAGGCTACCGTCTGTGTCTTCTAGAAGACATAAAACATGGTGTTTGCTGAGTTTTGGGATACTCTTGGTATTATAGGATTTTAGAATATTTCCGTTGAGGTCGATTTTTAATACTCCGTCGTTTTTAGTGCCAATCCAGACACAATTTTCATCTCTGCTTTCTTCAAAGTATTGAAGGTCTGCAATATTGTTAGTTTCACTAATATTTTTGAATACGAGACGACTCTCCTGCGTCAGCGGATCGAACAAGGTAAGATGCTCTAAGGTGTAGCCAAATAACAATCGTCCATCCTTCAGCTTTAAAAGGCCGTTTGGCCCATACACTTTAATATTCTTTCTGAATTGATCATAAATTTTAGTCACTCCAGTTTTTAAGTTTATTTCATAAATACCTTTACCAACGGCATACGCATGTGTTTTTGGTGCATTTGTAAGTAAGAAACTGCTGTCATACATTAGGGATAGCGGTTCTCCTGATTCGGTAGTTAGGGGTAGAGAATCGATTTTCCCAGTCCTTGTCCTGTATACGATTTTGTGGTTGCTTTCACAAAGGCTAAAAATGTTCCCTTGGTCATCCTCGACAATACCGCGCATCGAATTTCCCCAACCTTCTTTATCCGATTTAAAAAGATTGGAAAATAATGGTTTTTGGGTTTTAATTTTGAACAAGCCATTATTTGTAGGAACCCATAACAAGCTGTTTTTATCAATAAATAAGTTGTTAATGGTGGTGTAATCTAGTTTCGCTTTTAGCAAATGGGTATAGTTGCTGAAATTTCCTTCGGGGTCCATTCGGTACAAAGTTGCATCGCCGGCAAACCAAATATTGTGGCTCTCATCTTCTATTGCTCTCCTGATAATTTCTTCTGAATGAAATATACGCTTAGAAGTCTTATTCTCTGCTGCATGCATACTAACACCACCAAGAGATGGAGGAAAATAATAATGCCGACCATGGCTGTCAAAAAACTGGGGTACATAATGAATACGGTCTTCATTCCACTCGTATGAGTCTAGTAAATGAGTTTCTAATACTTCACCTACTTCGTTATATTTATAAGTTCCAGCGGTAGTGGCCCACCAAATAAAGCCGTTGCCATCTATGGTTAATTGATTGAAACCACGTTTATACCTTTTAGAAGCAACAATAACTTCAAACTTCCCATTCACCAACTTCTGAATGTATTGTTGGGCATTACCTCGCTCTACATCCCAATAATCGTCTGTAACCACCCAAATAGATCCGTTAGGTATTTTAATAACATCCAATACTTTACCTTTCAAATTATGCGATGTATCGTACGATTTTACCGAATCGGTAGAAATTTCAAGTTCAAACAATGCATCATTGGCCAAATACCATATTGAATTCCGAAGTGAATCATATACCATATTAGCTTTAATAAAATCTTCTTCGATAAAATGAGACTGCGTCTTGTCACTGGTAAAAGCTTTAAAATTTCGACCATCATAGCGTTGAAGTCCTTGTGCGGTACCAATCCATAACAACCCTTTATAGTCTTGTACCACGTCAGACACATCCCGAAAGAGCAGTCCGTCTTCGGTTGTGAGAACGTCTATTTGTGACAGATTCTGCGCACCGATCTGTAAAAAAAATAGGCACGAAAAAATGCTAAAAATAAGGTGTGATGAAGCTATAATTGACTTCAAAATATAGGTGTTGGTTAGTTGCTAAGATCCAAATATACAAAATGATAGCGCGTGATTTCACATGAATATGTGATTGACAACACTACAATTTCAAGATACCTTGCTGCTATAATGTTTAAAGGAATATCACGTATGATGAGAATTTGCCTGCTTTTACTGATGTGTCTTCACTTGGGGAATCCATCTATTGGGTTTGCTCAGGATGTTACTGTAAAAATTGGTCAAAAAGATAGTCTATACTCAGCTATTTTAGATGAACGTAGAAGCCTAGTTGTTTCACTCCCAGATAATTATGAAGATGGCACAGAAAATTATCCAGTTCTTTATCTACTAGACGGAACTACCAATAATCTTTTAGATGCACGTCTGGTCACGTTTAATTTAAAAATGGATATGATTATTGTGGCCTTAGCAAATACAGATCGTGATCGAGATATGATGCCCTTGAGTAGACCTTCGTATACAGTTGAAAATCCTAAGGCCGAAAATTTCTTACGGTTTTTTGAAAAGGAATTAATCCCGCATATCGATAAAAAATACAGAACTAAGAATGAAAGAACCATTAGAGGACGATCGTTAAGCGGTCTGTTTGTGATGTACGCTTTTTTGAAAGAACCTACGTTGTTCACTAATTACATCGGTAACTGCGCTGGCTGGTTTGCAGATATGGACGATTACTTTACGCAATTGGCCGAAGACGCTTTTCAGCAGAAATCAAATTTTAGTGGCAAATCAATATTCGTGGCTAATTCTTTATCAGACCCATTAGACCCCAAGCAAGAAATCCATCACGCTGTTCTGAAGTTTTCAAAACTATTGAAATCGGAAGTGGGAGAACTTGTAAAATTTAAATACCAGACCTATGAAAATGCAGGGCACGTGCCCTATGCCTCTTTTTACGACGGTATGAAATTTATGCATGAGCATTAGTACTTAATAAAAAACCATACCATATGAAATACATTTTAATTACGGGTTGCAGTTCGGGCTTTGGACTCATGGCAGCTAAACATCTAGCAGAAAAAGCCTCTTGGATACGTTCGAAATAGCCGATTGGGATGGACCTAAAATGAATTAACACATAACCAAAAATCAACTAATTATGAAATCAATTATCACAAAGACATGTATGCTGTTGGTCCTTGCAATGGCTATCACAAGCTGCAATCAGCCAGAAAAGAAAATAACTGAAACAAAAACAGAAGAAACCGCAACAGAGGCTGAGGTAGTTTCAGAAACACCAGAATACTATATGCTGCGTCCGGAGGTAGAAAAAGCGTATGGTTATACACATGCCGTAAAAATTGGCAATGCTATTAAAATTTCCGGAGCGGTAAGTATGGATAATGAAGGAAATCCTACTGCAGTTGGCAACTTGGAACAACAGATGAAAAATTGCTATGCCGACCTAGAAAAAATACTGGCCCATTACGGTTGTACGTTTGATGATGTCGTAAAAGAAGATGTGTTTACAACCGACATGGCTAAATTTTTAGAAGTGGCGGGCTATAGAACTGATATTTATAAAAATCAGTTTCCGACGGGTACCTGGCTTGGTGTTAAGGAATTGGCCATTCCAGAGTTTATGATAGAAATTGAATTGGAAGTACATAAATCAAATTAACATTTTTAAAACTACTGAAATGAGAAATTTTATAATAGCGATTGCTGCAACTGTTTTTTTTAATGTACCAGGAGTAGCGCAAGAGACAAAACAAGAATTGACTTATAAAACTGGCAATCCAGCCGATTGGCCAGCTGAATTGGATGCGGTAAGTGCAGCACCAAATAATCACGAAATACTATTGGAAAATGATAAGGTTCGTGTATTGAGTGTTACCCTAGCTCCCAACGAAGTTGAAAAGGTACATCACCATCAGTGGCCTAGTGTACTTTATGTGATGCAAGCTGAAGATTTTACCGATCGCGATGCTGAAGGAAACTTAATTATGGATACGAGAACATTAGACGAACCATTACAATTTCCACTGACGATGTGGAAAGATCCTGAGGCACCTCATTCAGCAACCAACCTGAGTAATACCACACCCATTAAATTAATACGAGTTGAATTGAAAAATTCTGCTAGTAATGAAAACCTTGCTATCATTAATGGACTCTATGAATCCTTTTCTAAAGGAGATGTTCCTGGCGTACTAGGAAGAATGGATTCGAATATAGTGTGGAATGAGGCTGAAGGTAATTCGTTGGCGGCAGGCAATCCATATACTGGACCAGACGCTGTATTGGCTGGCGTCTTTGCACCAATTATGGAGATGTACCAGTCGTTTGGTCTTAAAGATATTGAACTTCACGAAATGAGTAACGATAAGGTACTTGCGACACTGTATTACGATATTACCACGAAAAAAGGCAATAAATATCAAATACAGGCAGCCCATTTTTGGACTTTACAGGATGGGAAGATTATAAAGTTTCAGCAATATGCAGATACAAAGAAGTTGGCTGAATCTGAGCAATAACATTGTTAACCTGATAGGTGATTTCCGTTACACGCATCACTAATAATAAAGTATACTCTTTTAAGTAGTTAACATACTCACTTATAAAGATATGAGGCAGCAACAGACACTTATTACTTACTAACCAATGATTACAAAAACAAAACGCATTGAATCTATAGACATGTTGCGGGGTGTAGTGATGGTGATCATGGCACTAGATCACGTGCGTGATTATTTTCATATTGGATCTTTTTTTATAGATCCTACCAATATTGATACGACCACACCTGCGCTGTTTTTTACACGTTTTATAACGCATTACTGCGCACCCGTTTTTGTGTTTTTAGCGGGAACATCGGCATTTCTCTACGGAAGTAATAAAACAAAACCTGAACTTTTTAAATTCTTATTCACACGCGGAATCTGGCTTATCTTATTAGAAATTGTGGTCAATAACCTTATCTGGACCTTTGATCTAAGCTGGAGCATTCAAATATTTCAGGTAATTTGGGCCATAGGAGTGAGTATGGTGTGTCTTTCTTTTCTGATTTACCTTCCGAAGAAATTGATTTTATTAGTAGGAATCATTCTGGTAGCGGGGCATAATGCACTGGATAGAATTGTAATGCAAGGCCAGTCCGTCTCAGATATTTTATGGTATGTGTTGCATCAGCAAAATGTGCTGGTTGTAAATCCGAACCATCTCATTTTAATACAATACCCTTTACTACCGTGGATAGGCGTAATGGCTTTGGGGTATGTTTTCGGCACCTTATACCACAGAGATTTTGAGGCAGGTATTCGTAAAAAGTGGTTGCTTATCTTGGGCATTAGTGCCCTAATTGTCTTCTTTAGTTTACGAATGCTGAATGTCTACGGAGATTTGGTGCCGTGGACCAATCAAGATACAGTGACCAAGACCGTTTTATCATTTTTTAATGTAACGAAATATCCGCCATCACTACTGTTTATCTGCATTACGCTGGGGCCTGCATTGTTATTTTTATATGTGTTTGAGAATACAAAAAATAAACTCACTGACTTCTTTTTAGTTTTCGGGAGAGTCCCGCTATTCTATTATTTTTTTCACGTACTAGTGATACATATTTTAGCCATTATAGGGATGTTGATTTTTGGTGGAAATGTACAAGATATGATACTTACTGCGGACGGATTTAAGAATGCAAGTTTAGTAAGTTATGGATATTCTCTTTGGGTAGTGTATCTGGTTTGGATAGGGGTGGTACTGCTACTGTATCCTTTCAGCAAAAAATATATGAAGTATAAAGCTGCCAACAAAGACAAATGGTGGTTGAGTTATTTGTAATAAAATAAGACATATGATAAAATTCTTCAGACATATACGCCAACGCCTGATTAGAGAAAATCGCTTTTCAAAATATCTGCTTTACGCTATTGGTGAAATCATCTTGGTAGTGATTGGTATTTTAATAGCACTGCAGATTAATAATTGGAATGAGCATAAAAAAAACACGCAGCAAGGACAACTTATACTAACGCAGTTATTGGCAGAATATGAAAGTAATCTGCAACAAATAGAAAGTAAAATTAGCCTAAGAAACGATGTTATTAAATCGTGTATCACCCTTCTAAACTATATCCATAAACGTCCTCAAAACATCACTACAGATAGCGTAGACTATCACCTTTCACGTGCAACAATGAGACCTACCTTTGACCCACAGTTAGGTGTTAGTAATGAATTGATAAACGCGGGTAAACTTTATTTAATAGATAACCCCACCTTACGGAACAGAATATCTTCATATTCAAGTTTTTTAAAGGAGTTGAATGAAGAAGAATTGAATATTTTCAGATTTACTGAAGAGGAATTTTATGCATTCTTAATTGATCAATATCAAATAGGTGGTTTTACGACTCAGTTTTTATTCGATGAAGAATTAAGAGCAAGATTCACCATTGGTGAGAGCCTTAGTGATTTTTCCGAATTAAAAAATTTAGTGCCTAAAGCTAATTTCGAAAATCTTTTAAATCACCCCAACTTCGAAGATCATATCACTCGATTACTTGGTATGACACCTTATACAAATGAACAGTCTATTGGTGTTAGGAATAAAACCCAAGAAATAATAGATTTAATTACTTCAGAAACAGCTGAAAACCAATGATAAAGTTTTTTAGACATTTCCGTCAACGATTAATTGGTGAGAATCGTTTCTCCAAGTACGTTCTTTATGCCATTGGTGAAATAATTCTTGTGGTCATAGGTATTCTCATTGCACTACAGATTAATAACTGGAACGAGGACAAGAAATCTCGAAAAGAACAACAAAAAATTCTTATTGAATTAAAGGATGAATTTAAAAGTAATCAGGATGCATTGAGAATTATTAAAGAACAGCACAAATTTGTAATGCTAAAAGCTGAAGAATTATCACAAATGATGAGTCCCAATCCAAAAGTGGTTGAAACCGAAAAACTCGATTCCATAATGTATGCAATGGTTTTTTTGCCAGAATTTAATGCAGTAAATAGATTAACGATGTCTGATAGGATTACGCTTCTTGATGATGCCCTAAAAAATGACATCGCATTCTGGAAATCCAAATACGATGAGTATAAGTATAGTATTAAAATAACCTACAACCTTTATATGGACTATATATATCCTTTTGTTAGTGAGAACTACCAATTAAAAAATATTAAAAGCTCAATGTTCGAAACCGATAAAAGTTATTTTGAAAATGAGACCATGACAATACTATCAAATCCAGCATTCGAAAATCACGTTAAAATGAGAAGCCTCAATGCGCAACTACTTTTCAATAGAGCCAATGACCTATACAATGCACAAAATACCATATTAGAAAGTATCGATAAACTAAAAAAAATTGAAGTTACATATACAAGAACTAACCGATGATTAAATTCTTCCGCCATATACGCCAACGATTAGTTGCTGAAAGTAAGGTCAGCAAATACCTTCTCTATGCCATAGGCGAAATTATCCTTGTGGTCATTGGGATTCTCATTGCGTTGCAGATAAATAACTGGAACGAAGATAGAAAAATGGATAAGACAGAAGAGGCCATTCTTATAGATTTGAAGCAGGATCTTTTGGCAACGAAAATACTGATGGAAGATGATTCTAATTACAATAAATTGAAATTAAAACATCTCAATACCATTATCTATAATATTGACAACAAAGTACCATATAGGAGGAATATGGATACTATTTTTAGAGCTTTTAATGCTTGGGCCAGCCCTTTTCCAGTAATGACTGCTTATGAAATTTTTAAGGATAAAGGCGTAGAAACCATAAAGAACAAAAAGATCAAGGAAAAAACCATTACACTATATGATTCTACATTTATTGCTTTAAAAGATGATTATGACAGAGCTGAATGGGCGTTATTTGAATCTGTTACCAATCCTTTTATAGTAAAACATTTTTCGTACGATTCATTATATGACGAGACAGTATTGTCGCCTAATAACTATGAAGAGCTCGTAGATAACCCCGAATTTAAAAATTTAGCCACTTTTGTAAAGCATTTGAGAACAAGTGGTTTAACAAGATATTCCAGCACAATTGATGAGATCCAAGAACTCATAGAACTGATTGAATCTGAATTGAAATGAATGTAGGAGTCAAAATTAAAAAACTAAATTAGAAATGATAACATTTTTCAGAAAAGTAAGACAACGCCTCCTGATTGAAAATCGCTTTTCAAAATACCTACTCTACGCCATAGGCGAAATTATCCTTGTGGTTATTGGGATATTAATTGCGTTACAGATAAATAACTGGAATGAAGCCCGTAAAAATAACATGACTGAAAGTGACTACTATTGTAGACTGCTGGAAGATTTTGAATTGGACCGTCAGAATATAAAACGTCTATCTGACGAGTCAGATTACAAAATTAGTAAGAGTAAGGAGCTACTACTGGAATTGCCGAAAAAAGAAAAATCAAAAGGATATCTTATTGATAATTACATACAAGCATTGCGCACCAACGCTTTTGTACCCAGTAAAGTAACTATATTAGATATCACTTCTTCTGGTAAATTAAACCTAATCAAGAACGATTCTTTAAAACAAATACTGATTCGGTATTATGCCGAATTGGATAATCTCATTTATCAACTTGATTTAAATCGAAATCACAGTATTGAAAGGGCATTTGCCTACGAAGATGACAATCAAGTGGGATTTCAGTATGCAGATTATGCCAAAGCATCATTAGGGGAAGAAATCATCGCAACACTGCCCGAAGATAATTGGCACTTAAACGAAAATTCCAAGGTTTATAAACAATTCCAGAATGACCTTGTCTTTTTCGTTCTGATGAGTAATAGAGAATTACAACATTTTGAAAATATCTTAAAAGAAATGCAGCCTGTTTATAACCAGTTAACGAAACTCTGTAGCAAAGATGATAAAACCCTTTGATTTATAGCTTTTCAAGCTTTTTAACAACCATAGAAACTAACTAATTATGCTAGCTAAATTCGGAGAAACATCAACAAGATTATTTGAGAAATACATGCCAAATGCATTTGTGTTCGCTATGCTTCTCACCATTATTACCGGACTCATTGCTTTTGTTTGGCTAGGAGCCAAACCAATGGAGATTGTTACGGGATGGTACGATGGGTTTTATTCGCTGTTAGAATTTGGGATGCAGATTGTATTAATTATTATTACAGGCTTTGCCATAGCACTTTCTCCGCTTGTGAATAATGGCATTGACAAATTGACCAACTACCTCAAAACACCGAGACAGGTATACGTTATAGTAGTATTGGCAGGTACACTGTTATCGCTTATCAGTTTTGGATGGATTGTTATTACCTGTGTTTTGGCGAGAGAATTGGCCATTCGTATTAAGGGTGTGAATTATCCGTTTTTAGTAGCCTGTGTTTATTTTAGTGGTGGAAGTTGGGTGTCTGGTCTCTCGAGTTCTATACCACTGTTATTGGGCACAGAAAACAATTATCTCATTGAAGCAGGAATCTTAACAGAAATTATTCCGAGTGCATTTACGCTGGGATCTACCTTAAACATTGCGATGATGCTACTCTATGTTGTATGTGCACCTTTAATGCTTTTTATTCTAATTCCGAAAACAAAAAGTATCAAACAGTTAGATGATATGTTAGTAGATAAAACAGCCAAAAATGAACCTTCCATACAAGATGAAGCGTATAGCCTGAACTTATCTTATAAATCGGTTTCTGATACCTTGAATAATGGTATTGTACTTCAAATTTGCATCGTATTAATGGGATTAAGTTATATTATCTATCATTTTTACACCAACGGATTTCAGTTGAATTTCAATATCATGATTTTCATTTTCCTGATCGTTGGACTGGCATTACATAAAACACCCATGAGGTACGTAATTGCCATGAAACGTTCTAGTAGTAATGTGTCAGGGATTTTATATCAGTATCCTTTTTACGCAGGTATCATGGGCATCATGCTCTATACAGGCTTGGGAGAAAAATTGGCCGAAATCATTGCCTCTGTCGCCACTATAGAAACCTACCCTTTTTTCGCCTACGTAACAGGCGGCGTAATGAATTTTGCCATACCATCTGCCGGCGGTGAATTTGCAGTGGTAGGCCCTAGTATTATTAATGCCGTTAAAGAGATTGGTGAAGGCTTGCCCGCAAACGAGGTTTCGGCAATGATATCTAGAGCTTCATTGTCTATTGCCTATGGAGAAAGTCTTTCTAATGTACTTCAGCCATTTTATTTATTATTGGTATTTCCCATCATGGGTTCAGGTATTAAAATACAAGCACGGGACGTCATGGGCTATTTGGTGCTCCCTTTTATCATATTTTTTGTCATCCAGTCTATATTAGTCATGTGGATTCCATTATAGAAAAAAAACTAGTGAATATAAAAAAGTGAAAAGATCAATTCAATGATAAAATTCTTCCGAAAAATCCGTCAACGATTAGTTATCGAGAATCGCTTCTCTAAGTACGTTCTATATGCCATCGGTGAAATCATCCTTGTGGTCATTGGTATTCTGATTGCACTCCAAATTAATAATTGGAATGAAAACAGACTATCTTCTAAGTTTGAATTACAAATGCTGACTTCATTAAAAGAAGGACTTACGACAGACCTAGCAGATATTGATTTCAACATAAAGTACACAACAAGAGGGATTGCAAAAACCGATACGATATTTAAATATCTGCGAACGGAGCAACCAAGGGATCTAGATACGATAGCAAGATGGTTTAGTGATGCAATGACGCCCACTAGATTTCAATACAGCACAAGTGCTTTTGAAACACTTAAATCGAAAGGAATAACGTTAATTTCAAACAATGAATTGCGCAAGAAGATAATCGATGTATACGATGCGGAGTATAATTTTTTTCTAGCACAACAGGAAATGCACCTTCTAGAGATTGAGCGTGGGTATACTACAGTACTTGCTACCCGTTTTGAAGACTCATATAATTACGATACGCAAAGTCCCGGATTTCCAGGTAGTTTACGTCCGCTAAATTTTTTGGCACTAAAATATGACCAAGAGTTTTTATACTTTTTTAAATCTTTAAAAAACAGATCGTTGTTGTTGATTAAATTTCACTACGCTAAACTACGTGCTAAAGTAGTAGACCTGATTGCAGATATTGAACAAGAAATTAGTAAAAGTAGAATGTATGATTAAATTCTTTAGACATATTCGTCAGCGACTCATAGCTGACAACCGTTTCAGTAAATATTTACTCTATGCAATAGGCGAAATCATTCTTGTGGTCATTGGTATTCTAATTGCGCTCCAAATTAATAATTGGAATGAAGAGAGAAAAGAACGCTTTACTGAACAAAAAATATTAAAACAGTTACAAAAAGAATACACTCAAAACTTAAAACAACTTGATGAGAAGATTTTAATGCGTAATAAAATGACTCAAGCGAGTAACGCATTGCTAGATTATATTGATAATCCCAAAGATTTAGAAAACGATTCACTTCTATATTATTTATTTAGATTATCCCAAGACCCCACTTTTGATCCCATTGAGAATGATATCATGACTACAGGTAAGTTAAGACTTATCACCAACGATAGTATTTCTGAAATGCTTTCAAATTGGACATCAGATGTTAACCAAGTACAAGAGATTGAAGACAATTGGCAATTGTTCCGCAATCAAAATTACCAACCGTTGTTACTTAAAGAAAAATTAATTCGAAATGTCGGAGCTTATATATTAAATAGTGGTTATTCGCCTGAACATGCGTTGGATAAGGATGATACTATTTCATATCGTATTAAAAAAAACAAAATCGATTTGCCTTCAGTAATATTAGAAAATGCAACAGAAATTGAAGGAGTTGCAAGTACATGTATTATCTATAATAATGTCACCAACGTGCAGGCCTATGCACTAAGAAAACGGATTGTCAGATTATTAAAATTAATTCAAAAAGAATTGTCATGATTAAATTTTTCCGCCATATTCGTCAGCGACTCATAGCTGACAACCGTTTCAGTAAATACCTGCTTTACGCTATTGGTGAAATCATCTTGGTAGTGATTGGTATTTTAATAGCACTGCAGATTAATAATTGGAATGAGCATAAAAAAAATGCGCAACAAGAACAACTCATACTAACGCAGTTATTGGCAGAATATGAAAGTAATCTGCAGCAAATAGAAAGTAAAATTAGCCTAAGAAATGATGTTGTTAAATCGTGTATTACCCTTCTAAACTATATCCATAAACGTCCTCAAAACATCACTACAGATAGCGTAGACTATCACCTTTCACGGGCAACAATGAGACCTACCTTTGACCCACAGCTCGGCGTAAGTAATGAATTGATAAATGCGGGTAAACTTTATTTAATAGATAACACCACCTTACGGAACAGAATATCTTCATATTCGAGTTTTTTAAAGGAGTTGAATGAAGAAGAATTGAATATTTTCAGATTCACTGAAGAGGAATTTTATGCATTCTTAATTGATCAATATCAAATTGGTGGTTTTACGACTCAGTTTTTATTCGATGAAGAATTGAGGTCTAGATTCACCATTGGTGAAAGCCTTAGTGATTTTTCCGGATTAAAAAATTTAGTGCCGAAAGCTAATTTCGAAAATCTTTTAAATCATCCCAACTTCGAAGATCATATCACTCGATTACTTGGTATGACACCTTATACAAATGAACAGTCTATTGGTGTTAGAAATAAAACCCAAGAAATAATAGATTTAATTACTTCAGAAACAGCTGAAAACCAATGATAAAGTTTTTTAGACATATCCGTAAACGATTAATCGGTGAGAATCGATTCTCAAAGTACCTGCTCTATGCCATTGGCGAAATCATTCTTGTGGTTATTGGAATATTGATTGCGCTTCAGATTAATAATTGGAATAACAATGAACTAAATAAGAAGGAGGAAGCCTTGATTTTAAAGAATTTAAATTTTGAGTTCAATAAAAATAAGAAGGACCTGCAGATTATTAAGAATAACTATCAACGCCTTATTGGGGCAACAAAGCAATTATTAGATTTAATTGGTGAAGAAAATATCATTTTACAAGAGCACAATACAGACAGCCTAATATCAGAAAGTATAAACTATTTAGATTACAGACCTACAGAAAACGTGCTGTCTGACTTGATTTCTTCCGGAAACCTGAAACTCATTTCTTCAGACTCGTTGCGGTTGCATTTGTTTCAGTGGTCTAGCTTTATAAATGAGAAAGAAGAAGCTTGGGAGACCTTAGATGATTTCTCGCAGAATATGATGATGCCATACCTCACCAAGAATGCATCGCTTAAAAACATAGACAGTTACGGATTTTTAGATTGGAAACAAGGTTCTAAGTTACAAACTGAAACAAAAGGAATGTTCTTAGATATTGAGTTTGAAAATAATCTCGATAACCACGCCTGGAGTTTAACAAATTATCTTCTGGCATTGGATAACCTTGAGACCACTATTAACAGCATTATAACTCAAACCTCAAAATACAGATAGTAAGGGTATGATAAAATTCTTTAGACATTTCCGGCAACGTTTTGTTTCCGAAGGGAAAACCAAAAAATATATACTCTACGCCATAGGTGAAATTGTCCTAGTGGTCATAGGTATTCTCATTGCACTCCAAATTAATAATTGGAATGAAGAGAAAGCGCTATCTGAAACGGAATTGAATATACTGAATGTCATGTTGAAGAACATTCAGTCAGATTTGGGTGACATGGAATTTAATGTTACGTTTTACAATATAAGATTAAAGGCAAATCAAACAGTCCTTCAAGCATTGAAAGATCCCGATAATGTGCCGGATACCCTTGCTTATACCTATGCAAATTTAGGCTCTAACCCTTATTTTATTGAAAGTACCTCTGCTTTTGACAATCTAAAATCAATTGGTTTTGAAATCATTCAAAATGAAAGCCTGCGAGAAGAAATCATGCAATTGTACGGAATTAAATATCAGTGGATGGGTGAATTGGAAGATGACCACGCAAAATTTTATGCCAATAAGCTTGAACCCTTGTTACTGGAAAACTTCGAAACTGCAGTTCCGTTTGAAAGCGCAGCTCCTGTAGTTGAATTACAAGAATTAGCAAAAAACCATGTTTTTAAAGAAGCATTGCGATATAATTCGGCGTGGACGTTTTATATTCTAGGTAGGTATCAAGAAGCCACAGAAGCAGCAGAATCATTGAAAAAGAATATTCAAGCAGAAATAGATAAGCGACAATGACATGATGATTAAATTCTTCTGCAATATTCGTCAACGCTTGTTTTCTGGCAGATTTTACTCCTTGTAAATTTTGACGAACGCAGGCAACATACCTAAATATACTTTTACCTATCACCTTATACTGAATGCTACACCTTTCCTGAATTTAAAACTTTCAGCGAGCTGCCATCATATTCCAAGCCTCTTGAAAATCGGCAGCAAAAATCACCTTTTTGTTTGTCTGGTTGTTGAACCACTTAAGTTGTTTCGGACTCAAGTATTGTGTCGCAGATTTTCGGTTGCCCAGTGCCGAATTAATTTTGGTGCGTTGTAGCGGAGTTAACGGGATGTATTTATAATTAGAATGCTGTAGATAGTAGTCTTCGTCTTTGGCCGATACCCGATAGGAATTATCTTTTTTTATGGGTGCCATTTTATGCTGTTTGGCAAAACTTGTGAGTGTTTTGTCATTCGTAATTTCGGGATTGTAGGTTACTTTAACTACTTCACGACCGCCCATAAAACCTGCTTCTGTGTTCAACACTCCTTTTGTACTCCCCAGTTGTTTTTCGCCAGTCCAAAAGCAATACATACTGTAATATGTTTCTTGGGTAGCACCGTATTTTTTTCCTTTCAGTTCTTCACCCAAAAGTGTAATATACTTTGGGATGTCTTTCCCTTGTTTCTTTAAAACCTCGGTTATTGCGTTATAAACTGCCAGTGCAGAATAATCGCCAGCAATTCGATATGTGAGGTTTTCTCCATTTTTATTAACAATGCGTACCACGGGGTTGTTCCAAGTAGGTTCATTGTATTTTTTTAGAATCTCGCGATCTTTTCCTCCTGTATTGTTGAAAATGGCCAATGGGATAAATTCGTTTTCGATGGCTTCAACCAACAGTGGATTACTCATTACATTGTGGCCATAATTGCGGCAGGTCATACAACCAGGAACTTCTTGGAAAAGAATAAAGATGGGCTTATTTTGTTTTGCTGAAAGCGTCACGGCTTGGTCGTAATCGCGATACCAAGATACGGTACCTAATTCTTCATCTTGGTTTTTAGGATTTGTACGTTCTTGGGCATTAAGTGAAAAGAAAGTAATACTGAGCAGCATTGTTGTAACAATATGTAGCTTTTTCATGCGATGTTTATTTCTCTTTATAGTCGAAACGTCACTACTTTTCTTACACCAAAAAAAGAAGGAGCCAATGGGCTCCTTACTGTTTTATAATATGGACGTGTTGCTTAACGTCCGTACAAACCTTCATATAAATCTTTGTACATTTCCTTAATTACCTTTCGCTTGGCTTTCATCGTTGGGGTAAGCTGCCCACCTTCAATACTCCAAGTGTCTGGTGTAAGTGCGAAGGTTTTTACCTTTTCCCACTTTCCGAAGCGCTCGTTGTATTTATCTACTTCTTTCTGGAAGCGGGCCATAAGTTTTTCATCTTTTACCGCCTCTTCAGGATTTTTAGAGATACCGTTGTTCTTTTTGTCAATCCAGTCGTTTACAAATTCCCAGTTAGGCTGTATTAATGCGGCTGGCATTTTTTCACCTTCACCTACCACTAAAATTTGCTCGATGAAATTAGATTGTTTCATGGCATTTTCAATAAGTTGTGGTGCCACGTATTTTCCACCGCTGGTTTTGAACATCGATTTTTTACGGTCGGTGATTTTTAAGAATCCTTCACTGTCTATTTCACCAATATCTCCAGTATGGAAATAACCGTTTTTCAAGACTTCGTCGGTTTGTTCAGGATCTTTATAATAGCCTTGCATTACCTGTGGTCCTTTAATTAAGATTTCTCCATCTTCGGCAATCTTTACTTCAGTATCTGGTAACGGTTTTCCAACGGTTCCGATCTTAAAGCCATGGTTCCGCATGTCATTTACCGATACCACAGGTGACGTTTCTGTAAGTCCGTATCCTTCCATTACAGGGCAACCTGCAGCATTAAAAACACGTGCTAGTCTAGGTTGTAGCGCAGCGCTACCCGAAGCGATGGCTCTTAAATTTCCACCCAAGGCTTCTTGCCATTTGCTAAAAATTAATTTTCGTGCCAATTTAAGCTGGGTTTCATACCACCAACCATTTTGGCCGTACGGTTCCCATTTCAACCCTAGTTCAACTGCCCAAAAGAACAATTTCTTCTTAACTCCTGTAAGGTCGGTTCCCTTGGCAATAATTTTATCGTATACTTTTTCCAAAAGACGCGGTACCGCAGTCATTACTTCTGGGTGTACCTCTTTTAGGTTATCACTTATGGTCTCTAAACTTTCCGCGAAATGAATACTCACCCCACAATATTGATACATATATAAAAGCATGCGCTCGTAGATATGGCATACAGGTAGGAAACTTAGCGCTTTGCTTTTTCCCATTTCAATAGGAAGTCTGCCTTTACTATGCTTGGCATTACTTGCAATGTTTTTGTGGCTTAGCATAACACCTTTCGGCCTTCCAGTGGTTCCTGAAGTATAAATAAGCGTGGCGAGGTCGTCTTCACCGATAACTTCTTTTCGTTTGTCTACTTCTTCTTGTAAGTCTTTATGTTCGTCACCGAGTGCAATTACCTCCATCCAGTTATCACAATTTGCCAAAGTTTCGAAACAGTAAATTCCCTTTAAGCTGGGCACATTCTGTTTTATCTTATCGATTTTTTGAAACACTTCATCACATGATACGAACACGTATTTCGATTCAGAATGGTTGAGAACATACTCGTATTCTTCTTCAGAAATAGTGGGGTAGATGGGCACATCTTGTGCTCCCGTTTGCAGAATACCAATATCACAGATGTTCCATTCTGTTCTGTTGGTCATCGAAATGATAGCTACCTTGTCATTAGGTTGCACACCTAGATGAATGAGCCCACGGCTAATGGCATTGGCTTTGTCTATATATTCTTGGGTTGAAGTTTTAATCCATTCACCATTTACTTTGCTCACTAGAGCCGCGTCTTGCGGATAGGTAGCGAGTTGATAGTAAGGGAAGTCGAAAAGTCTTTTAGGATCGGTCATAAATATCGTGCTTGTAGCTACGCAAAATAGGGAAAAAAATTAAGTTTTTGATATAAAAAAAGGAACCCAAACAGATTCCTTTTACTCTTTTAACCAATAATTCGTTCTATTGCTTCACAACCCGAAAGGTCTTCGACGCACTTTCAGAGGTGAGACGTACCAGATACATTCCGCTAGAAAAAGTACTGTAATCTATTTGTGTACGATTTGATTGATACGCTTCTGAAAAAATTCGTTGACCCTGTATGTTGAAAATATCTACCGTATATGCATCAAAGGGAGTTTCAATAGTAAGTAAGTCTATCACTGGATTCGGATACAGAAAAAACTGATTGTCGGCTACTTCATTCACATTTAGGGTGCTTTCTTCTACCACGCCAATTGTTAAGTCGTCGAAATAAAATCCGTCTCTTCGTTCGGCACCATCTGATACAAATTGAAAACGAACCAAAATAGTTTCACCCAGATAATCGCTTAGGTCAATTTCTTCTAGCACCCAATCGTTTTGCACGCCGTCATACAGAGGTTCTCCCGTAGGTTGCCCATTATTGGTGCTTCCTTCGTTTGTAAAGTTTCCACATTGTGGCTCCCAGCTACCACCGTTGTTGGTACTTACTTCTACCTGAACGTAGTCCCAATTCTCTTCAATGTCCCATTTCGCATAAAAACTAAGGTTGGCACCTATTGCTGCTGAAAGGTCTACTGCATCGCTAATGGCGATCGTTTTATTGGCATTGTTCTGGTAATTTCCGTTGGGGGATTCTGTGATTGAACTAGACGGCGAAACAAAGGTATTGTTGGTAGTTGCCCAACCGTTGTTGTTAAAGTTGTCTGTAACACTATCGCCTTCGTCTTGGAAAACAGGCGTAAGATCTCCAAATTTTTTGGTCACCAGAACTTTAGTGTCGTAGCTTCCGTTATTGACCACCAACTCGTAAACAATATCGTCTCCTGCAGCTGTGCCACCTGCCAAAACGTAATTAATGCTCCCGTTAGTCGATTCTAATAAATCAAGTCCAGAAAATGAATTACCACCGCCCACAAACGCAATATTCTGGGAAATCGGATTTACATTCACTGTGAACGAACCCGAACCAGCGATACCCAACCTTTGGATATCGTACGTTGACGTTTGTTCTGCTTGGGCACCCGTATAAAGATTTCCGGTTGGTGTAACAGCGGCGTAATTGTTCACCATCTTGGCTGAGGTTAGATTTAGGTACATCATGCCTTTGGCAATGGGTTCAATTTGATTGCTAGGAGGCCAGAATGCTGGACCAATTTCAGGGGTATACGCATATATTTTATCGTGGGTGCCAATAGTTCCGTACATAAAATCGTCACTATCGCCCGCCGCCGGGTATAAATCTGAAGAGAGTTGGTTGGTGAACCCGTTTTTAGAAACCAATTCGTCACCAACGGCTTTAAACAAAGCATCTTCGGGTGTGGGGACATTATCTGCGTAACCATATGGGTATAAGAGTAGGTCACCGAAACTGTGATTGTTGAAAGCCATCATAAAGTCATGGTTTTCTACAAACCACTTCATTGCTTGATTTTCAACTTCAGAAAACGGACCTGTTCCACGATACACGTCGCTATTCGTATTTCCAGAAGTTCCTTCGCCTCCCCAAACACCATTGGCCGGATTGCCGTTTACATAGTAGTCATAATTTCTATTGTTATCAACACCATGCCCATTTTTTCTGTTTTTTCTCCAAAATCCGCCACCGTTAGGATCTGTTTTTTGGTTGTACAGATAGCCGTCCGGGTTTACAACGGGCACAAAATAGAGTTCTGTATTGTCGACTATATTTTTTATTTCAGGATCCGTTTCATAGTTTTCTAGCAAGTACCACATGTAAAAAACCAATTGCGATAACGACATGGGCTCACGTGCGTGGTGAATGGCAGAATATAAAATTTGCGGTTCTCCTTCGGTTGAAATATCTGGGTTATCGCTAATCTTTACCCACTTTATACCATTGCCACCGATTGGTGGAGTAACAGAATTGTCAGGTTGCCCTTCGGTTAAAAAGTTATTGATGTTCGCTTTGGCCGTAATCAGGTTGGGATATTGCGACTTCATGGCATCTAGATTGTCTAGCAGTTCTTGGTACGTGAGATAGCCACCCATGCTGCCCAAGGCAAAATTTAATGGAGTTTCATAGTTATTCGCTGATTGATTGCAAGAGGGGTTACGTACCAGCAACGAATTTCTATTTTGCTGAAGGAAATGTTCTTTAGCATCTTCAATCAATACTTCTACCGTAAATCCTGCCTGTCTTGCTGTTTCAATTTCGCTTGTTGAAAATTCAGAAATAACAAAATGTCCTGGCTTATGACTTCCATGATCTACTGGTAGCCCCAATTTTTCTAAGGTCTCAAGACCGTCTGCTTGATTGGTGTAGGTGATTTTTGCGCGTTGGTAGGTTTCTTGTGCTTGTTGCGCGTAGAGCAGTGTGGAGAGTAAGAAACTGCAAAGTAGTAGTACGTGTTTCATGAATAATTTTAATGTGATTGTAAAACAGATTGGTCTCTAAACGTTTATACAACTTACATATTGCCATAAGTTAATGGCTGTAAGTAGCATAGAAACAAAAATTTAAATTTCAAGACCTTTATTTATTCGACTCCAGCCACTTTCGGGCATTCACAAAGCCTTCCATCCAAGGTGAAACTTTATGGTCGGTTCCTTTTGGGTAGTGTGCCCAGTTCCAAGGAAAGGTAGATCGTTCTAAGTGCGGCATCATCACTAAGTGTCTGCCAGTAGCATCTGTCATCATAGCTGTGTTGTAATCGCTGCCATTCGGGTTGCTCGGGAAACCGTCGTAACCATATTTCCCTACAATGGAATAGTGGCTTTCTTCTTTTGGAAAACTAAATTTTCCTTCGCCATGGGCTGCCCAAATTCCTAATGTACTCCCCGCCAAATTTGATAGCATAACCGAATTGTTTTCTTGTATGGTAACCGAAGTAAAGTTACATTCAAATTTTCCGGTCTCGTTGTGCAGCATTTTAGGTTTCTCTGCATCATCTGGGGTTAGGAGACCTAATTCAATGAATAACTGACATCCATTACAAACTCCTAAGGAGAGCGTGTCTTCTCTGTCAAAGAATTTTTTTAAGGCTGTATTTGCTTTCTCGTTGTATAAAAATGCTCCTGCCCAACCTTTGGCGCTTCCCAACACATCACTGTTTGAGAATCCGCCCACTGCGGCTATAAATCGAATGTCTTCTAAAGTTTCCCGACCCGAAATAAGGTCGGTCATGTGTACATCTTTCACATCAAATCCTGCCAAATACATGGCATTGGCCATTTCTCGTTCACTGTTACTGCCTTTCTCGCGTATCACTGCCGCCTTAATACGTTCTCCTTTGAGTAGTTCAGGCAATTGCCCTGTGAATTGCTGCGGAAACATAAACTCTAACGGTTGATTCTTGTAGTTGTTAAAGCGTTCTTCAGCTTTCGTTGGCCCACTTTGTTTTTGATCTAACAGGTAAGATGTCCGGTACCATACATCTCTCATTTCAGGAATGTCAAACATGGTCTGCTCTGAATGATGTTTCAGTTGAAGGGTTTCATCACTCGTTACCGCTCCAATTTTTACAAAATCGATATTGTTTTCAGCTAGTTCACTTTCCACAGAAGCATCTTCTGAAGCTTGTATCACCACGGCGCAATTTTCAGCCAAAAGTACTTTTAGCAACTCTTCTTCTGAGAGTTCTGAAAGGTTGAGGTTCGCACCAAGTTGGGTGTCTGCAAAACACATTTCCAATAATGTAGTAATGAGTCCTCCAGAAGCAACATCATGCCCAGCTGCTATCTTTTCGTTTTTGATAAGTTTTTGAAGCGTATTGAATACAGTTTTTGTGTATGCGGCGCTTTTTACTGTTGGCACTTCGTTCCCAATTACATTCATGACTTGTGCAAAGGAAGAACCTCCCAGTTTGAATGTGTCTTGAGAAACATTGATGTAATAGATACTGCCTTTGTCTTTCTGAAGTACGGGTTCAACCACCTTGGTAATATCATTACAATGTCCTGCGGCCGAAATAATGACGGTCCCAGGAGAGATTACTTCCTCGTTAGGGTATTTTTGCTTCATAGACAACGAATCCTTCCCTGTAGGTACATTAATACCTAAATCTATCGAAAACTCACTAACGGCAGCTACTGCCTTGTATAATCGCGCGTCTTCTCCTTCATTGTTACAGGGCCACATCCAATTGGCAGAAAGCGAAATGCTTTTTAGTCCGTCTTCCAACGGAGCCCAAACGATGTTGGTTAATGCTTCGGTAATCGAATTCTTTGATCCTGCAACAGGGTCTACCAATCCAGAAATAGGGGAGTGCCCAATACTGGTCGCTACTCCATTCACACCTTGATAATCTAATGCCATGACCCCACAATTATTTAATGGGAGCTGCAATGGACCTGCGCATTGTTGCTTAGCTACGCGACCGGTCACACATCGGTCTGCCTTGTTCGTAAGCCAGTCTTTGCAAGCAACCGCTTCTAGCTGAAGCACCTGCGAAACATATTCGTGTAATTTTGCAGGATCGTAGGATGGATTTTTATACTCACGGGTAATGGTACGGTCTGTCATTATCGTTTTTGGAGAACTCCCAAACATATCAGACAAATTGAAATCCATTGGCTTGGCACCTGTAGTGGCACTTTCAAAAATGAATTTATTGTCATTGGTCACTTCACCAACTTCATACATGGGCGAGCGCTCGCGTGCTGCAATACGGCTCAATTTATCGATGTTTTTGGGGCCTATCACGAGCCCCATTCGCTCTTGAGACTCATTACCAATAATTTCTTTGGCCGATAGGGTAGGATCGCCTACCGGTAATTTATCTAGGTCTATTTTGCCACCGGTATCTTCCACCAGCTCACTCAAACAGTTTAGGTGGCCGCCAGCTCCGTGATCATGGATAGATACAATGTTATTGGTATCACTTTCAACCATACCTCGTACAGCATTGGCAGCTCTTTTTTGCATTTCAGGATTAGAGCGTTGTATGGCATTCAATTCTATTCCGCTAGAAAATTCACCTGTATCGGCACTAGAAACGGCTGCGCCTCCCATACCAATTCGGTAATTTTCACCGCCTAAAATCACAACTTTGTCTCCTTTGTTAGGGATGTCTTTTAATGCTTGGTCAGCTTTTCCGTAGCCAATTCCGCCAGCAAGCATAATGACCTTATCGAACCCTAATTTCCGCGCATGTTCTTCATGTTCAAACGTGAGCACAGATCCTGCGATCAGGGGTTGCCCAAATTTATTTCCAAAATCAGACGCACCATTACTTGCTTTAATGAGGATATCGAGTGGTGTTTGGTATAACCACTTACGTGCGTCCATTTTTTGTTCCCAAGGCCTGTTCTCTTCTAACCTAGAATATGAAGTCATATAAACTGCAGTACCCGCCAATGGCAGCGAGCCTTTTCCGCCTGCCAGTCTATCTCTGATTTCACCACCACTGCCTGTGGCAGCACCGTTAAATGGTTCTACCGTGGTTGGGAAGTTGTGTGTTTCTGCTTTTAAGGAAATCACACTGTCAAAATCTTTGGTTTCGTAGTATTCGGGTACGTCTGGAGCTTTGGGTGCAAATTGCGTTGCTTTCGGTCCTTTTACAAAAGCTACATTGTCTTTATAGGCAGAGACAATATTGTTTGGGTTGACCTCTGATGTTTTTTTAATGAGTTTAAATAATGAAGAAGGCATTTCTTCGCCATCGACTATAAACGTTCCATTAAATATTTTATGACGGCAGTGTTCACTATTTGCCTGGCTAAAACCAAATACTTCACTGTCTGTTAATTTTCGGCCTAATCGCTTTGAAAGGTCTTGTAAATAAATAACTTCTTCTTTACTGAGTGCCAATCCTTCTGCCTTGTTGTAGGCATCAATATCTTCAATTTCTTGAATGTCTTCAGGAGTTACGGTAATGGTAAAGATAGTTTGGTCTAATGCTGCGTATTTTTGAGACAGCATAGGGTCAAAATCTTTAAAATCTTCAGTAACATGTGTAAATTCTTCAATTCTGATAATTCCCTCGACACCCATGTTCTGGGTAATCTCTACAGCATTGGTACTCCAGGGGGTGATCATTGCAGCACGCGGACCAATAAAAAAATCCGCAATTGCGGACTTGTCTATTTTAGGTTGGTTTCCAAAAAGCCACACCAATTTTTTTCTGTTTTCTGAAGAAATTTCCCCTTGGGTTTGTACGGCAAAAATAGTATTGTTTACGTTTCCGAAGAAGTGGACCATCCGCTTAAATTTTTTAGGCCAATACCATAAAGTAAAGGCAAATTTTTGAAGCCACAAAGGTACGATTTTTCACGATAATTTCATGGATATCATATTGAAAGAAACAGGATTGTTATGATTTCCATAAGACATAAATAATTCTGTTTGTTGTATATTGCGCTAAATACTAGGTTAGTTGAAAGCTCTGCTCGATTTTACGACTCATCTATTAAAATTTTAACCATAAAAAAAATTACATGAAAAAGAATTTCTTATTGGCACTATCTGTTTTAATTGTTAGTGTCACCGCATTTTCACAAGAAGAAGGAACAGCTAGCGTTGTTTCTCAAGGAACCTTTCTAGGAAAGAGTATCCCTTTGCGTGACATGCCTACCGTTACCGAGATGGAAAATTTTGGTATTGAAGATGCCGCTGTTATTAAGCATTATACCAAAAGAGGAAACCTTCCGGTAGATGCCGATACAGCATTGCCGCAGAATGGTGACCCAGTGAGACAAAAAGAACAGGGTACGCGTGAACCATTAAATGTACTCCAAAATTTTGAGGGTACAAATCTTCAGGAAGGACAAGCGATACCACCAGACCCTACGGGAGCCGTTGGGCCCAACCATTATGTACATGCGGTTAACCGTATTGTTAAAATATTTGATAAAACTGGAAATATATTGACCGGTCCTACTTTTCTGGGAACGTTCTTAGGAAATGGTTCTAGTAATGGAGACCCGATTGTGATGTATGATCACCTCGCAGACCGATTTTTTGTGAGCCAATTCCAAATTTCGAATAATGCACTGATTGTTGGGGTTTCTGACTCTCCAGATCCAACGGGATCTTATAATGTGTATTCCTTCCCTTTAGATGCATTTCCTGATTATCCACACTATGCTATTTGGCATGATGGATATTACTTGACTGCAAATAAATTTCAAGGAAATACAACGTATGTTTTAGATAGAGCAACTTTATTGGCTGGTGGTGCAAATCCTACCATTATTGGTTTTAATTTACCAGGTGTTATCGACAATCCAGCAGCGGTATTTAGTCCAGAACCGGCCAACCTTATTGGTGATGCTTTCGACCCAACTTCTCCTGCTTATATTGTTTATCTTCAGGATGATGCATGGGGTGGTGTGAATGTAGACCATCTAAAGGTTTGGGAAATTGACGTAAATTTTGCAGTACCAGCAGCATCAACTATTTCAAATCCGTTGGTTATTGAAACTGCTCCATTCGACTCATTCCTTAGACCGTTCGGATCAGGAGATATTCGTCAGCCTGGAACAACCCAACGAATTGACGCCATTAGTGGTGTAATTAGCTATGCGGCTAATTATAGAGCTTTTCCAACGTATAACTCATGGGTAGTTACATTCAATACCGATATTGGGCAAATTACACCTGGTGTTCGTTGGATTGAATTACGTAATGATGCAGTAAATGATTGGTCTATTTTCCAAGAAGGAACTTATGCACCAGAAGATGGTGAAGGTAGATTTATGGGAAGTGCTGCCATGGACGAAGATGGTAATATAGGACTAGGATACAATATTGGTAGTGTGAATACACCGGCAGGGATTCGTTATACAGGGAGACTCGATGGCGATCCGCTAGGTGAAATGACCTTTCCGGAGAGTGTAATTATTGATGGCTTTGGGGTACAAACCGTAGGAAACAACAGAAATAGATTTGGCGATTATACACATTTAAGTATGGATCCTGATGGTGTTACCTTTTGGTTTACAGCCGAATATTTTTCTCAGAATAACTTTTGGAGAACGCGAATTGCTTCTTTTAGAATCTCTCCGTTCTTAACAGATGATATTGGTTTCTCAAATTTTGTTTCGCCACAAGATGGCGATTTGGGAGCTACTGAAACAGTAGAGGCGACTATCTATAACTTCGGAACAGATCCACAATCTAATTTCGATGTAGAGCTTTATCTTGATGGAAACTTGGTGGCTACCGAAACTTTTTCGGGAACTATCCAGCCGCAAGAGACGGTTTCTTATACATTTTCACAAACCTTAGACCTTTCTGAACCTGGACAAACGTATGAGATTGAAGCAAGAACAGATTTAACTTCAGATACAAATAATCCGAATGACGGGTTTACTATTGAAGTAGACAACACTCTTTTATCTGTTGGAGACGCTGCATTTAATAGTGGAGACTTTTTTATTATTCCCGCGTCACAAAAGATGTACGACGTTACCTTTACCACAAACGATGCGTATGGAGACATTTCTTACGAAGTGTACAATACCATTGGGCAAAAGTTAGATGCTGGTATGATGGATAACGCAGGCAACGAATATAAAACACGCTTAAATATGGGTGCTTCACCTATTGGAGTGTATTTTGTTAGACTTTCAAACGGAGAGTTTACCGCTACGAAGCGTTTTATTGTGAAGTAAAACCATACAATTATATATTAAAATGTCCCGTCTAAACAGACGGGACATTTTTTTTATCTTACAATAAAATACTGGAAATTTAAGAGGTTGGGTCTGCTGCAGCTTACTTTCTTTGTAGCAAAGCAATGTAAAAACCGTCAAATCCAGTTTTGTGCGCTAATAGTTTTTCTTCTGAAACGAGCGTAAAATCGGCTCCCTCTTCCCGAGATAAAAAATCGGCTACCTGTTTGTTGTTCTCAGAAGGTAAAATGGAACACGTAGCATAAACCAATTGTCCGCCCTCTTTCACCATTCTAGAATAGGAGTTTAACAGCTCTCGCTGTGTTTCTTTAATTTTTTCTAGAAAATCTGGCTGCATTTTCCATTTGGTATCTGGGTTTCGCTTAAGAACCCCCAAACCTGAACACGGCGCGTCTATAAGGACCTTATCTGCTTTGCCTATCATTTTTTTAATGACTTTGGTAGAATCGATAAGCCTCGTTTCAATATTATGGATACCGTTTCTACGGGCACGTCTTTTCAGTTCGTTCAGTTTATTTTGATAAATGTCCATAGAGACCACTTGGCCCTTATTCTCCATTAAAGAAGCAATGTGCAACGACTTTCCTCCTGCTCCGGCACAGGCATCTACAATGCGCATTCCTGGTTGCGGGTCTAGCACTGCAGCCACCCGTTGTGATGATGCATCTTGAACTTCAAACCAACCTTTCTGAAATGCTTCAGAAGTAAACACATTAGCACGTTCTTTTAGCTGAAGCGCATATGGGTATCCTTTGAGGGTAATCGTTTCAATATCGAGATCAGACAAAGCATTCTGTAGCTCTCTAACTGTAGTCTGTAACGGGTTGGCTCGTAATATTACCTCGGCCTGATTATTAAGTGCAGCAAGTTCTTTGTCCCATAATTTACCCAATTCCTTTTCACCAAGAGTGTCTAACCAATCTGGAATAGACTCCCGAATGGCACGGGTTTTTATGGCTTCGTCAAAACGACCTTTAATACGCCTTGTCGGGGTGTCTTCAAATTGAGGCCAATCGGGTATTTTTATACCGTTCAAAGTAGCCCACACAGTAAATAGTCTGAAAAGGTTAGGTCTGCTAAACGGCGCTTTCACATCGGCTATTTCAGCATACAAACGTTTCCAACGCACAATATCGTAGGTAGTTTCAGCAATAAAACTACGATCTCTCGCGCCCCAACGCTTATCACGCTTTAATGTGTTCCTTAATACCTTGTCTGCTTGTTTGTCTTCGTTGAATATTTCATGTAACGAATCTATGGTGGCAAAAACTAGGTTTCTATGTAATTTCATGGTGTCTAAATTGGGGGCAAAGGTACTACAATCCCTTCGTATTGATTACTTTTGCGGAAACATTTTATAATGCGTATTCTTATCATTTGCATAGCCACTGTGCTACTTTTTTCATGTTCTTCTGAAACAGATAATACCTTTACCGAGGTTGCCATTTCACGAGTTTTTACAGATAGTTTAAGTATTCGGGCGATTGCCCCATTAGACGAAAACGGAGTTTGGTTTGCCGCCAATAACGGCAGGGTAGGACTCATAGATGGAGACACACCGAAGTTAGCCACCATCCATTATGAAGATTCTATTTTAGCGTTTCGGGCGATTGCCAAAACTAAAAAAGCGGTTTTTGTGCTCAGTATCGCGAGCCCCGCAGTATTGTATAAAATTGGAGTAGAAGATAGGGTGGCTACCAAGATAGAAGAGGTGTATGTAGAAAATGGCGACAAGGTGTTTTATGATGCCATGGCATTTTGGAACGACCATGAAGGGATTGCAATGGGCGACCCAACTAATGGGTGTTTGTCTATAATCGTTACTAGAGATGGTGGCGATACTTGGTCGAAAATTAATTGTGACAACTTACCGAATACCGATACGGGAGAAGCTGCTTTTGCAGCGAGTAATAGCAATATTGCTGTGTATAAAGACCACGTGTGGATTGTTTCCGGCGGAAAGCGTTCTCGAGTGTTCCACTCGGCCGATAAGGGCGAAACGTGGGAGGTATTTGAAACTCCTATCATACAAGGGAAGGCAATGACGGGGATTTATACTGTAGATTTTTATGATGAAAATACGGGAGTTGTTTTTGGAGGGAATTGGGAAGACCAAGATTTTAATGAAGGCAATAAAGCCATTACGCATGATGGCGGAAAGACTTGGAAGCTGTTGAGCAATGGGAGTGGCCCCGGGTATCGATCTTCTGTTAGTTTTGTGCCGGGAACGAAGGGTAACGGACTTGTGGCTGTGGGGTCACTGGGGATTTCATATAGCCCAGACCAAGGGGCAAGTTGGTCTGAATTATCTTCAGAAGGATTTTATGCGATCGAGTTTGTGAATGATACGCTGGCTTTTGCTAGCGGTCGTAATAAAATTTCAAAACTGATTTTTAGATAGTGAATAACTTATTTTTTGCCTCGCTTCTTTTTATAGCGCTCTAGCAATTTCCGTTTGAAATCTTCTTCCGCTTTGCGTAGTAAGATGATTTTTTTAGGTGGAAGTTTTCCCTTCAGTTGTGATACCAATTCCCTATAAACGGCTAGCTCTTTCTGTTTTAAATCGATGCTCTTTTCAATAAGTTCATTAGCCTCTTCATCGGTGAGTGTATCGAATCCATTTTTTATCTTTTCTAAAATTTCTCTTCGCTCTGTCTTCCGAAGTGCATGCATTTTTTCTTCCGAAGCATTGTAAATAGGCCAAAATTTGGCTGCTTGTTCTGGAGTTAGATCGAGTTGCTCAGAAATATGGGCCACTTTTAACGCCTTTATTTTTTCATGACGGGAGTTCTGTGCCACCATGCTAGATACTGTCAAGAACAGGAGGAGTGTAATAGTATTTTTCATGTCTTTATTCAAATAATAAATTAGGGTCGTCTATGTTGTTCAATAAGTAATCGGTCAGGGACTCTTTTGAAATATCTTCTGAAGGCTCTGATAGGCTGTACACGTCTTCATCTTCCAGTAACAAAGCAATGTCTTGGGGAGATAGGTCTATATTTCCTTCGTCTATGTATGAGCCAATCGTTTCGTCATTGATATCATTTAAAGTAATCGAATTGTTTTGGGTGATTCCAACAATGGTAAAGATAAGTGCCAAACAAGCTGCTATCGAAAACGTCGTGATAAAGCCGGTTTTTTTGTACAATGGTATCACTTTAGGTTGGGCAGGTTCAACATTTTGCAGCACCGCTTTTTCCAGGTAATCAAAATAACCATCTGGTACGCCAAAGCCTGTCTCTTTAGGGAGCGTTTCTTCGGAAATTTTATGCAACAACCTGTCTTCGAACGTTTCGAAGTAATCTGTTGGTATTTTAAACCCTGTTGTGTACTTGCTCTCTTCCATGATACTAGTTAGACCGTATTATCTTTATAAGGTTTCATTATCTTTTAGATAGCTCGTTATTTTTTTGACCGCAATGTGATAGGTACTTTTTAAACCACCCACCGATGTGTCTAATATTTCTGAAAGCGTTTCGTAGGTGTGTTCTTCAAAATACTTCATATTGAACACCAATTGTTGCTTTTGTGGGAGGGTAGCAATTGCCTTTTGTAACTGTAATTGAATGGCATCCCCTTCAAAATACACATCGCTCTCTAACTTTGACAAGGCTAGTTGCTGCACCTCCTCACTCGTAACACGTTGTTGCTTTGCTCTTTTCTTAATAAAAGTTAGCGCCTCGTTGGTAGCGATTCGATACAGCCAGGTGTACAATTTACTGTCTCCTTTAAATTTGTCTATATTTTTAAAAACCTTTACAAAGGTATTCTGAAGCACATCATCTGCATCGTCATGATCGAGCACAATTTTTCGCACGTGCCAATACAGCCGCTCCTTGTACTCTGATACCAAAATACGGAACGCCCGATCGTTTTCGGCTCCAGATTGTAATAAACCAACAAGCTCTTCTTCTTGAACCACCAAATTGTTTTGTATAAAGATAAGACATCTTGCAACTAAAAAGGTTTAATCGAACTAGTTATAAAGACCTACAAATCGATGAAATGCAATTAAAATCGATAAAAAACACATTTTTTTTGTTTTGTAGGAAAAAACACTTACATTTACGTCATACTTCTTATGTATAGTTCGATATTATAAGCCCCAACTGTAATACGAACGCAATAAAGACGGGTCTTAGCGGGGGCTGGCCCGTTTTTTTTATTTTTTTATTTTTTGTTATGTATTTGTAGGAATAAAATTATACTTCAACAAAATTAATCGATTAAATGCATAAAAATTACGATAAAGTGTAAATTTTATTTGGAAATATTAAAAATCCGACTATCTTTACAAAAGAAAATCATACTTATGTATTTGACTGCTGCGAGCCCCAAATGTGGCAGTCAAAAAAATAAAGAAGAGCGGAGCCCCAACCGCTCTTTTTTTATGGGGTATTCTGAAGCGATACTATGTTATAAAATTTTATGCCTTATGCAAATGATTGCATTTCTACCAAACTGAAGTAGACTCCTTTTTTATCTAAAAGTTCTTGGTGTTTGCCCTGCTCTACAATCTCACCTTTGCTAAGCACTACAATGGTGTCTGCATTTTGAATCGTAGACAATCGATGCGCGATGACCACAGAAGTACGGTGCTTCATCATTTTTTCCAACGCATCCTGAACCAGTCGTTCGCTTTCAGTATCGAGGGCAGAAGTAGCTTCGTCTAGTATCATGATGGGCGGATTCTTCAATACGGCACGTGCAATGCTTAAACGCTGTTTTTGTCCGCCACTCAATTTACCACCGCTGTCACCCACGTTAGTTTCAATACCTTTGGGTAGGTGCTGTACGAATTCCCAAGCATTTGCGATTTTTAGCGCTTCGATCACTTCTTCGTCTGTAGCATCAGGCTTTGCCACCTGAAGATTTCCTTTTACCGTGTCATTAAATAAAATAGAATCTTGCGTGACGAGTCCTAATAGATTTCGCAGTGATTCTTGGGTGATATCTTTAATATTATCCCCATCAATTGAAATCGCCCCTTTGTTTACATCATAAAATCTTGTGATGAGGTTCGCAATGGTACTTTTACCACTACCACTTTGGCCAACCAATGCTACGGTGTGGCCCTTGGGTACTTTCAACGAAAAATTCTTTAAGACGTAGTCATCTTCATATTTAAATGAAATGTCACTGATTTCTAGTTCGCCTTGGAAATCGGTTTTAACCTTTGCATTCGGTTTGTCTTGAATGCTGCTTTCCGTTTCTAGAATTTCAAGAACACGTTCTGCTGCTGCATTTCCTTTCTTAACACTATAACTTGCTTTGCTGATTGCTTTTGCAGGTGTCAGAATTTGATACGCGAGTGCCATATAAACGATAAACATTTCTGCGGGTAGCGTACCTTCAACCAAGACCATGTGGCCACCGTACCACAATAAAACGGCAATGGTCACAATGCCTAAAAATTCACTGGTTGGCGAGGCTAGGTTCTGTCTGTTCAGTAAGGTGTTCGAGAATTTGAAAAGACGCGTAGTAGAATCTTTGAACTTCGTGTAAAAAATATTTTCGGCGTTAAAACCCTTAATAATTTTGAGTCCGCCCAAAGTTTCGTCCAATATCGAAAGAAAATAGCCTTGTTCTCGCTGAACGCGTTCTGATTGTGCTTTCAAACTTTTCCCGATCCATGAAATAATCAAGCCAGAAATTGGAATAAAAATAAACACGAACACCGTTAGTTTAACGCTAATTAGCAACATGGCTACGATGGCGAAGAGTATGGTGAGTGGCTCACGTACAATGAGTTCTAAAAGTGATAAGAATGATCCTTGTATTTCTAGAACATCGGTAGTAATTTTCGCAATGGTATCTCCTTTTCGCTTTTCTGAATAATAAGAAACCGGGAGGTCGATTGTTTTTTTGTAAAGTGCATTTCGCAAATCTTTTATGACCCCATTCCGAAGAAATGTGATAAAAAACATGGCCAAGTAGCCGAACAGATTCTTCAACAAAAACATGGTAATTACCAAGATCACCATAAACAATAGCGCTTCTTCTGGCCCATTGCTTGCCTTTTCGGTCACAAAGTAATTAAGATAATTTTCGGCATAGTCTTTTACGTCTGAAATACCCGTCCATTCAGGTTTCGTCTGCAACTGTTTCGTTTTATCAAACAAAACGGATAACATCGGAAATAACGAAACCATGGCCAAGGTTCCAAACAAAGCATAAAACACATTGGCAATAATGTTCAGCCAAGCGTAGGTTTTGTACGGCAGTGCGAAGCGAATTATTTTTTTGAAATAGGTCATTTATTGTGCAGCCAAATGCTGTTGTATCTTGTTAATTTTTTCGTCTAAATAGTCTTGGGCGTTTTTGGTTCCAGGCGCCGCATATACACTGATGTAAAACTTTATCTTGGGTTCGGTTCCGCTGGGTCGCGCTGCGATCTTGCTACCGTCTTCAGTGTAATAAATCAATACATTCGACTTCGGAATGACTAATTTGTGGGTGGTATTGTTTTGTAAGTCGGTTGCGGTGCTATTGGCATAATCTTCAATTTTTACCACGGCACTTCCAGCAATTTCAGTAAATGGATTGTTCCGAAGTTGTTTCATCATATTTGAGATTTCTTCAGCCCCTTTTTTACCTACTTTCACCAAAGAGATCAATGCTTCTTGATAAGTTCCGTAGGTAGCATACAATTCTGAAAGGTAGCTGTGAAGGGTGTTGCCGGCTTCTTTCTGCTGAGCGGCTATTTCGCAAGCTAGTAAGGTTGCTGTAACGGCGTCTTTATCGCGTACAAAATCGCCTACCATATATCCGAAACTTTCCTCTCCACCACCAATAAAGTTCAATTCGGGAAAATCTTTCACCATTTTTGCAATCCATTTAAAGCCAGTGAGACCTTCTTTGTAGGCAACTCCAAAATCGTCTGCAATGGCTTTTACCATTGGGGTAGACACAATAGTAGATGCAACAAATTCATTTTGGTTGAGTTTCCCTTCGTTTTTCCATTGGGTAATCAGAAAATGGGTCATAAGCACCATTGCCTGGTTTCCGTTTAGAATGGTCATGTTTCCGTCAGCATCACGAACTGCAATGCCTAAGCGATCACAATCAGGGTCGGTACCTATTACGATATCGGCATTTTCTTTATTTGCTAAATCAATGGCCATTTGTAGCGCCTCTGGTTCTTCGGGGTTGGGCGAAACAACCGTGGGGAAATCGCCATCTGGCTTTGCTTGGGCATCGACTACGGTCACATTGGTGTATCCAGCCATTTCAAGCACCTTCGGAACCATGGTGATAGCCGTGCCGTGAAGGGATGTAAATACAATTTTTAATTGCCCTTTGGCTGAAGCACTTGTGTGAAAACTACCGTTCTCGACAGATGCCTTTGCAAATGCTTCATCTACTTCGGTATCTATGATTTCAATTAGCTCAGGATTTCTTTCAAAATTAATATCTTGATATTCTAAACTGTTGATGGCCTCAATAATGGCAGTATCTTGTGGCGGAACTAGTTGGCCTCCATCTTCCCAATATACCTTGTAGCCATTATATTCTGGCGGATTGTGGGAAGCGGTGAGTACAATACCGCATTGACAACCAAGGTGTTTTACAGCAAAAGACAACTCAGGAGTAGGGCGGAGGTCTGAGAATAGAAAAACTTTAATACCGTTGGCAGTAAATACATCTGCAACGATCTGTGCCAATTCTTTGCTGTTATGCCTACAATCGTATGCGATTGCAACCTTGCATTGTTGCTTCGGAAATTGCTGTTTTAAATAATTTGAAATCCCTTGGGTATTTTTCCCTAAGGTGTACTTATTGATTCGGTTGTCACCAACACCCATGATTCCACGCATACCGCCCGTTCCGAATGCTAAATTTTTATAAAAACTATCTTCCAGCCCAGTAGGGTCGTGGGCAATCATTTCTTTTATGGCATGTTGCGTAGTGGCATCAAAAAAAGGGGTAAGCCATTTATTAGCACGTGTTAAAATGACAGGATCTACGTAAATCATAGTGAGGGTTCAAACGATTTTGTTATGCGGTGCAAAAGTACGGAAATGTATTCGGTTAATTGGAAGGTTGGATAATTAGTGGATATGTCTAGTAAAAACTAGATTCTACAATAAAGTTCTTTTTCGTAACCGCTTCGAGATTATTGTTTGACATAAACGAAAATTTATTTCACTGTATTTCGCTCTTCCTTAATCAGATAGTTTTGGGAATCTTTTTTATTCCGAAGTATAAGTTCACCTATGAATCCAGCCAAGAAAAGTTGGCTTCCTAAAATCATGGCGGTCAGTGCGATGTAGAATTCTGGACGTTCGGTGATGAGCCTTCCGGTAGGTTCAATAAATAATTTGTCGATGCCCAGATAGAGGGCAAAGCAAAATCCAACAAATAACATTATGGCTCCCCAAGCGCCAAAAAGGTGCATGGGCCGTTTTCCGAAGCGGGAAAGAAACCAAATAGTAATGAGGTCTAGAAAGCCACGAACAAAGCGTTCGGCGCCAAATTTGGTAGTGCCATATTTTCTAGCTTGGTGTTGTACCACTTTCTCCCCTATGTTGTTAAAACCTGCATTTTTAGCCAAGACAGGGATGTATCGATGCATGTCTCCGGTTACTTCGATGGTTTTCACCACATCATTTCGATAGGCTTTAAGTCCGCAGTTAAAGTCGTTTAATTTTACACCTGAAGTTTTTCTAGCGGCAAAGTTGAATAGTTTAGAGGGTAGATTTTTGGCCACTACCGAATCGAACCGTTTTTTCTTCCAGCCAGATACTAGATCATAACCTTGTTCGGTGATCATTTGGTAGAGTTCAGGAATTTCTTCTGGGTTATCCTGCAGGTCTGCATCCATTGTAATCACCACATCGCCATTTGCAAGTGCAAATCCGGCGTGTAACGCTTGCGACTTTCCGAAGTTCTTTAAAAACCGAATCGCTTTTACCTCGGGATGTTCTTTTGACAGCGCATCGATAAGTTCCCAAGAACCATCGGTACTGCCATCGTCTATAAAGATTATTTCATACAAAAAACCATTAGACTGCATGGTAGTTGCAATCCAATGGTATAATTCTGTAAGTGATTCTTCTTCGTTGAGAAGCGGAATGACAATCGATAGATTCATTCAGCAAAAATACTAAATATGTTCAGGTCTGTTCACTTTCATTACTAAACCTGCAATGAGCGATACAATAAATCCTAAAAAGAGTACCCATATAATAGATAACGCAGACAATATTAGAGGGCTCATCATGGTTTCTGAAATTCCCATGGCCATATCTATTTGTTCTTGCGTCATGTTCGGGTTTTGTTCTAACATGTTCGTTTCGGCGGCTGCCAACATATTGGCAGTAAAGTCTGGCTCAATAAAATTCATAAAAACTAAGTTAAAGGCAACGCCAATAATACTGGCAATTAATGCAATGGCCAAACCAACTTTAATAGCTTCGCCTAGACTTAAAAACCCTGAGTTATCTTTTTTGAAAGCCTTTATACCCATCACCGTGCATACAATTATCATAATCATGGCTAAAACACCTTGCCACCAAGGCTGTTCGTAGGTTAAGTCCATTACATAAACTACTACGCTAAGTAGTACGGTAACTAGGCCTAATACGGCACCGTAGGGGAGGGCGATTTTTTTAACTGAAGCTTTTTGAATTTCCATGAGATGTTTGTTTTTTGGTTTCTTAGTTAGTAGCCAAAGGTAGTTAATTGTTACATACGCAGATTAATTCTATCATTTTCTAGAAATAATATTTTCAAAAAAAATAGAACTATTTTTATTGTACAATTTGGAAATATCCTTACATTTGCACACTCAAAATCGGAGAAGTAAAATTACAAGACGATGAAAAAAGGAATACATCCAGACAATTATAGAGTAGTAGCGTTTAAAGACATGTCTAACGACGAAGTATTTTTAACCAAGTCTACCGCAGAGACCAAAGAAACATTAGAGGTTGATGGCGTTGAGTACCCATTGGTAAAAATGGAAATCTCTAGAGCGTCTCACCCATTCTATACTGGGAAGTCTAAACTTATCGATACTGCAGGACGTATCGACAAGTTTAAGAACAAATATGCAAAATTCAAGAAACCAGCAAAACAAGAAGAAGCGAAAGACAGCGAATAGTCTGAGTACATTCTTAGTATATATTAGAGAGCCTTCGAGAAATCGAGGGCTCTTTCTTTTTAATATTGCTTATTTTTGTTTGAAACAACAGCGTTCATGAACTACATTCTTTTTGACGGCAACGTACGCAACCAACTGCTTCCGTTTACTTTTACACGACCCGTTGCAGATATTCGGGTAGGCATCCTAACCCTTCGGGAAAAATGGGAAAAACACCTGGGTTTTACCACAACTACCGTTACTGAAGATTATTTGGCGCAAAAATGGCCCATGGTAGAAATGCCCCAAAATGTACTCATCAGTGCGTCTTTTATTCCTACGGAAACCTTAGTAGACATGATAAAAGGGCTAACCGAAAACCAAGCCATCTTTTACAACGATGAACCCGTTGCTTTTTTTACGAAAGAAGACCAAGACGTAGATTTTGAAACCTACGATATACAAGTGTGTCCTGAAGAAGCTGTGTTTCAAATAGCCCATACGTGGGACATCTTTTCAAAAAATCACAAGGCGATTGCACTCGACTTTAAATTGCTTACCGTAGGTCGCACGTCGCAACCCATTCCAGAAATGGTGGTCGCTTTTAATAAAGAGCAAATTTTTATTGAAGAAGGTGCCAAACTACCATTGTGCTCGCTCAATGCTACCGAAGGCCCCATCTACATTGGGAAAAATGCCGAAATTATGGAAGGCAGCATGATTCGTGGTCCGTTTGCTTTGTGTGAAGGCGCTACCATAAAAATGAATGCTAAAATTTATACAGGATGCACCGTTGGTCCGCATAGCAAGGTAGGTGGAGAACTGAATAACTCTGTGATTATGGGGTATTCTAATAAGGGGCACGACGGATTCCTAGGGAATGCCGTAATAGGAGAGTGGTGTAACCTTGGGGCAGATACTAACAATAGCAATTTGAAGAATAATTATGCCGAAGTACGGCTTTGGGATTACGAAACCGAAGGTTTTGCAAGAACAGGCTTGCAGTTTTGTGGTCTTATGATGGGCGATCACAGCAAATGCGGCATTAATACGATGTTTAATACGGGAACAGTAGTGGGCGTGAGCGCGAATATCTTCGGAAGTGGGTTCCCGCGTAATTTTATCCCAAGTTACAGCTGGGGTGGTAGCGGCGGCATGACCACATACAAAACCAACAAAGCCTTCGAAGTTGCCAAAATAGTAATGGCAAGACGCGGAATTGAGTTCACGGAAGATGATGCGGCAATTCTAGAACATGTTTTTGAAGAAACTACTAAGTGGCGAAGAGGGTAATCCTACCCAGCAATTACATACCCCAAAAGATAGATCAGCCCGATGGCTGTTGGAATCGAGATTAGAACTAATAGCCACGTTTTTCGGGATTCAGCTTTTTTCTTCTGTAGCAGGTCTGCTTTGAAGGCCGCAAAATCGCTTGGACTCATTTTTTTGTGGTCAATCAATTCTCCGTAAGAAACAGAACCAAACGATTTTAAGTCGCCATAACTTGATTTTCTACTTGCCCTTTGTGCATTATTTGCTTTTATAGACGCGATCATCGCGGCTACAGATCCTCCAAACCCCATACGCTTTGCTTTAAAAGTTAGTTTCGATATAACTGATGAAATAGTACACTGTTACTAGTGTAACGAGTGAAGAAAAAACTACTAAAACTATATTTTTTATAGTTAGATTTCTCCTTTGTTTCCGAAGTTCTTCTTGGAAGGCCGTGAATTGAGACGCACTCATTTTTCGGTGGTCAATAAATTTTTTATAGATGCCTGAGCTGTAAGAACGCTGCTGATTAAAAGAAGCTTTTTTTCTTTCTCTACGTACGTCGTTGGCTTTTTTTGCAATTACAGAAGCAATATATCCAACAAACGCCATACAGTTGTTTTATAATTGTACGTAGATTTTGGTTGAAATGTTACAGAAAAATATGAGTTAGTTACTTTGGCGCAATGTCTAGTTCAATTTCAGTGATGAATTCTTTACCGTAGTAAAGCGCTAATTTTGGAGTTTTTTGATTGGTGATTACCACAAATTGAAGATCTGCCCTAAATTTTGGTTTTTGTGACGGACTGTAATATTTTACCGAGACAACTTCGCCACTTACAAGGTTATAATACTGTGTTGGAACTTCAATGTTGTTGTATCCCTCAAAGGTGTAAGTTTCAAAACTATCAGGCACCGAAGGGTCATAAGGCGGTAAAAATTTGTACTGCTTCCCCCTTTTGTTTAGCACTTCCTTTTTAAGATGAGGTCTACCCAAATCACCATGCGTAAATAAAGACGGCCCTTTTTTATAGCCAAAATAGGTTGCAATTCTATATCGAAATTTATTTTCGATATCAATGAGGCTAAACGCATTTATATCTACTGGTTGCTTAAAAAGTGCAGTAAGATCGCACCGTACCAGAATACGCACCAAATGGTCGCTTTTTTTCATTTTAGCACTACTGTGCAAATAGGAATTAGAAATTTCTTTTGTCTTTTTAAATTCAATTTCAAGACTATCCCGTATCACAATGGTTTGACTCCTTGTATATTGAAAGGTAAAAATTACGAGTACAATGCTACATAGTATCAGTTTCTTCATATCAGGTTATTTGGTTTTTTTCACCCTTTTTAAGAATAAAAAGTTTTGCGGATTAATCCCGAGGCCGCTTACATTTTTCTGGACAAAACGAACCGCCATGTCATAATACAAAGGTACTACGGGAGCATCGCTCACCACAATACTATCCATTTTTGTATATAGCTGTTTACGATCGTTTATGTTCGAAATATTCTGGGCCGTAAGATACAAGCTGTCGAACACTTCATTTTTGTAATGGGTATAATTTGGGCCGTTTGGTGTAAAGTTTCCGCTGTAAAAAAGAGAAAGATAGTTTTCAGCATCGGGATAATCTGCAATCCAACTAGCCCTAAAAATATCGAGTTCGCCACTGCTTTTCATTTGCCGTAGGGTAGAGGGGGGCATAACGTCAATTTCTACCTGTATGCCCAATTTTTCAAGCTCTCGCTGAATGTATTCACAAACATCGAGATACTGACTGTTGGTGCCGATGGTAATTTCTGGAGAAGTATCTCCCGTCTCACTCATGTATTCTGCAATGAGATTGCGGGCTTTTTCGGGTTGGTAACTGTAACCCTCAATGGCATCAAAACCTGGAAGCCCCTTTGGGATAACCCCATGAACTGCAGGAATACCCATGCCATTACGGAGGTACTTCACCATCTTAACACGGTCGAACCCATAATTTATGGCTTGTCGCAGTTTTTGGCTCTGTATTTCTGTGGTTTGCGTCGGAATGAAAAATCCGAGATATTCAGTATTCAGGTAAGGTGTGGTAATTAAGTTAACACTGTTTTGGTATTTAGGCTGTAGTTTTCCTGTGGTGGTAATGATTTCGTCTTTATACGAATTATCCAATCCGCTCATAAAATCAATTTTTCCCTGTGCAAACTGTAAAAATTCACTTTGCTTGTCGGGTAAAAAGGTAATGGCTACCGCTTCTAAATAAGGTAGTTGGTTGCCAGATTCGTCTGTTTCAAAATAGAGTGGATTTTTCCTAAAAATCAGTTTTACGTTTTCTTCCCACCTCTTAAATAGAAAAGGTCCTGTGCCAACAGGGTTTCGTCTAAAGGAGTTTCCGTAGTAATCAACTGCCTCTTTGGGCACCACCGAGAAATAGCGCATGCTCAACATCCCCAAGAAAGGAGGGAAGGGTTTTTTCATCATTATCTTTAGCACGCTATCATTTTCTGCTTTCACCATTTCTACGTTTTGCATCACCCAACTTCCGGGCGAAGCAACATCTGGATCTTGTAATCGTGAAAAACTGTATTCGAAATCGGCTGCTACCACGCGCCTTGTGCTATCACTGCCGAATACTTTGTTACGGTGAAAAAAAACATCGTCCCGAAGCGTAAAATAAAAGGTGCAAGTACTGTCCACAATCTCCCAGGATTTTGCAATATCGGGCTGCACGTTTAGTTGGTCATCTAATTGAACCAAGCCGTTGTACAGTTGGTTGGTTGGCCAAATAGTTTGCGGATTCCGAGCAAAAGCAGGGTCTAGAGAGGCTATATTGCTGTGTTCATTGTAACGAAAAACAAGGTAATCGTTGGTATTTTCGGTGTTGTTTGTGCAAGAGGTTAATAAGAGCGAGGCGGCTATGATTAAAAAAAGAACATAACAACTTGCTGGATGCTGGATGCTGGATGGAGTCACTGTATTCAAATTTAGATCGAATCGAATTTCTTTCGATATGCAATAATCATGTTCATAAGGTGGTAACAAAAATTATATTTTTCTTTGAAATAGGACGCGTCAATATAATTTCGGTTCATTAATTTATAGAGGCAAGTTACAACTTCAGCTAGAGAACGAAGCGCATAACCTAAAAATCTTCTTTGCTCTTTATTAGATTGTAGAATGGCCCCCTCGGCAATATTTAAAGCTATCGAATCTGCAGCACGCCGGGTTTGATCACTCAAATTAAATCGTTCGTGTGTTGGTAATTTGCTCGCTAACTCGTTCATTTCTTCTCCCAAATTCATTGCCTTTTCCCAAATCGACAACTTCTCAAATTTAAAACTCATGTTAAGTATATAAAAAAGGGAGTCATTTAAAGATAATCATTTTTTTTATCCAGCACCCAGCACCCAGCACCCAGCACCCAGCACCCAGCACCCAGCACCCAGCACCCAGCACCCAGCACCCAGCACCCAGCACCTAGCACCCAACTCCCATCTTCCATCTCGCACCCAAACTTTGTTTGCTACGAGGCAAGCTTCACTAATTCTCCAAAAAACTGTAAATTTGCACCCCAATTACAACAAGAAATGTCTGTAAACAATAAAGTCGCATATTATACCTTAGGTTGTAAGCTGAATTTCAGTGAAACGGCCACGATTGCCCGTAATTTTAAAGGGGAAGGTTTTTCGCGTGTCGACTTTTCCGAAGCAGCAGATATTTACGTAATTAATACATGCAGTGTTACCGAAAATGCCGACAAACGCTTTAAGAACATTGTAAAGCAAGCCCAGAAAAATAATCCGGATGCGTTTGTCGCGGCTGTTGGTTGTTATGCACAGTTAAAACCAGAAGAATTGGCGGCTGTAGATGGGGTAGATTTGGTTTTGGGGGCTACCGAGAAATTCAAAATCACATCTTACATAAACGATTTACTTGAGAACCCAGAGCGCAGCGGAGGTACCCAAATTCATTCCTGCGAAATTGAAGATGCAGATTTCTACGTGGGTTCGTACAGTGTGGGCGAACGTACGCGGGCATTTTTAAAGGTGCAAGATGGATGCGACTATAAATGTACCTATTGCACCATACCGTTGGCGCGTGGTATTTCTAGAAGCGATGCCTTAGAAAATGTACTAAAAAATGCTGCGGAAATTTCCGCCCAGAATATTAAAGAGATTGTTTTAACCGGGGTCAATATAGGCGATTATGGTAAAGGAGAATTCGGAAATAAAAAGCATGAACATACGTTTTTGGAACTTTGTGAAGCACTCGATACGGTAAAAGGTGTAGAACGGCTACGGATTTCTTCCATAGAACCAAATCTGCTTAAAAATGAAACAATCGACTTTGTTTCGCAGTCGCGAACTTTTGTTCCCCATTTTCATATTCCGTTGCAAAGCGGAAGCAATGAAATTCTCAAACTGATGAGACGTCGCTATATGCGGGAATTGTATGTAGATCGTGTGACTAAAATAAAAGAGGTGATGCCACAAGCGTGTATCGGGGTGGATGTAATTGTTGGCTTTCCAGGCGAAACAGAAGAACACTTTTTAGAAACCTATCATTTCCTGAACGAACTAGATATCTCGTACCTGCACGTTTTTACTTTTTCTGAAAGAGATAATACACCAGCGGCAACGATGGAGGGAGTTGTTCCTAAAAAAGTACGAGCAAAGCGAAGTAAAATGTTACGCGGACTTTCAGCAAAAAAGCGTCGCGCATTTTATGAAAGTCAGTTGGGTACCCAACGTACTATTTTATTCGAAGGTGAAAATAAAGAAGGTTACATTCACGGGTTTACCGAAAACTACGTAAAAGTAAAAGCTCCGTGGAATCCGGAGCTTGTAAATACTTTGCATCAAGTGGTGCTAACAACCATCGATGATGATGGTTTGGTACGGTTTGATTATGTAGAAAAACCAGTTTTAGTTGGTTAATAAAAATCCGACTTGAATCATTTGGTCTTCTTCCGAAACAAAATAACCTGCTTTGAAAGCTAAGGAATTCAGTCCGCTGAGCCAAATACCGCCACCAAACGAAGTATGCAAGGTGTCTGAAATGTCTGCATCGCTCCATACTCGTCCGTAGTCAAAACCACCGTAGGTCCCGAATGTAATCGGTATTACAGAAGTTGTGAGTCGTGCCAAGCGTAATTTTAAATCGGTGGTATGGTAAAAAGCGGTTTCTCCTGCAAAACGTTCGTTTCTGTATCCTCTTAAACCAGTGTTTCCGCCAATAGATGGAGCATGGTAGAAATAGTAATCGGTACCGAAATCTCCAAAATTGTGTCGAATTCCTGCCGAAGATCCTAGTACCAGACTCCCTGATGGTATTAACCCTTCTTCGAAACCAAGTTTAGCACCTGCATATCCAAAGGCATTGTCTGTATTGTCGATATTACTTTTATACCCTAAAACCAATTCTAAATGACGTGCTTTCGTAGGGAAATCCATGGCATTTTGGTTGCGATACATCAAACTAGTTTCTACCCCAGCATAGTTTTGCATATCGTACACATCAGGATTAACAGTATTTGTCGCTGGGTTAAATAACCTATTCGGGCTTTCTTGTACTTCAAAGCTTTCAAAAAGTGCTTTAACTTTAAATGTTTTATAGGCAATACCAATATCTGCTTTTATCTGTTGCATACGGGCTCGATTAAAGTCGCGATCTACAGCGTCGTCATTATAAAAGGTGTCATTTCCGAAGCCAAAGAAATTATTGGCAAATGAATCGCTGGTAAAATAACCGCTTGCTTCCAAATTCCAATGCGGGAAAATGTTAGCAAATATGCCTTCGTATTCTAGTTCTACCGCCTGAAATGCGAAGTAATAATTTGCAGACAAGAAGTGCTGGTATCTAAACGGATTTCCGTTGAAACCATAATTGGTATAGGTGTCTTTAGCACCCAAAAATAGGCCGTCATCTGTCTGAAAACCTATGTTTGGCAGGATAATGTGGTTATTCTCTTTGAAATACCTCCAATGGTAGGTGTTGGTCTCATACTTGCTCGTAAATTGATGTGCTGGAGTTTTTTCATCAAATTCAGTTTTTTCATGATCCCAATCGTACACTTTCAACTGACGTCTATTTTCAATAGTAAATTTGTCTTTTCCGAAGCCACCGATAAGCCTGAGTTGGATTAAGCGATTTCCATCTCCTGTAACTTTAAATTCATCGTCATCATTAAGACCGTAAACCCAAATTTCATTGGTCTCATCTTTTGAAAAAGTACGCTCAAAAATAATAGGGTCTTTCTCGTCGCTTATTGCACGTTTAATCACCACTTTGGTCATGCCGTCTTCCATTCTTGTGATTTCAAACTTGTCGTCTTTATCGGTACCATGCACTGCAACCGTTCTATTTAGGTAGGTTGCATATCTATCGGCGTATTCATCAAGATTGGCCAGTCTGGACTTTAAACTCTGTTTTAGTTTGGTTGCTGTTTCGTCTTGTACTTCGGGGGGCAGATTTTGCCAAGCGTTGTCTATAGTCGCTTCATCCAAATTCTCCTGAATATACTTGGCTTCTTCTAGCCATGCTTGCGTTCCGAATTTCGTTAGAATTGCACGATCTAGATTATTTCCTTCGCCATTGTACCATTTCACATCGCGTATTTCGTCTCGGTACGATTGCCAAAATCGAGTGTCTGGCAAAAACATCTTTATGATGGGCATCATCAGTCCGTCAAATTTTGAAAAAGCTGCATCGCGATCTCTTGGAATCGGGATAAAGCGAGTTTCGTCATCACTTATTTCATATTCTGCGAAGCGCCATTGGTCTTGGTGGCGGTCCCAATCGCCAATGAGCATATCGAATAATCGAGCACGAATCCATGCGCGTTGGTCTACAGTGTATTTTTCATCTTCACGAAGTTTTTCAAAAACATCGGTAGTACTTTCAAAAGTAACGATATCACCACCGCCCGGATTGCCACGGTTGTACCCTGGGAAGTTCTCCTGACCATCATCAGGTCGTTCTTCCAACCAATACAATGCATTACCATAAGCTCTTCCTAATGGGTCTAGATTGGGTTGTTTTGGCACATAGGCAAGCTGAATATCAGCATGGTTTACATTTATGGCTTCAGCCATGGGGTCTATCACCAATTGCATAAATGGGTGCGTAGTTGTAAAGAAATCGTATACCACTGTTTCAGCAAAAGTGCCGCGATAGTCTTGAGGGTCGAAGGTGATTCCTTTCACCTTAAACTTCAAAAATTTAAAGGCATCTTTTTCTAGTCCGCGAATCGCATATTCGGCATTATTTTCATCTTTTAATTTTGCCGAGAACGTTTGGTGGCCGCCTCCCTTTTCTTTTACAGTCAATCCACCTTTATACGATTTCAAGTTTACATTAGCCACCGTTACAGGAATTCCGTAGTATTCTCGAAAGCGATCGCCCCATAAGAATTTATAGAATCCAGACTTTTTTAGTTTGCTGGCTTCAGTAACAACCGGTACTTGCACTGTTTCAGAAGTGAACGAAGGTTGGCTACTATCTAATTGGTCTTCAGGAAGTGGAGGTGTCATGTTAAAGGTGTTCGATGCATCGGCCGTTACGAAAGAGACCGTAGAACTGCCATCCTCAAAAAATGTAACCACGGCAAACCCTTGTTTTCCGTAGCTGTATTGGCCTTTATAGTTTAATTGACCTCCGATAGTGGTAAGAGCACCTTCCTCAAGATTGGTTTTTGCAGCGCTTCCCAAAGAACCACTAATTACTTGGTGCATTTTGTTTTTAGAGGTAAGGTATTGTAGGCTTTCTTCGTGCCCAGAAATAATCGTTACCCGGTCTAGTTCCTGAACCAAAGCCGCCACGTTTATTGCTAACTCTTGATACCTTCTGAAAAAAACCTTTTTTGTATTCATCCCGCCCATATAGTTATTGGCGTACATACCGTTGCTAAAAACGGGATGGTGCATGACGATTACGAGATTTTTTTTGCGGGCGTCTTTAATCATGCCCTCAAGTTCTTCAATAAAACGGCGTTGCGTTTTAATATCGGTACATTTCTGATTCATGCCTTCTACGCGATCCCAGTTGGAGATATACCACTGTGAATCTATGAGAATCATGTCTATTTCTTCGGAAATTTTACGGTATTCGAGCGGACATACATTATTAGGTTCTACCTCAATTTTTTTGAGATCGTTGTCTTTAATATAATCTTCAACCCATTCAATTTGCTTGGTCTTTGCTGAACTCCATTCATGGTCTCCAGGCACGAAATAGGTTTTACCTTTAAATCCATTAGCCAAATCGAGTTGTTTTTGGAGTAGCAGTTGGTTGTACGACTCATTTGTATACTCTTCACTTATATAATCACCAGTAAATAAAAGGGTACTATTTTTAGCTGCGTTGGTCAGTTGTTCTGATAGTTTGTTCAGAATTGCCGGGTCACCTCCATTTTCCGAAGTGCCCAGTCCGCCAGCAACATAAAATGTATGTACTGGTGTTTTCGAGCTATTGGTTGTTTGTTGAAGTGTGGAAGCTTGTTGTTCTTTATAGGTGACACAAGCTGAGAGTACGAGTAGACTTAAAACAGATAAGACTGATTGGAGGATACGGCGTCGAGTATATTTTGGCATGGGTTATTTACTGTTTGTTGTATTTCAGTAAAATTACGGCATCACCCCAACATTAGAAGTCATTTTAGGAATACTTTCACGAATTATAAGGTTCTGACACTATGAATAAACTAAATAACCCCGAAGAAAGGTGATTTCCTTCCTTCGGGGTTATTGTTTAAGTTTTTCTGTTTAAATGCTGATACCCACTGGCAACAACGACTTATATTTTCTTCGGTTTTTTCGCATAAATCCAGCTATTTCAGGACTTGTAGGTACTAGACTGATGCCTCTTTCTTTTACCTCTTCGAAAACAGCTTTAATGAAAATTTCCCTAAAACCCTGATCTTCCATATCTTCAGGCATGTCGTATTTGGTCAAGAAAATTTTTCTGTCTTGAAGCGCGTATTCAATACGGGCCATATTATCGCCCACTTCCAATTCAAATTGGCGAAGGAATTCGTTGTCGTTAATTTCTACGTCTTCAATCATGATCCTGGGGTTTTAAATTAATTATTGGGTCCTCACCAAATGGTCACTTATACAATAAGATGGCAGTTTTGGTAAAAGAATAGTTCTGTTTACTAGTTTTAGAACGTTAAAAACAATTGCTTTATTTAGTAATGGTTGGTTTTTTTTGTCAGCGCAATTTTGTGTAAGCGTATTAACATCAACAAGTTGTGGGTTATGTTGGTGGTTGGTTCTTCCGAAATTCAAAAGAAATGTCTTTCGTGGCCAACTACGTATAGTGGTCTTAAGCGCAATCTCAGCATGTAAAATCTTTTTCATAAATGCCCCAACGCAGATATGCTTACTTAGTATCTTTGCAGAACAAAGTTACGGAAAATTCGGTAGTTATTCTCCACCTATACTACACATACTATGAATGAAGAAATTATTCATGTTTATTTTGTTCCAGGATTGGCTGCAGGAAAAGAGATTTTTAAGAATATCAACCTTCCAGCAACGCGATACCAAATGCATATTTTAGAATGGCTCATCCCAGAAAAAAAGGAACAAATGCCGGCCTACGCCAAACGAGTGGCCCATCTCGTTACACACAAAAATGCGGTTTTGGTAGGGGTTAGTTTTGGAGGTGTGGTAGTTCAAGAAATGGCACATTTTTTAGACCTTAAAAAACTTATCATTATCTCCAGTGTAAAATCTAGGAGTGAGCTGCCCAGACGACTTAAAATTGCAAGAACAACACGTGCCTATAAGCTAATCCCAACACGCCTGGTTTTGAGTTCTAGCGATCTTACTAAATTTTCCGTAGGTCCGAGGTCCAAAAAACGATTACAGTTATACCAAGCTTTTTTACACGTACGAAATAAACGCTATTTAGATTGGGCCATCAAAAATATGGTCTGTTGGCCCAGAAAGGAACCAGACGAAGAGGTAATTCATATACACGGAAATGGAGATGTAATATTTCCGATAGAAAACATAGACAACTGCCTAATTGTTGAAGGTGGTACCCATATTATGCTGCTGAATAAAGGCAAGGTGGTTTCAGAAAAAATTATAGAGGCAATTCAGCAATAAAAGCAGGTGAAATCTTTGAAATGGGAAGTAAGATTAGCTATCTTTATTGAAAATTTATTGTCATGAGTATGCTATCGAAAATAGGATTATTAACCGTTGTGTTTGTAGTAAGTGGGCTTTGTGTGAACGCTGTCCAAGAGCCAGAATCTACCGATGAGACGCTACAAAAAAAATTGGTAAACGACTATAATGTTTATGCACTCCCGCTTCCTGAAAAAATGGACTTCGCGGGTGAGCCTGTACCACTGCATGAGCCAGATATCAGGGAGCGAATGGATCGCGAGTTGTTGGTGAACACCTACTGGCAGTCTAATGGCCTGTTAATCTTTAAAAGAGCCAACAAATACTTTCCCATAATTGAACCGTTATTGAAAAAACACGGGTTGCCAGACGATTTTAAATATCTTGCTGTGGCAGAAAGCGGATTAGAAAACAACCGTTCTCCTGCTGGAGCTGCAGGTTTTTGGCATTTTTTGAAAGGTACCGGTCGTGAATACGGACTTGAAATTAATGATTATGTTGATGAGCGTTACAACTTAGAGAAAGCTACCGAAGTTGCCGCCGAGTATTTAAAAAAATCGAAGGACCGTTTTGGGAGCTGGACGTTAGCCGCCGCGGCATACAATGCAGGAAATGGAGGTGTTAACAAACAAATTACACGTCAGAAAGCAGATACATATTACTACGATTTACTTCTTAATGACGAAACGAGCCGCTATGTTTTCCGTATCTTGGCATTCAAAGAAATTTTGAGCAATCCTAAAAAATACGGTTTCAACTTTAGGGAGCAAGACCTATACAAAAACATCCCCACGTACAAAGTAAAAGTAGATACTGCCGTAACCGATTTTGCCGATTTTGCAAAAAAGTTTGATATTAATTATAAAATACTGAAATTGCACAACCCTTGGCTTCGGGATACCTATTTAAAAAATAGTTCTAGAAAAGAGTATTTAATTGAAATACCCGAGAAAGGTTATTATAACGCAAAAAAGTAAGCTTAAGCATACCAACCAATCTACGTTTTCATGAATCTTACTCTAATTCTATCGCTTGTTGTTATTGGTCTATTGGCTGGAATTTTAAGTGGTTTCATGGGAGTTGGCGGTGGAGTGGTCATGATACCTCTTATGATGTTATTTCTAGGATATGACCAACACGAAGCCCAAGGCCTTAGTCTGGCCGTATTGGCAGTGCCAGTAACTTTTGTGGCAGCCTATACCTACCATACAGGTGGCCATCCCATTAATTGGAAATACGCGCTTGTTATTGCTGCATGTTTTGTGGTAGGAGGATATGTAGGTTCAAAGTTTGCTATACGGATTGACCAAGCCCTTTTGAAAAAGATTTTTGCGGTAATTTTAGTAGTGGCAGCTATTAAGCTTTTCTTCGGAAAGTGATAAAAAGTTAAGCATAGTGCAGCTGAAATACAGTATTTAATTTTTATCTACCCCAATCACCTCGAGGCTTGTTTCAATCGTTACTGTTTTGTGAAGTAGTTGAACCCCAGCGTAAAATGCCGAATAATTATCATCGAAAGAAGTTTGATAATCTGTGTGGTATGGATGTATTACAGTACGTTGGATGTCGATAATTTTCTTGTCTTTGTCTAAAAGATAACAGGTGGGAAGCCCCAAGCTGTGTTTCATTTCTTTGACGATAGCAGCCCCTTTATTTTCTAGTTCGTCCACATAAATTACTTGAATATCTCCCTTAAAATCCCGTGAAGCTTTTCTAGCATCTTCTTTCGTATCCCAATACAACACTACAAAATCAATATTATTTCCATAGGTATGGGCAATTTCATTCAGTGCAGGAATGGTTCCAGAACCTGGGGTACACCACGAAGCGGTGCTCAACAAAATCATTGGCTTTTCAAATTCACTGAGCTCAATTTTTTTTCCAGATCTTTTGCGGACTTCAAAATTGTCGAGATAGGTATTAAGGATTACATGTTTTACTAAGGAATCATACAGAAAATCTGCCCGATCATAGTCTTGATCATGATACGCCAATTGCGATTGCTTTACATACCTTCGTATGTTCTTGGTAATCTCTTGGGAAAACATAGGTTTTTGAACAGAATCCAGAGAGTCTAATGATTGCATAGGCCCTTGCAACGTATCTTGTGAGAACGCTGTAAAAGAAAGTAGTAGTAATGTAAGGGAAAGTAGTGTTCTACTCATATAACCTATTTACCTATTAGTCGTGCAAAGGTAGAAAAGGTTGGCTACCAAGCACTTACTTTTAGATGAAAGGTACAAATTATTCGATAAAGAGCAGAATAATTTCAGAATTTTCTGACGTACGTAAAGGTGATGTATTTTATCTACGACTCTTACGGCCTGCACGTGCACTGCGTTGACCGTGATGTTGCTTTGGCATTCCGGCACGCTTCATTTGCTGCTTCATCATCTTGATTTGCTCGTCCATCATGTTGTGCTTGTCTAATTTCTTGGCTTCGGCCAATAAGATTTCGGCCTCGCGTTTTCTTCCCTTGGTCATTGCAATTCCTGCCAAGTTTAATTTAGCCATGGCCAGATCTGCACTCATGTTCAGGCCAAGATCGATGGCTTTTTTGAAATACTTCTCAGCCTCGTTCATATTGGTTTGCGACACCATGAGCCCGTTAAGGTAATAGTAGTAACCTTGTTGCTTCACTACTAAGGAAGCTTCTGGGTTTTTAATTCTATCCAGCCATTTTTTAGCGCCTTCAAAATCTTGTTTTCGTAAGCGCAAGAAAGCAAGCAGGATGATTTCATTTTTAAAATAAAGAAAGAAGAAAATAAGAGAGAGTAGCACGTACATGATACCGTTCCCAATATTGCCTTCTGTAAATTGCCAGACCGCTAGTCCTAAAACCGCGACGCCTAATATGAGTTTTATGTTTTTATTGAACATGGAATCCTATTTTTTGAAGGCTACAAAGGTACATATTTCTTGTAAGATGTGACTAAATACGTGCCATGGAAACGCATAAAACCGTCATTTTTATAGAAATAAAATTCTTTTAAATAATTTTCAATTTTACATTTGTCTGACATAAAAAAGATTGTATATTTGCACCCGACTTTTAGCAGAGGTCTAATTAATTTAATTTTTCAGAAGAATTAACCCTAGTTACAATGAGCAAGAGAACATTTCAGCCATCAAAGAGAAAAAGAAGAAATAAGCACGGTTTTAGAGAGCGCATGGCTTCTGTAAACGGACGCAAGGTTTTGGCCTCGCGCAGAGCGAAGGGTAGAAAAAAATTATCAGTTTCTTCTGAGCCACGTCACAAAAAATAATGTTGATAACTCATACATAAAAAGGTGTTGTTTTTAAACAGCACCTTTTTTTTATACCCATACGTTACTTAATTTTACGCACTCTTAAAAAAGTTCATAATAATGCCTAGAAAAGAACAAATTAAGTCCATCCTCATCATAGGTTCAGGGCCTATTATTATCGGTCAAGCCTGTGAGTTCGACTATTCGGGATCACAGTCGGTTAGATCGCTAAGAGAAGAAGGTATCGAAACCATCTTAATTAATAGCAACCCTGCTACTATCATGACAGACCCGTCGATGGCAGACCATGTATACCTCTTACCACTGACTACAAAATCATTGGTTAAAATTTTAAAGGAACACCCACAGATTGATGCCGTACTTCCTACCATGGGTGGCCAAACAGCACTCAACTTATGTATTGAAGCCGACGAAAAAGGGATTTGGGACGATTTCGGAGTAAAAATTATTGGAGTAGATATTGACGCCATAAATATCACCGAAGATCGTGAGAAGTTTAGAGAATTGATGGAAAAAATTGGTGTGCCCATGGCACCCCAAGCTACGGCAACTTCATACCTAGAAGGAAAAGAAATCGCACAAGAGTTTGGTTTTCCACTCGTAATTCGGGCTTCTTATACCCTTGGAGGTGCTGGAGCATCTATTGTATATAAAGCTGAAGATTTTGACGAGTTGCTCAAACGCGGACTCGAAATATCACCCATTCATGAGGTGATGATCGATAAGGCGATGATGGGTTGGAAAGAGTATGAGCTTGAGCTGTTACGCGATAATAATGATAACGTAGTGATTATCTGTACCATCGAAAACATGGACCCCATGGGGATCCATACGGGCGATTCGATTACAGTGGCGCCAGCAATGACATTGAGTGACCGTACTTTCCAGCGAATGCGAGATATGGCCATACACATGATGCGAAGCATTGGTGATTTTGCAGGTGGCTGTAATGTTCAGTTCGCGGTGAGTCCAGACGAAAAAGAAGACATCATCGCTATTGAAATCAACCCACGGGTATCACGATCGTCTGCGTTGGCTTCAAAAGCTACTGGATATCCTATCGCAAAAGTGGCTTCAAAACTGGCCATTGGGTATAACCTGAACGAGCTTAATAACCAAATTACGAAGTCTACTTCAGCATTATTCGAGCCAACACTAGATTATGTAATTGTAAAGATTCCTCGTTGGAACTTCGATAAGTTCGAAGGGTCAGATCGTACGCTAGGACTCCAAATGAAAGCTGTTGGGGAAGTAATGGGAATTGGTCGTTCGTTTCAAGAAGCCCTTCATAAAGCAACCCAGTCGTTAGAGATAAAACGAAACGGATTGGGTGCCGATGGGAAAAGCTATACCAACTACGACCAGATATTAGACAAACTTGAAAACGCTAGTTGGGACCGCGTATTTGTGATTTACGACGCTATTCAGCTAGGAATTCCGCTAAGTAGGATCCATGAAATCACTAAAATCGATATGTGGTTCTTAAAGCAGTACGAAGAACTTTATTTGCTAGAAAAAGAGATTTCGAGTTTTACACTAGACACCTTGCCACGCGAACTTTTATTAGAAGCCAAGCAAAAAGGGTACGGTGACAGACAGATTGCGCACATGCTAAAATGTTTGGAAAGCCAAGTGTATAAAAAACGTGAGGAATTGAATATACAGCGTGTCTATAAATTGGTAGATACGTGTGCTGCCGAATTTAAAGCGGAAACACCCTATTACTATTCTACGTTCGAGAATGAAGTAGAGACGGCAGATGGAAAGCGTTATGTGGAAAACGATAGTGCCGTTACCGACAAGAAGAAAGTAATTGTGCTCGGGTCGGGACCGAACCGAATTGGGCAAGGAATTGAATTTGATTACTGTTGTGTTCACGGCGTTCTTGCTGCAGCCGAATGTGGGTATGAAACCATTATGATAAACTGTAATCCTGAAACAGTTTCTACCGATTTTGATGTAGCAGACAAACTCTACTTTGAGCCTGTTTTTTGGGAACATATTTACGATATTATTCGCCATGAAAAACCCGAAGGGGTGATTGTGCAGTTGGGCGGACAAACAGCCTTGAAGTTGGCCGAAAAACTCGAGCGCTACGGTATCAAAATTATGGGAACTAGTTTCGAATCGCTCGATTTGGCCGAAGATCGTGGAAGTTTTTCAACCATATTGAAAGAGAACAACATTCCTTACCCTGAGTTTGGCGTGGCCGAAACTACCGATGAAGCGCTACAATTGGCAGATCAACTCGATTTCCCATTGCTGATAAGACCATCTTACGTGCTGGGTGGACAAGGAATGAAAATTGTGATCAATAAAAAAGAATTGGAAGAACACGTAGTAGACTTGCTGCGGAAAATTCCTAACAATAAATTGTTGTTAGACCATTATTTAGACGGCGCTATTGAAGCGGAAGCAGATGCGATTTGTGATGGAGAAAATGTCTACATTATCGGTATCATGGAGCATATTGAACCCTGCGGAGTTCATTCTGGCGATAGTAATGCTACGTTGCCTCCCTTCAATTTAGGAGATTTGGTACTCCAACAAATACAAGACCATACCAAGAAGATTGCGTTGGCATTGAATACCGTTGGATTAATTAACGTACAGTTCGCCATCAAAGATGATAAAGTATATATCATTGAAGCGAATCCGAGAGCATCGAGAACGGTACCGTTTATTGCAAAAGCATACAAAGAACCGTATGTAAATTATGCAACCAAAGTAATGTTGGGTCACAATAAGGTAACCGATTTTGATTTCAATCCGCAGCTAGAAGGATATGCCATTAAACAACCCGTCTTCAGTTTCAATAAGTTCCCGAATGTGAACAAGCAATTAGGACCCGAAATGAAGAGTACTGGCGAGAGTATTTTGTTTATTGACAGCTTAAAAGACGATGAATTCTACGAGTTATACTCGAGACGCAAAATGTACTTGAGCAAGTAACATTTCAGAATAATTTATTTAAAAACCCCGAGGTACTATTTACTCCGGGGTTTTTTTTATGGAATAGCACGCTTCTAAAATTTATTGTATCTTGTTGGAAATAAAATAGTTCAATCATGAAAAAAATTACCTTCCTCGTACTTATAATGGCTACATGGATTACTTCTGCCCAAGAAACATTTACTGTAGATTGGGACCAGTCTGTAGGAGGTGATGGTACTTTTACCATAGCTGTAGGTGATACCGTACTTTGGGTATGGGCAAACGGTAACCCGCACAGTGTAACGAGCACCAGTGGTACCGAAACATTCGACAGCACTGTGTTAACGGGAATGGGAACCGAATTTGAATTAATCTTCAACGCTCCGGGTGTTACCAATTATCAATGTAACGTGCACTCAAATATGGTTGGTGCTATAACGGTAGAACAAACCATGGGGGTTGACGAAAAGTTTGCCAGAAATGTACAAGTATATCCAAATCCGATGGAGAATGAACTTAGCATTATGTCACTTTACCAATTAGAAGGATATGAAATTTTCGATATGAATGGTAAAAAAGTAGGATGGGGAGCTGGAGACGGCACGTATACATCTCTTAATGTTTCCTATCTAAAAGCTGGTGTTTACTTCTTAAAAGCTACTTCAGTAGAAGGGTTACAAACCACAAAAAAAATTATAAAGAAATAAAGTTACCCAAGCCCCTGCTTTGGTCGCTTATAACAGCCACTTTGGCCTTCTACGATTGTAGTGGGCCATTTTTTTATCTATTGAAGAATGGTGAAGGTTCTTCTTCAACTCCATTGATAAAATATGTGGTGTCACCCCAAAAGAAAAAAGTGCTGTAACGCTCTACATATTCTACCTTCACATACCTTCCTTGAAGTTCTTTTAGTTTTTCGATGACTTCTTCCTCTTTGTCTAATACTGAAAATTGAAAAATCTGTGCTCCGCTAATCCCTTGACTGATTTCACCCTCCCATGTTTTAAATAGAACTCCTTTATTGCTGAATTTGATAAGCTCGCCAGCACGGGTTCCTTCACTATAGGGCACATAATACACAAATGCAAAATAGGCCAAGTAAATGCCCAATAAGCTACCGAGGATAATAAAGAGTATTTTTTTCATAAGGTATAGCTGCTACCGCAGAAGATTTGTTAATTCGTAAATTTTGTATTTCTAATTTTTATGAAAGTAGCGATACAACAAGCAACACCAATAAATAATAAAAATGCACCTAAAAAACTAAAAACTTCACTCACGTTTTTTGAACTTCCAGAAGGTTCATATTCTACAGTAACCATCAGTATGCCACCAATTAATGTGGCAAGGCTAAATATAACATACACTAACAGATCTAATTTAATCAATATCTTCGTCAGATTCTTCATTAGCTCTACTTAATAGTTTGTTATCAATTGTTTTACTGGCTTTTGCTCCTAATTTTTTTAATTTTTCAACCCGTCGTATCAAATTACCACGCCCGGTCAATTTTTTCATGGCCCCTTCGTAACTGTTTTGCACGGTTCCGATTTGTTTGCCCACTTTAATCAGTTCGTCTGTTAGGTTGGTAAAACTATCGTATAAAGCCCCAGCCTGTGTGGCGATTTCCAGTGCATTTTTTTTCTGGCGATCGTTTTGCCACAAATTATCTACCAACCGAAGTGCGGCGAGCAGGGTAGAGGGTGTTACGATGATAACTTGTTTGTCGAATGCATTTTCATATAGCCCAGGTTCATTGGCCGAAGCAATGGCAAAAGCGGGTTCAATTGGAACAAACATAAAAACGGTATCCGGGCTCTCGTCAACCAAATACTGATAGTTTTTATCGCTCAGTTGTTGCACGTGGCGTTTTATGGAAGCAATGTGTTGTTTTAGGTATTTTAGTTTTTCTACTTCATCTTCTTCTGAAACAAAACGCTCAAAATCGACTAAGGAAACTTTACTGTCAATAATCATTTTCTTACCATCTGGAAGATGAATCAACACATCGGTCTGCAGTCGTTTGCCTTCGCTATTGTTGTGGCTGTCCTGCAATGTATATTCGCGATCTCTTTCGAGTCCAGACTTCTCTAAAATTCGAGTTAAAATAAGTTCGCCCCAGTTTCCTTGCATTTTGCTGTCGCCCTTTAATGCCTTGGTAAGGTTATCGGCATCTTTACTCATCTGAAGATTTAGCTCTGCAAGGGTCTTGATTTGTTGACGGAGTTCGCTATGGCGTCCCAGACTTTCTTTATTGGTTTCTTCTACGCGCTTCTCGAAGGTTTTAATCTTCTCTTGCAACGGATTCAGGAGTGTTTCAAGGCTTTCTTTATTTTGTTCTTTAAACTTGGTAGATTTTTCGTCTAAGATTTTATTGGCAAGGTTTTCAAATTCTTTGGTGAATTTTTCCTGTAGTTTTTCAACTTCTGCTTTTTGCTCCCTATTTTTTTCCTCTAGATTTATAAACTCAGAATTACGTCGAACCAGTTCTCTGTCGATTGCCTCTTTTTCTATGCGAACGGCATCACGTTCATTGAGGGCCGTTGCAAATCGTTCTTCTAGTTTCTCTTGCTGAAGGCTTGCTTGTTCTAGCCGCTCTTCTAATTTTCCTGTTTCACCTTTTACTTTTAGGCGCGCGATAAAATTACCTAAAAAGGCACCGATTAGCAGGCAGACTGCAGCGAGGAGTAGGAAAAGGAGGGTTTCGTTCACTTTTGTAGTTGTTAGTCGTTAGTCGTTAGTCATTAGTCATTAGTCATTAGTCATTAGTCATTAGTCATTAGTCATTAGTCATTGTTTGGCCATCAGTAAAGTTATTTAGAATTTATTGTTTTATCGAAAACCTGCCGGTGTTTTTATCGAAATCTATAGTGTCTTTCGGAAATAGGCTGTCAAATTTTTCGGCGGCTATCAATTTGCATGGTTCATCAAAATAAACTTCGCTTGGAGTCATCACAATAAGTTGGTCGCTTAACTGAATGGCAAGATCTACTTCGTGTGTAGAAAACAAAATGGTTTTGTTAAGATCTTTGGTGAGCCTCTTTAGTAATTTTAGTACATACGCCCTATGGTACAAATCTAAATGTGTGGTGGGTTCGTCTAAAACGATAAAGGGTGTGTCTTGTGCCAATGCCCGTGCAATAGTAGCACGCTGTAACTGTCCGTCGCTGAGTTCGAAACATTTTTTATGGGCCAGTTTTTGGGTGTCGGTAACCTCGAGTGCGTAGGTTATTTTTTCAATATCGGTTTCAGAAAGAGCGCCCATCCAATTGGTGTAGGGTTGTCTGCCCAAGGTAACCAATTCGCGTACGGTCAGATTTTTAGAGGCAGGCGGTTCGGTAAGTACAACGCTTAGTTGCGTAGCGAGCACGAGACTCGATACTTTTGTAAGGTCTTTTCCGTTAATTTCAATGGTGCCTTTTAAAATAGGTTGCATGCCCACCAAGCTTCGCAACAACGTAGATTTCCCTACGCCGTTAGCACCAACAACCCCAATTAACTCACCCTTTTTTAAATTGAACGTGATATTTTCAGCAACAATAACAGATTTTTTTTTGCTGAAATATCCTACCGATACATCGGTAGCACATAAAATAGGATGTGTTTTTTCCGCAGCCATTAAAAAAGTAATTTTCGTTTTCGAACCAATAGCCAAATCACAACGGGTGCACCCAGTAGAGATGTAATGGCATTGATGGGCAAGGTATATTCACTATAGGGTAATTGCGCCACGGTATCGCATAATAGCATTAAAATTCCGCCCACGAGCATCACAGCGGGTAGTAACGTAAAATGATTTGAGGAGGTAAAAAATTGACGGGTGATATGTGGCACTGCAAGTCCTACAAACGCAATGGGACCGACAAATGCGGTAATCCCGCCTGCCAGAATGCTCGTTGCCAAAATGATAAAGACAGTAGTTTTTTTAATATGAACCCCCATACTTTTTGCATAATTTTCACCGAGTAAAAGAGCATTCAATGATTTTCCACTTCCAAATGCCAGCAAAAGCCCAGTAACACAACAAATGGTTAAGATGAGTACGCCGCTCCACGACTGGTTGCCTAAACTTCCGAAGCTCCAAAAAATAAATTGTTGTAATCTTTCCGCATTGGTAAAATAAGACAAAACCGCCACCACGGCTGCGGTCACACTACCAAACATTAATCCAATGATTAAGATCGCCATGGTGTCTTTTATTCTGAAGGTAACAGCGAGCACAGCAAGCAATACCAAAAAGCTCCCTATAGCCGACGCCACCACCAAACTCCATTGGCTCATAAGAATTCCACCTAGCAATCCGCCAAAGGCGCCCGCCCCCAAAATGAGTACCGCCACCCCTAAACTAGCGCCACTGCTTAGACCAAGTACAAACGGGCCGGCAAGTGGGTTCCGAAATAAGGTTTGCATTAACAACCCGGATACTGCCAAACCACTGCCTGTGAGTATGGCTGTTATAGCTTTTGGGAGTCTGTATTCGGTAATGATATAGTTCCATGTTTCTTTATTGGCGCCACCGCCAAATATAGCTCCGATAACCTCCTTAAACGGAATATGCACAGAACCCATGCTCACATTAAAAAATAGGGCAATTAGAAGTGCTGTTCCCAGCAACCAAAAATAAAATGTATGTTTTTGACGCCCGGGCATCAATCTAGTTTGCTGAAAAAGTACGGTGTATGGTTTGGCAAAAGATTGGGGTGTAGTATATGCACCATGTCTTTTAAGACCAAATCTGGCCTATTTGGAGCTTCTTCGTAATAGATTACGCCGTCTGTAGCCCCTTTTTTATTGGTAAACGAATACACTTGCCCATTTTGAAAAGCATTAAATTGTGAGTAGGCACTGTGGGCATCATTTAGCTGCTGTAGGCTAGTAAACTGTCCAGGGCCAATCCAGAAATCAGCATTTTTTCCTTTAGCTATAACCGATTCTACGTTCAGGGAAGCGCTGCCGGTGCCTTCTGTGTCTTTCCAGAGGTAATCTCCATTTGCATCTGCGATAAATTGGGCCGCCCAACTACCTCCTTGTGGTAAATGCCAAACATCTTTATACATGGCGCCACTAAGAACTTTGGGTTTGTTTATAGCTTGTTCGGCAATTACTTTGGTAGCAAGATATTCTCGCTCAATCACCTGAAAAATACTATCTGCCGTCTTTTCTTTCCCCATGAGTACACCAAAAAACTTGATCCATTCTGCTTTGCCCAACGGAGAAGTTTCGGTCCAATCTGCGTTGTACAATATTGGAATCCCTGTTTTTTTAATGGTTTCTACCGTTTTGTTGTCGCCATCGACCGCAAAAGTAATCACCGCATCAGGGCTAAGGTTGATAAGTACTTCGGTATTGATGTCTTCATTTTTGCCGAGTTCTTTTATAAATCCGTCATCAATTCTCTTACGGGTTTCTTCCGAAGAAATATAATCCAAGTTAGGAAATCCGACCAATCGTTGCGTTACACCTAACATTTCCAACGAGGGAATATGCGTTGTAGAGGTTACTACCACCGATTTTAGTGGAATCTGGATAACCCCGTCGAAATAGGATTTATTTTTTATAGATGCTGTGTCCTTCACCAAGGCATATTTATATGTTTTGTCTGAACCAGGCCACGGATTAGAAATGACGAGTTGTTTAAAACCCATCGGGTTGTGTACCTTAAAACCTTTGGCGTATCGCACCCGGGTGTTATGAACTTCGGGTACAATTTCTTCAACGGGTTCTACAATCGTAATCGTCTTGGTTTCTTTCTTTTCTGTGCAACCAAGAAATAGAATAATCAATGCGAAGGATAAAAGGTGTTTTTTCATAGTTCAAAAATAACATTATTTATGTGTTTGTAAAGATAACTAATTGCAGTACTTTCGCTACGATTTTTGGTTGACGCCTACGCGTCATTAAAAGGGAATTCAGTTAAAATCTGAAGCTGTTCCCGCAACTGTAAGTCGGTGTGTTTAATTACGCACCATGTGTTTCTTCAAAATACCACTGTTTTGATAGCTATCGGAATGGGAAGGTAGCACAGTAGACGAGCCAGGAGACCTGCCGAGAATTCAATTTTTGTCAAACCTTCGGGAAAAAGGAAGATAAAGAATATAATTGTACGCCTTGGAAGCTACTTCTATTGGGTAACATATTCTGCATCACGTACCTTCTCGGTAACTATTTTTAAAATGAAAAAATTATTTTTTACCGGTTGTGTGTTCATGTCGGTTCTCGCCAATGCACAACAACCACAAGCATTAGACACCGTAATGCTCGACACTAAAATTCCGCTAGAACGAAAACAAAGTGGAAAAGTGATTACTAAAATTAGCAATGAAGAACTGCAAGCGCGGCCCGGAGCATCGGTAGCCGAACTTTTAAACGAAGTTTCCGGCATCGAAATCAATGGTGCCCGCAGTAATGACGGGCAAAATTTATCGTATTATGTGCGTGGAGGGAGAAACAGACAGGTGGTGATTATGGTAGACGGCGTGCAATTAAACGACCCTTCGCAGATTGCAAACGATTATGACCTTCGGTTGATTCCTGCTTCAGCTATCAAAGAAATTGAAATCCTAAAAGGGGCAAGCAGCGTTTTGTACGGTTCTGGAGCAGCAACTGCCGTGATTAATATTACTACCAAAAAGACTTCGGAAAAGGATATTTCGGCAACCTTCACCAGTACCTTGGGAAGCAATCGGCCTACTGAAAGTGATTTTAAAGAAGATACGAAGTTTGAAACGTTTACCAATAATGTAAATGTTAGCGGAACGGTAAACAGATTTTTCTACAATGCCAATTTCAGTAATCGATATACCAACGGACTCTCAGCAGTGGCAGCACCCGCAGATAGCACCCGTTTTGAGAGTGATGTGTTTGACCGATTTAACACAAGGCTGAATCTGGGGTACAAAATATCAGACAGTATCACCATAAGCCAGTTTGTAGCTATCGACAAGTTTAAAGCCGATTTCGATAACTTCGATTATACCGATGCAAACAACCAAAGTATAACGGAACAAATAAAAACAGGGGGTCATTTTGAGTGGAAATACAAACAGGGTACCTATGTTTTTAACGATAGTTACCAATGGATAGATCGTGAGATTATTTCTGACTTCCCATCAAAATTTGAAGCAAAAAGCTATAGTCTAGACACGTATTTGAATCATCGTATTACAGACGCGTTTCAAGCAGTGCTAGGGTTGAACGTGAATTTAAGTGAGTTCAATTCGTTTACGATTCCTTTTGGTACAACTCAATTTGAATCACAAATAGACAGCGATACGGCCAATTTTGATATCATCGACCCGTATTTAAATTTGGTGTACCAAACCAATTTTGGATTGAACCTAAATGCTGGGGTACGAGCCAATATTCATAGTGTATACGACACCCATGTTGTGTATCATGTAAATCCGTCGTATAACTTCGATTTTGGTACTACACTATTAAAAATCTTAGGATCTTACAGCACAGCGTATATTACACCTTCATTGTTTCAGCTGTACGATCCATTGTACGGAAATGAGATGTTAATGCCTGAAGAAAATACGACAATTGAAGGTGGAGCCGAATTTTCTATGGGCGGAAATTTCCGCGTAAGCGCAGTATATTTCAACAGAACAGAAGATAATTTTGTCGATTTTGTGACTGTAGATCCAGAGTTGTTCCTTTTTCAGTATCAAAATAGTTCGGAGCAATTTGAAAGTAGTGGGGTAGAGGTTGAGTTCTTCGGAAAGATTCTAGACCAGCTTACTGCGTCTGCCAATTATACCAATACGCAAGTAGATGAACGTTTGGCGTTGCGAATTCCAGAACATAAAGCAAATATGAACCTGAGATATGTGTGGAAAAAACGTACGACCATTGGTTTAAGCTATCAGTATGTTGGGGAGCGTGAAGATACTTTTTTCAATCCGTTGACCTTTGAAAATGAAACCATCGGTTTGGAATCGTTCGGTTTGTTGAATTTTAACATGTCGGGACAATTAACTAAGAACATCCGAATTTTTGCGGGAGTAACCAATATATTTGATACAGAATACGAAGAAATTTACCGTTTCCAGACCCGTGGTAGAAACTTGTTGGTTGGATTCGAGCTAACATTTTAATGATAGTAACACAATAAAAATTCCCAAATTGCGAACTTAATCAATGTCGCAATTTGGGATTTTTTATATGGAGCTTTACTTTATTGCTCGGCTACCATGATCTGGTGTAGCGGAGAATATTGTTTGCTCTCGCCAATTTCTTCTAAACCTTCTACAGGAAATTGTGTACTTCCGTGCGTTGGGAAAATTTCTTCCAGTACAGCTGCTAACAACGGTTCTTTGGTGTCACCTAAAGTGCCTAAATCGCTGTAATCTTCCGCAACCATTACATCTGGCACCAATCCGTCCAAAAAGTCGGTAACTCCTGCTACATTCGCAGTTTTAAAAACTAAGGGGAGCATGGCATAGGTGTGACTGGTGTTGGCTTCATTCAAACTGAAATTAGGCGCGGGAGCATCAAATAATAAGAAAGATGCTTGAAACTTACCGGTGGTGTTGGTTCCTACCTGAATCACCTCAATATATGGGTCCAACCCGTTAATCACTAGCTCGCTTGCCGAAGCAGTACGTCCCGTTGTGATTACATAGAGACGGGTCAGGTTTAAGCTATTAATTGCATCACCATTGTTTAGGGTATTATCGAAAAGCCCCGGACTCGCATATTCATCCTGCCTATCGGCATTCCATTGTTCGTTGTAGAAAACTTGGCCGTTAAACTGGCCTGTGACCATACTGGCCAGATCGGTTGCCGTACTTACCGATCCGCCACCATTGTATCGCAGATCGAGTACCAACTCAGTAATTCCGTCGCTTTGAAACTGAGCAAAAGCAGCGTTTAGTTGCGGATCGAAATCGCGCGTAAATGCATTGTACATTAAATAACCAATGGGTTGGTCTTCAACGATCAAGGTCTTGGCGATAAATACTGGGTTTTCGGTGTAGGGTGCTTTGGTAAGTTCTACACTATTTCCTATAGGCGTAATATTTTCACCATCGTAGGTTGCTAATCCGATGGTATAAGTAGTCGGTTCTAAAAGGGTGCTAAAATTATCTTCTGTAATCTGCTGGCCATCTACCGTGTTAAAAATAATGCCACGTTCAAGTCCTTTAGCTTCGGCATCGGTATTAGGCAACACATAGCGCACATATCCAAAAACATTGCCGCTGCCGTCAGGATAGCGTATAAGGCCGTATTCCATACCGTTATTTTCTGTGGTGCCGTTTAGTGCATTGATAAGTTCTACGTAATCATCAACCAAAATGCTAAAACGATCTTGGGTGGCCTTTAGGAAATCGAACAAACTCTCGGGAGTGTCAAAAGACTGTAAAAAGGTGTTTTTTTCATCTTCCGAAGCAAATGCATCATCGGCAAGTTCGGGGGTGTCGGATTTATAGAGGTAGAAGAAATTGAGACCCCGGTAGATAAAGTCTTTCACTTCAAAAGCGATTTCATCTGTAAGTTCAGAAGAAATCTCGTCGTCTCGGTCTTTAAAACAAGAGCTTAGGAGAATTGTGGTGACAAATAAGGCAAAAATCAGTTTCTTTTTCAACATAATGCGTAGGGTTTCGGTAAGGTGTTTTTGTAGCACACCCGAATAGTAAACCCCTAAAATAGCGGTATTATTGTAAACTTTCAATTAAAATGTAACAAAAGTTAAGGTGGTTCGTCGTAATGGTAAGAGGCACTTAAAACGTGTTTTTACTAACCACCAACACCAATTCCCGGACGGGGACCGAATATGAGACAAGGAGAGTTTTTAGCGATCGTACTTCCTATAAAGGATAAGTTGTACCGGCTTGCCAAAAGAATTTTGGTGTCTCAAGATGAAGCTGAAGATGCAGTTCAGGAAGTATATTTGAAATTATGGAAAGGACGGGGAAAAATAAAAAATTATAAGAATCCCGAAGCATTTGCGATGACAATGACCAAAAATTACTGCTTAGACCGTTTAAAATCGAAACAGGCAGGAAATTTGAAGATTGTACATAGCAATTACGCCCACTCACAAAATGTTGCGCGTGAAATAGAAGCAAACGACGGAGTGGCGTTGGTTTTTAAAATTATGGAAACCCTTCCCGAACAACAAAAAATAGTCTTACAGTTACGCGATGTTGAACAGTTTGAATTTGCTGAAATAGCAAAGATGTTAGACAGCAACGAGACCGCCGTTCGTGTGGCGTTATCGAGAGCCCGTAAAACGGTAAGAGAACAATTAATACAACAATATAATTATGGAATTAACTAAAGTAGAACATCTGTTGGCATCTTATTTTGAAGGAACCACCACTCTTCAGGAAGAAGCTGAATTACGAGCATACTTTTCAGGTAGCGATGTTGCACCGCATTTGCAGGCATACCAACCCATGTTTGCTGCCTTTGCACAGTCTAAAGACGAAACATTTACCCGTGAGGTAGTACTTCCGAAAGAAAAGAAATCGACAAACAGATGGTGGCTGGGCATTGCAGCCTCTCTATTGGTAGCCATAGGGGTATTTGGGTTTTTTAACCAAGAACCTACATTAACTGCCGAAGAAAAAGAAGCAATGATAGCTTTTGAAAAAACCAAAGAAGCATTCAAAATGCTATCACAGAACTTTAACGAAGGCGCAGAAGAGCTCACCTACATTAACAATTTTACCGAAACTAAAAATAAAATTTTAAAATAACCCTAATACAGATACAACGAAAGATGAAAAAGTTAGCAATTATACTCGCCTTTTTAATGGCACCGATCCTAGCACAGGCACAGAACCCGTTTGCCGGATTTGAAAACGAAGATGACGTTACAAGTTTTGTAGCGACCAAGAAAATGTTCAAATTGATGAGCAAAATGGATTTCGACTCGAGTGATCCCGAAGTGAAAGAATACCTTGAACTCGTAAACAACCTCGATAATGTTCGTATTCTAACTACAGACAACCCTGGTATCGCTGCTAGAATGAATGACGCAGTAACGAGTTATGTCTCTAGTAACGGAGCACTGTCTGAATTGATGCGCGTAAAAGACGACGGAAAAAATGTAAAATTCTATAGCAAAGAAGGAAAGAACGATAACTTCGTTACCGAACTCCTAATGCACCTTACCGGAAATATAGACGGTAAAGAACGTACCGTGGTCATGAGCATCACAGGAAATATTGACCTTAAAAAGGTATCTAAGCTTACCAAAGATCTAAATGTTCCTGGAAGCGAAGAATTGAAGAACATAGACAAGAAAAAACAATAACCATGGCAGCAGTACGATATTTAGTAGGAATCGCTTTGGCCGCATTGAGTATGATCTCATGTAATAATGATGCATCACTCCAAAAATACTTGGTCGAAAAGCAAGATGACGATAAGTTTATGAAAATTGATTTGGCCACAAGTTTGCTTCAGAGTGAAGAGAGTAACTTTACTCCTGAAGAACAAGATGTGCTCAATACAGTTAAAAAAATCAATATTGTTGCCTACCCAATAAAAGGAGGGAATGTCGCAGAATATGATGTTGAACGAAAGAAGATTCAAACCATTTTGGCAGATGAAAAGTACCAAACCCTCATGAAAATGGGTTCAAACAAACAAGGTGCTACACTTAAGTTCACGGGTGATGAAGAAGCAGTAGATGAATTCATTGTATACGCTAGTGACAATGAGCGCGGTTTTGCAATATTTAGACTTATTGGTGACGATATGGAACCAGATAGCTTGATAAAGCTGTTGACTTCAATCGATAAAGGAGATGTTGAGGTTTCGCAACTTAAAATGATGGGAGATATGCTCAGTGGCTTCGAAAAGAATATTGAGATCGACTAAACATATAATTCATATATAAAAAAAGCTTCGGTATAAATCCGAAGCTTTTTTTGTGCTCCTGTTTCTAAATTCCTGTGTAATTGGCAGGCGTAATTACACGCATTTCTGCTTTAATTTCTTCGGAAACTTCTAAGGTTTCAATAAATGCTGCAATTGAAGATTGTGTAATGGCTTCGTTGGTTCGCGTAAGCCCTTTTAATGCTTCATACGCATTGGGGTAGGCCTCACGTCGCAAAATGGTTTGGATGGCTTCGGCAACTACCGCCCAATTGTTTTCGAGATCTTCGGCAAACTTCGACTCATTTAAGAGGAGTTTGTTCAGTCCTTTCAACGTAGATTGAAATGCAATGAGCGTATGCCCAATAGGTACTCCGATATTTCGCAGTACGGTGCTATCGGTTAAATCACGTTGCAATCTGCTAATCGGTAATTTTGCTGATAGGTGCTCAAAAATTGCATTTGCAATACCCAAGTTTCCTTCGCTGTTTTCAAAATCGATTGGGTTTACTTTGTGTGGCATTGCAGATGATCCCACTTCTCCTTTTTTGATTTTTTGCTTAAAGTAATCCATCGAAACATAGGTCCAAATATCACGATCTAGATCTATTAAAATGGTATTGATACGTTTCATACAGTCAAAAAGCGCTGCCATATGGTCGTAATGCTCTATCTGCGTGGTGGGAAACGAATGGTGCATTCCCAACTGCTCTTGCACAAAAGTAGTCCCAAAGTCTTTCCAATCTATGTTGGGGTAGGCTACATGGTGGGCGTTAAAATTACCCGTTGCACCACCAAATTTTGCTGCACTCTTAATATTGTTCAGCAAATCGAATTGCTCTTCCAAACGCACCACAAATACTTCAATTTCTTTTCCAAGTCGGGTAGGAGAGGCCGGTTGCCCATGGGTACGTGCCAACATGGGGATGTCTGCCCATTCTGAAGCCAACTCCTTCAGTTTGTCACGTACTTCAAATAATTGCGGTACATACACCTCATTCATGGCATCTTTTAAACTCAATGGTATGGCCGTGTTGTTGATATCTTGGGAGGTCAATCCGAAATGGATAAATTCTTTATACGGCTGCAACCCTAAATCGTCAAATTTTTCCTTTATAAAATATTCAACTGCCTTTACATCATGGTTGGTCACCTTTTCTGTGTTTTTGATATGCTGCGCATCTTCCGAAGAAAAATCGGAGTACAAGCTTCTCAGTTTTGGAAATAACGAAGTGTCAAATTCGGCTAACTGCGGAAGTGGGATGTTCACCAAAGCAATAAAATATTCAATTTCTACCTGTACGCGGTATTTTATAAGGGCTTCTTCAGAAAAAAAAGGAACAAGTGCCTCTGTTTTAGAAGCATAGCGACCGTCTATAGGTGAAATGGCTTGAAGTGCTTGGCTAGACATGGTATCGGTTTTAAAATGGAAATTTTGTTTGTTTCCTTCGGAAAAGGAAGCTGCAAAGATACTTTTTTCGAAGCGAAAATTTTAATTCTGGATTCTATATTTCAGTCAGAAAACTATGGAAGCACTGTGTTTAATGCTCAAGAATTTTGGTGTTTTGAAATCATGGCAAGTACTTTTTGCCCCCGATTGATATATCCTGCACTGCCATTGGGTAATTTTTGTGAAATAATGGTAGCCAATTCTGGATGGATCCAATCTATTTCGGTTCCCAAAAAATAGAGGGCAGTCATGGCTCTTGCTTGGCAGGCAACTTTCTGGTTTGTAATCATCCAATCAAAACAACATTCGGTCATGATCTCTTTGTGTTTTGATGTGAGCACGGCTCTCACTTCGGCTCGCTCTTTTTTATAATACTCTAGGGTTAGTAATTCGCACAACAACCCGAACGAACGTAGTTGTCCGTCACCCTTAGCGCTTGGAAGCTTCTGAAAGATTTCATCTAGAAAAGGGTACAGTAACTTTAGCTGTTGTCTGAACACAAATTCGAGTACCCACGTAGCTTTGGTAGCCAATTTTTGGTCTTTATGAAAACAGTAGTCAATTAGCTCTGCTAAGGTATCTGGATGTGCCAGCACCCAGTTTGCAGCGTTTAACCTGTTTTTCCGATACGCTTTTTCGTAGTTGATTTGTTGAAATAGTCCTGAAGTCATCCCTAATTCATATTTGCTATTTCTTGCACTACTTTGGGTACGCCTGTGGTCGCTTTTTCAGCAAAAACAGTGATGCGTGAATTGCTTTGTAGCGACGGATTGGGGTCTACAAAATAACAATGCGCATCAGGCCCTGCATATTGAATGAGCCCCGCAGCTGGATAGACCTGCATCGAAGTGCCCACAACGATTACTACATCAGCTTTTTCAACCTCGATGGCCGCTACTTCTATAAGCGGAACAGCTTCACCAAACCAAACAATATGTGGTCTAAGCTGATGGTTGTGTTCACAGAAATCGCCTAAATTTAAATCGGTTTTCCAATCTAAAATTAAGTCTTCATCGAAGGTGCTACGCACTTTCAACAGTTCGCCATGCAGATGTAACACTTTGGTGCTCCCCGCACGTTCGTGCAGATCGTCTACGTTTTGGGTAATAATAGTTACATCGTGGTTTTTTTCGAGTTCGGCGAGAGCCAAGTGCGCTTTGTTGGGTTCTACTTCTAGCAATTGCCTGCGCCGTTGATTGTAAAAATCGAGCACCAACTCAGGGTTTCTGGCAAATCCTTGTGGAGATGCGACGGTCATCACATCGTGGCCTTCCCAAAGCCCATTGCTATCACGAAATGTTTTAAGTCCGCTCTCAGCACTCACTCCCGCTCCTGTAAGTACGGCTATTTTCATTATAAGTTTGTTAAAAGACCAAGGTACTAACTATTTTGCATTCAAGACAAGGACGTCGGTAGCAAGTTGTACCTAGAGCTTAGTACCTCTTAAAAATTTCTTTATTTTCGTAAAAAACACCATCTTTTGGACCAAGATCTATTTAACCATCTACAAAGTTTTTTAACCGAGCGTCGCATGGCCCTTTTCAAAGAGGTTCTTAACAAGCGCACTCGACATTTTACGGTAGTTACCGAAGATGTGTACCAATTGCACAACACCAGCGCTGTGATGCGAACGTGTGATGTGTTTGGGATTCAAGACCTGTATGTAGTAGAAGAGCTGGCCGGGAAGCGAATTGACAAAGAGATTGCGATGGGGGCGCAAAAATGGGTGAGTTTACAACGTCGCAGTAGCATACAAGAATGTATTGCTGAGGTAAAAGAAAAAGGCTATCGGGTAATTGCAACGACTCCGCATCATGACGCCCATAATCTACACGATTTTGACGTGACCCAAAAAGCGGCGTTTTTCTTCGGAAAGGAGAGTGATGGGTTGAGTGATATCGTGATGGAAGCGGCAGATGGATATTTAAAAATTCCGATGTATGGTTTTACTGAAAGTTTAAATATTTCGGTCTCGGCGGCGATTATTCTACAGCAAGTGGTAACCAAACTGAAGCAGACAGAAATCGGTTGGCAGCTTTCCGAAGAGGAAAAACTAGAAATTGAATTCGAATGGATGAAACGTACGATAAAAAGCCATAAAAAAATAATTGAACGATTTCAGCAAGATAAAAAATTGTAACTTTAGAGGAGTATAAATACTTCGTTATGAAAAAGTTATATTCGATTCTCTTAGGTTTTACAGCAATAATTTTCATGGCATGCGGTGGAAACGAATCTGGAAACCAAGGAAGTGTTCGAGACGCCATTGTTCCTGTTCAGGAGAAATTAGAGGCAGTAACACAAGAAGGTACTGCAAGTATTTCACTGAAAACTATGGATGCCTTGCAAACATACGATAAGGCAAATGGAAGGTATGTTTTCAATAAAAATAATGAGGTAGAGAACCTTACCCCTGGTACGGTTGTTTTGTTTGAAGGACATTCTTTACGCAAAATAGCTTCGGTTTCTTCGGATGGAAATAAAACCATGGTCACTACAGAGTTTGCCAAGCTAACCGATTATTATAAAGAACTGGATTTAAGCTATACGGCACCAGTAAACTGGGGAGACGACACTGCTATGGCAGGTACATCGGTTAAAGTTGGCACCCCAATTGCCACGATGATCCAGCCAATGCCTACATTACTTGCTGCACAAGCATCTCAATCGGTTGAATTGAAGACGAAGGTAAAAGGTTGGGATATTGAAATTAAGGTAGAACCTGAGGGAGACGACATGAAGTTGGAATTGGTAGCTAAAAAAGAGCATCTGTGTAGCATTAAAGCTGAAGGCAAAATTTCTTCTTTTGAAAGTACTTCGGAAATCAGAATATCAGACGGGCAAACACAACATTTCTCCTACGATAATCGTGGAATGAGCGGTGAAATGGAAGTGAAATTTGCGGCGGTAGGATTGGGCAGTGAAGTGGCCATGCTTGAAATACCTGCAAAAATTGAAAAGACAATTTTAGTACAAGGCATTATTCCAGTGACTTTGCGGTTAAAAGCGAATTTGAAGATTTTTCCCGAAGTAGCCGTAGGTAGCAGTAGCCAAGTGAGTATGAAATTAACGTACGATAGCAACGCCGGATTTGTATTCGATGGCTCCCGACTTACCCCTAGAGGCGCGATTGAAGGTGCCAATCCAGAACAAACGGGCGATTCGAACACGGCTACTCCTGCCATTGCAGGCATGGGAGTTGGAGTAGAGTTTCCGCGTTTTGAAATTGGTATTTTTGGAGAGTTGGTCGTACCGTATTTACTCTTAGATAATACGTTTTCATCATATTTAAGTACTGGGCTTGCAGGTGGGGCTCCGCCTTGTCACTTAGCAAGGTTAAAATACAAGTCTAAAGCAGGAGTAACCATGAATTTCCTGGGTGTAGCCTCTATACATAATGACTATACTATTTTTGAGAAAGAAAAGAAATGGACTTCAGAAGGTTCGTATTGTGATTAGTTCAAAAAGTAGGATTAGATTTTTAGATAAATTCAACTAATTAAGATAAATATACTATGAAATACAACACGGTAGGTTGGTTCGAAATTCCCGTTACCAATATGGAACGCGCCGTAGCTTTCTATGAAGCAGCGCTAGATTGCAAAATTACGGTACATAACCTTGGCGGATTGCTCATGGGATGGTTTCCTAGCCAAGGAGACGCTTACGGTGCCACCGGATCTCTTGTACAGCAAGAAAGTTATGTGCCTAGCCACGAAGGAACCTTGGTGTATATAACCTGTGACGACCTTCAACAAGAGCTCGATAGAATCCCCGAAGCGGGAGGAAAGGTGTTACAACCAAAAACACAAATCTCTCCAGAGCATGGCTACATGGGGATTTTTGAAGATTCTGAAGGGAATAGGGTAGGTTTACATTCCAGAAAATGACGTTAAATTAATTACAAAAACACGAGTTTGGAATAATATATTAGGCTATTGCCATATTTTCGTATTTCACAAACCCATTTTTTTGATGAAACTCGTTTTTGCCACCCATAACCAAAATAAATTCAAAGAAGTACAATTGTTATTGCCCTCGCATATCGAGCTTCTAAATTTAAACGATATTGGCTGTACCAAAGATATTCCTGAAACGGCAGATACCATAGAAGGCAATGCAGTCTTAAAAGCCGAATACGTCAAAAACCATTTTGGTTACGATTGCTTTGCAGACGATACCGGATTGGAAGTAACGGCACTTAATGGTGATCCAGGGGTTTATAGTGCCCGCTATGCAGGAGAGGAAAAAAGCGCAGCTGCCAACATTCAAAAATTACTCACTGAACTTGAGGGGAAAGAAAATCGACATGCTCGTTTTAAAACAGCTATTGCATTAACGGTGGGATTAGAATCTGTAATGTTCATTGGTCTATGTGATGGAGCCATCACAACCACAGAACGAGGTGAAAAAGGATTTGGATACGACCCAGTTTTTTTGCCTGAGGGTAAAACCGAAACCTTTGCTGAAATGTCACTGACTGAAAAAAGCGATATTGGGCATCGCGGTAAGGCCATGCGGCAGCTTATCGCGTACCTAACCAAAGGTTAATTAGTTGTTCAAGATGAGGTTTAACGGAACTTTCACTCCGAAAAAGAAGTGAAATCGGTTCGACTCATCCACCACATCTGTAACTCCAGAAATAATACCGCCTTCAAGGGTGAGCACTTCTTCGAATCGATACTGAAAAGCTCCTTTTATTAAGAAATCTATGTTTTTGTAATTATTTCCTTGAATTTCATCAACATTGCTAAAATCTGGCTCGTTAAGTAAAAACCCAGGTCCTGCGCCAATATTCACATATAGGCCACTATTAAATAGTTCTCCAGTAACACTTGCTATTACATTGATGCTATTAATACCGTCTGTATTGTAATTTGGGGTAGAGGTAGTAACGTAAAATACTTCTCCCATAAAGCCCAAAAAACTATCAGAATAATATGCAACATACCCTCCAAAAGCTATATTGGCGTCTGTTTCTGTAGTTACTACACCTTCTCCTGCACCAGTGCCTGTTATCACTATAGTGCCGCTATCAGGTCTCTGGAAAGCAGTTCTATGATAGCCTACCGAAGGACCAACCTCTAACGTTTGCGCAACAAGACTGCTGCTAAAAATTAATAATAGTAGCGTAAGGAATGGGTTTTGAAGATTCATGGGAGTTTTATTGTGATTATACCAGACAAATATGATTAAAATGAAACAATTCTAAGAATTGTTTTCATAAAAATTACTTAACTTATATTTTGTCCTAAAATTAAAGACTACCTTTGCGCCTTGAAAAATCCTCAGGGTGAGGTAGTACTGCACGAAGTGATAGGTTTATTTGTCAGGTTTGCTTCAGTAAGTACAAATAAACAGATTACAATTTTTTATGTCTAAATTCCAAGAATTAGGCCTTGGGGAAAATTTCCTAAAGGCAATTACCGACATGGGTTTTGAAAACCCAAGTGAAGTACAAGAAAAAGCAATTCCAATTTTATTAGAAAAAGATACCGACCTGGTGGCGCTGGCGCAAACGGGAACTGGTAAAACGGCAGCCTTTGGCTTCCCAATGCTTCAACAAATTGATGTGGAGAGCCGCACAACCCAGGGACTTATCCTTTCTCCAACTCGGGAGCTGTGCATGCAAATTACCAACGAGATGAATAACTACGGAAAGTACCTAAAAGGACTTAACGTCGTGGCCATTTACGGGGGAGCAAGTATTACCGAACAAGCCAAACAAATTAAAAGAGGAGCGCAAGTTATTGTTGCTACTCCGGGTAGAATGAAAGATATGATTGGCCGACGCATGATCGACATCTCTAAAATTGAGTATTGTGTGCTCGATGAAGCCGATGAAATGCTGAATATGGGCTTTTACGAAGATATTACTGAAATTTTATCGCATTCGCCTGAAGATAAAAGTACATGGCTTTTTAGTGCTACCATGCCAAAAGAAGTGGCAAGTATCGCAAAAAAATTCATGCACAACCCTATCGAGATTACTGTGGGTTCTAAAAATGTTGGCGCAGCCAATGTTTCGCACGAATACTATATGGTAAATGCTCGTGATAGATACCAAGCGTTGAAACGTTTAGCAGATGCCAATCCGGATATCTTTTCGGTAGTATTCTGTAGAACCAAACGAGACACCCAAAAAGTTGCAGAACAACTCATCGCCGATGGCTATAATGCGGGTGCTATTCATGGTGATTTGAGCCAGAACCAAAGGGATATTGTGATGAAACAATTCCGTACCCGTCAAATACAGATGATGGTGGCTACCGATGTGGCTGCACGTGGAATTGATGTAGACGATATCACACACGTAATCAACTATCAGTTGCCCGACGAAATTGAAACCTATACGCACCGAAGTGGTCGTACAGGGCGTGCCGGAAAAGAAGGGATTTCGATGGTGATCGTTTCAAAAAGTGAAGCGAGAAAAATTAAGCAGATCGAGAAAATCATTCAGCAAAAATTTCAGAAGAAAGAGATTCCGTCAGGAATGGAAATCTGTGAAAAACAACTGATGCACCTTGCCAATAACATCAAGGAAACGGAAATAAACCACGATATAGACGTATATCTTCCGCAGATAGATGAAGCGCTTAAAGATTTCAGTAAAGAAGAACTCATCAAAAAATTCTTCTCGGTAGAATTTACCCGTTTTTACAATTATTACCAAAAAGCAAAAGACCTGAATGTTATCGCAGGAGATCCCTCAACTTCAGAGAATAAAGATTCGGTTCGTTTCTTCTTAAATGTAGGCTCCAGAGACGATTTCAACTGGATGAGCCTGAAAGATTTCTTGAAAGATTTACTGAGCCTTGGCCAAGATGAGGTGTACAAGGTAGATGTAAAAGATAACTTTTCGTTTTTCAATGTAGACACCAAGCACAAAGAATTGGTAGAAGGTATCTTTACCGATTTCCAGATGGACGGTAGGAATGTGAATGTTGAAATCTCAACAGATACAGGCCGTGGCGGTGGCGGACGCAAAGGTGGCCGTGGTGGTCGTAGCGGACGAGATAGCCGTTCTTTTAAAGGAAAAGATCGCGGAAGAAGAGGTGACGACAAACGTGGCAGACGCGGTGATGACAGAAAGAGCAAGGGCGGTGGATTTAAAAAAAGCGGTGATTCTGGAGACGAATTTAAATCGAAATTTTCAGGAAAACGCAGAGGAAAAAGCAAGCCTGAAAGTAAAGGTACCGGCGGAAAAAGACGTCGCGGATAGCAATTGGCGTAAAATTTAAAGCCATTCACAGATTCTTAATGAAACTTTGGCACACATTTTACGTCTTATTATGTACTTTTACCGTGTTGGTGCTATGAAAAAAATATTCTTATTTATTACGCTGTTTGCCACCTTAGCTGTATGGTCTCAAGAAGGCGAGATCATTGAAGGGAAAGTTCTGAATAGTGCTAATGATGAGCCTTTGGAAAATGTGAATATTGTAAACCTGAACACTGTGAAAGGAGCTACTACCAGTGCAGAAGGTGATTTCAGGATTCGAGCCTCAGTTAATGACACTCTGTATTTTAGCTACTTAGGTTTTAAAAGTATTCGTGTTCGCGTTACGAACGACTGGTTACGTTTTGGAGATATCAAGGTAAAAATGACCGAATTGGGTATTGCACTTGAAGAAGTGGTGATAAAACCGATTCAGCTTACAGGATACGTAGAAGTAGATGCAAAATTAATCCCAGTGTATGACGATTACCGCTATCGAATTTCCGGTATTGGCTCTGGCTACGAAGGCGGTGACAAGTCGCCCGGGGCAGTGTCGAAAGTACTGAGTAGTATTTTTAACCCTGCCGATTTCCTCTATAATGTCTTCGGAAAACGCCCGAAACAGATGCGCAAAATGCGCAAAATGAAAGAGGATGATGAGATTAGGAATTTGCTACAATCTAAATTCGACCGGGAGACCCTCATGGCGGTGCTACAGTTGGAAAAAGTAGATATAGATGAAATTTTGAACAAGTGTAATTACTCTAAGAACTTCATTTCGACCGCAAATGACCTTCAGATATTAGATGCTATTAGCGATTGTTACGAGGAGTACCGGGTGTTAAACCGCGGTAAATAGTAATTTTCTTTTTCGTATTTTAAGCTTTAGAAATAGCACACCCCAATGCAACACTTCACTACAGAACAACGTGAGTTCTTTAAATCGGGAGCCACATTTGATATCAATTTCAGAATAAAACAATTAAATCTGCTCAAAAAAGTCATAAAAGACCATGAGCAACAATTGTACGACGCTATTTTTTCCGACTTTAAGAAATCTGAATTTGATACCTACGCCACCGAGTTGTCATTGGTCTATAACGACATTAAAGACGCCAAACGAAATTTAAAAACATGGGCCCAAAAGGAACGTGTATCGGCCAATTTGGTCAATTTTCCCGCTCGTAGTTATATTCTAAAAGAACCATTAGGTGTGTGCTTAGTCATTGGCGCATGGAACTATCCGTACCTACTGTCGTTAGCACCAGTCGTTGCTGCTTTGGCAGCAGGAAATACTGTAATTATCAAGCCAAGTGAATTGCCTAAGGCTACGAGCCGGGTTATGGCTGAAATGATTAATCAAAATTTTGATCCCAAGGTGTTGAAAGTGATAGAAGGGGGCGTACCAGAAACTACCAAATTACTGGAACAGAACTTCGATAAAATATTCTTTACAGGAAGCACCAAGGTTGGGAAGATTGTGTATCAAGCTGCCGCCAAGCAATTAACCCCAGTCACTCTTGAATTGGGCGGAAAAAGTCCGGCTTTTGTGACAGCTAGCTGTAATATTAAAATGACAGCCAGACGTATGGCTTGGGCAAAGTTTTTGAATGCTGGCCAGACCTGTATTGCACCCGACTATGTGATGGTAGACGCTGCGGTAGAAGCAGATTTTTTACAAGCACTGGTTGCCGAAATTAAAAGACAAAAGTTTTCTATTGAAAATAATAACTACGTACAGATCATCAATGATGATAATTTTGAACGTGTTGCCAAAATGATCGATACCGAAAAACTGTACCACGGTGGAAATTTAGACGCCGCCCAACGGCTAATTGAACCTACGGTGCTGTACAATGTGGCGTTTGATGACGCGGTGATGCAAGAAGAAATTTTTGGCCCCATTCTTCCCGTTATTCGATATGAAAATTTAGATGACGCTATCAGTCGCGTTCGGGAATTGCCAAAGCCATTATCGGCTTATATATTTACCGCTTCTACTAAAATGAAAAACAAGGTGCTACAACAACTTTCGTTTGGTGGCGGTATGGTGAACGATGCTGTAATGCATATCGTAAATAGCGAATTGCCGTTTGGAGGTGTAGGTATGAGTGGAATTGGCAGCTACCACGGAAAAGCTGGATTCGATTGTTTTTCGCATAAAAAAAGCATTGTTGAAAAGGCCAGCTGGTTCGAATTGCCACTTAAACATGGACCGCATTCTGCCTCTAGTCTAAAATGGATCAAGCGCCTGATGAAATTTCAATAGATGCTGCAAACGGTTGTACATTACGGTCTTCATTTTTTAGCACCACTGTTTATTGCTTTGTTATTTTTCCGAAGCCAGTGGAAAGCGGTGTATCTAATTTTACTCGCAACCATGTTGGTAGATATAGACCATCTCTTGGCAACACCCATTTTTGCAGCAGACCGTTGCAGTATTGGTTTTCACCTTTTCCATAGTTATTGGGCTATTTTGGTATACATAGGATTTCTTTTTTTTAAGAAAACCAGAGTGGTGGGTATCGGTTTGTTGTTGCACATGGCAACCGATGCACTCGATTGTTGGTGGATGAATTCAATGTCCTGAAGATATTTTTATGAGCCAGTTTGGTTTAATTTACCGATGGTGATAGGGTTCATTTCGCAAGATAGTAAAGCCACGATAGAGCTGTTCTACAAAAAACAGGCGTACCATTTGATGCGAAAATGTCATCGAAGAAAGCGAGATTTTACCATTGGCACGCTGGTATAACTCGGGGCTAAAACCGTACGGGCCACCAATAACAAAAATCAATTGTTTGAGGCCGCTATTCATCTTCTTCTGTAAAAATTGCGCAAAGCCTTCAGACGAATAGTTTTTTCCATTTTCATCGAGCAGGATAAGTTGGTCACTCGTTGTAGTTCGCTTCAATATTTCTTGTCCTTCGAGTTGTTTTTGCTGCTCTTCTGAAAGGTTTTTCGAATTTTTAATATCCGGTACCATTTCCGCAGTAAAAGAGACATAATGCGACAAACGCTTAGAGTATACCGTAATTAAACGCTGCAGGTCTTTGTCGTCTGTTTTTCCTATGGCAAGTAGGGTGATTTTCATGTTGTAAAGATATTAGTTTCTTTAGGTTGAAACATAAAAATTTAAATATGGCACCGAAACCAAGTGAAAATGATCCATCTTTCATTGCTTTTTCATCTCGTAACCGTTAAAAAAAGTCACGCTATTACTGCATACTGCCCCTGATTTTATAACTTAGCTAAAAATTGATTGCAAAAATGATTTCAAAGAAGAAGTTCCAAAAAGAGATAAACGGTATCATTGCCAATGCCATACGTGAAGATGTGGGTGATGGCGACCATAGCTCGTTGGCGTGTATCCCTGAAGATGCTACAGGAACGGCAAAATTGCTCGTAAAAGACGAAGGGATTATTGCAGGAATCGACTTTGCCAAACAAGTGTTCGATTATGTTGATAACGGCCTAACCGTTGCTGTTAAAATAAAAGATGGAACGCCCGTAAAATATGGGGATATAGCCTTTTATGTGAGCGGAAACTCCCAATCAATTTTAAAAGCGGAACGTTTGGTGTTAAATGCTATGCAGCGTATGAGCGCGATTGCTACCAAGACTAATGCCTATGTTAAACTTTTGGAAGGCACGAAAACCAAAATTCTCGATACGCGTAAAACAACTCCTGGCATACGGGCGCTAGAAAAATGGGCGGTAAAGATTGGAGGAGGAGAGAACCATCGGTTTGCACTGTACGATATGATTATGCTGAAAGACAACCATATCGATTTCTGCGGAAATATTACTAAAGCCATACAAACCACAAAAAGCTATTTGGATGAAAAAAGCTTAGACTTGAAAATCATCGTTGAGGCTAGAAACCTAGATGAAATTGCTGAAATTCTTGAAAATGAAGGGGTGTACCGCATTCTCATCGATAATTTTAATTATGAAGACACCCGCAAAGCGGTAGCGATGATTGGTGAAAAATGCCTCACGGAATCGAGCGGCGGAATCACCTTAGAAACCGCGAGAAAATATGCCGAATGTGGTGTTGATTACATTTCTAGCGGTGCGCTAACCCATTCTGTACACAACATGGACCTTAGTCTAAAAGCAGTTTAATGGAAGAAGAAATGGCTTCTAAACAACAGGAAACGCAAGAGAAGACATTTTTTAATAAGGTGCGTTCTGTATTGTTCCCAATAGGTACTTTTTTTCTCAAAAAAAGCAAATCGATTATCATTCCGGGCGCTAATGGTTTATCGTTATATGATTTGCTCGACATTTACGGAACCGGTATCATAAAAGGTACATTTTCGTCGCGCGCAAGCTCCATAGCCTATAGTTTTTTCGTGGCCCTGTTTCCATTTTTGCTGTTTATCTTAAACCTCATTCCTTATGTACCTATAGAAAACTTCCAAACCCGTTTTTTAGTATTTATTGAAGAGTTACTGCCCGCACAAACGGTCGAGTTCTTTTATCCGACTATAGCAGATATTGCTGTGAATACGCGCGGCGGACTTCTATCTTTGTCTATTATATTCTCGCTTTTTTTCGCAGCGAATGGTGTGAACGCTATTTTTAGCGCGTTTGAGTATTCGTTTCATGTAACCATAAACCGGAATTTTTTTAGACAGTACGGGGTGGCGGTGCTGGTGTCTATCTTTTTGGCATTGTTGTTGCTTATTACGGTTGGGGTAATCTTATATGGTGAGTATGTAATTGCCAACTTGCTGGATAACAACTATATAAGTGATGATGTATTTTGGATTACGGCCCTTCAATTCACGGTCTTTGTTATCATGATTTATCTTATAATCGCTACGCTCTATTATTACGGAACCAAAGAGGGAAAACACTCTCGTTTTGTTTCTATTGGCGCTGTGGTCACCACCTTGTTGTTTTTGGTAACTACCTATTTTTTTACCATTTACATCAATAATTTTTCAAATTATAACGAACTCTATGGCTCTATTGGGGCAATTTTGATAATGATGTTATATATTTGGATAAATGCAAACTTGCTGTTGCTCGGTTTCGAATTGAATATTTCCTTGCAGCGACTTAAAGACAAAAAATAAACCGAAACACTAAACAATAACAAACTAAAAATGAAAAAATTACTTTTACTCCTCGTAGTTGCTTTTACTGTAAACGCAACTGTTGCACAAACTGAAGTTGGTGCAGTAACATTGCCAAATTCTGTAAATTTTGGCGGTGAAGAATTAATACTGAATGGTGCTGGTATTCGGAAAAAGGCATTTGTGCTTAAATTGTATTCTGGAGGTTTATACCTCAAGCAAAAATCGTCTAATGCAGCGCGCATTATCAATGCCGACGAAAACATGGCAATTAAATTACACATTACGTCCAGCTTTGTATCTAGTGACGCCATGAGCGAAGCAGTACGAGAAGGATTTGACGCTTCGATGAATGGAAATACAGCATCGCTTTCTTCACATATCGACAAATTCATTACTTTTTTTAGTGACGAAATAGTAGAAGATAATGTATTCGACATCACCTATCAATCTGGAAAAGGTGTGGTAGCCTATAAAGACGGTAAAGAACTAGGTACAATTCCAGGAATGGATTTTAAGAAGGCGCTCTTCGGAATTTGGCTAGGAAATGATCCAGCCGATAGCAAGTTGAAAAAAGGCATGTTAGGAAAGTAATTATTAAACCCAAATTTTATGTATAAAATAAGTAGTATCGCTGCTGTATTATTAATTACAGTAAGCACGTTGTCTGCGCAGACCGTTTTGGGAAAGTGGAAAACGATAGACGACAATACAGGCGTTGCCAAATCGATTGTTGAAATTTATGAACAAGATGGGAAGGTATACGGCAAGGTTGCTGAAATCCTTAATAAGGATAGAGTAGACGCTGTTTGTACCGAATGTGAAGGTAAAGATAAAGACAAGCCCATTCTAGGTCTTGTAATCATTCGCGGACTCGAAAAAGACGGCGATGAGTATAATGGAGGGAGAATACTCGATCCCGAAAGTGGCACACTGTACAAGTGTTATATTGAACTTGAAGAAAAAGACAAGCTAAAAGTACGCGGTTATGTGGGCTTCTCATTGCTGGGAAGAACACAATATTGGCTTCGTGCCGAATAACTTTGTTTATAAGTATAAAGAAAGGTCGTTCAAATACTGAACGGCCTTTTTTATTTTTGACTGGTATCGAATTTTCCGTGTTGCGTTAGGGGTGGCAGCTGGGTACCCCGCCTTGACCGGACGGGCAGGCGTGTACCGCGAACGACCCGACCCCGATACCCCGATACCCCGATAGCTATCGGGGCGGGGCGGGGGAACGCCCAAAAACTGAATACTAAATGCTAAAAATTAAAGACTGCCAATAATCTTGTATTTCATAGACGTCATACTGCCCATCCCGCTCAAGCAAACCTTTACCTATAGTGTGAACAAGGACGAGGCTTTTTTTTTGAAGCCTGGAATGCGGGTGGCTGTACCCTTTGGAAAGTCTAAAATTTACACAGGAATTGTTTATAAAGTTCATAGTAACGATCCGCCGAGCTACGAAACCAAAAGTATCGACCAGATTTTGGATGAAACTCCCATCATCACCGAAATGCAGTTAAAACACTGGGAATGGATGGCGAGTTATTATCTATGTACCCTTGGCGAAGTAATCAAGGCCGCTTTGCCAAGTGCGTTTTTGCTGGAAAGTGAAACCATTATTAAATTAAACAAAGATGTTTCGGTTGAAGAAGAAAATTTTTCAGACGATGAATTTTTGGTATATGAAGCACTGCTGAACCAGTCGTCGTTACATATAAATGATGTGCGTTCGGTATTGGACAAAAAGAATGTGGTAGCGGTGACCAAATCGTTATTCGAAAAAGGGGTGGTAACCATCGAAGAGGAGGTGTATGAACAGTATACGCCAAAAATGAAGCGCTACATTAAATTGGCGCCCCAATATACTTCCGAAGAAAACCTACGGGAACTTATAGATACGATGAACCGGGCTCCAAAGCAAAAGGACGTGCTAATGACTTTGTTCATGCTTTCGAGTCAGCAAAAAAAACCTGTAGCGTCTGTATTGCTCCAAAAGCAGAGTGGAGGCACCGCTGCTACGTTAAAAGCATTGTTAGACAAAGGAATACTGGAAGAATTTTTTGAGCAGAGAGATAGAGTGCGCTATGATGGGGAAGCAAACAACCCCATTAAAGGACTGAGCCAGGTACAACAAACGGCTTTTGATCAGGTTAAGGAATCTTTTAAAACACAAGATATTGTGTTATTACACGGTGTAACTGCCAGTGGTAAAACAGAACTGTATGTAAAACTGATAGCCGAAAGTTTGGCTAAGGGAGAACAGGTGCTCTACATGCTTCCTGAAATAGCACTCACTACACAGCTTATTTCCAGATTACAAAAGTATTTTGGTGCGCAAGTTTCGGTGTACCACTCTAAATATTCGGTGAATGAGCGTGTTGAAGTGTGGAACAATGTCTTGGCGAGTGCCGCGAAGGCACAGATTGTCATCGGAGCGCGATCGTCTTTATTTCTGCCGTTTAAAAATTTGGGATTGGTGGTGATCGATGAAGAACACGAACCTTCATTTAAACAATACAATCCGGCGCCCAGATACCACGGCCGGGATGCAGCGATTGTGCTAGCAAACTTACACAAGGCCAAAACACTACTAGGATCTGCTACGCCATCGCTAGAAAGCTACTACAATGCAATTCATGGAAAATACGGCTTAGTAGAACTTTCAGAACGTTTTGGAAAAGTGCTGATGCCTGAAATTTCTTTGGTAGATATAAAGGAGAAGCATAAAAAACGTCTGATGACTGGACATTTTAGTGATCGGTTGTTAGAAGAAATAAGAGAGGCACTATCGCTGGGTGAACAGGTAATTTTGTTTCAAAACCGACGGGGTTTTTCCCCTTTTGTTGAATGTACTACCTGCGGTATTGCACCGCAGTGTCCTAATTGCGATGTTAGCTTAACTTTCCACAGGCATAAAAACCAATTGCGTTGCCATTATTGTGGGTACCACATGCAAATGCTTGTGTCGTGTATGGCCTGCGGAAGTGAAACGCTAGATACCAAAGGTTTTGGTACCGAACAGATAGAGAATGAGATAAAAACATTATTTCCTGAGATCACCGTGGCCAGAATGGATCAAGATACCACGCGCGGGAAGCATGCGTATGCGAAACTAATTGAAAAGTTAGAGAATCGGGAGATTGATATTCTGGTAGGTACTCAAATGGTCGCAAAGGGGTTGGACTTCAGAAATGTCACGTTGGTTGGAGTTATGAATGCCGACGCGTTGCTCAATTTTCCAGATTTTAGGGCACATGAGCGTGCGTTTCAATTGTTGCAACAAGTTTCAGGTAGGGCAGGACGTACAGAAAAACGCGGTAAGGTGTTGGTGCAGACGTATAATCCGTACCATCAAATTTTACAACAGGTGAGTGTAAATGATTATAACGGAATGTATGAGCAGCAGACGGAAGACCGGTATCAGTTTAAATACCCGCCTTATTACCGAACGGTGAAAATTACATTTAAAGATCGAAACTTCGATAAGATGCAGAAGGCTTCGGTGTGGTTTGCCCGGGCCTTACAACGGCCTTTTTCGGAACATGTTTTAGGTCCGGAGCAACCACCAGTAGGTCGGGTACGCAATCAGTTTATTAGCCATATTATGCTTAAGATACCTAAAAAACAGTCGTTGAAAAAGACCAAAGAAGTGGTTGCCAAGATTCAGCGTAGTTTTTCGGCCATTAAGGAATTTTCGAGTGTGCGGGTGGTGATCGATGTAGATAATTACTAAGCGCGCATGTTAGAAGCGAGCGCTTCCACAAGTTCAGCTTTTCGGTTTCTACTAAGCGGAAGTTGTTCTTTGTCTAGCTCAATTACTTTACTGTTGTATTTTTCAACTTTGTCTAGATTTACGATATACGACTTGTGTATACGCAAGAATCTATCTGAAGGCAAGAGGTTTTCGAACGCTTTCATGGTAGACAGAACCACCAGAGCGTCGTGTTCGGTCACTAATTTAACGTAATCTCCTAGCGCTTCAATATATCTCAGTTCGTTGAGGAATACTTTACGTTTTTTAAGATTCGACTTTACAAAGATGAAATCTTCTTCGTCGAATCCGTCATCATTCTTTAACTTATAGTTGGTAAGCGCTTTGTGTACAGCATTGAGGAAACGTTCTTTAGAGATTGGTTTCCGAAGGTAATCAACAGCATCATAATCGAATGCTTTAAAAGCATACTTGGTTTTCCCTGTCACAAAAATAATCTGTGGTTTGTGGGTAAGGTCATCTAACAGGTCAAATCCAGATAGAATAGGCATTTCAATATCGAGAAAGATGAGGTCAATTTCTGTAGTAGCCAAGCCCATTTTCGCCTCGATGGCGTTATTGTATTCAGCCACAAGGTTTAAGGATGGGTGATTTTCAATAAGCTTTACGATGGAAAGTCGTTGGAGAGTTGAGTCGTCAACGATCGCGCATTTGAGTAAAGGTTTGTCCACGGTTTAGTCAATTTTTATAGTACAAGTATATTAAAAAATATCGATGAATGGTAGTTTTTTTTAACTTTTGTCGTTCAAAATAAACATTTTAACGTATCGTGTCAGAATTTTTTTACAAAAGTTTTCAGGTATTTATTTTTCTGAAATAACAAAAATACATGCAACATAGGTTTGTTAGTTATAGGAAAAGTACTATTTTTGCACGCTCATTAGCAAGGTGCTAGTGTGTTTATAATCAATACTAGATTTTTATGAATCATTACGAAACTGTTTTCATCTTAAATCCCGTTTTATCTGAAGAACAGATAAAGGAAACAGTTAAGAAATACGAAGATATTCTTGTTTCTAAAGGTGCTAAGATGATATCGAAAGAGGATTGGGGGCTAAAAAAATTAGCTTATGCCATCCAACACAAAAAAAGTGGATTTTACCACTTATTTGAGTACACTGTTGCCGGAGAGGCAATTAACGCCCTTGAGGTGGAATTTAGACGTGACGAACGTATCATGCGTTACCTTACTGTGAGCCTAGACAAGCATGCAATTGCTTGGGCAGAAAAGAGAAGAAATCGTAACAAAAAACAAACTGCATAAGATATGGCAACATTACAGCAGCAAGCAAAAGGAAAGAAAGACGGAGAGATCAGATATCTTACCCCGTTGAACATTGAGACAAGCAAAGCAAAGAAATATTGCCGTTTTAAGAAGTCTGGTATCAAGTATGTAGATTACAAAGATGCAGATTGGTTGGCAAGCTTTGTAAACGAGCAAGGTAAATTGTTACCACGTCGTTTAACAGGAACTTCTTTAAAGTACCAACGTAAAGTAGCCGTGGCCGTGAAAAGAGCACGTCACTTAGCGTTGATGCCTTATGTAACCGATTTATACAAATAAAACAGGAACAACCATGGAATTGATATTAAAGAAAGACGTAGAAAACCTTGGTTTTACAGACGATGTTGTAACTGTAAAGAATGGGTACGGAAGAAACTATTTGATCCCACACGGAATGGCAGTTTTGGCTACTCCTTCGGCGAGAAAAGTATTGGACGAGACATTAAAGCAACGTGCTTTTAAAGAGAAAAAAGTAATAGACAGTGCCAAAGAAGAAGCTGAGAAGCTAAACAAATTGGTAGAATTTAAAATTGCAGCGAAAACAGGTGAAGCCGACAAATTATTCGGTTCTGTAACGAACGCAGATTTAGCAGATGCCCTTGAGAAAGAAGGGGTGACTATCGATAAGAAATTTATTTCGATAGCTGGTGGATCGATTAAGCGTACCGGACAGTACGAAGCGACCATCCGTTTCCACAGAGAAGTGATTGAAACCTTCACTTTTGATGTGGTAGCTGAAGCGAATTAATTTTTTCTGAAGTTATTTATAGAGACCTTTTCACTAGTGGAAGGGTCTTTTTCTTTTTCTGAAATTTTTTGGTGACTTCGATACGTTCCGCTGTGGGCGGAACAATCAGTCACCAGAAATTAGGGTCGCTGAGTGGCGCGTAGCGTTGTACCGAAGTGACCTGAGTGAGGGAAACATTGGTGACTTCGATACGTTCCGCTGTGGGCGGAACACTCAGTCACCAGAAAACAAGGTCGCAGAGTGGCGCGTAGCGTTGTACCGAAGTGACCTGAGTGAGGGACACATTGGTGACTTCGATACGTTCCGCTGCGGGCGGAACACTCAGTCACCAGAAAAGAAGGTCGCAGAATGGCGCGTAGCGCTGTACCGAAGTGACCTGAGTGAAGAATAAGTTGGTGACTTCGAGACCCGCCTTGAATCGCCTCAGGCGAGGTAGAGCCTCAGTCACCCCGTGACTATACGGGATCGCTGAGATTCTCAAAGCGATTTTATTAAGCAAATCATATATTTTGAAATACACACGACTTACAAAAGAACAATTTGAAGAACTGCACCCAGAATTCATAAATTTTCTGGCTACTCAATCTATAACTGCAGACGAATGGCAAAAGATTAAAACCGAACAGCCACAAGTTGCAGAAGAAGAATTGGATGTGTTTAGCGACCTGGTTTGGGAAGGTGTGCTTCAGAAAGCTGAGTATTTAGAGAATATCGCTCCGCAGCAGCTATTTCTGTTCAAAGTTGCTGAAACCGAAATGCAGCTTATTTCGCTTAAAATTTCCGAAGAGGGAATCGATATTACCACCCAAGAAGGATATGGCTGGCTGCAAAAGAATTTCGCAGAAGATTCGGTCGAGTTCTTTACGGCAAAGAAGAAATTTTCAGCAGATAAAAGCGCCGATATTTTTGAACTGATTCAACAAGGTGCCATTATCACAAAAGGGGAGTTGTATCAGTTTTTTGAAGATATCTTAAAATCGGTTCAAAAGTAGGAGTTCGCGAACTCTTTTACTCATACCGCAAACTTTCAATAGGGTCTAGTTTGGCAGCTTTTGCAGCTGGATACGATCCAGCGATGACGGCAGTGATAAAAGAAATTACGGTAGCGCCAATCATTGCAGACCACGGTAAGCTGAAATCGAAGCCCGTGAAATATGCAAATAGAAATCCAGTAAGCAGTCCTAAACAGATTCCGAGTATACTCCCCAACTGACCAATTACAATGGTTTCCATAAAAAATTGGGTTGAAATCGTTTTTCGTTTGGCCCCTAATGCTTTCCGAACCCCAATCTCCCGTGTTCGTTCGGTTACAGATACGAGCATGATGTTCATCAAGGCAATAGAAGACCCTAAAATGGTAATGATACTAATGATCCATGCGGCAACTTCCAAGGCGCCCGTGATGCTCCCAATACGGTTAATGAGATCGTCACTGCGCTCTATCCCAAAATTGTTTTCTTCAACAGGGCTGAGTCCGCGTACATTCCGAAACTTCACAATGGCTTCATCTTGCGCACCTTGCAACATTTCTTTATCGTCTACCCGTACGCTGATGTTGTAGTTGATATTCGGATTCGTAAAAATCCCACGAGCCACTTGTATCGGTATCAGCACTTTTAAATCTTGGTTGTTTCCGAAGGTGCTGCCTTTGCTTTCTAGCAGCCCTATGACCTTAAACTTCACGCCGCGTATACTAATAGTTTTGCCTATTGGATTGTCATTTTTAAACAACCCTTTGGTGAAATCGGCGCCCAACAAACAAACCTTTGCATTATTCTGTATGTCGAAAATGGTAAAATTTCTACCCTCATCTACCTTAGTACCGGTACTTTCAAGATAATTTTCATTCACGCCATATACCTGTACTTCGGGATCGGTTTTTTCACTTTCAAATTTTACTTCGGCACCACTCGTTCCGCGAAAAGAAACGGAGACTTGCGTATACGGATATTGGTACACATCCATAAACTCCCGGATGTTGTCATAGCTAATAATCGGATTCACCTTGCGTTTTTCACCACCACGGTTGCTGTTCACCGTAAACTCGTACCGTTGTATATTAAAAGTATTTGCACCCATAGAGGCAAAGTCGCTCGAAATAGTGTTCTCTAACGCTTTTACGGCACTTAAAATACCTACGAGCGCCCAGATACCAATACCAATAATGATAATGGTGAGGATGGTTCGCAATAATTGACTCTTGATGCTGTCGAGGGCAATTCTGATATTTTCTCTGAATAATGAAAACATAGGTTGGTGGCAAGGGTTTCTCGTTAGACTATTAACAACGTATAAAGTTACAATTTACGGGAGAAATTAAGATATTTGCAGGTAAAAGTTTGAAGCTGGACATTCGGAGTCCGTAGCCTACAGACCGAAGTCTCAAATTTAATTTCTAAAACCTAATATCTTGAAGAAACCCTCCATACCCAAAGGCACCCGCGATTTTTCACCTGTTGAAGTCACCCGACGAAGCTATATCATGGACACAATAAAGGCGAGTTTTGCTAATTTCGGATTTCAACCGATAGAAACGCCTAGTTTTGAGAATAGCGAAACCCTGATGGGGAAATATGGCGAAGAAGGCGACCGGTTGATTTTTAAGATTTTGAACAGTGGGGATTTTCTAAGAAAGGTGGGTGACGATTTATATACTGAAAAGGACAGCGCAAAGCTGACTCCAAAAATCTCCGAAAAAGCCTTACGCTACGACCTAACCGTACCCTTTGCACGTTATGTGGTACAGCACCAAAACGAAATTACCTTTCCGTTTAAACGCTACCAGATGCAACCCGTATGGCGCGCAGACAGACCCCAGAAAGGACGCTTCCGGGAGTTTTATCAGTGTGATGCAGACGTCGTAGGTAGTACTTCGCTTTGGCAAGAGGTGGAGTTGGTGCAATTGTACGACACGGTGTTTAGCAAGCTTAAATTGGAGGGCGTTACCATTAAAATGAACAACCGTAAAATTTTAAGCGGTATTGCTGAAATGATCGGTGCCGAAGACAAGCTGATCGATTTTACCGTAGCCCTAGACAAGCTTGATAAGATAGGTGAAGAAAAGGTGAAGGTTGAAATGCGCGAAAAGGGCATTGCTGAAACCGCTATCACCAAATTACAGCCCTTGTTTTCGGTAACAGGGACAGCTTCGGAAAAATTAGCGACTTTAAAGAGTTTGCTTTCTACTTCGGAAACTGGCTTGCAGGGAATTTCAGAGATGGAATTCATTGTAGACGCTATAGAAGCGTTAAAACTTTCCGCAGCAACTCTTGAGATAGATGTAACCTTGGCACGCGGACTCAATTACTACACCGGGGCCATTTTTGAAGTAGCTGCCCCAGAGGGTGTGGCGATGGGAAGCATTGGTGGTGGTGGCCGCTACGATGACCTAACGGGAATCTTCGGAATGAAAGATATGAGCGGGGTAGGGATCTCTTTCGGATTAGACCGAATTTATTTGGTGTTGGAAGAGCTCAACTTGTTCCCTGAAACGGTAACCGCCAATAGCAAGGTGCTGTTTATCAATTTTGGTGAAAAGGAAGCACTGTATGCCCTGCAAGCAATTAAATCGTTGCGAGCAGCAGGTATTAATGCCGAATTATACCCAGATGCTACCAAAATGGGGAAGCAAATGAGCTATGCAGACAAGCGTGATATTCCGTATGTAGTACTGGCGGGTGAAAGTGAAATGGTTGAAGGAACCTACACTCTAAAAAACATGAAGAGCGGGGAGCAGGAGCAATGTGGTTTGGAGCGACTACAAAAGGTATTGAAATAATCGATTTTATCTTTGCAACAGCACAATTTTGTTTTTATATTTGCCACCTTTAAAATGGCGAGGTAGCCTTGGCTGCCACAACATACAATTTGGCGAGGTAGCTCAGGTGGTTAGAGCGTCGGATTCATAACCCGGAGGTCACGAGTTCAAGTCTCGTTCTCGCTACATCAAAACCTGATATGAAAGTATCAGGTTTTTTTATTTCAAAGGCGGAATGTTTACATTCTAGCCGCTTGAAATAAAAAAACCTTCTGACGTGCCCCGCAGGTCAGGTTTTGGAGTAAGGCCCCCTCTTAAGACTCACCGAGCATATGCGAGGTAATTCTCGTTGATTGCCCTTTTTGTTGTCTAGCCGCTTGAAATAAAAAAACCTTCTGACGTGCCCCGCAGGCTAGGTTTTAGAGTTAGGCCTCGCCCTAGAGACTCACAGAGCATTATTGAGCGGCAAAGGAATTTTGCTGCGAAGATAGCCGGCGAAGCTGACGTGGTAATTCTTGTCTTCATTACATCAAAGCGTAGTTGATTAGAAATTTAATTTAAAAACATAAGAGTTTCCGAGTCAAGGATGGAAGCGGCCCGCCCGAACGTGCCTTTTCGGTACGGGCAGGCATCCCCCGATCCACGAAAACGATCGGGGCGGGGATAAAGCGTATCAGCCTGATCGCACCGAAGGTGTGGTGACGCCCAAAAACTCTTTATATAAGGAGAATACGGAGTTTGAATAACTAGAAGAAAAAAAAATATAAAGCCTGCCATTTTTTAAAATTAATCGATATATTGGGCTTCAACTAACACTACTATGGAAGACAAGGTTAAATATGAAATGGAGTTCCCTATAAAAGCGTCTCCATCTTTGCTATATCAATATATTTCAACGCCTTCAGGCATGAGTGAATGGTACGCCGATAATGTGAATTCACGGGGCGAATTTTTTACATTTATTTGGGATGGGAGCGAAGAAAAAGCGAAATTACTAGGAAAGAAAAGTGGGGAACGAATCAAGTTTCGTTGGATGGATGACGAAGGCACCGACTATTATTTTGAACTCCGCATACAGGTAGACGAAATTACCAAAGATGTTTCGTTGATGATTACAGATTTTGCTGAAGATGACGAGGTAGATGAAGGAAAAATGCTGTGGGAAAACATGGTTTCTAACCTTAAACAAATTTTGGGCTCTACTTAAACTTTATTTAAAGAACGTCTGTGTGACAACAATATAGTTTATTAATATCTTTGCACCGTCCTACAAAAGGGACGGTTTTTTTATGGTCAATTTGAACGGAACACTTGTAGTTAAAGAACATGCTACGGTTGCATACGACAATCGAGGCCTAAACTATGGTGATGCCGTGTTCGAGACCATTCGCGTTTCGGCAGGGAAGGTACTTTTCTGGGAAGATCATTATTTCCGGCTCATGGCCTCTATGCGCATCTTACGCATGGAAATACCCATGACCTTTACACCAGAATTTCTAGAAGATGAGGTGCTAAAAACGGTCGCTGCTACTAAAGATTCACACAATGCGCAACGTGCAAAAATTGTAGTTTGGCGTAACGAAGGGGGCAAATATACACCTGCCACCAATGATGTTTCTTTTTTGATTACTTCGGAAACATTAGATGCCCCGTTCTACACTATTTCTGAAGCAGCCTACGAAGTTGAACTGTTTAAAGATCATTACGTTAATTCAGGGCTTTTATCAACCCTTAAATCGAATAACCGTATCATCAACGTGGTGGGTAGTATTTATGCAAAAGAAAACGACTACCAAAATTGTTTACTGCTGAATGAAAAGAAGCAGGTGGTAGAAGCGCTGAACGGAAATCTGTTTTTGGTAAACGGATATAAAATTAAGACCCCACCATTGGCAGATGGCTGCCTTAACGGAACCCTTCGAAAACAGATCATTTCGATATTAGGCCAGATGCCCGACTATATTTTAGAAGAGGCCTCTGTTTCTCCATTTGAACTACAAAAAGCAGACGAAATGTTTATCACCAACACCATTGTTGGCATACAGCCTATTTCAAAATATCGTAAAAAAGAATACAGCAGTAGTGTCGCCAAAGAATTATTACAAAAACTGAACGTAAAAGCCCGTTTGGGTTAGTTGAAGTTTGGATCTTCCGGGGCATTCGACCAGATTAGGTAGTCGCCTCCAAACTCGATCATTTTTTCTTTCCAAAAGTTGAAATAGGGTTTCCCGATAATCTCATTTTTATATTCGTTGGGTGTTACTACCCAACTGTTCATAGCCAACTCTTGTTCTAATTGTTCGTTTGCCCAACCAGAATACCCGAGAAAGAAACGAATTTGGTCTTCTGCGAGCTCATCATTCTTGAGCAGATCGGCAATTGCGGTGAAATCGCCTCCCCAATAAATTCCGTTAGAAATTTCAATACTACCAGGAACCAGGTGGGGAACTTTATGGATAAAATAAAGATTGTCCTGCTCTACAGGACCACCGTTATATACAGGTAATTTCGAATTAATTTCTGGAATAAAATCGCTTAGGGTGTATTCTAGCGGCTTGTTCAGGATAAATCCAACAGAGCCTTCGTCATTATATTCGGCAAGGAGCACAATAGAGCGATTGAAGGAAACATCACCTATGATAGAGGGTTCTGCCACCAATAATACTCCCTTAGTTGGTTTTAGTGAGATCATTTTAGCTAGTTTATCGAATTAAATCTAAACATTAATTTGCTAATAACCAATTAAAAGACTCATTGGGTCTTATTTTATAGAATAAAAAATCCCGCCAAGTGGCGGGATTTCATTTTCAATAGGGCATGTAAATTAGTTTACAGCACTCGATAGGTCAGATCCAGCTTTGAACTTCACTACGTTCTTAGCAGCAATCTTGATAGTTTTTCCGGTTTGTGGGTTTCTTCCTTCTCTAGCCGCTCTACGAGAAACTGACCAAGATCCGAATCCTACTAGAGAAACACGGTTTCCTTTTTTAAGTGATTTTTCAACATTTCCTAAAAAAGACTCTAATGCTTTTTTTGCTGCTGCTTTTGTAATTCCGGCATCTGCTGCCATTCCATCGATTAAATCTGATTTGTTCATAGTTTACTTATTAAATTAAATTGTCGGTTAAACTTTTATTAATGTCTCTACAAATTTAATCGGATTATCGGTTCACGCAAGGAATGGCGCGGTAAATAGGCGTTTTTGTTGATAACTTCGACGGTTTGTTGATAACCAAACACTATTTTTAGCCATTTTTTACAAATTGAGCAACCACGCGGGGTTACGTGAGTTTTGCATCGGTATCGAATGAAAAACCGTTCAAAAGGGAGGCGGCGTCCATTTTTCGCTTTCCTGGAAGTTGCAATTCTTTAATATTAAGGTAGCCATCTTTGCAGCTAACCCGTATGCTTTTTTTTGAGGTCGTAACGGTGCCTATTTCAGAAGAAGTTTCGGTCTCCTCGAATGTTGTTTTGTATATTTTTATCTTTTGCAGTTCTCCTTCATTGTTTAAATAACACCAAGCTACAGGATAAGGAGACAACCCCCGAACCAATGCGTCAATGACTGCTACGGGTTGCGACCAATCTATTTTTGTATTCTCGTTTGTAAGTTTGGGTGCTCCTTTAAAAGTACGATCCTTTGGTTGTGCTTTTGTCTCAATAGTGCCATCTTCAATGGCCTGTACTGTATTCAACACTAATTGGGCGCCCGTTTTCATTAAAATGTCGTGTAAGCTACCAACAGTTTCTCTACTCGTAATAGGTACTTCTTCGGAAAGGATAATCTCTCCGGTATCAATCTTTTCATCTATAAAAAAGGTGGTCACCCCAGTTTTGGCTTCTCGATTAATGATGGCCCAATTTATAGGTGCGGCCCCTCGGTATTCGGGCAATAAGGAAGCGTGTAGATTAAAGGTGCCGAATTCTGGAAGCTGCCAAACTACTTTTGGGAGCATCCTAAACGCCACTACAATTTGGAGGTTGGCGTTATACGACTTTAATTGTTCGATAAAACCTTCATCTTTTAAATTGGTAGGTTGCAACACTGGGATATCCTGCTCGGTAGCGTATTCCTTTACCGCCGAAGGGCGCAATTTCCTGCCTCTACCCGCAGGTCTGTCGGGAGCCGTTATCACAGCTACCACATTTTTATTCTGTTGTACCAGTTCTTTTAAAACCCCAACGGCAAAGTCGGGTGTGCCCATAAATAAGATGCGAAGGTCTTTCAAATTTATTTTATTTTAAGTGAAATCGATTCCTGATGTCCAACTGAATGCTTCCTTGGTCGAGCAACAATCGTAAAACCGAAACGATATCTGTTTCAGCAAAAATAAGTTTTTCTGAAAGTTCCCGTGACGTTTGCGGACCTTCTTCTAGTTGAATTTTTATTTTTTCTGAAATTACCTTTTTTTCCTTTGCAGAAATAGTCCCTTTTGATTTTGTACAAACCGAACACATTCCACAAGCTGTGGTATTTTCTTCCCCAAAGTATTGAAGCAGTTGTTTGCTTCTGCAATCGGTCTCGTTGGTGATGTAGTGCAATACCGCTTCAACTTGGGCACTTTTTTTCTGTTTTTGAAGAGAGATTTCTTTCGCTAACGGATTGATTGTACGCTCATCTTCTCGTGGCACCATAAACGTAAGTACAGCATCAGTAGTCTGTAATTGCAACTCGATGAGTTCGTCTCGCTCCATCTGTTTTAACACGTCAATAATCGTTGGGATTGATTGCCCAGACTTTGTTGCAACCAACTGAAGATTTACTGTGGCTGCTGTTTCAAAAATACCTCCGTACAACCGTAAAATGGTCTTACCGATGACCGATGCTCGCATGTCGTTTTTAAAATACGCTAAGACTACCTCTGATGTTGTTTTGAAATGAACGGTCGATTTCCTACCAAAAGTTTTTGACAGTTGAAGCACCCCGAGCCTGTCTAATACCTGTATGCTATTAAATGCAAGTAGCGAATTGAGCTCATAGGTATGGCAAAAATCTCCGAAGCTAAACGGATGCGTGCTAAACGCTCCTTCACCATAAGGTATCTGAAAATAACTATTCAACTTTTTGTAGGCAAATTTTACGTCTTTGACCGTAGGGTAGGAGTCTACAAACTGCGATTGTACCACTTGCTTGTCATGGTCGCTCCAAATAATAACCGCTTTCGCTATTTCACTATCGCGTCCGGCGCGACCTGCCTCCTGAAAGTAAGCCTCTAAGCTATCTGGCAATTGCATATGGGCTACTACTCGAACATCGGGCTGGTCGATACCCATCCCGAAGGCGTTGGTCGCTACTATCGTTGGGGCTGTTCCTTGTTGCCAAGCCTGCATTTTTGCCGCTTTCTCTTCAGGTGAGAGTCCGCCATGATAAAACGTACTCGCAATGCCTAGTGTATTGAGTTGGTTGCTGATTTCAACACACATTTTTCTGCTGCGCACATACACAATGGCTTTCCCTGAAAGGTTTTTTAGCAACTGTTCTAAACGATACAGTTTGTCTTCTTCTTTCAGCACATGGTAACTCAGGTTGTCACGCGCAAAAGAAGCACGGTGAATATCGGGCAATTCTAGTTTTAACTCTTGAATAGTATCTGTGAGCACCTCGTCTGTGGCTGTAGCGGTAAGCGCAATCATGGGCACGAGCGGGTGCATCTCTCTTAAGAGTGAAATGTTTTTATACGCAGGTCTAAAGTCGTTTCCCCATTGCGAAATACAATGTGCCTCATCGATAGCAATTAAATTAACAGGCATTAATTTTATAGCATTCTGCACTACTTCTTGTTGTAACCGTTCTGGTGATAGGTATAAAAATTTATAATTTCCGAAGCGGGCATTGTCTAGAACTGTTTGCAAATCCTGAAACGAAATCCCACCAGAGAGTTGCAAAGCTTTTATTCCTTTGCTCTTTAAGTTGCGTACTTGGTCTGCCATAAGCGCCACTAAGGGAGAAATAACAATGCAGATACCTTCGGTTGCTAATGCAGGGACTTGAAAACAAACCGATTTGCCACCGCTGGTTGGCAGTAGTGCTACGGTGTCTTTTCCCTGCAACACCGAATTGATGATCTCTTCCTGCAGTGGCCGAAAGCTGTTGAAACCCCAATAGGTCTCTAGTATGTTTGCGGGACTTTTCAAAGAGGAGTTTTCAGGGTTGTTTCTATAAACGTGATACGTTCACCAACTGGGCCTTTGGGGACTTCAATAGGAGCATAGCCAAAAGACTCGTACCCTTTTTTTAAGAATGAATACAAAACAGTTGCAATTTCAAAACTCTCATAACGTTCATTGTCTTGCACATAGATTTCTTCCCACGGTGGTAGTAGAAATACATGGTCATATTTGTGCGTTTGGCAGGTGTCTGAAAAATGTTCAGGATATTCGGTACCTAAGTAATCCATATAAATAGGTACATCGGGAAGGCCGCGATCGTAAAAGAGAAAATTTCCGAAGAAATTGCGCGCATCGTGAAATTGTTGCAACCTACCTTCTAACAACTTTTGGCTAAAAAGAATCGGGTCTGTAAGAAAGAGCTGGTCGATTCCCTCTTTTTGTGCTTGCAGCGTAACGGCTCTGGAAATTTCGTGCATACAGTTATGCCCTTTCTGCTCAAGTTCGGTTATAAGAGTGCTTTTTCCTGTTCCAGGACCACCAATAATGACAATTCTTTTCGGGATATTAGAAGATGTTGGCATTTTAAATGAAATTAAAATAATCTGATAAGCTCATTAGTCTTCGACTGCGCTCAGACTGACAATTCGACTGCGCTCAGACTGACAATTTATAATTATTGTACTATAAGATTCAAAAGTACAAAGACCGCTTTAATTAGTTGATACGAGAACCGTATCTTTGCACAAAACGAAAGTTTATGGCTACCGATAAGCAAAAAGAAGAATTTTATGCGAGATTAAAAGAACAATTAGAAGGGGACACCGATTGGCCCTCACCGTACCTTTATAAGTTTATTGTACCTGCAAGTAACGAAAAAATAGCAGAGATAGAAGCAATTTTTGATGGCACCGATGCACTCATTCAAACTCGAGATTCTTCAAAAGGGACATACACCAGTGTTTCGATAAAAGTGACGATGGATTCGCCCGATGCTGTGATAGCGAAATATTTGCAAGTTTCGGCTGTGGAAGGCGTGATTTCACTATAATTTTAGTATTTTGCAAACGTTATTACTTCAACTAGAAGACATTTCCTAAACACATTATTTTGATAGAAGCTATAGAATACAATACGGAGCGTCCGCACCTTATCATTCCTGAATACGGTAGGCATATCCAAAAAATGGTAGACCAGGCCGTGGCCGAGGAAGACCCAGAAAAACGAAACAAGCAAGCGAAAAGCATCATTGCGGTAATGGGAAATTTAAATCCGCACCTGCGCGATGTCCCAGATTTCCAACACAAGCTATGGGATCAGTTGTTTATCATTTCAGATTTTAAACTGGATGTAGATTCGCCTTATGAAAAACCAACTCCGGAAGAATTATACGCGCCTCCTGGCCCGTTAGCCTATCCGCAAAATCACCCAAAATACCGTTTCTACGGCAACAACATCAAACGAATGATCGATGTTGCCAACAGTTGGGAAGATGGTGATAAAAAAGATGGTCTGATCCTTACCATCGCAAACCACATGAAAAAGTGCTTTTTGAACTGGAACAAAGACACCGTTGAAGACGATGTGATCTTTAACCATTTATTCGAGCTCTCAGGTGGTAAAATAAACCTCAAAAACAGTGATGAAGACCTGCGCGATGCACAAAAGTTGATGAAGACGAAAAAGCGCTTCAGTAGCAATAATTCGGGTGGTAAAAAGAACCAAAAGAATAACAATCGCGGTCGCAAGCGTTACTAATCTCCTCTATTAAACTATGGGAACTTTCCAAATTGAAGGCGGTCACAAACTAAAAGGTGAAATCCGTCCGCAAGGTGCTAAAAATGAAGCCTTGCAAATTCTCTGTGCCGTATTGGCAACTCCTGAAGAAGTAATTATTGAGAACATTCCAGACATACGGGATGTAAATAAGCTCATTGAAATTTTAGGAAATCTAGGCGTAAAGATTAAAAAATTAGAAAAAGGTACCTATTCATTTACAGCAGATGAAGTAAACCTCGATTATCTCGAATCTGAACTTTTCAAAAAAGAAGGAAGTTCGTTGCGGGGTTCAATTATGATTGTAGGTGCTTTATTAGGTCGCTTCGGAAAGGGATATATCCCCAGACCTGGAGGCGATAAAATTGGGCGTCGAAGATTAGATACCCACTTTGAAGGTTTTATTAAACTCGGAGCGAAATTCCGTTACAACAGAGAAGAACGTTTTTATGGTGTTGAAGCACCGAACGGGCTCACGGGTTGTGATATGTTATTAGACCAAGCCTCGGTTACTGGTACAGCAAACATTGTGCTAGCAGCGGTTATGGCGAAAGGTGTTACTACAATTTACAATGCCGCTTGTGAACCTTATTTGCAACAACTTTGCAAAATGCTGAACAGCATGGGCGCAAAAATCACGGGCGTAGGCTCTAACTTATTAACTATTGAAGGAGTAAAAGAGTTGGGAGGTTGTACACACCGTATCCTTCCTGACATGATCGAGATTGGGAGTTGGATTGGCCTCGCGGCAATGACCAAAAGTGAAATTACAATTAAAGATGTAAGTTGGAAAGACTTAGGGCTAATTCCTGATACATTCCGGAAATTAGGGATAACCTTAGAAAAAAGAGGAGACGATATTTACATTCCTTCGCATGTTGATGGATATGAAATTCAGGGATATATCGACGGATCAACACTAACAGTAGCAGATGCGCCTTGGCCAGGTTTTACACCCGACTTGCTGAGTATTGTGCTGGTGGTTTGTACGCAAGCCAAAGGAAATGTGCTCATTCACCAAAAAATGTTCGAAAGCCGTCTGTTCTTTGTAGACAAGCTAATCGACATGGGGGCACGCATCATCTTGTGCGATCCACACCGCGCTACGGTGATGGGGCACGATTTTAAGTCGCAGTTAAAAGCGACCACTATGGTATCTCCCGACATTCGCGCGGGGATTTCGTTGCTCATCGCGGCACTTTCTGCCAAAGGAACCAGTGTGATTCACAATATTGAACAAATAGACCGTGGTTACGAAAATATTGATGAGCGCCTACAGGCGATTGGTGCAAAAATTGTGCGCATCGAATAGCGTTCGACCATTTTAAAAAAAGGAATAAAAAAAGCGTCTGATAGAAATATCAGACGCTTTTTGATTTGTATAACTGAAGGATTATGCCTTTCGGCTCTTATTAATTTCGTCTTGTAGCTTTCTTCGAAGTTGCTGTTGTTCTTCTAATTTCTTCTGTCGGTGGGCTTCAAATTCAATTTCTATTTCGGCTAATTTCAGTTGTGCCTCTTTGGTCACGGCGTGGCTGTTTTTAAACTTTAACACAAAAAAGGCCAGTGCTAACACAAGTATGCCAATAATAGACCACATTACGGCGTTGTAGGTGCTTTTTTCAGTAAGTGTTCCTAAAAACTCAATGCCATTTTCTTTCTTTTGGCTAAGGGCCAAATCTTCTTTGGTTGCAGCTAAATCTTGGGAGAGTGACGCGATTTCGTTTTTCCGTTCATCTATTTCCGTATTTAAGGTACCAATAGTGCCTTCTAGACTTTTAATAGAATCGATTACATTAGCGCGAAGCTTGGCAATTTCTGTTTTTTTAATCACCTTATACTCTTCAAAACTATTCGATCCGTCTACAACATCAATAAATTGGTTTTCAATGGTATTAGGTTTGTTCTCGTTGGGGGTTTCCTGTGCAAATGCTGTTAATGTGCAGCATACCAGCGCAAGCAGGATGGGTGTTTTTTTCATCATAGTTGTTTTGTTGGGTTTGTTATGAAACAGATAACAACGCAAGATTAGAAAAATTGTGTTAAACTGCCCAAAACTACCCAGACATTACCATTTATTTAACAAGCACCTTTTTGCTATTATAACAGAACGATAGCGCACCAGATGGGCATTTTTTTATCTGCTGAATTATTTTTTCTGTTTCGGCACCGTCTAAATCTATCCAAGGGATTACAGTTGTTCTAAACACTGCTGAAAGTCCTTTGGCACATGCTTCTGCATGAATGCATGTTTTTGGCTGGTACGTAACTGTAATTTCACCATTGGTGAATTCATTTTTGTAAGACTGCATAGGCTAAATTTTGGGGGCAAAAGCCATAATTACATCGATAAATATACCAAAATAATCGACAAAAAGCATTTTAAAGGAAAAATCTTACAATAAAATGTTAATTTATTGCAGATTTGTAGGTTTCTAAGGCACGTTCTCGGGCTTCTTTATGGTCTACCATAGGTTCAGGATAGGCATCGGTACCATATTCTTCCACCCATTCGTTGATATACGATTTGTTTTTATCGAATTTTTCAATTTGTGTCGTCGGATTGAATATTCTGAAATACGGCGCGGCATCTACACCACTTCCTGCAGCCCACTGCCAATTGCCCACATTGCTAGACAATTCATAATCGAGTAACTTTTCAGCAAAATAACTTTCTCCCCAACGCCAATCTATCAACAGATGTTTGCACAGAAAACTGGCTACCAGCATACGTACCCGATTGTGCATATATCCTGTTTCGTTTAATTGTCGCATCCCAGCGTCAACCAACGGAAATCCGGTAGTACCAGTTTTCCATTTTTCAAATTCGTCTTCGTCGTTTCGCCACGGGACGCGATCATATTTTTTCCTGAAGGCTTGGTCTATCGTTTTAGGGTAATGCCACAAAATTTGCATAAAAAACTCACGCCAGATCAATTCCTGCCAAAAGGTTTCGTTCTTTTCCGAAGTCGCTTTTTTTATCATTTTACGCACGCTAACGGTGCCAAAACGCAGATAAGGACCTAATCTGGAAGTGCCCTCTTGGGCAGGAAAATTCCTAGTTTTTTCGTATTCCTGAATGGTAGTGGGAGTAACATCGTAGTCTGGAACGCGAATGTTAGAACGTGAAAAACCAATGTCTGAAAGCGATAAGTTTGGCAACCGGCTATGCTCGATAAGCTGGTCCATAAACTGCGAGGTATAGTAAATCTTGGGGTCACCATCACTTTTAAACTGTGCCTTCCACTTTTTCATATAGGGCGTATATACCACATACGGATCGCCGTCGTCTTTTACAATTTCATCTTTTTCATAAATAACTTGGTCTTTAAACGTATGGAAACCAATCTTTTTTTCTTTTAATATTTCTGAAATTTCCGCTTCGCGATTTTTTGCGTACGGCTCATAATCATGGTTGGTAATCACATGTTGCACCTCGAATTCGGAAAGTAACGTCTTAAAAACTGCTTTGGGCGTGCCGTGGTACATCGCCAAACTACTGCCATGTTCCTGTAATTCAGAACGCATTTGCTGTAACGTATCATAAATAAAAGTAACGCGTGCATCGTCTTTGGGCAATTCGTCTAAAATATTGGTGTCGAATATAAATATGGGCAACACAGGGTATTTCCCATGAAGCGCCTTGTAAAAACCTACGTTATCGTCTAAACGTAAATCTCTTCGAAACCAAAATACGTTTACTTTTCCTGCCATGCTATGTGATATTTAAGGTAGACATTCCGCCATCTACGCCTAATACTTGTCCGGTCATCCATGAAGATTGCTCAGAGAGCAGAAAGGTAGCCATATTTGCGATATCTGCAGCGGCGCCCACTCGCTTTAAAGGGTGGCGATCTCCCATCTTTTCTTTCTTACCGTCGCTATTTAACAATCTCCCCGCTAGCGGAGTATCGGTAAGTGACGGGGCGATTACATTTACCCTAAAGTTTGGCGCATATTCTGCAGCCAACGCCTTTGCAAAGCCTTCAATGGCTCCCTTAGAAGCAGCTACACTGGTATGGAAAGGCATGCCTATTTGCACCGCAACGGTACTGAAAAAAACGAGGCTTGCCTGCTCGGCATTTTTTAACTTGGGCAATAACGCCTTGACAACGTTTACCAACGATACAAAATTGATCTGTAAGTCGTCCATAAAAGCTTCTTCAGATAGCGTTTTAAAGGGCTTTAAGTTTATGCTTCCAGGACAGTATACCAAGCCGTCGATAGTGTCTGGCAGTTCTAATGTGTTGGCAGCATCTTTTGTAACATCAAAGGGAAGATGGGTTACGTTTTCAGGAATTTGTTCATTTGTTCTGGAAGCTATGTACACTGCACAGTCATTTTGAAGCTGTGTAGCAATTTCTAATCCAATTCCGTAGGAACCTCCAATAAGCAGTATGTTTTTCATGTTGTTTCGTTTAGTTCGCCAAATAATTCAATCAGTTTTGTACGACGATATTCAAAAATTTCATTCAGTTTAGGTTTTACCAAGAATGGGTGCACCAATTGCCCCAGCCAGCCAAAAGGCACTTTATAGTCAATTATGTCTTCCATTTCAACACCTCCATCAATTTCTTTTATAAAATGCTTGTGGTGCCAAAGTGCGTAGGGTCCAAACCGTTGTTCGTCTACAAAATAAGTATTGTCTTTTACATGGGTGATTTCGGTTACCCATTTGGTTTTGATACCTAGTACTGGGGTTACAATATATTGTATGATCTGGCCGGCATACATAGGTCTATCGGCACCCGATAGAATATAGAAACCCATATAATCTGGTGTTATGACTTTTAAATTTTTGGGATCTGAGAGGAAATCCCAAGCTTGTTCAACCGTTATCGGAAGTTTCTGTTTTGCGTGAAGTGTATAAATTTTCAAGAGCAATTGGTTTAGGCCTTAAAAATACATTTTGTTGAACAGAATATCACATTACTTAAACAAACATTAACATAATCACGGTGATGCTTCAACTAAACATGCTGCTTTGTGAAAATTTCAGAAGTGATAGAACTAGAAGTTTGTAAAGTACACCAAAAACAATACTATGGATGAGAATTCGAAACGCAAAAAGTTATGAGTCATCTGGAGAGACGACTTGCAAACTATAGGTCTACTGTAGCATAAGACCTATTTACGGGCAGAAACCATTCTGCGGTTCATACGTAGGAGTCTATATAAATTGACATCCCTTTTTACTGCAGGAAGGTTTTTAAATCCGAATAATTTTTTGATGAATCGTAGCATCTCTTTCTTTTTTATGTAAAAATACTACAGAAAATTACTACAAGTCAATACCGAAGCGTAAGATTAACAGTTATTTAGCACTAATCGTCACAACATTGTTCGTCTTTCACCAATTTACAACTAATCACCGCCAATATACTACCAACAACGGGAGCAGTTAAATAGAGCCACAGATGTTGTAGGTTTCCAGAAACTAGTGCTGGCGCTAACGAACGTGCAGGATTCATAGACGCTCCTGTAATGGGACCTGCAAATAGTGCTTCTAAAAGAACCACACTACCTATAGCAATACCTGCAATAACACCAATTTCTTTAGAGCCCGTTGAGACGTTGATGATCACTACCATTAGGAAAAAAGTAAGAATAACTTCAAAGATGAATACCTTCAGCACAGCTATCTGCGGAAGGGTGGTACCCAACAATTCATTGTCTGGAAACAAATACAGTAATAGTAAGCTGGCTAAAATAGCTCCGACAACTTGTGCAAGTACGTACAACGGCACTTCTTTCCATGGAAATTTTTTTGCATACGCAAACGCAATCGTTACTGCAGGGTTAATATGTGCCCCGCTAATATCACCAAATGCATAGATCATACCCATAACAATTAAACCGAAGGTAATCGCAATACCAGGATGGGTTACCGTGCCTCCTGTAAATTCGTTGATAACAATGGCGCCCGTACCACAAAAAACAAGCGCAAAGGTGCCGATAAGTTCGGCGATCATTCGTTTTGTCATGCTACAAATGTACGATACCTTTTGTAACCCTTTTTTAAGTTTTTGTTAACTGTTTGGGAGTGAGTAGGATTGTACCTTCGTAAAAACCTTAAACACACATTATATCTCATGAAAAAATTACTTTTATTTATCTGTGCCATAGTTACTTCGGTAGCTGTACAAGCACAACTACAAACACCAGCTCCGAGTCCGTTTCAAAAAATTGAACAGAAGGTGGGACTTACCGATGTTACGTTAGAATACTCGAGACCATCAATGAAAGGACGAACCATTTTTGGAGGTTTGGTACCTTATGACAACGTTTGGCGTACCGGCGCTAATGCCAATACCAAAATTACGTTTAGTGACGACGTAATAATTGGAGGAAAGACCGTAAAGGCAGGTTCGTATGCTATTTATACAAAACCTGGAATGCAAAGTTGGGATGTTATGTTTTATACAGACAGCAACAATTGGGGTACTCCTCAAAAATGGGACGAAAGTAAAGTAGCGGCCACTGTAAAAGCACAAGTGTATCCGATGCCAATGGCTATTGAAACATTTACGATGACATTTGATGATGTTGCTAGTGATTCAGCAAACCTTGGAATTTTATGGGATAAAACCTATGTTGGTGTTCCGATAAAATTTGAAACAGACAAGATGGTTTCAGCCAGTATCGATAAAGTAATGAACGGCCCCGGCGCGAACGAATATTACCAAGCGGCCGTATATTACCTAGAATCTGGAAAAGATATCAATAAGGCAAAGACGTGGATTGACAAAGCAATCGAAATGCGTGCTGAGCCTGCATTCTGGTACCACAGACAACAATCACTTATCTATGCTAAAGCAGGTGACAAAAAAGGTGCGATCAATGCAGCTAAAAAATCATTATCACTGGCGCAAGAAGCTGGAAACGATGATTATGTTGCCTTAAACACCAAGAGTTTAAAAGAGTGGGGAGCCATGTAGGTTTCTATTCTTATAACATATGACAAACGCTTCCAATCGGGAGCGTTTTTTTATGCCGTATATGCAGGTATATCGCGTAAAAACACGTAACGTTCCTGCTGGTAGTCCAATTGGCAGAAATAATGGGTGAGGCCGTTGGTCACCATTAAATAGGTAGCATTTGTCACCAAATTATACCTCGCAATCTGGTCGAAGGTGTCTTGACCTATTCGTACCGAAGGTGCTTTACATTCTACAATTAGGTGTATGCTGCCGTCTGGATTAAAAACTAATACATCGTATCTTTTCTTGGTCCCGTTCAGTAGCAACTGTTTTTCAACATTTACGTGTGATTTAGGATAGTTTTTTTCTGAAAGCAGAAACTGCACAACATGCTGTCGTACCCATTCTTCGGGTGTGAGTACCACAAATTTTTTTCTGATTTCATCAAAAATGAGACGGTTGTTTTCGTTACTTTTGAAACGGAACGAATAACTATTGAATTCGAGTGGTTGCATTGCTGTAAAATTACGCATTGTAATACTTTCAAACTGAAATCTCCTAACAATTTTATGCCGTTAGATAAAGCGAAATCTATCATTGCCGATATCAGAAAAGGGAACATTGCACCCATCTATTTTTTGATGGGCGACGAACCGTATTATATTGATGGCATTTCAAAATTTATTGAAGAATCGATCCTTTCCGAAGAAGAAAGAGGCTTTAACCAAATGGTTCTCTACGGAAGGGATGTAAGTATAGACGATATTGTGGGCAACGCCAAACGGTATCCCATGATGGCCGAGCGGCAGGTGGTGATTGTAAAAGAAGCCCAAGATCTATCACGTACCATTGAGAATTTAGTGCCGTATGCCGAGAATCCGCAACCAACCACTGTGTTGGTGCTGTGTTACAAGTACAAAAAGTTAGATGCGCGTAAAAAATTGGCTAAAACACTAAAGAAAAGCGGGGTGATTTTTGAAAGTAAGAAATTGTATGACAATCAGGTGCCAGAGTGGATACAACGGGTTTTGTCTGCAAAAGGATACACTATTACCCCCAAAGCTGCACAAATGCTTACCGAGTTTCTGGGCAATGATCTCAGCAAAATATCGAACGAGCTAGAAAAATTGCAATTGGTCATTAAACCTGAACAACAGATTAGTCCGCAACTCATTGAAGAAAACATAGGCATTAGCAAAGACTTCAATAATTTCGAATTGCAAAATGCCATTGGCAATCGCAACGTAAAAAAAGCTTTTGCGATTGTACAATACTTTGGCCAGAATCCAAAAAACCACCCATTGGTGATGACGGTAGCATTGTTGTACAGCTTCTTTTCAAAACTTTTAAAATACCATGCGCTGTCTAACAAATCGGAAGCCCCGAAAGTGTTAGGGGTGAGTCCTTACTTTATTAAGGATTATCAAACTGCAGCTAAGAATTATTCGATGAAGGAAGTAAGCGGGATTATCGCAAGTATCCGAACCATCGATCTAAAAGGCAAAGGTGTGGGCGCTGCGAATATGAGTCAAGCCGACTTGTTGAAAGAATTACTGACGTCTATTTTTAAGTAAGTTAATCTTCTTCAAGCGCAGCGATAGATTCCAAAATCTCAGTGGCATCTACTTTGTATTCCTCCAGATACGTTTTATAGTTAAGACATGCCACAATATTAAAGTAGGAAGCTCGGTTTCGGTACTTATCAGAAGCAAGGTACTCTAAGTATCGCGGATCAGGTTTGTTATTGATGATATTTGCAAACCACGGATAGTTATCCCTCCAATCTTTCACATTTTCAATCGTTGCACGTTTCACCTCGTCACCCAATTCTTGAAGGGTAGGGGTATAATAATTGTAAAACTGTACTATTTCCGTAGAAAGCGAGTCGAGATCGCCAGTATTTTCAAAGAAATTCTTAAGTTGAAGATATCCTTTGTCGTTTATAAACACTGGCGCATAGCTAGAAATAGCAGAACCACAATAGGTACAGTTTCTGAGTTCCTCTTCTGTAGCCTCACCATTAATAATGGGCTTGAGTAATTCTTGCCTAAACTTATAATTGGCCACCACTTGGTTTACTGCCAAGGTATCATTGGCAAGGTCTGCCGCAACCGTTTTTAAGATAAGCCGAAACTCCTTTTCGTTTTTACGATCCTCGTTCGCATTATTAATATTCAGTGCCAAAAGAATACCAACAACAACGAGCACAATTTCACCCAATGCATACAGTAAATACCTGCCAATCCTTTTGTTGTTAAAGGCAGACAGCTTTAATGATTTAGTGAACAACGGCATAGTACGTTACATTACTTATTTTTTATCGACAGAAATACTACCAGCTCCCATAAGTGCAATAGACAGGAAACCTATAAGGTATAGAAGCGCCATTTCTTTCTTTGCTAATGGATCGGCACCGTGCACTACAAAGGCAGCCACCGCCATTGTGATGGCACTCGCTACTGCAGCAAAACGGGTTTTAATTCCTATAATAATAAGCACCGGGGCAACCAGTTCGCCTAGCAATACTAAAATACTTGTTAGCATTCCTCCTATGCCCAGGGGGTCACCAACAACAGATAAATCGCCTCCTATAAAGGCCATAAATTTTGGAATACCATGTGTTAGCATCAATGCAGCCATACCAATTCGTAATACTAGCAGGCCGATATCGTAATTTCTTTTCATGAAATGGGGTTGTTAAGTTTTCTTTAAAAGTATAAAAATTATTGAGTTTACAATTTTAAATAGTAAAGTTTACAAAAAATTAATTTGGAGCGTCTAATTATGAATTAGTTGCTTCTGAAATTGATTTTAACTTAATAATCAATTAAGGCAAAAGGTACATGGCGTTGGTAATTTAGCTGAAAATTTAAAACTAAAACCAACGATGAAAAAATTTACTTTACTGGCCGTGTTGTTTGTGATAACCACTGCAATCTCACAAAATTCTAAACCAAGCATTACTAAAGGTGCGTTTATTCTTGAAATTTCAGAAATTTTCTCAGGACAAGAAGGAACAGACTTAACAGCAGATTGGTTTGAAATCACAAATACTGGTAACATGGCTTGGACCTCTGGTGTGGATGACGATTTATATTATGATGACGAGTCGGCAGATGGTACAACAGCCGATATCATACAAGGAATTACAGATATCCAACCAGGTGAATTTGTAATTGTGTTGGTAGCAGATAATACAGCTGGTGAAATTACTCAATTTACAGATGTTTGGGGACCCGTGGTAAATTTAAATGGTGTTGAAATTGGGTTTACAGATGGCGCCGGATTGGGTGCTGGCGGTGATGCTGTTAATATCTGGTTGGGAGATCCTACTGCAACAACCCCAATCGATACCGCTACATATCCAGATACTGCGGCAAACGACGGACAATCATATGATGTTTTGCTTAACGCCTTTAGCGAAGTGGGAAATACAAACAATGCGGTAGAAACAATAGCACTTGGTGGAGCTGCTGGTGATGTGCCGAACATTGCCTCTCCAGGAAATGTGCCTCCAATGTCTACTTTAGTTGTTACTGAAATTTTCTCGGGTCAAGAGGGAGCTGATCTAACTGAAGACTGGTTCGAAATTACAAATCAAGGTGCAGCTGCCTGGGTGTCTGGTGTAGATGGCGACCTAATCTACGACGATGATTCTGCAGATGGTACGACAGCAGATATCATACAGGGAATTTCTGAAATACAGCCAGGAGCATCAGTCATTGTGCTCATTACAGATAATACAGCCAATGAAGTAGATGAATTTACTACTATATGGAGCCCGGTTGTAGACCTTACCAATATACAAATTGGCTTTACCGACGGTTCAGGCCTGGGCGGAGGTGGCGATGCAGTAACCCTCTGGATGGGCGATCCAACTACCACTAGTCCGATTAGTTTAGAATCATATCCCGATACAGCAGCAAACGATGGTCAGAGTTACGATTCCGATTTGGGAGAATTTAGTGTTGTTGGAAATGCTAACAATGCTGTTCAGACGATTGCTTTGGGTGGCGATGCTAGCGACGTTCCAAATATAGGTTCACCAGGAAATGTGCCTGCTGCAGTAGCCCCTGAAGTTGAATTTGAATCTACGTTTATGTCTGTTTCAGAAAATGACGGAACACTTACCCTTTCAGTTACAATTTCAGAAGCACCTACAACAGTAGTTTCGGTAGATATTTCAGTAGTAGCTGGAGGTAGTGCAGTAGAAGGTACCGATTTTACCTTTGCGGCTACGCAAACGGTCACTTTTCCAGCCGGTAATTCAGCTGCTCAAGAACTCACCATCCCAATCATAAATAACACAGATGATGGCAGTGATTTGTTTTTTGTACTTCAGTTGGAAAATGAAAATGGTGTTACCATCGCTGCAAATGATACATTCTCAGCCTATATTTTAGACGACGACACCCTAGTTCCTAGCGCAAACACAGCTGCATTAGACATGAACTTTCTAACTAGCTTCACTGTAGATGCTACAGGTACTGCAGAAATTGTTGCATACGACCCTGAAAGTGAGCAGTTGTTTGTTACCAATGCAGACAAGGTTGAAGTCTTAGACTTTTCAGACCCTTCTAATATCACAAGTTTAGCAACGGTTGCTTTGCCACCTGGAACTGCAGGAGTACAGAGCATTGCAGTAAAAAATGGTATGGTTGCCGCAGCAGTGGCTGCAGATCCGGCTACGAGTAATGGCTTTGTATTGTTTAGTGATGCTTCTGGAGCCAATCAAAGTCTTGTTATTGTTGGTTCGTTACCTGATATGCTCACTTTCTCTCCCGATGGAAACTATTTATTGGTTGCCAATGAAGGCCAGCCGAGTGATGATTATACCATTGATCCAGAAGGCTCTATTTCCATAATTGATGTGAGTGGCGGATTGGAAGCTATTTCGCAAGCCAATGTGACAACCTTAGGTTTTAATGATTTCGACAGTCAACAAGCCGCACTTATTTCGGCGGGAGTTCGCATTTTTGGTCCAGGAGCTAGTGTTTCACAAGATTTAGAACCTGAATATATCACCGTTTCTGCAGATTCGCAGACGGCCTATGTTACCTTACAAGAAAATAATGCATATGCTATAGTTGATATTGCGAACTTAGAGATAACTGAGGTTATTCCATTCGGACTTAAAGATCACAGCCTTCCGCAGAATACCTTAGATACGAGTGATGAAACCGACTTTATTTTCGATGCTACTTGGCCAGTGAAAGGACTCTACATGCCAGATGCGATTAGTTTTTACGCTGTAAACGGTACCGATTATATTGTGACGGCGAACGAGGGTGATGCCAGAGAGTATTCGGCCTATGAAGAGGAGCGGAAATTAGGTGATAGCGATTATATTTTAGATGCTACTGTATTTCCGAATGCCGATATCTTAAAGCTTGATACCAACCTAGGTGATATAGCACTTACTAGTGCTTCTGGGGATACCGATGGCGATGGTGACTTTGACGAAATACATGTTTTTGGTGGACGATCATTTTCAATTTTTGAAGCCTCCACAGGAACCTTGGTGTATGATAGTGCTAACGATTTTGAAGTTATCACGGCAAACGACCCAAACTATGGTGACATTTTTAATGCTAGCAATTCAAATAATAGCTTTAAAAACCGAAGTGATAACAAAGGACCTGAGCCAGAAGGTGTACTGGTTCAAGAAATAAATGGTGAATTTTATGCTTTTATCTTGCTAGAGCGCATTGGCGGTGTTATGGTGTATAATGTAACAGATCCCGCAGCGCCAGTATTCCTACAATACCTGAACAGTCGAGACGCTATACCTGGTGGTACTGAAATGGGCGATTTGGGCCCAGAAGGACTTATTTACGTGCCAGCTGTCGATAGCCCTACGGAAACGGGACTTATCGTTGTTGCTAATGAAGTAAGTGGTACCTTAAGTATTTTCACCTTAGATAATGATGTATTGGGTGTGGATGACTTCGAATTTACCGGAATCAATAATTTTAGTATGTATCCTAATCCAACAAGCGGGACGGTATTCCTGAGCAAAATAGACGTATATACTGTGTATGATATGTCTGGTAGAGTGGTTCTTCCAGCGATGCATACAAAAACGCTGCAACTTCAGAATGTGTCAGCAGGTATATACTTAGTTTCTAATGAAGAAGGAGTAACCAAAAGACTCATCATCAAGTAGTACTCTTTTCTGAACTTATAAACGAAGGAAGCCATCTCTAGTAGGTGGCTTTTCTTTTTTAATGTATTTTTGGCTGCTCAAACAACCTCATATTTATGAATAAAGTTTTGGCTTGGATTTCAGCTGCTAGATTGCGTACACTTCCTCTTTCTATTTCAGGAATTTTAGTGGCAAGTGCAGCTGCTTATCAAGAGGGAGCGTTTACCGTTGCGATTATGGTTCTTGCCCTTTTAACAACTTTAGGATTTCAAGTGCTCTCTAATTTTGCAAACGATTATGGCGACGGGGTGAAAGGCACCGATAATGCAGATAGGGTAGGACCCGCTAGAGCCATGCAAAGCGGTTTGCTAACTGCCAAGGAGTTGAAATACGGTATGATTGTCACTACAATATTTACGCTCTTTTTAGCAAGTTTGCTCATTTTTGTTGCCTTCGGAAACGAGAACTTCATACTTTCTGTAGTGTTTTTTAACCTAGGGATAGCTGCCATCGTAGCGGCTATAACCTATACGGTAGGTAAACGAGCCTACGGATACCGCGCTATGGGCGACCTTTTTGTTTTTATTTTTTTCGGTCTCGTAGGAGTGGTAGGTTGCTACTATTTATATACCCAATCTTTTTCAAACTACATCGTCTTGCCCGCAATCACTATCGGACTCCTGAGTGCTGCTGTTTTAAATCTGAACAACATGCGCGACCGGCTGGCAGATGAACGGGTACAAAAAAATACGTTGGCCGTGGTGTTAGGCGAAAAACCCGTAAAATTATACCATGCGCTTCTCATTGTAATAGCATTTTTGTCTGCTGCTTTGTATTTCTATCTCACTTCCAAAACATGGCTGCTATGCATTCCATTGCTTGCTTTTGTGCCTTTATTCTTAAATGTTTGGATTGTTTTTAAAAATAAAGCCCCAGCACTCTTAGACCCAGAGTTAAAAAAGGTTGCATTGAGCACATTCTTGTTCTCGTTGCTATTACTTCTCACGGAGATTTTCTTTTGAAGAAATTAGCCTTAAATCATTTTTTCAAATCGTACTTCAAACTTTTGGAACTATTTTAACAGATTTGAAAAATTTGTCCCTTATTTTTAGAGAAAACGAAATCTATGAACATTACATTTTACGGACAAAACAGTCTTTCTATCGAAATTGGCGGTCAACATATTATTGTTGATCCTTTTATCACAGGAAATGACCTTTCAAAAGACAAGGTAGATATCATGTCGCTAAAAGCCGACTATATTCTATTAACCCATGCCCACCAAGATCATATTTTAGACGCAGAGGCTATTGCAAAAAACACAGGTGCTACTATCGTGAGCAACTATGAAATTGCAAATCATTATGAAGAAAAAGGCTTTGATGTACACCCCATGAACCACGGGGGTAGCTGGGATTTTGAGTTTGGAAAGGTAAAATATGTAAATGCCATACACACCAGCTCATTTCCTGATGGTAGTTACGGCGGACAGCCCGGCGGATTTGTAATTGAAGGCGAACAGAAAACCATTTACATCGCAGGAGATACAGCTTTAACTATGGATATGAAATTGATCCCGATGAGTGCTACATTAGACCTGGCAATCTTACCTATTGGCGATAACTTTACCATGGGGATAGACGATGCAATCATTGCGAGTAATTTTGTGGAATGCGATAAAATTTTGGGAGTACATTACGATACCTTCGGCTATATTGAAATAGACCACGACGAAGCCAAGCGGAAATTTTACGAAGCAGGAAAAGACCTGATGTTACTCGATATTGGCGAATCGATTTCGTTATAAATCGGTATTTAAAAGCACCTTTTCGGTTTCCAAATTTGTATTTTCGTGGTTCAAATGAAAGCATCATTCCAAAAGTATACGCTTCAATTTAAAAAACCAGCAGGCACTTCGCGTGGCACCTTGCAAACCAAAGAAACTTGGTTCTTAACTATTGTAGATGGTAACCGATGGGGTATAGGCGAATGCGGTATGTTTCGTGGTTTGAGCGCCGATGATGTTCCTGATTTTGAACAGAAACTGCAATGGACCTGCGAGCATATCTCGAGGGGTGAACAGGCGCTGTACGATGCGCTGTCTGCTTATCCAGCCATACAAATAGGTGTTGAGACTGCGTTTAAATCGTTAGCAGCATTAAATCCTTTTCAAATTTTTTCTTCTGAATTTTCACTCGGTAACCAAAGCATACCCATCAATGGTTTAGTTTGGATGGGCGATCGTGATTTTATGAAACAGCAGATTTCAGAAAAATTGAAAGCCGGTTTCAAATGTATCAAGATGAAGATTGGTGCAATCGATTTTGACAAAGAATTGGCGTTGCTGAAAATGATTCGTGAACTGTACTCGCCGTCTGAAATTGAACTACGCGTAGACGCAAACGGTGCGTTTTCGCCTTCCGAAGCATTAGAAAAACTGAAAATACTTTCCGATTTACAAATCCATTCCATAGAGCAACCCATAAAACAAGGGCAATGGCAAGAAATGGCTCGCCTCTGCGAGGAGAGTCCGCTACCCATTGCTTTAGACGAAGAGCTCATTGGGGTGACGCTTTCCGAAGAAAAAGAAGAACTTTTGCAAACCATTCAACCACAATACATCATTTTGAAACCAACGTTGGTAGGCGGATTCAGAAGTTGTGACGAATGGATTCGCTTGTCTGAATCGCAAGGAGCAGGTTGGTGGATTACCTCGGCCCTCGAAAGTAATATTGGCTTAAATGCGATTGCACAATACACAGCAAAACAGAAAAATAAATTGCCACAAGGGCTTGGAACGGGAAGTTTGTATACCAATAATATTCCCGCCCCCTTGCAGGTTATCGATGGAACCCTTCACTACAACAAAAAACGAAATTGGGATGTAAGCGTATTAACCAAAGTTTTGTAAATTCACCAACATCTCAAAACAACACACCGAGCTTACTAAAAATCCCCAATTACCATGTACATAAAACAAGCATTCAACTATTTACACGACTGGTGGCGCTATGCTGTAGGCGTGTTGCTCATCTTTATTGCCACCCAAATAGGTTCATTGCCGTTTGTGGGGGTAGCCTTTTTTAAGGTAATCAGTGAAGGTGGTTCTGTAGATCAATTGCAAGATGAGCAAAACCTGATGAACATTCTCGACTCAAACCTTACGTTATTTCTAATGTTGCTGGGTTTTGCTGTCGGACTCTTAGGTTTGTTTTTTGTAGTCAAGTATCTGCACAAGCAACCGTTCCGAACATTGACGACCTCACGTAAAAAAACCGATTGGGGGCGTTTTTGGTTTGGTTTTTTACTGATAGCGATAGTTACGATTGTATTGACCTTAATCGATTACACCACCAACCCTGACGATTATGTACTACAGTTTGAAATGGTCCCATTCCTGATTTTAGCTGTTATTTCTATAATCTTAATTCCGTTGCAAACCAGTTTTGAAGAATACCTGTTCAGGGGATATCTCATGCAAGGAATTGGCGTATTGGCAAAAAATAGATGGCTGCCACTCATCATTACGTCGGTTATTTTTGGAGGATTACACTTTTTTAATCCTGAGGTTGAAAAATTGGGTCCAGTAATTATGGTGTATTATATAGGAACAGGATTTTTGCTTGGTATTATGACATTGATGGACGAAGGTATGGAGCTGGCATTAGGTTTCCACGCTGGGAATAATTTGGTAGGAGCCTTGTTGGTTACGGCAGACTGGACCGTGTTTCAGACCAATTCGATATTTAAAGACATTTCTGAACCCACGGCAGGGTTTGATATATTAATTCCGGTACTGGTAATGTATCCTATATTCCTAGCCTTGATGGCTTGGCGTTATAAATGGACGGGTTGGGCAGAAAAGCTCTTCGGAAAGGTTACGCCACCACCAGAACCGTTAGAAACCATAGAAACTCCGTAGCGATCTTGACACCAACCTCACTCACATTACATCCTGCGTTTAAGTTGAACGGCCTCGATTTTTCTTCGGCAGAAGAAGTATTGAATTTTACCGACAACTTGCTGGAAGACGGCAATGAACAAGAAGTGAGTGTGGCCAAATTTATCGAGAAATGGCTTGACTTTACAGAAGAAATTTCAGTAAAAACGTCTGGATCTACCGGAAAACCAAAATCAATAAAGCTCACCAAACAACAAATGGTGCACAGTGCCAAAGCCACAGGAACCTATTTTAAAACTGGTAGTGGTACACAAGCACTGCTTTGTATTCCTGCCGATTATATTGCTGGGAAGATGATGGTAGTAAGAGCGATGGTCTTAGGTTGGGATTTGCACGTGGTGCAGCCTTCTAAAGATGCGCTTGTGGAATATGATAATGACTACGATTTTGTAGCTATGGTGCCATATCAGGTTTCACACTCGCTAGAAGCACTTCCGAAGGTAAAAAAGCTAATTATTGGAGGTGGCGCTGTTTCAAGGGCGCTCGAAGAACAATTGCAACAGCTGCCCACGGAGGCATTTGCTACCTACGGAATGACCGAAACCATAACACACATTGCCGTGCGCAGATTAAATGGTCCCGCTAGAAGCGACCAATACACGGCACTTCCCGATGTAAAGTTCACCCAAGACGATCGCGGTTGCTTGGTGATACACGCTCCTAATATTTCTGAAATGGCTGTGGTAACCAACGATTTGGTAACCTTGCATTCGCCCACATCGTTTTCTTGGTTGGGGAGACAAGATAATGTGATTAATAGCGGAGGGGTTAAAATATTTCCGGAAACCATTGAACGTGAGTTAGAAGCGCAATTACAGTTGCCATTCATTATTGCTTCTGAACCAGATGAAACACTAGGAGAGCGTGTGATTCTTATTTTTGAAGGAGATGGCGACAGCTTGCCTAATTTTAAAGAAGCTTTTCAGCAATTAGAAGCCTACCAACGCCCTAAAAAAGTATACCGTTTGTCTAAGTTTCCTTACACCGAAACCGGTAAGATAAAAAGGGGAGGGGTGCTGCAAGTGCTTCGGAACTATAAAAGGTAGCTTTTCCAATAAATACCCTTATTTTTGCAGCCAGATATGGCACGCATCTTAGCAATAGATTTTGGAACCAAACGAACGGGAATAGCCGTTACAGACGAGTTGCAGCTCATTGCATCGGGGCTTACCACGGTGGAAACACCAAAGTTGCTGAAATTCCTGAAAGATTATTTTTTGGCTGAAAACGTATCACTTGTGTTGGTAGGGCAACCTTTGCAGAAAGACGGTACACCTAGCGATGTTGAAGAAGAAATTCAAAAGTTTTTAGAGATTTTTGAAAAAAACTTCCAAGAAATGCCTGTGAAAAGAGTAGATGAACGATATACTAGTAAGATGGCCTTTCAAACAATGATCGATAGTGGTCTTTCAAAGAAAAAAAGACGAAACAAAGCACTGATTGATGAGATTAGTGCCACGATTATTTTACAGGAATATTTATATAATGACTAAGGAGTAATGACTATAGACCAAAGACCAAAGACCAAAGACTAAAGACTAAAGACTAAAAATTATAAATAAAATACTTACTAATGATTTTACCCATTGTTGCATACGGCGACCCTGTTTTAAGAAAAAAGGCAACCGTTATTAACGAGAACTATCCTAAACTAGATGCTCTTATCGAGAATATGTTCGATACGATGTACGGCGCAAGGGGTATTGGTTTAGCTGCTCCACAAATCGGCTTGGCCATTCGCGTATTTATCGTAGATGCGAGTCCGTTTGAAGATGATGAAGATCTCACCGAAGAGGAACAACAACTTTGTGCGAACTTTAAGAAAGTGTTTATCAATGCCAAGATCGTAGAAGAAGAAGGAGACGAATGGGCCTTTAATGAAGGTTGTTTGAGTATTCCGAATATTACGGAAGATGTTTTTAGACAGCCCACCATTACGATTGAATACCACGATGAAGACTTCAACAAGCATACTGAGACGTATGATGGAATTGTAGCGCGTATCATTCAGCATGAGTACGATCATATTGAAGGAATTTTGTTCACCGATAAACTTTCCGTATTAAAAAAGCGTTTGCTGAAAAGTAAGCTCACTAATATTTCAAAAGGAAAAATTGACGTATCGTACCGAATGAAATTTCCGAAAGCTAAAAAGAAACGTTAAGGTACTTGCAAGAAAGCACCAAAGCCTACATCTTTGCAGCCTTAATTTATTGAAACACACAAAAGCATAAACATAATAACCGCATATTTTTTATGAGTTTAGAGAAAATTCTTTCCATTTCAGGAAAACCAGGTCTATATCAATTGAAAACCCAAACCCGTAGCGGATTCGTAGCCGAATCGCTTCTAGATGGTCGTAAAATTAGCGTTGGCGCTAGAGACAATGTTAGTTTGTTGAGCGAAATAGCAATCTATACTTTGACCGAAGAGGTTCCTTTGCGTGAAATTTTCAGTAAAATTGCTGAAAAAGAAAACGGGGGTCCTACCATAAACCACAAAGTACCAAAGGTAGAGCTAGAAGAATTTTTCTTTGAAGTGCTGCCAGATTACGATGAAGACCGTGTATACCCAAGCGATATCAAAAAGGTGGTGCAATGGTATAACCTACTGCAGAAAAACGGAATCACAGATTTCTCTGAAAGCAACGACACGTCTGAAGAAGAATAAGGAACGTGGATAACGCGCTGATAACTTAAATTCATTTGTTGCCCCGGTAGCAGATGAATTTTTATTTTTACGGTATATGAATTCTAGAGAAAAGCAATTAGCCGCATACGACCGTTTACTCACAATCATGGATGAGTTGCGGGAACAATGCCCATGGGACAAAAAACAGACCATGCAGACGTTGCGACACCTCACTATTGAAGAAACCTACGAACTGGGCGACGCTATTCTTGAGAACGACCTTACCGAAGTTAAAAAAGAATTAGGAGATTTGTTATTGCACATTGTTTTCTACGCTAAAATAGGAAGTGAAACCAACCATTTTGACATGGCCGATGTAGCCAACGAGATTTGCGACAAACTGATTTCGCGCCATCCACATATTTACGGCGATGTTAAGGTGGCAGACGAAGAAGAAGTAAAGCAAAACTGGGAAAACTTAAAGCTAAAAGAAGGCAAAACGAGCGTATTAGAAGGCGTTCCAAAATCGTTACCCGCATTGGTAAAAGCGAATCGAATACAAGATAAAGTAGCTGGTGTAGGATTCGATTGGGAAGAACCACAACAGGTTTTTGAAAAACTGCAAGAAGAGTTAGAAGAACTGCAACACGAAGTAAATGCTGATAATACCGAGAAAATAGAACAAGAATTTGGTGACGTTTTGTTTTCGATGATCAATTATGCACGGTTTCTAAAGGTAGACCCTGAAAATGCGTTAGAACGCACTAACAAGAAATTTATAAAACGCTTTCAGTATTTAGAGGCAAAGGCAAAACAACAGGGCAAAGCTCTAAAAGATATGACCCTTGCTGAAATGGACGTGTATTGGAACGAAGCCAAACAAATGTAATTTAGGTTGCTGGCCTCGAACAAACGAAGTTTGGGCGGGATGGTTTTCGGTTGTCAGTTTTCGATTGTCAGTTGATGATTGAAGAAACAACCTGACACAGATTGAGTGTTTATTTTTAATTCTATTTTGAATTCTTTCACTGCTCACAAAAGAATAATAAGCCGCCCATCTACTGAAACATCTGCAAACCCAACCTCATTTGCTACCCACTTTAAATTCTGTTCATTATAGAAAATCACATGGGTACGGTCGTTTTTGTAATACCATTTTCTAAATTGTTCTACAGAATCATTCCAAAGATCGGTCATACAGAAAATCATTCCGTTTGGTTTCAATAACCGTTTTAAAAGCTGGAATTCTTGTAAAGGATGGTGAAAATGTTCGATGACTTCGCAGCAGATAATATAGTCGTATTGCCCATTTAATACCTCCTTGTTTGGATAAAAAAAGGGGTCGTATAATGTTAATGAATACCCTTGTTCAGAAAGTAACTTCGCGGCTACGGGCCCAGTACCAGCACCAAAATCGAGTCCAGAGGTTTTAGAATCGAAATTAGCCTGAACAGCTTCAACGATAGGTGAAACAAAACGTTGGTATCCTAGATTATCGACATCGTTTTTATGGGTAAGATAACGTGCCTTTTCAGCAGCGGCATCCACCCAAGTGGTAGGTTCTCTAAAAATAGAGGTACATTTTCGGCATTCTAGGAAGTGGTGATTGATATCGCGGTAATAATCGATAGTTTCTTCACATCCACAAAGAATACACGGTGTCATTACGAATCGCTTCTGGCAGATTTGATCTTCTTCAACTTTTTCTTCCAGATTTCGAGTTGTTCTTTATGTCGTGCAATATTTTTATGTACTTCAGCTACCATCGGGTTGTCATCAGGTACATGTTGAAAGAACCCAAGATTGTTCTCCAATTGGTTGATTTCAGCTTTTACTTCCCCAATTTTTTTGGAGATAAAGAAATGTTCATTCTGTAGTTTGCGCTCATCGTCCTGAGAAACCATAGAACTTACTTTATTCTCATACTTAATCAGTTCAGCTTCGCTTTTGCCCAGGTCTAATTTCTTGAAATGACCGTCAAGCACCTTATTGAAATCTTGCTCGATGCCCTTTTTCTTATAAGGAACCCTACCAATTGCCTTCCACTCTTTTATCACTTCTTTTATAGATGCTAGATCGGCTTTGTGATCTCCAGAAAGTTCTAATTTTTTAATACCAGCAAGCAATTCCTCCTTCTTGACTAGGTTTTCTTGCTCTTCTTGGCTGGCTTCGTTTTTCTTGGCATGAATACGGTCGAAGTAATGGTTACAGGCCGCTTTAAACTGCTTCCAGACCTTATCACTGTCTTTTCTAGGTACATGGCCAATGGTTTTCCAATCTTGTTGAATCTTCTTCATCAACGGTGTGACCGCATCAAAATCGTCACTGTCTTTGTTCTCTTCGGCGATTTTTATCAGTTCCCGCTTCTTTTCTAGATTTGCGTATTGTTCTTTTTTCTGATTTTTATAAAAATCATTTTTAGCTTTATTGAAATTGCGTGTCGCTTCCTTAAAAGCGTTCCAGATTTCTTTATTTTTCGCTTTTGGAACCTTGCCCGTAGCAAAGTAGGCGTCGCGCAACTCTTGCACTTTTTTCATGCTATGCTGCCACGACGAATGGTTTGGTTTTGTTTTTTCTTGTTGTGCCTTAATCTGCGCAACCAATTCTTTTTTAGCTTCGTAGTTGGCCTCATACGTCGCTTCAAGGGCATTTAATGCTTCTTGTCGCTTGTCGTGTATCACCTTGGTTGCCTCACTAAATTTGTCCCAAACATCTTCCCGGTACTCTTTGGCAACCGGACCTATTTCTTCTTTCCACATTTTATGCAGCATCTGTAATTCACGGAATGCTTTGTGCACATCTGTTTCTTGTTGTAGTTCTTCGGCACGGACTATAAGTTTTAATTTGGCATCTAAGTTGTGCTTAAAATCTAAGTCTCTAAACTCACGGTTTAAATGTAAGAAATCGTAAAAATTCTCTACGTGGTGATGGTAGGTATTCCAGGTAAGGTTGTACTTGTCTCTTGGTATGGGACCCGCAGTATGCCAACGATCCTGAATATCTTTAAAATGCTTGTAGGTGGTGTTAATGCTCTCTTCGTTGCTCAACAGTCCTTTTAACTCTTCAATAAGTTCTTCTCGTTTGGCAAGGTTTGCCTGAAGGTCTTTCTTTAAATTTTTATAATAATTGTTCCGCTTTTCCTTATAATCGAAGAAAAGCGAATTAAATTCTTTTTTTAGCGGAGTCGAGTAGTGGAAGTCGATAATATTTCCACCTTCGGCTAAAAATTCTTCTTTCTTTTCTTCTAGTTCTTCAGCAAATTTAGCGTTGAACTCGGTTTTTATTTCTTCTGCCTCCTTCTTAATTTCTTGAATGGGCTTGCTCTTAATCAAGGAGCCCAAGGCAGCAATGAGTTCTTTTTTACTCATCGCATGGTAATCTGGCCCGTCTTCTTCGGCTTCCTCTTTTTCCTCATCATCGCTAGAACTCACTTCTTCTTCATCTTCGGTATCGTCGTCTAAATCGATATCTTCCTTTTTACTCTCTTCTTTTTCACTTTTTTCTTTGGAAATGTTAGATGTTTCGCTAGCTTCTGCTGCTTCGGAAGGAGTCTCAGACGTTTCGGTGGTTTCATCTGACGATTTTTTCGAGGGCGCTTGTGCGGCGGTGTCTACCATTGCATTTTCAACCAAACTTTCAGAATCTTCAGTGGTTTCAGTTTCCTTCGCTTCTGTAGTTTCTTCGGTTTCAGGGTTTTGCTGTGTTTCTTCCACAAGTGCCTTCTCAAGGGCATCTTTTCCTGTTTCTTCGTTTTCTTTTGGAGATGAGTTTTCGTCAGACATGTTTTTCAATGTTAGGGTTCAATATTTTGGGAGTGTCAAGATACTAACAACTAAACAAACGACAAAGCAGAAGGCTTTATTTTGAAAGGGAGCACTCGGGCTAGCTATTCCAGATAGACCACGATTTTTTGGCTTGGTGTTCTAACATCTTTAAGCCATTGCTCACACGTGCTCCTTTGGCTGTCCCTCGTTTCATGAATTCGGTTTCTCTCGGATTGTAAATTAGATCAAACAACACGTGTTGCTCGGTAAGAAAATTATAAGGAATATTGGGCGCTTCATGAACATTTGGAGACGTACCCAATGGCGTGCAATTGATGATTAAGAAATGTTCTTTTATCAGTTCTCGGGTGAGTTCACCATAAGTAACACTATTTTCAGAAGGTGTTCTGGAAACTTGTAGGTAGTTAAACCCCATGGCGTCTAACACATATTTAATGGCTTTAGACGCTCCGCCAGACCCTAAGATTAATGCTGTTTTTTTATGTATCGGTAAAAAATTTTCTAATGCTCGTGCAAAACCGTAGTGATCTGTGTTATAACCAATAAGTTTTCCGTCTTTTCGAAATTTTATGGTATTTACGGCACCTATCTTTTTCGACTCTTTGTCTAATCGGAACAGATGTGGAATGACTGCTTCTTTATAAGGAATCGTGACGTTTAGACCTTGAAGGTCTTTGTGGTCTGCAATAATAGTTTCAAATTGTTCGATACAAGGTACATCAAAGTTGAGGTACGTATGGGGAAGTCCTTCTTTCTCGAATTTGATATTGAAAAATGTTTGGGAAAACGAATACGATATATCCTTTCCCAGCAATCCGAATTTGGCCATTATTTTGATGGTTGTTTCTTTTTTTGATAAACATCTAGGCTCAAAACGATGCCAATCCCTACAAAGATAAACAGAATCGCGAAGAATGTCTCGAAAGAAAATTCTGAGGGCCAATATCTGTCATACCCATTTATAATGGCTTCACCATTTGCATCTATTGCAATATTTCCGAAGTTATCATAAGCGTACACCGTGTATTTCCAAGGCCATACCACGCCCAAGGAACCAGCAATAAACCCAATGATTACCGCATACGTTGCTTTTCTAAAATGTTTCAAGACATAGGCCAAACCATGGGAGAGCGATACCAAACCTGTGATGGAACCAAGGGTGAAAAACGCTAATATTTTCAGCATTTGCAACCTTTCAGTATTCGAGACAAAGCTTGCGTCACCGCGAATAAGTTCAGAAAAGGTATCAAATAGCGCATTTACCGAGTCTACGAGCAGTAACACGTAATTTCCCAAAAGGATGAGTATAAATGATCCGGAGAGCCCCGGAAGTGTCATCCCAGAAACGCTGATTATTCCGCAGAAAAAAACAAAAATGAGATTGCTATTTTCCTTGGCCGGTTCTAAAAAACTGATGCTTACTCCGGCAATGATTCCGCAGAGCAAATACGCGAGATATTTTCGGTTCCATTCACCAAAATCTTTCGCGATATAATAAATAGAGCCTATGATCATGCCGAAAAAAGCACTCCATACAAACAACTCGTACCGAACAATTAAAAAGTCTAACAATTTTGATACACTAAAATAACTGATTACCATTCCCAGTAACAGCAACCCCAGAAACCGACCGTTGATATACTGTACAAAACTTCTGAAACGACCATTCAGCAAAAGTGCAAATGCTTTTCGGTTTACTTTTTGAAGCGAATAAATAAACTCTTCGTAGAATCCACCAACAAACGCTACAACACCACCAGAAACCCCAGGTACCTTATTGGCAGCACCCATAAAGAGCCCCTTTAGTACCAACCATATTTTATCAGAAAAGGTTCTGGTGTTCTGCATCTACACATCTTTTTTAGATGCAGCAAAGCGCTCCATAAGAAAAATAGTTAAAAACCCGATGACCATAAAGACCAATGCTAGTACGATTTGTGAATTACCCTCAAAACTATTGGGCAGGATGCTTCTTTCCAAGAATGGAACTTCGTTGCCATCGTGATTAATTCGATATTCCAGTACTTCTTTCCAAGGCCAAATTTTGTTCAAAGCACCTATCATAAAGCCTGTCAGCACTGCCAATGTGATATTTTTAAAGTTTTTAAACATATAATTAAGTGCCCTCGAAAATACTTTGAGTCCTACAATAGCACCAATGGCAAAAATAAGCAACCTTCCAATAGCCGAGAGCAAGAGTTCGGAATCCATTCTGGTAATTCCGTCACTAAAATCTGATAGAATTCCGATAACCATTTCATAGGCCCCCAAGAGTAGCAAGATAAATGCTCCACTTATTCCTGGTAAAATCATGGCGATTATGGCTATAAAACCTGCTAATAACAAAAACCACGAGCTGTCTGGAGAACCAATGGGTTTCGCCAATGTTATGAAGTACGCAAAAGCTGCGGCAATTAGCAAACCAATCACCACTTTTACATTCCAATTAGTGATTTGCTTCCCCACATAAAGAATACTTGCGATTACTAGTCCGAAGAAAAATGACCAGACCAAAATTGGGTGTTCTTCCAAAAGCCATTTGATGACTTTTGAAAGTGAAAGAAGGCTGATAAATACGCCACTGAATAAAGCGACTAAAAAGTTAATGTTATATGTTGCCCATGCAGTCTTAAGTCCTTCCTTTTTCCAAATCTTGAAAAAACCGAGATCCAGTTTATGAATGGTTTCAATAAGTTCTTCGTAAATACCTGCGATAAAAGCGATGGTGCCTCCAGACACACCGGGCACTACATCTGCAGCTCCCATGGCAAGGCCTTTGGCGGTTATGGTAAGGTATTGGAGAAACGATCTTGAGGGCATAAGCGTATGGTTAGAATTCCCTCAAAAATACGGAAATTAGACCGACGGTTTTTTATGTTTTTCAATTATTTGGCGCACTCGGGTCCTAGCATAGACTTTCGGAAACAATTCTTCCAAGATCATCAGGAAATCGGTATCTGCGCGTAAGGCATTTTTTAAGTGGAATTCAGCTTTTTGACTTTCTTTCAGTACATAAAATAATCCGGCCAGTCGAAATTCAATCTCGACGTTTTCAGGGTAGAATTCTGTAGCTTGGAACAAGTTGCTTACTGCCGCCTGATATTCACCTAGCTTAATCAACAGGTCGGTTCTAGACAACCATGTTTCAAGCTCGTAGTTGCCTAATTCGAGTGTTCTTCTGTAACCGTGCTCTGCTTCTTCAAAACGCATCAAACGCATATTGATTCGTGCGTAGCGCTTCCAATAAAGTACATTTTCACCATCTATATTGATGGCTTTCTCGATAAAGTACAACGCTTTTTCATACGATTGTTGCTTTAAATAAAAATCGGTAATGGCAATCCACCCCTTGTCTAACAGCCCGTCTTCTTCTACACATTTGTTGAAAAACTGCAACGCAAGATCACCATTGCCCAGACGCTCATGACATTTCCCGATTCGCAGGAGAGCAAACGACGTAGGGTCGTCAAGCCCTAGGGTAATTGTGTAGCTGTCTATCGCTTCGTTGTAGCGTTTAAGACGCTCTAAGGTTTTCCCTTTTTCCAGGTAGGCACCAATAAATCGATCGTCGCTTATGATGGCAAAATCGAATGCTGCCAACGCTTTTTTGTATTCTTTTAAAATATAGTATTGCTTGCCCACTTGGTGCCATGCTACTTCGCAATACGGATTCTTATTTAGAAAATCGTTCAGATAATCGATGGCGGCTTCGTGTTCATCTAGATACTCAAAACAATAAATTATGTTGTACAGGGCAGAGTAATCTTGTTCGTCCTGTTCTAAACAACGCATAAACGACAATTTAGCGTTGTCAAAATCTTCTAGGAATAGATACTCCATACCTATTAATGAAAGCACATCGCTTTCGTCACTGGTAATTTCTAGCGCTTGTTGTAATAATCTGATGGCGTTTTTATGATCGTCACGGCGAGAGAAAATATTCGCCTTTTGTATGTAAATCTCTTCATTGCTCTGTTCTAGCAAATACAAATCGTCTAAAAGTGCTTCGGCAGTATCCAATTCATTTTCAAAAATGAACATTTCAATCTGGAACAATTTAAGGTTTGTAGAAGTGGGGTGTTGCTCTAGCCCAAGCTTTGTAGCTTTCTTGGCAAGGGCAACTTTACCGTTTTCAAGATAATGCTGAATAATCTCTTCAAACTCTTCAGAATCGAAGAAATATACGTCGTTCGTTTTCAACATAGATTCGAAACGCGATAGTGGAAAATTGTTATACTCGTTAGGATTAGAGGGCATAGACTACGGTTTAACGATTACTACTTTTTTAAAGATAGTAATGTCATAAGGTTTTCAATAGTTATGCCGTGATTGTTGTTAACAGGCTTATTAACAGATTTTTTAGAAATTAAAGTATTGATATTCAAAGGGTTGTATGTAAAATTATTTTTTCTGAATGGTATCGAGTACATCGGTAATTATGGCGCACCCTTCCTCAATTTCGTCATCGCTTATCGTTAGCGGTGGTGTGATGCGTATAGCTCGGGGTTCAAAAAGAAGCCAAAACAAGATTAAATTTCGGTCTTTACACTTCATGATTACTTCTGAAGCCAGCTCTGACGTGCATACCAGCGCAGCAAGCATTAATCCGCTGCCTCTAATTTCTGAAATTAACGGATGTTGCAGCTTTGCTCTGATGAGTTTCTCCTTGTGTTTTACTTGTGCCATGATGTCACCTTCTGTGATTTCCTGTAAGGTGGCCAAGGCAGCAGATGCAATTACGGCGTTTCCGCCAAAAGTGGTGATGTGTCCTAATTTTGGGTTGTTAGAAAGTAGTTCCATGTGTTTTCTGGAAGCGGTAAAGGCACCAATTGGGAGTCCACCACCCATCCCTTTGCCCATTACCAAAATATCAGGAACCACATCAAATTGTTCAAAACCGAAAAGCGTTCCCGTACGTCCGAAGCCAGGTTGGATTTCATCTAGAATTAGTAAAGCCCCTATTTCTTCACAACGTTTTTTAACCTTTGTAAGGTAATTGTTCTCTGGCAGGATAAACCCAGCTCCACCTTGAATGGTTTCTAAAATGACCGCTGCGGTTTTTTTGGTAATTTCTTCAAGACAGGTTTCACAATTAAATTGAATGGGGAGACAGTCGGGAACCAATGGACCAAAAGGTGTTTTACGTTCTTCAAACCCCATGACGCTTAACGCTCCGAAAGTGTTTCCGTGATAGGCATTATGGGCGTAGCGTATTTCAGAACGACCGGTAACTCGGCGTGCGAGCTTCATGGCACCATCGATGGCCTCGGCACCGCTATTTACCAAATAGGTAGTTTCTAAAGGTTTGGGTAGGTGTTGGGCCAACAATTTGGTAAGCTGTACTGCGGGTGCTTGCACATATTCGCCATATACCATGACATGTTGGTATTTTTCCATCTGAGCTTTTACAGCGTTTACGATTCGAGGGTGGCAATGCCCTAAACTACACGCAGAGACGCCAGCTACAAAATCGAGATGCTTCCCGCCTTGGGTATCATAAATATAACTACCCTTGGCATGCGAAACCTCCATCGCTAAAGGATGCGGAGTGGTTTGCGCTTGGTATGTGTAGAAATCATCTTTCATTTTCTTATTCAAACTGAAACGGTAATAGATTTAAAGAATTAAGAGGGTATAAAGAGCTATTGGTTTTCTCCGTCATCATCTTCTATTACTTCGTCCTCGTTGGTTTTCATCTTCGGATCATCTTCTCTATTTTGAAGATCTTTGGGTTTCAATTTTGAACTTTCGGGTAGTTCGATATCTTCTAACGGACGGTCGTCAAAAAATTCTCCTTCATCTTCGGGTAGGGGAATCCCTTTTATCTTAGGAAGCACCGGCCGCGGTTTACCTTTAAACAAATCGTTTACAGTTTTTAGGCGTTCATCGCCCCGCCAAATAAATCCCTTTAAGATGCGCGCGTTAGGCGGAAGTTCAGATTCGGGGTATAGTTTTCCTTTCGCTTTCTTAAAGAATTTGATTCCGGTGATAGCTTGCTCTTTGAGGTACAGGTCTATATAGCTGCAAACTGTATTATTGATACCGATCAATTCTTGTTCATCGTTGCGTGAGAAATACATTACTTCTGCATTCTTCTTGATGGAAACCGTATCGAGTTCATTATTGGTAAAAAGACCAATCAGTCGTTCTCCCTTTACTTGGTTATAGCCAATACTGTCTTTCTGTACCAAAAATGCGTTGTTAAATACTTTTAAGGTGTCAAGCTTATCGGTTGCCTTGTCTGAAAGCAGGTGTATGGTATCACCGGTCATTTGGTTTTCACCACTCCATAATATGGGTTCGCGTAGCAGTTTCGTGATACCTAATTTTTCCGAAGAAAAAATGGAATCACATTTACCACTGGTGGGCTGTTCTCCAGGCGCTCCGTATTTAAACATTCGCGCTCGGTAATACCCTTTAAGGATTCTATTTTCAGGTTTTCCGGTAATCCGAAGGGTGTCAGCATGCACATATACAGAATCCTGGTCGCGAAGTGTCACGGCAACCGCGCGTTTGGTAATGAATACAGAGTCTTTCTCACGGAAGACTTCCGCATAATGCCCACGCACCACACTTTTGTTTAGCGTATCTAAGACTTTAATATTATTGGTGGCAGATGCAAAACTGGTATTTCGATCAAAATAAATGCTGTCGCCATACAAAATCCTGTTTTCGTAATCGATACGAGAATTTTTTACAAAATACCCAGTATCACCACGGGTATCGTAATATCCACGTTCACAGTACACCGTACTTGTTTCGCCCACGATGGTCGATTCACCGTACAGATAGGCACCTCCGGTTTCTGAATAGAAATCTAATTGTTCACTATTCACCGTATATTTTGGGTTCACGATTTTCACATCGCTTAAAAACTGGTATTTTTTGGTTTCAGCGAAATAACGCCCAATCCTACTAGTAAGCGTACTTGACGTGTCCACAACTTTCCCGCCACTTCTGTAGTAAGCCTGTTGTTTTATACGATCAAAATAAAGGGTGTCTGTGGTTAAGGTTGTTGCGGGCTCTTTTAGGATTACGTTTCCGCTCGCAAACGCAAATGAAGTATTGCCATTGTATTCGGCATAGGTACTATTCATGGTCATTGTATCACCTTGTGTCATGCGCACACTGCCATAAGCCTTCACAAAGTTATCCTTACGATACACGTAGGCCTGATCGCACCACATTTCTACTCCTTCGTGAATAATGTAAACCTGTCCGTTTTCATCCTTCGTATAGATGACCGCATCTGGTAGTTCGGGCTTTATTTCTATATATCCAGACTTTATATCAACTTTTTGTTTTTCAGAATTGGGTTGGGCGAAGATAGAGGTACATGAAAAAAGAATGATACAATAAACAAAGGTTTCGACTGCGCTCAACCTGACATTCGAAACCTTTAAAATTTTATTTATTGTTTTCATCGTGCGATTTAAATTGATGACATCAATAATGATACCCCGAATTTATCTATGGATAGTCTGCGTTCTATCGGGACCTACAGAAACAATTTTTATAGGCACTTCCAGTTCTTCTTCCAAGAAAGCGATGTAATCATTCAATTCTTTTGGAAATTGTGAAGCATCGGTCATTTTAGTAAGATCTTCTTTCCAACCTTTCATTTCGGTATAGACCGGCGTTACGTTTTCGGCTTCAATATTATATGGAAGGTGCTCAATGGTTTCACCTTTGTATTGGTATGCCGTGCAAACTTTCAATTTATCGAATCCACTAAGAACGTCGCCTTTCATCATCATTAATTGTGTTGCTCCGTTAATTCGAACAGCGTATTTCAATGCTACTAAATCGAGCCATCCACAACGTCTGGGTCTGCCAGTGGTAGCTCCAAATTCGTTGCCTACTTTTCCCATTGTTTCTCCGTAGTTGTCGAACAATTCAGTAGGGAAGGGGCCACTGCCCACGCGGGTGGTATATGCTTTAAAAATCCCGAATACTTCACCAATCTGTGTAGGTGCTACGCCCAAACCTGTACAAGCTCCAGCTGCCGTGGTATTTGATGAGGTTACATACGGATAGGTTCCAAAATCGATATCCAGCAACGACCCTTGGGCACCTTCGGCCAAGATGGTGTTACCGTTTTTCTGTGCTTGGTAGAGGTATTCTTCGCTATCGATAAAGGTAAGTTCTTTCAGTACTTCAACCGCTTCAAAGAAATCTCGTTCCAATTCTGCTAAGTCATAGTCCATTTGTACATTGTAGAAATCGATCATCGACTCGTGCTTATCGGCTAGCGCACGATATTTCTCTTGCCAATTGTCAAGTTCAAGGTCGCCCACACGAATTCCGTTACGGCCGGTTTTGTCCATGTACGTCGGACCAATCCCTTTTAGCGTAGAACCAATTTTGGCCTTTCCCTTAGCCGTTTCACTCGCAGCGTCTAACAGTCGGTGCGTTGGCAGAATTAGGTGTGCCTTTCTTGAAATGATTAGTTTTTTCTTGAAATCTAAGTCAAACTTTTTCAAGTTGTCCAATTCTTTTTTGAAGATTACCGGATCTATAACGACACCATTCCCTACAATATTAATTGCATTTTCGTGGAAAATCCCACTCGGAATGGTATGCAGTACATGTTTTATACCGTCAAACTCAAGGGTATGTCCTGCATTGGGACCGCCCTGAAAGCGTGCGATGATGTTATAATTAGAGGTAAGTACATCGACGATTTTTCCTTTTCCTTCGTCGCCCCATTGTAATCCAAGTAGTAAGTCTACTGCCATAGTTTTAGTTGTTGGTCGTTTTCCGATTTCCGTAGAAATAAAGCGAGTGTTTTGTAATTTCAATATCAAACACTTCTTCGATTGTTTTTTTGATGGTCTGTATGCGCGGATCGCAGAATTCTATCACTTCGCCATTGCTCAGAATGACATGGTCGTGTTGTTTATCGAAATAAGACTTTTCATAATGCGCCTGATTCTGCCCAAATTGATGCTTGCGAACCAAGTTACATTCTAGTAATAATTCGATGGTATTGTACAAGGTGGCACGACTCACACGATAATTCTTGTTTTTCATATTGATGTACAAAGACTCAATATCGAAATGATCTTTATGGTCGTAAATTTCTTGAAGTATTGCGAAACGTTCAGGGGTTTTGCGGTGCCCTTTTTCTTCCAAAAATGCCGTAAACACATTCTTGACAATCGCTTGGTTATTTTTTTCTGTAGATGCGCTCATACCAATGCACAAAGGTAGCTATTTATCCTCTGGTAACTTTGTCTATCCCGTTTATTTTTTTCAGGTTTTGAACCAAGTTATCAAGAATGGATTTGTTTTTTACGACTACTACAATTTCACCGTTAAAAATGCCATCGTCAGAATCGAAGTACACTTTTTTCATGTCTATATGCAGATTATTACTCACAACCTTGGTTACTTCATTTACCAAGCCAACAGCATCGATACCTGAAATTTTCAACTGTGCCTTAAACTCACTTTGTGTAGAGTCTATCCACTTGGCATTCATGATTCGGTAACTATAATTACTCTGTAATTGCAACGCGTTCGGGCAATTTTGCTTGTGTACTTTAATGCCTTCGTTTACTGTTACAAAACCAAAAACATCATCGCCAGGAATCGGGTTGCAGCAATTCGCCATAACATAATCTAAATGCTGCTCATCTTTGCCGAACACCAATTGGTCATATTTTACCGAAATTTCGTCTTTATCGACATCGGTAGGTTTGTCTGGTTTTCTAATTTTATTTTTGAAGAAACTCACCAAGGCATTACTTCGTGATGCAGCAAATTCTTTCAATTGTTGATTTTCAATAATACCTGCGCCTACACGATAAAACAGGTCTAAACTCGTTTTTACCTTAAAATAATTCACCATTTGGTTAACGGTGCGTTCATCTAAAGTTATTTTTAACGACTTTAATTTGCGGGCTAGGATTTCTTTTCCTTCGGAAGCGATTGCTTTCTGTTCGTCTTTTAGAGACGATTTAATTTTGCTGCGCGCTTTTCCGGTGCTGGCATAATCTAACCAGTTTGCCGAAGGTTTTGCTTTTTCTGAAGTGATGATTTCTACTTGATCACCACTTTTTAGCTCATGGCTTAACGGTGTTAATTTTCCGTTTACGCGCGTTCCCCGCGTGTGTAAGCCCACTTCGGTATGGATATGAAAGGCAAAATCGAGGGCGGTAGCTCCTTTGGGAAGGGAGTAGAGGTCTCCTTTCGGACTAAAAACAAAAATCTCTTTGGCGTAGAGGTTCAATTTAAATTCTTCTACAAAGTCGATAGCGCTAATCTCACTATTCTCTAGGGTTTCTTGTAATTTATTGAGCCAGTCTTCGAGTCCGTCGTCTTTTTCTTTATTCTTGTATTTGTAATGCGCCGCGAAGCCTTTTTCAGCAATTTCATTCATGCGTTCGCTACGTATTTGTACTTCAACCCATTTTCCTTTAGGTCCCATTACGGTAATGTGCAATGCCTCGTAACCTGTAGATTTGGGCGAAGAAATCCAATCGCGCAAACGGGTAGGATTAGGTCTAAAATGATCGGTTACAATCGAATAAATTTTCCAAGCGATAAATTTTTCAGCCTCTCCAGTTTCACTGCTATAAATAATACGAACCGCAAACTTATCGTACACTTCATCAAAACTGACGTTTTGTGCAATCATCTTGCGCCGTATTGAGAAAATTGACTTGGGACGCCCTTTTATTTCGTATTGTAAACCTTCTGCGTCGAGCGAATTTTTGATGGTATTCGTAAAATCTTCGATATAAGCGTCTTGCTCTTCTTTACTCTCTTTTATCCTGCTCAGAATATCCTGATACACATTGGGTTCTGTATATTTTAAACCAAGATCTTCTAATTGTGTTTTGATATTGTAGAGACCAATCCTGTGTGCGAGCGGTGCGTAGATGTATAATGTTTCCGAAGCAATTTTTACCTGCTTATGCTCAGGCATGCTATCCATAGTCTGCATATTGTGCAAACGGTCGGCTATTTTAATTATAATCACCCTGATGTCTTCATTAAGGGTGAGCAGCATCTTTCTGAAATTTTCAGCTTGCAACGATACGTCTCCATCATAGGGCATATTCGAGATTTTGGTTAGCCCATCTACGATGCGTGCTACGGTTTCCCCAAAAAGTTGCTCCAAATCTGCCAAGGTGTAGTCGGTATCTTCTACCACATCATGAAGTAGTGCAGCGGCGATAGAAGTGGCATCAAGACCAATTTCCGAAGCTACAATTTTGGCAACAGCAATCGGGTGGAACACATAGGCCTCGCCACTCTTTCTGCGCTGGTCTTTATGTGCGTCTACAGCTACGTCGAAAGCAGAGCGAATCAGCTTCTTATCGGCTGCCGAAAGGGTTCGGTAACTGATTTTTAAAAGCTGCTTGTACTGTTTTGTAAGCTCTTTTTTTTCTTCTGTTAAGACATCGTCAGACATAGTTTAAAAGTACAATTTAGGTGGGATATGAACAATTTTTTAGGTTTTATCTTTTTCAGAAATTAAAAAAAGTGTTCACATACTAATCTTAGCGTGATTGATGATCGATTGAAGGCTACGTTTAAGTTGACTCCTTTGTATGGTTTACCTTTTCAACTTCATGACGTTCTTTGCTTAGATAGTTTCCACTTTCTAACGAACTGATATAACTTATCAGCTCTTCGCGTAATTGGCAATGCAATTTCCAAGCTGTTGTTGCATCTTTTGCGCTGCAAAGCGCCCTTAGTTTAATCGATTTTTCTGTAACGTCTGTGACTTCCAGTACTGGTGGGCTGTCCTCATCCCAATCTTCTGATGCTTTGAGCAAGTCTTCAAACTTTTTGCGCACTTTTTCAACATCCAAATGATAGTCTGCATAGAGAACAATCGGTCGTATCTGGTGGCTGCTGGTCATCGACCAATTTTCGAAGATATTGCTGATCACAAATTTTAAAGGCACAATCAGACGACGTTGGTCCCAAGTACGAACTACCAAATATGTAAAGCCAATTTCTTCTACATTTCCCCAATCGTCATCAATAATCACTGTGTCTCCCACTTTCACGGGTCGGGTGATCGCAATTTGTAGTCCCGCAAAAATATTGCCCAATGTATTTTGGGCTGCGATACCCAGAATTACCGTGGCTACTCCTGCCGAAGCCAAGATGGAAATTCCTACTTTTTCAAGCGCGCGGAATTGTGAAATGATAAAATATCCTCCTACAATAACAATCAGGAAGGTCACGATGCGTCGTCCTACTGAAATGTAAGTTAACAGTTTTCGAGCTTCTTCATTTTCTTCTTCGGAAACATCGCCTACCTTATTTTCGGCGATATACGTCATGGTGTAGTCTACAATTCGTGTTACGAACCAGGTAATTGAAACAACAATCAGTATGATTAGTGAGGTATAGACAAAATTTGCGAATCCGCCAGAGAGTGAGATTAGTTTGTTTAGTGTTATGTAGAAAAAGAGGGTACCAATTAGCAAGCCGGCTGGCTTGGCGAGTTTTGTGGCAATGTTTCGGAGCCACCAGCTATCTGATTTGGCAAAGAGTTTTCTGGAAACAAACACCGTTATTTTACCTAGAAAGTAGGCCAATACAATGAGTAAGAAGGTTCCTATAAATTTCCACATGGGTATACCTAGCAGTGGTACGTTGGCCCAATCGGGCATCATGCGGTCTAATTTCCTTGGGCCGTAAGCCGCATACAGCGGTTCTATATTTTCAACAGTATTGGCAGAAATAAGCCAGAGCGCGCCGTATTCTTTATAACGAATTCGCTGCACGCGCAGTACAATGTCCCGACCATTTAGTTCTACTTCCCCAAAAACCACACTTCTTCTCGCTTTTCCGGCGATAGCTTGGTTGGTGGTGGTAGAAATGTCTGTTTGCCCGTCGGGCCTATCAGAAAGGGCGTCCCAGTCTATATTTGCCCGTTGATTGATGACGAAATACAACTTTTTCGCCAACACTATTGCATCGGCTTCGGTCATATTTAGCGGCATCAAATTGTAATTTAAGGCATGAATAGCATCTTCATAGTTGCCATTTCGGGCGCTCATCACAAAGTGTTCTAATACCGCTTGGGGAGTTCGTAAGTTGAATTGCGTAGGAGGTAAACCTATTTGTTGGTTAAGACGACTCACCGTGTAAAAGGCTTCATTATAATCACCAAATGGATTATCGCCATGTTGGGCATCTGGGTCGATAACAAAATCTTTTGAGGGCAAGTTTTTATCGGCATTTACTTCGGTGCTGTCTTTTTCCTGCAATAGAAAATTGGGCACTTCAGCCAAAACATTTGCATTATCTGAAACAAAAGTTAGAATAAAAAGAAATACAATAGAAGTGGTCAGCTTGTTTTTCATTCCAACAAATTAATTAATAATTCTGAACAAGCCCCTGCTGTTAACGGCTTCTTAACCTTTATGCCTGCTTTAAATTTCGAAATCGATTTAGCAAGGTTGGGTGCGAATAATGCACAAATACATACGTGGGGTGTGGAGTGAGATTGCTCAGGCTGTTTTTAGAAAGCTTTTTTAACGCGTTAATAAGCGACCCTCCGTTATATGTTTTACTTGCAAAGTTATCTGCCTGATACTCAAATTTTCTTGACAATTTGTTCATGAAGAGTCCCGTTATTTCTGAAATAGGACTGTATAAAAGTGCAAAGGCAACCAGCCCGATATGGAACGATGCATTCGGTACCCCAAGGGCTTGCGACAGCACCTCACTTTCAATACAAAGTGAGAAAATCCATAGTGTGAACCCAGTTAGGAGTATAGAAACGAGTAAATTGTAGAGTATGTGGTTTTTCTTGTAATGCCCTACTTCATGGGCCAAGACAGCAACAATTTCGTCTTCTTCCAAATCGTTGATGAGCGTATCGTACAATGTTACTCGTTTTTCACTTCCGAAGCCCGAAAAATACGCATTGGCCTTTGTGCTTCGTTTCGATCCATCTATTACAAAAATGTGGGAAAGACTAAAATCAACTTTTTTCGCGTACGCTTCAATCTTGGTACGTAAACTTCCTTCTTCTAACGGGATTTGTTTATTGAAAATTGGCACAATCAGTCGTGCGTAAAACAAATTCATGAAAACAGTAAAAATGGTAATCACACCCCAAGCATACAACCAAAAATAGGTTCCTGTAGTATTGTAAAGCCATATAATTAAAGCCAATAGCGAACCACCCACTATGGCCATCATGGCCCAACCTTTCACTTTATCTAACAAAAAAGTGGTTGTATTGGTTTTGTTGAAACCATACTTTTCTTCAATTAAAAAGGTGTGGTAATAACTAAAAGGCGTGCTTAGCAAATCGGAAGCGAACAATAAGATTCCGAAGAAAATCAAAGCTACTAAAATAGGTTGGTCTGTAAACATACGTGCCCAAGCATCTACCAAAGCAAATCCGTCTAAAAATAAAAAAATCAAGGTCGCTACAAACGAAATGGTAGCAGTGATCACTCCAAAACGATACTTCTCTTTTTTGTACCGTTGCGATTTTTCATAGGCATCAGCATCGTACACATCATTGATTTCCTGAGGTAAAGGGTCGTTAAAATGACGCGCATTTAGGGCGTCTAACCATTTATCGATTATAAAACTGACCACCAAAATGCCTATGATGAGATAGAAAAGGGTTTGTGGGTTCATTCGTTGTTAACTCCTATTGGAAATTTCGTTGTCGCTTGGCTTCAAAGATAAGAATTCCCGCTGCCACAGAAACATTCATGCTGTCAATCGTTCCTTGCATGGGTATCAAAATATTTTGCGTACTCTGTTCTCGCCAAATTTGCGTTAGCCCCGTAGCTTCAGTACCTACGACAATTGCTGTTGGTTTGGTAAAATCGCTATTGTGGTACGGCTTACTATCTTGCAGTGTAGCGCTAAAAATCTGAATGTCTTTTGCCGTAAGATAGGCCACAATTTCTTCGCTGGTTCCGGTGGCGACCTGGTTGGTGAACAGGCAACCCACGCTACTTCTGATGATGTTGGGGTTGTAGAGGTCGGTGCGCGGATTCGCAATAAGTACTGCGTCAACATTGGCAGCATCTGCCGTGCGCAGGAGTGCGCCTATATTTCCAGGTTTTTCGGGAGCTTCAGCCACGAGAATCAACGGATTTTCATTTTTGAAATGTAACGAATCTAAAGTAAGATCTTTGGTTTCAGCGACTGCTAGGATACCCTCTGTAGTAGTTCGGTAGGCGATTTTTTGGTAGACTTCTTCGGAAATTTTAATGATTTCGGTGCCTTCCGAAGCGAATAATGCTGGGTCTCCAGAGAAAATTTCAGCACAAAACAACAGCTGATTCAATTGATACCCACCCTGAAGTGCCAAATCTATTTCCCGTTCGCCTTCAATTAGGAACAATCCCAGTTTTTTCCGGTCACGGCTTTTTTCAGAAAGTGCCACCAATTGCTTTACGAGCGAATTCTGGGTGCTGCTAATGGTTTTGTACATGCTGCAAAGATAACGAATAGGATTTTTCAGAAAAGTATAGGAAGAAGGAAACTGTAGCAGTAGTATTCATCTTTCAACAGTAGCAAAGGGCATTTATTTCATTAATATTTCAACCCAAAAAGGAGACGCAACCAAAAAAATCATCAAAAAATAATTGGGTTCATCATAAAGGTTTCTAAAAAAGTGACGACTTAGTTCGTAGCTTTTTTACATTTATACGTCTAAAACACTCCTAATGAAAAAATTATCTTTTATCCTATTGGCCCTCGTGGCATTTGTTGCTTGCAAAGATGATGCAAAGCAAGAAGATTCAATTGTTATAAATGACACAGTAGAAGTTTCTGAAATAGAAGCGGAAACTACCCCAAGTTACCCAGCTGAATTAACAGCAGTAATTGACGCCCATGGTGGGATGGCTGCTTGGAACCAAATGAAAAATCTCTGTTATGAAATTGATTCCCGAGGTGGTACAGAAGTGCATACCATCGATTTGGAGAATAGAAAATCAAAAATTGAACATAGAGAATGGTCTATCGGGTACGATGGGACTGATGTTTGGCTGCTTCAGAATAAAGAAAACGCCTACCAAGGCAACGCACGTTTTTACCACAACTTGATGTTCTATTTTTATGCCATGCCCTTTATTTTAAGTGACGATGGTATTGTGTATTCTGAAATTCCCCCAACCGAATTGGACGGGAAAATGTACAATGGAATTAAAGTTGGCTATAACGCTGGTGTAGGCGATTCGCCCGAAGATGAGTACATACTCTATTTCGACCCTGAGACCAATAAAATGACTTGGTTGGGGTATACGGTTACCTACCGGAGTGGTGAAAAGAGCGACGATTGGCATTTTATAAAATACGACAAATGGCAGGAGGTTAATGGGCTGCTCTTACCCGAAAAATTAACATGGTATAATGTTGAAAACGGCTTGCCTGCCGGCGAACGCAACGATTTACTTTTTGATAAAGTAACCGTTTCTACCATGAAATTAGATGCCGCTGTGTTTGCAAAACCCGAAGCCGCCGTTGTGGTGCCTAAAAAATCACCTGCTGAAGCGATGCAACGTAAAAGTAATAGCCGCCAATAAGAAAAAGGCTACTACCTGATGCAATACACCCAAAATAACGGGTACGTGTAAAAGTAAGGTGAACACACCGAGAATAAATTGTACAAATACTAAAAGTACTAAAAGCCGAACGCCTTTTGTTTGCAAGGGGGTTCGGTTTACTTTTCTAGTTCGATACCAAATGAGTCCGATAAGCGCTACAACTACATAGGCCAAGGTCCTGTGTATAAATTGAACACCACTTTTCCCTTCTACAAAATTTTTCCAGACGGGGTTTTGCTCAATAGTTACGGTTTCGTGTATCAATTTTCCATCGCTCATTAACGGCCAATGATTGTGTATAAAACCAGCATCTAGGCCCGCCACAAAGGCACCCCATATAATCTGAACAAGCAGCACTGCCATACCCAAACGGATTAAATTTCGTAACCCTTTATCTACTTCTTTTTTTGTGGGGAACCATAAATCGAGTGCCACCCACAGCGTGTATGCAAAGGTGATAAAGGCCGTAGTTAGGTGCATGGCCAAACGGTAATGGCTTACGTCAGGTCGGTCTACAAGACCACTTTTCACCATATACCAACCCAAAAAACCTTGAAATCCGCCCAAAACCAATAGCACCATGCATTTCTTGATAGTCGATTTGGTGAGTTGCCGTTTCAGCAAAAAATAAAGGAAGGGGATGATAAACACAACACCGATAAAGCGTCCGATCACCCGGTGTAGCCATTCCCAGAAATAAATATCTTTAAAATCCTCAAGGGTAAACGTGTTGTTCAGCTTTTGGTATTCGGGGTATTGTTTGTAAAGATCGAATGCTGCCTGCCATTCGGTTTCATTCATGGGTGGGATGGTTCCTGAAATAAGCTTGTAGTTTGAAATCGACAAACCTGAATGTGTTAATCGGGTAATACCGCCAACCACTACCATGATGAAGATAAGGGTGCAACCCGTGAGCAACCAATAAATAACTTTCTTATTGTCTTTCATAATCAGTTTTTAAAAGTGAATACCACAAAACGGGATTGGTTTCTTTCGGGTAGGGTGCTTTTTTATCAAATTGAAAGCCTACTTTTTCTAAGACTTTCGTCGATGCGTTATTATCTGGTTCCACGAACGCATGTATTTTTTCTAACTGTAACCGCTGAAACGCGTCATTAACCATAACTTGGCAAGATTCGGTAGCGATTCCTTTTCCCCAATATGCGGGTAAAAAACGATACCCAAGATCGGCTCCTTCTAATTCTGGCAGGTACTTGACACCACAAAAACCGATGATTTTTTCATCTATTTTGTGTATTACTGCAAATCTACCGTACCCGTATTTCGAATAATCAGACAACCAGACGTTTTCAATAAGGGCCACAGTTTCTGTGAGGGTATCAATAATCGGATCTCCGGTATATCTGTTCACTTCTGGATTCGAACTAAACTCTAATACAGCTGCTTCATCGCCCATTTGAAAGGGCCGAAGCAGGAGCCGTTCCGTTTCTAAGCGTATGTTTATCATGTCACTGGGGTAAGGCCTAATTCGCTGCCTTTTTTCAACATAAATTCTTTCGCTGCTTCATACTCGTTGGGAATTTCTCCCTCAAGAATGGCTTCTTTAATCGCGTCTTTTATGGTTCCAATCTCGCGCGATGGCTTTAAATTGAATGTTTCCATGATTTCTTCGCCGCTCACTGGAGGCTGAAAATTTCTAACGCGATCACGTTCTTCCACTTCCACAATTTTCTCTCGTACCTTCTGGAAATTGTTATGGTATTTTCTGAACTTCTTCGGATTCTTAGTAGTAATGTCTGCCTCGCACAGTGTCATTAAATCTTCTACATAGTCGCCCGCGTCAAAGACCAAACGGCGCACGGCACTATCGGTTACATCACTCGCTAAGACGATGGGCCTAGAGCTCATCAGCACCATTTTCTGTACAAACTTCATCTTGTCATTTAAAGGCATTTTTAACCTTTTAAACAACTTATAGACCATTTTTGCACCTACAAATTCGTGCGCATGGAAGGTCCATCCAATTTTTTTATCGAATCGTTTTGTGGGAGCTTTGCCAATATCGTGTAACAACGCAGCCCAGCGCAGCCAGAGGTTATCGGTTGTTTCTGAAATATTATCGACCACTTCTAAGGTATGCCAAAAGTTATCTTTATGGCGTTGCCCCTCTTTTTCTTCAATACCCTGTAGGGCCACCAATTCTGGAAAAATATACGGTAGCAATTTTGTTTTGTGTAGCAATGCAAAACCTTTAGACGGCACTGGTGACATCAAGATTTTGTTGATTTCGTCTACGATACGTTCTTTTGAAACAATTTTAATTCGGTCAGCATTTTTCGAAATTGCTTCTAATGATTTTTTTTCGATGGTAAAATCTAATTGTGAAGCAAACCGAATGGCCCGCAACATACGCAACGGGTCGTCACTATAAGTAATGGAAGGATCTAGCGGTGTTCTGATGATTTTATTCTGAAGATCTTCAACGCCGCCAAAAGGGTCTAGCAAATCCCCAAACGTTTCGTCGTTTAAACTGATTGCCAAAGCGTTTATGGTAAAATCACGCCGATTCTGATCGTCTTGGAGTGTTCCATTTTCAACCGAAGGATTCCGACTATTTTCTGAATACGATTCTTTACGCGCCCCGACAAATTCAAGTTCAATCCCGCCTGTTTTTAACATGGCGGTTCCGTAGGTTTTAAACACAGAAACTTTCGGCTTTCCGGGAAGGATTTCGGCGACTTTTTTTGCAAGTGCAATACCACTACCTACCGTAACAATATCGATGTCTTTGGCAGTACCACGATTTAACAGGTGGTCTCTTACAAAACCTCCTATCACATACGTTTCTAAGCCAAGGGCTGTAGCCGCTTTTGAAAGTACGTTAAAAACGGGGTTTTGTAGGGCAGTTTTGTAGTTAGATCGCATACGTTTTAATCTGAATGCAAAGGTACAACATAGCCTTTCTACGAACAACCGAAGACTTTACTTTTTACGCGCTACCGTTGCAAACTGAATGTATTTCATGTCCATACCCCTGAAACCTAAAAAAATGTGCAGTAACAATGGTTTTAAAGACTTTGAACCATTAATTCCTTCGTGTGAAACGGTTGCATATCCAGCATTTTCGTACATATTCAGGATGCTCTTTTTGGTAAAAAAACGGACATGCGTTCTGTCAAGAATTCCTTCGTCTTGATATTCCCATTCTCCTTTAAACAGAAGTTTGAAAAAAGTTCTGAAATAGCGAATATTTGGGATCGAACTAATAACCAATCCGTCAGATTTCAACTTAGATTTCATCTTTGCCAACACCGTATAGGGGTCTAGTAAATGCTCTAGCACGTCGTTAAAATAAATCACATCAAAATAATTGTCAGGTAGCTTATCGATGGCTCCTTCTACCGTATCAATAAACACCTTGTCGAGTTTGTCTAGCGCATATTTCCCAAACGACTCAAACGGTTCAATTCCCCAAACTTCTGCACCTGATTTTTGCTTTACAGCTGCCCCAAACTGCCCGTTACTACAACCAACATCTAATACAGTAGTAGCCTCAATAGGTAGGTATGCCAACATCTCAGGGCGTTCATTTTCGTAATAATCATTGGGCTTGTTTTCGTAATCTAATCCTTCAGGTACTTTTGTCATGTTTTCTATTCCCTAATTACTTTTACGCCTCCGTCTAAGGTAAGCTTGATAATTGCAGACGGAGCGCTGCTTTTCGCCTTCTGATTCAGGTTTACCACATAATCTACGCCATTTTTTATCTCTTCGGAAATTTCCGCAAAGGTGCGTGGCGTCGCTTTTCCACTTAAGTTGGCTGAGGTAGAAACAATGGGTTTCCTGAACTTCCGAATAAGATTTTTACAAAAATCATCTCGCGTCACCCTAATGGCCAATGAGTTATCTTCTGCAATCAGATTGGTGGCAACACGAATGGGGTCGTCATAGATTATGGTAGTTGGCTTCGCTGCATATTTTAGAATGTCGTAGGCCACTTCAGGGATTTCTTCCACAAATTGGTTCAGCATCTTAAAGTCGTGTACCAAACAAATCATCGACTTGCTTTCTGCCCGTTGTTTCAGGGCATAAATTTTATCGATAGCTTCGGCATTTGTCGCATCGCACCCAATGCCCCAAACCGTATCGGTAGGGTAGAGTATGAGTCCGCCGCGTTTCAGCACGGCTAAGGCATTTTCAATTTCATTCTTCATAGAATCGTACGGTTTGTTTTAATTTTAAAGATGTTGTCAAGGGATTCGGGTCTATCACCGTGGGGATGAGGTACCATTTTTTTGGTTTCAGTAATAATGCTAACGTTAAATATAGGCGAACGCAGCACCATTTCAAAAACCCAAAATTTTTTTTCAACACATACAAATAAGAAATATAGCTTTCTCGGTTGATCACTTTAGATGATCCGGTACTTACTCCTTGGTAGTGCATCACTTTGGCTTCTGGTACTAGCATGCTTTGATAGCCGTGTGTTCGCAAGCGATGACAGATGTCCATTTCTTCCCAATATAGAAAGATATTCGTGTCGAAACCACCCACTTTTTCAAAGGCTTCGGCACGAAAGAATAAAAATGCACCATTTAACCAATCGGCTGTAATGGGTTGGGTATATTCTTTTTTTCGCTTCGGAAATCGGCTAGGATTCATTTTTTCTAAAAAACCACGCCCAAATAGCAGCCTTCGCAGGCCTTTGTTATGGTCAAACGAGGGCACGAAATTATGGTTTTCATCATAATTCTGGGCAGTACAGACGCCCACGGTTTTATGCGAGTCCATAAAATTGGTGAGTAGTAGCAAGCTGTCGTTTAGTAACATGGCATCGTTATTCAAAAACAGCAAATAGCGCGCATAGGCATACGGAACGCCCAGCATATTCCCGCCTCCAAATCCGGTGTTGATAACACTGCGATGGAGCACAAAATTTTCTTGCTTCGGAAAATTTCGACATAAATACTGGTAATCGTCCAATTCTGAATTGTTGTCGACCACAATCACCTGATAGGTCACGCCAGACACCGACTTTTCCTGCACTGCTCTGATACAATCTATGGTGTACTTGGCGGTGTTGTAATTAATGATGATAATGGCGACATCGGTCATAGCGCAAACTTACTTTAAAATTGTGTGATAGACCTTTATATATTCTTTGGCTGTTTCATCCCAATTGAATCGCTTGGCTCTGGCAATGTACCAGGTTTCATAATCGTTTTGGTGCGCATAAAATGTTTCTAGGCCTTGCTGTACAACGGTTGCCATATATTCAGGATCGTAATGGTCCCAGTAGAAGCTCTGCTCGCCGCCAATTTCGGGTAAGGAGGTGTTGTTTGAAAGAAACACAGGTTTGCCAAAACGCATGGCTTCAATTGGAGGGATACCAAAGCCTTCCCGCAGCGACGGAAATACGAAAGCTTCACAATTTTTGAAGTAATAATGTTTTTCGGTATCACCAATTTTACCGGTCAAGAAAACGCGATCGTTAAGCCCTTGTTCAGAAAGCATCGATCGTAGGCTTTCACCATACAACGTATTGTTATTTCCCGCCAAGATCAAATCGTAGTCGGGGAGATGACGTAGCATTGCTATCAAGGATTTAAAATTTTTACGTTCACTAAAATCGCCAATCGAGAAGAGGTACGGTCGCTTAGTTGGCGTTTTTATCTCAAAACCCGCCGGAATGGTGATGTCTGTAATGGTATTTCCGTTGTAGATTACAAATTCTGGCACCTTCGGAACCTCAAAATGGGCGTGGGTATCTTTTTTTGCGAATTCAGAAATGTACGTAATGGCAGTTGCTCGTTGTAATTTTTTTTCAAATTGTCCCCTTAATTTTTCTTGCAATCCTTGTGAGCCTTCAGAAACAAAATGAATGTCGTGCACCGTGAGCAAATACGGGATGTTATAAAAAGGCTCGATTTTAATGTTTTGGTTTAGACAATGCCAGAGGTCGTATTTTTTCTTGATACGAAATGGCTTGTGCCGAGTGATGCTCTTGTATTTTTTATAGTTGAAGGTAGTGCCAAATTCTGCTTTGAGCTGAGCAACATCTTTTACATTCAAGGTGATGTCTAAGTCTCCTAAATCTTGTTTTGACAGCGCTTTTATGAGATGGTAATTGAACTGCCCGAAGCCCGAAAACTTGTTCTTAAGATTGTGCGATTCTAAGAAAACCTGGTTCATAGTTAATCGATTTTTCGGTATAACAGCCACAGATTTACATACCGCTTAAACACCGTAAAGGCGTTAATATACGCCAAAATAAATCCTTCCTTACCGTCTAATATGCCCAATCGTAAGATATATTGGTGCCAAAACCTGTAAAATGGCCTAAAAAAGAAATGAAACAATTTTGGTTTTTTACCTTTTTCATACATCATCTGTGCTTGCAAGGCGCTGTACGAATGAAGCTTTCGGGTGTAGTCATCAAAATTTTTATAGGTATGATGTGGCAATCTGTTTTTTAACTTCCCAGTGCTTCCTTCAATCGCCAAGGTTTCATGAACGAGATTGCCGTTGTACACTCCTTTGTTTTTACGAAATAATCGAATCACCCAATCGGTTTGAAAACCACTGTATTTAATGCGCTTGTCCATAAAATACAGTTCGCGTTTTACAAAGTATCCGTCGTGTTTTGCATTCGCAACGGTTGCAACAATTTCTTCGGAAAGCGGCTTTGTAATTTCTTCGTCGGGATCGAAAAAAACCACCCAATCATTTTTTGCTTTGGAGATGGCAAAATTTTTCTGTGAGGAAAAGTTGTCAAATTTCCGCTGAAAAACAGATACCTTCTCATACCCTTCGGCGATGGCTACGGTATCGTCTGTACTAAATGAATCTACAATTACGATTTCGTCTGCGAACCACAGGCTTTCTATGAATGAGGGAAGGTGCTCAGCTTCATTTAAAGTGATGGCCAAGGCCGAAATTTTCAAATCAGGATTCAACTGTGGTGTTTTGTTTGGGTAAAAGTACTAATTTTACGTTGCACCGCACACTATGGCTTCGTCTAAACTACCCATCTTAATGTACCACAACATCGCGCCCAAATTGGGCGGCGGACTCACAATTTCGAAGAAAAAATTTGAAGCTCAGTGTAAGTACTTGGCAGCAGAAGGCTACCAAACGCATCATTTTTCTGAATTGATGACCAATCAACCCCTTTCTGCTAAGAAAAACTGTGTGATCACGTTTGATGATGGTTATGTAAATCAGTTAGACTATGCAGTGCCGCTGTTGAAACAGTACCATTTGAAAGCAACTTTTTTTATTCCGTTGGGGTATTTGGGGAAGACCGACCAGTGGAATACCGGCGAGCTTTCCATCATGACTGTAGCACAATTGCGGGCGTTACCTTCCGAGACGATTGAATTGGCATACCACAGCTTTCAGCATCAAAAATATAACGAATTGTCCCTTGAGGAAATTTCCGAAGACACCAAAAAATGCTTTGATCTTACAACAGAGAAGAAACTAAAATTTACAAACGCTTTGGCGTATCCGTACGGTAAGTTTTCGCGGAAAGATCCTGCAAAAAGCCAGTTTTTCAATCTGTTAGAAAACCATGGTTTTAAATTTGGTTTGAGAATTGGAAACCGTATTGAAAAGTTTCCTTTTCAGAACCCATTTGAAGTAAACCGAATTGACGTAAAAGGGGAGTGGAGCCTATTGAAATTTAAACGAAAGCTGAAAATCGGGAAGTTATTTTAACGCATCCCGCGATGTAAGAGCATTAATTTTACATACCGCTGGAAGACACCGTATGCATTTACGGCAGCCACGGTCAATCCCGGCACCCCATCTCTAAATCCGCCACGCAGCACATACGAGCTAAAAAACCGATACGTAGGTTTTACCATGAGCTTAAACCAGGTCACTTTTTCATTTTTTGCAAAGCGTTGTTCGGCTTGGGTCCATGCATACCCTTCTTTTTTGGAAATATAATTCTGCAAACCTTTGTAGGTGAAATGCAACATGGGGTTGTGAAGGGTACCCACACTGCCCGCGCATTGTAATTTTTCATGTACACTTCCCTGAAATGATGCTCCGTCCCGAAGTACCAATCGCAGTACAGAATCACTGTGATGATAGAGAAAACGGTTCATGTAAAAATGCGGGAAGGTTACCTTGTAGCCACTGTGCATCGGATTCTCAAGTGTTTTCTTGATTTCAGTTTCGAGCGAGTGGGTAACACGTTCGTCTGCATCAACAAACAGCACCCAATCGCCTGTGGCCTGTAGCAAAGCATGATTTTTTTGTGTCGAAAAGTTATCGAATTCGCGAAGTAGTACCTTAGAGGTATAATTTTTAGCGATTTCAACGGTATTGTCTGTACTATGGCTGTCCATTACGATAATTTCATCTGCAAAAGTCACCGATTGCAGCGCGCCCTCGATGTAGGCAGCTTCATTATAAGTAGGAATAATTACCGTGAGTGTAGGCATAGCACAAACGTACAAAAAAGTTATCTTTGTGGGAGTGAACAAAATTGATACTTCCATCATAATAAGCACGTATAATTCTACCGAATGGCTAGAAAAAGTGCTGTATGGTTATAACAACCAAACGTACCGAATGTTTGAGATTGTAATTGCAGACGATGGCTCTACACAGGAGACAAAAGCCTTGTTAGACCGTATGCAGCAAGAAGTATTTTATCCCATTGTGCATGTCTGGCACGAAGACAATGGTTTCCAGAAATCCCAGATTTTAAACAAAGCCATTGTGGCGTGCAACACTCCCTATATTATTATGAGCGATGGCGACTGCATTCCGCGAAAAGATTTTGTGGAGCAGCACGTAAAGTATCGAGAAGAAGGCTATTTTCTTTCTGGGGGCTATTTTATGTTGCCGATGGAAATTTCGAAGAAAATTTCAAAAGAAACTATTTACAACGAGCAATGTTTTGAGGTGTCTTGGTTGAAACAGAACGGACTCAAAGCTTCGTTCAAGAACAATAAATTGTCTGCCGGAAATCTAAAGGCTTCGATTTTAAATGCGGTAACCCCTACGAATGCTAGTTGGAACGGCCATAATGCCTCAGGTTGGAAGGAAGATATCGTAGCCGTTAATGGTTTTGATGAACGTATGCAATATGGCGGCCAAGATCGTGAATTGGGAGAACGGTTGTTCAATCTGGGGATTAAAAGCAAGCAGATTCGCTATAATGCGGTGGTGATACATTTAGATCACCCAAGGGGGTATAAAAATCAGGAGTCGATTGCTAAGAATCAGGCGATACGTAAAACTACACGGGAAGAAAACAAAACTTGGACCGACTTCGGGATTAAAAAGTAAGGTTTGTTTTCACTACCCACTACTCACCACATAGGCTCCAATCTTCCAGTATCGCAACTCCTCGTCGGTGGTTACCGTTTCAAACGCCAATTCGTTAAGATTCTCATTTTCTTTAAAATATTCCCAGCAGCCATGGCCTTCGCGGTAGATTGAGGTGATGATGATTCCGCGCTCGGTTAGCGAATTCAACATTCGGTCTAAGACATTTTGTTTTTCACTGTCATGGATGTAGTAAAATGCCTCATTGAAAACGATCACATCAAATTTTTGTTTGGGTTGAAATGTAATCGCATCTGCAGTTTCAAACTCAGCATTTTTAAGATTTTTCGCTTTTGCTTTTTCGATGGAAACTTTAGAGAAATCGACACCGAGAAAATACCCATAGCGGTCGGCACCAAAACGTTCTGTAAGTACGCCATCTCCTGAACCAATATCTAGCACCGACGGATTTTCAGGGCCAAATTCAGTTGCCATGCATATGATGGTTTCATAGCGTTTGGCTTCTTTTTCGCTCTGCAAGCTATCCCAACGGCCTTCTTTGTACTGCTTGTTCCAGCGTAACTTTCGGCGCCAATGGTGAAATTTATCGAGTAGATTCATACTATTTTTTTGCGTTAGAAAGTTGGTGGGCCAGGTAGGGTTTCAATTTACCAAAAATAAGTTCTGGAGTTAATTGTTGGTACAATTCATCTGGATTTTCCTCAATCCGCCGGCGTTCTTCCAAGGTAAAGCTACTGAAAAGGTCTGGCTTTTCTTCTAGCAAATGAACAGATTCGTGGGTAGTGCCATCTTCAAAACTACTCCAATGTTCTTTATTAACGTAGGGCGAATAAATGGTAAATGTTGGGACGTGAAGCGCTTTTGCAATGTGAACACTCCCGCCTTCATTGGCTACCAACAGGTCGCATTGGCTAACCAAAACAGCAAATTCACGAATGTTATTGGCGTAAATGTCTAAATTTATTTGTTCTTTATGTTGGCAAAGTTCATAAATTTTAAGCGCTTCTTCTTTTTGATGCGGGGCATAGTTGAATAAGAGCGTCGCACTATACGTTTCGGCAATAAAATCGACTAGCGCCGCAATATAAGGGTAGGGCATCGATTTTTGTGGTGTGCTTCCTAACACGCCAAGCATGATAACGGGCGACTTTATTCCTTTTAGCCGATTTGTAGCTTTTTCCGTTTCAGTCAACCATATTTTAGGTTCGAAATCGGGTACAGCTAGCTCAAAAACAGAAGTTATCATGTGCAATCTGTCTTCTATTGCCTTTCCGCAGGCACGGCTTCGCTGCTCCAAAAAACTTATGGGGTGGGTATAGAATGGAAATTTCAATTCCTTATTCGCGCGTTTGAGTCCGATGCGCATTTTACCCTTCGAAAAAAGGCACATCATCCTACTTTGGAATTTAGAATAAGGATCGAAGATGATGTCGTATTCTTCACCACGGGTCACCCAAACAGTTTTGAAAAGATTGGGAACCTTCTTTAACCATTTTTCTTTAATGGGAATAATGCGATCTATGTTGGGGTTATTTTCTAAGACACCCACCGTATAATCGTACACAAAATAGGTAACCTCGCTTTCTGGAAAGACTTTTTTGATGTTATTGGCAATTACCGAACTGATGAGTACATCACCAATTCTTTTGTTCTGTATAACAAGTATTTTCTTAGGTTGCATTACCTTCGCAAAGTATCTCTTTTTTTGAAGTTATTAAAATTTAAATGGCAACGCATTTCATTATTGGTACTGAATATAAAGTGTTTGAAGAAGCACTTCGGAAAGCGCTACAACAATTTGAAACTTCTGGTGAATATGTAACCATGGGAGACCGGAATGTTATCAAGAAAATTGAAATTGACGGTAAGGTATTCAATATTAAAAAGTTTAAAACGCCCAATTTCTTACAAAGCTTGGTGTATCGTTTTCTGCGGAAAAGCAAAGCGAAACGTTCTTTTGAATATGCTTCGTTGTTGATAGATAAAGGCATAAATACACCATATCCTGTAGCGTATGCTGAAAATTTTGGGGTCGGACTCGAACAGAGTTATTATATTTCAGAACATTTAGAATACGACTTCGACTTTCGAGTGCTGAACCACAATCCCAAATGGCCCAACCGTGCTGAAATTTTACGGCAGATGGCGGCTTTTACCTTCAAATTACACGAGAGCGGAATTAACTTTTTAGACCATTCACCCGGGAATACTTTAATAAAGAATAGGGCAGATGGTAGCTACGATTTCTACTTAATTGATCTGAACCGAATGCGTTTTGAACCTATGGATTTCAACAAGCGGATGCATAACTTTAGGCGGTTATGGCTATCCAAAACTATGATTAACATCATGGCTAAGGAGTATGCGAACCTCTACGGAAAGAGTGAAGCCGAAACCCATGCATTGATGACAAAGCATAGCAGGGAATTTCAGAAAAAAGTGAATAGTAAGAAACTGCGAAGAAAGAAACGATAAATTCTTTTTAGGCTATATTCTATAGGCAGTAAGCAGTAAGCAGTAAGCCATTAAAGAGCTTTCAAAAATACAACTATCAACTATCAACTTCTCACTTCCAGCACGCAACTCATGAATTTAGAAAATGGAGTATGGACTAAAGAGTCTCCAAATGATGAGCATTAGGTTTTTAACGAGTATTCACAGATAACCATTAATTAAAAACCATCAACTTCCAACTTCCAGCATCTGTCACACTGAGCCTGTCGAAGTGCAGCAACCAACTTCCCGCTTCTATCACCTATCACACTGAGCGCCCTCCAGAATGGACCTTTCGGGCTGGCAGTCGAAGTGCATCACCGAACATATCAATATAGAAAATGGAGTATGGATTAAAGAATATCCAAATGATGAGCAATAGGTCTTTGACGAGTGTTCACAGTTAACCCATAACTAGCAACTTCCAACTTCCAACTTCCAGCATCTGTCACACTGAGCCTGTCGAAGTGCAGCATCCAGCATCTGTCACACTGAGCCTGTCGAAGTGCAGCATCCAGCACCTAGCATCCAACATCCAGCTACCTGCTAAACCGCCACATCATATTCGCGTAAAGCATCATTCAGTGATGTTTTTTTATTGGTACTTTCCTTTCGTTGGCCAATAATGAGTGCGCAACTCACCTGAAATTCTCCAGCAGGAAAATGTTTGGTGTAGCTTCCAGGAATCACTACCGATCTAGCAGGCACCAATCCTTTCATTTCTTTGGGTTGGTCACCCGTAACATCAATAATTTTAGTTGAAGCCGTCAAAACTACGTTGGCGCCTAAGACAGCTTCTTTCTCTACTCGAACACCTTCAACAACAATACTTCGCGAACCAATAAATGCGTTGTCTTCAATAATTACTGGAGCAGCTTGCAGCGGTTCTAAGACCCCGCCAATACCAACGCCGCCACTTAGGTGCACATTTTTACCAATCTGTGCACAACTACCAACGGTAGCCCACGTATCTACCATAGTACCTTCATCTACGTATGCTCCTATATTTACATAGCTGGGCATCATGATCACGCCCTTGCTAATGTAAGCACCGTGTCTTGCCACTGCATGCGGAACCACACGAATTCCTTTTTCTTGGTAGCCTCTTTTCAACGGAATTTTATCATGGTATTCAAAAATACCAGCTTCCATGGTTTCCATTTTCTGGATGGGAAAGTAGAGCACAACGGCCTTTTTCACCCACTCATTTACTTGCCAGCCGTTTGCGGTAGGTTCTGCGCATCGAAGCGTGCCTTCATCGCACAAACGAACCACTTCCCGAATGGCTGCAATGGTTTCTGGATTTGTGAGTAGCGATCGGTCGTCCCAAGCGGTTTCAATAGTTTTTTGAAGTTCGGTCATGATTTTATGGTGAAAGAGTTCGTCAATTTTAAAGTGTAAAGATACATATTATGAAGCCGCTTTGAAACTCCTTCCGAAGTAAAAATAGACACAAAAAGACAGTTCCCTCACTGAAAAGACGGGTTGCCTAAATGGTCCTCGTAGTACGGTTAAATCTTATATACTTTTATAGTCATATAAGAAATAGCACCCTCACGGAGGAGGAAAAGTTGAGGTTGTTGGTAAAAGGAGTTTCAGAAATGGAACTCCTTTTTTAATTCAAACTGATGTTGTAATTTTAGAAAAAATCCTAGAACAATGAAAAAAAACCTACTTCTCTGTATCATAGCGCTGTGCGCTTTTCAATTCACGTCGGCCCAGATTTTATCAGAATGGGACCGTGCCACCAAACGGGACGAGATATTGGCAGATCGCTTTAATAACTTGCTTCCAAAATTAATGGATGACACCGATATCGATATGTGGTTGGTGATTTCGCGCGAGTACAACGAAGATCCTGTAATGCGCACCATGTTGCCAGCACGTTGGCTCAATGCGAGACGTAGGACTATCTTAGTGTTTTACCGCGACAAAGCCGCCAATACCATCGAAAAATTGGCCGTGGCACGCTATGATGTTGGAGAAAATATAACTTCTGCATGGGATAAAGAAAAGCAACCAGACCAATGGCAACGATTGGTAGAAATCATCGAAGAACGCAATCCAGAGAAAATTGCTGTAAACTATAGCAAACACTTCGGAATTGCAGACGGACTCGTACATACAGATTTTGAAGAACTCAAAGAAGCATTGCCTGCAAATTTAGAATCGAAGCTCGTTTCCGCAGAAAAATTGGCTATTGGGTGGATAGAAACACGCACTGCCATGGAGATGGAGCTCTATAACACCTTGGTTGAAGTAACACATAACATTATTGACGAAGCGTTCTCCAGCAAAGTGATTACCCCAGGAACCACCACTACAGACAATGTGGTGTGGTGGATGCGCCAAAAAGTGACCGATATGGGGCTGGAAACATGGTTTCACCCTACGGTAGATGTGCAACGCAGCAATGAAGCACTTAAAAGCCATATCGAATCGTTCAGTAAAGCAAAACAAGATGTGGTCATCCAACCGGGCGACTTGCTGCACTGTGACTTCGGAATTACCTACATCACATTAAACACAGATTGTCAACAACACGCGTATGTTTTAAAAGAAGGCGAAACAAAAGTGCCCGATTTTCTTGCAGAAGCATTTAAAAAAGGGAATCGGGTGCAAGATATTTTTACCGATAACTTTGAAGAAGGAAAAACAGGAAATGAAATTTTACTGAAGTCATTGGCAGAAGGAAAAGCCGAAGGGTTGCGCCCATCTATTTATACACACCCGCTAGGCACCTACGGACATAGCTCAGGAACTACGCTAGGGATGTGGGACAGCCAAGGTGGGGTTCCTGTAAATGGTGATTATCCGTTACACAGAAATACGGTGTACGCTATAGAGTTAAATAATACCGCGTTCATTAAAGAATGGGACAAAGATATCCGTATCATGCTTGAAGAAGCTGGATATTATGGTCCAAACGGATTTCGGTATGTGAATGGAAGGCAAGAGGCTATTAAGCCAATTCAAACCTTCTAAACTACTGTTGCATTCTTAGGTATTTATCGACTGAATGTTTTCCGCTACCGTAAAATAAAAAGAAAATACACACCAACAATACAACCAAGGCGATAAGGAAATTGCTAGTATTCATTGTTCCCACGAAATTGATGAGTACTGCACCTGCCAAAATGGGTAATTGTGCAATAATAGCCCATCGGGTCAATAAACCGAAAACGATTAAGAATCCGCCCACAAAATGGGCAGGCGCTATGTAGTGAACCAATAGCACATCGCCGATAAGGGGTTTGATGGGTTCGTACAACTCAAGCAGTAACGGTAAATTGGACATAAAATAAACACCTTGGTAAAACAACAAAATACCAAGCGCTATGCGTAAGAGATCGATTGGGTAATAACTATTTTTATTAGCCCATTTGTTTAAAGACTTTATAGTTCCCATGATAAAAAGAGTATTAGTTATTCTTACTAAGATACTCATTTTTAGCGAAATAAGCGAATTACACTTGGATTACCCCAAGGTTAAAAGGCTTCTCGATAGGCGCATGGTTTGCTGCTTCAATACCCATACTGATCCATTTTCTAGTATCAAGAGGGTCGATAACGGCGTCGGTCCAAATTCTTGAAGCGGCGTAATACGGAGAGATTTGACGGTCGTATCGTGCTTTAATGCGGTCGAATAGTTCTTTTTCAACTTCAGGCGTGATGGTTTCGCCTTTCTTTTTAAGGGAAGCGGTTTCTATTTGTAACAACACTTTAGCAGCACTGTTCCCGCTCATTACCGCTAGTTCTGCGCTAGGCCAAGCAACAATCAATCTTGGATCATACGCTTTCCCACACATAGCGTAATTACCGGCTCCATAACTATTTCCAATAACAATCGTAAATTTCGGCACCACGCTATTGCTTACTGCATTTACCATTTTTGCGCCGTCTTTAATAATACCGCCATGTTCACTTTTACTGCCCACCATAAACCCGGTAACATCTTGCAAAAATACTAACGGTATCTTTTTCTGATTGCAGTTAGCAATAAACCGCGTGGCCTTATCGGCACTGTCACTGTAAATCACACCCCCAAATTGCATTTCGCTGGGTTTGGTTTTTGCTTTGGTAGTTTTTACCAGTTTTCGTTGGTTGGCAACAATACCCACTGCCCAGCCATCGATACGCGCGTAGCCAGTTAGTATTGTTTGTCCGTATCCTTCTTTGTACTCCTCAAAGTCACTATCGTCTACCAAGCGTTTTATGATTTCACGCATGTCGTATTGATCGGCTCTCGATTTCGGTAAGATGCCATAGATGTCTTTTGGGTCCTCTATCGGATTTTTAGCTTCAGCTCTATTAAATCCGGCCTTGTCGAAATCACCAATCTTAGACATGATGTTCTTAATCTTAGCAAGTGCGTCTTTATCGTCTTTCGCTTTGTAGTCTGTTACCCCACTTACTTCACAGTGGGTGGTAGCACCACCGAGCGATTCGTTATCGATACTTTCACCAATAGCGGCCTTTACCAAATAACTTCCGGCTAAGAAAATACTTCCAGTTTTGTCAACAATGAGCGCTTCATCACTCATGATGGGGAGGTAGGCGCCACCTGCGACACAACTGCCCATAACCGCAGCAATTTGAGTAATACCCATGCTACTCATCACGGCGTTGTTTCTAAAAATCCGCCCAAAATGTTCTTTGTCAGGGAAAATTTCATCTTGCATCGGCAAGTATACCCCCGCACTATCTACCAAATAAATAATGGGAAGTTTGTTTTCTATGGAAATTTCCTGCGCACGCAGATTTTTCTTTCCAGTGATCGGAAACCAAGCACCAGCCTTTACCGTGGCGTCATTTGCAACAACTATGCACTGTTTCCCCTGTACGTAGCCGATCTTAACAACCACGCCACCACTGGGGCACCCGCCATGTTCTTCATACATCCCTTCGCCTGCAAAGGCACCGATTTCAATACTGGGTTTTTTATCGTCTAGCAGATAAGCAATCCGTTCGCGGGCTGTCATTTTGCCTTTGGCATGGTGTTTTTCAATTCGTTTTTCTCCTCCGCCCATTTTCACTTTGGCCAAACGTTTGCGTAATTCTGAAACTGCTAATTTATTATGATCTTCGTTCTTGTTGAAGTTGATATCCACGTGTCTAAAATTTTTAGGCTAAGGTACGAAAAACTGACACTTCAAACCATTCAAAAAATCAATCTGTTTACGTTTTCCTAGGAAATAGTTACCTAGGAAAATAAAATTGACTATCTTTGTGTTCAAATACAGAAAAAATGAAAAAAGTAATTGCATTTGCGGGAAGTAATAGCCGCGCCTCGATAAATAAAAAACTAGCCGAATATGCTGCTAAACAGCTCCAGGATGTAGAAGTTACCGTATTAGATTTAAATGATTTTGAGTTGCCGCTCTACGGGATAGATATAGAAAACAAAGATGGTATTCCACAGGCTGCGCACACTTTTTTGGAGTATATCAAGCAAGCTGACGGAATTGTATTGTCTTTGGCAGAACACAACGGAGCATACGCTACGGTATTTAAAAACCTTTTCGATTGGATGTCGCGCATAGACGGTAAACTTTGGTCTAACGTTCCGATGCTTCTTATGGCTGCCTCACCCGGTGGACGGGGAGGAGCTACGGTGTTGGATATTGCAAAGGGAAGGTTTCCTTACATGGGAGGAGCTGTGGTAGCCACTTTTTCGCTGCCTAATTTTAATACTAATTTTTCAGCAGAGGGGATAAAAGATGAAACATTGGCCGCAGCATTTAACGAGGCACTAGAATTGTTTGAAGAAGCAGTTAAAAAGCAATAGACATCATGGGGGATATTTCAAAAGACATTAACAGCAAATTTCAGAACAACCGGCAAAAGGCAATGCTCAATATTATTTATACCGCCAATTGGATTACCGGCCAGCAAAACCATTTTTTTAAACCGTTCGGGATTTCACCACAACAGTATAATATCTTGAGGATTCTGCGAGGTGCGGGCACAGAGTTGCCAGTACAAACCATTAAAGACCGTATGCTACAGCGAGCCCCCAATGCAACCCGAATGATGGACAAGCTATGCGATAAAAAATTGATAAAACGGGTGAGTTGTTCTTCAGACAGGCGAGTGGTACACGTAGCGATTACTAACAACGGACTCAGTTTGTTGGCTGAAATCGATACGACCCCACATACCACATATTTGAAAAATTTAACCGAAAAAGAAGCGGCAACCTTAAGCGACTTGTTGGATAAAGTTAGGTGAATTGTATTTTGAAAATGTACAGCATAACTCTGTTATAACCAGTATTAGAAGCTGATGGTTTCAGGTTCCCACAGCTTTGAAGAGTTTACAGGATGAGATTCTCAAATAAATTCAGAATGACGGGTTTTAGATCGATTTATAAACAGGGACACAACGTCAACCTGAACTGGTTTCAGGTTCCCACGGCTTTGAAGAGTTTGCAGGATGAGATTCTGAAATAAATTCAGAATGACGGGTTTGAGATCGATTGGATGAGATTCTGAAATAAATTCAGAATGACGGGTTTGAGATCGATTTAGAAAAAGGGACGTTACATCAACCCGAGAATTTAGGTGTTACAATAACAATAGACATAAAAAAAACAGGCTATGAAACATAACAGTATTAAAAAAATAGGAAAAAGTGATTTCGTGAATATGGGCCCAATCAAATTACGACAGCCCATCCCGACACAAGAAATAGAAATGATAGACCCATTTGTACTTTTACACCATTACGGACCCTATCCCATCAACGAATTGAACAATCCGTTCGATCTAGGACCGCACCCGCATCGCGGATTTGAACCTGTGACGTTTTTGATTCAGGGAGAACAGCTGCATCGAGATTCTCTGGGCAACGAAAGTGTCGTAAAAGCAGGCGATGTACAATGGACCACAGCCGGCAGAGGAATTATGCATGCCGAAGCACCTACGAAGGAATTTGTAAAACGCGGCGGCAACCTAGAGGGAATCCAACTCTGGTTAAATCTTCCTGCGGAAAAGAAAATGATTCCGGCGGCCTATCAACATGAGAAGAACGAAGATTTTAAAGTAGTCACTTCTGACGATGGTTCTATAAAAGTACAGGTGATCGCAGGCGAATTAAACGGTACGTATGGCAGAATTGCAACCCAGACTCCCGTAAATGCCTTTATGATTCATGCTTCCGAAGGCGGAACTATGGAGCTCCCGATAGCTAAAGAGCACCAATCTTTAGTGTATTTGTTGAAAGGGAGTGTCACCATTAATAAGGAGGCCACACTTTCGTTTAACAACGACCAAATGGTGTGGTTTGCCCAAGATGGAGAAGGTTTTAGTATCGATGCCCAAACAGACAGCCAATTATTGTTTTTGTCGGGAGTGCCACACCATGAGAAAGTTACTAGCTGGGGACCCTACGTTATGAATACCCAAACTGAGATCATGGAGGCACTTCGTGATTTTCAACAAGGTAAAATGGGTTATTTACCGTCGTAATAATTAAGGATTCTTTAGGTACTTTTTATATGGAAAAACCCGATATTTGGCATGCGTTAGGGGTTGCAGCGGCATCCCCCGATTCCCGACGATAATCGGGACGGGGATATAGCGGAAGACCCGACCTCCTGTAGCTAAAGCAAAGGAGGTAACGCACTAAAAATCAAAAACATGATGAATAAAAATACCGTACTGGCCTGGGCCACATTTATAATGATCTTGGTAGGGTGCGCCTTAATTGCCTTGGGCGCTTTCCGATATGACGAAGTAGCTGGCTGGGGTTTTGCAGCCGTAGGCATTGGTTTCTTTGCCATCGCTTGGGTGTTTAATGCCCTAAAAGGCAGAATGTAGCCAGTAGCCTAGTACCTTTTCAACCTTAAACCAAAAAACATGTCTGACGATAAAAAAGTAATCTTTTCGATGTCTGGGGTCACTAAAACATTTCCCAGCGCACAAGTTCCTGTATTAAAAAACATCTACTTAAGCTTTTTCTACGGAGCTAAGATCGGAATCTTAGGTCTCAACGGTAGTGGAAAATCTACCTTGCTAAAAATTATTGCTGGAGTAGATAAAAATTATCAAGGCGACGTAGTATTTGCACCGGGCTATTCGGTAGGGTATTTAGAGCAAGAACCTGAACTGGACGAAAGTAAAACCGTGATTGAAATCGTAAAGGAAGGCGTGCAGGATGTGGTTGACGTGTTAGACGAATACAACAAAATTAATGATATGTTCGGTTTGCCCGAAGTGTATGAGAACGCAGATAAAATGCAGGAACTCATGGACAAGCAGGCGAAACTACAAGATAAAATTGACGCTACGAATGCTTGGGAACTAGACACGAAGCTGGAAATCGCAATGGATGCCCTGCGCACGCCAGACGGAGATAAACCAATAAGCGTGCTCTCAGGAGGTGAACGGCGCCGCGTGGCACTGTGTAGATTATTGCTGAAAGAACCTGACGTACTGCTTTTAGATGAGCCTACCAACCACTTAGATGCCGAAAGTGTACATTGGTTAGAACACCATTTGGCACAATACAAAGGAACGGTGATTGCAGTTACACACGACCGTTATTTCTTAGATAATGTAGCTGGTTGGATTCTTGAACTTGATCGAGGTGAGGGCATTCCGTGGAAAGGAAACTACTCTTCTTGGTTAGACCAAAAATCGAAACGTTTGGCGCAAGAACAAAAACAGGCAAGCAAGCGACAGAAAACATTAGAACGCGAGTTAGAATGGGTTCGGCAGGGTGCTAAAGGTAGACAGACCAAACAAAAAGCGCGTTTGCAGAATTACGACAAGCTGATGAGCCAAGATCAGAAAAAACTGGACGAAAAATTGGAAATCTATATTCCGAATGGCCCGAGATTAGGAACCAATGTGATTGAAGCCAATGGCGTGAGTAAAGCTTTTGATGATAAAATCTTGTACGAAGATCTAAACTTTACCCTTCCGCAAGCAGGAATTGTCGGGATTATCGGTCCGAATGGCGCCGGTAAAACTACCATTTTCAAAATGATCATGGACGAAATTGAACCTGATAAAGGAAGTTTCAACGTTGGAGAAACAGCAAAGATTGCTTATGTAGACCAGAGTCATAGTAACATAGACCTTGATAAAACCATTTGGGAAAATTTCAGCGATGGCCAAGAATTGGTCATGATGGGAGGGAAGCAAGTGAATTCTCGTGCATATTTAAGCCGTTTCAATTTCAGCGGAAGCGAACAAAACAAAAAAGTATCGAAACTTTCTGGTGGAGAGCGCAACCGTTTGCATTTGGCTATGACGTTAAAGGAAGAAGGAAACGTGCTGTTGCTAGATGAGCCTACCAACGACCTGGATGTAAATACGCTCCGTGCCTTAGAGGAAGGTCTCGAAAACTTTGCAGGTTGTGCCGTAGTAATCAGTCACGACCGTTGGTTCTTAGACCGAATCTGTACACACATACTTTCGTTTGAAGGGAATAGCCAAGTTTATTTCTTTGAAGGTGGTTTTAGCGAATACGAAGAGAACAAAAAGAAACGTCTCGGCGGCGACTTGCTACCGAAACGTATCAAATATAAAAAGTTGATCAGATAGTCATACCGCGGCCAATATTTTTAGTCCGAATTTAGTTGTTCACGCTGAAATAATAGTTCCATACACTTTATAGATTTTAAGGTGGTGGTAACTTCGTTTATATTTTGATCTTCTTTGAGATGATTGGCGCATTTCAATTTGAGAAACTTACGAAAACACGTATCTTTCCTTTTTAAAACGTACCAAAATGCAAACAATTTTATCACGGACCTTCATTGTACTATTTCTTTTACTTTCTGCGGAAATTTCCTTCGCCCAACAAATTAAACCATTTGAATATCTAGATGTATTTCAGCTAGAATATGCAGGCGATCCACAAATTTCGCCCAATGGTGATTATATTATCTATCGCCGAACGGGTTTCGATATCATGAAAGACCGTTCTAAGGGAAATTTATGGATGTTAAGTACTGATGGAAAAATTCACCATAAACTTACTGCAAGTGATGCAAATGAAAGTTCGGCGCGCTGGTCACCAAACGGAGCACAAATTGCGTTTGTGAGCAGCCAGGGGGAAGGCAGTGAAATATTTGTATACTGGACCGATTCTGGTGCGCTGGCTAAACTAACGCAACTAGAAAACAGTCCGTCTAATATCGAATGGTCTCCCGACGGAAAACAGATCGCTTTTACCATGAAAGTAAATGCGAAAGCCCCTGTGTTAGCCACCATGCCTGCGAAGCCCGAAGGCGCTAAATGGGCAAAAGCACCGCGAATTACAGACCGTTTAAAGCATGAAGCAGACGGAGCAGGATATTTAGACCCTGGTTTTACACATATTTTTGTGATTCCGGCAGATGGTGGGGCGCCACGGCAACTAACTTCAGGCGATTATAATCATGGTAGTAGCTTGTCTTGGTCTCCCGATAGTGCTACCATTTACTTTTCTGCCAATCGTAATGAAGACTGGGAATACGATTTCAGAAATAGTGAGGTGTATGCCGTACAGGCACGTACTGGAATAATTTCAGCACTAACTGAGAGCCCGGGACCCGATAGGTCACCCATGGTTTCACCAGACGGAAAAAAGATAGCATTTATGGGGTATGTAGATAAAGTACAGACCTACCAAACCAGCAAATTACATCTTATGAACCTCGACGGATCTTCAATGCAGACGATTTCCGAAGGATTAGATAGAAGTATTTCAAATGCTGTGTGGGCTAGTGATAGTAAGGGGTTATATGTGCAATACAACGATTTGGGACTTACGAAGATTGGCTATATGAAGTTGAATGGCGACCTTACTGAAATTGTCTCGAACGTAGGTGGAACCACATTGGGCAGACCGTACGCGAGTGGTAGCTTTTCGGTAAGCAATGGCGGAAAAATAGCCTATACGCTTTCAAAAACAGATCGCCCTGCAGATGTAGCGGTGGTGGAAAATAAAGACACAAAAGTGCTCACGCAATTAAATGAAGACCTGCTTGGTTTCAGAAATTTAGGAAAGGTGGAAGAAATTTGGTACACGTCTACGTTTGACGGCAGAAAAGTACAAGGCTGGGTAGTATATCCGCCTAATTATAATGCTTCACAGCAATATCCACTGTTGGTAGAAAACCATGGCGGCCCCATCTTAAATTATGGTCCGCATTTTTCTACTGAAATTCAATTGTATGCTGCCGCTGGTTATGTGGTTTTTTATCCGAACCCGAGGGGAAGCACAAGTTATGGCGAAGAATTTGGAAATTTATTGTTCAATAATTATCCGGGAGAAGATTACAACGACGTGATGGACGGGGTGCATGAATTGGTGAATAAGGGCGTGGTAGATGCAGACCGACTCTATGTTACGGGAGGTAGTGCGGGCGGTATCATGACTGCATGGATGGTAGGAAAAACAAACGAATTTAAAGCTGCGGTAGTCGCTAAACCTGTGGTGAATTGGATAAGTAAGACCTTGGTAGCCGATAATTATTATGGATATGCCAATTCTAGATATCCCGGACAACCGTGGGAAAACTTTGAAAATTATTGGAAATTTTCACCTCTATCGTTGGTTGGCAATGTAGAAACCCCCACAATGGTGCTAGTAGGTATGGACGATTTGCGTACACCGCCTAGTGAAGCAAAACAATTGTACCACGCATTAAAGCTACGAAAAGTTGAAACGGTGCTCGTGGAAATTCCCGAGGCATCCCATGGCATCGCGGCACGTCCCAGTAATTTAATCACTAAGGTAGCACATACACTGGCTTGGTTCGAAAAGTTTAAGTAATGAAGTTATTTTTGGTTGTGGAGTTGTTTGCGCAAAGCAGCATTTTCTTTCTGCATGCTCTGATTTTTCCAAGCCAAATAACATACCAAAGCAAGTAGTACGATAAGAGCGATAGAGAGTCCTGTGGTCATTTTTGAAGTGGCACTAGTCTGTAAGCCAATATTTAAAAGTGGAACTTGTGTGAATAATAAAAAAGTTAATTGCATAGTCGAACGTTTAGTTGAAAAATACTAATATAATAGAAACGCTCAAGCTGATACATCTATAATTTCTTTATGCGATAATATTTAGCGCATTGAGAACAACATCGACACCTTCATCAAATCGATAATTGAAGAGGTGCCTAATTTTTTATTAATGTTCTTTCGGTGGGTTTGAACGGTATGTTCAGAAATAAAAAGGTGGGTTGCAATTTCTTTGGTCTGCATTCCTTTTGAAATACAGTCGATAATGGTGTGTTCTTGTGGAGTGATACTGTTTAATTTTTCCGAAGAAAGCTCTTTTTGCTGCAAGTCGATTTCCCATTGTTCTATTGTTGCAACAACCGACTCCAATTTTTTCAATGGTCTGTGGTCATGGTATAGGTATCTAACCGAGCGGTCTAATTCATTTTCAAAAGTATCAGAGTGTTTCTGAAGATATTGTTTGGTAAAATTTTCAATAGCTATTTGTACCGAACTTTTAATAGTTGGTTGTGTTTGAATTTCATGAGTTGCGGGGAGCGAGGAGGTAGACTTCATAAGTTTAAGTTGAGTGAAAATTAATTTAGTTGTTTCCTCTAAACTATTTGAAATCTCCTAGATATGAAAGGCTTACCAGTATATATGTCACTACTAACCTATTTGCTGTCACAACTAACAGGGGTGATTTTATGCCGAATAGCGCCAATCACAATAAATACATCATGAAATTTGTAGGGTTATGTCACGAATTGGAAGTGGTATGCAATAACGTTTCTTTTAAATGGGGCTTGTAGGTTCTGGATAAGGGTAGCCAAGTTCCGTCTTCCAACATAAGTTTGGTCGAGTTGATTATACGAATTTGGGCTAAGTTTACGAGATACGATTTGTGAACTTGCGCAAAACCTTCCGAAGAAAGCTTCTCGATAACATCTTTTAAGGTGTTTCGATCTATCTCAGGCTTGTTGCTACCTTCGGTATAAAATTCTAAATAATGACCATCAGATTTTACGTAAAGCAATTCTTTTACATCGATAACCGCTTTGCTTTTTAGGTGTAGTAGCGACGGAGTTTTGTCTTGAAGTGCAGCTTCATTAAAGGAAGCAAGTTCTGCTCTAAGCGCCATTAATTCTTTTTTAGAGTTTTTGTTTCTGAGCCATAAAAGGATAAAAAATATGAGTAACACCGCTGCGATTACAGAAATAAGAAACGCCGTAGATTGATAAATCGATTTTTCTTTATGCAACGCTTTAATGGTATCGTCTTTTTGGTCTACCTGATATTTTGTAAGAATCTCATTGAGTTGTTTTGAACTTTCTAGTTGAAACAGTTTCGCTTCAATCTCTTGTGATACCTTTAGGTATTGGTTTGCTTTTTCAAAGTCTTTTTTTGATTCATAAATTGAAGAAAGACGCGAATAGTTGCCTTTTAAAATCACAAAGTTATCGATGCTTTTTGCTTTTGTAATCGAACTATCACCATAGGCAATAGCTTCATCGTACTTTTCCATTTCGTAGTAATGGTCTGCCATTCGTGAATAAGATTCGGCCAGCCCCCTAGGATTCTCAAGTTCTTTAAAACCTATGATAGATTTGTTTAGATAAAAGTAGGCGCTATCGCTTTGTTTTTTTAATGTGAAAGCCGCTCCTAAGTTTTGGTAAGCGAGGTATTCTTCCCTCTTTATGTTATTCTTTTTGTATCGCGGAATACTTTTTTTGAGATAAAATATGGCAGAATCTGCCTGATCTGCTCCTAGAAAGCTAACCGCAAGATTGTTATAGGCTCTGTACTCATCTCTAGTGACCTTATGCCGCTTGGCTATTTTCACAGCCTCATGAAAACTTTCTAAACTTTTTGGGTTGTTTCCCATCAGAGATTGGGCGATACCAATATTGATAAGAACTGAAGGCATCGCAGTTACCGCATCTAGGCTATCATAAATATGAATTGCCTTAGCATACAAATTTATAGCTTCAGCAACATTCCCTTCATTTTTTTTACTGATACCTATGTTGTTGTACGTTCCCGCCGTTCCTAGTGCATCGTCGTTTTCAATAGTGAGCTGTAGTAACTTTTCAAATTGTACGAGCCCTTCATCTGTTTTACCCGACCGAATGGTCGCTATGGCCTTATTTCGTTGCGCTCTGTAAAATTTCACATACAATTTACTAGCCCATTGTTCTTTATAAGCCAGCAGGCTGTCATAATATCGAATGGACGTCTTAAAATCTCCCTTAACATAGTTGGCATGCCCCAACATTAGGTAGCCTTCTATGAGACCAGGTTCGTTTGCAGTATTCTTTGCAATACTTAGGATTTTACTTCCAATTGCAGACATACTATCTGGAACACGCTCATATTTAAGTGCTTCTGTTGCCAGAGCTTCAATTTCTTTATCTGTTTGCTGTGCTACGGAAAGGTAAAACGTAAAAACTAACAGCAATGCTGTTAAATAGCGGGATGGGGAGAACATAAAGATGGTTGATATACTAGTTTGTTTCTTTAAAGGTAGCTAAAAATCTGGCTTTCAATAAAGAAAATAACATAGGAATCTTACCTAAAAAACGTAATTGTTTGATTTTTGGGACATTATCATAAACAAAAAAAATGGATTACTCTTTGTTCGGGTACCAATCTAATTGTACTACTTCAATATCGCTAGAAACGCTCGATTTTTTTATCATATCTCTAAAAACACCTACGTCGCTCATACCTTCAGAACCTCGGTAATGGTACGGATACACTTTTTCTGGTTTAAAATCTACCACGGCACTTGCCGCACTTTCAACGGTCATTGTATAAGGCAGGTTCATACAAACAAAGGCAATATCAATGTTTTCTAAGTTTCTCATCTCCGGAATGTCTTCGGTGTCTCCAGAAATATAAACACGCATGCCATCTTTTTCAATCACATATCCGTTTCCACGACCTTTGGTATGGAATTTCAATGCTTCTTCGCGCAGGTTATACATGGGTATTGCTTCAAAAGTAAAATCATCAATCCCAGGTACAGTGGTGGTTTCTCCGTTAGCAACGACTAGCGTCTGGGAAAGTAACTCGTCATCAATTTTGTCTGCTACCGCTTGGGGAGCCATAATACGTACGCCATCTCCAACCACTTCACGAAGGGTTTCCATATTAAAGTGATCACCATGGATATCGGTTACGAGAATGAGGTCTGCTGGGGGTTGCCCCGAAAATGCTGCCGCTCCACCTACAGGATCTATATAAAAAGTGGTTCCATCCCAATCTAATACCATAGTGGCGTGCGATATGGGGGTAACGTTGAAAGTTGATTGAGTTTCGGTTTGTTTTACTTCGGAAGTAGCCATCGGCTCTTCTGAATTTTTGTCTTTAGCAGTATTATTGTTGCACGCGAACAGCGTAAAAGCGAAAATAGCTAGTAAGGTATAAGTTTTCATAGCTTGGTTTTTTATAAAGATACAAATTGAAATTGCAACTAAGATAAAGGGTACTCCATTTTAATGTTGCTGCGCTCGTACGGATTGGGTTGTTCTAAGGGAATTTCAACAAAACCATACTTTTTGTAGATATAAATGGCGTTTTCCAGTGTTCTGTGTGAGTACAGAAAAAGGCATTCAAAATCGTTATCGTGCGCAAAATCGATACAATAGTGCAATAGTTTTTGTCCGATTTGTTTGCCACGGGCATCAGGACGGACGGCCATTTTGGTGAGCTCAAAACTGGTTTCGGAACGCTTTAAAAGTGCGACTGTGCCTAAAACAATGTCATCTTCAACAGCGAAAAATATATGTCCGCCAGGCTCAATAATATATTTCATTGGGTTGCTAAGCACCTCTCTGTCGTAGGCTTCTACGTAAAAAAAAGTTTCAAGCCATTCCATATTTAAATCGTAGAATGCTTGACTGTAGTTTGGTTTGAAGGTTACAATTTGCATCACTTATTCCGAAATAATATCTGACACTAAATACGCAATCGCTTTACCCACTTGCCCAGCGAAAAGCTCCCGGTTGGGTGCTCCTTCACAGATGTGGATATAGGAGCAATTCTGTTTTGCTGAAAAGTACCGCGTAAATTGACGGCATTCTTCTACTGTGAATCCGCTTGGGGTCATGGCGCTACTGCCCATATTGGCCACGGTATCCAAATCGATTTCAATACCAAAGGGCTGTTGGCAACAGTGCTGTTCTGCTTTTTTCAATGCTTCGGAAAAAGGAAATGTTTTTTCAACAGAAATTTCTTCGAAAGTAGAAAAGGCACAAGTGGTGGTTTCTGCTAATGTGTTGTACACATTTTGGGATGTATAGTTTCGGTGTAGTCCAAATATGAAATAGTTTTCTAAAAAGCCATCCTTTTGGGCATAACTGAACCCATTTCCGCTATGTCTGTGCTCTAACTGTCTATAATCGGAGTGTGCGTCAAAATTGATGCAATTCAAGGCTTTTTTCAGCGCAGAGGCTGTTCCTTTCAAATTTCCGTAGCTGTTGTTGTGCCCACCGCCAATCACAATCGGAATTTTACCGGCAGCGACAATTTTTTCGACTACTTTGCTCACTATGATATCTATTTGCTCAACCAACAAACCTAGGTTGAAAAGATAATGCGGGTCGTTAGGATTTAATTTTTCGGCTTCGTCCATCTCAGCCTCACAATCGATTGCCCCCAGGACCAACACAGAATCAGCCTTGCAAAGCGCTGTGTGTTGAATGTTACATAAAGCTTTTAGTCCTACTATCCACGCTTCCGAAGTACCTGCAATTCCTTTATTGGCACGAACGCCAATATCTTCAGGAATACCCAAAAGCACATACTTTTGGGGTGCGTTTTCTAGTGCCTCCCAATTGGAAACAGTGCCGGCAACTTCACCAAACTTTAACTCGCCTTCCCGCAGATTGGTATGTTGTAACAAGATGTCTTTCGAATAAAATTTCAACATTAGGCTATTATTTTTCCGTTTGCAATTACAGTGTCTATACAATTGCTTCCAAACGCATACGGTAAGTACCCATACGACGGTATTTCTTTGGTGATGATCACACTTGCGGCTTTTCCTTTGGTAATACTTCCGTGTGAAGCACTCAAGCCCATAGCATAAGCACCGTTTAAGGTAGCGGCATTAATCGCCTCTTCTGGGGTGAGTCGCATCTTAATACAAGCGGTAGCCACGACAAAATTCATATTTCCGCTTGGAGTAGAGCCAGGATTGTAGTCGGTAGCCAACGCGAGAGGCAAGCCGGCGTCTATCAGTTTTCTACCCGGAGTATACGGAATGCTCAAAAAATAAGAGCAGGAGGGCAGTGCAACCGGCATGGTATTGCTGTTTTGTAGCACTTCAATGTCGGCTTCTGTCAATACCTCTAAATGGTCTACGCTAAGGGCATCGTGCACCACTCCAGCTTTCACCCCGCCAATGGCATTAAATTGATTTACATGTATTTTTGGTACAAATCCGTAGCTGTTGGCCGCACCCAAAAGTTGGTGTGTGTCTTCAACGCTGAAATATCCTTCTTCACAGAAAATATCTACATAATCGGCTAATTTTTCATTGGCCACCTTTGGCAGCATATCGGTAATGATATGGTTTAAATATCCTGCTTTGTTTCCTTTAAATTCGTTGGGGACAGCATGTGCCCCTAAAAAAGTGGTTTTAACGGCTACCGGATACTTTTCTTCTAATTTTTTAGCCACCCGTAGCATTTTTAATTCAGCTTCGGTGGTAAGTCCGTAGCCACTTTTAATTTCAATCGCTCCAGTACCCATTCGTATTACTTCCTCCAATCGTGCTGCAGATTGTTCATATAGATCTGCTTCAGAAGTGTTTTGCAGTTTTTTGGCGCTATTTAGAATTCCACCGCCATTTTCGGCAATTTGTTGGTAGGTAAGACCGTTAATTCGGTCTACAAATTCTTGCTCCCGATTTCCGGCATAAACAATATGGGTATGGCTATCGCACCACGTGGGGAGCACTATTTTACCAGTGCAGTCTATGGTTTTTTCTACGGAAATTTTAGGCAATTGCTGCATGGTACCAAAATCTGAAATGCAGTCGCCATCTAGTAAAAGCCAAGCATTTTTAAGGGTTGGTAAGATGTTCATATCGGTGCCAGCTACTTTTGAAGGCGCTTCTTCCCGAACTTGAAGTAATTCTTTAATATTTACTAACAATAATTTCATTGGCTAAAGATAGCAAACCTGCACAGGAATTAATACCTTAGACCTTCAAAATATTACAGCATGGGTGATTCAAAAAACATGGGATTAAATACAATTTGTGCGCACGTGGGTGAAGTGAAAGATGAGCAATTTAAAGGAGCCATTTCTCCGCTTTACATGAGCAGTTCGTACGCCTACGAAAATGTAGACGTAAAACGCTATCCGCGTTACTTTAATACCCCCAATCAAGAAGCTTTGGGTAAAAAAATAGCGGCCTTAGAACACACCGAATCTGGAATGATCTTCGGAAGTGGTATGGCAGCCGTGAGCCATTGCTTGCTTGCTTTTTTGCAAAAGGGAGACCACATTGTGTTACAAAAAACATTGTATGGTGGTACTTATAATTTTGTGGTGGAAGAGTTCCATAAGTTCGGAATTGAATATTCGTTTACCGATGGTTTTTCAGAAGCTGATTTCAGAAGAGAACTTCAGCCAAACACCAAAGTAATTTATGTAGAAACACCGAGCAATCCGTTGATGCTGATTACCGATTTGCAGATGATTTCCAACATCGCCAAAGAGCATGGTTTGGTGTCTATGATAGACAATACATTTGCTTCTCCTGTAAACCAAAATCCAGCCGATTTCGGAATAGATATCATGATACACAGTGCCACCAAATATATGGGTGGCCATAGCGATATCTGTGCAGGAGCTGTAGCTGCTAGTTCAGCACATATGGAACGCATCTGGAATTTATCGAAGAATATCGGTGGCAGTTTAAGCGATTATACCGTTTGGTTGTTAGAGCGCAGTTTAAAAACAATGGCGCTACGTGTGAAAGCGCAGAATAAAAATGCCAAGAGAATGGCGAAATGGTTACAACAACATCCGTTAGTAGAAAAGGTGCATTATCCCGGACTAAAAGACCATCCAGATTACGACTTGGCAAAACGACAAATGCGCGGATTTACGGGTATGTTGTCTTTTGAGCTGATTCCTTCAGTAGATGCAGAAGCTTTTATGCAGGCATTGCAGCTCATTAAACAATCTATGAGCCTTGCAGGGGTAGAATCTACTGTTTTATCGCCTGCTAAAACAAGCCACGCATTGCTTTCTGCGGAAGAAAGAGCCCATCAGGGAATTTCAGATAAATTATTGCGATTTTCAGTAGGAATTGAAGAAAAGAAAGACCTAGTAAACGATATGGAGCAAGCGTTTCATAAGGTTGCGAAAAGTAATGCTGTAATGCAAGATTGAATAAAAATTAAAAAAATAAACAATGGATAAAGCATTGCAAACCATGATAGACAATATGCCCGAAAAAACGGGTAAATCGATTGATGAGTGGAAATCGCTCCTAAAAACGAAAAATTTCGGCAAACATTCAGAAGCCGTTAATTTTCTTAAAAAGGATTTTGGGGTTACCCACGGATTTGCAAATACGATTGTAGCACTGTCTAAAGATCAAAATGATACTCCAGAAGACCTGGTTAATAACCAATTTAAAGGAAAGGAAGCGCTGTTGCCTATCTATAAAAAATTGTTGAGCACGGTCCAAAATCTTGGCAAAGACGTTACAGTTACGCCAAAAAAGACAAGTGTAAGTATGATACGTGGAAAACAGTTCGCGCTTGTAAAACCGGCTACAAAATCACGCATAGACCTTGGGTTAAAGCTGAAAGACAAACCAACCACCGATCGTTTAGAGAATTCTGGACCTTTTGGCACGATGTGCACACATCGTGTACGACTTGAAGATGTCTCACAGGTTGATACAGAACTGAAAAACTGGCTTAAAGAAGCATACGAACAAGCACTTTAGAAAATAACAAATAGATGAAACTAGATATATTGGCTGTTGGCGCACATCCTGACGATGTTGAAATGAGCGCCGGTGGCACCATCGCGAAAGAGATAGCAAACGGTAAAAAAGTTGGGATTTTAGATATCACCGAAGGTGAGCTGGGTACCCGAGGTAGTGCCGCAATACGAAAAGACGAAGCAAAAGCTGCAGCCGACATTTTGGGAGTTTCGATGCGCCACAACTTAGCGTTTGCCGACGGCTTTTTTGAAAATAATCACGCCACACAACTTGAAGTTATTAAAATTATAAGAAAATACCGCCCAGAAATTATTCTGTGCAATGCGGTAGACGATCGGCACATAGATCACGGTAGGGGAAGTAAATTAGTGAGTGATGCTTGTTTTTTGAGCGGACTTGTAAAAATTGAGACCATACACGAAGGCAACCACCAACACCCGTGGCGGCCAAAACATGTGTATCATTATATTCAATGGAAAGAATTAACCCCAGATGTTGTGGTAGATATTTCTGGTTTTGAAGACCAAAAGATGAAAGCGATTTTCGCTTATAAAAGTCAGTTTTTCGATGAACACTCCAAAGAACCCAACACGCCCATTTCGTCTAAAAATGCAACCGACAGCATGTTGTACAGAAACAGGAACTTGGGAAGGCTCATTGGAACCGAAGCGGCAGAAGGTTTTACGGTAGAGCGTTTGCCTGCGGTTGATTCAATTTTCGATTTGATCTAAAAAAAATACGAAGCTATTGTACAAGCGTTAGATTTGAAGTATATTTGCATCCGCTTTTCAAACGAAAAGTAAATGGTGGTTGTAGCTCAGTTGGTTAGAGCGCCTGATTGTGGTTCAGGAGGTCGTCGGTTCGAGACCGATCTTCCACCCAAACAAAACCTTCAAGGAAACTTGGAGGTTTTTTTGTGGAGTTTTGCGTGAGCTTGCTCATGGCAAAACTCCACAAAAAAAGCTTTTACGAGCACAGCTCGTAGGATTTGTTTAGCAGGTTTCCCCAATTGCGGTCCTGCGCAACACGCCAGTGATTGCGCTAAACCGATTCTTCAGATTATATTTGGGTTAGAATAAAATGATCCAGCACAGCTCGAAGGTTTTGTTTAGCAGGTTTCCCCAATTGCGGTTTGACGCAATAAAATTAATCCTATAAGCCCGTGTTGCACGGTACCATTTTAGATGTATTGGCAAAACTATTCGTCTCTAAAAAAGATTTTGTTTTAGTAGATTATCTCTGCATCTTTGTCGGCAAGCGTTAAAGCCCCTTATTTATATAACATCTACTTATCATCATGCATTCACGTAATATTTTCGTTTCTATATTCCTTTGTTTTACTGCTATAGTCGCCGCCCAAGATCGGTCTAATTATAAATTACTCTGGGAGATTACCAAAAACAACACAGTAGGTAAGTCGTATGTTTTCGGCACCATGCACCTTCAAGATGAGCGTGTATTTCAATTTTCAGACTCGGTTATCCCTGCTATAAAGAACACAGAAATTTTCGCCCTTGAAATCGACCCAAATATCATGGGTGGTGCTATCAAGGAAAAGATGGAATCTTATGAAGGGACTCAAAATATTTATAAAGAAATACTTTCCGAAGAAGAATACGAGCGCCTTGCCCAAAAGTTCATGGAAATAAATGGTTCGTCTATTGAAGACTTTCCGATTTCACATCCGCTTATGATCGAATCGGCTTTATCGCCTAATATTTCAAAAGAAACCGATAAGCGTACTTTTTTAGATGTCTATTTGTTTGGGGTAGCCAATCATTTCAACAAAGAAATCACCGGACTTGAAGATTTGGATGATCAGATTCCAGATATGGAAGATATTCCGAAGGAAGAGCTGCGGCAAGCAATTTTAGAATTGATAGATTTAGATGAAGCAGAGGCGAACCAACAGTTAGAGCGTCTCATAGACGTGTATTATCAGGGCAGCCTAGAACAAATTTATTATTATTTAAACGGTTGGTGGCCCATCGATAAAGTAATGGAAAGGCGCAACACCAAAATGGTAAAGAGCCTAGATTCTATCATGCAGCGAAAAACAATCTTTGCTGGGGTAGGAGCGGCCCACCTCCCAGGAAATAGTGGCGTTCTAGATTTGTTGGAAAAGAAAGGGTATACTGTGAGACCCGTGGGTGCTACCTTTAACGATCCTGAGTTTACATTCGATTTGAAAGTTAATGAAGACGATTGGATGACTACCACTTATAAAGAAGCAGGTTTTAGTTTAAAGACTCCAGATAAGGCCATCGCGATTCCCATGTCTGGACAATACAATATTTATACGGTAGCAGACTTGTATTCGGGAGGGAGTTTCAGTTATTTCTTTATGGATTATACTGGTTCAGATCTCGCAAGCGAGGGAAATATCATAGACAAGGTGATAGACAACCAATTGGAAGATGCTACTAACGAATTAATAGGCCGCAAAGAAATTTCAGTAGGCGATAGTAATGGAGTTGAAGTAGTCATGAAAACAGAAGATGGCACTATGCGTGCACAATATTTCGATATTGATAATCATCTTTTTGCGTTTTTAGTTGAAAATCAGATGAGCGAACTTTCATCACCTTACGTCGACACCTTTTTTAATTCGATTCAATTTTTTGAACGGGAAGTTCCCGAAGTAACCTGGGAAACTCTTGAAAATGATTTAGGGGCGTACACAGTGCAAACAATTGGTGAGACGACCGATTTGTCGAGAACGGCACCAGACCCCAGCAATCCCGATATTGAGTATTTTCTGCACCTGTTCTCAATGAAGGATCCCAACCAGAATACGTTCAACTTATTTCGATACAATGATCAGCCTATTGGCTATTACTTGAACGACGCAGACCTATTTAACGAACAAGTTTCTAGTCTTCTGGAAAATCAAGGAAAAATTCTTAGTGAGCCAAAAGAAATTGAGGTAGATGGAGTTCCAGGGACGTCATACGAAATTGAACTCTCGAAAACCTATCATGCCCGAGCGCATGCTTTTTTTAGGGGAAATCGTTTTTATTTGCTGCTAAGCCAAGCCATCTCCAAAGACGATACCATTTCGGAAAATGATACTTTTCTGAATTCCCTGAAGTTTAATCCGTACCAACCCCTTAAATTAGATTCGTTAATTACATTGAATGACCGGCACCAAATACGGATGCCGCAATTTCCAGAACTGAAAGAAACCATTGCGTATACGGCTTCAGATATGTTCGAGTCGTACAATGCGTATGCTGCGCTAGATGCCGCTACTGGGGGCTGCTATATGATTCAGAAGATAACGGCAACACCTTATTTGAGGTCTGAGGCACTCGAAAAATTCTATGACGATTATACCGAAGACATACTTGAATACAATGATACGATTATCGGTTCGAAACCAAGTACATTGGGAGGATTGCCATCTAGACAACTCCTCCTTCAGAATGGAAATAGCCATATTAGACAAAAAATTGAATTATTACTTGATGGAAGGGATATCATATTGCTATTAAGTTATGTAGGTGAAGACGAATTGGATAGGGTAGATACCTACTTCAACACATTTGAGATTAATGGTACGTCTTCAAATTTTAATTTAACAGATTCGAAAATGGATTTGTTTGTAAAGAACCTGAAAAGTAAAGATTCGTTGGTGTTTGAATCGGCTAAAGGAGCCTTCAGCTACTATATATTCGACAAATCTGAAGAAAAAGCACTTTCAAAATTATTGAATGTTAAATTTATGGATGAAGGCGAAACCTATTCGGTTAAAAATAAAATCATCGATGAAATCGCTACGTTGGATAGTAAAAAGTCTTTAAAAACCCTTTTGAAATTTTATAAATCAACAAATGCGTCCAACAACCATAAAACCCAAATAATGGGTTGGCTTCCTGAGTTGACCGATAAAAATGCACTTCCTGCCTTTTTCGAGTTCTTGCAAGAGAAAGACTTAACCATACAAGAGGATGTCGACTTTGATATCTTTAATGGCCTGAAAGACAAGCCAGAGGTCGTGGTGGCTGAAAGTGCCCGATTATTATCCGTATTAAAGTATGAACCTTATCGAGATGGTATTGTAGATTTGTTCAGTAACCATATGAAAGACTCTCTGTATGGACCTAAATTATACCAGTATAGCGAACAACTGCTCACGTATTTTGAAACAGATGCAAAAAAATACAACGATACCATACAGCGCAAGCAGTTTTCATACCTTGGTTATACATTAATTTCAAGTTATATCGACATCGCTAAGGCACAACAAACACTAAGCCCTACTACTGAACGTGCTTTATTGACATTGGCCGATAGTCCAGAGTCTGACTCGTCGATTGCCCTAAGGGCATTGCTTGCTGCGATTGAAAAAGAAGTTGAAATTGCACCAGAATTTTTATCCCAAAAGATGGAAAATCTGTATAATCGCTACGAAATCATGGAAGCCTTGATAGATGCCGGTTTACCAGACCAGGTTCCAGAAAACTTTTTAGCACCAATCGAATATGGTAGATTATCGTTGTACAATGCTGTGGGTGATACGAGTTTCGATTATTACCCGAATACCATCACGGTGGTAGGCGAAATAGAGCACGAAGAACAGCAGTATTTTATTTATTCGTTTTCGTTTGAAGATGACGACGCCACCTACCTAGGTGGAGTTGCGTCTACGACCATCGATGTTGCAGAACTTTCACCTTTTGAAGTATATACCAGTATGAACGAATTTGATAGCGACAATTGGAAAGAACAAGCCATAAAGATGTTGAGTACTGAATAGCAAACCTAGCTACGGTGATGAAGATGGTATAAATTCGTGTTAAACACGAATAGAACTCTGATAAATTATTTTATTTTGAGGGAAACAACCTATCATGGCAGAAAAAAACTATTTGTATAGGGCCGTAGCCTTCGTTTTGTTTATTGCGATAAGTCTTTTGTTACTGGTCGAAGGCAAGTCGTTTTTAGCACCGCTCACATTGGCGGCAATTTTGTCTTTGCTTATCCTCCCAGTAGCCCAGAAGCTAGAACACTTTAAACTGAACAGAACGCTAGCCAGTTTATCCAGTACACTAATTTTGTTTATCATTTCTTGTGGCTTTTTTGTACTAGTTACAGCACAAATGAATGAAATGGTCGAGAAATGGGGAGCCATGAAGGATGTCATAAAGCCTAAAGTTGAGATGGCAACCCAATTCATCACCCAGAATACACCCGTTACAGAAAAGAAATTAGAGGGATACAAATCGAAAATCACAAACTTTAAATTTATCGGTACAGCCAATGGTGGTTCTGGCGCTCTTACCTACTTGGGTAAGCTCATCGGTTTTCTAGGCATGTACCTACTGGTTTTTATTTATGTGTTTTTTATGTTGAGGTTCAGAACAAAGTTCAAAAAATTTCTGTTGAAGTTTTTTTCCAAAGAAAAAAATAAGGAGGTAAAGAAAACCATACGCCAAACCATTTCTGTGGCACAAGGTTACCTACTCGGAAAGCTAAAATTAATTGCAATACTCGCACTTATTTATGGTATTGGCTTGGGTATTTCGGGGGTGAGTAATTTTATTCTGATTGCTTTAATTGCTGCGGCACTCACCATTATTCCTTATTTGGGAAATATTATGGGGTATAGCCTAGCGCTGATTTTCGGATATCTCATTGATGGCGAGTTGGGTATTTTAATAGGTGTAACTATCACCTTTGTAGTAAGTCAATTTGTTGAAAGTTATATTCTGCAACCCTATGTTGTGGGCAAAGACGTAGATTTAAATCCGTTGTTTGTTATCCTCGCAGTTATTTTAGGAAATATGATTTGGGGTATAATTGGTATGGTGGTGGCGATTCCTGTTTTGGGAATCATCAACGTAATTTTCTTGCACATTCCGAGTTTAAAACCTTTTGGGTTTTTAATGTCTAGGGAAACAGATAAAAACTAAAAAGTGGGCCGAAGCCCACTTAGATTAAATTTTTTAGTACTAATTTGCCAGATACTAATTTCCTTTTTTATAATCTTCTAAGAATTTTGCGAGTCCGATATCGGTCAAAGGATGCTTTAGTAAGCCTTCAATAGATGAAAGTGGGCCCGTCATTACATCGCTACCAATTTTAGCACATTCTAATACGTGCATGGTGTGTCGTACTGAGGCTGCCAAGATTTGTGTTTCAAAACCATAATTATCATAAATCAACCGAATTTCAGCAATCAGATTAAGACCATCGGTAGAAATATCGTCCAGTCTTCCAATAAACGGCGAAACATACGTAGCACCTGCTTTTGCTGCCAATAGTGCTTGTCCTGCAGAAAATACCAACGTGCAATTGGTTCGAATACCATTGTCGGTAAAATATTTGATGGCTTTTACCCCTTCTTTAATCATAGGGACTTTCACAACAATTTGCTCGTGCAGTTCAGCCAATTGTTCACCTTCACGTACCATTCCTTCAAAATCTGTAGCAATGACTTCCGCAGAAACATCACCATCTACAATGTTGCAGATATCTACATAGTGTTTCAGGATGTTGTCACGACCTGTTATTCCTTCCTTTGCCATGAGCGAAGGATTGGTGGTTACGCCATCTAATACGCCCAAGTCTTGAGCTTCACGTATCTGTTCTAAGTTTGCGGTATCAATGAAGAATTTCATGAGGTGTTGTGTTTAATTTTTGGTAAAAATAAGGAAGATAGCAACGGCTAAAAAGCAATGTCGATAACTTGTGATAAAAAGTAGATTGCTGGGAGCTAGAAGTTGGAAGCTAGAAGTTGGAAGCTAGAAGTTGGAAGCTAGAAGTTGGAAGTTGGAAGTTTGCCCGTACCGAACGGAGTTTGGGCGGGTTGGAAGCTAGGGTTATATTAGAGATCATAATGCTTCATCAGCATTTTTTCGTACGTTTTATCGGGGAGCACCCGTTTTAGCACAACTGAAAATTTTTGTAAAAAGGCTCCCACTTTATAATGAATTTTAGGCTGCTCAGTTTCAATAATGCGATGAATTGCCATTGCCATTTCATTCGGATTGTTACCTGCATCTACGTGCTCATTCATGGTTTTCAGCGTTGCGCTATAGGCCTGTTTATACGGAGAACCTTCTAAAACCGGTGCGTGGTAGCGCCCAGAAGCAATATTCGTGGCAAAATCGCCAGGAGCAACATTGGTCATGTGTATTCCAAATTGCTTGATTTCCATTCGGTACGCTTCTGCGGTGATCTCTAACGCAGCCTTGGTAGCACTGTAGATTCCCCGATATGGCAATCCCATAAACCCAGCAATTGAAGTGATATTAATTATATGTCCTTTTTTCTGTTTCCGCATTTGCGGCATGACCGCTTTTATTACGTGTAATGGTCCGTAGAAGTTGGTCTCAAAGGCATTTCGGATTTCGTCTATTGGTGTTTCTTCAATAGGGCCCGTAATACCAACACCCGCATTATTTATCAAGACATCAATTTGTCCCGTTTCAGCAATAATCTGCGCTACGGTATCTTCAATGGTATCTGGTTTTGTTACATCAAGTTTCAACAGAGGAAAGGGAACAACATCTTGGTAGTTCGACGGATTTCTACTGGTGCCATAGACCGAATATCCTTTCTCGTGTAGAAATAAGCCAATGGCTTTTCCAATTCCTGAAGAGGCTCCTGTAATAAATATAACTTTTGGCATAGGTTTGAGGAAAGCACAAAGATGCGGTGTTGTGTTAAGTATTCCAAATAGAAACGACACTTTAGCGCACAAAAAATGGCAAGCTACCTACATCACACCGCTACGACCGCGTACCCTTGCTGCGTTCCCGCCCTGGGGGATTAAGCAGGAGCTGGTTGTGTAGGACTTGCCGATGCAAATATACGGCACTTTTCATGCTTCTACAAGCATTTTTACCATCAATTATTATTGGCTATCTTGCGTTAAAATTGAACAATACCATGAAATTTTATAACACGATCATCTTCATGTTTTTAGCAGCTTTGTTTGTAAGCTGCGAAGATGAAATTAAGAATCCAGATACATATTTTTCTATTGAAATAGCCGACGAGAAGAAAATGTACAGTCCGTCTGATGTACTTTCTGTATCACTTCAGAATAAGAAAAAAGTTGAAATAGCCTCCACCAATTATACCTTCGATGGAACTGAAGTCACTGGTAGTTCATTCCCCTTGGCAGCACAAAAAATGGGGAAGCATACCATAGTAGCTGTGGTGATGGTTGATGGAAAAGAATATTCCGTAGAAAAAAATATTACTATCGTAGCTCCAAAAAAGCCTGAAATTTACTCATACACCATTCTGGAAACCTATCCGCATGACCCGAAGGCGTATACACAAGGACTCGAATTTAGCAACGATACCTTGTACGAAAGCACTGGACAATACAAGCAATCTACGCTTCGTAAAACAGATTATACTACCGGCGAAGTGCTGGCTTCTGAAGCGATAGGAGATCGATACTTTGGCGAAGGAATGACCATTGTCGGAAATAAAATCTATCAACTCACTTGGAAAAGTGGCAATGGCTTTATCTACAATAAAAATACCTTCCAGAAAATGGGAACCTTTGTCTATGGCGAAAGTGAAGAGGGTTGGGGCCTTTGCAACGATGGTGCTACCATATATAAAAGCGATGGTACGGAAAAAATATGGAAGCTCGACAAAGAAACCCTCGCAGAGAAAAGCTATATAGAGGTGTATACCAATAAAAGTAAAATAGACACGATTAACGAGCTAGAATGGGTAGATAATAGAATCTATGCTAATGTTTACCGAAAAGATGCTATCGCCATCGTAAACCCTGAAAACGGTGCGGTAGAAGGCGTAGTGAACTTAAAAGGATTGAAAGACCAAGTCACCAAACATGCTGAAATCGACGTGTTGAACGGTATTGCTTATAAAGGCGAGCCCAATATTTTATACGTGACCGGAAAAAATTGGGACAAACTTTTTAAAATCAGAATAGAGAAGTAGTAGGGGAGTAGGGGCCAACCGAAACTTTGCCCGACAAACAATATTCCCCTTATAAAAAAGTTATATTTTTACTGAAAATTAAAGCTTAATGAAGTATTTGTACACTCTTGCCCTGCTGGCCTGTGTAATCACATGGAGTTCTTGTAGAAACGATTTTGAAACGGTTGCAAGCTCAGGAAATCTAGAGTTTTCGAGAGATACCGTTTTTTTAGACACCGTTTTTAGCAATATAGGTTCTAGCACATATAACTTAAAAGTGTACAATCGTACCGATGAGGATATTAGCATTCCAACTGTGGCACTGGCTCAGGGAGAAGCTTCTAATTATCGTTTAAATGTAGATGGGCTGCCAGGAAAGAGCTTTACAGATGTACAAGTGCTTGCTCAGGATAGTATTTTTATTTTTATTGAAACTACCTTCGATATAAACAGCGCTCCGAGTAACGAGATGCAGTTTTTATATACAGACCAATTGGTGTTTGATGGCGGTGGAAATCAACAACAGGTAGAGCTGGTTACTTTAGTTCAGGATGCTGTATTTTTGTTTCCAGCCGATTTAGGCAATGGAATTTTTGAAACGCTTACCATTGGTTCGGGTGAAGAAGCCTTTGAGATAGAAGGGTTCTTTCTTGATGACAACGAACTTACCTTTACGAACGAGAAACCCTACGTGATCTATGGTTTTGCGGCAGTTCCACCAGAAAAAACATTAACTGTAGAAGCAGGTGCCCGCGTGCATTTTCATGAAAACAGCGGTATTTTGGTGGCTAACAATGCTTCTATGAAAGTGTTGGGAGCGCCAAGTACAGACCCCGTAGCACTAGAAAATGAGGTCATTTTTGAAGGAGATCGTTTAGAACCTAGCTTTAGCGATATTCCAGGCCAATGGGGATTTATTTGGCTTACTGATGGCAGTGTAGACCACGAATTTAACTATACTACCATCAAGAATGGGATAGCAGGTATTAGAATGGATAACAACACAGGACCTCGAACGTTAGAACTGCGAAATGTACAAATCTACAACAGTGCAGTTTCAGGCTTAATTGCCTTTACGGGCGATGTGTATGGCGAAAATGTCGTGATCAATAATAGTGGGCAAGCCTCCTTGGCGTGTTCTTTTGGGGGACGTTATGAATTTAACCATTGCACATTTGTAAATTATTGGACCAACAGTTTTAGAAATTTCCCGAGTGTACAGATCGACAATGTTTTCCAAGTAGGTCCTGATGAAGTTTTGGTGGCCGATGTACTTCAAGCCAATTTCAACAATTGTATTATCTACGGAAACGAACAGCGCGAATTAGGGATTCTAAATCAGCCAGGCGGTTCTATTTTCAACTTTAACTTTCAGAATAGTTTGATACGGTTTGATGACCCTAACAATGAATTTACTGAAATACCCGAATACCAATTTGGTAATAACGAATTGTATACGGCAATTGTTAGAAATGAAGACCCTGTTTTTCAAGACACAGAGAATAACAATTTCAATATTGAACAAGGAACATCTGCCGCTGAAGGTATTGGAGCTGGAGGAATTGCACCTCCAGTTGATTTAAATGGTACGCCAAGAGATACTAACAATCCTGACGCCGGCGCATATGAAGCGACTGTATTTCCCGATCCAGACGGTGATTAATCACATCCTAAGTCGATACGCGATTGCGGATCGTTATTCGGTATGCAATTCCCAGAAAGCACTGCGGTAGGCGCGTAACGCTCAATGGTAGCATCATACAGACCATTTTCTAAGAAATCTGTAATCAAATCTATTTCTGCAGCACTCAAGTTGGTAGTTCCAAATTGCGGTGCCAATTGACTGTCGGGAATTTCAGTATTTTGTTTTACCCCTGCATTTTTATAAGCAACCACCTCACGAATACTGTTTACCGAACCGCCATGACCGTAAAATGAATTCATTTTTAAATTGTACAAGGTGGGAACTTTAAACTTAAAATTATCTTCAGCACGTCCTGTAAACTCTCCTCTACCGCGTTGCACTGAAATATTAAACGAAAGCATATTATCGTTAAATAAAATTGTTTCCTCAGGGCTGAAATCGTAGAGTCCCCATGCATAAAATCCTTCCGATTTTAAGGCGGGCCCTGTATGGCATTCAAAACACTTTCCCTTGCCAAAAAAGAGCAGGGCACCTTGTTTCTGTTCTGGGGTTAACGCAGTCGTATTTCCACGCAACCACTCTTGCCAAGGTGCTTTATTCGCCAAAATAGTTCGATTAAACGCCGCTATGGCCAAGGCACCATTTACTGGGGTATATCTTTCGTCTTCAGGAGAAGTCGGAAACGCTTCATCGAACAAGCTTTTATACCCAAAAGTTTCTACAAATTCGGTGTCTATTTTTAATCGATGCATGGTCTGCCCAGCTACACCTTGTGTTTCAAGGCCTTGAAAGCCTAATAGATTTTCAGGTATGATATCGGCATTTTGTTGTACATACGGTGCATTAATGCCCTGTGCGCCCAAAGCGCCGTTCCAGAGTGCTACGGTCTGATACGCAACATTAATGAGTGTGGGTGGTTTTATAGGTTGTACATCTATACTGTCTCTCGGCATCGCACCTTTGTCCATAGGTATTCTTCCTTCACCTTTTAGTCCGAAACCAATACCTCCTTCTCCTATTCCTTGTCTAATTCCTGCTGAAAATCCAGAAGCAGCGGGATGACAACTTGCGCATGCGTAGGTATATTGGTTATCTGGCATTTTCGGATTTCCGCCTGTGGCTGTTTCGTGAACGAGCAATCTACCCAAACGTACTTTTTCTTGGGTGATTGGGTTTAGAGGATCTTGCGGAATGCTAGCGTAGTCCTCTTCATCGGGTAGTACAAAAAACGAAAGTCCTTGTCCGTCAGAACGTTCATTCAATAGTGCAGTAAGTTCTTGGTCTAGTTCGGTGGGTGTAGCTATATACTCATCAGACTGACAGGAACTGAATATAAGTGCGACGATCACCAACAGCAATAGTGGATGTTTCATTTGGATTTCTTTGTTAGATGCTTAAAAGTAAGAAAAATACCGAAACAACTACAAATTTGAAGTTTTTTCAACTACTGAAAATAAGCACTTTTATTTTTAGCAACAAGATTTGTAAGGAATGCCGGCTTATTTTTTTGGAATAAATCAATCCACAAAAAAACCGAATGCGCTAACATTCGGTTTTTTCAGAATATAAAATATAAAAATTCTTATAGCTTATCGGCTGTGATACGCTCTTCTTGGTTTGCCAATTGCCACGCTGTGTGAAAAATTAACTGCGCTCTTTTTGCCATAAGCTCATACTCAATTTTGTCTGGCGTATCGGTAGGCTGGTGGTAATCTTCGTGCGTACCGTTAAAATAGAAGATGATCGGCACATTGTTTTTGGCAAAGTTAAAATGGTCACTTCTGTAGTAGAAACGATTCGGGTCGTTCTCATCGTTATAGGTGTAATCTAACTCTAAGTCGCTGTACTGTGCCGCTACTTGTTCAGAAAGGTCGTGTAAGCCTTGGCTTAATTTATCACTTCCTATGAGGTAGATATAGTTTGGGTTGTCTTTTTTGTCTGGATCTATACGTCCGATCATGTCGGTATTTAGGTTTGCCACCGTGTTTTCTAACGGAAATAGCGGATTTTCAGTATAGTATCTCGAACCATAGAGACCAATCTCCTCACCGGTTACATGCAAGAATAGAATGGACCGTTTTGGGCCTTGACCATTTTTCACCGCTTGTTGGAATGCTTCGGCCATTTCTAGCATTGAAACCGTCCCGCTACCATCATCGTCAGCTCCATTAAAAACTTCGCCATTTTCCACACCTACGTGGTCATAATGTGCAGAAAGTACAATAACTTCATCTGGCTTTTCGCTTCCTTTAATAAACGCCACCACATTTTCAGAGGGTGCTGGTTCTTTCATTCTGCTGAAATATTCAGCCGGTATGTTTTGGTAGTAGTTGTTTGGCTCAATAGGAGAAGTAATACCTTGGTCCATATAAAAATTACGCAAGTACTCGGCTGCCAATTTTTGACCTTGCGTCCCCGTCATTCGCCCTTGCATTTTGTCGTCAGCAAAAATGTACAGATGTTCCTTAAGGTCGTCTGCGGTAATTGTACTGGCATATTCTGCCTGGGTCATTTTCTTGCTTTCGGTGCTTTTAGTAGAATTACAGGCAACTGCAAGCAATGCCAAACTTGAAATAAGGAATAGTTTCATCATCTAGGTATTGGTTCAAGCGGGTAAAGATACATTTTGTTGTTTTTCAACCGAAAACTTTCAGAAATAATTAAGAAAATAAACAATCGAAATTTATTGTCCGGAAGTGTGATGGATTTAAACACCTGATTAAAGAGCACAATTCCAATTTTCAAAATATACAGCTCGTTCCTACTTTGTATCTTTGCTGAAACTCTAAAAAAATGACGGTAGAACAAATATATACAGGTTGCTTGAGTCAAGGAGCCTATTACGTTGAAAGCGATGGTGTCGCAGCAATTATCGATCCGTTGCGAGAAACAAAACCATATACAGATCGAGCGACGCGTGACGGAGCGACCATCAAGTATATTTTTGAAACACATTTTCATGCCGATTTTGTGAGCGGCCATCTTTCACTCAGCAAGGCTACTGGTGCAACAATTGTGTATGGCCCAAATGCAAACCCTTCATTTGATGCGTTGATTGCCACTGACGGACAAGAATTTTCGGTAGGAAAGGTGACGATAAAGGTATTGCATACTCCTGGGCATACCATGGAGAGTACGACCTACTTACTAAGAGATGAACATGGAAAAGAGCATTGTATTTTTAGTGGAGATACTTTATTTCTAGGTGATGTAGGCAGGCCAGATCTTGCCCAAAAAGGAGCCGACCTTACCCAAGAAGACCTTGCTGGTTATTTATATGAAAGCCTTCGGAATAAGATAATGCCCCTTCCAGATGATGTGATTGTATATCCTGCACATGGTGCTGGTTCGGCCTGTGGAAAAAACATGATGAAAGAAACCGTAGATACATTGGGCAATCAGAAAAAAATGAACTATGCCTTGCGCGCAGACATGACTAAAGACGAGTTTATCACCGAAGTGACCGACGGACTGTTACCGCCGCCTTCGTATTTCCCGCTGAATGTGAAGATGAATAAGGAAGGATATGATGATATTAATGATGTGCTAGACAGAGGAACCAAACCCTTAAACGCCCAGGAATTTGAAGAATTGGCCAATGCTACTGCTGCTTTAGTACTCGATGTAAGGCACCAAAAAGACTTTATGGAATCACATATTCCACAATCTATTTTTATTGGGATAGATGGCGGATTTGCACCATGGGTAGGAGCCATGATAGCAGATGTAAGACAGCCCATTTTGCTTATTACACCAGAAGGTAGGGAAGAGGAAACTGTTACGCGACTCTCGCGGGTTGGATTCGACAATACCTTGGGGTATTTAAAAGGAGGGATCGATGCATGGATCGCCGCAGGTAAAGAAACTGATAGTATGGAGTCTGTTCCGGCTTCTACATTAAAAGATAAATTAGAACAAGATGCAGAAGTATTTGACGTTCGAAAAGATGGCGAATGGGAAGGAGCTCATATCCCTTCAGCAAAACACGCATCCCTAGAATTTATCAATGAGCATCTTTCGAAATTTCCTAAAGAAAAACCATTCTACGTGCATTGCGCCGGTGGATATAGATCAGTAATTGCAGCATCCATTTTAAAGGCGCGCGGTTATCATAACGTCATTGACGTAGCTGGCGGATTTAAAGCAATAAAAGAAGCGGGTATTGAGGTAGCGTAGTTTGCATGTGCTCAGTTGCTCAGTCGCTCAGTTGCTAGGTTACTCAGTTGCTAAGTTACTCAGTTGCTCAGTTGCTCAGTTATTCAGTTACTCAGTTGCTCAGTTACTCAGTTACTCAGTTACTCAGTTGCTAAAAAAAAAAACCACCCTAGAAATTATGCCTAAAGTGATTTTAGTACGATTTGAATAGTTACTGGAGTTTATCCATTAGCGTCTGCAATATCTTCTAACGTTTTTACTCTAGACAGTGTTCCTCTTATTTCGGTAAGCTGATTGTTGAGTACGTTTTGGACCTGAGGAGGAAAATTGTTGTTTTGTAAGCGATCTTCGTATTCTTGTACGCTTGCTTTTTCGCCTCTGATGCATTCTTCCAATACGGCTTCGTCGTCTTCACCAGTTAGTGCTGTTTTAATGTCAATCCAAGTTCTGTGCAGATCACCAGTAAAACTTCCTTTTTCTTTGGGTGTTTCGTTCAGGTTTCTGATTTCTTGGTCTAGTTCGTTCACAAAACGACTGCGCTGTGCGGCCTGATGTTTCATGAAATTTTTTAGTTGCGGATTTTTAGCATCTTCCATAGCTTTTGTGAACCCTTTCTCTGCATCGTAATTTTTTTCTAAGAGTTCCTGTAAGTTGTTCACTAATTTGTCATGGATCTGCTCGTCGGCTTTTTCTTTCGTAGTTTTCATATTTCAAATTTTATTGCTGAAATTTTCAGCGATTATCTTATTTTTTTAATAGTTCTAAATTACGAATAGCCCAGCGAAAATTTTCTTAGTGGTATGCCAATTCAGAAGGGTTTAACATGTGATGTTAAATTATATTAATGCATTAAAGTTTCCAAAGAGATACACGTATATTTAGGTAAACTAAATATGATATTATGAAAGACAACAAAAAAATACCAGGACAGGAGAACCACAAAACAAGTATTAAAGATAGCGCCATTGATGAAAAAGCGAATGAAGCCGATGGACGTGAAATTAATCACCAAGTGAAAGAAAAAAGAGAAAAACATCAACCGCGGGATACCGCATAAATTTCTTACTATGAGTACAGATAAAGCCGATGAGAAAAAGAAAAAAAAGGGTGAACTAACAGAAAGCCTACATCCAGAAACACATAAAGGTCCACAAAAACCTGAACATACCAATCAGTATGGCGACCAGGACGATGCGACCCGGGTGCAATAATAGCAGCCAAATAAATTGAAAAGACCACTTTGTAAAGAAGTGGTCTTTTTTATTTATGTAAATAGCAGGCTTTCAGATAGGTAAATTATATTGTTAAACTTATTTTAAAAATGATTAAACAAAAAAAATTGAAATGTATCTTTATCCAAACTAAAAATAAAACCTATGAAAAAGTTATTACTAAGTGCAAGTTTCCTATTAATTGGAATCACTGCCATTTCACAAACAGCCCGTGTACAAGTGGTTCACAATAGTGCAGATTTGGCTGCTGCAACTGTTGATGTGTACGTTGACGATGTAAATACGTTAGACGATTTTGAATTTAGAACGGCCTCGCCATTTGTAGATTTGCCAGCAGGTACCGAGATTGAACTCTCTGTGGCACCTGCCAACAGTACGAGTGTTGCAGATGCTCTTTTAACAGTACCCGTGACCTTAATGGATGGTGAAACATATATTGTAGTTGCGTATGGTATTGTAAGTCCAACAGGTTACAACCCTGCACCACCATTATCTTTAGAAATTTTTTCTGGAGCTAGGGAAGCTGCTGCAGACCCGGCATTAGTAGATATTTTAGTGCACCACGGTGCAACAGATGCACCTACAGTTGATGTTGTTGAAACAGGAGTGGGGGCAGGAACTTTGGTAGATGATATTTCTCCAACTGAGTTTCAAGGATATTTGTCAGTGCCTGAAGCAGATTACAATCTCGAAATTCGTCTGGCCGACGGTGTGACGCAAGTGGCAGGATATAGTGCTCCGCTGGCTACATTGGGTCTTGAAGGGGCTGCAATTACTGTGTATGCATCTGGTTTTTTAGATCCGTCACAAAATAGTAACGGTCCGGCGTTCGGTTTGTGGGTAACAACCCCAGCCGGAGGGCCAATGATTGAGTTGCCAGAAGGTACGTTGGGAATTAACGGTGTAACCAACAATACGTTTAGTATTTACCCAAATCCAACTACCAACATGCTCACTGTTAATGGTGTAGATACACAGAACCTTAGGTTTACTATGGTCGATATGCAAGGCCGCGTGGTAAAAGATGGCGACTTATTCGCAAGAAATACGATTAATACAGCATCTTTATCACAAGGATTGTATGTTTTAAATTTAATCGACAATAATCGTGTGGTAAGTGCTCAAAAGTTTATCAAAGAGTAATTTTTTGATAATTATTTATTTTGAATTAAGCCCGTGGGAAACCGCGGGTTTTTTTTATGGTTAATAAATTGTTGTTAACGCTTGTGTTAATCGTTCTAAATTTTTGTGAAACAAAGGATAGTCTGATGTATTTTTAAGAATAAATTAAACTTGAAAGCATGGAAAAGAACGATAAAACCCCGATGTTACACAAAGACAAGAAGAACGCGCAGGATATTACAAATCAAGACTATCCTGGCGAACCGAATTCTAAGCCCGATCAGGCTGAGAAGCCAATCAAAGAAAATCCAAAAAAAGTGCCAGAATCGAATGATCCAGCTGGTTATAGCGAACGCGGAAATGTAAAGGAGAGCCCATCGGGGCAGCGAGGTGATACATAGATTTTCTACATATAAAAGCATAGAAGCCCACAGCATACTGTGGGTTTTTTTATATTTCTCTATTTTCAGAAGTTCTGTTCAGCCATAGAATAACCGCTAAATTCCTTTATCTTTATAGAGAATCAATCTACCCCTCTTTTTAATGAAATATGTTTACGTAATTGCTTGCACTTTAGTAGTATTATTTACTGCTTGTAATGAGGTAGACCCTAAAAATGAAGATGACGTTCGTGCCTTTGTGAAACGATGGAACGAAAACCATACGCAATTAAAAGCCCCATTTCTACAGCGGTACTATATGGATAGGGTAGCTTACTACGGAAAAGAGCGCACTAAAAGAGAAGTGACTCAAGACAAATTGGTTTTATTTGAACAATTTCCAGACTATACACAAGAAATTTCAGATGGCGAAATGTCTATCATTAAAGAAGACGGACTGTATTTAGTTATTTTTACCAAGAACGTAAAATATGGCGGGGTAACAGAAGAATATGAATCGTACCTTTCCATTCTATTGAAAAATGGAGATTATAAAATAATGAGGGAAGGGGTTGCAGACGACCCTAAGAATGAGAATGCTATTATTTTACCAAAATTTCGAGAAACCGTCATTGCCAAAACAAGAAACCGACAACTTTTTGGTGACTTTAATGGTGATGGACTTTCAGATTATGCCTATATAAATGGTCCAACATTACTGTCAGATACTGCTCAGAGCAACGTGTCAGAGACTACAGCAATCTGCAAAGGGGATTGTACAAGCGTTATTATCTTTAGCGCTCCAGACCTAAGCCCTTTTACCATAGAAAACGCTTATAAATCTAATCTAGAAAATCTAAGAGACCTCAACGGAGATGGCGCAGATGAAATTGGTTTTTGGAATATAAAGCCTACGACTAAAAGCTTGTATATTTTTGATGCCGCAAACAGCAGACTGCTTACGCCACCAGTGGTCATCAATACCGCCGTTCACAAAAATTTAAAGTTGATTGACGTATTAAAGAAGTCTGGACCCAAGAAAATTACGGTCACCCGTAGTGCCAATCGCAATGGAACATGGGTTTTAGAAAGCGAAGTGGTGGTGTTGGATTGATACGATACATAATTTTACAAAAACTAAAAACTCTCACCGATGTGCGAGTTTATTTAGCGTTTATTGTCAAATATGCCCAACAGGGTTTTTCCCCTTTTTTATCAAATACCCAGTAATGGGTAGGTTTTTTCATCTATTTGTTTGTAAGTTAGTGACTTAAACAAACAAACTAACTAATGAAATATCTACTCATTTTATTGCTGAGCTCCACCATGGCATTTGGGCAAAATACGATGTCTTTCGAAATTGCAAACAATCCGTATACCTATGCATTTGATAAAGCTAAAAAACGTTTTAGCATCTGTACTAAAAAAGGTATTCAGGATATTTGTGTATCGAAAATAGTCACTGCTACTGATCCTTTTGCGGTTTCTATAGAATTGCGAGAGTTTACCACCACTGCTTTAAATCAGTTTGAATATAATATTTATGGGGTTTTCTTGAAGCCAGATAGCATTTCCAACTACAGCTACACTGTTCCTGAAATTAATCTTGATACAGCTACGTTAATCAATGATAATAAGGCTCAAATCACACTTACTAACGCACTTAAGGCGCATTCATTTACTGTGGTTAAGAATGAATCGGTATATACAATTACTGCAAACAAGAATGATTTTCCAACATTGCCTGTGATTACTAAAACTACAACTACTAACATACAAGCCAATGCCGCAACTTTTAAATCGGACATAGCCCAGCAAATTATGTCGGCATTAAATAGTGCAAATTCTGATAGGAGCAAAGCGATAGAAGCACAACAAAAAACTGCTATTGAAACCCATTTGGCTACTTTTTACAAAAGAAAGATTGCACCATCAAAACCGTATAATTATGAAGACACCATAAAATTAAAAACCGCTGCTACACCATCTGTTGAAGAATCATTCTATATCTATTCTTTATTTGAAAATGGTTCCTTCTATCTCAGGACCTGTGATGAAAATTGTACTGATTCTGTTAAAACATATGGAGCTTTTCCGCTTTCTATTTCTGAAAAAGATTTTGTAGATAAAATGCTAAAACAGCACAATCAATTTGCGCAAACTACCGATAATGAAACTGTATTAAAAGCATTGTACACAAAATTGGCCACTAAAATTTCAGCACAGAAGGTAGTATTAGCCGAAAAGAAAGAAACTGATAAATTAAATTCTTTATTAGATAGTATTGTAAATATAGAAACAAGGTATAGTGGCGTAATGACCTTGGCGCCTTCATTTGGACTTTATAAACAGCCAAACGATAGTTTGACGAATGAGGAGAAAAGAAAGTATAGACGCACTGTTGAAGAGGAAAGGTTTATTGTACACAGTGCGACCTTACGTTTTTTTAATAACAAAGTAGACAATGCTGCTGTCGTGGGTACCTTCGAAAAAAGACCAACCGATACCATTATATTGTATAATCGGCAATGGAGTTTACCGTTACGGGCTTTTGCTAATGATAGCCAAAGTAACAAATATAGAGATAAGTGGAATGGTGAAGAATTGAATTATTATTACTCAGATATCCTCACTTATAGTCCAGAAGAACAATACCATTATGCTGTGGCCAACACTGAAATCACTTTGACACCTGGGAAACCAGTAAAAATTAAGGCTAGAAATGTAAACGATTACTTTACAGGCGTGTTTTTTTCAGATTTTCTGGGGCTGAATTCTAACAACAGCAATAGTCTCATTGTAGCCGAAGGCCGGGTGCGAATCCCCTGGCATTTTAGAACCATTGGTAAGCATACCTTTTTCGATAATTTATCAGCGTATTTGTCTGTTAATCTTTTTAGCGGATTCGAATCGTCATCCAGACGTATCAATTTAGATGATGTGGTTGTGGCTTCGGCAGCAGATTTTGACGAAACCGATAACCGTTTGTTTATTACAAATAATTTCGACTTACTCTCTAACAATAATGTTGATGCTGGGCTACAACTTGCTTTGTACAGTGTAGAGTGGAAAGGCGCCAATACCAACATTCATTTTAGGTACGGGGCACGATTCTTACGAACTGGAGTACAATATAATTTGTTGGAAACTACTACAACCACAAGTGAGACGGGTGAAACCGTTACCGGTACCAAATTTATTGAGCAAAAGAGCTTTCAGGTATACAGTGCGGGCCATGAAGCTGAAATTCATTTTGAAATCAGACCCCAGGCTATTTTGGGAGCAGACCTCACCATGGGGCTCAATTGGTTAGATGAAACTGGTACAAACCGAAACGGACTTAATTTTAGATCTAGTAATAAATCGCCAAATATTAAGGTGATGAGTAATTTCTATGCGTTTACAGATTCAGACGATAGCGACTCAGGGGTTTTTGTGCGTTTGGGTATGCATTATAACATTGGCAATTCAAGGGCATTTCCGCAGTTTTTAGTAGGATACGCTACTAACTTAACCAGTTTTGTAAATAAGGTGAGAAAAGATGGGAAGTAAGAAATTCATAATCTCCTTGACGTTCCAAATATGCCTTTTTATTGTGCTAGGCTTACTACTTTCGTGTAAGGAAAAGAAAAATGATGTATGGAACACTTATCAAGATGAAAAAGAAAATATTTTAGATTCTATTCAACATACTGAAAAGGGATTATTCGAAACTTCTGACCATTTCAAATCTGTTATTGCTTCTTTTTCTGAAGAGCAAAAAACGGAAATACTCTTGAAAGAACTTGAAGTAGTACTAAATTTTGGGTATTCAGGTATAGGTGCTTCTGGTAAAGCGACGATTTTTACTGATGGTGGCATAAAAAAAACGAAGTGCGGTACTTATGATAAACGTGATAGTACCGTAGTAAAAGCGTATCCAAAACAACGATTAGATTTTGTCAAACTAGCCAATATCACTTATAATATTCCTGTGCGTTGGGTTGTAATTGATGAGGAAGCTACCGATAGACAAGTTTCTGATTCGCTGATAGCAGCTCAATTAAAAGTATTAAATGATGCTTTTGAACAAGGAAATATTTCTTTTTTTACAGAAAAAATTGAACGTAGCACTAATACAGATTGGTATACTGCACTGAGGGAAACAGACCACTTCTATGAGATGATGGAGCATTTTATGCGAGAACCAATAACAGCAATCGCCATATACGTGACCAATCAAAATGAAGTTTTGGGAAGTGCATTGTTCCCTTGGGATACTCATGCAGGCACAGTTTATGACGGAATTTTGTTAGATCAAGATACGTTTCCTGGAAAAATAATTGATGGTGAAATCATGTTAGGTAAAACACTTATTCATGAAATGGGACATTATTTGGGCCTGTTTCATACATTTCATTCTGAAAGTAAAGACGCTAATGGGAAGCCCGCCGATTATAGTTGTGACTCTCTTTTCAATAATGGCTGTGATTTACAGGGCGATGAGAAGTATGTTTCGGGTGATTTTATTAGTATGACACCTCCGCAAAAAATCTGTCACTTTAGTGGCTGTGGCGATTGTTTAGATGGTGACTCGATTTCTGCAAACGATATTAATATTCTACATACCGATGAACAACAACGTATTGCCCCATGCGACACCTGTCCGGCACCTGGAACAGACCCCGTAACAAACTATATGGGGTATAATCCTGATAGTTGTATGAATCATTTTGTTAGTGAACAAATTGATATTATGCAGATTAATTTATTAAATGAACGCAGCTATTTATTGCGAGGAAATCTTCTAGGGATATGACAAGTTTAAAATATGGACTATAACACCTTTACTGAAAAAGTGAATCGCTACTTATTGCGAGTAGCCACATTAGAGATTATCTTGTCGATTACACTTGTATTTATGCCTATTGCGCTACGCTTTGAAGATGATTGGAGACCGTGGCGCCCTAGTATTAGTGATTATGTTTACACAGAATGTGGACATATCTTTGGAATGTTTTTTACGGCCGCAGCATTCATGTTTATTTACAATGGAGTGATTTACTTTAAAAAAGAAGCCGAAATTCTAAAATTCCGTTTATCGGAAAAAACAGGAGATAATGAAGCCTTCAAAATAAATAAGCTGAAAAACAGCCAGCCTCCTGGTGCATGGTACAATATTGTTTTAGGAATTAGCCTACTGCTTGTTATGCTTTTACCGCATTTGGAAAATATTGTTCTCCATTACATTTTCGCTGTGGTTTTCTTTGCAGGGAGTATTGCACTCATGCTATTTTTAAAAAGTAATGTGCAGCGGGGACTAGCATACTTTTTAGCAGGAATTTCTTCAGTTAGTTTGGTATTGCATTTGATACTTGGTTGCAAATACCCTCTTTTCTGGGCTGAATGGGTGGCATTTACCGCAATTGCCATTCACTATGTGGCAGAAGCCTTGACAAAGATTAAAAGACAAAACAAACTAGATGACATAAAAAAACAGAGCTTATAAAAAACTTTAATGGTAACTATACATATAATAAAGTTCTGAAAGCTTAAACAATCCCTTTCACATTTTCATACCCAATCTCCCCAAAACTATTCACCACCTTATCGGCTTGGCTGTAATCTTGTTCGGTAGAGTGCTTGCTGTTGTAGGCTACGCAGTAGATTCCTGCGGCTTTTGCAGCCTTAATACCATTGGTAGCATCTTCTATGACCATACAGTTTTCTCTTGGCTGTCCCGCAGCTTCTGCAGCTTTGATAAAAATTTCGGGATGGGGTTTGCTGGCTTTTAGGTCGGCACCACTAATTTTAGTCACAAAATATTGATTGAGGTCAAATCTGTCGAAGATTCGGTTAATGTTAGGCATGGATGCCGAGGAGGCGAGTACCAGAGTGAGTCCGTTTTGATAATAGTCTTTTATAAGATCCAGAACGCCATCTAATAACTGTAGTGAAGTATCTGTATCGAACAGTTTCTTAAAATGCTTCCGTTTTAATGCCACTAAACTTTCCGCAGAAACCTCTAAACTGAAATGGTCTACCAGTTGTTTGCAAATGTTGATGGTAGATTGGCCTGTGAAGCCAGTGTACATAGCCTCAGGAACGTCTATGTTCGTGTCTGAAAACATCATAAAATAGGCTTTTCTGTGTAGGGGCTCGGTGTCTACAATAACGCCGTCCATATCGAAGAGTACTGCTTTTAGCATTTGATTTTGTTGATTATTTAGATTGTTTCGCAAATATACAAAGAATAGAGAGGGAGCTGGAAGTTGCAATTCGACAAGCTCAGTGTGACAGAAGTTGGAAGCTCGCTTCGAACCAGACAAAGTTTGGGCGGGAGTGGAGAGTGAAGAGTGAAGCGTGAGGAGTGAGGAGTGAAGTGTGAACAGTTGAGAGAAAGCATACATAAAAAAAAATCCGCCCAATTGCTTGAGCGGATTCTCTATTCTGAAGTTAGAAGGGTTACTTCTTTACAATACGTTTAACTGTACTGTTTGAAGCTCCTTCAATTTGTAGCAAATACACTCCAGACGCTAGTTCTGAGAGGTCGATGGTTGCTTGCGCTCCCATATTTGATAAATTGATTGTTCGAATCAATTTTCCGCTTACGTCAAATAACTGCACCAAAGTTAATGGGCTGTTGGTTCTGTTAAGCAACGTGATTTGGTTGTTTGCCGGATTCGGATAAACGGTGATACCGTTGTCAAAATTAGTTTCACCAACTCCTAATACCAGATCGACTGATAGCTCAAAAGAGCAAGTTGCTTCATTTCCAAAGGCATCTGTAGCAGTTATGGTTACCGTTGTATCACCATCAGTCACCAACGTTCCTGCTGCCGGATCTTGAGTGGTAATCGTTACCGGATCGGTACAATTATCTACTGCTGTTGCTTCGCCGGTTGCAAAATAATCTGGTACTTCGTACGTACCAGTAACAGGATCGGCTAGAACTGTTTGGTCTGCTGGGCATGTAAGTACAGGTGCAATGCCGTCTACTACGGTTACAAAGGCGGTACAAGCCGAAGTGTTGCCACTTGCGTCTGCTGCAAAAACAGTTACTTCTACTGGTGTTCCGATATCACTACAATCGAAATCGGTAATATCTACTCCTGTTGTTGCAACACCACAATTATCTGTTGCGCTGTCGAAAATATCTGCAGCTGTTATGGTAGCTTCTCCATTTTCATCTAGCGAAACCGTAATATCCATGCACTGAACCACTGGGTCAATATCGTCAATTACCGTTACAACAGCCATACAGCTATCGGTGTTTCCATCTACATCGGTCACGGTTAAGATTACGTCATTGGTTCCTAAGTTGGTACAATCGAAAGTGTCTATATCAATCGAAAGATCTGCGATTCCACAAAGGTCTGAACTTCCACCATCTACTTGTGCTGCGGTAATCGTTACCATACCTGAAGCATCTAAAGCTACCGTAATGTCTTGGCAAACTGCTGTTGGTGCCGTTACGTCTTCAACAGTAACAACTGCGGTACAGGTGCCTACATTTCCGTTTACGTCGGTTACACTTAACACCACATTATTGGTCCCCACATTACTACAGTCGAATGTGTCGTTATCTACTGAAATCGAAGCGACACCACAGTTATCTGTAGAACCACCATCAACATCGGAAGCTACAATGGTTGCGTTACCTGAAGCATCTAGCTGAATAGTAATGTCCTGGCAAACCGCCATTGGCATTTCGTTGTCGGTTACAATCACGTTGAACGTACAAGTCGCAGTATTTCCAGCTGCATCGGTTGCGGTAAACTCGATAAGGTTAGTCCCTACTGGGAACATACTACCTGAAGGTAAGCCTTGTGTTTGCATTACTGAAACGAGGTCTCCATCTGGATCTGTAGCAATTGGGTCTGAGAAATTCGCAATACCACTACAAGCCCCAGGGGTATTGTTCAACAAAATATCTGCTGGGCATGTAATTGTTGGAGGTGCAGCCAGGTTGATTCCTACAAGTACCGCATCGTGATCTGAAGCTCTGTAAGCATTTGGCTCGTATACCGGCAACGCACTCGATTTTCTTTGGAATGAAGGCTCTGTAGGGTCTTGGATGTCGTCATTATAATCGAAAATATTGATTTCATCTGCATTAATATGCCATACCGTAGTTCCTGTAACTTGATTTGCTAAGGTCGTATTCGCCAAGGCATAGTCTAAATACCCCAATTGTCCATCAAACACAAAACTGTAGGCACTTGGCCCTTGATAGTCTTGGATGAGGTCTGCATAATCATCGGCAGTTCCCAATGTATCATCTGCTCCTTGCAAAATGTTATCTATTGGATCTTCTTTGCTATACGAGTTTAGGTCACCAATGATCAAGTAATCGGCATCACCACTACCCGTTGGGTCTGTAGCCAACCAATCTACCATAGCAGCGGCGGCTTCGGCTCTAATGATATTACAATTTCCCGCACCATCATTCAAATCTGGATCTCCATCTGAATCGCATGGCGAACCTTTCGACTTTAAGTGATTTACCACTACGGTGAGTGCACCGCCAGAAGCAATTTCAGTAAAAGTTTGTGCCAGTGCCGGACGGTTTCTGTCGTCGTTAAAACGTGGGTCTACCGAATTATCTAAAAGGGCAAACGCACCTTGAAGACTTATAGTAGCCGTATTGTAAATAAAAGCAACTGCGATTTCATCAGTTCCAATTACTCCTGTGTTTACCGCAGCATAGGTGCTTCCGCAGAGCGAGTTGATTCCGTTGGTACCGTTTAAAAGGTCGTTAATAGCTGTGGTACCATTGTTTTCAATTTCTATCAATCCAACGATATCAGCATTGAGTCCGCAAATTGCCACAGCAATTTTTTCACGCTGACGGTCTAATTCGGCAATCGAGTTAGCTCCTCTTTCATTTAGTGTGGTGAAATAGTTCAACACATTAAAACTCGCCACTTTTACGTCACCACCAACCGCTTCAGGAGCAGCAGGGCGCGGATTCACACTGGTAAAATTGTACGTAAATGCTGGCTCTACAGGTCTAATGCGCCATGCATCAGTACCGCTCTGTCCAGCAAAAGACCAATGCATTACACCGGTAAGGTTGCTAATTTGGTCGCCACCACGTATAAAATTAGTGGTGCTCAATCCTGGTCTTGGATAGAAATAAGGTTCGTCTGGACCTACATTCGTAGCGTCATTCTGAATGTTAGTATCGTCGTCTAAAATTATACGAGATTGCTCTAGTTGTGTAAGGTAAGCAGCATATCCAGCTACATCAGGGTCGTTGGTGTCTGTAAATTGCTTTACACGATTGTTAGCGTTCAATACTAATTGGCCGTAACGAGCTAGTTCAAAGTACTCACTCACAACAAGATCTGTCGTTACAGTAATGAGCATTCCTTCAACAGCTTCAAAAGTGCCTTCAGCATCAGTTGGGGCAGGAGCTGGAAGTGTAATAGTTGCAGGAGTTGGTAAGCTGTTTCCTGAACTTACTACGGAAATCGTCCCACCTCCGGAAACATCAATTTGTGTCATTCCGAAGAATTCTTCAGCCAAACCAGTTACTTCCACTAAATCGCCAAGGGCAACAGCCGTTGGGCAGGTATCGCAATACACAAAAACTCCTTCTGAAGTCATGCTATCTGCATCGGCATCGGCATCTTCTTCTTGAATAAAGAAACCACTTAGTTGGTCGTCAGCCTGATATTCACCAACAACAATGGCTTGTACGCGTACTGTGTTGCCGTCTTCAGGTGATGTAGTTCCTGAGCCTTGCACTTCACTCACTAATGATAGCGGTATGATTACTGGGCCACACACATTGGCAATTCCTGCGGTTTGCGCCGAATTACACCATGTATTACTCAAATCTTCAGAAGTTTCGTCATCGCCATTCAAACCATTTCCAGCACCCGTTGTTTCGGCACCTTCGGTTAAGTCTTCACGCTGAAACGAATCTCCCCCGCTATGGCCACCAGCTGCTACCACTTCTTGGTTCGCAATAGGAGTGTCATTTGCATAGGTACTCGCAATGGCATCGGCATCTGGACCATCTACACTCACGCCTGTTTTGTCTACAGCTTCTGCCTTATCACCCCAAACTACGTAGTCAAGATCGGTTACAAGGTCTGTTTGTCCATCCCAATAAAACAAGATTGCAACTTCTCCGCTGTTTGTAAGTCCGCCCTGACCGTTAATAGATCCTGGAAGTCCTTCAACCATATCAGGGATAGCATCTGCCGCGCCACCGTCTTCGTACAATTCGTAGGTAGGTGCTGTTCCGTAGGTGGTAGTATAATTGTCTGAACCATTAATTGCAACAGTTTGATATTCGCCTGCTGCGATGCTTGCTCCATTCGGGAAACGCGCTAAAAAGTCTCCAAATCCGCCGCCACCAGCATTGGTTCCGGTAACAATATTATAGTAATATGTACCTCCTCCAGCGAAGGTAGCATCCGTAATATACACATCGGTGAGGTCTACCGCTGCTGCATTCGGGTTGTAAATTTCGATAAACTCGCCAGCGGTAGGCGTTACTACCACTTCGCTAATTAGCAATGGCATCAGGCCACCAGCTGGAATTCCTGGAGAACCAACGTCATTTCCAGAGTTTCCGCCACCTGTTGTACTGGTATAACCATTATTTAAAGGAGTTGTACCACTATCGGTTGAAAGTGCCCAATTGGCACCATCATCATTAGATACAGAAAGATCGGTTAGGTATATAGAAGCTGAATTGTTATCTACAGGCCAAATTCCAGCATCGTCAAATGCAACGTTGTCGATCACGTTTGCTTGTGTTTGGTTATCTCCCGAATACGAAGCAAAATCTTCCCAGATACCTATGGTATCACCTCCATTGTTAAGTGACATGGCACTCCAGTTGGTTACGGCAATTAAATTTACCGTTCCCCAAGCTGCCATAAAATCGGCCGCTGTTATATCGTCTGCATTATAGAGTATGGCAGAACCTCCCGCAGGAATAGTTCCTGATGCGATATTTGCTGCACCAAGTGCTACGGAGTTAAAATCGTCTACCACAAATCCAGAAAGGTCTGCAGTGGTTGCCCCTGCGTTATAAATTTCAATCCATTCCCAATCGTCTTCGTTACTATTCGGGTTGTACATGATTTCAGAAATCACCAATTGTGGTGCGCCTGTTGTTCCGCTAATAGTAATGTTGTCTATACCCATAGGTTCAGAACCACTCGGAGTTCCTGCCCAGCTCAAGCGAATGGTAACAGAAGTTGCAGCTTGTCCGTTTAGAAGGGTAGAGGTGTAGGTGTCAAAATTTCCAGTAGTAGGATCACATTTGTCTAATACTCCTATAGCAGTACCACTTCCATCGATAAATAACTCTAGCGGGTCATTTTCCGTAGAAATCGTACCTGAATCTAATGGACGATAGGTTTTTGAAGCAGCTTCGTCAGTTTCTGCGCGGAAAATTTCTTGAAAGAGACCACCGTCTAAAGATGCTTCAATAAGAAAACCATCAGAAGAGGAAGTTTCAAAATCGCCCATGGCAGCAATGTCTATGGCGATGCTTGTTAAGGTAGCACTTCCGAAGCCATTGAAGGTCCAAGTGGCATTGTTCACACCTACGCCATCCATATCGTTAAGAGCGAAAAATGCTGTGGTGTTTTGACCAGCAATACCTCTTGTATCAGCTGGAAAATTAGAACCGGTCATTGCGCCACTCACATCGGCAGCGGTATCGTCTGCCACATCAAATGGCATTCCGTTACCACCAAGTTGGCCGTCTACACGCCCAAATACGTCGCCGCCTGTGCCACCACCCGAGAGGTAGTCTGACACATTTGCTGTGGCATTTAAGTTGACGGCGTTTCCGTCAAAATCTTCAAACCCTAAAGTGGTTTGTCCATACGCGAATGGTATGCACAAAAGGAGGGTTGCTAAATAAATAAAAGGGAGTTGTTTTCTCATCATGCGAATTTCAATTCAGTTAAATAATAAGTACCATTACTACCTCCTATTTTTTAAACGAAGTGGTAGTTTTTTACTGCTGCAAAAGTACTTTTTTTGAAGTGAAATTCTATGTGATAGTTACTAACATAACGTAGCCTTAATATTCTCTTTATACAAACGTGATTGCGTGGTTGTTAAGGTTATATTTTCAAAAAGCACTGATGTTGTTATGATTCATCAGCTCCTGTTTCTCTATTTTTTTTCTTGAATAAAGCGGGTATTTGGTTATAATCTAAGAAGTATTGCACTTTTACTGAAAATATGTGGGTTATGGGTTGGTCGAACAATGTATTGATGGTGTTTAAGTACGAATCACGTGCTGCATTATCTACATTAAATAATTGGTTTCTATAAAGTGCGGTAAGGAAACTACCCGGTGCAAATTGCCAAGAATAACTCAAATCGAAATTCCATGTGGTAAAATTGATATCGGGATTGTCTGAAATATTTTCAGTAGTATAACCCGTCGCGCTGGTTACCGAACCATCTGGTTCTAATGAAAACAATTGTGTGTCATACTTCACCGTTCCCCAGTAGTTTCTTAGCGTAAGTGCAAGCGTGTGATACGGATTGAAATTATAGCTCGTATTAAAGGTGTGTTCTATTTCAATGCGTTGACGATCACCAAAAATGACATCGTCGCCTTCTTGGGTTACATAACCTCGATCTCCTGTATAATATTCACGATCGAAACCGTAGGAAATAGAAAATTTATCATTGTACCGAAATCTAGGTCTTACACCAAACCAATAATTCACATAATCACGTTCTTCATCTAGAAAGGTCTCAATACCGGTGTAGAAATTAATTGCGAGGCGCTTGTTGCTATTCGACTCGAACCAACCATTAGTATTAACCCTGTTCTTGGTCACGAAAAAAGCACCTTCTTTTCTCGGTTCGAAATAATCGAATTGTTCACCCGGATTAAGGTTAAGATTTACTCCAGCGCTGTTTAGTTTTCGAGTGGTTCCGTTTGCCCAACCTCCAAATCCGAAGCCTGTAAACGTACTCGGATTCGCCAATCTGGTGTAGTTCACGTAGGTTCCTATCGAATAGCGGTTCCATGTTTCCGTAGGTTCAAAAATACGGTAGCTGGCATCAATTCCGAAGTTGTTGAAATTGTTCCGAAATTGGAGGCCGATGTCATTAATATCATACTTGGTATCGGCATAACTATGGTCGAAACTATATCTGAATTTTCCATGTGCTTTTCGAATAAAGAAGAATGAGCTATATCCCGTTTCGGTTCCGGTCATTTTATTGACGTTACTCATCTTCACTTCTGCCCGAATATTATAAGTGTTCCGTTTGTTGAAAATATTTGAAACAAGCCCCGTTACATTTGCATCGCGAAACGAACCTGTTCTAAATACATTGGTATTGATAATCCCGACCGAGGAGTTGCCATTAAACTGCTGGTCTGCCACAACAATGTTATAGTTGGTAAATGGTTCAACCTCTTCTTTTCGAAATGTCCCGGTAAGGGTGTCTCTCAGTGTCGCTTTGGTACTTTCAGTAATTGAGTTAAAGATGCCTAGGCCAAGCCCTTTTTTGGTACGTCCCGATACCTTAACGGCATTGAGAACTTTTACGGTTTCAGGAGATTCTTCTACCACTTCATTTTCACCTAAGGTAGGCTCAGCTCTCGGGGCACTCCCAATTCTTCTTGAAAAAAACAGGTTTCCTTTGTTGAAAAGATCGACGCCTTCAGTAAAAAATTGGCGACGTTCTGAAAATGTTTGCTCAAACGGTCCCAAGTTGAGTGATACATTGTCGAAACCAGCTTGGCTAAAATCGGGTATAAGCGTAGCATCTAGCGTGAAATTTTCGGTGAGACCATATTTTACATCGAGTCCGGCATTAAAATTAGATTCATGTTCCCCGTCAAATTGTCGTTGCACTGTAGAGACAAAAGGGTAGAAGGCGAGTCGGACTGGAGGTTCCAAGTTTGAGAGACCATTTAGCTCACCATGGTACAAACCGATATTTCCTTTGGTGATATCTATGGGGTTCCAGGTGTATTGTGAATCATCTCTTCGGAAACGTCTGTGGAATTGGATACCCCAAGTGTCTAGGTTGCTGTTATCAAACCGAAGGCAACGATATGGAATTTTCATTTCTACCACCCATCCGTCGTCGTTAATTGTTACGGCGCTGCTCCAGACTGCATTCCATCCAAAATCTTCACCAATACTGGGATTGGCAATTGCGTCTGCCTGGGTTCCAGATGCAAATACAAAAAACTCTGCATCATTTTGACCGTCGTTATTTGGGTTAATCACAAATCCGAAAAAGTCTGATTGCCCAAAATTATCACGACTCGAAAGTTGTTTTGCGATAAGTGTGGGGTCGTCATAGAGATAGGCCCCGACGTACAATGCCTGATCATCGTAGGTCATTTTTACGATGGTTTTATTAGCCTGGGTGTCTTTTACGCCCATATCTGGCCTAAACTGTATAAAATCTTTAGCTTCTTCTGCTGTTTCCCAAATGGGTTCGTCCAGGATACCATCAATTTTAGGAGAGGTATCGGTTCTGGTAATTTGAAGTGATTTTTTTTCCTGTGCGTAATTATTAAAAAATAAGCATAGGATTGCGATTGATGAGAGAAGGATTTTCATTGATGGGTTGTTGATTGATATCTAAAAGACCCATTTTAAGTTCTGATGTTACAGATTTTATCAAAACAGTAGTCGATTTTAATGCTACAAACCCTTAATCTTGAAGTGTATCTGCCTTTACATATTGTCCATACACCCAGCCTGTGATTCCGTTCTCACGTCGTACTTGTGCCCAGTTTACCGAGTCATTGGCAGCTTGGAGCATTTGGATACGTTCTCCTTCATCAGGAAAAAAAGTAACAATTTTCCCCTTTAAATCGGGTTCTGCACGCATGCGTACATCGGTACCGGTGATAGTGGCATTTCCAAATTTATTGACTTTAGTAGAAGTTTTTAATGTGTCTACTGCAACAGTATTTGGAGTTGTTTTTTGAATGTTAGTAGCGCGGGGCCAAAAGGAATAGGTAATGGCGATTACAGCTATAAGTATACTGGCGATTCCGAAAAATTTAATCCATTTGGTAGTGCCAGTTGATTTGTTCTTTTTGTTCATTGCTTCCAGGGCAGCGATTTTAAGGGCTCTGGCTTCCCGTTCGGCAGCAAGTTTTTCTTGTTGTGCTTGGTATTCTTGTTCGGCCAATTGTTCTAATTCGAGTTGCCGTTGGTGGTCGAGCCAATCTTTTTCTGTGTAGTAAGTTCCGTCATCGGCCTGGTAATAGCCAGTAAACACTTCACCTTTATCTGATGTAATTTCTATGATACGGCTGTCTGGGTCTTTAAAGAATGGGTTTTCTTCAAGATTTTTGGCTTTAACGATTCGACGGAGTATCTCAGACATATGGTTCAGGTTAGTAGTTATAAAAATACAAGGAGTGACGAAAGTTGCATACCAGCTTAACATTATTTTAGGCTCAAAAATTTTCAACTAAAAAAGTTTACAGAAACTTAAAAACATATTATATTTGCAACCGCATTCAGGAACCCGGATAGCTTTCGGGATGATGAAGCACTCAGGAGAAATGGCAGAGTGGTCGAATGCGGCAGTCTTGAAAACTGTTGAGGGTCACACCTCCGGGGGTTCGAATCCCTCTTTCTCCGCTTAGGAATTACCAAATTCTGCTAAAAGCCCGTAAACACTATGTTTATGGGCTTTTTTAATTTTTCATAATATCATCTAAAATCATATAATATCAAATAAAAGGTGCGTGATTCGGTGCGTAAATATTTATACTAAAATACGCACCTAATAAGTCGTTAACTATTGTTGTATAGGGGTTTACGTGTAATTTGCATTTGTATTTTTTGTACCTTATAGTGCGATAAAAACCACGCACCGATGAAAACTACATTTTCAATCCTATTTTACCCAAGAGGTAATGACATTGACAAAAACGGTAATGCTCCTATTTACTTAAGAATAACGGTAAATGGTAAGCGTAGCGAGTTGAGCATAAAACGAAAGGTGTTATTGAGTAGATGGAACTCTGAGGCTGGAAAGGTTCGCGGAACGACAACTGATGTTCGTGAGCTTAATAAGTATATGGACACTATTAAAGTTAAAATCTACAAGATTCAGGAAACGTTATCTGAGAATCAAGAGCTGGTCACGGCTGAAATTATTAAGAATGTTTATTTAGGCAAAGGAATACATCATAAGATGCTACTTGAAATTTTCCAGAATCATAATGATAAGATTGAACGTTTAGTAGGGAAAGAATTTGCTCCTGGAACCATAGAGCGCTACAAAACAGCAAAGAAACACGTTTCAGATTATATAAATTTAGAATATAACCTTGAGGATATTCCAGTAAAAGATGTAGACCATAAATTTATATCGGGCTTAGAATACTACTTAAAAACAGAACGAAAGTGCGCGCATAACACAGCTATTAAGTATGTCACAAATTTCAAAAAAATCATACGTATCGCTTTTGCTAACGATTGGATTCAGAAAGACCCATTTGCAAATTGGAAAGCTAAACTTAAAATAGTTGAGAGAGAATTTCTTACCGAAGAAGAAATTCAAAAGATGGTGGAAAAGGAATTACATACAGAACGTTTGGACCAAGTCAAAGATATCTTTCTCTTTTCTTGTTTTACCGGACTTGCATATGCCGATGTAAAGAAGCTTTCGCGCAACGATATCGTAATTGGTATAGATGGTGATAAGTGGATTAAAATAAAACGTTCTAAAACCGATACGCGAAGCAGTATTCCATTATTACCCACAGCTATTGATATTTTGAAGAAGTATGACGACCATCCTGATGTTTCGAATAAAGGTAGACTACTTCCGGTATTAAGTAATCAAAAAATGAATGCCTACATTAAGGAAATAGCGATACTTTGCAAAATAACAAAGAACCTAACTTTTCACTTGGCGAGACATACGTTTGCAACTACAGTAACACTATCAAATGGTGTTCCTATTGAATCTGTAAGCAAAATGCTTGGTCACAAATCTTTAAGAACTACGCAACATTACGCCAAAATTTTGGATAGAAAAGTGAGCGAAGATATGAAGATACTCAAGGCTAAAATGCAGGCTTCAACCCAAGCAGTAAGACAAATAAAATAGGCTTTTCAAAAGAGCATTCAATAGTCCCTATCCCCATCATTTCTAAGTTTTTCTACATAGCCAGAAATTGGACTCCTCATTTTAGGTTCTTTTAATTCAAAATCGTTTTTAGCAAAAATCCTCGCTATAGTTTGCCAATTGTCTGTTTTCCATTTTTTCGATTTAATAAAAGCGTGAAATTTTAGTGCTTCTATCTCTGGCCAACTATTTTGCTCAAAAAACAAAATGACTTCACTTTCGTTAAAAAATAAGACAGGCTGTTTATTTAAGTTTTCTTTTGTTTTATGTTTATAAGAAGATACCAAATTTTGGCTAGGTTTTGGAACGCAGTTGTCCAAATTTTGGACCTTCAGTGTACTAGAGGTTGTACCACTTTTGGGACAAGCTCTGGTCATCTTAATCTTAGAACCTCTTGATGGATGGTATGATGGATAGTAGGTAAGATATCCCCAAGCATCTAAATCTCGCAAATGATTATGATACGTTGTTTTTGATTTAATCTTTGCGCGCTCCATTATAAACTCCCGATTTATGGTTAAGGTCTCTTTGAAAAATTTTTTATTCCATAAATAGAAGAAGGCAAGGTATAATGTGATATGTCCTTGTTTAATACGTTCATCGTTATTGAATATTTCCAATATAGTATTGAGGTGAATAATGTAGTTTACACTTTTCATTACACATCATCATTGTTATTCAAATATTTCTTTTCGCGAAAGCGAACGTCTTTCTCCAGATAAGGGTCATTTTTCTCCACCATTCGTACTTTCTTCTTTGGTTCAGCTTGTTCAAAAAGTGATTGTAGCATTGCTACTGTCGGTTTGGTCTGGTTCTTTTCAATGTCTTTCATTATGGCAATCATTCCATTCATTCGTTTTTTAATAAGAAGTGAAATCCGCTTCTCTAATGTCTCCATATTTGGTCCCATAGACTCTGTTGGTGAAATACAGTTTTCTTCAAAAAACTCAATCATAACCAATAAGGTCATCGATTTTGAAAGTGACATTTCTTTACAAAATTTATTGAACTTAGCTGCTACAGAAGCTTTAATACTTAAGCTCTTAAATTGCTCTTTTTCATATCCTTTGTCCATTTTTCCGTGAAAAATTTGTTGTCCTTGTCTAGTTGTGAGCGTTTTTCCGTGAAAAACAACACTTCAATTTTTAAAACACAAAACAATAAATCGTTGTCAAGCACTTATTTTACTGGTGTTTTGAAAAAAACTGAATATTGTAACATCGCGCCAGCGTGTTACCCTCTTGCTATACAATCCCTCCATTTAATTTCGGGTTTGCAGTACTTTTTATCTAAAGCTAAAAAGCCTAAGAGGTGTTAAACTACACCTTGCATTTTTTAAGAAAAATCTAATCAACTTTTTAAAGTATTCGTAATAAATACTGGAGACCATTGATATTACTTAATAATGATTATGAGCATATTAGGTCAATAGTTAAGCCAATTATATATGGTTTAGATTGGTGTCAATTAGTTGCCACAATGGCATTTATCTGCATACTTATTATATCTTGAGCGTTTTCCTTTTCTTTTAGCTCAAAAAGCAGGGATTTGATACGTTTTGCTATCTATTTATTAGGTAAGATTGAGATGAAAGTAGCCGATGATGATTTAATATCTACTTACTTCCCATAGCGCCATCGCTGTTACCTTTTCAGTAACTGACACTAAAATTTTGAGGGAATAAGAACTTATAAAAGTGAGTGCGCGAACGGTTATGCAGTTCGTTTCGGGCAGAATTTTACAACTTTGTGAAGTGAAAGGTGTAAGTGAAATTAATTAGCGGACTCTATTTCAAAGTTGATAGGGTTCTATTCAGATGTAGTTCGTTTGTTCGACTTAATAGCGACTGAAAGTAATGATAGCTACTTTGAAATTGTGTCCAAGATTATTGTGAATGAAGCTCTTTTCCTGAAATGTAGCTTTTCGCGAAGTTTAGGAAAATGTGCTGAGAGGATACACTTTAAAAATAAACCAAAACCAGAGACATCTTCTCGAAGAGTAAAATATTTAAAATAAATTTTTAACTTACCAAATATTAAAAAATATCCGATTTGAAATTTTGATTACAACTTTATTCTCTGCTATACTTGCCTCTATACTTCACGTTATTTCTGGACCAGACCATTTAGCCGCAGTAACACCTTTAGCTATTTCTTCTCAGCGTAAAGGATGGAAAATAGGATTAGTATGGGGGATTGGGCATTTATTAGGAATGCTTTTAATTGGAATTCTATTCCTACTTTTTAAAGAAGTAATTCCGGTAGATGCAATTTCTGCATATAGTGAACAATTAGTAGCTATAGTTTTGATTGTGGTTGGACTATGGGCTTTTTATCGCATTTTTAAAGAAAAGAAAAAACATCATCATCCACATACGCATAGCGATGGAGAAACTCACATTCACACGTATACATCATCAGCCGAATCGCATACCCATAAAAAGAAAATTAAACAAAACACATTATCCTCTTTAGGTATTGGTTTTCTTCACGGACTTGCTGGAGTAGCGCATTTTATCTTATTACTTCCGGTATTAGCATTTGATACTAAATTAGAAGGCATTCAATATATTATTGGTTTTGCGATTGGAACAGTACTAGCTATGACAGTTTACGCGCTTATACTTGGAAGCATTGCTTCCTACTCTAAAAAAGCAAATGACCCGATATTTTTCAAAGGTATTCGATTTGCGGGTGGTTTATTTGCCGTAGTTATTGGGATATACTGGTTATATCTCACCTTTTAAGTCGCAAATAACCAAGCGGTGATTACCTGTATCTGCCATAAATAGGGTGTTTCCTTCTGTGGTTATTGAGAATGGCCAGTAAATTGCACTTTGCGTACCGTGCATATTACCTTTAAACTCGCTACTGGTTGTGAAATTTTCTCTGCCTATAACCGCTTTCGCGAAAGCGTTATTTTCCTCTGGTATCGTATCAAAATATAGAATTCGGCTATTACCTGTATCATTAATGAGGATACCATCCTTGTAAAAACAGGCATCGTATGTCCAATTTAACGTATTTGCTTCTGGAGCAAGTCTAAATTGATTTTGCCCACACGCATCAAAATTATCTTGCCCAATAATAATATCAGCTGGTTTTGAAAGTGCATCTTCTTTAGAATTCCAAATAAGCACGCGGTAAAACTGCGTATCTGCAACTGCCATTTGACCTTTGCTATTTAGTTTAATTGAATAGGGCCAGATAGGGTCATCGTTATTATAATCTCGGGTAGTGAATGCAGGTTTCCCTATTACTTCATCAGCAGGAGTATAATTTTCTTTCGGAATAGTCTTATAGAAAAGAATGCGCCTATTTCCCGTATCTGCAACCCAGAGGCTTTGTCCGTCAGAAAACAAGCCATAAGGCCAATTTAGTGTTTGAGATGTTGGGTCATTTCCGATACCTTTTACATTGGGTAGATTAGTTCTAAAATGAGGTTGTCCCAAAACAACATCTGCAGGCTGTCCATTAGATGTAGGAAGGGTATGCCATATAAGTACGCGATGATTCCAAGCATCAGCAACGATTAATTGTTCGCCATCGCTCCAAATACCTGAAGGATACTGTAATGTATTTGCCGTAACATCTCCTCCAGAATTGCGACCACTATCTGCCACTTCTAGTTGTCCTAAAACAACATCGGGTTCCTGAAATTCTGAAGTAGGTATCTTGTTCCAAATAAAAACTCGGTTTTGCCCCGTATCCGATACAAAGAGTTTATTCTTTGCGACAAAAACACCCCTTGGAGCCAAAAATGGTTTCGCTTCAGAACCTCTAAACAATCGTGCATTGGTAACGCGGTCACCTAGTGTGCTAAAATCCATAGGCTAACAGATTCTTGGTAATTGTTCCCCAGGCAACATACTTACCACACGTTTACCACCTATGGCACTTTCCATAATCACTTGTTTGGGATGCTCTTCGGTAACAGTTCCAATAATTTTTGCATTTCCGCCATTTTTATCTTTATGTAGTGCTTCTAGAAAATCATTTGCGATAGACGCATCTACAAAAGCTATAAAAAGTCCCTCATTTGCGACATAAATAGGGTCTAAACCCAACAATTCACACGCGCTAGCTACTTGAGCGTCTATGGGTAATTTGCTATGCGCAATCTCTATCCCTAAGTTTATAGATTGAGCTGTTTCTTTTAATACGGTAGCTATACCACCACGAGTTGGGTCGGTGAGCAGGTGAATGTTTTCGCCATAACTTTCTATAAGGGACAAAATCGTATGATTAAGATTTGTGGAATCACTTAAAATTTCAGAATCAAACTCTAATCCTTCGCGTACAGACATTATGGCCATACCGTGTGAAGCGATATTACCACTAACGATAATTGAGTCGCCTACTTTTATATTTCTTGGCGCAATATTAGCTTTATAATGTATACTCCCGACACCAGAGGTATTGATAAAAATTTTATCACCCTTTCCTTTTTCTACAACTTTAGTATCTCCTGTTACCACGTGAACCCCTGCTTCCTCACAGGCTAATTTTATTGACACAAGAATATCCCAAAATTCAGACATTTTTAATCCCTCTTCTATAATAAAACTTAGGGATATATATTTAGGAATAGCACCGCACATAGCTAGGTCATTAACCGTTCCATTTACTGCTAATTCGCCTATGTTGCCGCCAGGAAAGAAGATGGGTGACACTAAAAAACTATCGGTTGAGAAGGCCATCTTTCCATCCATTTTAAAAATGGCTCCGTCGTGACGTTCATCAAGGATTGGGTTACTTAATAAGTCAAAAACACCACTATCTAATAATTTATTGGTAAGCACGCCACCACTACCGTGACCTAAGGTAATTACATCAAAGTCCAATTTAGGCATTGGGCATTGCAATTGCATTCGTATTTTTTTATCTGTCATTAAATAAATTGGATTTTAAGGGCTATGCTTCTACCAGTCCTGAGAAATGATAGTAGGCAGCACAAGCACCTTCACTACTTACCATAGGTGCTCCTAATGGATTCGTAGGTTTACATTTTTTACCAAATTGCGAACACTCAAAAGGTTTCTTTAAGCCTTTCATAATTTGACCAGAAATACAATCTGGGTTTTCAGGTGCTTCTTCAATCCGGATGCTGAATTTACGGTTAGCATCAAAAGCTTCATATTCGGGTCGCACTTGATACCCACTATCTGGAATTTCACCAATACCTCTCCATATTTGATTTTTTATTTCAAATACGGTGTGAATCATTTTTTGAGCATCAGGATTACCTTCTTCCTTTACGATACGTGCATATTGATTTTCAACTTGCGATTTACTTTCTTCTAATTGGCGTAATACCATTAATATGCCTTGTAAAACATCGAGTGGCTCAAAACCTGTTACTACGATAGGTACTTTATATTTCGCAGATAATGGATGGTATTCTGCATTACCCATTATAGTACACACGTGACCTGCTGCGAGAAAACCATCTATCTTACTTTCTTCATCATCGATAACCGCTTTTATGGCAGGTGGTACCAAAACGTGAGATGCTAATATGGAATAATTTTTAAGCTCTTTCCTGTGCGCGTGAATAACAGATAACGCATTTGCAGGTGCTGTGGTTTCAAAACCTACTGCAAAAAAAACGACTTCTTTATCTGGATTATCCTCTGCAATTTTAACTGCTTCTAGAGGTGAGTACAGAATGCGTACATCTGCACCTTCTGCTTTTGCTTCTAAAAGATTTTTACCAGATCCAGGTACACGAAGCATATCACCAAAAGAACATAAAATAACATTCTCGTTTAGCGCTAAATGAATGGCTTTATCAATAATATTCAAAGGAGTTACACATACTGGACAGCCTGGGCCGTGAATCATCGTCACCTCCTTGGGTAACATATCGATAATCCCGTTTTTAACTAGACTATGTGTTTGCCCGCCGCAAACCTCCATAATAGACCAAGGTTGCGAAACTGTTTTTTTTATTTCTTCGAGATACTTTTTGGCAAGTTCTGGGTCTCGGTATTCTGACATATACTTCATAACTACTCCGATTTAGGTAAATATTCATCTACATCTGTGAGCTCTCCCAACTCTCCGAGCTCTTCTAAGTATTTAAAACTCTTTTGAGCCTCTTCTTCATTTACCTTACTGATAGCAACACCTACGTGGACTAACACATAATCTCCAATATCTGCATCAGGTAACATTTCTAGACTAGCTTCTTTTGAAATACCTCCAAAGGAGACTGTAGCCATTCGCACTGCACCGCCATATTGCAGTTCAATACTTTTTATTTTCCCTGGGATTGCTAAACACATAATTTATAGGATTTAATTCTTAATATTCTGAAAATACATCAGCTGTCCAAAAGAGATATTTTCATCGTTACTGGACAATTTACAATTTATTTTTAACACTTTTTTGTGGCTTTTGCAAAGTTTTGATAGTACTGAAACTAGCAAGGCATTTTGAAAAACACCTCCACTGCAGGCTATGATTGTTGTTTGATGCTTTCGCGAAAGTGTAATTATACTTTTTGCCAGTGTATAGATAAAGCTAAAAGCTAATCTTTCTTTACAAAATCCTTCTCTGTAGGCTTTTAAAACAGCCTCAGCAATCTTCTTACTTGGAATAGTATCATAGGGTATATTATGTAAAAAATCTATGTAATAACTTTTTGAATAGATGGAAGCACAATCTTCAAGTAACATTGCTGCTTCCGCTTCAAATGTATTACTATCACAAAGCCCTAGAGCCGAAGCTACAGCGTCGAATAGTCTACCAACTGATGATGTTTTTAAATTGTTTGATAAAAGCATTTTATTGTAAATAGTCCACTCTGTTGACGTGAATTTGTCTTTTATCTGTTCCTTGTTTTCTTCGCCAAGTAAACTTAATAATGAGATGCGAGGTTCTTTTGCCATTTTATCGTTTGCCAGCCAGTCATAATATTCAAAATGAGATACTCTTTCTATCGTATTATTTTCATATACGAAAAACTCACCTCCCCAAATAGCATTGTCATCACCATAACCTGTTCCGTCCCATACGACCCCCAATATTTTTTCTTCGGAATCGAACAATTTATGCTCGCCTAAAACACTTGCAAAATGTGCTTTGTGATGCTGAATTTTGTGTGTTTCTGCCTTGTATTGTTGGGTCATTTCAGAACCTAAAAGACTACTTTGATATGCAGGGTGCGTATCTACAAGAATCGTTTTAGGTCGACAATTAAAGACCTGTAATTGTTGGTCTAACGTTTTTTTGAAGCGTGTTGCTACATCATAATTATCAAGATTTCCAAAATATTGACTCACATAGATATGGGCATTGGGCACAAGCGTAAATGTGCTTTTTAAATGTGCTCCCATCGCCAACGTCCCAGATTCAATTTGCGTATTGTCCTCCATATAATTTGGAGCAAAACCTCTAGAACGTCTTAAAATATGTTGTGTGTTCTCGTGAAACTTAACAACAGAGTCATCCTGAGGAAATTGAATATCTAAATTATGATTCACAAAATAATTGGCAATAGTGTGAAGCGATTTTTGAGCAATAGCATTCTCAGAAATAATAGGGGAGCCGTGTATATTTCCACTAGTACAAACCATAGGGCGACCTACATTTGTGCTCAATAAAAAAAGTAGTGATGACGAAGGTAGCATTACACCTGTTTGATTCATCTTTGGTGCAATGATGTGAGTTGCTATGGTAGTTGCTTCTGTATTTTTAAGAATGACAATAGGTGCTATGGTATTAGTAAGTCCTTCAATTTCTTTAGTGTCCAGCTCATATTCTTCTCTAATTTTTTCAATGCTGGAATACAAAACTGCAAATGGTTTGTTAGGACGCTTTTTATTTGCGCGTAAACGAGCGATTACATTTTCATTTGTAGCGTCACAGCATAGCACATATCCATTTGTGTTTTTAATAGCAACAATGCTTCCTTCTAAAATTAAACTTGCTGTTTTTTCAATAATTTTATTTTGGCTAACATTAAGCGTTTTTCCTATACTATCCGTTAGCTGTAATTGTATACCACAATCTACACAACTATTGGTTTGTGAATGAAATCTTCTGTCATTTGGGTCTTTGTATTCCTTTTCACAACTTGCGCACATTGTAAATGATGTGAGCGAAGTATTGTCACGTTCAAAAGGAAATTGTTTTGTAATGGCATATCGTGGCCCACAATGTACGCAGGTTGTAAACAGATAGTTATAACGCCTATTCTCGGGATTAGAAATTTCGGTTTTACAATGTTCACAAACCCCAAAATCTGGTGTCAGTGGGATATTAATCGCTTCAGAAACACTTGACGCTTTGATTTGAAAACCAGTAAAGGATTCTAGCGGAATTTCTTCTATTGAATGCCTATTAATTTTTGAAACAGGCGGAGCATTTTCTACTATAGTTTTTAAAAACTGCTGCGCAGTTTCTTGAGAAGTCGTTACGCAGATTTCTACACCATTTTCATTATTGGTTACATATCCATCTAAAGTAAATTGCTTCGCTAAATTGAAGACAAAAGGACGAAATCCAACACCTTGAACACGTCCTTTAATCTGTATGTGATATGTTTTTTGATGCAATACTTAGGCTTTCTTTTTTGCTTTTACTTTTTCTACTAACCAGTCACACCAAGCATCAATACCTTCTCCACTCGTAGATGATATTTGTAGTACCTCTAACTCGTGATTTACTTCACGAGCGTCCTTAGTTACCGCTTCTACAGAAAATGGAACGTATGGTAACAAATCTGATTTAGAAACTAGCATCATGTCACTAGTTAAGAACATTCTAGGATATTTCCTTGGTTTATCATCTCCTTCGGTAGTTGCCATAAGCGTAACACGGTAGTCTTCTCCAAGGTCGAAAGAAGCTGGGCATACTAGGTTTCCTACATTTTCAATAAAAAGTAAATCGATGTCTTCTAGTTTGTACTCTGGCAATACTTGATGAATCATTTGAGCTTCTAAATGGCAAATTCCTCCTGTAACTATTTGAAGAGCTTGTATACCAGTTTCTCGAATGCGCTCTGCATCTCTTTCGGTTTCTAAATCTCCTACCATTACAGCCATCTTGATTTTGTCTTTTAAACGACGTGCGGTTTCTTGCATCAAAGTAGTTTTACCACTTCCTGCAGACGATGTAATGTTGACTAAAAGCGTTTTGCTTTTTACCATCTCTTTTTTAATAATGTCTGCTACAAAGTCGTTTGCCTTTAGCAGATTTATATTGGTATTTTCACACTGTACAGTGCCGCGAGCGGCTTTTGTTGATTTTTCTATACTCATAATTTATTGTATTTTTTTTGAGGTGTTTCTTTTAAAAAATAGTTGTATGCAATTGTTAGCGCAAGTACGAATAAGCAAGCTACGACACCTATCCCTACATTATAATACGTCTCTGCAGAGAGTGAAATACGGATAAGAATGGTTGCTAAAACAAATGCAGAATATCTAAATATACGATAGTAATTAAGCGTGTATCGCAAGGCGATTAAAACGATAATAATATCACTAAAAATAAGAACAGTATAAAAGGTTTGAAACGAATGTAGGTAACTTCCTGTAGACAATAACATTTTCAAGTCATTAACTCCTACGGCAGCAAAAGTCACTAAAAGCAACAGTGCTAATAGTTTTTTTAGACGAATAAACTGCGTTTGGTCTTGTTCTGTAGAGGTTAATTTATAACGTTTTTGGAGTGAACCTGTAAAACTAATTAGTGCAAAAATGATGATTGCTCCAAAACCGTATACTACCATTGGTATCAAAGAATCTTTCATTACACTCCATTCAAAATTAATTCCGATATGGCTGAACTCTTTAAAGCCATCTCTTAGAAAAATGAGTGAAAGTAACTCAAATTGTTTACTTACTGATTTAGCAACAGACTGGGGCAGTATAAATATGAGTCCAAATAATTCAATGATTAAAAGTAGGGTAAACACAATCTCAATAGAAAAAAAGGGATTTTCGAATTTCTCTTGATAGTTTCCTAAGGTAATATAGTCTGAAATCGCTAAAACGCTTAATAACGAACAAACAATAAATACAGTAACAAGAACATAACTGGTAGTATAAAGACTGTTTTTACTTTCGTAAAAGTCTTTACTCCAATTAAAAATTGGTTCTGCATATATCAGCGTTTTTTTAAGCATTTTTTAATCATCAAATTCTACTTTGTGAATGAGCATCTCTTCGCCTTGAATCACATTTTTACTGGGCTTCTCACACTTTTCGCAGATAAATCTATAGTTCTTTACATCTGTTATATGGTCGCAACTTTCACATTGTATTTTCAATTCTACCATCTCAATATGTAATTTTGAGTGATGATACTTGGGATTAGTCATATGAGAAGCTTCATAAGCATTTAGTAAAAGACGCGGCTCAATGTTAGAGAGGATGCCCACTTTCACATAAATACCTGTCATTTTATTTAGCTTTTCTTGTTCAAACTCTTGTTCAAGGGTTCTAAATATTCCGTTGACTATTGAGGTTTCGTGCATCTTTAGTTTAAAATTGTTTTTAGGTTTTTAAGTTGGTTTAAATGCTGATTTGCCTGCGCTATTAAATTTTCATCATTAATAATCTGAGCAATAGATGTTGCTTTTTCAACCATTTGATTGTATTTCTCACGTTCAGAAGCTTCATCTTCATTATGCATTAACCAATATAATTCAAGCTGATTTAATAAAGTTAATGCTCTTTCAAAGGGATATTCTTTTGCGGTTCTAACAGTAAGTGCATCTTCAAATAAACCAAAGGCTTTATCTAGATTGTTGTGTAATTTAGCTTCAGGAAAATTCATCAAAGCTGTGGCATAATTGTGACTAGCCATTGCGTTTTCATAAGGATAGGCTTCCTTGGTGTAAAAAGCTAATACCTCTTTAAATGAAGAAGCACAAAATGCTGTCCAAATTGGTTTTTCTTCTGGTGATACAGGAATTTCAGAATAAATAAGCGCTAAATTGTGATGTATGTCTGCAAACTTTTGAGGATGCGTATCTCTTTTAAATATTTTTAAAACGTCCTGAAACGCATTAATTGCTGGCTTGTAATACTGTGGGCTTCCATTTTTGGACCAGGTGTATAATAAAGTAGCCTTGCGCAATCCTGCTTCGCCTAAAAATTCTGGAATATCTGCTTCTTTGAAGTAGAGAATGGCTTTAGTAATATAGTTTTTTGAAGTAATAAAATCCTTCTGATAATTGGCTATTTCAGAAGCATCAACATACACTAAACCTGCATTCACTTTTAATCCTTTGTCTTCATAAAATGCAATACTAGCTAGTTGTAATTCTTTTATTTCATTTAAAACTGATGTATCATACGGGAGTTTTAGTTGTGCCATTAATACTGTTGCTAACTGCGTAGTCATAGCATTTTTTGCTTCCTCAGATATAGCCTTGGGTGAAGAAATACGTAGTATCTTCTCAGCTTCTGACAGCATATTGTTATCTATCAAAAGATTTACAAAATGCTTGATGGTGAACAAGCGATGTTCATCATTGGTAGCACTCGCAATTGCTTCGGCATATAGACCTTTTAGCGCATTTACGTCTTTAGGGGTTGTATTATTCCTGTATTGCAAAATGATACAGTGGTTGTGAGAAGATTCCGCTTTCGCGAAAGCGCACATCTCCTCACTAATCTCGTAACCAAATTGTAGATGTGTAGCAATTAATAAATGATTGTACAGTTCGCTTTCTTCAGAAATAAATTCGAATGCCTTTTGATGATTTCCTAATTTGTAAAAAACCATTGCTAGTAAATTCATTTCGGAAAAAGGAATCCTAGGAATGATATAAGGCGGTTCGGTATCGTGCCAATCTAGAGAGGAAGTTATGATATCTCCTGAAACATATAGTATTTTATTAGAAATGCTGATTGCGTTTTCATCGCTTTGAATTTCAACAAGTTCATCTAATCGCTCTACAGAAGCTATAGCTGATTTTATGGTTTCCTGAACATTAGTTTTTGTCAAAATTGTAAGCATCTTTATCTACTTTTTGTGTTCCTCTAATATCTTTAGCAGCTGTTTGTTGCATATGTGACGCATATATCTCCGCTAGTCTTTTTGTTCTGTAATCTCCTATTTTTCTAATCAATAGTTGATTAGGGTCCGCTGTATTTACAAATACTAATGAAACTTCCCAACGCCCCTTTATATGGTCAATTTTAGTGCGTACTTCTGCATCTAGTAACCAGGCGTCCTTTGGGTCATTCCGTTTTTCCATCACATATCAATTTTAATAAGGTTTGTCTTCTCTACAACTTCATAGTGTAATACCCTGTCACTCGTATCTAAGTCATTATCTATTAAAATTTCTCTAATAGCCAATGTCCTGTCTCCTTTCAAATTTCTAGATTTTAAAAGAAACTGGGTAGGCTCGTGCATTTTAACAAACCACTGGCTACTTACTGGCGTAATCAACATTTTGCCTTGCGCAACCACATAAGTAACATACGCATAGTGGATGTTATCAAATACCTTGTCAACCAAAGAGGCATCGAGATAGACGTGTGATGATTTTAAAGTAACAAGTTCTTTCACTAAGCACTGGCTAGTTTTATATCTTCTAAAATATGTTGCACTACTTTATCTCCCGCTGTTTGTACTTCTTTGCTTAATACGGTATCTAACTTTGTGTTTTCTACAGCTATTAAATACACTTGAATGTCCTTTGGATAATCATCGCCTAAAATCTTTTTAGCATACGATAGTGCCTGGTCCCATTTCATACCGTGAAGAAAAACCATTGGGTCATCTTGCGGTGCTCTTAGTACTTCTTCGGCTGGCACTTTAAACAATGTTCCTACAGGTTCATTGGTATTAATAACGGCATCTACCATAATAATTTTCGAATGCCCTTTTAACCCAAAAAGTACTTCGAAGGCAGCTGTTCCCATATCCATAATACTTATATCCTCTTGCTTGCCAAGTGTTTTTTGAAGTTCTTCAATGACATACATTCCTATGCCATCGTCACTTCTAACTGGATTTCCAAAACCCATTATTGCTGTTTTCATTCTCTCTTTTTCTCTAAAACTAAAAACTTTCCCGAAGAATATCTCCAGGAAAGCTTTCTATAAGTAATTAATTTATATGTGCTTACAGCTTGAACCTCGATAGTTCTACTCCTGTATTTTGGTCGTGTGCGTGTACTGTGCATACCAGACAGGAATCAAATGAACGTGCAACTATACCTACTTCTACTGGGTCGCTTGGGTCTTCTATATCAATACCTTCTAAAGCAGCTTCGATAGGCCCAGGATTGCCGTTGGCATCATTAGGTCCTACATTCCAAGTAGTAGGTGCCATCACTTGATAGTTCTTTATAACACCATTTTTAATTTCTATCCAGTGTGCCAATGCTCCACGTGCAGCTTCCGTAGCTCCAAAACCTTTTCCGTCTTTTTCAACAGGCTTCGTATAGAAAGGTGCATCTAAATCAATTTCAGAAAGCCATTGCTCAATAAATTTATATAAACGTGGTGCTTCGTGGACTCTTGCTAATACTCTTGTAAAAACACTAGGTCCCATCTTTTTCATTATATCTCCAAATAATGGGTCTTGTATTTGATGGTCTTTATTTGCTGGATTAGCATTCATTACACAACGTGCTAATGGACCTGTCTCTGCAGCGTGACCATCATAGCGCGGTGCTTTAGACCAACTATATTGTCCATCAAAATCTGTGTGATGTAAAGGTTGCGATTTTGCAGGTGTTGGTAATGGCTCTTCCCAAGGATGTAAACCATCTTCTTGATTGTCATACCAAGAATGTTTTACGTGCTCACTTACCTTCATATGGTCGAACTCGTGATAATTTTCTCCATCGAAGAAACCACTTGAACTAATAAGGGCATCATTTCGTCCTTCGATAGTTGGATTATTATATCTGTCTTTATGTAAATAGGTTCCTGTTGCAAGAAATTTGCCCACACCTTGTCCAAATTTGTCTAAACCAAATTCAATTCCCGCTCTAATTAAAAGTCCTAAATCACTATTTTTTTGTGACTCATTTTCTTCAACCCAAGCAAGCATATCATCCCAAGATTTTATCTCAAGATAACGCTCTATAGAACAGCCTAACCATACGGTTTCTAGCCAATCATTTTTAAACTGTGTCATAATCGCGTGAGCTCTCGTGACATCTTTAAGCGTTGGTGCACACATTACTCCACCTGGCACCATATAACTTGAGTGAGGCCATTGACCGCCAAATAAGGCATATACTTGTACTGGTAATCCACTAGCCGTTAAACCTATTTGAAAGGTTTCTCCAACGTAAGCAGACCATCTTTTTACCACCTCTTTATATAGTGGCTGATTTGCATATTTTTTATTTGCTAAATCTGTAGCAAAAATGGCATAATACCATCTTGGTATACTTTGTATCGTCTCAGTTGCTTGACCAATCGCTCTTAGGAGCAATGCATTTGGAGTTAACTTTGTACCCCAAGCTGTATCTAGTGCAGAGGAAGCACAATACAAGTGTGAACCTCCACAAATTCCACAAATACGAGGTGTTACAATAAGACCTGATTGCGGGTCTTTGCCTTCCATTATTTTCTCAAACCCTCTAAACATTGCTGCTTGGGTATGGGCTCGTGTTACTTTACCGTTGTCGATATAAACTTTCACATCTAAATCTCCTTCAACACGTCCTACAGGTGATATATTTAATTCTTTTACTGACATTTTGTAGTTTGTTTAATTGATTATTTAGAAGCTTCTGTTATGCGTTTGTTTGTAGGCATTACTTTCTGGAAACCTGCTTCCATATAGTATGCTAACTTACTTCTTCCTTCTGGTACTTCTTTTGGGAATACACCCATATATTTCATCGTCTTAAATACGCTTCCTTTCATTAAATCATTGTGAGGGAAACCAGGCTCTGTACATCCTAAACAAGGATGGTTAGAGCGTGTTTTACTAGACTGTCTATTCCATAATATATTATTACAACTTGCTCTCGTCATTGGTCCACGACAACCTACCTCGTAAAACAGACAACCACCTCGTTTACCGAAGTTACCATCTACTTTTTGAGCAAAGTTGGTAACGTTAGTACAACCATCTTGAACAAAATCTGTGAAGAATGTTTTTGGTCGGTGATATTCATCAATTAATACATCTCCAATTCTACCAACTGAAATCGCTACTAATATTTGGGTAATCCAATCTGGATGGGCAGGACATCCAGGAATATTTATTACAGGTAATCCTCCTTTGGACACATAATCTGCACCTAGGAATCCTCCTTTATTCTTTTTGAGAAATTGTAAACCCGTTGATTCACTAGGATTAGGAGCTACAGCAGGAATTCCACCCCAAGTAGCACAATCACCAATGGCAACTACATAACCAGCTACCTCTGATAATTCTTTAATCCAGTCCATCATTGGCCTATCGGCAAAGTAGTTCATTGTACCTGTATTATTAGGGCCCTGAATTAAAGACCCTTCATACACGAGAATATCCATTTGGACCTTTCCTGCTAGAATATCTTTAAGTAAATCTTGAACTTGGTCTCCAATTTGTAAGCCCGTAGTTGGGTGCCAGAGAATATTTAAACCGAAGTCTGTTATAAGTTCTACAACAGTTGGTTCTTCTGCATTAAGAAAAGACATTGTGTTGCCACTGCAAGCCCCTCCTTGTAACCATAAAACATTTGCCATATTTTACTTTGAAATTAAGATTAAGCATTAAATATAGAAAAAAAAATTATACTGTTAAAATTTTATCAATGTGATAATTTTAGAGCTTATTATAATGGGAATAAATAATTTTTATGAGATTTTACTCTATGCTTTGATTTTACAAGGATAAAGTGATTTCAAACTAAAATATATTTTCTGCGAAATTTTTTTAAAAAATTATAGAATATTAATATTGATTAGTTCAATTTTATTTGAATCATTCTTCATCAAATAGAAGTAAATAAAATTAATTCATCAAAAGCAGTGTCAGAATACTGTTTCAATACTTTTGATTAAAAGTTAAGAGATTTATGTAATCTTATAATTTCAGAATTCACGTATGCAAGAAATTTACTCCCGAACCTAGATAAAAACATTCGAACCCTCGGAGTAAATGATTTTTAAATGTTAAAGTTTAAGAAAATGCAAAAATAATTTTGCGCCCAATTTGTTTCAAAATAATTTATTCAGATTTTGAAATTAAAGTAATTTTACATTAAAATCACTCTGTAAACTACTGTATTTCAATTGATTGTAAAATCGGTGTGTGATTCGGTGCGTAATTATAGTTTTTTTAAAATTAACTATCTGATTATCAGTATATTTAAATACAATGGATAGTCCCTCTTTCTCCGCAAAAAACCCTATAAGCTCAATGTTTATAGGGTTTTATTTTTTTAGTTGACAGAATAGTTGACAATAAGTCGATTTTTATGGCAGTTATGACCAACTCATTCGTTGTAATCTAATAGCATTTAAAATTGCTAATAATGCTACACCTACATCTGCAAAAACTGCTTCCCACATTGTAGCTAATCCACCTGCTCCTAATATTAAGACAATGACTTTAACTCCAAAAGCTAAAATGATATTCTGCCAAACGATTTTTCGTGTGGAACGACTTATTTTAATGGCTCTCACGACTTTTGAAGGTTGGTCTGTTTGAATAATAACATCTGCGGTTTCTATTGCGACATCACTACCTAAACCACCCATTGCAATACCAACATTACTTGCGGCTAAAACAGGTGCATCATTAATACCATCACCAATAAAAGCTACTTTGTTTTTAGGATTTTTCTTCAAAATTTCAACTTCGTTTAATTTATCTTCTGGTAATAAGCCACCTTTAGCATTTTCAATATTCAACTCTTTAGCGACTTGTTGGGTAATCGAATCTTTGTCACCAGAAAGCATCATAATATTCTTAATGCCTACTTTATGTAAATTAGTAATTGTTTCTTTTGCATCTTCTTTTAATTCATCTGCTATCACTACATAACCTGCAAATTGATTATCGATTGCAACTAAAACGATAGATTCTACAATAGATTCCGTTTCAGATGGAACATCAATATTATTAGAAGTCATTAAGGATTTATTTCCTACTAAAACTGTTTTACCATTTACAATCCCTCTTAAACCTTTACCTGCAATTTCAGACACTTCGGTAGCTTCAAAATCTTCTCCTTCTGCTTTATACTCTAAAATTGCTTTTGCAATTGGATGTGTGGATTGTTCTTCCATCGCCATTAGGTATTGCATAAATTCGGTTTCATTCCAACCGATTGCTTTTACTTCTTTGATTTTAAAAACACCTTTAGTTACGGTTCCTGTTTTGTCCATTACCAAAGTATTTATTTTAGTCATCGCATCTAAAAATGAAGCACCTTTAAATAAGATTCCATTTTTGGAAGCTGCTCCCAATCCACCGAAATATCCTAATGGAATTGAAATCACTAACGCACAAGGACAAGATATTACCAAGAAAATCAATGCTCTGTATAACCAATCTCTAAAGACATAATCATCTACAAAAAAGTAAGGTATAAAAGTAACACCAATAGCTAAAAACACTACAATTGGTGTGTAGATACGAGCAAACTGTCTAATAAATAATTCAGTTTTAGATTTGCGTGCTGTCGCATTTTGAACCAAGTCTAATATTCTCGCAATAGAACTATCTTCAAACTTATTGGTTACCTCAACCTCAATAACACTTTCTAAATTGATTGTGCCTGCATACACTTTTTCTCCTGTTAAGATGGAAGTTGGTTTGCTTTCGCCTGTTAGAGCTGCGGTGTTTAGAGCTGCTTTTTCGGATAATAAAACCCCATCTAACGGTATTTTTTCACCTACTCTTATTTGAATCTTCTCTCCTATATTCACATCTTCGGGCGACACACTTATATAGTCATCATTACGAAACACATTAGCTTCTTTTGGTCTAACATCTAACAAGGCTTTAATATTTCCTTTTGCTCTGTTTACTGCTGCATTTTGAAATAATTCACCTACTGCATAAAATAGCATTACTGCAACACCTTCGGGATATTCACCAATTACAAATGCACCAATAGTAGCAATAGACATTAAAAAGAACTCGGTAAAAACATCGCCTTTTATAAGACTTTTCCATCCTTCTTTGATTACTGGAAATCCAACAGGAATATATGCCAAAGTGTACCAAACTACTCGAATCCATCCTTCAAATTGAGGAATCGCATCAAAATAATCTACAGCGATACCTACAATTAACATTACAAAACTTATGATAGCAGGAATGTATGTTTTGAATGCACTTCCATCTCCGTGGTCGTGACCATCATCGTGAGAATGTTGTTCTTCTGAATTTGGTTTTAAATCTCTTAAATTGACTTTCTTTTTTTTCATTTAATTTCTAATAATATTTCAATGTCATTTGGAATAGGCATACGTTTTAATGGTGGCACGTTTGCTCCACCTGTATTACCACGTGGAACGTGATTTATAAATGATTTCCAGCCACCCAAAAGCAATCTAATTATTTGACCTATTACTTCTTTCGTATCTTTTTGTCTAAATCCAAATTTTAGCATTAACCAATGTGAATAGGTATGTTCTATTGGGTAAGATTGACCTATGATATGACTGCGTTCTAAATGATACCAAGCACCACCAAATTGTTTATTTTCTAAACAGGAACTGTATTTTTTTAATTCTTCGTTATACGCCTGTTTTAGATTTTTAGGTATTTTAGTATTAAACTTCATATCCTCTAATTTTGGATAAATGTACTTTAATAGCAAGTGCAATGGAAGTGCAATAATTAGCCACTACACTTATCGCAAATACCTTTTACCACCAAATTTACATTCTCTGACACAAAACCATCAGGTACTTTAATCTGCGGTATTTTATGTTCTGTTAAGCATACGGTTTCATTGCAATTGTTACAATGGAAATGTAAGTGCAAATCGGTTTTTATATCACAATTACATCCCTTTTCGCATAAAGCATATTTTGTAATCCCTGTACCATCGTCAATTTGATGCACAATATCCTTTTCTTCAAAGGTTTTAATAGTTCTGTACAAGGTAGTTCTATCTGCTTTTTCAAAAGCATTTTCAATATCACTTAATGTTACCGCTATCTCTTTTTCTGCAAGAAACTTATAAATTAACATACGCATTGCTGTAACACGAATATTTTTTGACTCTAATACTTGTTCTATTGTTTCCATATTTAATCGTGGTCTTCGTTTCCAAATGGTTTAATAATAAGTCCTACACTAAATATAAAACCATCTGTAGGTGCATAAATCTCTGGAAAAACAGGATTGTCGTGTGGTGGTAAAACCAAAGGTGAAAATCTGCTTTGTCTTCTATCTGTAAAGTTTTCGAAATTTACAAATACACTTCCTAATTTAAAGTTACGCATAACCAATAAACCCATAGTTACAAAGTCTGTAGTTTCGGTTCCATTAGATAAAAACTGTTTTCCTGTATAAAAGGTTTCGTAACCAATTCGCCATTTTTCAGATTCGTACATTAATACACTACCTGCGTTGTGTTTTGCGGTTAATGGCTTCTGTGGATTACCAGGTAAATAATTTAGTTTGGTATCAATAAGCGCATAGTTTAAAAACCATCTAAAGTCTTTGTAAGTAAATTTTATATTGGTTTCTGCTCCTTTGCTAAAGATTTCATCTGGTGCATTTTCAAACTGAAATAAACCGTTATCTGTAGAATTTAAAAGTAGACCATCATTTATTGCAGTCACATAGAATAATTGGTTTATAGAAAAACCAATCTCATCAGATAATCGTGTTTGATAGTTTACATCGAAATTAACACCATAAGAACGTTCTGCATCTATTGTTGATTTATCTATGGCGAGGACATTTTCAAAATTAATATACTCTGCTTCTTCTGTGAAAATATCTGGAATCTTATACCCTAAACCACCACCAATTCTACTTGAAAACCCACTATCATTTTTGTAGAGTAATGAAATTCTTGGAAGTGGAAAGAAACCGAAATCAGTATTATAATCTGCTCTTAATCCTGTTTCCAATATCCAATTATCTGATAAGTCATAAATATTATTTGCAAATGCGCCAAAGGTCACATCTTTCTGGTCTCGCTGTAGTGGTGCGTTATCATTTTCATCAAAATTTGAGGTATAAAGATTAGCTCCAACTATCCAATCCGTTTTTTCTGATGCTGTTTTATATGAGATTTCAGTAAAGGTATTTGTCTGTTTACCATCAAAATTGAAATCCGGAACTGTTAAATTCCTATCGAAAAAAGAGACACTATTTTTAAATTCTAATGAACTGACAGCATCTAATTTTGTTTGATATACCAATTGACTGCTTAATCGTTTTGAATTGTTCTCTTCTGTATATTGATGTATGCCATTTTCTCCACTTTCAATTTTTGTCATATCTCCACCAATTCTATCATCATACGTTCCGTTTAATCCAAACCAAAGTGTTGTTTTCTCTGATGGGTAATAAAACAATTTAGGATTAAATGAAATTGATGTTGTTTTTGGTAGGTTGCTAAAACCATCATCTTCTGGGTCGTATGCTTTTTGGTAATGACCAGAACCGTAAAGTGAAACACCGAATTTTTCATTTCGTTTGCTATAAAACACATTGGCTGTACTTCCTAACGCTTGTGTTTGTGTAAGCATTATGTCTAATGCAGGTTCATAGTCTGGTGTTTTAGATACCATATTTACTAATCCTGCAATAGCACCTCCACCATAAAGTGTTGATGAACTTCCTTTTATAATTTCAAATTGTTGTAAGTCTAAAGGTGGGATTTGTAAAATACTTAACCCACTTGAGAAACCACCATATAATGGAAAACCATCTCTTAATAGCTGTGTGTACCTGCCATCTAATCCTTGGATACGAATATTGGTACTCCCACTACTTAATGATGTTTGTTGCATCTGTATTCCTGTGCTTTCTCGAAGCACCATAGAAATATTAGTAGGATTCATTATTGCTTTTTCTCCTAATTCCTCTGCACCTATAAACTCTATACGTGTCGGTATTTTTCTTACGGTTCTTGTACTTCTTGAAGATTGCAATACTACAGCATCTAATTGATTACCACCTTCTATTAATTTAAAGACTAACGCTGTATTACTTGGAATTTGAATTGTTGTCTCAAATGTTTCAAAGCCTAAAAAAGAAATTATTATTTGATGCTGACCGTCTGGTATTTCTGTAAAAGTTGCAATACCGTCAAAATCGGTTACTGCTCCTTTTTCTAATGCTTCAAAATAAACCGTAGCACCCAATAAAGGCTCGTTTTCAGCTTCTGTTAGGACTTTTATTTGTATGTCTGATGTTTGTGCCTGTAACGATAGGCAAAGTATTAATATGAGCTTTATGCTCAATAGATATTTATTCATTGAATTGTATTTGTAATTAACTAAAAAATTGATTTAAAATCGATTTGTTTTAGCTAATTATTTGTGGCGGATGCCAAATATTGGAAAGGAAATTAAACCCGTAAATAGGTTGATATGTAGAAATTAACTCCGTTGAGATTTTTTGGTTGACCTTAAGGCTATATGCTTTTATAGGCTCATACGTAATAGACATTCCACAACAGTTGCAAATACAAGTGACAGGACAAGAATCATCACTATCATCTTGATGATTGTGATTAGAGGTTACTTCGTCAATGTGTTTGTCTTCGGCATTATATCCGTCAGAACAAGGTTTAATAGACAAAACAAGAAATAGTAATGATAATATGACTGTTAAAAATTTCACAGCAACAAAGATAAAAATTTAACAATGCATTAGTTGTGCATTTTTATTATAACCTCTATTAATAGTAATTATCATTTTCATCCGATTCTTTTAATTTGTAACTTGCGGAGTATAATAGTAAATTTAGGTAAAGTTACCCTATGGGTTACCCTGTAAAACGGAACCTTTGTAAAGTACTGTAAACACTACGTTTAAAGATATAGGGGAAGAACCTCTTTCTCCGCAAAAGAAACCCGCAACGGAAACGTTGCGGGTTTTGTGTTTTATGGAGTGAGTGAAGCTTGCTTCAGCTCGCGCAAAACAAAACACAAAACCCAACAAGCGAAGCTTGTGAGGGTTTTATGCCCGCCCGAACGTGCATTTTCGGTTTGGGCAGGCTTGGCCAGGATTATCTATTTGGGATCAACAGAGTTAATCCTACTAATTGACTTTTCAGCTTTTTAAACAGTGGTAAAACGACGTAGCGGTAGGACGGGATATAGGTGTTATTTAGTCTTAGGAAATTTCATCGTATCGTATCAATCACACTTCCACAAGTCAACATTGCATCGCCATAATAAGGATTTTTTATTTCTTCTTCCGTACTTAACCAAACCGCACCTTTATTGTTGTTTGCCATCGGGCATTTTTGAACGTAATAATTAATCGAGTTTTCTATGTTCATAGCAATAGGCAATATATTCTCGTTTAATATTACAAAGTGAGAACGCTGATTTTCCAAAATGTCATTGTTTGCGATGGCATCTAGCATCTCGATACTTTTGGTTAGATGTTGTTTTTCCATCGTACCTAAATCATCTGTCGATATTGCTTTTAATTTTTCTGATGTCGCTTTCGCGAGTGTGGAAACTTGACTTGCATTGCTCGCTACAAATGCATCTTTCATTTTGAGATACGACTGTATAGCTTCATTGAAATCAGTACTAAACACATTGCTGAAACTCATTTTCATATTGTTCATCGTGGCTGATTCGTTCTGTATCTTCTGTTGATTCATCATCGATTTCTTGCCTTGTAATTGGGCGGCGGCATCTATTGTAAACGTTCCATTAGTTACAATTTCTTCACCAGAATTTAATCCAGTAGATACTTGGTAAGTTTCACCAGTGCGATTGCCCAAGGTTACTTCACGCATTTCAAAAACAGGTTCATTAGGATTTGTCTTTACATAGACCAAAGAGCGCTCACCCGTCCATAATACAGCACTTGCAGGAACGGTAAGGGTGTTTTCCATAGTTTGTGTTGTCCCTTTAACCTTTGCTGTCACAAACATTCCTGGCTTAAATAAGTTGTCTCGATTTGGCAGGGTTGCACGCACTGTTACTGTTCTTGTAGCATTATTTAGAATCGGGTCGATAAAAGAAATAGTTCCTTCAAATTCTTTATTGGGATAGGCGTTAGTGGTGATCTTGATTTTTTGTCCAACCTTAAATTGTGCTATCTGACTTTCATAAGCGTCAAATTCTGCCCAAACCGAATTTAGATTGCTCAATTTCACAATGGGTTGTCCTTGATTCACATAGTCGCCCTGGGCTGCCATTACTTCTGAAACTGTTCCTGAAACGGTTGCATAAATTGGGAAGTTCTCTCGCACCTTGCCATTTTCTTCTATGGTATTTATTTGTGTTTCTGAAAGTTTCCAGTTTTTAAGTTTGTTGCGCACAGCTTTGTACAAAGCTGGTTGTGATTTTTTAAGTGAAGCAGCCGTAATCAATTCTTGCTGTGCCGCTACAAGTTCTGGTGCGTAAATAGTTGCCAACAACTGACGACGGTTCACTTGCTGACCTTCGTAATTAACATTGAGTCGCTCTATTCTCCCTTTAAAGTAACTGGCTTGTACTGCATCATTTTCCTCGTTTGTCGCTATTTTTCCAGACAGGGATATCATCCCATCGGTATCGCTGGCTTGTGTATTGCCCACAATAGTGGTCTGGATATTTGCCAACGCCATTGCGTTTTCGGTCATTTTTATCTCGTTTACAGCAAGACCTTCGGCACCAGCATCGGCAGGGATTAAATCCATCCCACATATTGGACAATCGCCTGGTTCGGGTTGCATAATCTGTGGATGCATTGAGCACGTCCACATCTGGTTTGCGGGTTCGCCAGCGTGGTCGTGGTCTGACATTTCAGACACATCCTTATTTACAGAAGTGTCTGAGCTGTTCCCAAAAATGAGCCAGCCAGCGCCCAAACCTACTATAACGGCTATTGCTAAATATAAAATGTTCTTTTTCATAATAACTACTATTTAATGTGCAGCACAATATGCGCTAGGGATTGCAGCGACATCCCCCGATCCCCGATAATTATTGGGGCGGGGATACAGCGGAAAGCCCGCTCGAGCGCCCTAATCCTGATTTTCTAAACGTTCAATCATTTCTTTCATTTCGGCGATTTCTTTTCGTTGCGCCTTTATAATTTCTTCAGCCAGTTTCTTGACTTCTGGATCATTAATCTCTGCTCGCTCACTAGTGAGGATTGCGATTGAGTGGTGAGGGATCATTGCTTTCATCCAGAGTATGTCACCTACTGTCGACTTTTGGTCGCGTACCAGTGCCAATGCACCTGCAAAGAGAACGATGCTTCCCAAGACGATGGCGATATTCTTCTTCTTATTTTGATACATACCACGCATTGCCACAAACATGATGATGGCCATAGCAGCGATACCCAAACAGACCATATAGAATCGTGTTAGGCTAAACCATACGTGGTCCCATTCATACGTATTTAAATACATCGTAATGTACATGGCTATAAATGAGCAAGCTAGCATTGCCACAAAACGTGTGTAGTGATTTTGTGATTTTTCTGAATTTGTGTGTTCGTTTGAATTCATAATTTTTGGATTTTTTATTACTAATTATTTAATTTTCTTTTTTAGTTTTCTGATTGATGGGGAACTGATATACCATAAAACGAAACCGCTTAAGACGGTTATCAATCCCAAAAGTGAAAATGCCCTTAACAACAATGTGTTGAAATTATCCCTTCCCTGATAATCCATTGTATGAGTCATCCAAAGAAAATCAAACCAGCGCCAGTCTCTGTGTCTCACCGTTTGAAAAGCGCCATTTTCAACCGCCACATAGGCTTTTAAATTTTGTGGTGTCTCATACGAGATTTCATAAGCTGGAAGTGGGCGACCTCGATATTCGTGATGTGGCCCAACAGAATCGACTAATTGAATTTTTGCTATTTCTAAATCGTTCAACATATACCTATTTGCAACTTGTTGTGCCTCTTCTTTAGAAATTCCGTTTTTCATTTGTCCCGTTCTTGCGTTATAAAGCTGTGCATCATTGATCCAATAATAAGGTTCATTTGCTATTTCCAGAAGTTCCAAGGATTGGATAGGTTCATTTGTAGTAAGTTGGGCTGTGCCGAGCAAATCATTAAAAGAGGTCTGCACAGGTGCCGCTTTCTTAAAATGATCACCGTGGATTTCGTCGATGTCCGTCCAGCTGAAATACATCCCGCTAATCGTCCACATCAGAAACTGAATACCTAAAAAGATACCCAAATAGCGGTGTGCTTTTCTAATCCATTAAGGAAATTCAATCGTGACTTTTTCCCAACTCATTGATATTGTTCCGGAAGTCTCAGTTGTTTTGTTTACGTTATACTCTAAATGTTCTTTAATTTCTTCGGAAATTTTAGGTGTCACTTTAAATCGTAATACATCATCTTTTTCATTATAGTCGTCCTTACCGTGTTGGTTCCAATTCCTGTTGAAAATGACAGTCCATTCTTCTTGATTCGGAATTACAAAAAATCCATATTTCCCGGCTTTCAATTCTTTACCGTCAATTTCTAAATCCTTATTTGTTTCAAGCCAAGTAGCCATATGGGCACCAGCCTGCCAGACTTGGTCGTAAGCCAACAATCCACCGAAAATAATTCTATCCCTTACGCCTGGCGACGAATAATCTATGTGAATATGAGCATCACCTATCATAGCCATTGCCGATGTGTGTGGACTTAGGGTTTTTTTGTTCTCAGATTTAGGTTCACTCTGGGTATGATTGTGCTCTGTCTCTATTTCGGGATTGTTCTTTTCTTCGTTTTTACATCCGCTGACAGCAACTACCAATAGGATTATCAAAATTTTATATTTCATAAGTATTTAATTAGTTAGATTATATGTTTTTACTTTTTAGACGTAATGAGTTGGCAATTACCGATACCGAACTGAAGCTCATCGCCAAAGCCGCAATCATTGGCGATAAGAGTATTCCAAAAAACGGATACAGTAGTCCTGCTGCAATAGGGATACCCAGCGTGTTATAAATCATTGCAATTGCCTTTACGATACCGTGTAAATCGCCTTTAACCAAGGTAATGGCTGCACTTTCAATGGCAACATCCGTACCTGTTCCCATTGCGATACCTACATCACTTTTAGCGAGTGCAGGTGCATCATTGATACCATCGCCTGCCATTGCAACCACCTTGCCTTGCTCTTGTAATTTCTCGACTTCCTGCAATTTGTTTTCTGGTAGCATACTTGCTTGAAAATCGGCAAGGTTAAGCTCATCTGCGACAGCTTGGGCGGTGTCGTGATTATCACCAGTAAGCATAATGACCGCAATTCCCTTATTCTGCAAATCCTTGATAGCTTTTGCACTCGTTTCCTTGATTTTGTCGCCGATAACGACGTAGCCTACAACTTGACCTTCTACAGCGAGATAGGAAACCGTTTTCCCTTGTTTTTGGTAGGATTGTGCCTCGTTTTCCATAGCTTCGGTAAGTGTAGCATTTGCCTGTTCCATCATTTTGGCGTTACCTAAAGCCACTTCTTTATTGTTCACTTCACCTTCAACGCCTTTTCCAGTTACTGCGTTAAATCCATCTGCTTTTAAAAACTCTGCGTTTTGTTCTTTTCCATATTTTACGGTGGCTTCCGCCAGCGGATGTTCACTTTGGCTGTTCAAGGAAACAATGTATTGTAGTACTTCGGTTTCGGGAAACCCCTTGTCAAAAGAACCCACTTTCTCAACTGTAGGTTTTCCTTCAGTTATCGTTCCGGTCTTATCGACAATGAGAGTATCTACCTTATCCATTTTTTCAAGGGCTTCGGCATTTTTGATAAGCACCCCATTTTGTGCGCCTTTACCAACACCGACCATTACAGACATTGGTGTCGCAAGCCCCAAAGCACAGGGACAGGCAATAATCAATACGGCAATCGCATTGACCAAAGCATAAACGTAAGCGGGCTCTGGGCCCCAAATTGCCCAAACGGCAAATGTAACAACAGCGATTATAACAACGATTGGCACGAAATATCCCGAAACGGTATCGGCCAACTTTTGGATGGGTGCACGGCTTCGACTGGCATCATTGACCATCTGTATAATCTGTGATAACAGGGTGTCAGACCCAACCTTTTCAGCTTTCATCAAAAAGGACTGATTGCCATTGATAGTTCCGCTACTTACTTTATCATCTACTGATTTGTTTACAGGAATGGGTTCGCCCGTAATCATCGATTCATCTATAGAAGTTTCGCCTTCGGTAATAACGCCATCCACAGGAATCTTATCGCCCGGCTTTACACGCAGAATATCACCCAATTCAATTTCATCGATGGCCACTTCCTGTTCCTCGCCATCAACTACCTTTACAGCCTTGTTAGGTGCCAATTTTAAAAGTTCCTTGACTGCGGAATTGGTCTTGCTATGCGCACGAGCTTCCAGAACCTGCCCAAGCAATACCAAAGTTAGAATGACCGTTGCCGCTTCAAAATAGACGTGAACGGTACCTGCCTCGGTCTTGAATTGGTCTGGGAAAAAATCGGGAACGAGCATCCCGAACACGCTGAACAGCCAAGCAACACCTGCACCGATACCGATAAGCGTAAACATATTTAAGTTCCACGTCTTTATACTGCGGTAGGCACGTTCAAAGAACATCCAAGTAGCGTAGAATACCACAGGGATAGAGAGCGCAAATTGAATCCAATTCCAATAGTTTAATTCTAAAACATCATATAATGGATTGTTGGGCAGCATTTCGGACATTGCAATGATAAAAATGGGCAATGTGAAAGCGACCGCTATCCAGAACTTTTTAAGCAGTTTTTTATAGGTCTTTTCTTCTGCGGATAAATCGGGTTCCATAGGAACTAAATCCATCCCACAAATTGGACAGCTTCCCGGTTCATCCTTAATAATTTCGGGATGCATCGGACAGGTATATTGGGTGTCGGAAGTAGCCGTTAGGTTCACTTCTTCAACCAAATCCATCCCGCAAACAGGACAATCGCCTGGTTTGTCGTAAGTCTTGTCGCCCTCGCAATGCATCGGGCAATAGAACGTTCCCGTTCCTTTGCCTTTGGGTTTCTCTACTTTCTTCTTATCGTGGGTATGATGATGTTCCCCATTCTGATGGATGCTGTATTGCCCACCGTTCGTTTTCAGCGCCTCTTGAAATTTTTCGATGGGAATATGGGATTGCATTTCAATGGTCGCTTCGGCTTTTTCTAAATTGACAGTTGCATTGGTAACACCTTCAACTTTAGAGAGCGTTTCTTCTACGTGCGTTCTACAACCATTACAGGTCATTCCGTGTATGTGATAGGTGTGTGTCATTTTATGATTGGCTAAAAATTATTTAACATTTCTGGATGATGAATGTGTTTTAACTATCTGCCATTTATCATCTATCTTCTTAAGGATAGAAGTCGCCACCCCTTTTTTCTTTATAGTTCGGGTATTGCCATTATCATCGGGATTGAGAACTATGGTATAGACGTAAGTTTCGGTAGTAAATGCATAGGGCAAATCTACTTCTGCATCAATTTCATAATCTGAAAATTCAAACTTCTTGAAGTGTCCTAATTCTGGTCCCAAATGGTGTTCTATATAGTGCGCATAGGAACCCTCAACACCACCGGACTCAAAAACTTCCGAGTCGTTTGTGAACAACTCAAAGGTACCTTCAGTCGTTAGGTTTTGCAGCGCATCCTTATAGGTTTTCATTACTTTAAGTACGGCTTGCTTTTCTGTGTTTGTATCTTGTCCGAACACTTGGCTTGTTGCTATTATAATTAATGCGAATATTGTAGTTTTTCTAAGTGCATTCATCCTGTTTGTTTTAAAGGGTTTTTATTCAAATTCATTTATGTCATTATTCATTTTTCTAATATTTTTTATTGTGCCTGACAAGGGAAGGGCTACTAACTAACCAACCATCAACTTTCCCTTCCCATATCAGGACTTTATTCCAAACTGTCTTTTAACGCTGTCATATAATCTATTATCACCCTCTTATCTTCATCTGAAAGAATTGCATCCCTGTGAATGAGTGTATAAGAATCCAATGGCATTTTATCTTCTTCAATTTGGCTTATGATAGACCGAAGTTTACTGTTCTTTCGCCGGTCTGAATATTCTGCCCATTCATTAAAATTAAGTTCGTCCTTACCTTCTTGTATGTGGTCTTCCAGATACCAAGCCGCAGGCTGTATCTTACTATACCACGGATAATCTGTATTATTACTGTGGCAATCGTAGCAAGAAACCTGCAACCGATTTTTTATCGTTGCAGGCACTTGATTTACTACCATAAAATCACTTTGTGGTACAGTATCGCTCTCGTTCAGGGTTATTGGAAAGAACTGAATCACTATCAATCCCACAAGGGAAAGCCACGCTATGATTTTTAAAAACTTCAATTAGTTGATTTCTCGCTGTACTTTACCGCATTTCAACATTTTGTCACCGAAATAGGGGTTTCTAATTTCTTCGTTCATACTAAGCCAAGCACCGCCTTTATTGTTATCATACATTGGGCAGAATTGCTCGTATATCTTCATCTCTGTTCCAGTAATGGCCACCATATCAGTCACGTCCTTGCTCAATATTTTGAAATGCTCACGTTGGTGTGCCATATCACTTTCTGAAATGTGTTCTGCGTGTTCAATTGCATCTTCCATAATATCCTTGAGATCCTGTTGTTCACTATCTGAATAGCTGGATGCATCAAAACTTCCTAAAGTACTTGCAAGCGTTGCGCCCAATTCTTTTGCCTTATCATTGTCATCGCCTACAAGAGCATCTTTCAAGTTGAAGTAATCTTTCAGGATTGCTTCTGCTTTTGCATCTTGGTTTTCATTCATTGCCATATCGTCTTTGTCATCCATAGACTCTTGGTGCATCTCGTTGCTCATAGGTGCAGCAGGTTCATTTTTGCTTCCATCCTTGCAGGAAACCGTTAACACCATTATAGCAGCAAGTGCCATTGTACCTATTGTTCTTTTTACTGTTTTCATTTTTGTTATTTATTTAAGTTAATATTTGTTCTAAAATCTTAATGAGAGTCCACCACCAGCGCCAAAACGGTTATCATAGCTTCCCATCAACGAGAAGTCACGGCTCAATACGTATTCAAGTCCAACTTGCCAAGTCGTTTCTTCTTCAAAATCCTGACCTTCGGGTAACTTGCCGTCCCAACCAAAGTCCATCTGGTATTCATACTCGCCATAAATTCCGAGACGTGGAAAAATCATAAAGCCCGTACTAAAACTTATCTGCGGACGCAGTTTGCTGTCAATCCTGAAATCGGAATTAATGAGCAATGGCATTAACCATCGTACACCAGCAATGGCAGTCGTATTTATCTCTTCAAGGCTGTCCTCACCTTCGTTCTCAACATTTACACCACTAAAAACTCGGAAGTAATCATTGAGATAGCGTTCGTATGTGAATTCGGCTTCCAAATTCTTGTTCCATCCATATTCGCCCCTTAGCGCAAATTGATTTCTGATATTTGTTGCAGTAGCGTATAGCTCGGTCATATGACTTGCAGCCGTGATTTCGCCCCAAGTGAATATGTGGTCTGCTTCGTTGGTAAGGTTAGTAAGTGGGTAGCCTTCTAATCGTTCGTCACGAGGTGTATCGTAACTGAAAACCCTTGCCATACCGCTCATCATATGATAAAGGATGTGACAATGGAAAAACCAATCACCAGTTTCATCAGCGGCAAACTCAAATACGACTTTTTGCATTGGTGCCACGTTAACAGTATGCTTTAGTGGCGAATACTCACCGTTCTCGTTCAATACTCTAAAGAAGTGGCCGTGCAAGTGCATAGGGTGGTGCATCATCGTGAGATTATTAAGTGTGATACGCACGACTTCGCCTTGTTTAATTTTAATTTTATCGGTTTCAGAAAGGGGCACACCGTTAATGGACCAGACGTAGCGGTTCATATTTCCTGTAAGGTTAAAAAGCATTTCCTTTACGGGCTTATCGTTTTCAAATTCGGTAGGTTCTTTAGCCCTTAAGTAGTTGTAATTGAACTCGGGATTACCACCCGTTTTCATATTATCGCCTACCACTTTATCCTTTGGCACCATATAACCCATTTTCATACCGTCCATCTTCATATCCTCATCCATTTTCATATTGGCTCTGCCTTTGTTCATCTTCATTTCTGATTTTGACATTTTCATATTATCATCCTTCATATCCATTTTTGAATGGTCCATTTTATTGTGTGCCATCTTAGTAGAATCCATTTCCATTTCACCCATTTTCATATTATCATCTTTCATAGACATACCACTCATCTGCATTCCGCCCATATCCATTTTGTACTTTTCCATTACTTGAATGGAATCGTTTTTTGAAGGATTGAATTTTGAAGCAGGGGCACCCATTTTCATACCCATAGACATCATTTGCTTCATATTCTGTATAAGATTAGGTTCTGGAACTACAGGTGCTTCCAGAACATTTCCAGTTCCAATAAATGCCGAAGCTTCGCCAGAACCATCCTGTGCCGTAGCTCTTACTTGAAGTTTTCCACTTTCTGGAATCGTCACTATAAAATCATAGGTTTCGGCAACACCTATCAAGGTTTTGTTATGGGGTACAGGAACCACATCAAGTCCATCGGCAGATATGAGCATCGGGTCTTCGCCACCAAATGTGAGCCAGAAATATGACGCTGCGGCTGCGTTTACAAATCGAAGCCTCACGCGCTCGCCAGGCCGAAAGCTTGGATATTCCTGTGAAGTACCACCATTGATAAAAAACTTGTCAAAATAATTATCTGAAATAGCCATATCCGGCATTCGTTGCCAAGCCATTTTGAGCTTTGCACCTACTGCACCTTGGGCAATTAACTTATCCAGACTTTGAACCTGACCTTTTTTAATTAAATACCACTCATTGCCACGCTTCAAATTTTTAAGTTGAGATTGAGGATTTTCATCTACCCAATCCGAAAGCACTAAGACCAAATCTTTGTCATATTCTAAATCGGTTTCCTTTGGATTTATCTGTAATGAGCCATATACCCCACGTTGTTCCTGTAACCCAGTATGGGAATGATACCAATATGTACCCGATTGTTTCAATGCAAACTTGTACTGAAAGGTTTCCCCTGGACGGATAGGTGGTGTGGTCAAATACGGTACGCCATCGTGGAAATTAGGTAATATCATCCCGTGCCAATGTATCGATGTTTCTACATCCATTTTGTTGGTAACGTTAATAATGGCAAATTCACCTTCATTAAACTCAAGATTGGGACCAGGTATTCCACCGTTTATGGTCATTGCCTGCACATCCTTCCCCGTAAAGTTTACGGTTTCATAATCTATGGTTAGGTCATAAATCCGTTCTGGCCAGTTGTCAACATTTTCTTCAGTTTCATTCGCTACCAATTGGGCTTTTGCACCAAAAGTGATAAGCATTGTTAGAAGTAATGTGATTTTATATTTCATAGTTCTTAATTTTATTTGGATAAAATTACCGCTGTAAATCAACAGCTTGTGTCATAATTTTGGTTGTTATCTACATAATTTTGTCCAATGCATTCCTAACGCTGTTAGGCTCATTCCCGATTCGCTTTTAAACTGGCCACTTAAATGGTTGATATGGCTATAATCCAGCAACTGTGCCATTTCTGTAAAGTTGAGTTCCTTGGCCTGTACCAGTTCCTTTACCTTTTCTATTTTCAATTTGATAAAGTACTTCTCGATGGTAATGCCTTCGGTAATTGAAAAGACCTTACTGATTTTAGAATACTCGTGACCCAATGCATCGGCTAAGTGAGCGGATAATTTCTTATCGAGATCCAAAGGCAATTCCTGCAATGCCTTTATCAATTCTACTTTAACCTGCTCTGTGAGTTTTTCTTCGGTACTGCCTATAAGGAAAAAGCCATTGTTTTCGAGCAACATTTCCAATTTTTGGATTTCACCTTCGCTCTCGATATTGAGACGCAAACGGCCTAATTCGATATGCAGCAATTCGATATTTTGACCATCAAGTTCATCTTTTAAGACCTTGATGCATCTATCGCAAACCATATTTTTTATGTAAAAATCCTTGACCATAATTAGTTGATTAAATAGTTGATAATGGCCGATTGCTCATAGTACATCCGCACCGACTCGATTTGATTTACTTGGAATTTCAACTGTAATTGTTGGATGTCCAATACATCGTTAAAATCGATGGTACCAGTCTCATAATTTTTCACCAGTATTTCTTCAGCATCTTGGGCTTGGTTTAGGTTGCTTACTTGTGTATTGTAAGCGATGCGTGCCTGGTTGCGTTGTGATTTAGCTTGGGCGAGAGCAGATTCTAATACGTTCAATCGTTGTTCACGCTGGATTTCTATTTCTCGCTGGCGAAGCTCATTTTGTTTTGAAATAGACTTGTAGCGATTATTAAAAATAGGAATGGACACTGATACCATGGGCATCAAGACATCTTTTCCATTATCGCTGAAGCTGACATCGGTACGCTCGGTTACGGGGAGGTAGTCTAACCCAAAACCAATCATCGGTAGACTTTCACGTTGGTTAAGCAGTTCAGATTGTGCTACTGATTCATAGAGTTTGTCATATTTGAGCAGTTCGGGATTGAGTGATAGCGCATCATTAGAATAAAATGGGTCTTCTTGTGGAATTTCCATTTCGGGAACGACGATAACCGTCATCATTGCATCACGGTTGAGCAGATTGTTGAAAGCGGTTTGTTCTGCTGTAAATTCTTCTTCCAGCACTTCCTTTTGTTGCTGTAACTCATTCTGTCGAATTTGAAGTCGCAATACATCTACGGCACTCGCTTTGCCGACTTCCACAGAGGTAAGTGCAAGTCGTTCATAAGTTTCCAAAAGCTGAACATTTTCTTCCAGTACTTTTTGTTTGGCTTCGATAGCGTACAATCGATAGTACGATTGTGCGACCGAAAGTGCGAGTTTACGTTTTGCAATTGTGATGTCCACATATTCGGTTTCTGCCATTGCGGTGGCGTAATTTTCACGGGCGGTAATGGTGCCAAACCACGGCAACATCTGTTTTACACCTATACGGGCTCGTTGTGCGCCCACTCTGGTTTCTGGCTCACTCACAAAATAGCCGGCACTGACTTCGGTATTGGGAATCCAGTTGGCTTCGTTTACCTTTTCTTCGGCGATGTTGTGGCGCAATTCAAAGGCTTGGATTTCTGGATTGTTGGTTTCGGCTTCTTGGATGTAGGACTGTAACTGTTGGGCCTTTGCAAAAACAGAAACAAACAAAAACAACAGTATATATTTTAATTTCTTCATTGGTTTGCTTTTTTAAGTTGGTATTCTTTTTTCCAGCTATACAAGACTGGCAACAAGAAATAGGACGTGACATCGATTATCATTCCGCCAAAAATGGGTATTGCCATCGGTATCATTATATCGCTTCCCTTTCCCGTAGATGTGAGTACGGGAAGTAGTGCCAGCACCGTTGTTACGGTAGTCATCAAACACGGACGAATACGTTTACCTGCGGCTTCCAAAGTGGCGAGCCTTATACTTTTTTTATTGTCTGGTTCGTTGCTTTTGAAAGATTGGTCTAAATAGGTGGCCATTACCACGCCATCATCCGTTGCAATACCGAACAGGGCAATAAAACCTACCCAAACAGCCACACTTAAATTGATGGTTTTCATATTAAACAAGTCCCGCAGATTTTCGCCGAAAAAGCTAAAATTGAAAAACCAATCTTGCCCATACAGCCATATCATTATAAAACCACCAGCAAAGGCCACGGCGATTGCGGTAAACACCATAAGCGATGTGGAAACCGACCTGAACTGGAAATACAAAATCAAGAAAATAACCAGCAAGCAAAGTGGTACAACTACCGACAGCGTTTTTTCTGCTCGCAACTGATTTTCATAGGTTCCCGTAAATCGATAGCTCACGCCTTGCGGCACGACAAGCGAACCATTATCAATATTTTCTTGAATCAAGGCTTGGGCATTTTCTACCACATCTACTTCGGCAAAGCCGTCCAGTTTGTCAAACAGCACGTAGCCAATAAGAAAAGTGTCTTCACTCTTAATGACCTGTGGTCCTTGCTCGTATCGAATTTCAACCAATTCGCCCAGCGGTACAGGACTTCCTTTTTCAACGGGAACATAGATATTACGCAGGTCGTCTGGATTTGCTCGTAATTCTCGTGGATAACGTACACGCACGGCGTAGCGTTCTCGACCTTCCACGGTCTGAGTTAATGGCATACCGCCAACCGCCACTTGAAGGATTTCCTGAACATCCATAATTGATATGCCATATCGAGCCAATTGGTCTCGCTTAATATCGATGAGCAAGTAGGGTTTGCCCACGATACGATCTGCAAAAACAGCTTGCTCTTTAACTCCTTCGGATTGTTTTAGGATGTCTTCCAGTTCTAATCCGAAGTTTTCTATAGACTTTAAATCGGGACCTTTTACCTTGATGCCCATAGGAGCACGCATTCCCGTTTGTAGCATTACGAGTCGTGTTTCGATAGGTTGCAACTTGGGTGCAGAAGTCACGCCCGGTAATTTGGTCACTCGTACAATCTCGTTCCAAATATCATCAGGACTTTCAATGTCCGGTCGCCAATTTCGGTAGTATTCACCATTTTCATCTTCAATCAAATCTTCATTTGTCACATTGAGCGCAGTCGAAATGCGACCCTCACGTACATAGTTCTCGACTGCGCTCGAACTGACATCTACATTCATATTGTGAAAAAGTTTGCCATTTTTCAACACAAACAATCCATCGTCATTGACCTTATAACGTTGTCGTTCGCCAGAACTATTCCGCATATATTCAGATTTATACTGAATCACATTTTCATACATCGAGAGTGGCGCTGGATCTAGGGCACTTTCGGTTCTCCCTGCTTTTCCTACTACGGTTTCGATTTCAGGGATGCTCGCCACAGCCATATCCAACTGTTGCAATACACGCTTATTTTCTTCAACACCTGCGTGCGGTAGCGAAGTGGGCATTAGTAGGAAGGAACCTTCATTGAGTGCTGGCATAAATTCCTTGCCTGTGTTGCGCATGATGATGATGCCCAGCGTAAGTACAGTTGCTGGAACGATTAAGAATAAATATCGGTTTTGAAGTGCCCAACGTAAAATACGCTCATAGTATATCCTGAAAATAGAGAACGCACCGAGCAGTCCGAAACAAATAATAGAAACAAATATTAGGTTCATCACAATGCTTCGGTCAAAGCCTAACGGTCGCCAATATTCTGCTAAAAGAACTACAATTGCAACTGCGGAAATGATAATGTCAACTAAATTTTTCTGCTTTTTTGAAAGGGTACCTCGCATCTTTAAAAACGATGTTGCGGCAAAAGCGATAAGAATAAGGCCTAACCAGAATCCATAAACAATAGCTAGGACACCTAATAAAACAAGTACACCATTAATTGTATACTGTGTACGTTCCCTAATTCTCGTTTTTCGAAAGAGGAATGCTGCAATGGGCGGAATGATTAACAGGGCAATGATGAGTGATGCAGTAAGTGCCATTGTTTTGGTAAAGGCAAGCGGGCGGAATAGCTTACCTTCGGCACCTATCATTGTAAATACGGGAAGGAAACTGATAATCGTCGTTAAAACTGCCGTAAGGATAGCACCAGAAACTTCGGAAGTTGCATTGTAGATGATTTGGTTTGTAGTGTATTCGGTACCATTTTCATTAAGGCGTAACTTTTCATCTTCGAGGTGGCGAATCATATTTTCGGCAAGTATCACGCCCACATCCACCATAGTACCGATGGCAATGGCGATACCAGAAAGTGCGACGATGTTGGCATCTACGTTAAAGAGCTTCATCGTAATGAACACCATTAAAACGGCAACGGGCAACAATCCTGAAATAAGTAGGGATGCACGAAGGTTGAATACCATAATAATAATGACGAGAATGGTTATCAAAATTTCCAGTATCAGCGCTTCATTGAGCGTGCCAAGCGTTTCTTGAATAAGTTCGGTACGGTCGTAAAACGGCACTATGGTTACTTGTGAAGTACGTCCATCTTTCAATGTTTTTGTTGGCAGTCCAGAGCTTATTTCGGCGATTTGTGCTTTAACGTTATTAATCACTTCCAACGGATTTGCACCGTAGCGAGCTACTACAACACCGCCAACAACTTCGGCACCTTCCTTATCAAGAATCCCACGTCTGGCAGCCGGCCCTAAATGGACGTTTGCCACGTCTTTAATACGAATTGACGTAAAGTTTTCAGAATCTACAACTGCATTTTCAATATCTGCGATAGACTTAACATAACCCAATCCGCGCACGAGATATTCCGCTTGATTGATTTCAAGTGTTTGTGCGCCTATGTCTTGATTGCTTTGCTTTACAGCTTTTACTACATCGCCCATGCCCACATTGTATTGGCGCATTTTTTCTGGGTCGATATCTACTTGATATTCCTGAACATACCCACCTATGGAGGCCACTTCAGAAACACCGCTTGCAGATGACAATCCATATTTTACGTAATAATCCTGTATGCTACGTAATTCCTGCAGGTCCCAACCCCCAGTCACGTTGCCGTCTTTATCACGACCTTCCAGCGTATACCAAAATATCTGGCCGAGACCTGTGGCATCTGGCCCCAGGGAAGGATTGACGCCATCGGGTAAAAGGTTTGCGGGAAGTGAATTTAATTTTTCAAGTATGCGACTGCGTGACCAATAGAATTCGATGTCTTCTTCAAAAATGATATAGATGCTGGAAAATCCAAACATAGAAGAACTACGGATGGTTTTTACACCTGGAATACCGAGAAGGGAAGTTGTAAGCGGATATGTGATTTGGTCTTCAATATCCTGTGGCGAGCGACCTTGCCACTTGGTAAAAACAATTTGCTGGTTCTCGCCAATATCAGGTATGGCATCTACGGCAACTGGGTCTGTAGGCAATCCCGATAGCCATCGGGGAGTTTCCCAATTAAAAGGTGCGTTGACCACGCCCCAGCCCACGAATAGGGCAAGTAGGAGAAGAGCAACAAGCTTGTTTTCTATAAGAAATTTAATGCTTTTATTCAGCATGACACTTGATTATTAGAGTTTTGGAATTACGTGTTGCAGAAAATCACGAACACGTTCCGAAAATTATCGGAATAGCCCACTACAGCGTAGCTGTTGGGCTTCATTCAAAAAATCTAATACATCAAATTAAGAAAGTCTGGTGTAGCACTTGTACATCCCGTTCAATAAAGGGTGGGGGATAAGCGATGAATGGAACCTCTTTAGTTTCGGTGCCTTCAAACAAGTTTATGTAAGAATAAGTAAAAGCGGTAAGGAACGTTTGCTGCTCAAAAGAAAGGCTGTCGAAAGAAATTTTAAGATTGTCCTGACCTTGCTGTACAAACTGCTTGTCTGAGCAACAGGATTCTTTAGAAAGGGTAGGAGCTTTACAATTTGAGGCCGTTCGATTTTTTTCCATACCACAAGTTTTAACTTGTTCTACAAATGAAAAATCGACCAAGGTTTCTCCACAATAATGCATATCGATTGAGAACGACATGGTTGTGACCAACACTACCATCGCCATTGTAACAGACATTATTTTGTAAAAAAGCGCTTTCATCAATAGCAAAGATATTAAAATTAAAGAATTAAGTTCTCGGTTTAACATACCTTTGACCATTAAACATGGCGAATTCGATCATAGTCATAGTAGTAATTAAGATGTGAAAGGCTGGTTTCTTTGAAAAATGCTTTGTTACTTTCTAGTATCATTATCCAACAACTGTTTCTCATTATCTCTCCGATTTTCTTCCTTGGCTACAAACTTTCGGTGTTCTTGTTGGGCATAAAAGTCTTTTTTACGGCTGTACAAGCTCTGGATGCCTTCAGATTTACCATAAATAGTTACAACATCGTCTGGCAACATCTCGAAGGTTCCCGAAGGAGACCCGAAATATCCCTTTCCTTTTCGTTCAACCCCTAAAATTGTGATGCCTTCTTCTCTTAGGTTGAGCTGTTGTAAGGTTCTATTGCACATCCAACCGTCATGGTCTACCACCGCCTCACTAATGGTATAATCGTCTTTTAGGTGCAATACGGCAGCGAAGTCATGAACATCTAATTTTGTGTAGCGTTTCAACATTTTATTGATCACGCGTGATAATCCGCGGTCTACCCATTTACTCCGAACCGCCAACCAAAGCCCTATCATTCCCACCACGACAATTAACAAGCCATATAATTTAGACGCAATGGTTTCAGGCAGCACGAATGTGAGGATGAGTGAAGACATTACTGTGACAATACCTGCATTCCCAATGAGCATCAGGTTATAGATTATTTTTCTGCGAACTGGGTGATTCATGATATTCTCAGTTTCTTGTGTGCTGAGTCCTGTGCCTGTATATGCCGACCGCGCCTGGAATTTTGCGCTTTCGGTTGAAAGCCCAGTGTGGATTAAAGCGATGGATGCAATTTTGGTGATGAGCGCAGAGAGGGAAACGATTAAAAACAGAGAGATAGCAGCTATCATAATAGTTTTGTTTTAGACGGTACAAAGCTATTCCATTTCTGCGATACTATGACAGATTTTCTAGGAGGTAGTATTGCTTTTTACAATCTCCTGCGGTTTTTTGTCGTCACCTATGGCCACAAAGGTGAAATACCCTGTTACCACTTTCTCGCGGTTGGTACTATACATGTCTTCCATAAAGATATCTACCCGTACCACACAGCTTGTTCTGCCCACTTTTTCAATTCTGGCAATAAGTTCAACAATGGTCCCTTCAGGGATTGGTTTTGTAAAGTTTATTTTGTCGGTAGATACCGTTACCACCTTCATTCGGGTGAAGCGTGTAGCACAAATAAATGCAGCTTCGTCCATCATATGGAGGGTGGTCCCGCCAAAGAGGGTGTCGTAATGATTGGTAGTGTTTGGAAATACCGCTTTAAATATTCGTGTTTCCGACTGATTGATGCGTGTTTCTAATGTACTCATGGTGTAAAGGTACTGTTCTTTGTAATTAAAAGTTGTGGGTTATGGGTTATGGGTTGTGAGTTGTAATTTTGAACTACCAACTACCAACTACCAACTACCAACTACCAACTACCAACTACCAACCCGCCCGAACTTCCTTCGTTACGGGCAAGCTTCTAACTTCCCTCATCCATCAATACCTTCCGTTAGCGGTAATGTCTGTATCTTTGCGACAGAAAAAAATGATTATGGCTTCAGAGACTCTTGAAAAATTAAATTGGCGGTACGCCACCAAAAAATTCGACAAATCGCAGACGCTTTCCGAAGAGAAAATTGAAATTTTAAAACAGGCGTTTAATCTTACAGCTACCTCGTATGGATTACAGCCTATCAAGATGATCTCCATAAAAGACAAAGAGGTGCAAGCGCAGTTGGTGCCTTTTACCATGCAACAACAACAGGTGGCAGACGCCTCCCACGTGTTGGTTCTTTGTGTTGAGAAAACAATTTCCAAACATTATATCAAGGAGTATTTTAGTAGGGTAGCGACTATTCGAAATACTCCAGCGGCGATTTTACAACCATTCGAGGCGTTTTTAATCGATAGCTTTTCTGAAAAAGAAACGTCAGAAATCCGCCAATGGATGGAAAAACAGGCGTATATCGCTTTGGGAAACCTGCTCACCGTTTGCGCGTATGAACAAATTGATGCTTGCCCCATCGAAGGTTTTGAGCCAGAAGCCTATGATACCTTCTTAGAACTCGACAAAAGAAATCTAAATTCAGTATTGGTACTGGCAGTGGGCCATAGGGCCGAAGACGACATGTTTGCCACCATGAAAAAAGTGCGTAAGGGTGTTGACAATGTGGTGATCGATTACTAATTAACCGGAATTTTCTCCTCACGTACTGCTTTGGTGCCGTTATCATGCACCCAAACTGTATAGAGCATGCCGTTTTCCGTATCGGGAATATCTCCATACCTATGGTCGCCTAAAATGGTGTTTACAAATGCGGGCGTGGTATTACTATGCCCTACAATCAACACGTTTTTTCCTGATGTTGCTTTCTGAAAGTTTTCGTCGTATAGCTTCGTAGGGTCGTACTGCTGAACTGTAAGTCCTTTATTTTGGGCAGTAGGAGCCGCTGTGGCGAGCGTTCGTTTGTAATTGGTGCTATACACCGCGTCTAAATCAATGTTGTTAAAGTGGTCTGCCCAATGTGCTGCTCGTCTTGTGCCTTGTTCCGTTAGTTCAGGATTGTCTGTGGTGTTCCTGTCTTTTTCAGCATGCCGAATTAGATAATAGGTGGTCGTGGTAGTTTCTTCGGAAACGGTTGCTTGTTTGGTATCATTTCCGCAGGAAAAACAAATAGTTGAAAGCACTAACAGTAAATAACGCATCAGAATTAGTTTAGGATATACCCGAAAATAACACTTTTTAAGAGAAGTTGGTAAAACAATAACAGATATGCTGGTTTATTTAAGAATCTGTTACCACGAATCGCCTACTGCAGATTGTATCTTTATATCATATTAAACAATAAAACAACAGATTATGAACTCAGAAGAATTAAAAGGAAAATGGAACCAGATAAAAGGAAACGCCAAGCAACAATACGGTGTTACCTTTAACGACGATGAAGCCTTTAGCGAAGGAAAATACGACGAGATGGTCGGAAAAATCCAAGAAAAAACTGGTAAAGCAAAAGACGAAGTAAAAAAAGAGATTGCTAGCTGGTAAAACAAGCAGTAAATTGAAAAAGAGCGACGCCCGTGTTTAGGTACACGGGCGTCGTTTTTTATGAGTACTCGCTTACAAAACAGTAAGTGCTGTGGCGAGTGAATACGTTACTACGATAAACGTAATAGAGGCAATGTAAAGTGCCAATGCTTTGTTTCTTGGCTGCCTTCGTTGTTGGATCGAAAATTGGTTGTCTTGTGTTCTCATGGCTGTTTCGTTTTAAAGATTGATACACTTATACGACGAACAACCCACTGGTTTTGTTACATCTACCTTCAAAAAAAATTAGTCGGCTAACGTATAACTAAAAAATCCCGTTAGCATTTCATCATAACTTTGAATCCCAAAATAGATGTCTTTTGAGGCATCTGGGTTCAACGGATTCTGTACTGTGTTGTCAAAAATGCCCTCTACAAATATTACAGAGCCCTTGGGAGCGTACACGGGTTCTTTCAGTTTGTATAACCACTGCCAATCGATGCTGAAGTCGGGTACAGAAACCAACGGAATGACCTCACCGCTGGGCTTGATTACTTTCATGTAAATTTCCTTTCCGCGATAATGCATGTGGGGCATCAAATAATGGATATTAATCGCTTGGCTAATTGTGTCTGTCGCTACCAAACGTACATTATCTGTATTTGCAGGAATCTCAAAGTTCACATTGGTCGTTGCTAAGGGATAAAACCACTTTTCGGGGGCTTGGTCATGAAAATAGAAACCTATTTTGGTCTCATCGGTTGCCTCAACGCCAATGGGGGTATAGTGCAGTTGCACGGTAAGCTTGGTGCCTTTTTTCAATTTCACTCCGGTGCCTTCCGGAAAAAAAGTGGCCTGATTTGCACCTGCTCCCAAAGCAATATAATTGTCGCTCCAAATACGCAGTTCTCGATATGTAATGGGGCTTTTTTCATACGCACCGCGATTCAGCAATACAATGTGATGCAACAACTTTGGGTTGCCGGGAATTATCTCTACTCCTTTTAACCATTTGTCTTCGGTTAGCTCTAAATCGAATGTTTGGTATTGATAGGGGAGTAGCTTGGTAGCCGGGATCACTTCTTTTTCTAAATAAACCACTTTGTCTGGTGCGCCCTGTTGCCATGTTTGCTTCGGAAATTTTAGTTCTTGAAGCACATCTGTGCCATTACCGGGCGGCATGCCATTATCTATCCAGGCTATAATTTTGCGTGCGCTGCTGTCGGGCAAAGAGAAGTCATCTTGGAAATCACCGATCATCTTATTGGCTTTCCAAGGCGGCATTCGCTTGCTTAACAATACTTCTTTTATCATGGCAGACCAGCCCGTTATTGTCTGGTAATCGTCCATAGACCAAGGTGCGCGACCTCCATCTCGGTGGCACTGCACACAATTGCTGGCCAAAATAGGGCCAATATCATCTGAATAGGTTAAAGACTCTTCATCCCGTAACATAGACAAGCGGGTAACGGTGCAACCGCGGGTTACTTCTTGGTGGCTCACCGCAGTTTCTCCATTTTGGATAGCCGTTAGCGCATCGCTGAGGTAGGTAGCTGTTGCTTTGTTTTTTTGGGTTTCATAATCGATGCGGTTGTTGAGCGGACCTCTATATAAAACTGCTCTAGAGGTAGGGTGCAGAACAATGGCTTCGGCTGTAATGGTAATATCTAGCTCGTCTGCGAGCAGTTGTGCGTTATCTACTAGCACAGGTACCTGAAACTGAAAGGTGTTGGCTTCTTCAGTAATTTCAGAAGCATCGTCCTGAATATTGCTGTTTATCATAAAAAACTGAAAATCTTCTTGATACGCTTCAACAATGGCGTGAAAATCGGTTAGTGCATTGCGAACAATCGGGCAACCATTGCCTTGTACAAAAAGCACGATTCCCTTTTTATTGTTGTACCGTGAAAACCGATGCATTTTTCCTTCACTATCATACAGCGCATAGTCGTTTTTGCGGCTATCAGGAATTGCTTCAGGTTGTTGCTTGCATCCAAAAACAAACAACACACATACCGCAAGGAAACACAAGTAGTTAGAAAATTTCATTCGTGGCGAAAATACGTATTATTGGCGATTTCAGCGTAAAAAAAACCACCCACATTCGTTAAAATGCGGGTGGACTAACCAACCAAATAAGAGGTTTTGTTGAAGTATCTCACGCTTCGGTAGGCAACCTCTGCCTGTATTTTTGTCCCGTCGAGAGTGGTCGACGTTATTTAATTTTATCGTCTTTTATTAGTTCTCGACTGCGCTCGAACAGGTAGTTATGAATTCACTAGATCTCCTTGGTTTCTAAAAACCAGTTCATCGTTAAAACTATCGAGTAAAATGATACTCTCGGTGGTGATTTTGCCAGCTAAAATTTCTTTCGATAACTGATTTAACACCTCTCGTTGGATTACCCTTTTTACCGGACGCGCACCATATTGTGGGTCGAATCCTTTTTCGGCTAAGTAGGAAATCGCCTCGTCTGTAGCATCTAGCGTAATCTGTTGTTTTGCCAGAAGCTTGGTCAAACCTTTTAGTTGCAGGCCAACAATCTGTCTAATATCCTTCTTGTTCAATGGTGTAAACATTACGATATCGTCAATCCTGTTCAAGAATTCTGGTCGAACGGTCTGTTTTAGCAATCCGAGTACTTCTACTTTTGCAGCTTCCATCGCTGTTTCAGGATCTTTCACCGTATCATATTTTTCTTGAATGATATGGCTCCCCATATTACTTGTCATAATTACAATTGCATTCTTGAAATCGGCGGTTCTCCCTTTGTTATCGGTTAACCTTCCTTCATCTAATACTTGTAACAAAATGTTGAACGTATCAGGATGTGCCTTTTCAATTTCATCTAACAATATCACCGAATATGGTTTACGTCGTACAGCTTCTGTTAGCTGTCCACCTTCATCATACCCTACGTATCCCGGAGGGGCACCTACCAATCTGCTCACACTGTGGCGTTCTTGGTATTCGCTCATGTCTATGCGCGTCATCGCATTTTCATCGTCAAACAAATACGCTGCCAAAGTTTTGGCCAACTCGGTTTTACCAACACCTGTGGTTCCTAAGAATAAGAAACTACCAATCGGTTTTTTCTGATCTTGTAAACCTGCTCGGCTACGTCTAATGGCGTCACTCACCGCTACAATGGCTTCTTCCTGGCCTACCACACGTTTGTGCAGTTCATCTTCAAGCTTCAGCAACTTTTCACGATCGCTCTGTAGCATTTTTGTAACCGGGATGCCGGTCCATTTAGCTACCACTTCGGCAATATCTTCGTTGGTTACTTCTTCCTTAATCAATGAATGTTCTGTTTGGTTTTCGGCCAATTCAGTCTCTAACACGGCTAGCTTTTCTTGCGCTTCTTTAATCTTTCCGTAGCGAATTTCAGCTACTTTTCCGAAGTCACCATCACGCTCGGCGCGTTCAGCTTCTAGCTTATAGCTTTCAATTTCAGTTTTATACTGCTGAATGTTCTCAACCACTTCTTTCTCACTCTTCCATTTCGCGTTTAGTTCATTTCGCTCTTCCTTTAGATTCGCTAGGTCTGAACGTAATGTTTTGAGCTTTTGCTCATCTTTTTCACGCTTGATAGCTTCAATTTCAATCTCGAGTTGCATCACCTTTCGGTCTAGCACATCTAACTCTTCTGGTTTGGAGTTGATCTCCATTCGTAATTTTGAAGCCGCTTCATCCATCAAATCGATAGCCTTATCTGGCAAAAATCGATTGGTAATGTAGCGTTGCGACAGTTCAACCGCAGCAATAATCGCTTCATCTTTAATACGAACCTTATGGTGTGTTTCGTACTTTTCTTTAATTCCGCGTAAAATCGAAATCGCACTCTCAGTATCTGGCTCGTCTACCAACACCTTTTGGAATCGGCGTTCTAACGCTTTATCCTTTTCAAAGTATTTTTGGTACTCATCCAATGTGGTAGCACCAATAGCTCTCAATTCACCACGTGCTAAGGCGGGTTTTAAAATATTTGCTGCGTCCATGGCTCCTTGTCCGCCACCCGCGCCCACCAGGGTATGGATTTCGTCTATAAAGAGTACAATATCACCATCGCTGGTAGTCACTTCTTTAATAACGGCTTTTAGGCGCTCTTCAAACTCACCTTTATATTTAGCTCCCGCAATAAGGGCTCCCATATCTAAACTGAAAATTTCTTTGCTTTTCAGATTTTCAGGGACATCACCATCTACGATACGATGTGCCAATCCTTCAGCAATTGCGGTTTTACCAGTTCCTGGTTCCCCAACAAGCATCGGATTGTTTTTGGTGCGTCTCGAGAGAATCTGAAGGATTCTTCTAATTTCTTCGTCACGACCAATAACGGGATCTAATTTCCCTTCTCGTGCCAATTGGTTGAGATTTCGAGCGTATTTGTTTAAAGAATTATAGGTGTCTTCAACAGATTGGGAGGTTACCCGATCACCTTTCCGTAATTCTTCAATAGCACTTTTCAGCCCTTTTTCGGTAACACCTTGATCTTTTAAGGTTTGTGCAATTTGGCTGTCCGATTTAAAAATAGCCAACAGTATGTGTTCTATAGAAACATACTCATCGTTCATTTTCTTAGCGATAATGCTCGCTTCGTTCACTGTTTTTCCTGCAGCTCGTGATAACATAATATCTGCGCCCGTCACTTTCGGAAAACTCTCCAACTGCTTGTCTAGTATTTGCTGGAGTAGCGCAGTGTTTACATTCAACTTTTTTAAGAGGAATGGGGTCACATGCTCATCTACTTCGAAAATAGCCTTTAATATATGCTCATTTTCGATTTGTTGATGGCCGAAGCCTTGCGCCAACTGTTGTGCTTGTTGGATGGCTTCTTGACTTTTTATAGTATAATTGTTAAAATTCATAAGTATATAGAATCCGACTGGCGGATATTTTTTTGATTTACACTCATGCTAAATCAATTCTTAGACCAACTTAAATTTACGACAAATTGTCTGCTATAACGACTAGTTTAACAGACATTATGACAATTTTAAGAGCACTTTTAAGACATTTTAATAGTTAGCCATACTCCAATTGTGAAATAGAGAGAAATTCAGTTTCAAATAAGGCATTTTAATAATTCTTTGAGAGGGAGCTACGTAAGTATTCTTTAATTTTACTGAAAATAACAATCATGGGACTTTTCAGTAAATTCAACAAAACACAACGCGATATCGCCAAAGAAGAAATAGTGGAAGTGCCGTGGCATGTGCTTTCTGAAATGCAACAACTTGATGAAATTGCTGAAATATCAAAAACGACACCCATTGCTATTTTTAAACATTCTACACGCTGCGGAATTTCCCGTATGGTGCTCCGTAATTTTGAAAGCGGCTATAATTTAAGCGATGACCAAATAAAATTATATTTTCTAGATCTTTTATCCCACCGTGATATCTCTGATGAAGTTGGATATCGATTTCAGGTAATACATCAGAGTCCGCAACTTATTGTTGTAAAAAACGGAGTTGCAGTGGCAAATGCTTCGCATCACAGCATACGAGCAGGTGATTTGGAAAAATTCATATAAGAAAACCGCTTCCGGATTGTGTCCCAAAAGCGGTCATACTTCTTATATTAAATAACAAATTTACCGAAAGCTATTATTCTTTAAAATGTCACGTAGGCGCTCTTTAATATCGCCTCCAGCATCGAGAACCATTTGTGCATTGTTTGGAAAAGGAACAAAGCTGTTTGCGGCTAATGCCTTATCTTCTGCCGTTAACGCTCGCTCATCTCCGCGATATTTTGCAAAAATATTTTCAAAAATAAACTCAGACGCCAAAGGATGGTCATCTATTACCTTTCCGTTACCCAAATTTCGGTATACCACATCACCACCAACCAAAACAGATTTGGTCTGGGTAGTATGGGTAACGCGAGCCGTCACCTCTTTTATAACATCCAGCTTGATAAAGTTGCCATTTTCATCTTTTACTTTGTTGCCATTACGGTCTAGTTTATATGTAAATCCGTCTTTAACTTTCTTTCTACGTTTAAACTCGCGTTCGCTCACCCGTTCCGGAGAAATAGCAATTTCCCTGAAATCCATGGTGATCCCGAAGCTATAGTCAATATCACCTTGCTTTTGGCTATGGTATTCGGTCCAGAAATCATCTAATTTGTAGGTGTTAAAGTCTAACAACTCCTGTTCTAAACGCCATGGAATAATCACATTGCTTCTATTGTTAAGGGTCACGAGCACAAAGTCGGTACCATAAAAGTGGGCGTCCTCAAGCAATTGGTCTACGTTTTTGTACGAAGCATCTAATTGTTTTAATTCGCTTAATAGGCCATGTGCTTCTCTCGCATCTAAAATTGAATTTCTATTCAAAAGTGCGGTCGCTTCATTGTATAGTGAAGCCACAAAATCATTTTTAGCTTTTGTTAGTGGAGCGTTGTAATTCACCAGAATAAACTTGGCCTCTTGTCCAGTTATTTTGTTTCGTAACGGAAGCAACGGACGAATGTGCTGTTGCCGACTTTCCAAATCGCTATAAATGTAAAACAACTCTCTGGTTGCTTCAGGCGACGGATTGTTCTGAAGGTATGTGATTCTTCTATTATCTTCAGAAACGGCTTTGGCAAAGGCTTCTTCAAGCAACACAATGTGCTCATTTACCTGCTGGTCGTTTCGGTCGTTGGCAATTTTTTTTACGGCCAAATCGATGGCTTGGTCGTAATTGCCTTGTAGGAGCATTTTCTGGTTTCGCTTCACACTATTACATGAGCTAAGCGCCAGTACTACGGATAAGATAATCGCTAACTGTTTCATAACGAAATGGTATTGGTTATGACAAGTAAATTACAATAGGTGTGCCAAAACGGTTATTTGGCTGGTAGCACAGTACCTTTACACTCACCAAAACCAATGCGCAAACCTTTGTGTTCGCAGTGTGCACGCATGATCACGGTATCTCCATCATTTATGAATTTACGTTCGGAACCATCGCTCAGTTTAATTGGATTTTGTCCGCGCCAGGTTAATTCAAGCATCGATCCGTAGCTATCTTTTGTTGGCCCAGAAATGGTACCACTACCCATCATATCTCCACTTCGTACATTACAGCCGTTTACGGTGTGGTGGGTGAGCTGTTGTGCCATAGACCAATACATGTATTTGAAGTTTGAATTCGCCACAATGGTTTCGGTGCCACCCTTTGGCTTAATACTAGCCTGAAGGTGAATATCGTAATTCATGTTTTCACCTTGTTGAAGGTAGGGGAGCGGCTTTGGTTCTTGCTTCGGACCGTTGGTTCTAAAAGGTTCCAAAGCATCCATGGTAACAATCCATGGCGAAATGGTTGAAGCAAAACTCTTTCCTAAGAAAGGCCCTAGTGGCACATATTCCCATGCTTGTATGTCGCGAGCACTCCAATCGTTAAAGAGAACGAGTCCGAAAATATTTTCTTCAGCATCTCCAATTTCAACTCGTTTTCCAAGGTCGTTGGTAGCTGTGGTGATAAACGCCATCTCTAATTCAAAATCGAGCAACTTTGTCGGGCCAAATCCGGGAACACCATCATCTCCTGGTTTTGTTTGCCCCATAGGTCTGCGAACTGGCGTGCCAGAAGGAATGATGGAAGAGCTTCTTCCGTGATACCCAATGGGGATGTGCAGCCAGTTGGGCAACAATGCGTTTTCGGGATCTCTAAAGAGAGAGCCAACATTGGTAGCATGCTCTTTACTGGCGTAAAAGTCTGTATAGTCGCCCACATCTACAGGTAGTTGCATTTCAATTTCATCTAAACGGAACAACACCTCTTTGCAGTGTTCTTTGTTCTTTCTTAGTTCGTCGTTTCCTTCGAGGAAAAGATCTGAAATTCGATTTCGAACCAAACGCCATGTTTTTCTACCATCGGCAATAAAATCGTTTAGGGTATCTTGTAAAAAGATATCGTCTGTTAGTTCAATTCCGTTGAAATATCCTAGCTGGTGCAACGCGCCCAAATCGATTGCGGTTTCACCAATCCTGGTTCCAATGGTGATGATATCGTCTCTGGTAAGAAACACCCCGAAAGGAATGTTCTGAATGGGGAAATCGCTGTTCTTCGGAACATGTAACCAAGAAGTTCTTTTTGGGTCGTTGGCAGTCAATGGCATATTTGGCGTTTTTTTTGTTCGTAATTTGTTGAATCAAATATATAATTTCTGAACAACTAACCACAACCATTTCGTATTTTTGGATTTTATTAACCTTTTCATAAACTATGCAACGCGATCAACAGATATTTGAGCTTATTGAAGCAGAAAAACAACGTCAATTAAACGGCCTCGAACTGATTGCCTCCGAAAATTTTGTGAGCGATCAAGTATTGGAAGCAGCCGGCTCTGTACTCACCAATAAATATGCTGAAGGATATCCCGGAAAGCGTTATTACGGTGGTTGCGAAATCGTAGACGAAGTAGAACAATTGGCCATCGATCGCGCCAAAACGTTGTTTGGAGCGGCGTATGTAAATGTGCAACCGCACAGTGGTTCGCAAGCCAACACAGCGGTTTTTGCTGCTTGTCTCAATCCGGGAGATAAATTCTTAGGTTTCGACTTGGCCCATGGTGGGCACCTTACCCATGGTTCGCCTGTAAATTTTAGTGGGAAACTATACAACCCAGTGTTTTATGGGGTAGAAGAGGAAACAGGTAGATTGAATTACGATACCATTGAAGAAATCGCGGTACGAGAGCAACCCAAAATGATCATTGCAGGGGCTTCTGCATATTCACGCGAGATAGATTACAAACGTTTTAGAGAGATTGCCGATACCGTAGGCGCTATTTTATTGGCAGATATTGCACATCCTGCAGGGCTCATCGCCAAAGGAATTATTAGCGACCCGATTCCGCATTGCCATGTGGTGACCACCACCACCCATAAAACACTGCGTGGGCCTAGAGGTGGTATGATTATGATGGGAGAAGATTTCGACAATCCTTTTGGTATTACGTTAAAGAATGGAAACCTTAGAAAAATGTCTTCGCTACTCGATAGCGGAATTTTCCCTGGAAATCAGGGTGGACCATTAGAACACATCATTGCAGCTAAAGCGATAGCTTTTGGCGAAGCGCTTACCGATGACTTCTTGCATTATATGATTCAGGTGAAAAAGAACGCAAGCGTCATGGCCGATGCATTTGTGGCGAAAGGATACCATATCATTAGCGGTGGTACAGACAACCACATGATGTTGATCGATCTTAGAAATAAAGAGATTACTGGGAAACAAGCGGAAGAGGCATTGGGCAAAGCCGAAATTACCGTAAACAAGAACATGGTTCCTTTTGATGATAAATCTCCTTTTGTTACTAGCGGCATCAGAATCGGGACTGCTGCCATTACCACACGTGGACTGAAAGCGAATGATATGGCCGATATTGTGGCCCTCATTGACGAAGCCATTATGAACCACGAAGATGACACAGCATTAGAAGCCGTAGCCAAAAAAGTGAATAAAATGATGGCAGGGCGCCCGTTGTTTAACGCTTAACGACTTTAAATGGATGCCATGCCTGTTTTGGAAACCGATCGGCTCATGCTTCGAAAAATTGAAGTATCTGACGCGCCGTTCTTCTTCGAACTTTTCAACAGTGAAGGGTGGCTTACCTTTATTGGCGATCGCAACATTCATACAGTGTTAGATGCCGAACAACAGATTAAGGAAAAGTATCTGCCCAGTTACAAAACCAATGGGTATGGTTCGTATGTAGTGGTTGAGAAGGCTTCAAATATGCCAGTAGGAACCTGTGGTATGTACAAACGCGAAACTCTTGACCATCCCGATATCGGATTTGCATTTTTGCCATCTCACCTGAGAAAAGGATATGGATATGAGTCGGCACACGCAGTTCTCCAGCATGCACGTAAAAATATGGGGATACCGAAAGTACTTGCGTTTACACTTCCGAAGAATACAGCTTCAATACGGTTGTTAGAAAAATTAGGACTTACAAGCAAGGGCAGCTATTTCCACGAGGGAAATCCAGAAGAACTGATTTTGTATGCTACTTAGAATGATTATTGGTTCAAGAACCCGAGCAATTGGGCTTCTATCTTAGAGTCGAAGAGATTGGTGTTGCTTTCTAATATTTTTTTGTCTTTAGAAACAATCATTGCCTTATTGTGCGAATTGAGCACCAATGTTTTTTCTGCACTTTTAATATCCTCGAACTGAAACTCACAGCTTTCTTTATATCCAGAAGCTTTTACAGCCTTCCGCCATTTCTTAAAATGGGTGTCGGTATTTATCCCAATAAAATGGTATTCAGGATATTTTGAAGATAATTCAGCAGCTTTAGAATGAATGTCTTTAAAATGCTTAACAGATTCTAACGACCAAAAGTACAATACCGAAGGTTTAGTGATAATGGAGTGTAAGTTTTTTGAAGTATTATCTGCTTTCACCAAAAGTACGTTTGGCACAATTTGACCAGGTGTTAACTTTATTGTGGCATCGGCCAAAGCCTCAATATCTTTTAAAATGTCGGGATCGGTACTATGCTCTTTGAAAAAGGCAACCATTTCCTTTTCGTTTTCTGGGTCTTTTGCATTTAATAAATACCTGCGCACATTTCGCACTATCAATTTTTCTTTCAGCGAATCGTTGGTTACCAAACTGTCTATAAGTTGCACTTTATTGTAATTGTGCTGAAACGATTTGCGATCTGCATCTTCTGAGTCTACATAAGTGGGATAGGTAAGATTGTCGAAGTATACATCTAACAATCGGTAATAGGGGTAATACGTTCGTAATTCGCTATTGCCCAAATCTATTTCGCTGCGGTAGTCGTAAAATTTCTTCGGAAAAGGTTCTTTGGCAATACGCTCCGGATTTTTGTTGAAGACCGAGGTGTACAATTCCTTTTTAATATAATTGGTATACGCATGGTTGCTCTCTGCAATTCGTTTGAAACGAGCTGAAGGATTATTTTTAGAAATAAATTCCTTGTATTTTTCTGACTTGCGCTTGTCTAAAGAATCTAACTTTTTTTGAAACTCAGTAGGGGTTAACAAGTAGAACGCACCCAACCCTTGCATGTCTTTTTCATTCTGGAGAAACAATTCCATCAAGTAATTATTCTCTTTGGCTCCAATGCCAGAATAGTGCAACGATTCGTCAAAGTCGATGGTGTTTAAACGAAGCATTAAACTATCGCCAGGTTCGAGATAGAACATTTGGAATTCGTTATGCTGAAACGCATAGAGACCAGCAGAAGGATCTTCTATTGTGTAGCCGAAGGTGTTGTCTTCAGAAAGGGTGAGGGTATCTAGTGCTATATCGTCTTTAAAAATGACGATGTTCTTTCCTTTTGGGTTCACTATTTCTCCTCCAATAAATGCAGGACCTTCTTTATCTTTGTCCGAATTAGAACAAGATACCAGAAAACTCACCAACAAAAGCAGAAGTAGTTTTTTAACCATATATTTTTCCCAACTAATGCAACAAAAGTATGCTTACTCATTTTTCCAAGATGTTAACTGTAGGTTAAAAGGAATTATTAAACGTTAATGTTTCTGAAATACGGGGGTTTTGGTTAATTTTGCGCCCAATTCAAAAAATAAAACAGCTCGCATGCTTTCAGTTTCAAATCTATCGGTCCAATTCGGCAAACGAATCCTCTTCGACGATGTCAATACCAAATTCGTAACAGGAAATTGCTACGGGATTATTGGCGCTAACGGTGCAGGTAAATCGACCTTCCTTAAAATTCTTTCTGGAAAACAAGACCCCACCTCTGGCCAAGTACATCTAGAATCTGGTAAGCGTATGTCTGTACTAGAGCAAGAACACAATGCGTACGACGAATTTCCAGTGTTAGAAACGGTGGTGCGTGGTAACAAAGAGTTATTTGCCATTAAATCTGAAATAGATAAACTGTACGAAGACTATTCAGACGAAAACGCAGAACGTATCGGAGAGCTTCAGGTTACTTTTGAAGAAATGAACGGTTGGAATGCAGATAGCGATGCAGCCGCATTGTTGTCTAATCTTGGTATTCCTGCAGAATTGCACTATTCTATGATGAGTGATTTAGATGGAAAGCAAAAAGTACGTGTACTTCTGGCCCAAGCTCTTTTTGGTAGTCCGGATGTGCTTATCATGGATGAGCCTACAAACGACTTAGATTACGAAACCATTACTTGGTTAGAGAATTTCTTGGCGAATTACGACAACTGCGTCATCGTGGTATCTCACGACAGACACTTTTTAGACAGCGTGTGTACCCATATTAGCGATATCGACTTCGGCAAAATTAACCATTACAGCGGTAACTATACGTTTTGGTACGAAAGTAGCCAGCTCGCGGCAAGACAACGTGCACAGCAGAACAAAAAAGCAGAAGACAAAAAGAAAGAGCTCGAAGAGTTTATCCGTCGTTTTTCTGCCAATGTAGCAAAAAGCAAGCAAGCGACAAGTAGAAAGAAAATGATCGAGAAACTGAATGTTTCTGATATCAGACCTTCAAGCAGAAGGTATCCAGCTATTATTTTTGAAAGAGAACGTGAAGCGGGAGATCAGATCTTAAATGTAGAAGGACTCTCGGCATCACTAGACGGTGATGTGCTTTTCAGCAACGCCCACATCAACCTGGCAAAGGGAGATAAAGTAGTTTTATTTAGTCGTGATTCTCGTGCTACCACTGCTTTCTATGAAATTGTAAACGGCAATCAAAAGGCAGACAGCGGAACGTTTTCTTGGGGGGTGACCACCAACCAAAGTTATTTGCCATTAGATAATAGTGAATTTTTCAAAAATGAAAACGGTGATGAAACCTTGGTAGATTGGTTACGCCAATACGCCAAAACCGAAGAAGAACGGGAAGAAGTGTACATACGCGGATTTTTAGGTAAAATGCTTTTTAGTGGAGAAGAGGCCCTGAAGAAGAGCAATGTGCTATCTGGAGGAGAAAAAGTTCGTTGTATGTTAAGCCGTATGATGCTGATGCGCGCTAATGTGGTCATGCTCGACGAACCTACAAACCACTTAGACTTAGAATCGATCACAGCTTTTAATAACTCATTGAAGAACTTTAAAGGAACGGTCTTGTTTACCACACACGACCACGAGTTTGCACAAACCGTTGCCAACAGGGTCATAGAGTTAACTCCAAATGGTGTGATAGATCGTTACCTAACGTTCGATGAATACATGAGCGACAAGAAAATCAAGGAGCAGCGTGAGAGTATGTACGCTTCGTAAATCTGCGTCGATATTTTTAGTCTAGCGTGTAATTGCCTTTGGCCCACTGAATGGTGGGTTTTATCCACACTTTCATAGGTTTGAAAAGAAAACCGTGGCCCAGACCCGTGTTTAGTTCAATTTCTTTAAAATTTGCTAGTTCACAACGCGAACTATTTTTTCGAGCCAATGCGGAAACACCAAAAGAATCAGACCTTTCGTAGATGTTTAAAATATTTCCGCAGAAATTTATGTCAGGAATATTCTCGATATCGGCATCCTGAAAACTCGCGATAAAAACAAAATTCAACTCAGGGTTATTCGCAATTGTGGAAACATATTGGGCGATATACCCACCTTTTGAAGTGCCAACCACTGTGATGTTCTTTGCAAGCACACCTTGTTTTAACAAACTGTCGACTTGTGTTACCATACCTTCCGCATAATTTCTGGCATTTACATTCCCGTTTCGTTGTTCGCTAATTACTTGCAGTCCGCTTGCTTCAAATGCTGCAATAATTTCATGGTAGTGAACGCGCCCAAATTCAGGATGTTCAGCAGTTATGGGGTGTGCTTCTAAAAACCGATTATGCAGGAAAAAAACGAATTGGTTTTCATTGTTTTGTTTGCAATTCAGAAGAGGCAAACAAAATAGAGCAAGAAGTAACGTACCTATTTTCATCAATCCGGTTGTAGTTCCATTCCTTTCACCCAAAAAATATCAGATTCATAGAATTTCAGAAGCGCTACCTTTTGGCCTTCATAGTTCCGTTTTTGTATCAATCTCGCTTTTGAATTGCTGAGGTTTAAAACAAATTCATCATTAATATCTGTTTCAGCATTGCTTGTTAATAACAAACTCTTTCCTTCGATGCGCCATGTTCCTTTTCCATACTTGTTTTCTTCAACACATTGCTCGCAGTCTATTTTCCTATAAAAATGGAAGTTAAAGGTGTTGTCATCTTGTAGTACTAATTTATATTCAATAAATGATTTGGAAAGATCATACGTAGCACTATAATTGGCAGGCGCTAGCTGGCCCCAAAGCATATTGGTTTGAAAGCAGAGTATCAGAAGAACTGTGACAGCGAATCGTTTCATAGGTTTTACTCACCAATATCTTGCAAATAGCTATCTATAGTACTCTGTGCCGCTGGCAGTTCGTCTTTTCGTATAAAAACACGTACCTGACCCGGCACCCCTATGGCAAAACCACTGGTGATACCGCTTTGATGGTCATCTTTAATGATAGGCTCAATGCCTAGTTCATTTAATCGGGCGCGCAGCCCTTGTGCAATCATCATCGGGCCGGTATATATTCGGGTTGTTTCTTCTAGATTTTCACTCATATATTAAGGTTTAGGCATTATAATATTTGCTATTCCAGATAGCATTGTTGAAATTTTTTCCTTTGGCAAAGCCATAAAAAAGTACGATGCCTCCCACAGCTTTAAACATAAACAAAAACATCAACAGGTATTCCTGATTGGTCACTTCACCTTTGGTAAAGAGCTGTAATGGTGTGATAGCGGTTAGGAAAATACTTAATACAAAAATGGTGAACACTAAATTTTCAAAATTTTTATAGGGCCACATCAACCATTTCCGAAGCGGGTGCAAATCGTTACCCCATTTGTGTATAAGGTAATGGTAATCATTCCCTAAAGGAAGAAATAATAAGGGGTCATCTGCATTTTCTAACTTTAAGAGCTTTGCAGGTGCTACAATTTTAAAATTGTGGAATTTAGTGTTATGGTTACGCTCCATTTCACGGATTTTTGAAATGGCTTCTTCAGGGATTTCCTTTTTAAATAATTTTGCGTCCAAGAATCGAAGCCGATAGGTAACACAAAGTTGCTTGATATCATCAAGATGAAATATCCGGTCAGGCTCTAAAAGGTCAATACTAAATTTGTTTTCTTCGTTGTTGACATCTGAGTGAGATATGCGTTCTAGAATCTCGTCTCGGTCTTTGCTGTTTTGTTGAAAAATGGCTTGTACTTCAGCCAATACGTCTTCTTCAGTCACCCTTTTGCGTCGTGTACGATGCAATTGGTGCTCTAAGTTTGTTTTTGATAGCATGCTTTTTTTCTTTTAAAGATACAAAAGCAACTCATTCAGCACAATATTTTAACAGCAGCGTACTAGGTTTATCCAATTTTGGTGCATAAATTGCGTTTCAGCTATGGGATTCACATTCTTGCAGATCAAAAAAAATAACAGATGAAATTATTAAGTATATTCCTAATCGCATGCGCTTTTACATTTTCAGCAACAGCGCAAAAGTATTCAAATGCTACACCAGCCAATGTAACAAAGGAGTGGAAAGGGCTTTCTTTTTCTTCTGAAAAGTCATTATTTCAAAATTTAGATGAAACGGATGTTTTCTCGAAATCAGCCCCATTATTTAAAGGTGATATCATCGCAGATGATGCGATGCTTACGGCTTTTGTGATGGTAGACAGTTCGTTTAGTGAATTAGATGAAGATGCCGAAGAATCACTGTTTGCCAATTCTTGGAAAAAATTTATCACCTATCATTTTATACCGGGTAGGGTAGATAGCAATTCTATAGCAAAAGCTATCGATAATGGCGATGGGATTGCCTATTTCAACACGGTATTAGGGCAACGTTTAGGAGCAAAGCGTGAAAATGGTGATATTGTATTATTCGATTCAGATGGTAACACTGCCAAAGTTATTGCTACCGATTTCTACCATAAAAATGGATTCTTCCATGTCATAGACGGCTTATTAATGCCGAATATAGAATAAAATTTTGCACTTCCCCAAAAGTTAAATAAAAGCCAAAGAAGGTCTTTTCAAAATCTGTCGCTAGTCATATCTCGTTTATTAGGGAACATAACCTTAAAAACAAAATTGATATGAAACGATTACAATTAATTACTTCCACCTTATTTGCTGCAGCCCTTTTAATGTCTGCTACTTCATTTGCCCAAAACGGTATGATGAAGAAAGAAAAAACGGTAATGGTAGGCGGAGCCGCCATGTACCCATCAAAGAATATTGTTGAAAATGCAGTAAATTCTAAAGATCATACTACCCTTGTAGCCGCTGTGAAGGCCGCAGAATTGGTAGAAACACTACAATCGAAAGGACCTTTCACAGTTTTCGCCCCAACCAACAAAGCTTTTGATGCCTTGCCCGAAGGAACCGTTGAGACGCTATTAAAACCAGCCAATAAAGCTGCACTTCAAAATGTACTGACTTATCACGTAGTTGCTGGCAAAATGGACGCTAGCGCTATTGTTGCGGCAATTAAAAAAGGAAACGGCAAAGCAAAACTTACTACTGTAAGCGGAGGCACCATAACCGCTACAATGAACGGTAATAATGTGATTGTTACAGACGAAAATGGCGGAATGGCCACTGTTACCCAAGCAAATGTTTTCCAATCGAATGGTGTAATTCATGTAGTAGACACCGTATTGTTACCGGGTGCCGACGAGAAAAAAATGTAACGAATTCTAGATAGTTAATGTGAGGTTAATCTTATCTGAGTACAGCTCCAAAGTCGGTTTCAAATCGGTTTTGGAGCTTTTTCATTATTTTTTCTATCTGTTTATCCGTTAGTGTTTTACGATCATCAAGTAAAGTAAAACTTAAAGCATACGATTTCTTGCCTTCCGGAAGATTCTTACCGGTGTACACATCAAAAAGGTTCACATTTTTTAGGATTCGCTTTTCGGTTTGGAAAGCAGCTTCCTGTAGTGCTGAAAAGGACACAGCATCATCTAGTAAGAGGGCAAAATCACGCTTTACTTTTGGAAACTTCGGGATGGGTTGCACTAAGAATGGTTCCGAAGAAATTTCGGCTAAAATAACGTCCCAATTAAAATCGGCATACAACGTTTCCGTTTCAACTCCGAAGGCCTTTAAGATAGATTTTTTAACTACCCCGAGTGAAACGAGTGTTTTTTTGTTTTTTGAAATGCCAATCCCTTCTGAAAACACCGCATCTTTTACTTGTTTTTCAGTGGTATTTGCAATGCCTATTCGTTCAAGAATAGCTGTTACCACGCCTTTAAGGTAGAAAAAGGTCGTCGGGTTATTGGGTACCGCCCAATGGTCTTCTGTTTTCTGACCTGATACTAACAACGATAAGTGCTTGTGCTCTTCGCGGCCACTCCCAAAATTATGGTAGGTTTTACCAAACTCGAATAACTTCACATTAGGCATGCGGCGGTTTTGGTTGTATGCCAGTGCTTCAAGAGCACCAAAAAGCATGCTTTGGCGCATAGCAGAGAGTTCGTTACTCAACGGATTCAGCATCTCAACGCTGTGTTCAGGTTTTAAACTATCTGAAAGTTTAGCATACGACGGATTTGTTAGCGAATTGGCCATCATTTCGTGAAAACCTTGTGCAGTTAACTGTGCAGCCACTTGATTTTGAATTAGATAGTCTTCAACTTTTTGGTTGGCGCCAATGCTGGCATTTAATTTTTCAGTAAAGTTGATGTTGTTATAGCCATAGACCCGTAAGATTTCTTCAATTACATCGGCCTCGCGGGTTACATCATTTCTATACGCTGGAATAGTCATACCCAAGCCGCTTTCAGTAACATTATTGATCTTGATATCTAACGAAGAGAGGATACTTTTAATAGTTTCCTTCGGAATTTCTTGTCCGATCAACGCTGTAGCATTTTCAAAATTCAAGAACACCTGATGGTCTTCAATTTTATTGGGATACACATCTACTACTTCGCTGGTAATTTCACCACCGGCAACGTCCTGAATCAATAGTGCGGCACGCAATAGGGCATACTCACAACTATTTGGGTCGATACCACGCTCAAATCGGAAGGAGGCATCAGTATTGAGTCCATGGCGTTTGGCTGTTTTCCGTACACTCACCGGGTCGAAATAGGCACTTTCTAAGAAAATACTAGTGGTTTCCGAAGTTACACCACTATGCTCTCCTCCAAAAACTCCGGCAATACACATGGGTTTTTCAGCATCACAGATCATTAAATCTTCTTCGTGCAACTCACGTTCTATGCCGTCTAAAGTTGTAAATTTTGTACCAGCGGCCAATGTTTTTACTTCAATTTTATTACCTGCAATTTTTGAAGCGTCGAAGGCATGCAAGGGTTGTCCAAGTTCATGCAACACATAATTGGTGGCATCTACCACATTGTTAATCGGGGCAAGCCCAATGGCTTTTAGCCTATTCTGCAGCCACGCAGGAGAATCGGTAACTTTAAGTCCGTTCAAGGTAACGCCACAGTAGCGGGGTGCTCTGGTGGTGTCTACTTCAGCAACATCAATTTTTAGGGTACGACTATCAATATGAAAATTACTGGTAGAAGGGGTAATTAGTTCTAGTTGAATGTCTTGTTGCAACAACCCAGCTTTTAAATCGCGCGCAACTCCCCAATGGCTCATTGCATCTGCCCGGTTTGGGGTAAGACCGATTTCAAAAACCATGTCGTTTTCAATTTCGAACACGTCAGCTGCAAGGGTACCAGGAGTTAAAGCATTATCTAAAATCATGATTCCATCATGGCTTTGGCCAAGGCCGAGCTCATCTTCGGCACAGATCATACCCATGCTTACTTCACCTCGAATTTTCCCCTTTTTTATTTGCCATGGTTGCCCTTCTGTATCGTAGAGTGTAGTTCCCACGGTTGCTACCGGCACTTTTTGCCCAGCTGCCACATTTGGGGCACCGCATACAATCTGAACAGGTGTTCCATTGCCCAAATCTACTTTGGTAAGTTTTAAGCGGTCTGCATTGGGATGCTGGTCGCATTCAACCACATGTCCTACCACAATACCTTCCAATCCGCCCGGCACTGAAGTAAACGGGGTAATACCTTCAATTTCGAGTCCGAGATCGGTTAAAAGTTCCCCTGTTTTATGGGCATCCCAGTCTAGGTTTATAAAATACTTAAGCCAGTTGTATGATATCTTCATCCTAAAATAATCTTAACGAACCGCAAAGATAGCATTTATACCATTTTTTGTGATTACTTTTATAACATCAGTTTCAATAAAATTGAAATTGGTATCTAGACAACTCGACCCATCCAATAAATAAGAACCATTATGAAAATGAGCACTCCAAAACTTTCTGTCCTTCTTTTTACACTCGCATTGGTGTTCTCAGCCTGTTCGAGAGTAGTAAAAGAACCAAAAGTAGGGGAGTGGCGTGCGGTACTCGAAACGATTGATGGGAAACCGATGCCGTTTCTTTTCGATTATACAGCCGAGGGCACCTTGGTAGTCCGAAATGCAGAAGAAGAGGTTGTTTTTGATGACATCACTTTAAACGGAGATAGCATTACCATAGCGCATCCTATTTATGAGGGCGTTTTTAAAGGAATTTTTACCCAAGACAGTATCTACGGAAATTTTATAAAACCGAGCCTTAATAGAGTCGTACCCTTTGTGATGAAGCAAGGTAGGCAAGAGCGTTTTGCAGTGAGTGCTGCTCCCAAGGCTACAGTGACAGGTAATTGGGAAACTGTTTTCAGCCCTGATAAACCAAGCGACCGATACATTGCCAAGGGTATGTTTGAGCAGGTAGGCCACAAGGTGGTAGGAACGTTTCGGACTACGACGGGAGATTACCGGTATCTAGATGGTTCAGTTGAAAATGATACGTTGCGGCTTTCCACATTCGATGGTGCCCACGCTTTTTTATTTACCGCGAGAGTGCAGGGAGATACGCTTATGGAAGGAACTTTTTATAGTGGAAACCACTGGAAAGAACCGTTCACTGCCAGAAAGAATGAAAATTATGAATTACCGAGGGCCGATTCGCTCACCTTTTTAAAGGAAGGCTATGAAAAATTAGCATTTTCGTTTCCTGATACCGAAGGAAATATGGTTTCCTTAGAAGATGAACGCTTTCAGAATAAAGTGGTCATTGTTCAGATCATGGGTACGTGGTGCCCCAACTGTTTGGACGAAACAAAATACTACACGCAATATGTAAAAGACAACCCCAGTGATGACCTAGAATTTGTTTCACTGGCATTTGAGTATGCTCCTTCAAAAGAAAAGGCAATTGCGGCTATCAATCGATTAAAAGAAAAAGTTGGGGTTCCGTATCCCATTCTTTTGGCCCAACACGGCAGTAGTGATAAGAAGAAGGCAAACGATAAATTGCCGATGTTGAGTGCGGTTTTAAGTTACCCCACAACTATATTCATTGATAAATCTGGTAAGGTTCGTAAGATACACACCGGATTTAACGGTCCGGCCACAGGTGACAAGTACGATGCTTTTGTACAAAGTTTTGAAGCGTATGTTGGGAAGTTGTTGGCGGAAGATATACATACACTCAACCAACAATCTGCTGGCAATAAGGATGTTTCAAATTAAAGTTGGGTTAATGGTTGATCGAGGTTGATACTAATTTCGGCTTGGAACTTGAATTAATGTAATAGAATATATTAATTCCAACTCCCAACTCCTCATAACTCATCACGCTGTTCTCCCTGCCCGGTCATCATGAGGTAGGCTTTTAAAAATTCGTCTATTTGCCCATCCAAAACAGCATCTGGGTTGGAACTTTCTTGGTTGGTACGCACATCTTTTACCAATTTATAGGGTTGTAGTACGTAGTTGCGGATCTGGCTTCCCCATTCTATAGACATTTTATTGCCTTCAATTTCTGCCCGCTTTTCCTGCTGTTTCCGCAATTCTATCTCATACAGCTGGCTTTTCAACATTTGCATGGCTTTTTGCCGATTCTCAAGCTGGCTCCGCGTTTCAGAATTATGGATCACGATGCCCGACGGGTGGTGTGTTAAGATTGCTTTGGTCTCTACTTTGTTTACATTCTGTCCTCCAGCACCCGAACTTCGTGCAAAGTCCCATGAAATATCTGCCGGATTAATGTCGATTTCGATGGTGTCATCGGCTAGCGGATAGACATAAACACTCGCAAAACTGGTGTGGCGCTTGGCGTTGCTATCGAAAGGCGATATACGTACCAATCTGTGTACACCGTTTTCCCCTTTCAGCCATCCAAAGGCATAGTCGCCATCCAGTTCGAGCGTAACCGTTTTAATTCCTGCTACATCGCCTGCTTGGTAGTTCAGTTCTTTTACTTTAAAACCGTTTTTTTCAGCCCACATCAGGTACATACGCATGAGCATATTGGCCCAGTCGCAACTTTCGGTACCTCCTGCGCCTGCCGTGATTTGCAGTACCGCAGAGAGGTCGTCACCTTCTTCGCTGAGCATGTTCCTAAATTCAAGGGCTTCAATGGCTTCTAGCGCCTTGCCGTAACGTATTTCTACATTTTCTGCGGTGCCTTCGCCTTCCTTAAAGAATTCATAGATCACTTCTACATCATCGGTAAGGGTTTCGGCAGCTTCATAATCTTCTACCCACTTCTTTTTGTTCCGAAGGGTTTTCATAAAAGCTTCCGCTTCTTGCGGATTGTTCCAAAAATTTGGGTCGAAGGTCTTTTCTTCTTCGTTCTGTATCTCGATTTTCTTACCGGCTACGTCAAAGATATTGCCTTAACGCATCGAGGCGGGAGCGAAGGTCTTGGAGTTGGTCGTTTGTAATCATAGTAGTTCCGCCAAAGCGGATTTTAATTAAATAAGAAATGTAAAATTAAGGCTTCTCCATTTCAGAAAAAAGAAAAAAAGCAAGGGCTTGGAGGCAATTAGATTTTTATATCTTTAGCGTTTCGCAGCAGTGCTGTTTTTCAATACATTATCTCTATGAAACATCTTACGTTACTCTTGGTTTTCTTCGGAAGTTTTTTTTGTCAAGCCCAATTTTTAGAAAAGAAGAAAAACCTACAGAAATTTGAAGGATTTTACAATTTTCAATATTCTGAAACAGACGGCGAAATCTATCTCGAAGTTCCCAATGATCAACTCGATCAAGAGTTTTTATACGTCCATTCACTACGCACAGGGCTCGGAAGCAACGATATTGGACTAGACCGTGGTCAGCTGGGCGATCAGGCGGTTGTGAAATTTGTAAAAAGCGGTAACAAATTACTGTTGTTCCAACCTAATTTAAAGTATCGCGCCAACACTGCCAACCAATTAGAAAAAAAGTCTATTTCGGAAGCATTTGCTACCTCAGTTTTATATGGTTTCGAAATTAAGGATACCCTCAACAATAAATTTGTAATAGACCTAACACCTTTTTTGATGCTCGATGCGCATGGTGTGGCAAAACGGCTGAAAGACAATAAACAAGGAACTTATAAATTGGATAAGTCACGCAATGCCATTTGGATGGAGCGCACTAAATCTTTTCCTAAAAATACTGAGTTTGAAGCATTGCTTACCTTTGTTGGCGAGCCTTCAGGTGGTAATATTCGCAGTGTAGCACCCGATGCACAATCGGTATCTGTAATTCAGCACCATAGCTTTGTGGCCTTGCCGGATAGCGGATATGAACCTCGTGAATTCGACCCACGTAGTGGTTCGTTTTCTATTTCGTACCAAGACTATAGCACACCCATCTGGGAACCTATAACCAAACGATTTATTACAAGACACCGACTTGAAAAGAAAAATCCTTCCGCAGAAAAAAGTGAAGCCAAAAAACCCATAGTGTATTATTTAGATCCAGGCACACCAGAACCTGTGCGCTCGGCGTTGTTAGAAGGTGCCCGTTGGTGGAACCAGGCTTTTGAGGCCATTGGGTATACCGATGCGTTTCAAGTAAAATTATTGCCGGCAGATGCAGACCCGATGGATGTTCGCTACAACGTAATTCAATGGGTGCATCGCAGTACACGTGGCTGGAGTTACGGTGGGAGCGTGATCGACCCTAGAACTGGTGAAATTATTAAAGGACACGTAAGTTTGGGTAGTTTACGAATTCGCCAAGATTTTATGATTGCCCAGGCATTGATGGATCAACCGTTTGCAGATCGCGATGACAACTACCAACCCATGCTCGATATGGCGTTGGCGCGCATCAGGCAATTGAGCGCCCATGAAGTGGGGCATACCCTCGGATTCGCACATAATTTTGCAGCGAGTACCAACGGTAGGGCAAGTGTAATGGATTATCCGCACCCAACCTTAAAGTTGAAGGGTAATAGTATCGATTTTTCAGATGCCTATGATACTGGTATTGGGGCATGGGATAAAGTTACTGTGGCATACAGTTATAGCGACATACCCACTGGTACGGCTTCTCCAAGAGATTATTTAGACGGTATTTTGTTGGAAGCACAAAAAAAAGGACTTCGATATATTACCGATAGTGACGCTCGGGCCCAGGGAGGAGCGCATGCCAAGGCGCATCTTTGGGACAATGGCGAAGATGCTGCCAAAGAATTAGAAGAGGTGCTCAAACTGCGGAAATGGGCAATTGCGAATTTTTCCGAAGATAATATTCGCACTGGAGAAGCATTTTCAGTGTTAGAAGATGTGTTTGTACCGCTCTATTTTTACCACCGTTTTCAAACGGAAGCTGCCGTTAAATTAATAGGAGGGATGGACTATAACTACGCGGTGAAGGGCGATGGGCAAACCATTCAGGAAATCCTTCCGAGGAAACAGCAAGAAAGAGCCTTAGAAGCCATTTTAAAAACACTCGACGTTGAGCATCTCACTATCCCAAAAGAAAAATTGGCACTATTTCCACCAAGGGCTTATGGCTATTGGCGTTCTCGTGAAAGTTTTAAAAGTAACAATGGTGTAGCTTTTGACGCAATGGGTGCTGTGGCCACCGCAAGCGACATGACCTTTGGATTGCTCTTACACCCAGAAAGAGCCAACCGTTTAATACAGCAAAACGCTGTGAGCAGAGATAATTTGAGTCTAAAAAGTGTTTTGGAAGCCACTACAAATCAAGTGTTTTCAAGCAAGGGAGATTCGCAGTACCAATATGACATGAATTACGTAATTCGCGATGTCTACATAGAACATCTAATGAGTTTAGCGTTACATCCCAAAAGTATTTTTCAGACAAAAGCCTATGCCAATGCAGAGATTGATGCAATTGCAAAAAAATTACTGGGCAATATGCCGTTGGAGAATGAATTAGCCAACAAGATTAAGCGATTTAAAGAAAAGCCTGAGAATTTTAAAGTAAACGATGTTCCCGATATTCCTGACGGAAGCCCTATCGGTAGTTTTAAATGTGCAATACCAAACGATTAATTTTGTAGATTTACGAACATTTCAAATAATTTCATCATGAAATACATAACCTCACTTTTATGTGTGCTTTGTTGTACGGTTGCACTTGCACAAAAAGACATGGCTTCTCTAGACGCGCAGGTAGCAGATTTTACCACCAAATTGGAGAGCCGGAATATTGATGTCTATTTTACAACCACGCGATACTGCAATGGCGACATTCAGATGTTTGTGATGCCAGACGGCTCAAAGTGTTTCTCGAAAGGTGCCTATGCTGCTACCTATATTGTTTGGGAAGAAGACGACGAAACGCGAATAAAAAAGATGGATAATTGTGGCGCTTTTGCTTCAGTAGCATTAGATGACAACAACCTTTTTAATTATTTTAAAGAGAACGTAAAAGACCTTCAGAATAAAAAGGTAAAACCCTACGAAATCGCACAAACTGGTGGTGGCCCCATACAGCGAACCGAAATAGAAGACTGCCACAGAAAATACAAGTTTGTTAATGAAACAACAGAGGGCACACAGGAGTTTAAGCCTTTCGACCTTACGAATTCTGCGAGGGAACAAAACATCAACCATGAATACAATCAGGCGCTTGCCGTTACTACATTAGAAGGCATGATGGATAAAGCCATCGCAGCCCTAGAATCGAATGCTGGTAACAAGAGACTGTAGCCCTGGTTTTTTTAACTACTGAATTAATATAAACATGACCATCGATTTACGAAGTGATACGGTAACCAAACCTACCGAAGGTATGTTACGCGCCATAATGAATGCTGAAACAGGAGACGATGTCTACAAAGAAGATCCGACAGTGAATGAACTGGAGCGCCGCGTCGCTGATTTCTTCGGAATGGATACCGCATTGTTTTTTCCCACAGGGAGCATGGCAAACCAAGCCGCTATTAAACTGCATACCCAACCAGGAGAGCAGCTTATTTGTGATAAATGGGCCCATGTGTACAATTATGAAGGGGGAGGCGTGTCGTTTAATAGTGGTGTGTCCTGCAAGCTCGTAGACGGCACTAGGGGCATGATTACGGCGAAACAAGTAGAAGAGAGTATCAATCCGCCCGACTTTTACCACAGTCCGTTAACCACGTTGGTCTGTCTAGAAAACACAACAAACAAAGGTGGTGGTGCTTGCTATGATTTTGCTGAAATAGAAAAAATAAAATCGGTGTGTGATGCCAACGGATTGGGATTGCACCTCGATGGTGCGAGATTGATGAATGCGTTGGTTGCTAAAAACGAAGATGCGAAGGATTACGGAAAAATCTTCGATACTATTTCGTTGTGTTTCAGCAAAGGCTTAGGAACTCCTTTGGGAACCGTTTTAGCGGGTAGGGAAGAAGTGATGGAAAATGCGATTAGAATCAGGAAGGTATTGGGCGGCGGCATGCGCCAAATTGGTTTTATGGCGGCGCCAGGGCTGTACGCTTTAGATCATCATGTAGATCGACTGGCTGAAGACCATAAAAAAGCAAAAGAATTGGCCGAAACGTTAAAAAACTGCTCGTATGTTTCAAAAGTGGAACCTACCGAGACTAATATTGTGATCTTTTACTTGTCTGAGGAAATTTCCGAAGAAACGTTTATGGATGAAATGGAAGCTAAGAACATACGGTTAAGCAATATGGGACAAGGGAAATTGCGTATGGTGACCCATTTAGATTATACCGATACCATGCATGACATTGTTTGTGCTGAACTTTTAGGATACGCATAAAAAAAGCACATTCCAATAGAAATGTGCCTACTAATATAATTGTTGTACTATTGCTATAATGTGTTGCTAATTGTTGAAAAAACAGCAACCTTAAAGCAGAAGGTACGTTTTATTCTACTTCTTTCACCTCTGCGCCCGGAGCGTTCTTCTTTACAGAATCGATCCCATTGTTCATACCAGATTCGGCAGCATACATTTGGCTGCTTCCAATGATTTGACCGTTTGTTGATTTTACATTAAAATGGAACTTTCCATTTTTAGCTTCTTTTTTCTCATAGCAGTTGTCATCTCCGCAATTTTTCTGAACAGATTCAATGCCGTTCATTGCGCCACTTTTAGATGCGTACATTTGGCTCGATAAGATTACTTGACCATTTCCTGCTTTTAAAACGAAATGATATTTATCGCCACTTTTCTTTAATTCAAACATGTTGCTTGGTTTTTTATTGTTATTAATTTAATACGACCTAAATATCGCAAAATTCTAGAAGATGATACCTATTTTTAACTAGAATTTTAAAATTTTACCCATGCTAAATCGTTGGCGCTATACCTTTTGCCAAAAAGTCTTAGGTTATTTTCCGAACAACCCCTCCATGCCTGGAATATTTGGCATACCCTCTTTAGCCACAGCTGCTAATTCGGCTTCATTGATAGCCGTAGCCTTTTCAATGGCTTTGTTCAACGTTAAGATGAGGTAATCTTCCAGCTGCTCTTTGTCTTGTAAGAGTTCGTCAGCTACTTCAACACTTTTAATTGTTCTGTTTGCGGTAAGCGTCACTTTCAATAAACCATCGCTGCTTTGTTCGTCAACTAACACCGTATTCAGGCGTTTTTTTGTGGCTTCCACTTTTTCTTGGGCCTCTTTTAGCTTGCCCATCATTCCCATAACATCTCCAAACATATTGTTTTGTTTAATTATCTCTGCAAATTTAGTACTTTGCGTTCAAATTTCACCAACCTTATCTTCAAAACAATCACGATGAAAAAACTCACCTATATGTCCTTGGCTTGTCTTATTTTTGCCGCTTCATGTAATGAAAAGGAAACTTCAGATTCAACAAAACAAATGGACATAACCCCTCCGAAAGCAGATAAAATAGCTAAAAACCTTGAAATGCACGGCGATGTGCGTGACGATTCGTACTACTGGTTGAACGATCGGGAAAATGCTGAAGTAATCGATTATCTAGAGCGTGAAAATGACTATTATGATAAAATGACCGCCCATACCGATGGCTTTAAGGACGATCTTTTTGAAGAGATGAAGAGCCGTATCAAGGAAGATGATGCATCGGTACCCTATTTTTACAATGGCTATTACTATATCACACGGTATGAAACGGGGCAGGATTATCCTATCTACTCACGGAAGAAAGGTTCGCTAGACGCAGAAGAAGAAATATTGTTCAATGTAAACGATATGGCTAAAGGGCATTCGTATTTCAACATGAACGGCCTCAACGTGAGCCCAGACAATAAATGGGTTGCCTATGGGGTAGATACGGTGAGTAGAAGAAAGTATACCATCCACATCAAAAATCTTGAAACGAATGAAATATTAAAAGAAACCATCCCATTAACAACGGGAGGTTCTACTTGGGCTAACGATAGCAAAACATTGTTTTATACTAAAAAGGATGAACAAACACTGCGATCTAACCAAATATTCAGACATATTAAAGGGACGCCCGCTGCTTCAGATAAACTGATTTTCACCGAAGAAGACGAAACGTTTGGTACGTATATCTATAAAACGAAATCTGAGAAATATTTGGTAATAGGAAGCTATAGCACCTTAACATCAGAATTTCAAATATTGGACGCCAATAAGCCCAATGGTGACTTTAAAGTTTTTCAGCCTAGAACGCGCGGATTGGAATATAGCATTTCACATTTTGGTGATCAATTTTATATTGTGACAAACCTGAACAACGCCACCAACTTTAAGTTGATGAAAACTTCGGAAAGCAATACCAATATGGAAGATTGGGTAGAGGTGATTCCGCACCGTGATGATGTGTACCTTGAGGATATCGACATATTTAAAGAATATTTAGTGGTGAGTGAGCGCGAAAACGGTCTAAACAAAATCCATATCCAACGTTGGGATGGCACCGAAGACTACTACCTTCCGTTTGAAAGAGAGACCTATACGGCTTCTCCTACCCAAAATATCGAATTTGATACCAAGATTTTACGCTACGCGTATAATTCGTTGGGGACACCCGCATCGATTATCGATTTCAATATGGAAACCCGCGAAAAAGAAGTAAAAAAGCAAACAGAAGTATTGGGAGGAAATTTCGACCCAGCCAACTACGAAGAGAAGCGTGTATGGGCAACAGCAGCAGATGGCACCAAGATTCCCGTGTCTATGATTTATCGTAAGGGAATGAAAAAAGACGGTTCTAATCCGTTGCTGCAATACGGTTACGGAAGTTACGGAGCTACCATGGATCCTTATTTTTCTTCGGTACGTTTAAGTTTGTTAGACCGCGGATTTATTTATGCGATTGCACATGTGCGTGGTGGGCAATATTTAGGGCGCCAATGGTATGAGAACGGCAAATTGTTGACCAAGAAAAACACCTTTACAGACTTTATAGATGTTTCTAAGTTTTTAATTGCTGAAGGATATACGTCTCCAGACCACCTTTATGCACAAGGGGGTTCTGCTGGCGGATTGCTAATGGGTGCCGTGGTGAATATGGCTCCAGAATTGTACAATGGCGTAATAGCGGCCGTTCCTTTTGTTGATGTAGTCACAACCATGTTAGACGACAGCATTCCGTTAACAACGGGTGAGTATGACGAATGGGGGAACCCCAATGAAAAGGAATACTACGATTATATGAAGTCGTATTCTCCTTACGATAACGTTTCAGCACAAGAATACCCTAATATGTTTGTAACAACAGGCTTGCACGATTCGCAAGTTCAGTATTGGGAACCCGCAAAATGGGTAGCTAAATTGCGCGAGATGAAAACCGGCGACAACATATTATTGTTGCATACCAATATGGAAGCTGGGCATGGTGGCGCATCAGGTCGTTTTGAAGGGTTAAAGGAAGTAGCCAAGAACTATGCATTTTTTCTTGACCTAGAAGGCAAAACAGAGTAATTCAATATTTTCGCGTACCTTTGTCCGAAGTTTTTAAGAATGGGTCACCCCCTTTAAACGAAACTAACGCTGTATATGAAAGACATCAAGGCTTACTCGAGTGTACTGGATCTTATAGGCAACACGCCACTCATCCAGCTCAATCGTATCACCTCACAGATGAAAGGGAATTTTTATGCAAAAGTAGAAGCATTTAACCCCGGACATTCAGCTAAGGATAGAATAGCGCTTTATATTATTGAACAAGCCGAAAAACAAGGCATTTTAAAACCTGGCGACACCATTATTGAAACTACCAGTGGAAACACCGGCTTTAGCATTGCAATGGTTAGTGTGTTGAAAGGATACAAATGTATTTTGGCGGTCAGTTCAAAATCTTCAAAAGATAAAATTAATATGTTACGTACCATGGGCGCACAAGTTCATGTATGTCCGGCCCACGTAGCAGCAGACGACCCGCGATCGTATTACGAAGTAGCTAAACGACTTCATTCTGAAATCGCGAATTCAGTATATATCAATCAGTATTTCAACAAACTCAATATTGACGCCCACTACCAAAGTACTGGTCCTGAGATTTGGGAGCAAACAGCGGGAAAAATTACGCATTTGGTGGCTTGTAGCGGAACAGGAGGAACTATTTCAGGTACCGCGCGTTTTCTGAAAGAACAGAATCCCGAGGTAAAAGTGATTGGAATTGATGCGTATGGTTCTGTACTTCAGAAATACCATGAGACCAAGCAGTTTGATAAAAATGAAATTTACCCTTACCGAATTGAAGGATTGGGTAAAAATTTGATTCCAGAAGCCACAGATTTTGACAGTATCGACGCCTTTATTAAAGTAACTGATGAAGATAGTGCACATGCTGCGCGTGAATTGGCAAAAACCGAAGGAATATTTGCTGGGTATACCAGTGGTGCAGCTGTACAAGGGCTTAAACAACTTTCAGAAGAAGGTGTTTTTGATAAAGACAGTGTGGTGGTGGTGATTTTACCAGACCATGGTTCCCGTTATATGAGCAAGATTTTTAGTGACGAGTGGATGGAGCAGCAAGGCTTTTCAGACCAAGAAGCTGAAGCTGTTGAAAAGGTTCATTACGTAAAGTAATTTTATACAAATAAAATTTAGATCCCAATTCGAACCGAGTTGGGATTTTTTTTGCTCGGTTTTTTGAAAATTCAAATAGGCTTGCTATCGTCAAGAAATTACCTATTTTTGCAGTTCGTATTGTAACCAAAACGTATTGATGAGAGATTTATTCGACAAGATTTACAAAGATAAAGGGCCACTAGGAAAGTGGGCCGATCAGGCTGAAGGCTATTTCGTTTTTCCAAAATTAGAAGGTCCTATTTCCAACCGAATGCGGTTTGGTGGAAAAGAAGTGATTACCTGGAGCGTTAACGATTACCTAGGGCTTGCCAATCACCCAGAAGTGCGCAAGGTAGATGCTGAAGCAGGCGCGAAATACGGATCTGCATACCCCATGGGTGCTCGTATGATGAGTGGCCATACCGACATGCACGAGCAGTTACAAGACGAATTAGCCGCTTTTGTAAAAAAAGAAGCCGCTTATCTTTTGAATTTTGGATACCAAGGAATGGTTTCTACCATAGACGCTTTGGTTTCTAAAGACGATGTGATTGTGTATGATGTAGACGCCCATGCGTGTATCATCGATGGTGTACGACTGCATTTGGGTCAGCGTTTTACCTACAAGCACAACGATATGGAAAGTATCGAGAAGAACTTAAAGCGTGCTGAAAAAGTTGCTGAAAAGAGTGGCGGTGGTATTCTTTTAATTTCTGAAGGTGTTTTCGGAATGCGAGGCGAGCAAGGGAAACTAAAAGAAATTGCTGCCCTTAAGAAAAAATACAATTTCCGCTTGTTTGTGGATGATGCACACGGATTTGGAACACTTGGTAAAACAGGCGCTGGAGCAGGAGAGGAGCAAGGCGTACAAGACGATATCGATGTGTATTTTGCCACTTTCGCGAAGTCGATGGCGAGTACAGGCGCGTTTATTGCAGCTGATGAAGAAATTATTCAATACCTGAAATATAACCTACGTTCACAGATGTTTGCAAAATCATTGCAAATGCAGTTGGTTGAAGGTGCCTTGAAGCGATTAGATATGTTGCGCACCATGCCAGAACTGAAAGAAAAATTGTGGGAAAACGTGAATGCACTACAGGGTGGCTTAAAAAAGCGCGGATTCGATATCGGAACCACGCAAAGTTGCGTAACCCCTGTATATCTTAAAGGAAGCATTCCGGAAGCTATGGCCTTGGTAAAAGACCTTCGTGAAAATCACGGAGTATTCTGTTCTATTGTAGTATATCCTGTGATTCCTAAAGGATTGATCTTACTTCGAATGATCCCTACGGCTTCGCATACCATGCAAGATATTGAGGAGACACTAGAAGCATTCGATTCTATTCGAGAACGACTTGAAAACGGAACATATAAGCGTTTGTCGGCAGCCGTAGCGCAGGCTATGGGTGAATAGCTGCTATCCACTATAAACAATGTAGAACCCGCTCTTTTTAATTAGGCGGGTTTTTTATTGGCCTTCAATAACCGAAAGTAGGGTTTTTGCAATATGATCTTGGTAAGCTTCGTCTTGCAGTTGCTTGCTGTCGTGTGGGTTGGTTAAGTAACCCAACTCAACAACAACGGCTGGTGCTTCGCTATTTTTTAAAATATAAAAAGGAGCTATTCGCGGTTCAGTGGTTGAAAACACACCATCTGCCTCAAAAGCGCTTACCAATCGGTTTGCGAATTGTTGTGCGTTTTGGGTGTGAGCCCCATTCTCTGAATAAAACACAGAAACACCAGAGGTACTTTCTTTATCGTTGGCATTTATATGTAACGACAAAACAACATCGGGCTGTATGGCATTAATATATCCCACACGATTATGCAGGGAAACCGTTTGGTCTTCTTTACGGGTAAAATGTAATTTGAGATTTTGGTTTTTGTTCAAGTTTGCCATTTTCTCGGCAATCTGACGCACAATTTCTTTTTCAACCAACAAATTGTGCTGCATACCAGCATCTGTACCACCATGCGATACATCGATCACGGCAGTTATGGTTTTTGGTTTTTTTTCAGGCGGGGTCGCGGTAAACGCGAACAGGGTTATTGCCAATAGGGCAGTGGCAACTTTTAAGTAGGTATTCATATGTTGGGGGTCTATTAGTATGCTAAAGAAACAAAAACTTGCCGATATTATTGTGTTTCGGGTAATTTTTTAACGGTTTTTTTGCAATAATTTAGATTAGAGCTGCTTTCGGAAGGTACTTCTTTTCTTGTGCATCTTCGGATTGTAATCTTTCCACAGCAATTGCACTGCTGTGTTTTCTTCTAGTTCAGGATTTGTTTCAACTTTGTGAATTCCTTTACTATTAAATAGGTATTGCATTTCTTCAAAAATGATAGCAGTCACCCCTTTTCCTTGATATTCGGTATCAATACCAATTAAGTAAAAAGCGGCTCTATCATTCTTACGCTGTGCTTGCCACAAATGGTACCAACCAAATGGAAATAGGCTACCGTTGGCTTTTTTGAGGGCCTTTGTAAACGAAGGCATCACAATGCTAAACGCAATCAACTTTCCGTTTTGATCCTTAATACACGTAATATAGTCTGGATGGATAAAGTTGAAATATTTTTCTTTGTAGTAATCTATCTGGTATTGTTGTATGGGAACAAACGTTTGTAGGGTATTGTAAGTATTGTTCAGCAATCCGAACATTTCATCGACATACGGAAGAATTTCCTTTTTGTTCTTGAACCGAATCACCGACAAGCCATAACGCTCGCGCACAATTCTTGAAAACTTCGCTACTTTTTCTTTGATCGAAGGCGGAATTTCCAATTTAAACTCTACCCAGGTAGCTTGCGTTTCAAACCCTAATTTCTTAAAGTGCTCTTTGTAATAAGGATAATGATACCAAGTAATCATGGTGTTCATCTCTTCATACCCTTCTACCAAGATGCCTGCCTTTTCCATATTACTGAAACCAACAGGTCCTTCGGCATATTCTAGCTGAAGTTCATGTCCTTTTTCATATACTTTTTCAAGAAGGGTTTTGGTTACTTCAATATCGTCTATAACATCAAACCACCCAAAACGAACCTTCTTTTTACCGATTTCTTCAATTTCAAGGCGATTTACAATAACGGCAATGCGTCCAGCAGTTTTACCATCTTTAACGGCCAAATAATACTCCGCCTCGGCATTCTTGAATACGGGGTTCTTATTTTCATCCAGGGTTTCCATCTCATCATTTATAAGTGGAGGTACCCAATATGGGCAGTCTTTGTAAAGCCCAAACGGGAACGTTACAAATTCTTTGAGCTGTTTTTTGTTAGTTACTTTGGTAATTTCAATCATATACCGTACATCCTAGTTAAGTCCTCCGTCACCGCCATCGTCACCACCGTCTCCGTCATCCTCGCCAATGAAGCCATCTTTACGCTTGTTCTTTTTCTTCTTTTCTTTCTTTTTGCCTTTTTCCTCTCTGCGTTTTTCTCTTCCTGCCTTTCCTTTTTCTTCAATAAATTCATCGCTATTGTGCATATCAAAACGATATGCTACACCTATTCTACCTTGAAAAATAGAGGGAGTATCTTTAAAATTAAGGGCTACCGAGGCATCTACGTGAAAGTTATTGTTGATAAGGGCTGCCGCACCGCCACGTAGGATTTGATCTGCATAAAAATCACTTTTAAATCCTTGATTTTCTAAAAATATTGAAAAATAGCGGTTGGTGGCATGTGTAAGGGTAACGATATAGCCGTACGTCGGGAAATCGGTACCGATACGATCTGCAATGATATTGGTAACAAATACAAATCCGCCCATCCAATTGTTTTGGGTTGAAAGGATCACTTTCGGACTAATCTGTCCTTCGGCTTCAGGTGTAAACGGATTTTCAGCAAAATCGAAGTTAGCCCCCGCATACACTGAAACGGCTGGTATCAGGTCTTTCCATTGAAATCGATTGTTTGCCTTCCAACTGTAAAGGTTTGGACCTTCGAGTTCCATTTTCCGATAGGGATCATATACCAAATATTTAGCGCCAATGGTGTTGCTTCTAAAATTTGAAAATTTACTTTCAGTATTAGGTGTTGTTCTGATATTTGTAACCGAATTACTTTGGAAACTTCCAATAATGCTCACCTCTAGTTCTTCGCGCCAAAAACCGTAGCGTGCAGCGTAATCCCAGCCAAAAGTGGTGGTTTCTGTGCCTAGTAATTCGTGTTCTTCCTTTCCGTAGCTAAGACCCGTCTCAAATTGTAACACATTGGTACCCACGGCAAATGCACCTTGTGAAACACCAGGGCGGTTTGTGTTAATCATTTCTGTGTATTGGGCAATGCTGCAGAACGGAAGCAAAAGTAGGCAACAAAGAAAAAATTTGAGTTGGCGCATAGTTCTTGGTTATAGTCAAAGATAGTATTTTATCATTATTTTAATAATGCCAGCCTACCTTTTTTATCGTGCAAATTGTACTTTTGTTATTTAAGAATGTAATCTTAATTATGGACTTCCTTAAAACGGTACTGATCATACTTTTGGTATTTTTTGCCTTGCGTTTTTCTTGGAAATTGGCAAAACCCTACCTCATGCGCTATATTGCAAGAAAGATGGGCGAACGCTTCGAGAAATCGTTTGGAGCAAATCCATTTGGCACAAATCCTTTCGAAACCCAAAACAGAGAAGAGGAAGGAAAAGTGACTATAGACCGTGATGCCCCCAATGAAAGAAGAAGCTCCAAAAAAGTAGGGGAGTATGTAGATTTTGAAGAAGTGGAATAGGTTTATAGTGAGAAGTGAGAGGTGAACAGTGAGCAGTTGGAAGTTGTCGGTTTTCAGTTAACGTGTCATTTCGACGCAGGGTAGCGGAGGAGAAATCTCAACAACTGCAGTATTGATTGCTAAAAATTTTTGCTGTAGTCGTGAGCAACTACACAGCATTCTGGAATATTAAATATGAAACATAGACTTAATATGGAGCCAAGAGATATTTGAAGGGAAAGATTACTAAAGAATACCGACCAAAGACTTAGAAACTAACGTTCAATTTATTCCATAACTCCTATTTTCCAATCTGCAACCCCCCACCCTTCAACCCTCCCAACTTCGTTCGGTACGGGCAAGCCACAAGCTCCCATCTCCCAGCTTCCATCTCCCAACTTTTACAGATTTTTCAACTCTTGTACAACTATCATTTTCCTTTTTCGTAATTTTCGGCTTCCATAATTAGTATTCAGTTTCTATGAATTTTTCAGTAAAGAAATTTCTCCCACATGTAGTCGTATTGGTATTGTTTGTTGTGGCTTCGTTGGCTTATTTCAGTCCGGTGCTACAAGGCAAGGTTATTTTCCAAAGCGATATTGCGCAATACACCGGGATGGCAAAACAGCAAAACGATTTCCGTAAGGCAACAGGCGAAGAGACCTATTGGACCAACAGTGCGTTTGGAGGCATGCCTACCTATCAACTCGGGGCGAAATATCCCAATAATTACATCAAGAAATTAGATTTGGCACTTCGGTTTTTACCGAGACCTGCAGATTATCTCTTTCTCTATTTTATAGGAATGTATATACTTTTCCTAGTGTTGAAAGTTGATTATAAACTGGCATTTTTAGGTGCTTTGGCTTTTGGGTTTTCTACCTATCTCATTATAATTCTTGGGGTGGGACACAATGCCAAAGCCCATGCGATTGCCTATATGCCGCTTGTTCTAAGTGGAATTATTCTCACCTTTCGCGGTAAATACCTGTGGGGATTCCTACTCACCACCATAGCCATGGGACTCGAATTATTGGCCAATCACTACCAAATGACGTATTATCTCTTAATGTTGGTGATATGCATCGGTATTGCCTATCTGGTAGATGCTTTCAAGAAAAAAATGCTGCCCCACTACTTTAAGGCTGTCGGTTTAATGGCTTTAGGAGTTTTGATTGCAATAGGCTTAAATGCAACGAATATTTTAGCGACCAAAGAATATGCTGATACGTCTACGCGCGGAAAAAGCGACCTCACCATCAATCCTGATGGTTCGCCCAAAGAAAATATAGAAGGCCTCGATTACGAATACATCACCGAATACAGCTATGGTAAATTAGAAAGTTTTAATCTGCTTATTCCACGTTTTATGGGCGGAGGCAGTAGCGAACCGTTGCCTGAAGATGGAGAAACTGTGGAGGCATTGATAAAACTTGGCGCTTCACCACAAGAAGCCAATCAGGTGTTGCAACAACTACCCGTGTATTGGGGAGACCAACCCATAGTTGCTGCTCCCGCATACGTAGGAGCCATCTTATTATTCTTGGCAGTACTTGCCTTGTTCTTGTTGCGCGGCCGATTTAAATGGTGGGCAGTTGCAGGGTTGCTCATCAGCCTTTTTCTTTCATGGGGAAAAAATCTAGATTGGCTTACCCAATTATTTATAGATTATGTGCCGCTATACGATAAATTTAGAGCAGTATCTTCCATACAAGTGCTTATTGAACTTATTGTGCCAATGCTTGCCATAGTTGGATTACATAAGTTTTTTAGTGAATTTACGAATGATGAAAAGCGTAAAAAAGCGTTATTGTTTTCAGGAGGTATCGTTGGTGGGATTATCTTGCTATTCTTGTTGCTGAAATCGGCCATCCCTGGTTTCGATTTTGGGAGTCCGTATGATGCAGGCATACGTGAACAACTCGGGAACGAATTGGTTGAAGCGGTACGCGCAGATCGCGCCTCTCTTTTTGTAAAGGACGCCATTCGGTCTTTAATTTTGGTAGTATTGGCTGCAGCAGCGCTTTGGTTCTTCTTAAAAGGTAAATTAAAACAAAATATAGCGATCGGAGCCCTAATTGTTTTGGTGTTGTTCGATTTGGTGGGTGTAGACAAACGTTACGTAAACGAGGAAGACTTTGTGCAAAAACGAATCATGGAGCAACCTTTTGTAATGAACGGGGCCGATGAAATGATTTTGAAAGATACCGGTCATTACCGTGTGTATGATGCTACCAATAACGCGTTCAGTAGTGGTGTTGCTAGTTATTATCACAATGCGTTAGGAGGCTATCATGCTGCCAAACCAAGGCGTATGCAGGATCTAGCTGATTTCTATTTATATAATGGTGATGTTGGCATTATGAATATGTTGAATGTAAAATATTTTATCGTTCAAAATAAAGGAGGTGGCCCGGTAGCACAGCGAAATCCGTATGCCAATGGTCCAGCTTGGTTTGTAGAAAATGTACTATTTGCGAACAATGCTGACGAAGAAATCACATTATTAGATAGTTTAGATACCAAAAAGACCGTGGTTGTGCATACCGATTTTAAAGAGCAACTGCCCTTAGAAGCGATACAACGTGATAGTACCGCCACAATCGAATTGATAAAACACGTTCCAAACCATATGGTGTACGAAGCTAGTACGAAAAGTACACAGTTAGCGGTTTTTTCTGAAATGTATTACAAAAACGGTTGGAACGCGTATATTAATGAGAAACCTGTAGACCATATTCGGGTGAATTATGTACTTCGTGGGATGACCGTACCTAAAGGAAATAATAAAATTGAGTTTAAGTTTGAACCCAAAGTGGTGCAAACGGGAAGCACTATTTCGTTAGTGAGCAGCCTGTTATTGTTGCTTGTTACGATTGGCGGACTCATATTCGCTTTCCGAAGAAAAAAGGAAACCAGTACCGAATGAAACGCGTCCTAATTATAGCTTATTATTGGCCTCCTTCGGGCGGTCCTGGAGTACAGCGGTGGCTTTTTTTTGTAAAATATTTTCGAGAATTTGGGATCGAACCTGTAGTTTATATTCCAGAAAACGCTACCTATCCGTTACAAGATGAAAGTTTCTTAAAGGAAATCCCCGCAACTATTGAAATTATTAGCCAGCCTATAAAAGAGCCATACCGTTTTGCCAAATGGTTTTCAAAAAAGAAAACCGCACAGATGAGCAGTGGTATTATCGCTAAGAAAAATTTATCACCCATTGAAAAATTACTGCTTTACATTCGTGGAAATTTTTTTATTCCCGATGCAAGAATCGGTTGGGTAAAACCCTCAGTGGCCTATTTAAAAAAATACCTTTTAGAACACCCGGTAGAAACTGTTGTGACAACTGGCCCACCGCATAGCCTACATCTTATTGGGCTTCAACTTAAAAAAGAATGTAAACTACCCTGGGTGGCAGATTTCAGGGATCCTTGGACGACCATACACTATCACGAATCATTGCGATTAAGCGCTTCGTCACGTAGAAAGCATAAGCAACTAGAAGCTTCGGTACTACAACAGGCAGATGCTGTAACGGTTACCAGCGCTACTACCAAGAAACAATTTGAACTTATTACTCCTAAAACGGTTCATTTGGTCACAAATGGGTTTGAGCCCAAAGCAGAAATTACTGCTAAATTGGATGCAAAATTTTCGCTTGCACATATTGGGTCGTTACTTGCAGAGCGCAATCCTATTGTTCTTTGGGAGGTTGTGAGCGAATTAGCTGCAGAAGTAGAAGGTTTTAGAGAAGATGTTGAAATTACATTAGCCGGAGTAGTTGGCGATTCTATTCTGAGGTCGTTATCATCTTTTGGTCTCACTGCGAACATTCGGAATTTAGGATACGTTTCGCATGATGAAGCGGTGCAGCTTCAGCACAATGCCCAGATTTTATTGCTGCTAGAAATTGACAGTCTGGAGACAAAGGTTATTATTCCAGGGAAGCTCTTCGAGTATTTGAGCGCACAGCGACCTATTATTGCACTGGGTCCTGAGGGTAGCGATGTAAAAGAAATAATAACTACTACGGAAAGCGGCTATTATTTTAATCCGAGTCAAAAAAATCAACTTAAAGAGCAGCTGCTCACATATTATCGAAAATTTCAACAAGGTACGCTACACAGTACTTCCAAAGAAATTGAAAGTTATAGTCGAAAAAATCTGACCCAAAAAATGGCACAAATTCTCAAGCTGTATTAAATGCGAAATCCCCGCTCTTTGCCGAAACAAATGACGAGGATTTCTAACTAACCAACCAAAATTCTTACTGGCCTCTTCCTTTTCTTGTTGAAGAGCCACGCGACGTACCGCTGTTTCTTGAAGACGTATTTCTAGATTTTGAAACTCCAGAACGGTTGCTTGTACTTCTTCCTTTGCTTGCACGTGTGCTATTGCTAGTGCGTGCAGTCGCTTTTCTATTATTGCTAGTGTTACTGCGTTGTTTTGTTACACTACGTTTTGTAGACGACGATCTTGAGGTGGTTGCAGTTCCTCGTGATGATGGTCTAGTTCTCGAATTCTGAACAGTTCTACTTTTAGTAGTGGTGCCTGGACGACCTTTATTAACTGTTCTTGAGCTGTTACGGCTGCTGTAACCACTGTTAGCGTTTTTGCTAGGCCTTCCTTTGGTTGCGGTACTACGGCTATTACCCGTTGGGCGACCTTTGGTGTTTACATTTCCACTACGGCTGTTAGAATAGTTCCTGTTGTTGGCAGGACGACCTTTGTTCACGTTGCCTCTAGTATTTGACGCTGGGCGACCTTTTGTACTCGCGTTTCCACGATTATTGGTAGCCAAACCTCTAGAATTCCCACGATCACTTCTGTTTGAAGCCAGGCCAGTTCTACCACCATTTCTAGTGTTAGCAACCATTGTATTCCTACGATTTGGGTTATAGCTTCTATTTACAGCAGTTCTTCCGTTCTTATAATGAACTCTACTGCCTGGGCGATAAAAGTCGCGTCTTGCATTTCGATACCCTCTGTTATACCCTCTGGTATAATGTTGTCTGTGGTATCCCCAGCTATAGCGAACCGGCGCATAATATCTTCTATATGGATAGTCATACACAATACAGCTCGTATAAATTGGAGCTACGTAATACACATGCCATGGGCGGTATACATAGTAGCGGTTCCACGGGCTGATAAACCCGGTGCAGTGTGAGAAGTATCCAAAATTGTTGTAATGAACCACTAAGCTACCCACATTTACGATACGACGGTTGTTATATCGAATCTCTACATCACCTGCTTGAACAATACGACCAAATTCATCGTAATAAATAGGGACTTCTTCTACCTGAACTACGGCTCCATAATCGTCATACTGAACGTACATATCATAATTGTACCCACCGTTGTAAGAAATACTTACCCCTGGTGTATTTACATTCACACTTATGTTTTCGCCTCGATTTCCACCTACATACACGAAATCGAACTGACCATCTGGAAATACTGAAAACTCTACTGAACCTTCAATAAAAATATACGACTTACCGTCGTAAGCATTTAACGTTGCTTCTTCACCTACGTTATTGTTGGCCGAAGCCACACCGGCGATGAGAAACATACTACAGAACATTAAAACTAACTTTTTCATAATTTAGAAATTTAGGTTGTACTTGCTTTTAATCTTTTGGTCAGCATTTACATGTAATTATGAAACAACGACCGTGCCAAAAATGAAAAACCTATGTAAATAGGGCTTTTTGAGCTGTTTTCAAGAGGCTTTCATTTGAGTTCGGTCAAAAAAAACCCGCAGATTCAAAGTTGAAATCCACGGGTTTAACTAACCAACCAAAAAAACTATGTCTTATTTAATTTACTATTTTCTTCGACCGACCCCATCATCAATTCGGTCAATAAGTAGTTACCAATCTTCGTGCCAAAAATAAAATGTATTGAGTGTGAGTAGGTGCCAAAAACTAAGAAAGTTTCTCTTTCAAGTACGGTGCAGTAAGCGATGTTGTATTGGCCGCGACCTCTTCAGGAGTTCCTTGTGCAATAATTTTCCCACCCTTGGTTCCGCCTTCTAATCCGAGATCGATTACATGGTCTGCACATTTAATAAGATCTAAGTTGTGCTCTACAACAATCACGGTATGTCCATTATCCAAAAGGGCATAAAATGATGCTAGTAGCTTCTTAATATCATGAAAATGGAGACCTGTGGTAGGTTCATCAAAGATGAATAGTGCCTTTTCTTTTGTATTTCCTTTTATAAGGAAAGAGGCTAGTTTAATACGTTGTGCTTCTCCTCCAGAAAGCGTAGAAGAGCTCTGACCTAGTTGTACGTAACCCAGGCCAACATCTTGTAGTGGTTGTAATTTGTTGGTAATTCTTGTCTGATCGTTTTCTTTGAAAAAAGCAATGGCGTCATCAACGGTCATTCGCAGGACATCGTCAATATTTACACCGTTAAAAACTACCTCTAAGATTTCTTTCTTAAAACGTCTGCCTTTACAGGTATCACATTCTAGGTGAACATCGGCCATAAACTGCATTTCGATGGTAACTTCACCTTCGCCTTTACAAGTTTCGCAACGACCGCCGTCTACATTAAAACTGAAATGTTTCGCTTTGTAACCCCGGATATCGCTCAATTTTTGTGAAGCAAAAAGATTTCTGATGTCATCGTACGCTTTAATGTAGGTAACGGGATTACTTCTACTTGAGCGACCGATAGGGTTCTGGTCTATAAACTCTATATTTTTTATACTGCTGAAACTTCCTTCGAGTTTGGTGAACTGCCCGGGCTTTTCACCGAAACCATTAATTTCACGTTGCAAAGCCGGATACAGTATTTTTTTTACCAAGGTGCTTTTCCCGCTGCCTGAAACTCCAGTTACCGCAGTAAATGCTCCCAATGGGAAGGTAGCATCAATATTTTTAAGATTGTTCTGTCGAGCTCCTGTAACGGTAATGGTGCTTTTTGATGTGCGTCGTTTTTCAGGAACTTCAATTTGTAAGGTTCCGTTTAAATAACCAGCGGTAAGCGAGTCTCCTTTCAGTATATCTTCAAAAGTTCCAGTGTTTACGATCTCGCCGCCAAAGGTTCCTGCCTCCGGACCAATGTCAATTATTTCGTCTGCAGCTTTCATGATGTCTTCATCATGTTCAACCACAATAACGGTGTTACCAAGATCGCGAAGTGAGCGCAGTACTCCAATCAGGCGTTCGGTATCTTTTGGGTGCAAACCGATGCTGGGTTCATCTAAAATATACATAGAGCCCACTAAGCTACTGCCCAACGAAGTGGCTAAATTAATTCGTTGGGATTCCCCTCCGGAAAGTGTGTTACTTTTTCGGTTCAGGGTTAGGTAGCTCAGGCCTACATCCATTAAGAATGAAAGGCGATTGTTAATTTCGAGCAACAGCCTTTTTGCTATTGTTTGCTCGTATGAGTTCAATGTCAGTTCTTTAAAGAATACCGCTAGTTCATCTAATGGCTTCGTGACAAGATCTTGCAAGGCGGTATCGTTGATTTTTACATAACCTGCTTCGGGGCGCAAGCGTTTTCCATGACAGGTGCTACATTTTGTTTTTCCGCGGTAGCGCGATAACATTACCCGATTCTGAATCTTGTAATTTTTCGATTCTAGGTAAGAGAAGAAATCGTGAAGTCCTTCAAAATGTTCGTTTCCGTCCCATACCAACTGCTGTTGGGCTTCTGTAAGTTCAAACCAGGGCTTGTGTATAGGGAAATCAAATTTATAAGCATTGTTTACCAATTGGTCTCGATACCACCCCATGCTGTCACCACGCCAAGGAAAAATAGCATTTTCATAAATAGAGAGTGCAGTGTTGGGTACTACCAGATCTGCATCTATACCAATTACGTCTCCGTATCCCTCGCAAGTGGGACAGGCGCCGTACGGATTGTTAAAGCTGAAGAGATGCACGTTTGGCTCCATGAATACTATTCCGTCGGCTTCAAACCGATTGTTGAATTCACGGATCTTTCCGTCACCTAAATTTTCAATATATAAGGTACCTTTACCTTCAAAAAAAGCCATTTCTATGGCATCACCCAATCGATTGTAAAAATCTTCTTCATCTTTGGTGATAACCCTGTCTACGACCAGTTGGATATTCTTGGGGAGGTTTTTAGAGAGTTCATCGATACGAATCACATCCTCTCCAATTTTCACTCTCGCATAACCCTGCTGGGCCAATGCTTTTATTTTATTCTCCATGGTTCGTCCTTCTTCTAGAAAAATAGGAGCGAGCAGGAGAAGTTTTTCGCCTTCTTTATAGGTTTTGATGTGTGCTACCACATCGGTAACAGTATCTTTTTTTACCTCATTGCCAGAAACTGGGGAGTAGGTTCTGCCAATTCTTGTGTAAAGGAGCTTTAGATAATCGTAAATTTCAGTAGAGGTGCCCACCGTAGAGCGCGTATTGGTGGTGTTTACTTTTTGTTCAATAGCAATGGCAGGTGCAATCCCTTTTATAGAATCTACTTTTGGCTTGTCTAGCCTTCCTAGAAACTGCCGAGCATAAGAGGAGAGACTTTCAACATAACGTCGTTGTCCTTCTGCATAAAGCGTATCGAAAGCTAAGCTAGATTTACCGCTACCAGAAAGCCCAGTAATAACCACTAATTTATTACGCGGAATTGCTACCGAAATATTCTTCAGGTTATGCAGTTTTGCACCTTGAATTAAAATGTTCTTTTTTGTATCTAAGGTCTCAATATCCAAAAATATAGGGGGCTTTTTAATTTTGTGCAAAGATACCAATACATCCTCGCTTTTTTACTTTTGAAGGCAATTTTTATAGGGCTAACTAAAAAAATCAGAAAAAATTTTACACTAACAAATATTTAACAAACCATCCATTTTAGTACGCTTGATACGCCATAAAGTATTCTGTTTGAACTATTTTTTAAGAAAAAACTCACATTTTGTTTGCAAATCATAAATCTTTGTTATTATATTTACGGCTCACAACGATATTTAATAAAATTATTGCCTATAGTATATCATTACTTTAAAATCTAGAATACCAAAACAACTCATCGACCAAAATAAATAGTTGTTTATTTTAAAAGTATTGATATGAAAAAAAGCATAGCTACTGACGCCTTTTTGGTAAGTGAATACATGCAGGGCAATGAAACTGCACTTAGCGACCTAATCACTCGCCACAAACAAAGAATTTATAGTTTTATCTACTCGAAAGTCTTCGACCGCGACGTCGCAGAAGATATTTTCCAAGATACCTTTATTAAAGTCATCAGAACTTTAAAGCGGGGTGCCTACAATGAAGAAGGAAAATTTCTGCCATGGGTGATGCGTATTGCACACAATTTGGTGATAGACCATTTCAGAAAGAACAACAGAATGCCGAAGTTTGAGAACAACGACGACTTCAATATATTTTCTGTTCTGTCTGATGGAAACTTGAACGCAGAAAAGTGCATGATAAAAGATCAAGTAGAAAATGATGTACGAAGACTTATACAAGAGCTTCCTTCAGACCAAAAAGAAGTCCTGATTATGCGAATGTATAAGGATATGAGCTTTAAGGAAATTAGTGAGCAAACAGGAGTAAGCATTAATACAGCATTGGGAAGAATGCGTTATGCACTAATCAATTTGCGCAAAGTAATTGATAAACATAACATTATATTGACCAACTAATACAATAAACATTTTGAAAGGGCGTTATTAGGTAACATTAACCTCAAAAATTACGTTCTATGCAAAAAATGTACTCTGAAACGCCACGCTCGGAACACGTGGAGAAAAACTTAGTTCCTAAAGGAGAGACAATAAAATTCCTCCTGGATTATTCGAAGGCTTTAAGTGTTATAGATTATAATAAATTGAAGTTTGAAGCACTTCTAAACTAAACTTTGGAAAACCCGGAAATTCACCACTTCCGGGTTTTTTTATGCCCTATTTTTTACGTTTTTGCTGCGCTTTGTAATATTCGTTAAGCACACTTTTTCTTCCAATTTTTTTTGTGATGATATCTTTTTCAAGATCCCAACCTCGTGCCTGACAATACTGCCTTCCATACCAAATTATCTGTAAATGGAGGGTGTTCCACAACTCCTCCGGAAATAACCGTTTCGCATCACGTTCTGTCTGCACTACATTTTTCCCAGTACTAAAGCCCCAGCGATAGAGAAGCCGGTGTATATGTGTGTCTACTGGAAAAGCCGGAATCCCAAAAGCTTGGGAAACCACCACGCTAGCTGTTTTGTGCCCAACGGCGGGTAATTCTTCGAGGGCGGCCATGTCTTGTGGTACCTGCCCGTTGTACTTGTCGATTAAAATTTGGGACAGGCCATGGATTCCTTTCGATTTCATGGGTGATAAGCCAACGGGTTTAATAATCTCCCGTATTTCTTCTACCGATAATTTTACCATGTCGTAAGGATTGTCGGCTACTTCAAACAATAGAGGTGTAATCTTGTTCACTCGTACGTCTGTACTTTGGGCAGATAACAATACGGCAATTAGGAGGGTATAGGGGTCTTTGTGGTCTAGTGGAATTGGAATTTCTGGATAAATTTCATTTAACGTTCTTATAACAAAATCTACCTTCTCTTGTTTGGTCATTTTCAATACTTTTACACAAAAATAAGCCATGAAAACATTAAAAGTGGGTGAAAAAGTCCCAAATTTTACAGTAAACGATGAAACAGGAACTCCTAGATCCCTTTCAGATTATAAAGGAAAGAAACTCGTAGTATTTTTCTACCCGAAAGCTAACACACCTGGCTGTACAGCAGAAGCTTGCGACCTTAGAGACCATTATAAAGAACTACAGGACGCTGGTTATGAATTGTTGGGAGTGAGTGCCGATAGCGAGCGCAAACAGGCTAATTTTAAGAACAAATACGATTTTCCATTCCCGTTATTGGCAGATGAAGACAAAGAGGTAATCAATGCCTTTGGGGTTTGGGGACCAAAAAAGTTTATGGGCCGAGAGTATGATGGCATACATCGGAAAACGTTTATTGTTGATGAAAACGGTATCGTTTCAAGGGTAATCGATAAAGTGAAAACAAAAGACCACGCTGCACAAATTCTTGAAGCTTAAATCCTTGAAGCGAAGGCGCACTAGGATTTTATAGCTGAAAGAATCCCGCCCTTTGGCGGGATCTCATACACAAGAAGGTCGCTTAAGGATTTTATAGCTGAAAGAATCCCGCCCTTTGGCGGGATCTCATACACAAGAAGGTCGCTTAAATCCTTGAAGCCGAAGGCGCACTAGAATTAATTGAAAAAATAAAACCCCGTTAGAGAACGGGGTTTGTCTTTTTTGTAGAATAATGAGGTGATTCAGTTCGCTTAGAAAGTTTTGTTGATTTCGTTATTCTTCAGCAACTGAAGTTTTAAAATCATCCTGACAACTAAAAAGGTTTTTCGCGTGAATAATCTCACCTACACCCTGCGGAAGCATTTCTTCCCACCCAGGTTCGTTGTTTTCAATCATGGAAAGTACTTCGCGAGAGAAAATATTTAAAATGTTTTCGTTGAAATCTTCTATGTCAACTACTTTGCCGTTGTACTTAAAGAACTTATAGAGCTCTTTCATACGAGGATGAACCTTCAGATTTTCACTGGTTGTATATTCACCTGTCTCTGGATCGCGCATAGGGTAGAGGTATACCTTCAAGTCTTTAAAGAACAGCTTTCCGAAGGCCTCCAAAATACCACCACTTAAATGACGATAGTACTTTTCATCAAAAATATCTACCAAATTATTCACTCCCATAGCCAAGCCTAGGCGCATTTTGGTGTAGCGAGAGAAGTATTCAACCAGTTTATAATACTCTTGGAAATTTGAAATCATTACCGTATGCCCCAGTGAGCATAACAAACGGGCACGGTCCATAAAATCTTCTTCGTCAATTTCACCTTCAGCCCTTAAATTAGACAATGTGATTTCAAAAATTACCTCGGTACGGTCTTTTTCAACGCGATTCTCTTTTAAGAACATTTCATATGATTTTTCATACATATCAATGTTCACTTTTGTCACTGGACGGAAACTTCCGCGCAATGCCAATATATTCTTTTTGTATAAAATTCGGGCGGGTAGAATATTGTTTCCGTCGGGACCGAACATCACCGCATCTGTCATCCCATTCTTGATCAGTTGAAGACTCATCAATCGATTGTCTACCTCTTCAAATTTCGGCCCGGAGAAATTAATCGTGTCAATTTCAATTTTATCCTTATCAATATGGTCGTACAGATAACGCAGCAACTTTCTAGGCTGGTCGTATTTGTAATAAGCACCATAAATCAGGTTCACACCAAGAATACCCAAGGTAATTTGCTGTGCTACGGCGTCGTTTTCATGGAAGCGGATGTGCAATACGATTTCACTGTAGGCTTCATCGGGCTTGGTTTGATAGCGTATACCTAACCAACCATGGCCTTTGTATTTCTTTGCAAAGTCGATAGTAGCCACCGTGTTTGCATAGGCGAAAAATAACTTTTCGGGATGTTTTTCACGAACAATACGCTCTTCGATAAGGTTGATTTCGTGATTTAGCATTTTCTTGAGCCTCGACTCGGTTACATATCTACCATCAAGCTCTTCGCCATAGATAGCGTCACTAAAATCTTTATCGTATGCCGACATAGTTTTTGCGATCGTACCAGAGGCACCGCCAGCCCTAAAAAAATTCCGAACTGTTTCTTGTCCAGCACCAATCTCGGCAAAAGTTCCGTAGATATTCTCGTTCAGGTTGATGCGCAACGCTTTATTTCGTATGGAAGGGATATTCTCAAATTCTTTATCCCCTTTAATCATATCTGGCATACTTCGCGTATTTAAATGTCTTCTAACAAAGGTAACAAATAGGCAAGGCAAACTAAAAAAAATACTGTTATTTTTGCAGGTATGAAATCTACGCTCACCGTAACATTTTTGGGGACTGGAACCTCACAAGGTATTCCTGTGATAGGTAGCAATCACCCCGTATGTTTAAGTAACGATTCAAAAGATAAAAGATTGCGGGTTTCTGTATTGTTGACTTGGGAAAATTATCGATACGTAATAGACTGTGGACCAGATTTTAGGCAACAAATGTTACGTGAAAATGTGCAGTCGATAGACGGTATTTTGCTTACCCACGAACACAGCGACCATACGGCAGGTTTGGACGATATCAGGCCATTTTCGTTTCAAAAAGGACATGTCGATTTTTTTGCCCACCAACGAGTGTTTAATTCACTGCACCAGCGTTTTGCGTATATCTTTGAAACTGAAAATAAATATCCTGGAGCTCCTACCATCAACGAAATTGAAATAGATAAAAACAGCAGTTTTACTATTGGAAATAAGGAAGTTATAGCCGTAGAAGCTTTTCATGCAGCACTGCCAGTGTTGGGTTTTAAGATAGACAGATTTACATATCTTACCGATGTAAAGACCATGGAAGAGGCAGAGATCCAAAAAATTAAAGGAACCGAAATATTGGTGATTAATTGCCTTCGGAAGAAACCACACCATTCGCACCTTAATTTAGAAGAAGCATTGGCACTCATTCAAAAGATTGGCCCAAAAACCACCTACCTTACCCATATCAGCCACCTTATGGGCTTCCATGCAACGGTTGAAGCAGAATTACCCGATAATATTCACCTTGCTTACGACGGACTCACAGTGGAAGTAAAGAACTAATTCCTATTAAAATATTGCTATGAAGAATAAAATTTTTATGTACCTGTTTTTTTTCGCTGTACTGTTTATCATTTTTCAGTACATGAACGAAAAATCAATTTTTGAATCGCAAGAAAAGCAAATAACATCTTTGACTACTAAAGTGGAGGTTGCAGATTCGTTACGCCAAAAGTCTGAAAATGAGCTTATGGAAGCCAACTATTTTAACCTTATGGGAAACGATGATGCCATGACTTACTTGGAGAATTTAGGGATGGAAGCAGCAGCGGTTAAAGCACAGGTTACCGACGCCATCATTGAGAAAAATTTTGAAGAAAACGGCAATCCGTTGGTTCCTGTAGAAGGGCTTACCGGAACAATGCGTATCAATAAAGTTAAGTTTTTAAACCATCGATGGGTCATCGCTAATTTTAGCGACGGAAATTACTGGGGTGAAGTGCTTATCGATTATTTCTATGATGAAAACAATCAATTGTATCTCAAAACAATTGATGCGGTGTTATATCCAAACTAAATTTTACAGCGTAACATTTGCTGAAATAGCATTGTCATCGTACAAGTTTAGTTTATTGCGCTATGCGTTTTCTAGCCATGATTTCAACTCGTAGAAGTTTTGCGGAGAAACACCATGGCCCACAGGAAACTCTGAATATTTACAGTCAATTCCGAGGTTTTTGAGAAAGGGTTGGGTGCGTTGCGCCCAACTAACAGGAATAACCTGATCTACCGAACCATGCGAGCTGTAAATGTTCAACTTGCTGAAATCGTTCTGCTCATAACCGGCTTTTAGAATTCCTTCGTTTATATAACCGCTTAAGCCAATCACATTGGTAACCTTTTCAGGATAACTTAGCGCAATGGCAAAACTGAGTATGGTACCTTGGCTGAAACCTAACAAGGTTACATTTTCAGCATCTACCGAATATTTCTCAATGATTTCGTCTATACACTGCACCACTAATTCTCGAGAGGCGATAGCTTGCTCATCATCACTAAACTTTCCTTTTGAATCGTCAAAATAGATGTTATACCATGCATTTCCGTACGGTTGCATCGGAATAGGGGCCTTTAGGGAGATAATAGCATATTCTGAAGGTAATTCAATCGCAAACGAAAATAAATCGTTTTCATCACTTCCGAAGCCATGTAGCATTATAATTACAGGCGGTTTCCCATCTTTAATATCTGAAGGTCGGTAGTTGTGTTCTAGTGAGAGCGTGTGTTTTTCCATAGCGATAAAATAAAAACCGCAAGGTACAAAACTGCTCCTTTTCTAAAGAAACAATACGAACTCAAATATTCTTGAAAATATCCTGAAAGAAGTCGCCTAACAGTGGAACGGGCTTTTTTTCTCCCTGTGCAGCAGCAATGATTCCTAAAATCAATAGTACTATGAGTCCGGCATGCACAATGGTAGATAACCATGGGATGTAAATAAGGCTTGAAAGAATGCTTAGCCCAAAGCTAATGATAATCCATAATGCAAAAATGCCTAGGCTTTGCCTTATGTGAAAACTAGTAAACTCGTTTGGTTTGCTATTGTTCGATACAAATGCAATGATAAGACCTATAATGGTGACATAAGAAATAATTGCCATGGTCTTTCCCTCTTCTACAGTTTGGTTGGTTTCCATAAAAAATTGGTTTGGTTGTAGTTAAAGGTACCGTTTCTAACCCAAAAAAGTAAACCAAGTCTGAAACTTCTTACTAAAATAAGGAATTCCTGTAGTTTTATTATAGATAGCCATCACCAAGCAATAAACCCATAGTAGCACACTTATGATATAGAGAATATCACCGGTAAGCAGGTGAATGTTGTATTGGGTGACAATCGCGATAAGCATGAGCAAACACAGCCCAAACATGTTTTTAATATGCCATGTGGCAAACGGATGTTTCTCATCCTTGTTCATCGAGAGTGCGATGAGCATGCCCGCAATAGTGATATACGCAATCACCGCTTTTGTTTTACCTTCGGGAGTTTTAGCCATTTAAGACTAATTTTTTATTGGCCATAATTCCGTACACTTTTCCGCGCATGGCTTGGTCGAGCATGGCTGCATTCTTGGACGTTGCAAGAATATCACTTTCATTAAAGGTCCAATCTCCAGAGGGATTAAACAAGGTAAGGTCGGCCTTTACTCCTTCGGAAACACCGTTGCACGGAATGCCGAAGCGTTTTTTGAGACCCATGAGGGCTTGTACCGCTACTTCAATTTCAACAGTTGTATTGAGTGCCCCAAAACAACTTTCTAGTCCGATACTACCATAAGCAGCGTGCTCAAATTCAGTTTTTTTCTCTTCTATGGTTCGTGGGTCGTGCTGACTCGTCACACCGTCTATGGTGCCATCTTTTAGCCCTTTTAAAAGTGCTTTTGTGTCGCTTTTGGTTCGTAGTGGAGGTAAGAGTTTATAGTGACTGTTAAAACTTTCTAGGGTGTCGTCAGTAAGGTATAGATTGTTTACTGAAACACTGCAGCTAACATCCAATCCGCGTTTTTTTGCCTCTCTTATGAGTTGCACCGATTTTTTAGTTGAAATGGTCGGGATATGAAGTTTTCCGCCAGTATATTCAAGAAGGTACAGATCGCGACTTATTTGTAATTCTTCTGAAAGTGCAGGTATACCTTTCAATCCTAGTTTTGTACTATTTACCTCTTCGTTTACCATTCCGCTTCGCGCTATGGACGGATTCATAGGAAACGATTGTACCAGTGCGTCAAAATTTTGAGCGTACTGTAGTGCTATTTTAAGCAAGTTTGCATTTTCTATGGGGTGAAGGTAGTCGTAAAAACTCACGGCACCTTCCGAAGCCATGTCAAACAGTTCTGCTAAATTTTCGCCTTCACTTTTCATAGTCAACGCTCCAACCGGGTGTAGTGAAACTGCATGTCCTTTTGCTTTTCCTTGTAGGTACTGAATCCCCGATTTACTGTCGGGCACAGGGTTGGTATAAGGGTTTACAGCAATATGGGTAAAACCACTAGCTGCCGCTGTTGCCAATCCGTTGGTAATTGTTTCGCGGTCTTCATAGCCAGGTTCCCCCAGATTAACGCTACTGTCAAACCAGCCGCAAGAGACGTGTAGATTAGGTTTGTTAATTTCTTTGGCATCTGCGCTAGAAATATTGGTTCCAATTTGGGTGATGGTACCATTCACAATCAAGATATCACGTTTCTTGAGGTGATGGCTGCTCATTGTATCAACAATAGTAGCATTTTTTATAAGGATTGCGCCCATATTCAATTTTTATAAAATTTCAGTACTAGCATTTCCAAGAGTAGGAACAACAAGGCAAAAATAACGAACCATTTCCAAAAACTATTAATACTATTCTCTTCAGTTAAAGTGTCGAACAACGCTTCAATGCTATCATAGGTACGTACGCCCTGCCAATCTTCTGCGTCTAAGTACGTTAAGGTACTTTCAGTTCTAGGGAAATTATAGCTTACATCTTCTACATAGGTGTTCCTTGTTTCAATAGAATAAATCCCAGCATTGGCAGGGTCACTCTCTGTAGTGATGTCTACTTTATTGGCACGCGATTGTTGCAAAGGGACAAACGATGAAGCGCTATCTTTTATGGTAACAATTTCATCTTGAAGCAACGATACGGGTACTGCAAATCTATTCTGGAGACCTGTCTGAAAATAGAGTTGGGCAATAGGTAAACTCTGCTGTGCCATGTTCAGCAAGGTGGGAACGATAAGCGGGGAATTCTTAAAATTGCTGTTTTCATTATTAAAGGCTGCCGTGCCAAGATAGACCCCCGATTTTTGTACAATAAAAGGTTTGCCGTCTTCAAATTTTAGGGCGGCCCCCGCGTTGGTACCCAAATTGTAATATGAATTCACCTTAGGATATTGGAAATTGGCAACTTGACGTTCAAATACATCTTTGTACAAAGGGTGCGAAAAAACAATTTGTGTAATCTTTTTTTCTTGGTTTATCAAGCCTGAAAAGGTTCCCATGCCCAATTGGGCCAACAAAGCGTTGTATTCATCAAGCCGTGCTTCATTAGAAGGAATCACAAATAAACTGCCTCCTTTTGCTACAAAATCTACCAAGGCTGTGGTAAGCGAATTGGGAATCGATTTCAGTTCGTTTAGAATGATAAAGTTTTGTGTCGAAAATATATTATAGTCGGGCCTATTAGACGCTTGGGCAGTATATTCGAAATCTGAATTCTCAAAAATTCGTTGTAAGAAATCGCCATTATTTTCTGAAACAGATAAAACCTTGATTTTCTTTGGAGCATTTATACTGAAATACAAGGTGTTGTCGTATCCCAGATGTGCATCATCAATTTCAAGTTTGCCTTTAAAGGTTTTGGTTGCATCAAGATCGAAAGTAACCATGTTTGCCCTTTTTTCTGAAAAATCGACAGCTGTTTTAGCGATCAGTTGCCCATTGTTGAAAAGCGACACCGGCACAGATTCTGGTACCGAACCCGAAGCAGAAAGTGTCACATTCAGTTTAGTGAGTGTAGCGTTTTGGGATGCGATGTAGGCACTATCTATACTAACATTATTGAATGATTGAGGCTTTAATTGTACGGCTTCAACCGTAAAATTGGTGGGTGCTTCAGGAAATGAGCCTTTTGTTTGAAAGTCTGAAATCCACACCAACCGCTTATCACTACCTTCATCTTTTGTAAATAACTGATTTGCCTTTAACAGCACCTCTTCTGTGGGTAATTGGGTAGCAGCATAGGGGATATCTAGTACAGCCGATTTAAAAGCGGGCAAGTCGACTCCTTTTTGTTGGGAAGTATTGGTAAACCAACTTACCGTAGCCGCACCATTGGTCTCGTCGTATAACTGTTGTTTCGCGCGCAATAACAAGGGGCCGCTCGGGCCTTTTGCTTGCATGCTAAAGCTATTGTCAAGATATACCACCGTCTCTTTTTTGTTGTTGAGCGCCGTTTTAGAGGCGGTAAAGGGTTGGGCAAATGCAAGAATGATGCACGCCAATGCCAATAGACGGAGAAGGAGGGTAAGCCATTTTTTAAGTTGGGAGCTTTTTCGTGTTTGGATGTTTACTTTTTTCAGAAATGCAACATTGGTGAAGGCAACTTTCTGAAACTTCCGTAGTTGAAAAAGGTGAATAAAAATAGGGATAAGCAGTAAAAATAGCGCGTAGAGAAGTTCTGGGTGTTTAAACTGCATTCCTGTTAAGATTGCCCAAAGATAAAAAATGGTTTCGAAATATTGTTACTTCTTAACAGTAAAGGTGAATGTTGTTCCTTTATCCTTTTCTGAATCTAACGAAATAGTACCACCTAATTTGGTCACAAGGTTCAATACCGTGGCAAGACCGATACCACTGCCTTTTTTTCCATGCCTATCTTTTTCACCAATCGTTTTAAACAGTTGAAATATGATTTCCTGCTTTTCTTTGTCAATTCCGATCCCGTTGTCTGAGACCGTAAAAACATAGTAGTCATCTTTTTCAGCAAAGGTTGTACGTACATGGGGTACTTCTTTGTGGTTGTATTTAAGAGCGTTTCCGACAAGATTAATAAAAATTTGTACCAGTGCAGGTCTATTTACGATAATGGTTTGGTCTTCGGTAGGGTGTTCAAATTCTGCATTATCTACAAAAAAGATATCTTCAATTTCTTCATAAATTGAAGAGAGTAGGGTGGGTTGTTTTCCTTTTTCGAGTAAATCATCACTTTTATAATACTCTAACATCCCATCGATGTATTTTTTCAGGGTGACAGAAGATTCTTCTATATAATCGATGTACTGATTTCCTACGTCATCAAATTTAACTTCATATTCTTCTTTTAGCAATCGCGCTAACGACGTGATATTTGCCAAGGGCGATTTCAGATCGTGCGAAACAATGCCTGCAAAATCTTTTAATTCTTTATTGCGTTGTTGTAGTGAGCGCCTTGTTTGACGTAGTGACAGATTGTTTCTGTGTAATTCGAATAGCTTGACGACCTGTTTTGCCATGGCAACGATCACCTTTTTTTGATTTTCTGAAAGGGTGCGGGGTTTGGTGTCAAAAATACACAAGGTGCCTAATGGGTACCCATTCTGCGACCGTAAGGGCGCTCCGGCATAGAAAATAGCACTGTGTTCTTGTACTAAGGGATTATTTGCGAACCGCGGGTCTAATCGTGCATCTTCTACAACAAAAATGTCTTCAGGCTCTAAAATAGCATGGCCACAAAATGAAATATCTCTTGGCGATTCATTGAATGGCACTCCGTAATGGGATTTTAGGAAATTCCGATCGGCGTCGAGTAGCGTAACTAACGAAATTGGCGTATTGCAAACACCAGCAATTAATTCTGTTATGTCGTCGTATTCTTCTTCGGGTAGTGTGTCTAGTAATCCGTATGAGGCTACTTCTTCCAATCGTTCATTCTCGTTGGAAGGTGTTTTTGGGGATATCATATATTCAATTACGTAATTTGTATGTGCTTAGTTGTTCGCAATAAATATAGTGCGGTTGATCGCATCATACTGTTAAAAGGGAACTAATATTATTTTTTAATTGAAAACTTAAACTGTGTACCTTCGTTCTCTTCCGATATAACTTCGATCGTGCCCCCTAAGTTATCAATTATTTTTTTGACTGTAGACAAGCCAATGCCGCTTCCTTTTTGACCATTTCGGTCTGTATTCCCTACCGTTGCAAATAAATCAAAGATATCTTTCTGCTTGTCTTTCGGAATACCTATGCCGTTATCTGACACCTTAAAAAGGTAAAACGAATCATCTTCTTCTGCATCAATGGTAATAACAATATTTTCTTTATCACTATATTTAATGCTATTCCCCAATAGGTTTAGAAATATTTGTTCTAGTGCTGCTCGATTGCAATTAAGATCGAAGTTCGTCTCGGGAAAATTGATTTCACAATCTAAGTTGATGTTCAATAGTTCAACAATTTCTTCTAATAAGTGATGAATATCAAAAGTTTGATGTGCTTCTTCGGAAATTTTATCACTTTCATAGTGCGCTAATAACCCAGTAATATAGTCGCTTAACGTAAAGGAGCTCTGTTTTAGATAGGTAAGATAATCTATGGCTTGCTGGTCTAGGTGTTCGGCATATTTTGCTTTTAAAATGTCGGTAGTTACAATGATATTAGCCAAGGGCATTTTCATATCGTGCGATACCAGACCCGCAAAACTTTTCAGCTCTTCATTCTTTTTCTCTAAATCATTTTTAATATGTATTAGGTCATGATTCGCTCTGTGCAGTTCAATGAGCTTCACTATTTGCTTAGACAATTTTACAAGCCCTTCTAATTGTTTTTCCGTTAGCTCATTAGGCTTTGTGTCTATCACGCATAAAGTTCCGAGCCTATAGCCTTTTGCGTCGATAAGACATACACCGCCATAGAAACCCACCGGATTTTTTTCTTGGATTACATAAGGATGGTCCTTAAAGTCGGGGTGGTTTTTTGTATCGTTAATTATGAAATAGGGTTCATCATGCCCTACAGCGTAACTACAGAAAGATACCTTTCTATCACTAGAACGAATGTTCATTCCTTTAGCAGACTTAAACCAAACCTCATCCTCATCAACTAAAGAGATGAGCGAAATTGGCATATCGGTAAAATAAGTAGCTAAATCGGTAAGTTGGTCAAATTCTTCATTCTTAGTGCTATCTATGATGTGGTAACTCCGCAGGGCGGCTAAACGGTCTTGTTCATTTGTAGGAATGGTAGGAGGTGTATTCACGTAAAATTCAATAAATTATTTTTTTCAATAGGAATTTTGTTAGCTCCTACTATGCTAAGATACTACATTTTAAGGTTTCATTAACAGTTTTATGTGTACCGTTAGCTAAAATACGTAAAACGTTAATTTAAGATCAAATCGATACCATAAATTCAGAATTTATCGGACATAAAAAAGGGCTTCTATTTATGAGAAACCCTTTTCAATAACCATTGTTAAAATGATCAATAATTAACTTTAATTACAAACTTCAAAATACATAGCCCAATTATTTCCTGCAGCTTCCAATCCGTTGGCCCAGGCTGTTTCTTCCTGACCAGTGACTGTATTTTGTACTACAGCATGCGCAAAAACATACTCGCATGTTCCAGCTGCAATGGCACCAATAGTATATGATACAGTGGTGGTGTCATTATCATGCTCTCCATCCAAAGGAAAATGGCCAATCTTCGGATTTCCACTTCCTGTACTTGGGAGATTTTCAATAGATCCAACATATAAATGTGTTTCAATCAGTACCCAATCTCCGGAAGTTTCATAGGTTACTACCCCCTCCGTAAGAGTGGTAGAGACGGTAACTGTTCCTACATCAATGTGTTGTCCTGCTATAAGCTCTGTTGAACCAGCCACAATAGGATCAATAGGTTCTTCACCAATACGGTCTATTCCGTTGTTTTCATCATTGTAAGATGTGTTGATTGCTTCTTTGGAACACGCCATAAATAAAAGGCATGATAACGCAAATAAGGTAATTTTTTTCATGGTAAGTTATTTTAAATGAATTTCAAATGTAAGTAAAATCATACATTATTTGTTAAAAATGTGCATTTTAACTAAAAAATATGCATTTGAACGATTTTTTTTCGTCATGAATTCTTAAAATTTCTCAAAAACACCCAAGCCAAAGAGAGCAAAATCATATTTTACTGGATCAGTTGGGTCTAAGCGTCGCAAGGCACTATCCAATTCAAATAAAGCCTTGCCGTCATTCTGTTTTCTCTTTAGGAGGTTCAGTTTCCTCGCAACATTCCCACTGTGTACATCCAAAGGGCATGATAGGGCGCGCATCGGAATATTTTGCCATATGCCAAAATCAACCCCTGCTTGGTCGTTTCGAACCATCCACCGTAAAAACATATTTAATCGCTTGGCTGCCGAATTCTTCAAGGGGTCGCTCACGTGTTTTTGGGTGCGCTGAAGATGTGGCAAGCTGAAGAAAATCTTCTTAAATTCATGGATACTTTGTTGTGTGCTTTCAGCAGTGCTATTTTTTGTAAAAACAGCTTCTAATCCATGGTGTTTGCTATAAATGTTTTGTAGTGCCTTTACAAAATATTGAAAGTCTGAACCGTTAAACGTTCTATGAACGAAATTTTCAAGGATATCCAGGTCTCGTTCCGAAGCATGGGTTATAAAATCGTGTGGAGCATTGTCTAACAGCTCCATCATTTTGGATGCATTGGTCAAAATGCTCTTCCTGTTGCCCCAGGCGATGGTGGCAGTTAAAAATCCGGCTATTTCAATATCTTCTTTCTTGCTGAATTGGTGTGGAATCTGTATGGGGTCACTTTCAATAAATTTTGGTTGGTTATAGCGCAGCGTCTTTTCGTCTAGAAAATCTTTTAATTCGCTTTGTTTCATACCCTAGAGATGATTTCTATGCGCCATTTACAATAACGCCATCTTGCATCACAAGCTTTCTGTCTGCCATTTCTGCCAGTTCTTCATTATGTGTTACAATCACAAAGGTCTGCCCAAACTCGTCCCGTAACTTAAAAAAAAGGTTGTGCAGATTTTCGGCACTTTCGGTATCAAGGTTACCGCTAGGTTCATCGGCCAATACAATAGCAGGGTTGTTAATCAGTGCCCTTGCAACAGCCACCCGCTGCTGTTCACCACCCGAAAGTTCGTTGGGTTTGTGATTTTCTCTGTGTGACAAACCTAAGAACTGTAACAACTCTTTTGCTCTCTTTTCGGCTTCAGGTTTCGGTGTTTTTTTAATGAATGCAGGAATACAAATGTTTTCTAATGCTGAAAATTCTGGTAATAATTGGTGAAATTGAAAGATAAACCCCAAGTTGCTATTTCTAAAAGCAGCCACTTCTTTCTGCTTCAATCCGGCAATGGCAGTATCCTGAAGTATGAGACTTCCTTCAGAAAAATGGTCTAAAGTGCCCAAAATTTGCAGGAGTGTCGTTTTTCCTGCTCCCGAGGCACCCACGATAGAAACGATTTCAGACTTTGCTATGTGCAAATCTACTCCCTTCAAAACGTGGAGTTCGTCATAATATTTATGGATGTTCTTGGCAGTTATCAATAGGTTTCTTTTTTACGAAAGTACAGATTTTAATAAAGGCTTCCTACGCTTTTTTCTGAAACAGATATTTTACATTATTATAATCTATAAAATAGGTAACCCGTAACGAAACTGTATGCTGCTTGTCTTGGTTGAACAAGTTTTCCAAGCTTTCAGTGTAATTTAATGTCGCCATGTCTGTCACGTTAAAAATTTGGTTACGATACAATAGGGAGGCCTCACTACCAGGAGCAAAGCGCCATCTGAAACTGAGGTCGAGATTCCAGATATTAAAGTTGGTGTTGGGGTCATTTTCTGAAATGTCATAATCAAAACGATCTCGAGTTCCATCATCATTCAGCACAAAAAATACGTCGTCGCTATAGTCTGCAGTACTCCAGAAGTTCCTAAAACGAAGGTCGATTGCCTTAAAAGGATCAAAATTATAACTCGCAGTAATCGCATTTTCAATACCCAAAATATCACGTTGGCCGAAGAAAATAGCATCATCTGTATTGTCTATGTAACCAAATTGGTCATCTCGTTTTGAAAATTCAGAACGCATCACCATCGAAAAACGGTTAGAGAACCTATAACGCGGTGAAAAATCGACAAAGTAGGAACGTTGTGGCGCATCAATTGACGCTCTGTAACCAAGCCCTAGATCGAAGGCAAACTTCTTTCTAAAATCTGTCGACACAAATGTGCGGCCACCTACGTTTTCCGGAAAAATAACAAACCTACCTGCTACTCGTGGCTCGAAGTAATCACGGTCTTCTGTGTTATAGCTGCCATTCAGGCCAAATGCCAATCGTTGGGTGGTAAAAAAGAACGTATCAAACTCTAAACTGTTTCGGGTCGTCACACTTGGCTCATACAACCTTCTATGTCTTGCCGTAAGACTGAAACGGTAATTATTGAAAGTTTCCGTAGGCTCAAAAATTTGGTACGAAACACCCGCAGTAAAATTGTTGTAGTTGTTGGTGAAGTTTACACCCAGATCGTTAATATCGAACGTTTTATTGGCAAAATCATGTCCTGCACGATATCGAAAGTTTCCCTTAATTCGGAACACATCCAACTCTGAACGAAACCCAGTTTTAAATCCGCTCGCTTCATTCACATTGCTCACAACTGCACGGCCAGAAGTTCTAAAGTTATTTCCTTTATCAGCCACGTCAAAGACAAAAGCAGAAACATTCGCATCCCGAAAATTTCCATCACGTGTTACATTGGTGTTTATGATTGAAATAGACGAATTGTCGTTAAATTGTTGGTCGAGCACTGCCACATTATAATTGGCTACAGGCTCTACTACCACCTCTCTAACAGCCCCTGTGATGGTATCTTGAATTACCGATACGGTTTTACCTGTGATGGTGTTCAGTACGCCAATTCCTAAATTGTTCTCTGTACGTCCAGACACTTTAATGGCATTCAATAATTTTACTCGGGTAGGATTTTCAATGATTTTTTCTTGGTCATCAATTTCGAAAGCTCCCGTGGGCTCGTTACCAATTCTTCTAGAAAAAAAGATGCCTCCTTTGCGGAAAAGTTCAATCCCTTCAGAAAAAAACTGCCTGTTTTCACCAAAAGTCTGTTCAAACGGTCCCAAATTTAAAGTTACATTGTCGAATGCCGCTTGTCCAAAATCGGGTATTAGGGTTGCGTCTAAGGTGAAACTATCGCTAAGTCCGTATTTTATATCTAAACCTGCCGATAAGCTCGTTTCAGTTTCATCGCCAAACTTTGTCACCACTCCTTGGGCGAAAGGGAAGAGGGTGAGACGCACGGGCGGATTGATATCTCTGATACCAACTATACGACCGTTGTATTGGGTTTCACGACCAACGCTGTTATCAATAAAACTCCAAGTGTGCGTTTCATTTTTATGTTTGATTTCTCGGTAAAAGTTAATTCCCCAATTTTGTACTTCTTTTTCTGGAAACCGAAGCGCATTATAAGGAATTCGATATTCGGCATACCATCCTTTTTCATCATAAGAGATCCTACATTCAAAAACAACATTATAACCGAAATCCTGCCCGTTACTACTTACTCTAGAATCGCCTATCGTACCTGCGCTAGTCACGTAGAAACGTGTTTCGTTAATTCCATCGTTATACGTATTGATACTGGCTGAAAATGCATCGGCCTGAACAAAAATATCATCGCGTTGTGAGAATTGCTTTAAGATAGCATCCGGGTTCGGATCATAAAGAAAAGCAGCGATATAAATCGCCTTATCGTCATACGCCATTTTTACTTCACTTTGGTATTCTGGTTGAATTACACCTTCGTTCCCTGGCCTGTATTTATGAAAATCGCCCGAAGGGGTAATATTCTGCCAAACAATATCATCTAAAACACCGTCTATTTCTGGTGCTTCTGAAATGCGCTGGGCATTTAATATTTTTATATCTCTATTTAATGGATTTTCAACTTGAGCAGTTAGGGAACTAAATGAAATAATAAGAATCGTAAAGAGTACTGAAAACCTACTCATGAAAATTGTGATGATAAAAGCGTTAAAACCCTTCAGTGGGGTCGAAAATGGTGAAACCGCAAATCTAGGCTCCATCTTATGGGTGACATACTAATAAAAAGTTAAAAAAACAGATTTTATGTTAAGCTGAAAGTGCCATACGCTAACTTTGTATAGTATGAAAGAGAAAATTGTACTTGCGGCCGGATGTTTTTGGTGTACGGAAGCTGTTTTTCAACGTATTCAAGGAGTAGAGAAGGTGGTTCCTGGTTATACAGGAGGCGCAATAAAGAACCCTGCGTACCGCGAAGTGTGTTCGGGGAGAACTGGCCATGCCGAAGGTGTTGAAGTAACGTATGATGCAAGCGTAGTTACTATTGATGAACTTCTAGAAATTTATTTTGCTACTCACGACCCTACCACACTAAACCAACAAGGAAACGACAGGGGGACCCAATACAGAAGTGCCATTTTCTATACCACCGACCAACAAAAACGCGCTGCAAAGAAGCTAATTTCTTTATTAGAAGAAAATAAAGTATTCGATAATCCTATTGTTACAGAGCTTACACCCCTAGATGTTTTTTATACCGCCGAAGTAGATCACCACGAATACTACAACAATAATAAACAACAACCCTACTGCCAATTTATCATCGATCCCAAGATTAAAAAAATTAAAACCTATTATTCAGACAAATTGAAATAAACCAACTATGGGAAGTTACCAGAATATTGATGCTTACGATGCTGAAACCACGAATGAAATTGCCAAAAATTTTACCAATATCCTTAAGGGAGTAGGCGAGGATGTAGATAGGGAGGGGATTGTAAAAACTCCAGAACGTGCTGCGAAAGCAATGCAATTTTTAACTTCAGGTCATTGCCAAGATGCCGCAGATATTTTAAAAAGCGCCATGTTTGCAGAAGATTACAACGATATGGTGGTGGTAAAAGATATCGAACTGTATTCTTTGTGTGAACATCATATCTTGCCTTTCTTCGGAAAAGCCCATATAGCCTATATCCCGAACGGTCACATTGTAGGGCTTAGCAAAATACCACGGGTGGTAGATGTGTTTGCGAGACGGCTTCAAGTGCAGGAACGGCTCACCCACGATATTTTAGAGTGCATCAATACTACCCTAAAACCGAAAGGAGTAGCGGTGGTGATTGAAGCCAGCCATATGTGTATGATGATGCGTGGGGTACAAAAACAGAATAGTGTAACCACAACATCCGGTTTCCGTGGGCAATTTGAAAAAATTGAAACCCGAAATGAGTTCTTAAAACTTATTACGAGCGACTTACACTAACTGACAGCACAATCTTTGGCATCTTTCTTGCGTTATTCTTGAAGAATAAATAACACAACAAATGAAAAACAAAAAAACATCAAACCTAAGAAAAGGGCTACTTTATGATGCAATTGGTATGGTTTCCATGGCAATTCCTGTAATCGGACCTTTTCTCGATATATTGTGGGCTCCATTTGCTGCTAAAAAAATGAGCGAAATGTATAGTGGCGAACAAGGAAAGATTGCATCGGTAGTAGTTTTTATTGAAGAAATTTTACCGATCTCAGACTTTATCCCAACATTTACCCTCATGTGGTTATACACCTACGTATGGCAGGGGAAAAAAGATCCCGTACCTCAAACGATAGAAGTTGAGGTAGTAGAATAAAAAAAATCCCAGGAACTGTTTCCTGGGATTTTTTTTTTTGGCTAAATTATTCTTCAAAAGTAACTTGAAAGGTAACAATAACATCCGTTTCACCTCCTGCGTCATCTAGGGTTCCGTCATTTGGCTTTTTCGGTTCATGACGTAATACGATAGCAAAATTTCCGTTGCTGGCAGCATTTGGCAACAACGAAAATTGTGTACCCAATGGATTGCCATCACCGTCGTTATTTCCATAATTTATCGTGCCGTCAAGACCTGCACTCAGCAAAAAGAAAACTTGGTGTTCTTCGGCTTCTTCTTCTACTTCTTCAGTAATATCTTCAGCAGGATTTTCAGTTTCATTTAAAAACTGAACGCTTCCAACATAGGTTAACCCCACTTGAAAATCTCCCGAGACTGTCACATCTGCTTCATCGGGACCATCGCCATCTAAATCTCTAGAGGTAAGGGTTACTGTGCTTCCTTCAGCAACAAGAGTTGCAATTACGGTTGTAATTATTTCTTCTTCGTTTACTGGAACTGGCACATCATCATCGTTGCTACATGAGGTGAACACGAATGAAAGTACTATTATTGAGTATATAAACTTTAAGTTTTTCATTTTTTGAATTTTTAATAATTAATTTTTAATTGTACTAATAAATTTCTCCCTAAGTCATCAGAATAATATCGCAGTCGGTTTAAATAATCACGATAGGAAGTATCAAATAGGTTTGTAATTTTTAAATTGAGATCTAACTTTGTTACATCTCCCAAAGCAAACGAAGTGCCTGCCGTAAGATTCATTAAGTGGTATGCGGGTGGGGGAGTGCTCACATCTACAGTTTCAAAAGAGGCTGTTTCTGGTAAAAACACTTCAAAATTGTTATCAGGAAATTCATTTTGACGAAACACATAACTACTTTCTAGTCCGATACGCACCCGCTGTTTTATCGGTAATACATATTGCAAACCGTTATTTAAACTAGCAGGGGGCATATTTATCAATGCTTGGTCTTGTGCAGTGTCCCAACCTTTTACAATAGAAAACTGATTGGTGTAGGTCAGGTCTTCCAAAATTTTGAAACTTACATCTACATCAACTCCCAGTAACCGCGCGTTGGTCTGTCTGTATTCCCATACCTGGAAATTCCCCCGTATTGTTTGCTGCACCCCAGTAGGTTCTATCACTATAAAATCTTGAACGAAATTTGCATACGGATTTACAGCAAAGGAGAACCTACTTCCTATTTTCTGCGCCGTAACCATAATCTTTTGGGAGATTTCAGAGTTAAATCTCAAGTCACCCAACTCAATCCTAGACGCACTATGGTGCAAGCCTTCGCTAAACAATTCGGATGCATTTGGTGCGCGCGATGCTAATGAATAGTTTGAAAACAATACGTAATCTTCTCCAAACTCATACGAAAGGCCAGCGGTTGCAGAAACATTGTTAAAATCTAATTCTGGGTTGGTGAGCAATTGGTTTCCAAAATCTTCTATGACTAATTCAGGAAATTGAACATCATAATTCCTTGATTCCCAAAAAGAAGTACGGTAAAATTTGAAAACATCCATATAGGTATGGTCAAATCTTGCGCCAAATTCAGCGATGAGTGCTTCAGAAACCTGATAATCGGCAATTCCGTAGAAAGCGAATTTGTACTGCTTGTAATCTGGAATGAGTCGTCTCACACCCGTCGACGGATTTGCAAAATTTTCCTGAAAATTCCCCATCACTCCAGTTTTTAATGAAATAGCATCTCCAATGTCACTTTCTAACGAGAGTTCAAGGTTATGTGTAACCAACTCAAGGTCTACCGAAGGTTTCCCATCGTCGTCACCACGTCTTACATCAAATTCAAATCGTTCGTTTTGTTGCAGATCGTATGACAAACGTACCGTGCCCAACTCATTCCACTTATAAAAACCTGAAAGCTTTGCTAGTTGGTGGGTTACATCCTGTCTCGGTGTGCCGATATCGTATGTAAAATCTTGTATCACCAGCGGTACTTCACTATTGATGGCGACAACCTGATCTTCTGCACCACCCAAATGTGAGGCACGTAAGATTCCGATTTCATTTTTAAACAACGAATAATAAGCATCGAATCCGTACTGTATTTTATTCAATCCAACATTCACAGAAAAATCTTGTTCAGAAACACCAGTATTGCTCAACACATAATCGGGAGCTTCAAAATCGCCATACCGTTTCGCAGTTCCTTGAAATCGTGCAAACCAACCGTTTTCATAACTTTTGGTAAGGGTAGTGGTAAATGCACCACCACGCCCATTGGTTTGTCCAGATAAAATTGATTTACCGTACAAAGAATCACGTAACGTAATAGGCGCAGGCTCAGAAACGATTACGCCCCCAACGGCATCTCCACTATATTGGAGCGCTGCGGCACCTTTGAGTACAGTAATGCTATTCGCGGTGTTCAAATCGATATTAGGTGCATGTTCTGCGCCCCATTCTTGATCTTGTTGTCTTACACCATTATTGATGATGGTAACCCGACTACTGTGCAATCCGTTAATAACAGGCTTTACAACTGTATTTCCCGTATTTAAAGATGACACCCCACTAACCGTTTTTAAGGCATCTCCCAACGAAGCACTGCTATACCCTTCTAAAGTTTCCAAGAGGATTCTATTTTCAAGAACCGTCTCTGCCTTGGTATAATAGGTACTCCCTTTAATCAAGATTTCATTCAGTTCTTCTAAATGATGCTCAAGTTTAAATACGCTCTGGGTATTTTCTGAAATTTCTACGGAAAACGCCCTTGTGGTGCATTCCGGGTGTGAAATTTGAAGATTATAGTTTTCAGTACAGAGGTCAGTTAGCTCAAAATTACCATCAAAATCGGTTATTTTGGCCACATCATAACCTGCAAGTACAACCGTAGCACCCGCTAACGGCGTACCATCATGCATGTCTATTACTGTGCCACGCAACGTGAGGTCACAATTTTGCGATATAGCGGTAGGGTAAGCCAAAAAGGCCAACACTACCATAAAAAAATATTTCATAGGGTTGGATTATTCAACAAAAAAAATGGATCAGTGTATTTGTTGAACAGAAGGAGGGCCCCTCAAATAATTAGACTGCGATAGTCTACTACTGAAAACAGGAGTGTAATTTTGCTTTAAGCTAGCATATTCAGAAGCTAGAACGAGTATTTCAGAATCGGTTTCATCAATTTGAAATACAGGCGTTATAAATTTTGTTAGATCGCAATCAAACTGCTCTTCATGTAAATGTGTGCTAACATCTCCGCAGAATACATGCTCATGCGCTTCAAAAATATGTGAAAATTGAACAACAGCAGGTAACACCACCACTGTCAGCAACAAATAAGCCGCTGAAATAAATACGATGTGTTTTAGTTGTTTCATTTTACTTTTTCAATAAAAAACCGAGGCCCATGCCACGGAGCATTTTTTTTTCAAAGTTCCAAAAAAATTCGGGTTCCCCAAAGAGCCACCCAAAGAAAACGAGCAATACTTGATATATTGGAAAAATGATCACGATACGTACTGGCCAATACACGTACCAACCATGATCTTTGGTAAGACCAATGGCCTCAGTCAAGGGTCCGGCAAATTTAGCTGCTGTGCTTCCCGTGACAGCAAAAACCACAAATATGACCGTAAGTTGCCAATTTGAAGTAATATTCCAACGTTGTTTTAGTTTTTTCAATTTCTGACGCCTGGAAAATCTTGATTATACTCTCTAGCGAAATATCTGAAATACTGAAATAACAGATAATTCACTTCTTTTCCGTAATGTGTTGTGGGATCATATTCTATACGCTGCGGATACAACTGTCTAGAATATCGAATGTCTTGTACGCGTCTGTTGTATTCTCCAACAAAAAATTGATTGCGCCGTTCGAGAAAACTCAGACTGTAGTATGATTCTGGAGGTTGCGTATTTAGAAACCGCGGAAAGCCTATATCTGTGATGATAATTTCATATTCCAAGCTATCGTTGGCAATACGTACCGGCTCTTCTTCATATTTAGAACCGTTTGTTTCGGCACCCGTAATGGCAGGGTTGTTAGTTGTAGAACAACCCACAATCACGCCAAGTATCAGTAGTAAAAAAAGTACCTTTTTCATAATTCATAAATTTACAAATTCGCATTTTGAAAAGGTTGGTTTTAACTTCATTTAACAAAAAACGCTCCAAACTTGCATTTAGAGCGTTTTTCCATACTATTTCTATGTCTTAATTTCCGAAGAGTCCTCCTAGGAGTCCGCCACCGCCTTTCTTACCGCCGAGAACCATTCCGGCTACATCGTCAATCACGCTACCATCATTGTCTCCATCTAATATAGATTCAATCAAACTTTGTTGTTTGGGCGCTTCTTGCTCTCCACCACCTAGCAATCCGCCAAGGAGTCCGCCAATACCACTTTGGTCAGAAACGTTTTTCTGTCGTTTCTCTTTTCCGAGATACCCTAGCACAATAGGTGCAATTACCGTTAGAATACGCATCACACTATCGGTATCCATTCCAGATTTATTAGAAAGAGCACTTACCACGTTATTTTGGGAACCTCCCAAAACATGACCTAAAATACCCAAGCCATCTTGCTTGGCAGATTCGTTTACACCGCCTCCAAAAAAACCACCAAGGTTGTCTAAGATGCTTCCATCGTGTTTGTTGTCTAATGCACCCATAAGGCCAGCAGCGCCATCTTGTGAGTTGGCATTTCTTTTCATGGCACCCATAAGCAATGGCAAAGCCATAGACACTACAGACGCAGTTTTATCTGCAGGTTGATTGGTTTCTTGGCTTACACCACCAATAATTTGTTTTCCGAGGTCGCTGTTCAATAAATCTAATATTCCAGACATGTTGTTGTTTTTTTTTAATTTGAAGCTGAAAGGTACGAAGAATACCTTTAAGATACAGGTTTTAAAATGTTGATAATTTGCTCTGCTAGCTCAGTACCAATACGGTCTTGGGCTTCGTTAGTGGCGGCACCAATGTGCGGACTTAAAGAAACTTTGTCGTTCATCAACACCTTTATAGCTGGCGTTGGTTCCTGTTCGAAGGTGTCTAAAGCGGCGAAAGACAGTTTTTTACTCTCTAATGCTTCAATAAGAGCGACTTCATCTATCACACCACCTCGCGCTGCATTGATAATGGCGGCACCGTCTTTCATCTTTTCAATTTGCTCTTTACCAATTATATATTCCTTCTGTGCGGGAACGTGCAGGGTAATAAAGTCACTGTGCTGTATCAATTCTGAAACTGGCTCGGTTTTAATTTTAAGGGTAACCTGTTGGCCGTCGTAGAAATCGAGAGTAATATCTGCTTCCCCTACGTAATTATCGCTAGCAATTACTTTCATACCGCAGCCCAACGCAATTTTAGCCACTTCGCGACCAATACGCCCAAAACCGATAATTCCGATTGTTTTGCCACGAAGTTCTCTTCCTTTGGCATAATTTTTCTTCAGCTCTTTAAATTTCGAGTCGCCATCTAGCGGCATATTTCTGTTAGCATCATACAAAAAACGAACTCCGCCAAAGAGGTGTGCAAAAACTAATTCTGCAACCGAAGATGATGAAGCCGCCGGCGTATTAATCACGTGCAGCCCCTGTTCACGTGCGTATGCAACATCAATATTGTCCATCCCAACGCCACCGCGACCTATCACTTTAAGGCTAGGGCAGGCATCGATCATATCTTTACGAACTTGGGTTGCGCTTCGCACCAAGATTACATCTATTTGGTGTTCATTTATAAAATTGATAAGCTGCTCTTGTGCAACTTTGGTTGTGATTACTTCGGCTCCTGCTTTTTCTAAGGCATCAATTCCACTTTGTGAAATCCCGTCATTGGCTAAAACTTTCATATTTATTATTACTGAGGTTTTTATTAAGTATTCTGAAATATCTTATTCTTATGCTTTTCGTTCTAATTCTTTCATTACATCTACCAACACCTGTACGCTTTCAATCGGTAAGGCATTGTACATAGAGGCACGATAGCCGCCCACACTTCTGTGGCCGTTCAATCCGTTAATGCCTGCTTCATTCCATAAAACATCAAAATTTTCTTTGTGGCTGTCATCTACCAAATTAAACGTGGCGTTCATCGGCGAACGGTCTTCCTTGTTTGCTACAAAGCCTGTGAACAATTCGTTGCGATCGATTTCTGTGTAGAGTAGTTCGGCTTTTTCATTATTTAATTTTTCAATTGCTGAAACACCGCCGATTTCCTTTAACCAATCTAAGGTTAACATAGAAACGTACACCGGAAATACCGCTGGGGTGTTGAACATGCTATCCTTGTCTATATGCACTTTGTAATTAAGCATGGACGGGATTTGGCGCGTTACTTTTCCAAGAATCGATTCTTTGATCACAACTAGCGTTGTTCCTGCCGGCCCCATATTTTTCTGTGCCCCCGCGTAGATGAGATCAAATTTTGAAAAATCTAGTACCCGTGAAAAAATATCGCTACTCATATCGCAAACCAAAGGCACTGAAGTCTCAGGAAACTCTTGCATTTGCGTACCGAATATGGTATTGTTGCTTGTGCAGTGAAAATAATCTACATCTGACGGAATGGTAAAGTTTTTCGGGATATAATTAAAATTACCATCTTTTGAGGAAGCCACCTCTACCACTTCACCAAACATCTTGGCCTCTTTAATCGCTTTGCTAGACCAGGTTCCGGTATTTAAATACGCTGCTTTCGATTGTAACAAATTGTACGCTACCATTAAAAACTCGAGACTAGCACCGCCTTGTAAAAAAAGTGCTTGATACCCTTTGTTTTCAAGACCCAAATGCTCTAGCGCGAGCGATTGTGCCTGTTCCATTACGTTTACAAACGATTTGCTACGGTGTGATATTTCAACCAACGAGAGATCAAGGTTGTCAAAATTTTTGATGGCTGCAGCCGCTTTTTCAAGCACTGAAGGAGCTAGAATACACGGTCCTGCGCTAAAATTATGTTTTTTCATGGGAGTATCGATTTTCGGTCGTTGCAAAGATTAAAAATATGAAATGGATAACAAGTTAAATAATTGATAAGTTTATGGCTGTGATTGCATTAGAGATCTAATAAAAATTGAAGGGTATCCACTCCATCTGCATAATCGTTTAAGGCAGGCTGCTGTGCCGCACCAAAAGGAATATGATTTTTAGATACGATACACTGAATTTCATCTTTGTACGATGCTAGCATGGTCTCTAGAGCGGTAGTATCTGCATACGTTTCATAAAAAACCACAGCGATAGGAGAGGAGAAAGATTGATCTTCTTTCAGCAAAAGAAACTCGTTGTCTAGCAATTTACAATTGCTCATTAAATAAACCGCCTTATTATAATCGTAGTTGTTGATGTATTTGTGGTTGTTGATAACATCCTTCCATTTGTACATACCTTCAAAGAACGAATCCCATGCGTAATTTTCTGGCACAAATAGTTTTGACACGTTTCTACAGCCTAACCCGAAATATCGAAAGATATCGTCAGACAAAGCTTCCATATTTTCAGCAGTCTCATTTCCAGTAAGAATTGCTACACTGTTTCGGTTTTTTCGGATAATGTTGGGATAGCTTCCAAAATAGTGCTCAAAATAACGTGCGGTGTTATTGCTTCCTGTGGCGATGACAGCATCAAAATCGGTTAATTTTTCCGTAGTGAACTGTATACAAGCTTGCAGTTCCTTTTCAACAGTAATCAGGTATTCAGCCAGAAGCGGCAGGAGTACAGGGTCGTTGCTCGATAATTTGGCATTGACGTGATGTCCGGAAAGCAGCACGCAAATAAAATCGTGAAAACCGACTAGGGGAATATTACCCGCCATAATGATGGCCACTTTTTTCGGTGTTTTTTCTTCGGAAATACTATAGGGTGAGAGCCAATCGGATACATTTTTTTTAGTAAGTGCGTCCCCCCAACTTTCACAAGCAAACCTGAGATTCTCATCCGTGAACCACCCATTTGAAGTCTTTGCCCGTTGTAAGGCTGATTCCATTTTACTGAAATACTCGTCGTTGTAAGGAATATCAGCTTGTTTTACCGGATGTTCTGACCCAAATTGCTTTAAAAAAGTTCCGAGCGCGGCGAAGGCGTTAATTCTTTGTTGTAATTGCATCATGCGTTTGGAGTTGCCATTCGTAGACCTTAAATTTGCGCAAAGTTAGAAAAAGAAAACTTCTATGGCTATTATAATAACAGACGAATGTATTAATTGTGGTGCTTGCGAGCCTGAATGCCCAAATACCGCAATTTATGAAGGAGCAGACGATTGGCGTTATGCCGACGGTACCGACTTAGAGGGGAATGTAGTATTGCCCAATGGGAAAAGTGTAGATGCCAATGAAACCCAAGAACCCGTTAGCGATGAGATTTACTACATCGTACCCGATAAATGTACTGAGTGTAAAGGCTTCCATGAAGAACCACAATGTGCGGCTGTATGCCCGGTAGATTGTTGTGTACCTGATGATGACCATGTCGAATCAGATGAAGAATTGCTCGGCAAACAAGCCTTTATGCATCATGAATAACAATAAAGCACATTTTGAATAAAAGAAAACACCCGCTTTAACGGGTGTTCTTTTTTATACATCGGTCTCGATCATATAATATTGATGTCTCTGACCAACAGTTGTATACGGGGGCGAAAAATTATTTCATTTTATTTTTCTTCATCATTTTATTCTTCTTCATCTTAGCCTTGGTGTCTTTGTCCATTTTAATTTTATAGACATAATTCATAACACCATCATTATCTGGATCGTAACTTTCTACTACAAAATCACCATCGGCATTAAAATAACCTAATGAACTTGTTCCATCTTTAGTATAGATGTAATATCCTTTCTGGCTAGATGGGTACAGTCGTGCCACGCGGGCATCTCTATCTCCTGATTTTACTACATAATATCCAGTAGTTTCAGGCATAAAACGATATTTGGTTCCCTCATTGTAATAATCAACGTTGGTATCTACCTCTGTTGGCTTCATCACCGTATTAAAATTATGGTAGCTAGTTCGCTCCCCTAAGGCAATATCGGTTTCAGCAGTAGTGCTCATTGTTTTGGTTTTAACCTGAACACCTTCATCATCGGTTACCACCGTTTTCTTTACAGTTTCAACTTCAGTTTCATTTTTATTCTGTGCAACAGCAACAGTACTTACTGCCAATGCTGCAATCATCATTATCTTCTTCATGGTTATTGGTTTTTTAAATTATTAGTAATCAAATATAAGGAGGGCAGTTGTTAATTTGTTTCAAGGGTGCTATAACTGTTTCCTAAAGTATTTGATGTTTAACACCTTTTAGGATAATTTAACTTAATATTTCAGCTAAATCAATGCCCCTTATTATTTTTTGTACATTAGTAAGATGCCGTATTGGTTACATATTGCTATATGGGTAGTTGCGATTTATATCGTGATAAGTGTGCTTTTATATTATTTACAAGACTATTTTTTGTTCAAACCGGAGAAGCTTCCAGAAGCATTTCAATTTTACTACGAGAACCAAACGGTAGAAGAGTACAACATGGAAACCAAAGATGGCGCTGTAATTAACGGTCTTCACTTTAAAGGGGCAGGCAATAAAGGTGTTGTGCTCTATTTGAAAGGAAATAGCAAAAGCATGAAGGGATGGGGCAAATTTGCAGTAGATTTCACCCGCCATGGGTACGATGTGGTTATGGTAGATTATCGTGGCTTCGGAAAAAGTAAAGGAAAACGCACCCAGGAAAATCTTAAAAATGATCTCCAAGATGTGTATAACAAAATCAAAGAACGGGTACATGAAAAATACATTGTGCTTTATGGTCGTTCACTAGGATCGGGTTTTGCCACCAAATTGGCCTCAATGAACCGTCCGCGGATGCTTATTTTAGATGCACCATACTACAGTTTGCTGAAGGTTACCGGTCGATATATGGCGTTTATGCCGCTCTCTATTTTGCTGAAATACCCCATGCCAACCTATAAATGGTTAAAATATGTAAAATGTCCTGTGCATATTATTCATGGTACCAATGATAAATTAATCCCTTTTAGCACCAGTGTGAAACTCTCTAAAATTAAACCTGAAATCACGAGACTATGGCCCATTATTGATGGCGGACACAAAAACTTAAATAATTTTGAGTCGTATCACGAAATTTTAAGTCAGATCATTAATTTTGAACCCGCTAAAGTTGATCTGTCTTCTACAAGTTTTAAAGTGGCACATTCTGCAAAGCGAACTACATAATGTACTACTATGAAGAAAATCTTTAAGATTATCGCAGCTCTTTTGCTGCTCGCTGTATTGGCAGTGGGCGGACTCTATTTCTTTCAGGAGAAAATCATTTTCTTGTCAGAAACCCTCCCGCAGGACTACACATTTAATTATGAAGCTCCTTTTGAAGAAATTACCTTAGATGGGGCAGAGGGTGCTACTTTGCACGGACTTCGATTTACGGTCGAAAAGCCTAGGGGGATTGTGTTGTATTTCCACGGAAATGCAGGCAATCTATCTAAATGGGGCGCCATTGCTAGCCAATTTACCAATGCCGATTATGAAGTGCTAATGATGGATTACCGGGGCTATGGTAAAAGTGAAGGTCCCCGCTCTGAAGAAAACCTATATGCAGATGCTGAAGTTTTTTATGATCAGGCAAAAGAGTGGTATCCTCAAGCTAAAATTATAGTTTTTGGAAGGTCCTTGGGGACTACATTTGCTACCTACGTAGCTTCTAAAAACAAACCGAGAAAGCTAGTGTTAGAATCGCCTTTTTATAGTTTGGAACGACTTGCAAAAGAGCGCTATCCGTATCTTCCTGTTAATAGCCTTTTACGTTATCAATTTAATACAGCACAGTACATTCAATCGGTAGACTGCCTCATTACAATCATACATGGCACAGAAGATTCCGTAGTTCCAATTTCATCTGCAGAGTTATTGTACCAAATTATACCAGAAAGAAAACGGAATTTTGTGCGCATAAAAAATGGCAAACACAATAATCTGAATACTTTTCAAGAATATTGGCTTGCCATCCGAAAAGAATTGGCATACTAACGCTAAGCGCGATTAATTGTCAATTTTTTTGTTGTATTTTTCAGTTTTTCTCTCGAGTTTTTTTTGCTGTTTTTTCTTCCGTTCTTCGTACTTTTTCTTTTGCGCTTCTATTTTTTCCATGCGCTTTTCTTTTTCTTCGTCGGAAACGTCTACGAGACCCTCTTTACGAGCTTTCTCGAGTAGCGCAGCACTTGCTTTTTGCTTTTCAGCTTGACGTTCAGCTTTCATCTTAGCGATGGCAGCCGCCGCTTTTTTATCTTTCTCTGTTTGTGCTTCCGAAGTAATTTCGGCATCATCTACTTTTTTAACAACAATTGTTTCAATTTCACCTTCAGATGGTGCTGTTGTTTTTTGGGCGGTCACTTTTTTCGTGCTTACTTCAACTTGAGCTACCGTGCCGACGGTAGTAAAAAGGAACGCAGCCAGTGCTATGGTTTGTAATTTCATGATATTCAATTTATGAGATGTAAACTTACGTATTTTTGTCTAATTTAGAAATAAAAAGCCCCGAATGAACTTCCGGGGCTTTCTTAAATTATAAACTATAATGATTAGTTGATTCCGTCTCCGTCAGGATCTTTCTTCAACTTTGCCATTCCTTTGGGGCGTTCCATGAGTTCTTTACGTCTTCTTTCCAGTTCTGCCATACGTTCCTTTTTCATTTTTTCTAACGCCATACGTTCTTGTTCGGCTTTTTCCATCATCATTTTCTTAGACTGCTCCAACTCCATCTGTTGTGCCTTTTGTTTTTGGGCAACCATCATTTTGTTTTTAGAGTTCTCTACGTTCTCGTTTGCTACTACCGCACTGGTTTTGTCATCTTTCTTGATCACTTTTGCCTGCTGGTTTAGCTCGTCGTTACCTTCTACTTCTATCACGTCTATTTCGGCATCCGTATCTTCAATAACTTTTGTAGTTATCTGATTGTCATCGGTTACCCGGACTTTCTTCGTAGTCGTTTTTTTCTGTACATCTTTCTGTACTTGGGCACTCATAGTGACCGTTGCCAATAAGGCGACTGCGATTAAATTTATTGTAGTTTTCATAATTGTATCATTTTAGTTGAAGTAAATGTAGTTTCTAAGTTGTTAAATAACTGCCAACAGAGCCTGAAAGTTTTCCTATTTTTTAATTGAATTCAAATCTACAAAGGATTTATATATACGTTTATAAGTGTATCTTTGCCGCTTTGAAAAAGTATCGTATATGAAAGCAGGAATTGTAGGATTGCCCAACGTAGGTAAATCCACTCTTTTTAATTGTTTGTCGAATGCCAAAGCACAGAGTGCGAACTTCCCTTTTTGCACTATTGAACCGAACGTAGGCGTCGTAAATGTACCCGATAGCCGTTTGGTAAAATTGGAAGAATTGGTTAATCCAGAACGAGTATTGCCCGCAACGGTCGAAATCGTTGATATTGCTGGTTTGGTAAAGGGAGCGAGCAAAGGTGAAGGATTAGGAAATCAATTTTTAGGGAATATTCGGGAAACTGATGCTATTCTACACGTTTTGCGTTGTTTTGATAACGATAATGTGGTACACGTAGATGGTAGAGTAGACCCAGTGAGTGATAAAGAAACGATTGATATCGAACTCCAATTAAAAGACCTTGAGACTACAGAGAAAAAGTTGGATAAGGTAAAACGTGCTTCTAGAACTGGAAATAAGGAAGCTCAAAAGGAAGAAGCAATTCTTTTAAAGATCAAAGAAAACTTAGAAAAGGGAATTTCAGTAAGGGCTATATCTTTTACGGAAGATGAACGGGATGAATTTGTAAAGCCGCTGCAGTTTATTACAGATAAACCTGTAATGTACATTTGCAATGTAGATGAAGGTTCTGCTGCTACGGGAAATCATTATGTAGAAGCAGTAAAAGAAGCTGTCGCCAACGAAAACGCCGAAGTTCTTGTGCTTGCAGTTGGTACCGAAGCAGATATCACCGAACTCGATACTTTTGAAGAACGCCAACTATTTTTAGAAGATCTAGGTTTGGAAGAGCCAGGTGCGGCGAAACTTATTCGAGGGGCCTATTCATTGCTCAATCTTCAAACCTACTTTACGGCTGGCGAAAAAGAAGTACGTGCGTGGACCATCCCAGTAGGAGCAACCGCTCCACAAGCAGCAGGAGTGATACACACCGATTTTGAAAAAGGATTTATTAGGGCAGACGTAATTAAATACGATGACTATGCTGCCTACGGAAGTGAAGCGAAAGTAAAAGAAGCTGGAAAACTGAGTGTGGAAGGGAAAGAATACATCGTAAAAGATGGCGATGTGATGCACTTCAGGTTTAATGTATAACGAACAGTAGAATTTATATATAGAAAAGCCCCTTTTACAGTAGGGGCTTTTTAATTGTCAATAGTTTGATGTTTTAAAATTTCAACGAAACGGCCATAGCGGTGTATTCATCACCTAGATAAGTTCTTCCTCCTGTCGGATAAAAACTTAATCCGTCAGTATTTTTTTTCTTGTGTAATTCTGGCACCAATATACCAACACCTGCACCCAATACGTATCCTAACGCCACATCGGTTAAGAAATGTTGCCCGGCTGCGATTCTAAATCCGCCAATAGTAGCCGGAATCACGGCAGCACCGGTCCAAACCCAAAATTTAGCAGGTGAATCTGGATTGAAATCGGCATACGCTTTTGCAGTAAAGAAAGTAGCAGTTGCTGCTGCGGCTACATGACCCGAGTAAAACGATCGCTGTCCGTTATTACTCATCCTTCGGTCTCTTCCCGTCACTCCAGAATCATCATACACATAAGGTCTACTTCTGTCAACCAATCCGGCGGTAATAGTGTACATAGCTGCCGTGGTTGCTAAACTTTCAATATACAAACCAACATACTGCCCGGTGTGGTCATTAATTTCATCGTCAAATAGCATGACAAATGGTGCCGCAAATGACATGGCAAATGGAATGTCGCTAATTTTGTTTGCCGATTCGTTGTTGTTTCCCGCGGCCCAACGGTCTATCCCATTGATATCGTCTATGGCTCCTTGAAGGTCGTTTTCGATGCGAGCAAATTCATCGGGTTCTATATCATCTTTGTTTTGGATTAAAAGAAATCCGGTGACTGTTCCCCCCAACGCGGCACCTGTCCAGATACCATCACGTGTCCAGTCCCATTCATACGGACTCTCACTTTTTTGGGCGTTTGTTATTATTGAAATTAAAGCTATGGAAAGTATTAGTAGTTTTTTCATAGTACGAAAATAGGAGAAGCAAGCTGTGTATGTAGTTACATTAACAAATTGTTAAGCCTGTTTTATTGTTTTCTTTTGAAATCTTCAAAGTTTTTACCAACCGTAAAAAAGAAGTTGAAATTTCATTTTCTTAACAATTTAGGACGCTTAATTGTTAATTACTTTCATCAATTTGGGTTTTGGGTTTTCTGCTATAATCCTATATTTAACGCTTATTCAGCACGATTTATGGCAGAGACAAATTACACCGAAGACAATATACGTTCGCTCGATTGGAAAGAACACATCCGTATGCGTCCCGGAATGTATATCGGGAAGCTCGGAGATGGCTCGTCACCAGATGACGGAATCTATATTTTGCTGAAAGAAGTCATCGATAACTGTATCGATGAATTTGTGATGGGTTCTGGTAAAACCATCGAAATCCGAATTAAAGACAAAGAAGTAAAGGTACGCGACTACGGTCGTGGTATCCCACTAGGCAAAGTGGTTGACGTAGTTTCTAAAATGAACACCGGAGGAAAATATGACAGCCGCGCATTTAAGAAATCGGTAGGTCTTAATGGGGTAGGTACCAAAGCGGTGAATGCCCTTTCAGCATCGTTTAGGGTAGAATCGGTACGCGACGGACAGCAGAAAGCGGCACGTTTCGAATTGGGAGAACTGGTAGAAGATCCTGGGGTAGAAGAAACAACCAAACGTAAAGGGACCAAAGTGACCTTTATTCCTGATGAGAGCATCTTTAAAAATTATAAATACCGAAGTGAATATGTTGAAAAAATGCTTCGGAATTATGTCTACCTGAATCCAGGGCTTACGATCGACTTCAACGGTGAGAAGTTCGTTTCAGAAAACGGATTGAAAGATCTGTTGGAAGACGATATGAACAAAGATGATATGCTCTACCCGGTAATCCATCTTAGGGGAGACGATATCGAAATTGCCATCACCCACAGCAAAACCCAGTACAGTGAATCGTATTATAGCTTTGTAAACGGTCAGAATACCACCCAAGGGGGAACGCACCTGTCGGCTTTCCGCGAAAGCGTAGTAAAAACGGTACGTGAGTTCTACGGAAAAAATTACGAATCGAGCGACATCAGAAAATCGATTGTTGCAGCCATCAGCATCAAGGTGATGGAACCTGTGTTCGAAAGCCAAACCAAAACTAAATTAGGGTCTACCGATATGGGGGGCGATCTTCCTACGGTACGTACCTACATTAACGATTTTGTAAAAAGACAATTAGATAATTACCTGCACAAGAATCCTGAAGTGGCCGAAAAGCTACAGCGTAAAATTCTTACCGCAGAACGTGAACGTAAGGAGCTTTCAGGTATTCGAAAACTGGCAAAAGACCGTGCGAAGAAAGCAAACCTGCACAACAAAAAATTACGCGATTGCCGTATTCATTTGGGCGATACCAAGAAAGAACGCAATTTGGAGAGTACACTATTTATTACCGAGGGTGATTCGGCTTCGGGAAGTATCACCAAAAGCCGCGATGTAAATACCCAGGCCGTTTTCAGCTTAAAAGGAAAACCGCTCAATAGTTACGGGCTTACCAAGAAGATTGTGTACGAAAATGAAGAATTCAACCTACTGCAAGCGGCTCTAAACATCGAAGAATCGATGGAAGACCTGCGGTACAACAATATTGTGATTGCAACCGATGCCGATGTAGATGGAATGCACATCAGATTGCTGCTCATTACGTTTTTCCTTCAGTTTTTTCCTGAAGTGATCAAAGAAGGGCATTTGTATATTTTGCAGACGCCGCTCTTCCGGGTACGGAATAAAAAAGAAACCATTTATTGTTATAGCGAAGAAGAACGCCGTGATGCCATCGACAAATTGAAGCCTAAACCTGAGATTACCCGATTTAAAGGACTCGGTGAGATTTCACCAGACGAATTTGTGCATTTTATTGGGGAAGATATTCGGTTAGACCCTGTGATGCTAGACAAACAGATGAGCATTGAAGAAATGCTGAGTTTCTATATGGGGAAAAACACACCCGATAGGCAGAAATTTATTATTGAGAACCTGAAAGTAGAATTGGATACGGTTGAGGATTAAATTGAAATAGAACCTACAATGCCACCCTGAGCGCAGTCGAAGGGTTTTTATATGGATAACAACGAGAACGAACTTAACGAAGAAGAATTAAACCCAGAAGACATCAACCATCAGGATGTGTCTGGAGGTGAGGAAGAAAATGTAGATTCGGGAGAAACCATTACCCGTGTTACAGGAATGTACCGCGAGTGGTTTTTAGACTATGCCAGCTACGTGATCTTAGAACGAGCCGTACCTGCTATCGAAGATGGTTTTAAGCCCGTACAGCGCCGTATCATGCATTCTATGAAAGATCTGGACGATGGTCGCTACAACAAAGTGGCAAACATCGTAGGGCATACCATGCAGTATCACCCGCACGGGGACGCCAGTATTGCAGATGCTATGGTGCAAATAGGGCAGAAAGATTTACTTATCGATACCCAAGGAAACTGGGGAAATATTTTAACTGGCGACCGTGCCGCGGCTTCACGTTATATTGAAGCACGACTTTCGAAATTTGCCTTAGATGTAGTTTACAATCCGAAGATCACCGAATGGCAAGCCAGTTACGACGGCCGTAGAAAGGAGCCCATCAATTTACCCGTAATGTTCCCCATGCTATTGGCGCAAGGAGGTGAGGGGATTGCTGTAGGACTTTCAACCAAAATATTGCCCCATAACTTTATTGAATTGATTGATGCCTCAGTAAAGCATCTACAAGGCAAACGATTTACATTATATCCAGATTTCCCCACGGCCGGGATGGTAGATGTTACCGATTATAACGACGGGCTACGTGGCGGAAAGATTAGAAGTCGAGCGCGCATCTTGCAACATGATAAAAATACCTTGGTGATTCGCGAAATTCCGTTTGGAACTACCACATCTTCGCTTATCGATTCTATTTTGAAAGCCAACGACAAGGGAAAGATAAAAATTAAAAAGATTGAAGATAACACAGCCGCTGAGGTAGAGATACTCATTCATATTCCGTCAGGTATTTCACCAGACAAAACCATCGATGCGCTGTATGCCTTTACCAATTGTGAAACCTCTATTTCTCCGTTGGGATGTGTGATTGAAGATAACAAACCGTTGTTTGTGGGTGTTTCTGAAATGTTACGCCGTTCTACAGACCGTACGGTTCAATTGCTGAAAAGTGAACTCGAGATTCAGTTGGGCGAACTTGAGAATCAGTGGCACTATGCTTCGCTAGAACGAATCTTTATTGAAAACCGAATCTATCGCGATATTGAAGAAGAAGAAACCTGGGAAGGCGTGATTCAAGCCATCGATAAAGGGTTGAAACCACATACGGCCCATCTTAAACGCGCAGTGACCGAAGAAGATATTGTTCGGTTAACAGAGATTCGAATCAAACGTATCTCAAAGTTCGATATCGACAAGGCACAACAAAAAATTGACGCGCTAGAAGATCAAATCGCCCAGGTAAAACATCATTTGGCAAACTTGATTGAGTACGCCATAGATTATTTCAAACGACTTAAAAAAGACTACGGAGAAGGCAAAGAACGGAAGGCTGAGATAAAAGTGTTCGACGATATTGAAGCAACTAAGGTGGTGATCAGGAATACAAAACTCTACGTAAACCGCGAAGAAGGATTTGTGGGCACAAGCCTGCGTAGGGACGAATATGTAACCGATTGTAGCGATATAGACGATATTATTGTTTTTACCGAAGAAGGTAAAATGATGGTCACCAAAGTAGACAGCAAGACCTTTGTAGGCAAAGGCATCTTGCACGTTGCTGTGTTTAAGAAAAAAGACAAGCGCACCATTTATAATATGATCTATAAAGACGGTCCGCGTGGTGCTACCTACGTAAAACGTTTTGCGGTCACTTCTATGACCCGCGATCGGGAATACGATCTAACCGCGGGTACCAAAGGCTCTAAAGTACTCTATTTTACGGCAAACCCGAATGGAGAGGCAGAGGTGGTCACCATCTTATTGCGCCAAAGCGGAAGTATTAAAAAATTGAAATGGGATCTTGATTTTGCAGACCAACTTATTAAAGGACGCGGCTCTAAAGGAAATATTGTTACCAAATATGCGGTAAAGCGCGTGGAATTGAAAGAAAAGGGACTTTCAACCTTAAAGCCCCGAAAAATATGGTTCGATGATACCGTACAGCGCTTGAATTTAGAAGGAAGAGGGGAGTTGTTAGGCGAATTTAAATCGCATGACCGCTTATTGCTCATCAATCAAAAAGGCGTGGTAAAGACGGTTATCCCTGAAATTACACTTCGATTTGATGAAGACATGATTGTGTTGGAAAAATGGGAACCTAAAAAGCCGCTTTCAGCAATTTACTGGGAAGGTGAAAAAGAGTTGTTTTACGTAAAGCGCTTTCTAATAGAAAACCCTGACCGAGAAGAGTTGATCATTACCGAGCATCCTAAATCGTATTTAGAGCGTGTGTTTACTGATTATCGTCCGCAAGCGGAAATTGTATTTGTAAAAGAACGCGGGAAAGAACGAAAAGAGAATCAGGAAATCAATTTAGAAGAATTTATAGCTATCAAGGGCATAACGGCTATGGGGAACCAGCTTACCAAGGATAAGGTGCTAGAAATAAATGCGCTTTCACCATTGCCATACGAAGCTCCTGCTGAAAAGAAAACCGAAGAAATGGACGTGGTAGATGAAGAAACCGTTTCATCTGAGGCCAAGGCTGAAAATGACGATTCAGAATCTAAATCCTCTGGAGATTCCAAAAAAGCAGATGACGATGAAGAACCACCTGTTGGGAACGACGGCCAAGCAACTCTATTCTAATGGAATCGACAAATACTATTGGCCAAATCGTCAAAACGTATGCGGTACCCTATTATCGTCATACCTATCATTCTAAACTTTCCGCAGAAGAAATTCGGGAACGTCTCCTTCAACACATAGACATACGAGAAGAATCTTTCGTCACCAAGGTTTTTGGTAATACTTCTTCAAAAAAAGACAGCTATAAAGGAAAATTTGAGGGAAACTCCTTCAAAATACAACGAATTAAAAAGGGTAAGAACTCAAATCGTCCTGTAATATTGGGGGAGGTTACAGCTGCAGTAAACACCACGCAAGTGGCTGTGGTAATGCGATTACCTTATTTAAGTCTGCTTTCGTTAATAATATGGTTTGGGGTTTTAATTTATATAGGTTTGGAAGATGGTAATACCATTACTCTTACCGAATTTAATATATATTTTGTACTATTTATGGTGTGCTTTGCCTACTTGGTGACAACTATTAGCTTTAACTACGAAGCTGCCAAAACCAAAAAATTTCTAAAACGGGTCCTACAACCCGTGTCGCTGAACAATCAAAGTGATTGGATTATCAGGAATTAAAAATATAGTTCATGAAAGGTTTTATCAAAGAATTTAAAGACTTTGCCATTAAGGGCAATATGATAGACATGGCTGTGGGTATCATTATAGGTACTGCCTTCAACAATGTTGTAAATACGTTGGTGAAAAAAGTGGTGATGCCTCCCTTATCACTGCTTACAGATGATGTAAACCTGGCCGAGCGGAAATATATTCTTCGTGAAGCTGAAGGGGAAGCTTCTGAGGTGGCTATTGGTTATGGAGAATTGATCGAAGTACTTATCGATTTTACAATAATTGCGCTAACCATTTTTGTGGTCATAAAGTTCATGAATCGATTTAAGAAAAAAGCAGAAGATCCCAAAAACAAAGCCGTTGAAACCCCAAAGAATATCGAATTGCTCGCGAACATCGAAAACTTGATGAAGGAGCAGAATACCTTGCTTAAGAATAAACACCTTAAATAATAATATTGTTTGTAGTTTTGTAGGAAAATTCTATATTATTAGAGTATCGGTAATACACTTTCATGTTACGCACATTTCCTAAAAGTATTTATGTTAAGGCTGCAATCGTTTTCTCTATATCGGTAATTGTAAGCCTTGTTATCTATGTGCAGGCAAATAAACAACTTGAACAAGAACTAGAAGGGCAGACGGTTACGTTAGGCACCATGGTTGTAAACGATTTTGAAAGAACCGTGCGCAATAATGTACTCGCATTAGAAAACCTTAAAGACCGTATTGAGGAAAGTAATGGTGAGTTCATGAATTATTTCGAAAGCGACGCCATGCGTATCATGAGCCAGCATCCGGCGATAAAATTTGTTGAGTGGATTGATGAAAACGGAATTATTCGTGAAATACACCCCATTGAGAATAACAAGGCGGCCTATTTATTAGATATTAAACCAATCGCATATCGTTATAACGATTGGTTGGTGAACAGTAAAAAAGATCAGTCTAATATGACGTCTTGGGTTGCACTCACCCAACAGGGAAAAGCGTTTTTAATTGATGTGCCAATTTTTATTGATGGTGATTTTAAGGGGACCGTTTCGGCAGGGATGGATTTTGAATCACAGTTCAACAATTTGAATAAAAACCTGAAGAATCTAGACATCAAATTGGTAGATGAAGAAGGGAATGAATTTTACCGATTCAATAAACTTGGTCAGGATGATGTTTCAGAGAGTAAGCGTTATACCAGTAGTGTTCAACCCATTCCAAACATCGACAAAGCATGGAGTTTCCAGCTCCTTTTGGGAGGAAATTCTATATACAAGGAGCGCGATCTTATTCAGAAAACAGGATTGAGCTACGGGTTCTTTATTTCGTTACTGGTTGGTTTGTTGGTGATTTATTTCTTGCAATCTAGAGAGCGTACCAAACATCAAATGGTTGTAAATAACACATTGGTACAATTAAACCAAGAACTAAAAAACCAAAAACGCGCAGCTCAGGAGGCATCAAAACATAAATCCGACTTTATTTCGAATATGAGTCACGAAATTCGTACTCCGTTGAATGCTATTCTTGGTTTTGTTGAAATTCTTCACGCCAAAAATTTGCTGCGAAATGAACGGCTGTATTTGCGCCTAATGAAAAATTCGGCACAGAACTTATTGGGGCTGGTAAATGATATTCTTGATATCCATAAAATTGAAGCCGGTAAGGCAGTTGTTTCAAAAGAGGTTTTCAAGCCCTCTGAAAAATTCAGACAGCTTATTGCGACCTACGAATCCCAGATTGTGGAAAATAACCTGTCGTTGAAGACGAATATTTCTACAGAAGACCAATACGCTGTTATTTCCGACAGTTCAAAGTTCAACCAAATTATTACTAATATAATTTCCAATGCAATAAAATTTACGTCAAAAGGGGGGATTCAAATCACTTATGACGAGTCGTTGGAAGACGGTAAATTGATAGTAACATACACTATTAGTGATACGGGTGTTGGTATCCCAAAAGATAAATTACAATCTATTTTTCAACGCTTTGTTCAGGTTGAAAATGGTACAAAAAAGCGCCATGTAGGGGGCGGACTAGGGCTTGCAATAACCCATGAATTGGTGCAGTTGTTGGGGGGAACCATTACAGTTGCCAGCAAAGAAAAGAAAGGTAGTAGCTTTACAGTATGCCTACCAATGACCATTGTTGAAACGCCAACTGAAGCCAATAAAACAGAAATCCCCGACCTTTCAGGGTTGCGTTGTTTAATAATCGACGACAATAGGATTAACCGCATGATTTTGTTCAATTTCCTACAAAACACGGGTGTCCATATAGATAACGTAGGAAGTGGTAGGCAAGCGATAGCGAAAGCAACTAATGTAGACTATGATATAGTTTTTATGGATGTGCATATGCCAGACATGGATGGCTTTGAAACAACACGAAAACTTTTGGAGATTAATCAAGAAAGCACCGTCATCGGAGTCTCTGCCGATGTAACCTTAGAGGCTATTGAAAAAGCAAAGGCATCGGGAATGAAAGATTACCTTACCAAACCCATAGAGAAGGAGGTACTGTTTGAAACCCTGGGTAAATTAGCTGTAACCTCTTCATCAGATTAATTCTCTACTCTATAAACCAATGGCGGGTGGTTTATTCCTCTTCAGAAGCGGCTGTTGAAAACCGTGATACTAATTTAGGAGGCACTTTATATGTTGCCGCATATTTTAAGCCTTCTTGTCGGTGTTTAAAGGTGTTGAAAGCCTTAGTGTACCAACGTTTGTCTGATGCCTTTTTATTATGGTCTTGGTGCATGCTCGCTCCAAAAGAGGTGTTTTTAGCCCATGTATTGATAGAATAGATGGCAATTCCAAAATAACTAGCACGCTCTAACACTTTTTTAAAATCTTCTTCGGAAAATTTAAAGTCTTCAGGCTTCTCAGCCTTTTTATTCAGATTGGTGAGATCATGAAACACGTTCTGTTGTAAAAATTCTAATGATGTCATGTGGTAAAGGTCGGTATTGTTTTTCAATCGAAACGAAATGTAACCGAATCATTTTTTAAAAGTATGAATGTATAGTTGCTCTACTTTTTCACGAGCCCAAGGTGTACGTCTCAAAAATTTCAAACTCGAATTGATGGAAGGATTCGACACAAAACTGTTAATACGAACACGCTCACCGAGTTCTTCCCATCCATATTTATCAACCAGTTCTTCTAAGATGGTCTTTAAGGTAATGCCATGTAGCGGATTGTTTTTTTGGACTTTTGGTTTTTCTTTCTTCTGAAATATCCCAAATAATTCACTGCCTTCCCTGGGTTGAATGGAATTATAAGCGGTTTCCAGTACTTGTATGTTGAAATAAGGCTTCAAATACCGTCTATATTCGGTTTCAGTTGCACCGTACGGGCGACCTTCATTTTCTTTCGTTGCCGATTCTTTAAATAACACTCCCACTAACTTTCCGGTAGACGCTAGGAGTGAAGCCATTTTTGTGGCATACTTTACACGGGTCATCTGGTCGGGTTCAAATGAACAGAAAAAGGTTTGTTCAAGAATAAGGTCGTACGTTCCTTTATGCTTAAAAAAGTTTTGGTGATGGATGTGTGCTTCAGGGAACGACGGATTTCTTTGTTTGAAATTTTCCAACGGAATTTCAGAAACATCTAAGATATGAACATTGCTAAAGCCCCTTTTATGGAGGTATTCAGCCTCATACGCATTTCCAGCACCCGGAATTAGAATGCGTAGACTTTTATCTTTTAATTGGTCTGCATATTCGGTCATAGGAGTGGTAGCAGCCCCCACATCCCAGCCTGTTAACGCTTCTTGGTATCGTTGTGTCCAATAGGTTTCTTCCGAAATTTTCGATTCCTTACTCAATTTCTTCGTCTTCAATAGGTTTGGTGGTCACAATTTCACTGGTAGTCTTTCTATATCGCATATTGATGAATTCTATAAACAGCGAGAATGCAATGGTAAAATAGAGGTATCCCTTCGGAATGGTTCCCACTTCACCACCAAAAATCACCAAATGGGAGAGATGGGCGCCCTCTGCTATAAGCATAAATCCAATAAGTATCAGAAATGCGAGTCCGAGTAGCTGTACCGTTGGGTGTTTGTTTACAAAGCGACCCACCGGATTTGCGAATACCATCATGATAATGACAGAAATCACCACGGCAATCACCATGATCACTAGCGCATCATTGGGATCATCGCTAATTCCGTTGGTCATACCCACAGCAGTTAAGATAGAATCGAATGAAAAAACGATGTTGATCAAGCAAATTTGGATAATTGCCTTGGTGAGGGTTGTTTTTCGGCCTTTTTTAACTTCACGCTCGTCGTGGCCTTTATCTTCAACTTTTTCATGAATCTCACTCGTACTTTTATACAGGAGGAAGAGTCCGCCCGCAATGAGAATCAGTCCTTGTCCGCTCACACCCGCTTGTATCCACGGTAAGTTGATGTGCCAAAAAGGAGCTTCCATGGCCACTAGCCAGGAAATTCCGAAGAGTAGAATGATTCGAATAAGCATGGCGAGCACCAAACCGACATTGGTTGCCTTTTTTTGATGCTCCTTCGGAAGTTTACTGGCGGCTAAGGAAATAAAGATGATGTTATCTATACCTAATACAATTTCTAGGAACGTCAGTGTGAATAAGGCGACGAGGGCGTCGGGAGAAGTTAAAATTTCAAACATAGTTATTGGTATCGGTTCGTTTTATTCTTTTGTATCTAAGCTAATTTATTCTTTCACAACTCACAACTCACAACTCACAACTCACAACTCACAACTCACAACTCACAACTCACAACTTGTCACTCTGAGCTGTTACACAGAGCGCAGTCGAAGTGCTGTCGAAGTGCACTACTCACTAACCTTCACAGCCGTTCCCTTTTCTTTTCGAGGCTCACCCACCAAATTATACTCAAACTGATACGTATTGCCCTCGGTAGAAAGAATTTTCATGTGTATGGCCCGCTTTTCAGCTTGGTTTTTCGGATTTTTCTTTTTCACAATGTACTCGCAGTCGTTAATCCACCGAATATATGAGGTATCTGCCTTTCCTCTAAAATAGTCAATTTCAATAGAATCGTTGCGCACGAAGGTTGTTTTGGTAATCTCAGTGCCAACCAAAGCCTCAAATTCGAACGTGCCTGTTTTAAAAGCTTCACAATCGCGATTCACTTCATAGCAGCTAGTACACACTAATACAAGTAAAAAAAAGCACGACAAATACATAAATCGATTCATGGTGCGAATTTCAGAAATTTCAGTAACATTTTATGGTAAGTATTCCTTAAAACTTCCATCCTTGTAAAAAATTACTATCCGATCGATTGCTTTCGAAGCATGTGAAGGAGAAGAGGGGTGTGGAGAACTATCACTTTCTGTAGTTTCTATGGTTTCCTTCGGAAATGGTCTCGTTTTAGTTTCTGGAGTGTCGATTGCAGATGTTGTGACAGGGGTTGAAATAGTTTCCGTAGTGGAAGCAGTAGAAGGGAAGGTACCTTTTCCATTCAACAACCAATATAAATCTACCTCTTCAAAAGTTTGTACTACCTTCATTACAAATTCTAAACTGGGCTTATTTCTGCCAGAAAGTAGGTGTGAAATGGTAGACCGATTGAAATCAATTTCTTCCGAAAAAGCAGTAGCCGTTAACCCGTAAAAAGCGAGTATTTTTTCCAATCTTTTTGTAAAATCGGCACTGTTTACCATTGTAACACTTTGTTTTAAATCTTAACGTTTACAAATGTAACATATTGTAAACTATCATCATAATATATCCTTTAAATTAATATAAATTATTAAATAATCACTTCATTTAAAACAGTTTAAATAACTGAAAATAAATATAATAAATAATATTATTGTAATTGAATGGTGTTTCAGCAACATATCATGGTTACAGATACCCAATTTGGTTACAATAATCATCAAATAAAGTCAAAAAAATTGTTTACAAATGTAAACATGGCTTTGTTTACCTTTGTAGCGTAGCCAAAATCCCTATGGAAATTCTCAATGCTTATTCCTCATTTTTTGAGTCGAAAATAATAGGACGTTACCTTACTTCAGATCGTGTTTTTTCGATTTTAGAAACCTATGGTGACACGCATAATATTTCTGAGATTGGAACTTCGGTAAACGGTGTTTTCATAAAAATGGTGACGCTCGGTCAAGGAAAAAAAAAGGTGTTAGCTTGGTCACAAATGCACGGAAATGAATCGACCACTACAAAAGCCGTTATCGACCTAATAAAGTTTTTAACCCAAGAAAGTAGGTTTCAGAGCCAAATTGAGACTTTTTTAAAAACGCATACGCTGTATGTCATTCCGATTTTAAATCCAGATGGGGCCAAGGCATATACTCGCGAGAATGCCAATGGTGTCGATTTAAATAGGGATGCGCAGTTACTATCACAACCCGAAAGTAAGGTGCTGGCGTCTGTATGTAAACAGTTGCAGCCCGATTTGTGCCTTAATCTACATGACCAACGTACTATCTACGGATTTGAAACAGGGAAATGTGCCACGGTTTCTTTTCTTTCTCCAGCAGCCGACCCATCGCGACAAATAACTGCGTCCCGGAAATCGGCCATGCTAGACATTGCGAACATGGCAGCAGTGTTGCAAAACTATATTCCTGGCCATATTGGCCGCTATGACGATGCCTTTAATGAAAACTGTGTGGGTGACGCATTTCAAATGGCAGGAGTGCCTACCATATTGTTTGAAGCTGGGCATGCGCCTACCGATTACCAGCGGGAAGAAACACGAAAATACATCTGCTTCTCACTTTTGACATTGCTGGGGTTTGTACCGCGTTCGGGCGCTGAATTGGAAGCATACTTTAATTTACCAGAGAATAAAAAGAACTTTTTAGACATCATTGTACGAAATGCAACTACTGGTAGAAGGAAAAAACGTACTGAAATCGGAATCCAATACGCCGAAGTGCTTGTAGACGGCCGCATTAAATTTGTTCCCAGAATTGAAAAAATAGGCGATTTAAGCAAGTATTATGCACATAAAGAACTGATGGCGCAGGATGCTGAAATATTAGTTAATTCGCAAGAAAAGTGCCATGTTGGTGAAAAAGTTGCAACGATTATCAATGAAAAAGACAATTCAGTGTTGTATATTAACGAAGATTAATTTCTCCAGCGGGTAAAATATGCTATTTTTGCACTCCCTAACTAATGAATGAATGGCAAAGTTTAAACTAGATGATACCGACCATAGCATATTAGATATGCTTATTGAAAATACACGTACCCCCTTTACAGATATTGCTAAAAAGTTGAAAATATCGGCAGGTACAGTGCACGTGCGCGTGAAAAAAATGGAGGAAGCTGGTATTATAACAGGCTCTTCATTAACTATCGACTATAAGAAATTAGGCTATTCGTTTATTGCCTACGTAGGTGTGTTTCTTCATAAAACATCCCAAACACAATTTGTTTTAGAGCGAATCAACGAGATTCCCTACGTAACGGTTGCCCATGTTACCACAGGAAAATTTAATATTTTCTGCAAAATTAGAGCGAAAGATACCACCCAGGCAAAAGAGATTATCTACATGATTGATGATATTGAAGGGGTAACGCGTACCGAAACTATGATTTCGCTAGAAGAGAGCATTAACGATAAAAAACGTTTAATGCATTCTATCTTTAAAGATATTTAATTGAGAATTTTGATAAATAAAAGCCGGAAGCAAATCGCTCCCGGCTTTTTTTATAGTTGATGGTTATTAAAATTTTGCTGTCAGCCTAACATTGTACACTCTTGGCGAAAGAAAGTTAGGAATGCTGTATTGGGTTTTAGTATACACATCTCTTACAAACGTACTGGTAATGGAGTTCTGTACATCAAAAATATTGAAAATTTCAGCACCAATACTCAGTTCTTTAAATGGTTTGAAGATACCAGAATCTTTAAGTTTGTCTTTATGCACCAATACATAAGACACTCCAAGATCGGCTCTTTTGTAATCGGGAAGGCGCGTTTGGAAATCGTACGGATCTGCATAACTTGGTGACCCACCCGGTAAACCAGTTTGATACACTAAATTTAAATACATCTTCATATCTGGGATGATTTTCACGTAGTCTTGAAATAAGATTGCAAACTTTAAGCGCTGGTCTGTAGGCCTAAAAATATATCCCCGATCATCAATGTTTTCTTCTGTTTTTAAATAACCGAAACTTACCCAGCTTTCTGTGCCTGGCACAAATTCGCCAGCTAAACGCATATCGAGTCCGTAGGCGTAAGCAACAGCGTTGTTCCTTGCTCGGTATCGAATTCGTACATTTTCGAGCGTGTAGGGGTTTACATCGGTTAAATTTTTGTAGTACAGCTCGCTATTCAACGTAAAAGGTCGTTCCCAAAGATTAAAACTGTAATCGTTCCCAAGCACTACGTGTATCGATTGTTGTGCTTTTACGTTAGGGCGAACGGTTCCTGTAGAGTCGCGTAGCTCACGATAGAAGGGAGGTTGGTGGTAGAACCCGCCAGACAAACGAAATAACATATCCATGTCCCAGTCAGGCTTTAGGGATATTTGGGCGCGCGGACTCACAACAGTTTGTGACACACTTTCAATCCCGTCACCGCTAACCGTCCAATTTTGTGCTCGCACACCACCGTTTAACCAAACATCGTTGCTGCCCCATGTAGTCGATTTGCTCCATTGTGCATATCCTGAAAAACGGTTGATCTGCACATCGTTTTGCGCTCGAATATCGGTAAATGGAACAATGGGTGCCGTAAATGGTTCGTATGGTTGGTTGTTTGCAAAATCGATGATGGGCGGACGAATAGAAAATCCGGCCGAATCGATAATCTCATATTCTTGAACACGGTCACGAATGTCCTCGCGAGTATACTTAATTCCGTATTCTACGGTAGATTCATCATCAACAGAAATAATTCCTTTGTGCTGCACATTCATTATCAACGCATCCAAATCGTTACGGGCATGCGTAAGCTGTGACCCAATGCCTTCGCTAAATTCCACTTCTCCTAGATTGTCATCGCCAATATTGGTGTTTACTTCTCCTAGGCGGTATTGCGCCAAGATGTCGAAATATTCCTGCTCTGTAGTTTGGTAGGCCGAAGCGATAAATTTGGCGGTGTAGGTATCTGAAACTGCATATGTACCTTTCAGGGCGCCAAAATAGGTGTTGTAGCGATCTTCTTCCTGTCCTTCGTAAAATACTAGCAATGCGATAGGGTCTGCTAAGGTTCCGAAGTTGGTCTGACGTGTCAATGGTTCATAATCGTATTGGTTGATGGCTATATTTCCTAAGAAACCTAATTCAAACTTATTACTGAATTTATAGGTCAAGTAGGTTTGCGCATCGGCAAATCGCGGTCTGAAGTTGGTTTCGGTCTGTTTGGCGTCTACAAATAAGCTGTTGTCTCTGTAACGCAGCCCTACGATTCCGCGTAAGCGCTCATCTTTTGAAATTCCTTCAACAGAAACACTTGCCCCCAATAGGCTTAGGTCTGCAGTGGCTCCAAAAGATACAGGGCGTCGGTATTCAATGTCAAGTACCGAAGATAACTTATCTCCATACTTTGCTTGGAATCCACCCGCCGAGAAATCGACAGAACGCGTCATATCGCTATTCACGAAGCTCAATCCCTCTTGTTGCCCGCTTCGTATCAAAAATGGGCGATACACTTCAATTTCGTTTACATACACCAAGTTTTCATCGTAATTACCACCACGTACGGCGTATTGCGTACTTAATTCGTTGTTGCTGATGACTCCTGGTAGTGATTTCAGTAGGTTTTCAACACCAGCATTTGCCCCAGGAATTTTTCGAATGGCTTCAGGGCTGATGGTTGTAAGGCCTTGAACACGTTTGCGTTGGTTGGCAGAAACCACCACGGTTGCAATTTGCTCGATGTCTACTTTTAACACAGGATTGAGCTCAAAATCTTCATTCGGGCTTAGGGCGGGAATAGTCACTACTGCATTTTTATGGCTAACGTGTGAAAAGGTAATTGTAATTTCCTGTCCCGAAGGAACTTCAAGAAGATAGTACCCATCAAAATTAGATTGGGTTCCCAGGCCGCCAGCAATGCTTACGTTTACTGCGGAAATAGGCACATTATTTTCATCTAAAATCACCCCTTTAATAGTGGCATTCTGCGCGAATAGGGCTCCTGAGATACAGAGAAGGGAACAAACGAGGGTAAATAGTGTAGTTTTCAAAGGCAATAAATCTGGTTATTTTCTGAAAAAAGTTGCTTCAAATGTAGTACTATTTCCCACATTATCCACGACAATTAGTTTGAGATTGTTTTCGGTGTCAGTTACGATTCCGTCATCAAAATCATAGGTTAAAACGTCTGTTTTGTGTTCATATTCTGTCAGAATATATTTTCCGTTCACCGTAGCACGATAATTTGCAATTCCGCTCAAGTCATCATCAATACGAATTTTGAGGGTTTTGTTTTTGCTAACCCACTTTCCATCAGAAAAGTTTACCGGCCTTACTTTAGGGGGTGTAGTGTCTGTTGCTAGGGTGTAAGTGCCAAAAGTTCGTGTACGGGTTGTTAGTTTACTACCGCTACGTGAAGTGTTGTTGTAATAGGGTGTACCGCGACTACTAAGGCGGGCAATGAATAATTTTGAAAGATCTTCTTTGTTGTAATTCGAAGCGTCTACGCTAATCGTGATGTTTTTGTGTACAGGCACCACATCTTCGTGAAACTGAAGCGTATCACCCGAAGCTTCGATGTCTAGATATACATTTTCGTACAAACTCCCAGAAGGTATGTAAATGTTGAACTTCCCTTTTTTTATAGAAGTACCTTCATTGGCATAGACGTAATGCTCGGTTTCTGAAATATCTTTCGGGGTCGGATTTTCTTCGTATTTGCCTTCAATGGGAACCACAATTTTGATTGCATTGCCTTTATAATCGGTAACCTCTATGGTGTAATCTGATGAAAAACCATCTTCTACTGTAATAAAACCGCTTTCGTCTTCTTGTTTAATGATGCTCAGCGGATTGTTTTCTTCGCGGAAAAGCTTCTGCACACGACTTCTATTAGTTTCAAAGTAGCCGTAATCTATAAATCGGTTTAGGTACCTCGTTTCACCGAAACTGAATTTCTCAAACAGAACATCGAACTTTTCGGTGCCATTATGGGTGGTTTTGATGCGGTACACGCCGTTTTTGTTAGAGGCACCATTTTGTTGGTCGTATGCCGAAACTCCAAATCCGATGGTGCCACAGGCCGAAATTTTCTCGGTTTTATAATTTCCATCTTTTTGGCGTATCAACCGAAGTTTGGCGCGATTTGAGTTTTTATTTACATGCGCTTTGTCTCCAACTGGGTAGGCAAACACAGAATTGATGAGCGGAACCTTGGTGTCGGGTATCTCAATTCCGAAGAGCATGGGGTTCATAGGCCTAGAGCCTGGATCGCGTATCTCAAAGTGAAGGTGCGGCCCACCGCTGCTTCCGCTGTTGCCAGTGTAGGCAATGATTTCTCCTTTTTTTACGGGCAGGTAGGTGTCTTTCGGAAAATCTTCAAACTCATAACTCTCTTTCGCATATTGCTTTTCTTTCACGTACTTTTCTATATCATTTGCGTAGCGTTGCAAGTGTGCGTACACCGTTGTGTAACCGTTCGGGTGTTGAATGTATAGGGCTTTTCCGTAGCCATAATGCGCCACTTTAATGCGTTTTACATACCCGTCTGCAGGAGCGAAGACAGGAAACCCTTGCTTTTGCTGTGTCTTTATATCGAGACCGCTATGAAAATGGTTACTGCGCAATTCGCCGAAGCTACCCGATAAAATGATGGGGATGTCTAACGGATCGCTAAAATAATCTGTAGGCAATTGGTTTTGTGCCAAGCTTGTGATCGTAAAAAACAAGGCAAAAGGTAAAAATAAATACTTCATAAAAACGTAATGTGCTAACTATTAAGGGGAGCAGTGAGCTGGTATCTCTAATAACATTCAATATTACAAAAAATTGTAGAAAACAGTTGGCTTATTTGGCGGCGTGTGTTAACTTTGTGAAAGCAGTATTGAATTATATTATAATGAACGATCTTTCAAAAATCGTTGACACTCTGGAGAATAGAATTAGCAAGTTGCTTCATTCATATGAAAAGCTGAAGCAAAAAAACTTGCAACTGGAAGAGCAGCACAACGAGACCCAAAAGCTGTTGGAGGCCTCACAGGAGGAAGTACAGCAGTGGAGTGAGAGATGCAGTTCGTTACAGTTGGCAAATTCGATGCTGGGCAGCGACCAACATAAACGAGAAACAAAGCTCAAAATAAATGCTTTAGTTCGGGAAATAGACCAATGTATCGGTCAACTTTCTGAATGAAACAATAAAATCAATGTCCAACCCGTTAAAAATCAAGTTATCGATCGCAGACCGGGTATACCCGCTTACCATAGCACCCGAGCAGGAAGAAGGCCTTAGAAAAGCCGCCAAGAAGATCGAGGAAATGATTAAGCGGTTCGAAAAAAGTTATGCCGTTCGCGACAAACAGGATGTTTTGGCCATGTGTGCCCTCCAGTTTGCCGCCCAGGTAGAACAAAAGGAGATTGACAAAGATACGGACACGCAACAAGTAGAAGAGCAGCTACAAGCACTCAATGAGTTATTGCAAGAGCACCTATCGTAAACGTTCTTAACATATAAGTAAGGTTACTGCCTACATTAATACTTATTTTTGGTAAACTCAACACGAATTCTTTAAAAAGGGTGAGTTGAAGTTGTAAAAGCGAGCCGTCTTTGAGCGGATACTTGACCAGCTTGTTAGCCCTAAACTTTTCTTTAAGGAGTTTATTCAAAATCCCATATTAATGTAGGCTTTTTTATGCCCTGTTCACAACGGGCCAAATCGGTTGTAGCCATTGTGGCGCAACTTTAAAACCATTATTATGGATAGTACTATTATTGGAATTATAGCCGCTATAGTCGGCATCATCATAGGATTTGTTATTGCAAAAATCTTAGAGCGCAACAACTCTTCACAGCTTATTAAAAACGCCAAAAAAAGCGCGGCGGGTATCTTAAAAGAGGCCAAACAAGAAGGCGAGGCTATTAAGAAAGACAAGATTCTTCAGGCAAAAGAAAAATTTATCGAACTGAAATCAGAGCACGAAAAAGTAATCAACAGTCGTGACAAAAAAATGGCTGAGGCCGAAAAGCGTACGCGCGATAAAGAATCACAAGTGTCAAGTGAATTGGCAAAAAGCAAAAAACTGAACGCAGATATTGATGCTAAGCGCAAAGATTACGAAGATCGTCTTCAATTTTTAGAAAAGAAAAAGAGCGAAGTAGAGAAAATGCATCGAAGCCAAATAGAGCAGTTGGAGGTAATCTCTAGCCTTTCTGCTGAAGATGCCAAGGCACAACTTATGGAAAGTCTAAAGGAAGAGGCCAAGACAGATGCCATGGCGTATATTCAAAGTTCGGTTGAAGAAGCCAAAATGATGGCCCAACAAGAAGCCAAGAAAATTATTATTAGTACCATACAGCGTATCGGTACCGAAGAAGCTATCGAAAACTGCGTTTCGGTTTTCAACTTAGAAAGTGACGACGTAAAAGGAAGAATCATCGGTAGGGAAGGGAGAAACATTCGCGCCATTGAGGCTGCCACGGGAGTCGAAATTATTGTAGACGATACCCCAGAAGCTATTATCCTTTCTTGTTTTGACAGTGTTCGCCGTGAAGTAGCACGACTTTCGCTGCATAAATTAGTAACCGATGGTAGGATTCACCCAGCTCGTATTGAAGAAATTGTAAAGAAAACAACCAAACAAATCGAAGAAGAAATCATCGATGTTGGTAAACGAACCGTTATCGACCTGGGAATACACGGACTGCATCCCGAATTGATAAAAGCCGTAGGGCGTATGCGTTATCGTTCTTCGTACGGACAAAACCTATTACACCACTCAAGGGAAGTCGCTAAATTATGTGGGGTGATGGCGAGCGAATTAGGGTTGAACCCAAAGTTGGCCAAACGCGCTGGATTATTACATGACATCGGGAAAGTTCCTGAAACTGAAACGGAAGTTCCACACGCAATCTTAGGAATGCAATGGGCCGAAAAATACGGCGAAAAAGCAGAAGTCTGTAATGCGATTGGAGCCCACCACGATGAAATTGAAATGACAAGTCTTCTTTCTCCTATCGTACAAGTGTGTGATGCAATTAGCGGTGCGAGACCTGGAGCGCGTAGACAAGTGTTAGACTCTTACATCCAACGTTTAAAAGACCTAGAAGATATTGCGTTCGGATTTAATGGTGTAAATAAAGCCTATGCGATTCAGGCGGGTAGAGAACTTCGTGTGATGGTTGAAAGTGAAAAAGTAAGTGACGATAAGGCAGCGCAGTTGTCTTTTGAAATTTCACAAAAAATTCAGACCGATATGACCTATCCCGGCCAAGTGAAAGTAACTGTGATTCGTGAAACCAGAGCGGTAAATATTGCAAAGTAATTTATCGTAGAAGAATAAAAAAAAGCTCGGATAGATTCCGAGCTTTTTTTGTTTTAAATGGTACGCTTCTATTTATCTGAAGAAAACACACCTTTTATTTTATCGATACCGTCTCTTACAGCTTCCACAATAGGTGACTTCTCATCATAGATATCATTATACCCTTTGCTAGGCTCTTCAAAAAATTCGCCTGTGATAAACCTGCGACATTCATCTAGTGCGGCTATTTGTTTCATATCGTCTGCATCTAGATTCAAATTGGCTGCCCTGAAATTTTCTTCAATATGTTCTTTGCTAGTCGATTTCGGAATGACCGCGGTGCCTCGATGACAGTGCCACGCTATGAGCACTTGCCCCACAGAAGCATTGTGTTTTCTGGCAATCTGCTTGAGAGTGTCAATTTCAAATAAGCTAGGCTCATCTATTCCTTTCATAACTGACGAACGGTCACCAGAACCCAATGGGGAATAGGCAGTCATAAAAATACCTTCACTTTTGCAATAGGCGAGCAAGTCGTCCTGTTGGAGCAATGGATGCAATTCTACCTGGTTCATTTCAGGTTTTATCTTTGCCTTCGATAGTAGTTCCTTCAACTTCACATCACTAAAGTTTGAAACTCCAATGTGGCGTGCCATACCGGTTTCTTTTGCTGTTTCCATCTGTCGCCATGTTTCTATAAGCGGAACTTCCTCGAGCGAATAGTAGTCTGAGGATTTTTCGGGATGCTGTACGTCATTTTTAAACGCTACGGGCCAGTGAATTAAATAAAGGTCGAGGTACGCTAATTGCAATCGATCTAACGACTGTTGGAGAGCAGGCATAACTTGGCCTTCTTTGTGGGCGTTGTTCCATAGTTTGGAGGTGATAAAAACATCTTCTCGAAAAATTTTTCCTTCTGAAAAAACCTCTGCTAGTGCTTCTCCAATCTCCGTTTCATTTCCGTAGATGGCAGCGGTGTCTATATGTCGGTATCCAGCATACAATGCGTCTTTAACAGCTTGCCTTACATCGTTTCCTGTAGCTTTCCATGTTCCCAATCCAATGGTTTGCATGGTGTCTTTATTGTTAAATTGTAGTGTCTTCATTTTCTTGGTTTTTCATAAATTTAATGAACTTAACCTGCTATTGAAAGAAATGAAATCACTTTAGCCTTTATTTAACGATACACTATTTCCGTGGGTGGAACTTTTCCATCACTTTTGTAAGATGGGAGGTTTCAATATGTGTGTAGATTTCGGTAGTGGTAATGCTCTCATGCCCTAACATTTGCTGAATAGCCCTTAAATTGGCTCCATTCTCGAGTAAATGGGTAGCAAAGGAGTGGCGGAAGGTGTGCGGACTAATATTCTTCTGAATGCCCGCTGTGACGGCTAAATTTTTAATAATCGTGAAAATCATAGCTCGTGTGAGTCCGTTGCCGCGTCTGTTTAGAAAAAGGGTGTCTACTGCCTTGGGTTTCGGTTGTTGATGTACACGAATTTCATTTCGGTACAAGTTGATATATTTAATGGTGTTAGCACCAATGGGTACGAAGCGTTGTTTATCGCCTTTTCCCGTTACTTTTACAAAGCCTTCTTCGAAGAATAAATCTGAAATTTTCAAATTTATAAGTTCTGATACCCGTAACCCACAGGCATACAGGGTTTCTAGAATAGCCCGATTTCGTTCGCCTTGAGGGCTCCCAAGATCGATAGCACCAATTAACTGATCTATCTCATCTACCGAAAGTGTGTCTGGTAGTTTTCTGCCCGTTTTAGGGCTTTCAATAAGCTCTAACGGATTGGTAGTGCGGTACCCTTCAAAAATAAGAAAGCTGAAAAAGCCACGAAGCCCAGAAATTATCCTACTCTGTGACCTTGGGTTCATCGTTTTTCCTACGTGGTATAAAAACTCTTGAATATCTTCTTCAACTATAGAAAGGGGAGATGCGGTACGGTTTGTTTCTTCTAACCAGAGATACAGTTTCCGAATATCTAGCGCATAGTTTTTTAAGGTGTTTTCTGAAAGTCCGCGCTCAATACGAAGATAATTGCTATAGTCTGTGAGCGCCTGTTGCCATTTCATGGAAGGGTGTTTTGAAAGTCAATTTAATATAATATTAATAAATAACAGGATTGCTTTCAATTATATTTGAGGCATCTAATTTAAAAACAAGAACAATGAAAAAAGTATTTTTAGTATGCGCACTTGTGTTTATGGCAGCCAATGTTTCTGCCCAGGGTATTGACTTTGGTGTAAAGGCCGGGGTAAATTTTGCGAGCATTAGTGATGCCCAAGGACTTGACCTTAGCAATAGAACCGGAATCGTTGTGGGAGCCTTTGTGGGTGGGAAATTTAGTGACCGTTTCGGAATCCAGGCAGATTTGCTCTATTCTCAACAAGGAGCAGAGTTTGATGCAGGAGAGTTCAATTTAGACTATGTGAATGTTCCTATTGTAGCAAAAATTTATTTGGTAAAAGGATTTCACGTACAAGCTGGTCCGCAATTTGGAGTAGTAGTAAATGACGATACCCAAACAGTAATAGGCGAGGTTATAAACGATATTGCCGTTAACGACTTTGATGTATCTGGAGTAGTGGGGCTGGGGTACGATGTGCCGTTGGGTCTGCGACTAGAAGGACGATACAATTTTGGCTTTTCTGATGTGCCGGAAGCTCCAGGTTCTAGCGGAAAGAACAGCGTGGTTACCCTATCTGTTGGGTATAGTTTTTTGTAGTATTAGTTAATTTAAAATACATTGATTCAGCTCCTTAACAGGAGCTTTTGTTTTGTATATCAGCATGTTAATAATATTGTCGATAAATACGGCAATTGCCGTATATGGGTATATCCGAATATTTTTGTAGCTTTAAGGTAGTTTAACTAAAACAACTTAATTATGAAAAAATTATTTATTGTAGCAGCATTTACTTTGTTTGGAATCACAGCATCGAATGCTCAAGGAGTTCATTTAGGTGCTAACGCAGCTATTCCAGTAGGCGATGCAGATGGAGGATATGGTTTCGGTCTCGCTTTAGATTTTTCTTATTTGTTTGCCGTGAATGATGTATTTCATGTGGGACCTTCTACCTCAGTACTGCATTACTTCGGAAAAGAAGAAGATTTTGGTCCGATTACCATTGAAAATGACGACGCCACGTTTATACCGATTGGCGGAGAAGCCCGTTTTTGGTTAGAACAGTTTTTCTTTAATGCGCATTTGGGTTATGGAATTGGTGTAGCACCAGACGGCAATGACGGTGGATTTTATTACCGACCTGGCGTAGGCTATATGTTTACCGAAAGCGTTGGCGCAGCGGCATCCTATTCGGGTATCACGGTAGACGGAGGAACATTCTCATCTGTTAATTTCGGAGCTACTTTCCGCTTCTAAAGTTAACTTTAAATAAATGAAAGACTGTCGTAAGTACGGCAGTCTTTTTTATGCCTAAAAAAGTGTATTTTTGAAACTTAATCTATAATCATATCTAAATGAAAAAAATCCTCTTAACACTAGCAATCGTTCTTTCCGCATATATTTCACAGGCGCAAGAATTTGGTGCTGCCATACATGCAGGTTACCTTACTGAAATTGATGCCATTGGTGCAGGAGCCGATCTTACGTATGATTTTAATGAAAAATGGGGGCTGACTGCTTCAGGTACCTTTGCTTCCGCAGAAGGTGGGGGCATCAGAAACAAGTGGTTTGCACTCGATTTGAACGGTAGGTATAACGTAATAGACAAGCTGTATGTGCTCGCTGGTGGAGAATACCTTTCGCTAACGGTAAAAAACCTAGGAATTGGTGGTGGTGTTATAGGAGATGAGTCTTCTGTTACCGATACAGAATTCGGCATAAATCTAGGAACGGGATATCGCTATAATATCGTAGATAATGTAAGTGTTTTTGCTGAAGTGAAATACGTGGTCTTAGAGGCTGGCTATGTTCACGCTAGAGCTGGATTACACTTCGGATTCTAAGCTATAAAAATGTCAAAATGATAAATCGGGTGTTTTGCCCGATTTTTTTTATTCCTATCTTTACCTTATGAAAATTGCAATTCTTAACGGTCCTAACCTCAACTTACTCGGTACGCGTGAAACTGAAATATATGGGGCGAAGTCGTTTCAAGATTATTTTTCAGATTTGCAATTTAAGTTTAAAGATTTAGAGTTATACCACTACCAATCTAATGTAGAAGGCGAACTCATCGATAAACTGCATGAAATAGGGTTCGATTATGACGGGATTGTTCTAAATGCTGCTGCCTACACCCATACCTCTGTGGGGATTGGAGATGCCGTAAAGGCTATTACAACTCCCGTTGTAGAGGTTCATATTTCAAACACATTTAACCGAGAAACATTCCGTCACCAGTCGTATATAAGCGCGGGAGCAAAAGGTGTAATTATCGGTTTTGGTCTCGATAGTTACGAACTGGCGCTGCAAAGTTTTCTTACAGCATAATTTTTTATAAGTTTTTCTGTACTTCGGAAATTTTAGTGCTATTGTAGACGCGTCTATTTAAAAAATCGATACCATGAAGTATATCTTAATTGTTAGTTTTATTCTATTTTCTTTCTCGAATTCAGTTTGCGCCCAAACCAATTTTGGTGTAAAGGGTGGTGTAAGCCTTACTTTTTTCAATGAAAACCAAGAACAGTTTGGAGAAAATCCTGAAACTGAAGTAGGCTATTTTGGAGGTGTTTTTTTAGATGTTCCCATCAGTGAAACCTTTCACATACAACCCGAGGTGCTCTACAAAGGTGTAGGGGAGTTCCGATTTATAAATGCTCCCATCTATGCAGAATACTATGTTGGCAGAGACTTTAGCCTATTGGTGGGCCCCAGTTTGAACTATTTTTTCGACTTCTTTACAAACAGTTTTAAAGTTCGCGCCGATGTGAGCGCTGCCTATCATTTTTCTGAAAATGTAGAAGTAAACCTGAAATACACCCTTGGATTCGAAGAATTGTCTCCAAATGTGCTGTTCTTGGGACTTGGATTCAGTCTATAAAAAAATGCGACCCATGTCTGAGTCGCATTAGCTTGTATAAATTTTATTTAAACTGATAGTCATTTCGAACGTTTGCCTCGCCAAGCCAGGCGGGCAGTGAGAAATCTCATCATAAATTCCAAAGTCATGAGATTCCTCTTCGTGCCTCATTCGGAATGACAAACCACTTTTAAACAAACGTGATTTTTATTTAAATCGGCAGTGGCTTAGTCGTTAAAGATGGATTACTTCTCCGTATGCATCGGCCACAGCTTCCATTACAGCTTCGCTCATGGTAGGGTGGGGGTGCACTGCTTTTAACACTTCGTGTCCTGTTGTTTCAAGCTTTCTTCCCAAAACAGCTTCAGCAATCATATCGGTTACACCGGCGCCAATCATATGGCAACCCAGCCATTCTCCGTATTTTGCATCAAAAATCACTTTTACAAATCCGTCTTTAGTGCCCGCAGCGCTAGCCTTTCCACTAGCTGAAAAAGGAAACTTTCCAATTTTCAGTTCGTATCCTGCTTCTTTGGCTTGTTTTTCGGTCATACCCACACTTGCAATTTCTGGAGTGGCATACGTACATCCTGGGATGTTTCCGTAGTCCATGGCTTCAACGTGCATACCTGCAATTTTTTCAACACAGGTAATTCCTTCAGCTGAAGCAACGTGCGCCAATGCTTGCCCTGGCACCACATCGCCAATAGCATAGTATCCTGGAATGTTGGTTTGGTACCAATCATTTACCATAATCTTTCCCTTGTCAGTAACGATACCTACATCTTCCAATCCGATATTTTCTATATTAGCAGCAATTCCTACTGCTGAAAGAACAATGTCCGCTTCTAATATTTCTTCGCCTTTCTTTGTTTTTACGGTAGCTTTTACGCTCTTTCCGCTTGTATCTACCTTTTCTACGGAAGAATTTGTCATCACTTTAATTCCAGCCTTTTTGAAGGAACGCTCGAATTGTTTTGAAACATCTTCATCTTCTAACGGAACTAAGTTTGGTAGAAATTCAACAATGGTTACGTCGGTTCCCATAGCATTATAAAAATGGGCAAATTCAACGCCAATGGCGCCACTACCTACAACAATCATCGACTTTGGCTGCTTTTCTAGCGTCATCGCCTCTCTATATCCAATTACTTTCTTTCCGTCTTGCGGAAGATTGGGAAGTGCTCTAGAACGCGCTCCAGTAGCAATAATGATATGGTCTGCGCTATATTCTGTACCATCTACATCAACCTTTTTGCCAGGTTTAATTTTTCCGAAGCCTTCAATAACGTCAATTTTGTTCTTTTTCATCAAAAACTGAACACCTTTACTCATCCCGTCTGCAACGCCTCTACTTCGTTCTATCACCTTTCCGAAGTCTTTATCGGCTCCTTTCACAGAAAGACCATAATCTTCAGCATGTTGAAGGTAATCGAATACCTGTGCGCTTTTCAGCAATGCTTTGGTAGGGATACACCCCCAATTTAAACAAACACCGCCAAGGCTTTCTTTTTCAATAATAGCTGTTTTAAAACCTAGCTGGGAAGCTCTAATTGCAGTAACATAGCCACCAGGGCCACTTCCAAGAACAATGATATCGTATTTAGTCATAAAGCTTTTTTCTAATTTAATAAGAGTTCAAATTTACGAAATGCTACTTTAAAAATCCCAAAAACGAAAAATCAAATTTCAAATCCAAAAAACAACTTCAAGATGTGATACATTAGAAGTTCTTGAGACCATAAAAAAATCCCAAACTCCATAAGTGGAATTTGGGATGTAACTTTTCTCTGAATACAGTTTAATCTTCTGAGTCTGTTTTTAGATCTACCGACAATGAATTCACGCAATACCGCTGCCCAGTTTGGGTAGGACCATCGTTAAAAACATGCCCTAGGTGGCTTCCGCAATTAGCGCACAAAATTTCGGTGCGTAGCATGCCGAGTGACGTATCTTTTACATACGCAACGGCACCATCAATACTTTCATCAAAACTGGGCCAACCACAACCGCTGTCAAATTTGCTATTGCTTTCAAATAATTCTGTTCCACATGCCCCACAGGCGTACGTACCTTTGGCGACTGTAAGATTGTATTTGCCAGTGAAAGGGCGTTCTGTGCCCTTTTCTCTAAGGATTCGGTACCGTTCAGGCCCCAATTCTTCAAGCCACTGTTCTTCCGTTTTTTGGATAGGATATTTACTCATTTTTTGGTAGTTTTTCTCCTTCAGGAATAAAATCAAGCGCAGCACCATTAATACAATGGCGTTTGCCGGTAGTTTCGCGCGGGCCGTCGTTAAAAACGTGTCCTAAATGGCCACCACAAGTTGCACAGTGTTCTTCGGTACGGGTATATCCCAAATTATTGTCTGTAGAAAAGGCGACATTCCCTTCAATTTCGCGATCAAAACTTGGCCAGCCTGTTCCACTGTCGAATTTATGTTCACTTTTAAAGAGCGGCGTGCTACATGCAGCACAAATATAGGTGCCTGGTTTGTAATTCTTGTTTAATTCTGATGAGCCTGCGCGTTCTGTACCAGCTTCCCGTAAGACATAATACTCTTTGTCGCTAAGCTGGGCTTTCCACTCGCTTTCTGTTTTGGTTACTGGGAAGGTTTCTGCTTTTTCTGACGCATCTTGTGCGTCAGATTTACAGCTAAATAGTACGCCTATGGCTACTAAAAGGAATAAATTCTTTATCATAATCTAATTATCTATTGTAATTATTTCAGTTTGATCTATGGTGAGTTCTTCTAAAAGGGTTTCCATTGAAATTCCATCGGTAGCAAATTCAGAAGGAACCACTGCGATTCTAAAAACTTGGTCGGAAGTAAAGTCTGACCCTAACAAAGAAAGGTCGAAGTTTCCATCAATTAGCAATTCCACGTCAAAGAAGGTATGGTTAAACACATATTGAATGATATCACCATTGCCTAAGAAAAAGTTTTGTGGCAAGGCACTCCATGCATCTGCCGATCCGCCGTTTGCGGGCACCACTTTTTCCAATCGATATACGAGTATGGCATCACTTTCAAACACTTCAACCGTGCTCGGGAAGTTCACGAGCGCTTCTTGTAGTCCGGTATCAGGATTGTACTGAAAGTTTACATTCACTTCAAAAACTTGCCCTAGGATATTAATTCCTGGTTCTCCTTGCGGACCTGGAGGTCCTGGATCTCCTTCACACGAACTAAAAATTAGGGCACTGGTTACGGCTAAAAACAATAGTAAATTTTTCATATAGATTGTATTTGGTTATTAAATGAAATCGAGATATCCCTTACTGTAAACTCAGAGGGATGTACCATTTTGGTATGCTTTATGTTCTTAGAACAAAAGTCATTCCATTTTTTTATTTTAGATGGACTGAGATATAACTTTTTTTTAAGATGCAGATTTTAACATTTACTGTATCTTTAAACCTAATAAAAACAATACATCATGACTTTTAAAACAACTATTTCATTGGGAATAGTAGCCCTTTTAGCAGTGGCTTGCGCAACCAACCCTTTTACAGGCAAAAAGACCATGGCCTTGGTTCCAAACTCCCAGATATTCCCGATGGCGTTTCAGCAATACGATCAGTTTTTGCAAGAAAACAAAGTAGTTAGAAATACCGCCGATGCACGAATGATAACCAACGTCGGACAGAAAATTGCGGCAGCATCAGAACGGTATTTAAATGCAAATGGGTATGCAGGCTACCTAAACAATTACCAATGGGAATATAATTTGGTAGAAGATCCTGCAGTAAATGCATGGTGTATGCCAGGAGGTAAAATTGTTTTTTACACTGGAATTTTACCAATTACCCAAGGGGAAGCAGGAGTTGCAGCCGTAATGGGGCATGAGGTGGCCCACGCATTGGCAAATCATGGGCAACAACGTATGAGTGCTGCGCAATATCAAGCAATTGGAGCCGTTGCCGGTAATCTTGCCTTGGGAAGCGACCCGAAAAAACAACAAATCTTTAACCAAGCGTACGGATTGGGATCTACCGTTGGCGTCATGTTGCCTTTTAGTAGAAACCATGAAAGTGAAGCAGACCGTATCGGTTTAACACTGATGGCAATTGCGGGTTATGAGCCTATGGCGGCAGCACGATTATGGGAACGTATGAAAGCAAATGCTGGAGGAAATGCTCCCCCAGAATTTTTGAGCACACACCCTTCGAGTACCACCCGAATTAACAATATTACTTCTTGGGCTGCTGAAGCAAAAGCAGAGGCTCGAAAGTTTGGAGTGACGAGTTTTAAAAATTAAATAAAAAGTATTTCAAATTTTAGTACTTTGGAAGCTGCCTAAATTCATAGGCAGCTTTTTTTATTTAAATCCGACCGATGAGAACAAACGCACCCAAGGGAAGCAAAAAATTATTGAATGCATGGGCCTTTTACGATTGGGCCAACTCGGTATATAGTTTGGTGATCGCATCGGCTGTATTCCCGATATTTTACGGGGCCCTTTTTTCGAAAGCTGATATTACCTCTGTTGAAGTTTTTGGTGGCGAAATTAGAAGTACTCCCTTGATAAGCTACACTACAGCTGTCGCTTTTTTGGTGGTTGCTTTTATTTCTCCGTTGCTTTCGGGGATTGCAGACTACGTAGGAAACAAGAAAAATTTCCTTAAGTTTTTCTGTTATTTGGGAGCCTTTTCTTGTGTGGGACTTTATTTCTTCGACTTGGAAAGAATTTATATTAGTCTGCTGTTTTATTTTTTCGGACTCGTTGGTTTTTGGGGTAGCTTGGTGTTTTACAATTCATATTTGCCAGACGTTGCCTTTAAAGAACAACAAGATCGCTTAAGTGCGAAAGGGTATTCTTTAGGCTATATCGGTAGTGTGGTGTTATTACTCTTTAATGTTGCCATGGTAATGAAGCCGGAGTGGTTTGGTCTTGAAGCAGGGGGAGAGGGAAGTATTGAAGCCATGAAAATATCGTTTGTGACCGTAGGGGTATGGTGGATTGGTTTTAGCCAATACACCTTTTATTATTTGCCCATGGGGAATAGGAATAAACATAAAGTTTCTAGACAAGTGATTTTTAATGGCTTTAAAGAACTACGGTCTGTATATAGGTCGCTTTCAGAAACAAAGGCACTAAAACGTTACCTCATTGCATTTTTTGTGTACAGTATGGCGGTGCAGACGGTGATGCTGGTGGCCACTTATTTTGGAGAACAAGAAATAGGCTGGGGTGGTGACGATGAAAAAACCATGGGACTCATTATTAGCATACTCATCATCCAATTGGTTGCAGTTGTAGGAGCCGTGCTTACATCACGTGCTTCGGAAAAATTTGGAAATATTTCAACGCTTATCGTTATTAATATTATTTGGGTAGTTATTTGTGTGGTAGCATATTTTGTGACGAGCCCAACACAATTTTATGCCACTGCAGGTTTTGTTGGATTGGTTATGGGCGGAATTCAATCATTATCAAGATCTACCTATTCTAAATTCTTGCCAGAAACGAAAGACACCACTTCCTATTTCAGTTTTTATGATGTGTCAGAGAAGATAGGTATTGTAATTGGTATGTTGTTATATGGCTTTATAGACCAGCTTACAGGTAGTATGCGCAACTCCATATTGTTCTTGGTGGTGTTTTTCGGGCTTGGGGTTGTTTTATTATTCCGCGTCCCAAGAAATTAGCCGATATATACAATTTTTACTTATGTTTGCGTTTATAATCCATAGCAAAATCACTCTTATGAAGATATTTCGACCCTATCCCTATTTCTTTATTGCGTTCTTATCTTTACTTTTTATAGGTTGTGAAAACGAACCGTTGGAAGGAGAGTTTATCACCGATGATCCATTAGATAATACTGCTGAAGAGGGCGAATTTGTTGCGACTGTTGGAGGTGAAACTTTTGTAGCCGAAAGCACACAAGTTATCTATTTTTCCCAATCAAATATACTCTCTATCACTGGATTGAAATCTAGTACGGGAGAATCTATAACACTTGCTATTGAAAATCCTTCAGTAGGTGAGTTCGATTTATCGCAAGGCACAGGATCTCAAAATGGTGCAGCTTATATTGATGGTGCTGGCACACTCCCAAATCCGTATGTTTCAACTGTAGCGCTGGGCGGTACAGGAACATTGAATCTTTCCGAATACAATACTGATGAACAGACCATAACTGGAACTTTTGCCTTTTCCGCAGGGCGTATTCAATTAGATGATGCTGGAAATCCTGTAATAGGTTCTGATGGAAGTCCTGTAATTGAAACCATAAATATTAACGCAGGTGCTTTTAATACCATCCCGTATACTATTGATGATACTATGGGCGGAGGCTCTGGTGGAGGAACCGATCCAGACGAACTCTTTGCACAAGTAGACGGAACGCCATTTGAACCTGTGAGTGTAACGGTGTCACAATATATGGTAGGGATGCAACCAATGATTCAAATTATTGCGAAAGATACAGTGGGGGCTTCTATTCGGTTAGATGTGCCTGAAACATTGCAAACGGGAACATTCGATTTGTTTAACGGAATTTCTGACGGTGCTCAACTAATTGGGTATTACAATGCAAATAACGGTGGGGAGAACCTGTCTTCAAACCCTGGAAGTATTACCATTACTGAATTCAGTTCACAAACAGGTAAATTAGTGGCTAATTTCAGCTTTACAGCGAACGATCCATTGAACGAAGACCCAACCGTGGTTGAAATTACCGAAGGTACTCTAGATGTTACATTTGTACCCACACCAGGAAATATATCTTTCTTTTTTCAAGCCGAAGTAGACGGGAATCTATTTGACCCTGAAATTGCAATGGCTACGCAAGATACGTTTGAAGGAGTGTCTATTGTTCGGATTTCAGCGAATATTGGCAATCGGGTGATGGAAATTGTTTTTCCAGCTTCTATTGGCGCCGGCACCTATGGTATGAGCCCTATGCTGGTTACGGGTAGTGAAGTGGTTGGAAGTTACAACCCTGATGTCGTGAATGTTTCTGCCTTTACTTCAGACCCTGGAACTCTCGAAATTATTAGTTTTGATGTTGCAACGGGAGTCATTGAAGGAACGTTCAGCTTTTCAGCAAAAGATCCTACCAATGAAGACCCTACGGTGTATGAAGTTACCAACGGTGAGTTCTTGGTAGAACTTCAATAGTACTTACCACATATAAAAAAAAGCCGCTCCATAGTTGAGCGGCTTTTTTTATGCAATAAAGGGTCTTGTTTAGTTCGACTTAATGCTTCCTGAACCCAATACTTTGGTATCGCTCATCTCCGGACTTCCTTTATAGCGAACATCTCCAGAGCCGTTTACGCGTGCTTTTAGTGCATTTTTTGCGTTCACTTCAGCATCTCCAGACCCAGAAACGTAAACTTCAGTATTGGCCGCATTTAACGAATAGCCTTCAAAATCGCCACTGCCGCTCACTTTTACTTCTAGATTGTTTGCAGAACCTGAAAGACGCATATCGCCACTGCCGGTTATCTTTGCTTCTACCGTTTCGGCGTCTATAGCCAATATCATATCACCACTGCCTACCACATTAAAAGTAAGGGAGTTTCCTTTAATGGGCTTTGTACTAGTAACATCTCCAGAACCGGTTAATGATACTTCAGACAAGTCTGTAAATGGAACGGTCACTACGATATCGTGTTTTGATGAATAGCTAATGCCTTTTTTCATCTTTACTTTTAAAACATCGCCATTGGTTTCAACTTCTATATATTCATGCAAGTTATTGTCTGCCATGATGGTGATATTTCCTTCATTGCCTGAAACCAAATTTACAGTGATAGAGCCCACTACTTGAACTTCGTCGTATGGTTGCGTAGTTCTGGATGTCTCGGTTACATTGCCGCTACCTTTAATCTTTTTGTTTTTCCATTGGGCATTCATTTCAAGGGGCGCAACGGTACAAATGGCAAGAATTAATAAGATTGTGCTGATTTTTTTCATGGTGTTAAGTTTTAGTTGTTGTTAGAGTTTTTTAAAAGTGATGGTGCCGTAATTGGCATTAATGTTTATAGTGTTTCCGCTGTTTTTGTTGCCGAAATATCCTTCAAAACGACTGTCTGAATGTTCCACATGTTGTTTGGTAAATGTCATCATTTCTTTCCCTTTGAAATTAGTATAGGTTAAATCGGCTGTAATAGTAAAAGTATAACCTGGCGCCAGGCCTAGTACAATTGGGGCATATTCTGAGCGTATTTGAATTTGTTTACAACTAGGTTCAACGCGATCTACACGTACACCACCATAGTCGGTGTTAATGTTCAACGACCCCGCTACGTTGCCGAAGTTATGGCTTATATGGTCGCCACGGCCAATAACGGTCGTAACTTTTTCGACACTAATTTTTCCGTAGTCATTGTTGTAGTTAAGGTCGCCAACCTCCCCAATATCTGAGTTAGAATGATCTGAATTTAGTTCAAGCTTCTCGGCCTTATCTAACCGAAACCCAGAATAATCTGCGTTTATCTTTCCGCTCTTCATATAACGAATGGTAGAGTTGTTGGTATGGTCGAAGTTCAAATAATTATCGTCTGCCATAAGCTCCCCAATGATGAGTTGCCCATAATCACAAGAGATTTTTGCATTACCCATTAATTGGTCTAAGGTGATGGTTCCGTAGTCGTTACTAAGGTTTACGGTATTGTTTAACGGCAATTTTATGGTATAATTCACCTCTGCCGAAACATTATTTTTTCCTTTTCCCCACCAACTTTTCCAATTGCTTTTTTTATCGAATTCGGTGGTTGCTGAAACTTTACTACCATTGGCTGTAAACGCTACGGTAATATCGTTTAGTCGTTCGGTTACTTTAGCTTCGTTATTACCGTTGGTCGTGATTACCACGTCTATAACGGTTCTATTTTCGTTCCAAGTTGAAATGGTGACATTTCCGAAGGAGTTGTCAAGCTGAAATCCAGCGTTTGCATTCACCGTGTACTCTTTATGGATTTTCTTTTCTTTGGTATACTTTCCTTTTAATTTTCCGTTGTTCGCAACCACAATTGCAGGTAGCAAGGTGAGCAAGAACAAAATATTATAATAGTGTTTCATCTGTGTTTTGTTTAAATATTGTTATAGATTCTATGGTTGCTGAAACCTGTTCTAAAATGGCAATCCTGTTCTGAAAATTTGTAATCATGGCATGGATTACCCTTTTGTTATTGCCGCTCAACACCAAGTCTTTTTTGAGCTGCTGGTATTCGGTTTCTAGCTTTTCGATTTCTGTGAGTGCTCCTTCAATAATTTTTGTGTTCTCAGGAGATTCAGATTTCATAAGTACCTGAATTTCACGATTGATGGTTGTAGTAAAAAATGATTGTGTTTGTTCCATTTCTGGCGAAACACTTGCCAAGTCTGCTTCTTTTGGCGTTTGCTCTGCCATTCCCACGCTCCCTAAATAAAGGAGCAATGCCACAGCAGCGGCAACCGATGCCACCTTCCAAAGTATATGTGTTTTCTTGCTGTGTGCCTTTGGTTGGTGCTGCAATTTTTCCAAAAAGCGTTTTTGGTGGCCTTCCGGTGTTTCGTGTACATCAAAACTTCCTTCTAGACGTTCAAATAATTGTGATATGTCATCCTTCTTTTCCATGTTATGCATTCAATTTTTTCCGTAAACTTTCCTTTGCCCTCGAGACCAAGGTGCGACAGTTGCCATAACTTATCTGCATGATGTCGCAAATCTCCTCATAATCATACCCTTCAATAAAATGAAGGCTCAATACCCGCTCGTACTTACTGTGCAATGCTTTCATGCCTTGTAGCACTTCTTGCACTTTCAGATTTTCTAAATCTTCTGTTGCCATGCCATCGCTATCTGCAGTATCCATTTGCAAATCAATTGAATCAGAAATAGGAACATACTTTTGGCTTTTTTTATAGTGCACAATGCTATTATTCACAACGATGCGCTTTAACCAAGCTCCAAAAGTAGCGGTGCCTTTAAAGCTATCCAGTTTGCTGAATGCTGCTAAAAATGATTCCTGCATACAATCTTCTGCCAAAGCGGTGTCTTTTACAATTCGGAAGGATACATTGTACATCGCTTGGCTGTAACGGTTGTACACTTCTAATTGCGCCAACTGGTTTCCCTTTTTGCAAAGAACGAGTAAGGTTGATATGTCTTGGTGGGTTAGTGCCAAAAAATCATGAGATTTACAGTAAAGATAGCATCCATTTACAATTGTTACACCTTTGGTAAAATTTTTACGTACATGGCATAACTATTGAACCTTATGGGAGCACGTACTGCGGAAATACCCTGATTTTAATACTATTGCGGTACAATTAAAAATAATATAAAATTTAAAGCAGGCTGTCAGAGATTTAATTTGTGACAGAATGTCTTACAACAAAATATATGGCCAAAACGAAAGTAATTAGCTTAGACAACTTGTCATTTCAAGATTTAAAAGACGAAGCAGACTTAATCCCGCTCATGACCACCGAAGATGAAGATGCGATGAATAGGGAAGAGCTGCCCACAACATTGCCCATTTTACCTTTGCGGAATACAGTGCTGTTTCCTGGGGTGGTAATCCCCATCACTGCCGGCAGGGATAAGTCGATTAAACTCATTAATGAGACCAATAAGAACGGTAAGGTAATCGGTGTGGTTTCTCAAAAAGATGAAGGAAAAGAAAATCCGTCGTTAGCAGATATCAATACCATTGGTACTGTTGCCCAGATTTTACGGGTGCTTAAAATGCCCGACGGAAATACCACGGTAATCATTCAAGGTAAAAAACGTTTTGAAGTCTCTGAGGTAATGACCACAGAGCCTTACATGACCGCTACCATCAGAGAGGTTGACGAAGCACGCCCAGCAAAGGAGAATGCCGAATTCAAAGAAATTATTAGCTCTATCAAAGAATTGGCACTAACTATCATAAAAGACAGTCCAAACATTCCTTCAGAAGCTGCCTTTGCTATCAAAAACATTGAGAGTTCTTCGTTTTTAATCAACTTCGTTTCTTCAAATTTGAATATTCCCGTAGAAGAAAAACAAAAGCTATTAGAGATTAACGACCTAAAAGAGCGTGCGTTAGAAACACTGCGCTTTATGAACCTAGAGCTTCAAAAGCTGTCGCTTCGAAACGACATTCAATCTAAGGTAGAAAGCGACATAAGCCAGCAACAACGCGAATATTTCCTTCACCAACAAATGAAAACGATTCAGGAAGAGTTGGGTGGAAATTCGAATGAAGCTGAAATTGAAGAAATGCGCACCAAAGCGAAGAAAAAGAAATGGAAAGATGCTGTCCAAAAGCATTTCGACAAAGAAATTACAAAGCTGCAGCGTATGAATCCGCAAGTAGCCGAATTTAGTATCCAAAAAAATTACTTAGACCTGATGCTAGAGCTTCCTTGGGAAGAATTCAGCAAAGATAAATTCGACCTAAAAAGAGCAAAGAAAATATTAGATCGCGACCATTATGGGCTCGATGATGTTAAAAAACGAATCATTGAGTATCTAGCGGTTCTAAAACTGCGAAACGATATGAAATCGCCTATCTTGTGTCTCTACGGACCTCCAGGTGTGGGTAAAACGAGTTTGGGAAAATCGATTGCCGAAGCCTTGGGGCGCGAGTATGTGCGTATGTCGTTGGGTGGCTTGCGTGACGAAGCGGAGATTCGCGGACATAGAAAAACGTACATTGGTGCCATGCCTGGGCGGATTATTAAAAGCTTGAAAAAGGCAGGAACGAGCAATCCAGTTTTTGTTTTAGACGAAATCGATAAACTTTCGGTTGGGAGCCAAGGCGATCCGTCTTCTGCGATGTTAGAAGTGTTGGACCCTGAACAGAACAGCGAATTTTATGATAACTTCCTTGAGTTGGGGTACGATCTCTCTAAGGTGATGTTTATCGCTACGTCAAATAGTTTAAGTACCATTCAACCTGCTTTGCGGGACCGTATGGAAATTATAAACGTTACTGGATATACCATTGAAGAAAAGGTGGAAATTGCCAAGAAGCATTTACTTCCGAAGCAATTAAAAGAACACGGTCTCACAAAAGAACATTTGCAAATTGGCAAACCACAACTCGAAAAGATTGTTGAAGGTTACACTAGGGAGAGCGGTGTGCGCGGACTCGAAAAGCAAATCGCTAAAATGGTGCGACATGCTGCTATGAACATCGCAATGGAAGAAGAATACACGGTAAAGGTTACCAATGACACCGTGGTTGAGGCCTTGGGCGCACCAAAGTTAGAACGCAACAAGTACGAAAACAACGATGTTGCTGGTGTGGTTACAGGCTTGGCTTGGACTCGTGTAGGTGGCGATATTTTGTTTATAGAGTCTACGCTTTCTAAAGGAAAAGGCCAGCTAAACATGACCGGAAATTTGGGGAAAGTGATGAAGGAAAGTGCTACCATTGCTTTGGAATACATCAAATCGAATGCAGAAAAGTTGGGCTTGTCGCCAGAAATTTTCGACAAATACAATATCCATATCCACGTGCCAGAAGGTGCCACGCCCAAAGATGGCCCAAGTGCGGGAATTACGATGCTTACCTCATTAGTTTCCTTGTTTACGCAACGAAAAGTGAAGAAAAGCATTGCTATGACGGGTGAAATCACCCTTCGGGGAAAGGTATTGCCTGTAGGCGGAATAAAGGAAAAGATTTTGGCCGCCAAGCGCGCGCGAATTAAGGAGATTTTACTGTGTGAAGACAACAAACGAGACATCGATGAAATAAAGCCTGAGTATCTAAAAGGACTTACCTTTCACTATGTAAAGGATATGAGCGATGTGTTAGAATTAGCTTTGACCAAACAAAAGGTGAAGAATCCTAAAAGCTTGTAATTCTTTAAGAAAATTATCGCACGATCAGTTTGTGCGTGCTGCTCTTGTTTCCTTCGGAAATGTTCACGAAATAGAGCCCTGGCGCTAGCATGGCGATGTTTAGACTTTTTTGACTAGCTTCTAATCGATTTGTCTGAACCAACTGTCCGCTAACTGAAATGATGCGCACATCTAACGCTAATTCAGTAGTAGCCGTTTTCTGAAAATGCAACACGTTTTGTGCTGGATTGGGATAAATAGCTACTGTAGCGAGGTCGTTTTCTGGAGTGTTTAGAACGGGTGTATTCCGGTAGGTATATTGTAAAAAAGGTTGCGTGGTATAGGTCATGGTTTGAAATCCGTCGCTATTGTTGGTTACCGTTGGACCCACAATTGTGTAGAGCAGTGGATCGGGTTCGATGATTGCGAAGGGACCAAAAATGTAGGGTTCGTCCATATCTTCAAAAAAACCGCAAGCGTCACTAGTACCATCTGTTGTAATTGTTCTAAAGTCTCCACTTATAGCATCTTGTTCTAAAGTACCACTAATGGTGTTGCAAATGCCAAGACCGAGAAACTGTAAATTATCGTCAATCGTAATTTTCGGGTTGATTTGTTCAATTTCGGGATTTCCTCCATAGGGTTGGTATCCTTCAACTGTGAAAGTTTCGCCAGTATCACTATCAAATATTTCATACAGATACCAAGTTTGATTGAAAAAATCGGGGTCTACAGTTTGAGCTTGGACAAGAAAAGGGCAACATAAACACAAGAAAAATGTGGTAAACAGTTTCATACTTTCTTTAATTAGCACATTCTAAAGTTACGAAATAGTCTTTATTTATATTCCAGACTTATAATTATGAACTAGTTTGTTGGGTAAAGACCTTGTTTGCTTTGTTTTATGCATTCAAAGTATGAGGCACTATTTTTAAAGAACAATCATTTCGCGCTCCGCTAAAAATAAATTATTATTGCAGTCGTTAAAGTGTAGGACATACAATCTCACGCCCATGCTAAAAAAGGTTTTACTTCTTCTTGCCATTGGCACAGCTATTCCGGCTGTGGCGCAAGTAGGAGGACGTGCAACCTACCAATTTCTAAATTTGGTGAGTTCTACAAGACAAGCAGCACTTGGGGGTAAAAACATTACAAACTACGATTACGATCCCACCCAGGGTATGTACAACCCAGCTGCCATTAATCCTGAAATGGATAATCAATTGGCGCTCAATTATGCCAACTACATTGGCGATGTAAACTACGGAACAGCTTCTTACGCCTACCTCTGGGACCGTAGAACACAAGTTTTGCATACAGGCATAACCTATATTAATTACGGTGCTTTTGATGGGTATGACGAAAATGGTGAGCCTACCGAGAGTTTTAGTGGTGGCGAAGTAGCGCTTTCTTTTGGACATGCCAGAAATATTGCCTTTACCAATTTTCATGTGGGCGGAAATGTAAAATTTATTTCCTCTAAGCTAGAGCAATACACCTCGTTCGGAGTTGCTGCAGATATTGGGCTGATGTATGTGTATGAAGACTGGGATTTGCATATCACCGCAGTAGCCAGAAATTTGGGTACGCAGATCACACCCTATGAAAACACCTATGAAAAGCTACCTTTTGAAGTGCTCTTCGGAATATCACAAACGTTGCAGAACATTCCAATCCGTTGGCATTTTACCCTTGAAAACCTTCAGACATGGAACATCGCTTTTGCGAACCCCAACAGAGATGAAATTGATTTGGAAGGAAATACGACTTCAGAAGACATTAACTTTATAGACAATGCGTTTCGGCACATGATTGTGGGGATCGAGTTGTTTCCAGAAAGCGGCTTTAACTTACGGCTGGGATACAATCTTCGTCGAGCCGAAGAACTACGTATTATAGACCAACGTTCGTTTGCAGGCTTAACAGGCGGATTCTCCATTAAATTGAATAAATTGCGGTTAAGTTATGCCTATTCGCGTTTTAATAGTGCCGCGACTACCAGTACTTTTGGGCTCAATATAAACTTGCAATAATGCCGAACATTACCATCGCCATAGACGGCTACTCTTCTACAGGAAAAAGCACGGTGGCCAAGCAATTGGCAGATTGGCTAGACTATGTGTACGTAGACACTGGTGCGATGTACCGCGCGGTGACCTTGTATGCCATGCAAAACGGTATGATTGAAAATGAAACCGTTAATCGCGAAAAACTGATTACTGCGCTACCATACATTCGGCTTGATTTTCAGAAAAACGAAAACGGCAAAGCCGAGATACATCTAAACGGCAAGAATGTAGAAACCGATATCAGACATTTGGATGTTTCAGAATATGTGAGTCCCGTAGCGACGATTTCCGAAGTACGAAAAAAACTGGTTGAACAACAACAGGCAATGGGCAATGGAATGGGTGTGGTAATGGACGGCCGCGATATTGGCACCGTTGTTTTTCCAGATGCCGAACTCAAGATTTTTATGACTGCTTCTGCCGAGCAACGCGCTACAAGGCGCTACAACGAATTGTTGGGTAGGGGAGATGCGGTTTCGTATCAGGATGTGCTAGAAAATGTACAGGAACGCGACCGTATTGACACGAGTCGTGCCGATTCACCCCTTCGGAAAGCGTCTGATGCCATCGAAATCGATAATTCTGAAATGAACTTGGAAGATCAGTTTCATACCATACTACAATTGGCCAAAGATCGCATTGCGGGACGAGTTTAATTTGTCATTCAGAGCTGTCACTCTGAGTGTCCCGATAGTTGTCAGGATGTAGCGAAAGGGCGAAGAATCTATAACGAATACGTTAGTCTACCTTCACAAACTGCAAAACTTCTTCTCCGTCTTGGTTGTAAAAGAACAAGTTTAATTTTTCAATTTTATAAGAAACCGTATTGCTGAGGGCTGTAGTAAACAGATCCGGCACTTCCATGTTGGGACACATCATTTTGGTACCGCCCAATTTTGAAAACCGTATTTCCGTTTCCGTAAGTGTTTCAATGCTGCCAAAAATGTTGTTACAGCCGTCGGTGCCACCCAATCTCTTTTCTGCAACAAACAGTTCGAGTCGGGGTGTTTGTTTAGGTGTGGCGTAACGATCGCTCTGTAGTGACATCCCGTTTAGCGATTGTAAGCTCCAGATATCATGCAATCTGAGTGTCGGGTCTTGTTTCTTTTCCAACACTTCAACAAGAGTATACTTAATGGTAGATGCATCTGCGGGTACTTCGGCAGGGTCTAGTTGTTCTTCTTTTACTGAAATTTTATAGGTGTACCCTGTCTCAAATTCAAATCCGTTAATATTTCCGTAGAAATTAGTCCAATTCCCGTCAGTGGCAGTGTCTCCCTTTTTAATTTGAAGACATTGCATCGCACCAACCCCTTCACAAGGAACTTTGGTGCTATTCACGTGATAGATGATTGTTTTTGTGTTTTCTTCGGAATCGTTACCGCAAGAATTTACGGTAATGAGTGCTAACAAAGCAATGGCTAAAGATTTCATGTTGTTTGTTTATAACTGTAAAAGTAGTAAGGGTATGCTACAGTAGAAACTATTTATAAAATATTTAAGGGATTTAAAAGCGCATAGTAAGCTCAAAGTGCAATTCTTTCGCAAAATTCCATAAACCCTTTGATTTTCAAAACAAAAACAGTATTTTTGCACCCCTTTTAGCGACAGAATCAAGTAATAAAAGGAATTTTCAAAAAACAAAAATGGAACCCTTCTGTGGGATCGTCGCACAACTACTTGAAAGAACACAGGATACAAACCGAAGCTAGGGCAGTAATAATACTGAAATAGCGAAGGAACCAAAACGAATGGCTGATAAAGCAACAACAAAAGACGAGGCAGCAGAAAAAGCTGCTGAAACACAGGTAGAGAACTCAACTGCAGTAGCTGAAGCTACAGAGCCTACCCGCGAAAAAGAAGCTGTGAAAGCAGAAGATCTTACCCCACAACAGGCAGATCCGGCGCAATTCTTGGCAGATTTTAACTGGCACAACTACGAAGAGGGTATCGACCCAGTAGATGACGGACAGTTGGAAGAATTCGAAAAATTAGTAGCAGAGAACTTCGTAGACACCTTAGATGATGAGGTTGTTGAAGGAGAAGTGATCCACCTTACAGACCGCGATGCGATTATCGACATCAACGCAAAAAGTGAAGGGGTAATTTCTTTGAACGAGTTCCGTTACAACCCAGACTTAAAAGTTGGGGACAAAGTAGAAGTATTAATCGACGTACGTGAAGACAGCACAGGACAATTAATCTTGTCTCACCGTAAAGCACGTACCATTAAGGCTTGGGATCGCGTAAATGCTGCCCACGACGAAGGTACGATCGTAAACGGTTTTGTAAAGTGCAGAACCAAAGGTGGTATGATTGTAGACGTATTTGGAATTGAGGCATTCTTGCCAGGTTCACAGATTGATGTGAAGCCTATCCGTGACTACGATATCTACGTTGGAAAGACAATGGAATTCAAAGTAGTGAAAATCAACCACGAATTCAAAAACGTTGTAGTTTCACACAAAGCGTTGATCGAAGCCGATATCGAAGAACAGAAAAAAGAAATCATTGGGCAGCTTGAAAAAGGACAAGTACTCGAAGGTGTTGTTAAAAACATCACGTCGTACGGAGTCTTTGTTGACCTTGGAGGTGTAGATGGATTGGTACACATTACAGACCTTTCTTGGTCACGTATCAACCACCCGAACGAAGTTGTAGAGCTAGACCAGAAATTGAACGTGGTAATCTTAGACTTTGATGAGGATAAGACACGTATCCAATTAGGATTGAAGCAATTGAACGCTCACCCATGGGAAGCGCTTGGTGAAGAGATGAAAGTAGGTGACAAAGTAGAAGGTAAAGTAGTTGTGATTGCAGACTACGGTGCTTTTGTTGAAGTTGCTGAAGGTGTTGAAGGATTGATCCACGTTTCTGAAATGTCTTGGTCTACGCACTTGCGTAGCGCACAAGATTTCGTAAATGTTGGTGATAAAGTAGACGCACAAATCTTAACACTCGATAGAGAAGAGCGTAAAATGAGTCTTGGTATCAAGCAATTGACGCCAGACCCATGGACCGATATTACAACCAAGTACCCTGTTGGTTCACGCCACAGCGGTATTGTACGTAACTTCACCAACTTTGGTGTATTCGTAGAATTGGAAGAAGGTATCGACGGGCTGATTTACATCAGTGATCTTTCATGGACTAAGAAAGTGAAGCACCCTAGTGAGTTTACCAATATTGGTGACACCTTAGACGTTGTGGTACTAGAATTAGACGTAGAAGGACGTAAGTTGAGCTTAGGTCACAAGCAAACCGAAGAGAACCCTTGGGATAAGTACGAAGAGGAGTTCGCAGTAGGAAGTAAGCACACCGCTAAAATCGATGAGATGGTAGACAAAGGTGCTGTGATCAACTTTAACGACGACATCAGTGCATTTGTACCAAAACGCCACTTAGAGAAGGAAGACGGAACCGATCTTGCAAAAGGAGAGGAAGCAGAATTCCAGATCATCGAATTCAACAAAGAATTCAAGAAAGTGGTTGCATCGCACATGACGATCCACAAAGAAGAAGAAGCGAAGATTGTAAAGCAAGCTGCTAAGAAAGCTGCAAAACAGGCTGAAGAAGCAAAACCAACCCTTGGTGATGCCAACTCGAAGCTTCAAGAATTGAAAGACAAAATGGACGGGAAGAAATAATTCTCAGAAATTTTAGAAATATGGAGCCCTGTCAGAAATGACGGGGCTTTTTTTGTTTGGGCGTTCCAAATGTGGGCTTCGAGAACCTCAGCCCACACTAGGTCGGGCTTTCAGTGGTACACGCCTGCCCACCCGCAATCGTTGGGTGAAGGCGGGGTACCTAACTTCAATCCCTAACGCGCTTCTCGATACAATTTTTGTTTCCTGCGTCAACAAAAATCACTCGAAGCCGCAATATTCCATAAAATCCTTTAAATTTGTACCCTGAATACAATTCAGATCTTTCTATGGGCCAAAAAGTGTTACTCAACGCAACCGAAGTGCAGATTGCCCTTCACCGTTTGGCTTGTCAGTTGATAGAAAACCACGATACCTTTTCAGAAACCGTTTTTATTGGCATACAACCGCGAGGTGTGTTCTTGGCCGAACGCCTTAAACAACTGCTCGAAACAGAGTACAAGATTAAAAATGTGCGGTTGGGATACCTCGACATCACTTTTTATCGAGACGATTTCCGAAGAAGTGGAAAGCCCCTAGAAGCCAATACTACTAGCATCGATTTTATTGTAGAAGACAAGAAAGTTGTCTTTATAGACGACGTTTTATATACCGGGCGTAGCATTCGCAGTGCGCTAACGGCCATCCAATCGTTTGGAAGACCCTTAGAAATCGAATTGCTAACCTTGATAGACAGAAGGTTTAGCCGTCATTTGCCTATACAGCCCGATTACCGTGGTCGCCAGGTAGACGCGATCGGTAATGAGAAGGTAAAGGTGTGTTGGCAGGAAAATGAAGGAGAAGATGCTGTGTATCTGGTAAAAAGTTAGCACTTTTTACCGCAATTGGCTTTAAGCTATGTGCAATAGGCGGCTTAAAGCATATCGCGTACAGCCTATAGCATTTTGAAAAAATATTATGAGCGAACTAAGTGTAAAACACTTACTGGGAATTAAATACATTACCGAAGACGACATTCAACTCATCTTCGAAACGGCAGATCATTTTAAAGAGGTAATCAGCCGGCCCATAAAAAAAGTGCCCTCGCTGCGCGACATTACCATTGCCAATCTCTTTTTTGAAAATAGCACGCGTACCAGACTCTCATTCGAATTGGCCGAAAAACGACTCTCTGCAGATGTCATCAACTTCTCGGCAGCTTCCTCTTCTGTGAAAAAAGGAGAAACCCTTATCGATACCGTGAACAATATCCTGTCTATGAAAGTAGATATGGTGGTCATGCGGCATCCGAATCCGGGTGCAGGAGTGTTCCTTTCAAAACATGTAGATGCGAGTATTGTGAATGCTGGAGATGGCGCGCATGAGCATCCTACGCAAGCGTTGTTAGATTGCTATTCCATACGTGAAAAATTAGGCGATGTCGCTGGAAAAAAAGTAGTTATTGTGGGAGATATTCTCCATTCGCGTGTTGCTTTGAGCAATATTTTTGCACTCCAAAAGCTTGGAGCAGAAGTTAAAGTATGCGGACCTAAAACACTTATACCTAAATATATAGAAAGTTTAGGTGTAACCTTTGAGCCCAACTTAAAAAAGGCGTTGCAATGGTGTGACGTGGCAAATATGTTGCGCGTTCAAAACGAACGGATGGATATCAGTTATTTCCCAACTACCCGCGAATATACCCAGCAATTTGGCTTGAATAAAGCGATGCTAAATAGCCTAGACAAAGAAATTGTGGTTATGCACCCCGGACCCATAAATCGCGGTGTCGAGATAACCAGCGACGTGGCAGATAGCAAACAGGCCATTATTTTAGACCAAGTTCAAAACGGTGTTGCCATCAGAATGGCAGTTTTATACCTACTAGCTTCAAAAATTCAGCACCATGAAGATTGAAAATAAAGACAATTACGTCATCCTAGCAGATGAAAAAGACGATATAGCCGACTTCGCATCTTTTCTTGAATATCAGATTCCGAATAAATTTAAAGGACAGAATGTAGTCTTGAACTTGTTAGATTACGGCACCCTGACCTTACAAGAGTTATTACTTTTTTTAAAAGTATCGAACTTACACCGTAAAACAAAACAGTCTTTTGTATTCGTGAACGATGCCATTAATCCAGACGATATTCCCTACGAAATGGTGGTGGTACCAACGCTTCAGGAGGCCGAAGACATTATCGGTATGGAAGAAATAGAGCGGGATTTAGGCTTTTAATTGAAAATAACAGTTGCAGTTGGCTGTTCATCGTTACATCAATTGACCATCTTCTTTTAGCGCGTTTTAAAACTATTTTATGAAACTTACTATCTTAGGCTGTCATTCTGCTACCCCGCGCTGGGATGCAAATCCTACAGCACAAGTATTGGAAGTAAAAGGGCATCTGTTTCTGATCGATTGCGCCGAAGGTACGCAAGTCCAATTGCGAAAGTTTAAGGTAAAGTTCTCTAGAATCAAGCACGTTTTTATCTCACACCTGCACGGAGATCATTTTTTTGGCTTGGTAGGACTTATTTCTACGTTCAGGCTTTTGGGTCGTACAGCCGATTTACACATTTACGGACCAAAAGGAATTAAAGAGGCTATTTTACTTCAACTAAAATTAGGCAAAAGTTATACTAATTACGGCTTGTATTTCCACGAACTTACCAGCCTCGAGCCCGAATTGATTTTTGAGGACGACAAGCTCACGGTTACAACCATACCGCTGGACCACAGGGTATACACCAACGGTTTTTTGTTTCAGGAAAAATTGGGTGAACGTTCGTTGGATATAGAAAAAGCCCGAAAATTGAATGTGGAATTGAGCTTCTACAACAAGATTAAGAAGGGCGCAGATGGGATTACTAAAACTGGAGAGACCATCCCGAATGCAGATATTACTTTCGATCCGCCATCTGCAAAAAGTTACGCGTACTGCAGTGATACGGCGTATTATCCGGCTATTGTTCCGCAGATAACCAAAGCTACGGCATTATACCACGAAAGCACCTTTTTAGACCTACACCATGACCTAGCTGAAAAAACCAAGCACAGTACCGCCAAAGAAGCAGCCGCTATCGCCAAGAAAGCCGATGTAGGAACGCTTATCTTAGGGCATTACTCTGGACGTTACAGCAACACAGAAAATTTCCGCAGAGAAGCACAAGAGCTTTTTGAAAACGTAGCGCTTGCTAAAGATGGAAAGGTGTTTGAAATTTAAAGCATTGATTTAGAGTCAATTTCATACCTTTAAGCAACCTTAAACCAATATTGTATGTTTCCCAATTTGTTAATTGTGGCCTTAGCGGCCCTAGTTCCCCTTGTGGTCGGATTTATTTATTACAGCCCAAAAACCTTCGGAAATGCCTGGATGAAGGCTGCCAATGTTACTGAAGCACAACTAAAATCGGGCAATAAAGCCAAAATTTTTGGCGTCACCCTTATCCTCAGTTTTATCTTGTCTTTTTTTGTATTTGGTCTTGTGGTACACCAAACAGATTATTATTCACTTTTTGCGGCAGAACCCGGATTTCTAGAAGAAGGCTCTGAGATTATGAACCAGATCGACAGTTTTATGGAGCAGTATGGTGGCTATTACCGAACTTTTAAGCACGGCGCACTGCACGGCGGGCTCGTAGGCGTATTTGTGGGACTTCCCATTATCATGATTAACGGTTTGTTTGAAACAAAAAGCTTGAAATACGGCTTTATTAACGCTGGGTATTGGATAATAACGCTTTCACTTATGGGCGGAATTCTGTGTCAGTGGGGGTAATTCACGAATCATTACATTTATAAAACGTAGCTTTAAACGGAGTGCGGAGTTCAAAATCGCTGGGCGAAATGGCTTCCACAATGGGTTTTAACAATGCATTTTTCAGCTTGGAAGTGTGCTTGATATAGAGTGTCATTTCTTTGGGTATAGCCCCCATGGCACTTTTTATGAGCTCGCTGGTTCTCCCCAAAGTTAGTGATGACAACTTGTGTGCTATAGCATCTTCTACATAGCCATAAAGTAAGCGTTCGTAGAGGGCATGTGAAATGTTGTACTCGTAATCTAGGCCAATGTAGCTCGCCTCTAAAGTGTCATTGTTTAAAAAAGCGGTGCTAAAACCTACTAATTTATCATTTAAAAAAGCGCCTTTACACAGAAACTGTGGTCCTAAGTTTTGTTTTAAAGCGTTAAATGCAAGCGGGTATTGCTCGCCATAACTGTAATCTGATTTGTCCTGTACATTTTTGAAAAGCCGCAGCAATTGTGCTTCATTTTGTGCTATTTGTATTGCCGAAAGAGAGACAATTGAGAGTTTTTCAGCCTTTTTAAAGGCACTGTTTGCTTTGGTCCTATACTTAGCCTTCATACTCTGCAGATAGGTGTCAAAATTGATCCAATGCTCATCTATTGGTAATACCATGGTTACGTCTGCTTGAAACGGACGGTATTTAAAATCTTCTAGAATATGTGCCGATTTGATTTCAGAAGTTGTAAAATCTTTAAACAGTTGTACTGAAAACAGGTCTTTCTGTTTTAATTGGCTCTGAATTTCCTTCGCTGCTGATGCCATTAACTCGATAGCCGCTCTTGTAGTTAATGTTTCGGTGTAGGCAAATCCGTGCTTACCTGTTGCGAAAATGTTTCCACATACGAGTCCGTGAATAGATACACTATCATCCTTGTTTTTACAATCTTGGAACAGTTTCAGTAAAAGATTGGTTTGCGACCCTTTTTTATAGGTAAACGCCGTTAATTGAAACACGCCGGCAAGTATCGGATTCTTTTTACTGTCGTGAACGAGAATGTAATAGAGTTTGATGCTGCTCGACAAGGTCTGTTCTAGCGAACGAAGGTAGGGGAGCGATAGAAAAATAGATTGTGACGCAAGTACCGAATTCCATTGGGCTTCTGGTATATCTTCAGTATGCCTGTAGATTGAAAAAGGAGCATCGTGGTTCAGCAAAATAGCGTTTTTGTTTTTTTAAGTGTAATAGAATACACTGTATTAGTATGGATTTCAAAAATAGTGTTACACTAAATAATTACAGATACTTTGAAGAATAATTTCGATTTTTTATCGATTTCGTTGACGTAATCCATTATCACCACCATATGTATTTTTATTTGCTGATGGTAACGCAGAAGGAGTGCTTCAAGTTAAAATCCACACGGTCTCTGTAAAAGATAGTTTTAACCCAAATTTAAAACCATCGGTTTCGTACTGCACTGCCTTTCTTTGTATTTTTACCAAAAGTAGCACATGAACCGAGACTTGCACCACTATCGAAAATCTTATGAACATGGCGAGCTGAATCTTCAGAATGTTTCTGAAGATCCCTTTCAACAATTTCAGGAATGGTTCCAAAAGGCTGATGCTTCAGAGGTTATTGAAGAAGCCAATGCGATGACTTTAAGTACGGTGGGAGAAGATGGTTTTCCGCGGGGTAGGGTAGTTTTATTAAAGGAATTTTCAACTGAAGGCTTTGTGTTCTACACCAACTACGGAAGCGAGAAAGGACGCGCCATCGCAAAACATCCGAAGATTTGTGTATCTTTCTTTTGGCCAGCGCTAGAACAACAAGTGATCATAAAAGGTGTTGCTGAAAAGGTCTCGGAAGAACAATCGGTTGCCTATTTCAAAAAACGCCCAAGAAAAAGTCAGTTGGGGGCTTTGGTCTCAGACCAATCTGAACCGATTATAGATCGTGAAGCACTTGAAACAAAACTCGCGGCACTTGAGAAGCAATTTGAAGGATTAGAAATCCCAAAACCTAAAAATTGGGGCGGCTACCTACTGCGACCTTCAGCATTTGAATTTTGGCAGGGAAGAAGAAGCAGACTACACGATAGAATTCAGTATGTTAAAAATGGTGAAACATGGGATATACAACGTGTACAACCATAGCAACGTGATCGTTTCCTTAAAATTTCAGTAGTAAAAAAATTATTTTCCAACCGTAAAACTAAGAACAAACATGAAAACTTTATATATGGCACGCCACGCCAAATCGTCTTGGAAGCACGATGTGATAGACCATCAACGACCGTTAAAAGGTCGCGGTAAAAGAGATGGAAAATTGGTATCAGAATACGTGGCAAAAAATTATAGCGCCCCCGAAAAAATGATCAGTAGCGATGCTACACGTGCATTCACAACAGCAAACTATTTCAAGAAAACATTTGGGGTATCAGACGACGACTTTAGTACCGACCATACATTATACGATTTTAGTGGCCAAAATGTAATGGAGGTGATTAAAGGTCTAGACAATGCATTAAATTGCGTGATGATAGTTGGTCACAACCATGCGTTTACTAGCATTGCGAATATGTTAGGGAATCAGTATATTGACAACTTGCCGACTTGTGGTTTTGTAATAATTGAGTTTGATGTAGAAGCATGGCAAGATATTTCTACAGGAAAAACAACCACTATGGTATTCCCAAGACACTTAAAAAAATGACAGAGAAAATTGACGAATATAGCACGGCTGCTAACACCTATTTTAATAGAGAGCTAAGCTGGCTGCAATTTAATGCGCGCGTTCTACAAGAAGCTGAGGATGAGACTACTCCGCTCATTGAACGGCTGCGATTTCTAGGGATTTTTTCAAATAACCTCGATGAATTTTTTAAAGTACGGTATGCTACCATAAAAAGAATTGCCGAGGCGGGGAAGGGCGGAAAGAGCTTTTTGGGCGGAATTACAGCCAAAGATTTATTAGAAGAGATTACGCAAACTGTAATTGAACACCAAAAAACAAGCTTGCGCATACTAAGCGATATCGAAGCCCAGCTTCAAGATGAAAATATTTACATCATCGATGAGCATGAGGTTTCTGAAGCTCAGGGCGAATTTATCTCAGATTATTTTATCAGAAAGGTGAGTCCGGCCTTGGTCACCATCATGATTGGTGAATTAGAGCAGTTTCCGACTCTTAAAGACAGTGCTGCTTACCTCGCAGTGCGTATGAAAATGAGCAAGGAAGATGAAACCTTCGAGAAAAAGAACAATTATGCGCTAATTGAAATACCAAGGTCTATCGAACGATTTGTTGTATTGCCGCAAGAAGGTGAAAAACAATATATCATCATTCTCGACGACCTTATCCGTCATTGTTTAGATAATATTTTCAGTATTTTTAAATACGATGCCATCTCGGCACACATGATTAAAATCACAAGAGACGCCGAACTTGATATCGATAGTGACCTGAGCCGTAGTTTTATTGAAAAAATTTCCAAAAGTGTTAAAAACCGAAGTGTAGGAGATCCCGTTCGGTTTGTGTACGATAAGAGTATCGATAAAGAAACACTGCGATACCTTATGGAGAAAATGGGTGTGGACGATACCGACAGTATCATTCCAGGCGGACGCTATCATAACCGTCGCGATTATATGAAATTTCCTAGCTTGGGTAAAAATGAGCTGCAATACAAGAAAATACAGCCATTGCCCATAAAAGGGCTGAGTCTACAAGGTAGTTTGTTCGATAAAATCATTGAGAAAGATTATCTGCTGTATGCTCCTTACCAAACATTCTCGTACGTGGTAAAATTTTTGCGGGAAGCAGCATTAGACCCTAAAGTTCAGGCGTTAAAAATCACTATTTATCGATTGGCAGAGGTTTCGCATATCGCGAGTTCGCTTATTAATGCCGCAAAGAATGGAAAAGATGTAACGGTGCAAATTGAATTGCAGGCGCGTTTTGACGAAGCAGCCAATATTCGCTATGCAGAACAAATGCAGAGTGAGGGCGTTCGTCTTATCTTTGGGGTGGCCGGACTTAAAGTACACTGTAAGGCGTGTTTGGTAGAGCGAAAAGAAGGTGACAAACTGAAACGCTATGCGTTTGTGTCTACAGGTAACTTCAACGAATCTACCGCCCGTCTCTATACAGATTACACCTTATTCACGGCGAATCAGAAAATATGTAAAGAAATTAATAAGGTATTCGATTTTTTTGAAGTGAATTATAAAGTCAAAAAGTACCGACATCTAATTGTATCGCCCCATTATACCCGAAATGCGATTTATAATTTAATTGAAAAGGAAATTGAAAATCACCAAGCAGGATTGACAAGTGGGATTCGATTAAAGCTGAACAGCCTGTCAGATTTTAAAATGATCGATAAGCTGTACGAAGCCAGCAGGGCAGGGGTTCGCATTCAGATGATAGTAAGGGGTATTTGCTGCCTTATTCCTGGAGTAGAAGGAATGAGCGAGAATATTGAAGTGATCAGTATCATCGATAAATTTTTGGAACACCCGAGACTTTATATTTTTGAAAATGGTGGAAATCAGAAGATGTACATCTCGTCTGCCGATTTTATGGGTCGAAACCTAGACAATCGCGTTGAAATTTCATGTCCAATATATGATGAAGATATCAAACAGGAAATAAATGACACTTTCGATATTTGTTGGAGTGATAATGTAAAAGCTAGAATCATTAACAAGCGACAGACCAACAGTTACAGGAGAAATAAAAAAGAACGCGTACGTTCTCAGTTTAAAACGTACGAATATTATACCGAAAAATTAAAAGAATAGTTTGCTGAACATAGATAAATACGCTGCAATCGATATTGGCTCTAATGCCATACGGCTGCTTATTGCCACAGTGATAGAAAAAGAAGGACATCCGCCATTGTTTAAAAAAACATCGTTGGTTCGGGTGCCTATTCGCTTGGGTGCAGACGTGTTTTTAGAAGAGAAAATTTCAGAAAAAAACTATTTGCGTATGGTAGACGCGATGAAAGCGTTCAGTTTGATTATGAAAACCCACAATGTGGTCGATTATCGGGCCTGTGCGACAAGCGCCATGCGAGAAGCCCGAAATGGAAAAGATATTGCGGCAAAGATTTTAGACGAAACAGGACTTCAAATCCACATCATCGATGGCACCGACGAAGCGGCCATCATTTCATCTACCGATCTAAAAGACCTTATCGAAGATAATAAAGTGTTTTTGTATGTTGACGTGGGCGGCGGAAGTACCGAATTTACAGTGTATGCCAATGGTAAAAATATAACCAGCAGATCGTTTAAATTAGGAACGGTTCGTATCTTGAACGATATGGTACGTGAATCTATTTGGGACGAAGTTCGCGATTGGATTCGTGAGAATACAGAGATGTACAGCAAAATAAATGTGATTGGTTCTGGCGGAAATATTAACAGCATTTATAAAAGTAGCGGTAAAAAAATAGGGAAACCCTTGAGTTACTTTTTTATGGCGGGATATTTTGAACGGATTAAAGAAATGACGTACCACGAACGTATTTTTGAATTGCAAATGAATCCAGATAGGGCAGACGTAATCATTCCTGCCACACGAATCTATCTTTCTGCGATGAAATGGAGCAAGGCGAAGAATATTTTCGTTCCTAAAATTGGTTTAGCAGACGGGATCATTAAAAGTCTCTATAACGAAAAAATAGCAAAAGAGATAGAGGTAAAGTAACTATGGTTGTTTCCAACCCGCCCGAACATACGTTCGGTACGAGGCGAGCTTTCAACTTCCATCTTCCAGCTATTTCTGAGATTCTTCACTTCACTGCGTTTCATTCAGAATGACATTTTTTTGACAACAGGCAACAGACAACAGACAACCAACTTCCAGCTTCCAACTTCTAACTTCTAGCTATTTCTGAGATTCTTCACTTCACTGCGTTATGTTCAGAATGACATTGTTTTGAAAACTGAAAACTGAAAACTAACAACCAACAACTAACAACTGACAACAGATAACTGACAACAGACAACCAACTTCCAGCTTCTAACTTCCAGCTATTTCTGAGATTCTTCACTTCACTGCGTTTCATTCAGAATGACATTCTTTTCACTACTCACTACTCACTACTTGTCACACTGAGCCTGTCGAAGTGCACTACCCACTACTTGTCACACTGAGCCTGTCGAAATGCACTACTCACTGTTACCCATGTATCGTTTCTTGTTTCCCCAAATCTTTCATCACCTTGGCTTCAAAGGCCAATAATTCTTGCCATTTGGTATCCACTTCTTTACGGTCGCCATATTGTCTGGCAAAGCCTAAAAACATCGTGTAGTGGTTGGCTTCGCTTACCATGAGATTTCTATAAAATTCAGCTAATGTTTTATCTTCTAATTGTTCGCTCAACAACCGAAATCGCTCACAGCTACGGGCTTCAATAAGCGCTGCATACAACAGCCTATGTACTAACTGCGTAGTGCGACTGCCGCCTTTCGGGAAAAACTTAGTAATGGCAATTACATACTCGTCTTTTCGGTCGCGACCCATGACCCAGCCGCGTTCGAGTATTTTGTCGTGTACCATTTTAAAATGACTGATTTCCTCTTTTACCAATAAAACCATCTCTTGTACCAATTCGGTATATTCTGGAAAGGAAACAATGAGTGAGATAGCGGTAGAAGCTGCTTTTTGCTCGCAGTACGCATGGTCTGTCAGGATTTCCTCAATATTTTTTTCAACAATATTTACCCATCGCGGATCGGTAGGAAGTTTAAGTCCGAGCATTTGTATGTGCTTTTCAGGTTCCATCAAATATCTAAATCAAATTCTTGGCGCAGTTTTTCAATCAGCGGATTCTTTTCTTTCAGCTTCTCGAATTTTTCTTTCGGGGTATAGGCATAACGCTTTACTTCAGCTTCATTTACTTCTATGGAAAGATCTACATCATAATTGTTCAGCTGCTCTCTCAGAAATCCTAGCAATTCGTATTTAGCGCGTTCTACTTCTGTTTTTATGGTATTGTTCGGAAACTCTAAATGCAACAAATTCCCTTCTAACCGTGGTACACCCATCGACAGGTGAGAATGTAGGTTGAAGTTTCCTTCACCTTCCATCTTTTTAGTATAAGTATTCCATGCCGATAGCATTTCCTCTTCTGTAAACGATTCCTTCGGAAGGTTTTTCTGGTCAGGTTGTTTAGCAACCAGTTCCTTTTGCAGTTCCTGCTTTTTCTTTATGCTCTTAAGTGATAATGCCGAAACTTTTTTTGCATTTCGCTCTGCCAGAATCTGTGGTCGTTCTATAACACGCTCCTTGTCTTTATTTGATGTATCTGGGGGAATATTTTCAGCAGGTTCAGTTTCGAGCTGTGGCGCAACAGGTTCTTTAGTGCCAGCGTTTAAATCATCTACTTTCTTAGCAACATGGGTGGCTGCAGGCTGTTTTTCTAGAATTGGTGCATCTACCTTTTCTACAACAACATTTTCAAAATGGGAAGGGGGGAGAACAAACCGCTCCTCGTTCAGGTTAGGCTTTTTTTTTTCAGTCTTTGCAGTAAGTGAAGCCAATTGCATTAAGCAAAGCTCTACTAATAACCGCTGATTTCTACTCGATTTGTATTTAAGATCGCAGGTATTTGCCAAATCGATAGCTTCTATTAAAAAAGTAGCAGTCGTTTTTTGTGATTGTTCAAAATACATGGCTTTTACCTGTTCACCGACTTCAAGCAATGAAATTGTTTCTTGGTTTCTGCATACCAATAAATCCCGAAAGTGGGAGGCAAGACCCATGATAAAATGGTGGCCATCGAAGCCTTTGGCTAAAATGTCGTTGTATGAAACCAGAACTTGCGGAATGTTATTTGACAGTAGGAGGTCTGTTATACTGAAATAGTACGTGTAATCCAGTACGTTTAAATTTTCAGTAACGGCTTCTCGAGTTAGGGTTTTTCCGCTAAAACTAATAACCCTGTCAAAAATTGAGAGTGCATCGCGTAAGGCACCGTCTGCCTTTTGGGCGATAATATGTAGCGCGTCATCATCTGCTTGTACTCCTTCAGATTGTGCCACTTCGGCCAGATGGCCTTTGATATCTTGAACCGTAATTCGTCTAAAATCGAATATTTGGCAACGCGATAAAATAGTAGGGATGATTTTATGCTTTTCAGTAGTTGCTAGAATAAAAATGGCATGCTTTGGAGGCTCCTCTAAGGTTTTTAAAAACGCGTTAAAAGCGGCAGATGAAAGCATGTGTACCTCATCTATAATGTACACTTTATAAGTCCCTACCTGTGGCGGAATGCGTACCTGATCAATTAAATTTCGGATATCATCAACCGAGTTGTTAGAAGCAGCATCTAACTCAAAAATATTGAAAGCAAAATCTTCATCGTCACGTTCTGTACCATCCTGATTGATTTTCTTGGCCAGAATACGTGCGCAGGTAGTTTTACCAACACCACGCGGACCTGTAAACAAAAGCGCTTGCGCCAAATGGTCGTTTTCGATCGCATTTTCAAGCGTGTTGGTAATAGCTTGTTGCCCAACAACGTCTTTAAAGACGGTGGGTCTGTACTTTCTAGCCGATACAATAAAATGCTCCATACGTATAAAACAAATATAGGAATGCCGACTTACTTTCAGAAAAATACGCACTGTGTTTTTACGCTATTTATTAACATTGAGTTACTTTTGCAGCGCAGGCCGCCTTATCGCTCTGTCCCGATCGGGATCGGGGAGGAAAGTCCGGACACCATAGGGAAGCATAGCGGCTAACAGCCGTCGGTCACGCCAGCGGCGCGATTAGGACCAGTGCAACAGAAAGAATGTACAGGTAATGCTGTAGTGAAACCAGGTAAACTCTATGCGGTGAAATGCCACGTAAACCAGCGCTAAGGGTTCCCGCCCAATGCTGGAGGGTAGGCAGCTAGAGCGTTGCAGCAATGTAACGTCCAGATAAATGATAAGGATCACGCCATAGGCGTGAGACAGAATCCGGCTTATAGGCCTGCATTTTTTAAATGATCTTCCAAGAGTTGAAGACTCCACTCTTTTGCTTCTTCAATCGAATCGAAAATTTCAAACTGGCCATCGTAAAATTTTTGCTCGAATAAGGCTGTTTTTTTAGCTGCGTCTGTATGGCACACTACGGCAATTCCTAATAATTCAGGATGCTTGTAATTGCTCAATAAATTGGGATCTATGGTATAATCGTATGCACGGTTGGCAATAGAAACAAAGGGCCGGTCTTTATAATAGGTAGAGAATACTTCAAAAAGTTGTTGTAAGTATTTTTTGCCAAATGTCACTCCTTCTTTTATGGTAGAAACAACAAAATGTTCATACACTTCGATTTCAGCAAACTCTAAATCAATGGTCTTTGATGCGGTCATTAATTAAATGTACAAAATTATTTTATACAATTAATATACAGTAAGTTGCAATTTGAAATATGCTGTGATTTAAGTTGCCTCCCTTAGAAATATTCTATAATTGAATAGATTTAATACGTAGCGAAATAGCGTGAAATTCCCTTCGATTTAGAAACGTTTTACGCCCTTCAACTAAAAAAGCTGAATACAGATCCACCGTACTTTCTCGCTTCTTCAAAATTTGGAAATTCGCTCAAATCGTGGTGTTTTGTATGCTCAACAATGAGAAGTCCGTCATCTTTCAGCATATCTTTGTCCATAATTTTCGCCACCAATTCAGAAAGTTCATCAAGTTCGAAGTTGTAGGGTGGGTCTGCGAAAATGATATCGAACTTTTCGTTGCTGTTATGAATGTATTTTAGCACATCGGCTTTTACAGTTGTAATAGGAAATTCTAGTTCTTCCGCTATTTTTTGAATGTACCCCACACAGCCATAATGCGCATCTACGCTTGTTACCTTTTCGCTTCCACGTGAACAAAACTCAAAACCAATATTACCGGTACCCGCAAACAAGTCGAGAATGCTAGTTTCGGGAAAGTAAAAACGATTGTTAAGTATGTTGAACAGCGCCTCTTTTGCAAAATCGGTTGTGGGTCGAACGGGTAAGTTTTTAGGAGCTGTTAAACGTTTTCCTTTATGTGATCCTGATATAATTCGCACAGTTTTAAGTGTTTTTCAGTAAAAAATGTTGGTGAGCGTCGGTTCCATCAATCGAGAGGGAAGCTTCTTCATAACCCACAGAAATGTTGCGGATATAGGTGTATAGAATGGCAAAGGTAGCGTCATCTTCAGAGACGGCACCGAGTAGTACGGTTTCAACACTATCGGGACTCCACTTTAATTGCTCAAACGCAAAGAGTACATAATAGGCTAAATCTTCAGGGGTTCTGTAGGGGTAGGTATTGCAGAGTACTAAGGCTCCGCTATCGATCAACACCAAATCTATCTCGTCTCTTCCCACATGTACATACACCTTCTTGGTGTCTCCAGATTGCTCTTTTTTAAGAAGCTGTTGTAGCAACAGGGTAGTGGCGTGGTAGTACTGAAAACTCCCAAAGGTGTCAAAAAAGTAGTTATTTACATTTACCAAAGGCACATAAACTACATGAATTTTGTGTTCTTCAACCGTGTCATAGGCAATAAAATCGCCTGCCAGGATTTTGGTGTTGAACTTCAAATATTCACTGAGCTTGGTTTCATCAAAAAGAGTATCGGGAACTAAGGTATACGTGCTATGGGCATAGATAACGGTTATTTCGGTACAGGCCTTAAGTAAAGGTTCGTTTTCTATTTCAGCTTTGAGCGCGACTAGTAGATCTTGCGGATTGTATTGTGAACTAAACTTTCGATCTGAAAAATGTAGGACTTCATTCTCGTTTGGAGATTTCACCAAAAAAGAAAGTCCGGTCAATGTTACTTGAACGGACAGACTATTTCCTATAGTGGATATGTTATTGCTTTTTTGCAGTTTCTAAGTTTTTAGGCCAGTTTCCACTGGTATTTATTTCGTTCATAGAACCGACTTTAATGTATTCTCCATTCACCCCATCTACAGAAACTACCTGAAGTTCTTGCGCCATCAAATCTTTATCAAGGTCTGAAAGAAGTACCGTTTTTGGAACTCGTGCTTCAAAAACTGAATAGGTTACGTCGTTCTTAGTTAATTTCCCTGCTTTCAATTCAATTTTCGAATCGACATCTTCAACTGGGATGTTCATCATTGTTTTATATCGATCAGTACCACCGTACAATGAATCTCTCACGGGAGTAAAACGCAGTGTATCTACGATAATTTCTTCTAAAATATAACCTCCTGTCAAGGGATCTAGTCCGAAGGCCTTATTTTTTTCTACATCAGCAAAACTAGTGTCGCGTCGTTGTGTAATGGCAAATTTTGCTGTATCAATAAATTGCACTAAACTATCGAAGCTACCTGTAAAGTCGCCAACGATTTCTTGGTGTGCCAATTGTGCCGCCTGAATATCTTGTAAGTTCACGATTACCTTTTTGTACCGTGCTTCTTTTATCTTATTGAATTCGATAGGCCCTGTGATAGAACCGTATAACTTGTAGCCTAAGAATATGATGGCAATCCACAGAACAATTTGAAGTACAATTTTCATTAGATATAATTGTTTAATTTTAAAATTTATCTTTTTTTGGTCTGTCACAAATCTACAATATTTTTTTGTTCGTTCCCCTAAATTCTGAAAAAAACCTACCTATCTTTAGCCTTTGAACCTTCTTGTTTTATGGACGCTTCCCGCTTTTACAGCTTATTGAAACACGATTTTGCACATACCCCTACTGCAAAACAGGAAGTTACCCTACAATTATTATCGAAGTTTATCCTAAGCGATTCCAAAGATGAAGTCTTCTTATTAAAAGGATATGCAGGAACGGGTAAGACCACCTTGGTGGGTACCCTAGTAAAAAATCTATGGAAAGCACAGAAGTCATTTTCACTATTGGCCCCTACTGGGCGAGCGGCTAAAGTTATCGGCAACTACGCCGGAAAACAAGCGCTTACCATCCATAAAAAGATATATGTTCCAAAAAGCGAAAGTGGTGGGGGTGTTTCGTTTACCCTTCAAAAAAACAAAAGCAAGAACGTACTTTTTATTGTAGATGAGGCATCTATGATCCCAGATGTGGCACAAGAATCTAAATTGTTCGAAAATGGCTCGTTGCTAGACGACCTCATGGAATTTGTTTACAGTGGCAATAATTGTAAACTGTTGCTCATTGGCGACACTGCCCAGTTGCCTCCTGTGAAGTTAAGTCTGAGCCCTGCGCTTGATGCTAGAATTCTAGAGAGTCACTATAATAAGGAAGTCATCACTATCGAACTGGACGAGGTTGTGCGCCAACAATCTGATAGCGGTATTTTACACAATGCCACAAAATTGCGCAATGTGTTGGACTCTGGTATATATGAAAGTTTTAAATTTTCAGAATTGGCATTTCCAGAAGTTGTGCGTCCACAAGATGGACACGAACTACAAGAAGCCATTAGCGACTGCTACCATAACCAAGGTAATGAAGACACCGTTATTATTGTACGTTCTAATAAAAGAGCCAATCTTTATAATCAGAACATTCGCAATCGCATTTTATTTCAGGAAGAAGAATTGTCTGCAGGAGATTACCTCATGGTGGTAAAAAATAATTATCATTGGCTGAAACCAACCAGTGAAGCAGGATTTATTGCCAACGGTGATATTATTAAAGTACTTGAAATTTTCACTTTTAAAGAATTGTATGGTTTTCGCTTCGCGGAAGTGCAAGTACAGATGATTGATTATCCCAAGATGAAACCTTTTGAAACGGTACTCCTATTAGACACGCTCGTTTCTGAAACTTCCTCGCTTTCGTATGAAGAATCGAACCAATTGTACCAAGAGGTGATGAAAGACTACCAAAATGAAAAGAGCAAGTATAAAAAGTTCTTGGCGGTAAAAAACAATAAGTATTTTAACGCACTACAGGTAAAATTTTCATACGCCATCACCTGTCACAAGTCGCAAGGGGGTCAATGGAATACCGTTTTTGTAGAACAACCTTATCTGCCTAACGGAATAGACAAAGAATACCTTCGCTGGTTGTACACCGCGGTGACCCGCGCCAAGGAAAAATTGTACCTCATTGGTTTTAAAAATGAATTTTTTGAGGAACTAGAGTAAACCTTTCTTCTTTTCTAGCATCTTGAACGTAGATAATTATATATTTTTGCTCACTTCAACGTAAAATAGACCGAATTGAAAATAATAGCAATGATCCCTGCGCGGTACGGCGCATCTCGATTTCCAGGAAAATTAATGCAAGATCTTGGCGGCAAGCCAGTGATTGTTCGAACGTATGAAGCCACAAAGGCTACAAAGCTTTTTGATGAAGTTTACGTAGTTACCGATAGCGATATCATCTTCAACGAAATAGAACTCAATGGGGGAAAAGCCATCATGAGTAAAAAAGAACACGATTGTGGTAGCGACCGGATCGCTGAGGCGGTAGAACACATGGATGTAGATATTATCGTGAACGTTCAAGGGGACGAACCTTTTACCAGTAAACTAGGTCTCGAACAAGTATTGGCTGTTTTTAACGGTGCAGATGCAGATAAAATAGATTTGGCATCGCTAATGACCGAAATTTACGATTGGAAAGAGATTAGCGACCCGAACGCAGTGAAAGTTGTGGTAGACAAAAATAACTTCGCACAGTATTTTTCACGATCTCCCATTCCGTACCCGAGAGACAAAAACGTTTCTGTACAATACTATAAACACAAAGGAATCTATGCATTTAGAAAAGAGGCCTTAATGGATTTCCACAAGTTACCAATGCGTGCGTTGGAAGCGGCAGAAAAAATTGAATGTATTCGTTATCTAGAATATGGAAAGAATATAAAAATGGCAATTAATAATAATGAAGGTATCGAAATTGATACTCCAGAAGATTTAATACGAGCCAATAGGGCGTTAAAAGAAAGTTCTACCACTGCAGTGAACAATAAATACCGAAACTTCCCAATGGTACCGAAAGTGATATTCGGACAAGGAAGTTTTGATCAGTTGCCATCAATCTTAGCCGATAAGCGGAAAGAACAGGCACCTTTCATCTATCTGGTAGACGACGTTTTCAAAAAAAATGAAGCCTTTTTAGACAAACTCACCCTACGATTTAACGACAAGTTGCTTTTTGTTTCTACCTTAGAAGAGCCAAAAACCGAACAGGTTGATACGATCGTAAAAAATATTAAAAACGAATTTACCTATCTGCCTTCAGGTATCATCGGTATCGGTGGGGGAAGTGTACTCGACCTCGCGAAAGCAGTTTCTCTTTTGTTAACCAACAAGGGTAGTGCAGCCGATTATCAAGGTTGGGATTTACTTTCTAACAAAGGAGTGTATCACGTTGGTATTCCTACCATTTCGGGTACAGGTGCAGAAGTTTCTAGAACCGCAATTTTAACGGGTCCCGAGAAAAAATTAGGCCTCAACAGTGATTTCACACCCTACGATCAGGTGGTGTTAGATCCAGATCTAACGCAAGGGGTTCCTAAAAACCAGTGGTTTTTTACCGGAATGGATTGTTTTATTCATTGTGTAGAATCTCTTAACGGAACTTTCCTTAATGCTTTTAGCGAAAGTTATGGCGAGAAGGCATACGACCTGTGTAAAGAGATTTTCCTAACCGAAAATTTATCTGATGCAGAATCGCGAGCAAAACTAATGATGGCTTCTTGGCACGGTGGGATGAGCATTGCGTACTCCCAAGTAGGAGTGGCGCATGCGATGAGTTACGGACTTTCATACGTATTGGGTACAAAGCACGGCGTAGGAAACTGTATTGTTTTCGACCATTTGCATGAATATTACCCAAAAGATGTTGCACTTTTTAAGGAAATGGTAAAGATGCACAACATCACCATTCCGCAAAATGTTTGTTCCAACCTTACCGAAGACCAAATGGAAACAATGATCGATATTGCATTGAGTCTTGTTCCACTTTGGGAAAATGCCTTGGGTGATGATTGGGAAAATATTATGACACGTGATAAATTGAAAGAGCTATATTTGAAAATGTAGTACAATACCATATTTGGGACTTTCAAAATTTATATTTAATAAACTTCTAGGCTGGAGCATCGACGGCGACTTCGATAGATCCATAAAGAAATCGGTAATCATTGTGGTGCCGCATACGAGCTGGCATGACTTCTATATCGGTGTCTTCACACGACGCATTCTCAATATTGAAATCAATTTCGTGGGGAAGCGCGAGTTGTTTAAACCGCCTTTTGGCTGGTACTTCAAATGGATGGGTGGCGCGGCACTAGACCGAACACCAGGCCAGAATAAAGTTGAAGCGATTGCTAAGGTTTTTGAAGGAAAAGAAGAATTTAGGTTGTCTTTGGCCCCCGAGGGCACGCGAAAAAAGGTACTCGCCTGGAAAACAGGCTTCTATTTTATTGCTTTAAAGGCAAATGTTCCTATCATTCCAGTGGCATTCGATTATAGCACGAAAACGGTCGTGATACACGACGCATTTTATCCTACAGGTGATATTGAAACTGACATGCCCGTTCTAAGAAAATTATATCAGGGCGTGGTCGGCAAAAAGCCTGAATTTACATAAGCTAGGTTTCAGACAAATTCTTTGTAGCTTTACTAAAATCGATTCAAAATGAAAACTTTAACCCTTTTATTCACCTTTACAATTTGTTTTGCCTCTATTGCACAAACGCCATGCGAAAATGGTACTGCTGGCCCTTTTGAATGTAGCAAGGTTGATTTGCTCTCTCAAGTGACCTTAGCAACCATGAATTCGGTAAAGGCCAATGACTCTTGGGGTTGGACCGACCCTATGGACGGGAAAGAATACGCACTTATTTGTTTAAATGAAGCTACTGCTTTTATCGATGTCTCTGATCCTGTGAATCCTATCTATTTAGGGCAATTACCTGGTGAGAGTACAGAACATACTACCTGGAGGGATGTAAAAACCTATAATAATTATGCCTTTATTGTAAGTGAAGATGATGGACATGGAATGCAGGTTTTCGATTTAACAAAGCTGCGTAATGTAGCCAATCCGCCAGTTACTTTTACAAAAGATGCTTATTATGACGGATTCGGAAAGGCACATAATATTATAATTAATGAAGATACCGGATTTGCTTATGCTGTAGGCAGTGATACTTTTAACGAGGGACCACATTTTATAAATATTCAAGATCCACTGAATCCGATAGCAGCTGGAGGTCATGCTGCCAATGGCTATTGTCACGACGCACAAGTGGTGATTTATGATGGTCCGGATGCAGATTATACTGGTAGGGAAATCCTTTTTGGAAGTAATGAAGATGAAATCGTTATCGAAGACGTTACTGATAAATCGAATGTAGTTACTATTAGCACAATTACATATTCCAATTTTAATTACACCCATCAAGGGTGGCTTACTGAAGATCAACGTTATTTCATTCTAGGGGATGAAACCGACGAAATAAATACGGGGATCAACTCACGAACCCTAGTTTTTGATTTTCAGGACCTAGATGATCCGCAGTTCAAATTTGCGTATACTGGTCCGTCGCCGGCAACCGATCACAATGGCTATATAAAAGGAAATAAGTTCTATTTGGCGAACAATGCTGCTGGATTTCGAATGATTGATATATCAGATATTGCGAATAATGTCATGACTGAAATCGCTTTTTTTGATAGCTATCCAACAAACAATCAAGCAGGGTTTAATGGTGCTTGGAATGTGTATCCCTATTTTGAAAGTGGTAATATTATCATTAGCGATAGATCGGAGGGGATGTTGTTAGTGCGGCCCCTAAGTACTTTAGGTGTTGATGAGCAAAAGCAATTGGTATTTGAGATATTTCCCAACCCAACCCATGGCAACATCACTATTAAATCATCCAGTGGAACAATTGACTCTGTAACAATCACTGAGGTTTCGGGAAAACAAGTATATGCTGAAACGGCTGTTTTAGATGGTATTTCTAAAGAAATAGATATATCGGCATTGTCTAACGGACTTTATATCGTAACCGTAAACAATACTGAGAGTCATAAAGTTATTAAGCAATAAAATTAATTAGAGTATTGCTTTAGATATATCAATGAGTTCTTGTAAGAATTGATTATCCTTCAGAAGATTCTTCCATAGTGTGGTATACATTCTGAACATCGTCGTCTTCTTCAAGCTTTTCGATCAGTTTTTCTACGTCTTCTGCTTGTTCTGGAGATAATTTTTTGGTGATTTGCGGAATGCGTTCAAAACCAGAAGATATAATTTCAATATTGTTATCTTCTAAATACGATTGGATATTTCCGAAGCTCTCAAACGGCGCATAAATCATAACGCCAGGCTCTTCTTCATCTTCATTGTTGAAAATTTCTTCCACACCAAAATCGATAAGCTCCAATTCTAACTCTTCCATATCTAAATCGTCTGCCTTAATTCGGAAGTTACACACATGGTCGAACATAAAAACGGTAGAACCTGATGTTCCCAGGCTTCCATCTGTTTTATTAAAATAGGAACGTACATTGGCCACGGTTCGGGTGTTATTGTCGGTAGCAGTCTCAATGAGTACCGCAATACCGTGTTGTGCATATCCTTCAAAAAGCACCTCTTTATAATCGCCCAGACTTTTGTCGCTCGCACGTTTTATGGCGCGTTCCACATTATCTTTGGGCATGTTTACAGCCTTGGCATTCTGTATTACCGCACGCAGTCGAGAATTGCTATCGGGGTCTGGCCCTCCTTCTTTCACGGCCATGACAATGTCTTTGCCAATACGTGTAAAGGCCTTGGACATCGCAGACCAACGCTTCATTTTTCTTGCTTTTCTGAATTCAAAAGCTCTTCCCATAGAATAGGTTTTTATTGAGTTATGCTGGCATCAAATATAAAAATTCCGAAATCCAATTTGCAAATTTTGATACGGTATTTTCGTTAACCAATTAACTGGTCAATTACTTTTGCCAATTCAAAATCTTTATCGGTTACACCACCTGCATCGTGGGTGTTAAGCGAAATGTGCAGTTTGTTGTACACATTACTCCAATCTGGGTGATGCTCTAGTCGTTCTGCCTCAAATGCTATACGGGTCATGATGGTAAACGCCTCTTTAAAGTTCTCGAACTCAAATGCCGTATGTATAGCGTTATCGTCGTATTCCCAACCTTCATACTCTTTTAGTTTTTCCTGTACTTGTTCTTCTGTGTATGGTTTCATAGTTTAGTTTAAGTTATATTAGTTAATAAGCAATAAGCAATAAGCAATAAGCAATAAGCAATAAGCAATAAGCAATAAGCTCGTCATAACTTTGTTCGGAGCGAGGCAAGCATCCAACTTCAACCGTCACTCTTCACCCTTCACCCTTCACTCTTCACTCTTCACACTTCACTCTTCACACTTCACCCCTTAAAGGTACTAATTTCTTCTTTTAGCGTACAGGCATCAATTACTTCGGAAACGGTTATGCGATATGGTTTTGGTAATTTGTTTTTCTTCGGAAGGATGGCGAGATAACTATCTTCGTTGCGTTGAAAGACACTTTTAAAGACCGGTAACTGTTCACCTAATTTTTCAGCAAGCTCCCTGTAAAGGTCCTCGTGGTGAATCACATCTTCTGAAGCCAAATGGAAAATCCCGTCGCCACGTTGGTTGATGATGTAGTGTATTTGTTGCGCTACCTTATCGGCTGTGGTGGTACTGATGATCAGGTTTGGGAAAACTTCAAAATTTGCTTTGTGTTTGGCCGCTTGTTGCAATTGAATAATCCGTGGTGAGTGTACTCCTAAAACCATTGGCAATCGTATGAGAGCCGTTTGTGCGGGTATTTCGGTTAACAACAACCGTTCGATGGCCAGTTTATGGCGGCCGTACTCACTTTCTGCTCTCGGCGAATCATTTTCATACGAAGGAAATTGAAACAAACCATCGAATACCGATACCGACGACAAAAATAACAATCGGCAATGGTGGTGTGCCTTCACATACTCGGCTAGCGATTTATGGGCTTCGAACTGCGATTTGTAATCGCCTCGGATGGCAGAAATAATCACCGACGGATTTGTCTCGGCTAAAATTTCATCTAAATTGTTGGTAGCCACATCATACTTAAAAAAGACTTGGTTGTCGCCAAAATTGCCTTCTTGCGAACAATAGGTGCCGTAGGTTTTAAAGTAGGAACGGAGTTCTTTGTACAGCATATTGCCAATAAAGCCGCTGGCTCCCAGGATTAGGATGGTATGTTTGTCGGTAGGGGATTTAGACATGAATTAAAAAATTGAGGCTTTGGTCATGGTCGTGAACTTTTCTAACGCCAACATACCGAGATAACTATTTCCTTTTTCGTTAAGACCGGGAGACCAAGTGGTAATGATAAAATTATCGGGCAAAAGCGCTACAATTCCACCGCCCACGCCACTTTTACCGGGTAGGCCCACTTCAAAAGCAAACTCTCCAGCCTCGTCATAAAAACCACAGGTTAGCATAATAGCATTAATACGCTTGGCTTGGGTAGGAGTGAGGCAAGTATTGTTTTTCATGCAGACCCCTTTGTTTGCAAACGGAAAAAAGGCATTGCTCAATTGTTCACAGGTCATTTCTAGGCTACATTGGTGAAAATAAAAATCGAGTACATCTTCTACAGAATTTTCTAGATTTCCATAGCTTTTAAGCAAGTTGGCAATGGCAAAATTGGTATAGCCGGTTTCCATTTCAGACTGAGCTACTTTCGGGTTGTAATCGATTGTATCATCACTTGCCAATTGCCGCACAAATTTTAGGAGTTCAGCTTTGGGATCGTCGTAAGTAGACAGCAAGCAATCTGCTACTACAATAGCACCCGAATTAATCAACGGATTTCTTGGAATACCTTCTTCTTGTTCTAGTAATGCCAAGTAATTGAAAGGGTTTCCTGAAGGTTCTACATCGACGCGGTTCCATAGCTTATTTCCCTGATTTGCAAATGCCATGGCCAAGGTAAACACCTTCGAGATACTCTGAATAGAGAATTTGGTATAAGCATCACCCACGCCGTAATTATCTTCGTGAATTCGATTGAGATAAATTCCAAATTTGGTGCTATCTACTTTAGCAAGTTCAGGGATGTAATCTGCCACTTCGCCTTTATCCTCGCGTTTAAGCAGTTCGTCGTAGATGGTATTTAGAATTTCTTGGTAATCTGCCATTAGCCTTTATAAAATGGTAACTTTACAACGGTAGCGGGTACCGTATTCTTGCGTATCTGAATGAATATTTCTGTTCCAGGCGCACTTAATTCTTTGGTCACGTATCCCAATCCGATCCCTTTTTCAACCGAAGGTGCCATGGTTCCGCTCGTTACATTTCCAACCACATTGCCTTCCGGACCGAGTATATCGTAGCCTTGTCGTGGGATGCCTCGTTCGTTTAATTCAAATCCGACCAATTTTCTGCGGATTCCTTCTTCCTTTTGTTTTTTCAGATTTTCGCTGTTTATAAAATCTTTGTTGAATTTGGTAATCCATCCCAATCCAGCTTCTAAAGGAGAAGTGGTGTCATCTATATCATTTCCGTAGAGACAATAGCCCATTTCTAGCCGAAGCGTATCCCGAGCTGCCAATCCGATAGGTTTAATACCAAAATCGGCTCCAGCTTCCATCACTTTATTCCAAACTTGCTCAACTTCGCTGTTTTTGCAATAAATTTCGAATCCGCCACTCCCGGTATAGCCCGTAGCACTGATGATAACGTGGTCGATACCCGCGAAGTCAGCGACTTTAAAGGTGTAAAATTTTATTTCTGAAAGGTCTACTGAAGTTAATGATTGCATGGCTTCAACAGCCTTCGGACCTTGAATAGCGAGCAGCGAAAAGCCTTCAGAAAGATTTTTCATCTCAGCATTCATGGTATTGTGTTCAGAAATCCAATTCCAATCTTTTTCAATGTTTGAAGCATTTACCACGAGCAGCCATTTTTCGGCTTCCAGACGGTACACGATAAGGTCGTCTACGATACCTCCATCGCTATTCGGAAAACAGCTGTATTGTGCCTGTCCGTCAGCCAATTTAGAGGCATCGTTACTGGTCACTTTCTGGATGAGCGACAGCGCATTAGGACCTGTAATTAAAAACTCTCCCATATGCGAAACGTCAAAAACGCCCACACCTTCTCGAACAGTTTGATGTTCGGCCGTGACACCTTCATAAGAAACAGGCATGTTATAGCCCGCAAAAGGCACCATTTTGGCCCCTAGCGCTTCGTGAACATGCGATAATGCAGTATTTTTCATGGATTCTGGATTTTAAGGAGAACAAAGGTAACTTTTCTTGTGTGTAGAATAAAATTTCTTGAATATCTCTTTTCGAATTCTCACTTGCTAGAATTTTTCTTTACAAGTATCTTTACCAGAGATCGAAATTTATTTCAATCGGTTAAATTAATCCATCAGAAAAATACCATTTAATGAAGCTATTTTCAGCAGCACAATTACAAGAAGCAGATAAAGTAACCACCAAAAAGCACGGCGTCACTCTAGTAGAACTCATGGAGCGGGCAGGTACACAAATTTTTAATTGGTTGCACCACCGTATGCAAGGAGCGCAAGTGCCTATCCATATTTTTTGCGGAATTGGAAACAACGGAGGAGATGGTTTGGTAGTGGGGAGATTGTTGATTGAGCACGGCTATAATGTACATGTGTATATCGCCAATTTTACCGACAAGCGATCGAAGTGTTTTTTGATAAACTACGACCGGATTAAAGAGGTGACTAAAAAATGGCCGAAATTGATGACTTCCGAAGCTGATTTCCCCGAAATAAAACCAGAAGACATTATTATTGATGGGCTCTTCGGAATTGGGCTGAACAGACCGCCTGAAGGTTGGGTCAAAAAATTAATTCAGTATGTAAACGAACAAAAATCGTTTAAACTTTCCATAGATATCCCTAGCGGAATGTACGCCAATAAAGCACTTGAAGATGCCGAAGCGGTCATAAAAGCAAACCATACCCTAACGTTCCAAGCGCCGAAACTAAGTTTCTTTTTGCCCGAAACAGGAAGGTTCGCACCCTATTTTGAAGTCTTGGAAATTGGTCTCGACCCTGAATTTTTGCATACTGCTGAACCCATCGCCCAAGTGATTGCAAAGCCCGAAGCACAACAATTTTACAAACAGCGGGAAAAATATTCGCATAAGGGCACCTATGGGCATTCATTGATCGTTGGCGGAAGCTATGGCAAAATGGGAGCTGCTATCTTATCTACCAAAGCAGCGTATCGTACAGGTTCCGGGCTCGTAACCGCTTTTGTGCCCGAATGTGGTTATGAAATATTACAATCTACCGTGCCAGAAGCCATGGTGCTTACCGATGTAGAAGCCAATGTAATTACTAAGATAAAGTACGGTTTTGAACCATCGGCAATTGCCGTAGGTATGGGCATAGGTACCCAACCAGATACCGTTGCTGCGCTTAGTACGCTTTTTAAGGAAGCCAGATGCCCCATGGTGATCGATGCCGACGCAATTAATTGCTTAGCGAACCACGAAGCGTTATTAAAAGAGCTCCCAGAACTTTCTGTGCTTACACCACATCCTGGCGAGCTAGAGCGGTTGGTAGGTGAGTGGAAAAACGATTATGAAAAACTGGAGAAAACCAAGGCGTTTGCAAAAAAATACAATGTAATTGTGGTGATTAAAGGAGCGAATACTGTGGTTGTAATTGAAAACAGATTGTACATCAACACAACAGGAAACCCAGGGATGGCCACCGGCGGAACGGGCGATGTGCTTTCTGGAATGATTGTGGGGCTGCTGTCCCAAGGCTATGACCCATTAATTGCTTCTGTATTTGGCGTGTACCTGCACGGTAGCGCAGGAAATTTGGTGACACAAGATCTCGGATTTGAAGCCTTGATGGCACATGACGTCATAGAAAATATCGGGGCTTCGTTTTTAGAGCTGTTCGCTCCAGACCAAACCGAACAAGAAACAAAAAACGCATAAAGAAAACGCGCTAAACGGTTTTGGGTACCTTTTTAGCGCGCACTTGCATTTTTTATTTCAGTAGTTATAATAACGAGGTCAACATCGTTTTTAATTCAGGGTCGGAAGGTCTTGGAGCGCTTGGGTCTACCACATTTCCTTCTGGGTCGATTAATATAAACCTTGGGATTCCTGCAATTCTATATTCTTTAATAAACTCAGATTGCCAGCCTTTAGGCGCAAATATCTGCACACCGCCCAATTCTTTATCGGCTACCATGGCTTTCCAATTGGCTTTGGCCTGATCCCAAGAGCCTTTGTGGCTTCTATCGTCATCAATACTCATGCTCACAAAAGCGATGTTCTTGTCGTGTAGTTCGGTTTCTAAAGTTTTTAGATAAGGAATTTCTGCCTTGCAGGGAGCACACCATGTGGCCCAGACATCGATGTACACATATTTTCCTTTTAAATCAGATAGCGACGTGGTTCCGCCTTTGTAATTTTCATACCCTTCAAAAGTAGGAGAGGGGGCGCCTTTTGGCAGTGCTTCGCGCAGTGCTATCATGCTTCCGTAGTACCCTTGCAAACTTTTTATGGTGCCTTCAAGGTTCTCTTTGCTTTTACGCACCAATAAGGTATCCACATCTTTTTTGCTTTCAATAAAAGTAGTGAGTTCGGTACGTGCATCCTGCATTGCTTTATCCAGGCCTGCTGCATCTAAATTATCAAAATCGCCACCAAACAGCTCCTCTTCTTTTAAATTCTTTTCAGCCAAGAAATTGCTATTCTCTGCACCTTCACCCGTGTATTTTATAGATTCATCAAATTCTTTGGTATCCATTGTGAGTGTGAGGTCGTACCCGTTTTTCAGAAATAGGCTCGAACTCTCTACGCCATCGAAAAAGTAGTAAACATCGGGTTCAACGGTTAAGGTATCGCTAAAGGTACCGTCTTCATTTACGGCAATCACTTTTTTAAATCCGCGTTTTTCAACAATCAGGGAGTCGCTATTCGGGTTGTTGATGGTTCCAGAGAACGTGACGTAATCTTTCTTGGGAGTTTCTTCTTGGCATGCAATAAGTGCCAAAATACTGAGGATAAGAAGTATTTTCTTCATTTTTTATTTCGTTTATGGTCACAAGTTAAATGAATAATTATTGGTTTTAGTAAATATAGGTTGAAACTTAACATGAAATTGTATTTTTGTGAAAACAGCCCAAACCATGCAGGAAACCCATTATATAAGCTCAGAGAATCTAGACCTTCCGGTGCTGAGTACCATTTTAGACACAAACATGTTATTGGCCCTTTCAGAAGAGGCCACGCTCAATATTAAAAAGTCGTTCGACTACCTTCAGGAAAAAATTAAAAATGATAAAAGTCCTGTGTATGGTATCAACACAGGCTTCGGTTCGCTTTGTAACGTGAAGATTGCCGATGAAAACCTTAGTAAATTACAAGAAAACCTCGTCATGTCGCATGCCTGCGGAACGGGAGAATTTGTTCCGAAACCTATCATCAAACTGATGTTGCTCTTAAAAATTCAATCGTTGAGCTATGGTTATAGTGGCGTTCAGTTGGAAACGGTAGAGCGACTCATCGAATTTTACAATCACGACATTCTACCCGTAATTTACAGTCAGGGTAGCTTAGGTGCATCAGGCGATTTGGCTCCTTTGGCACACTTAGCCTTGCCGTTATTGGGAAAAGGAGAGGTATGGGTAGACAATAAGTTGGTGGCGTCTTCCGAAGTACTTAAAGAGCATAATTGGGAGCCCATAACACTGATGGCAAAAGAAGGTCTGGCGTTACTGAACGGTACCCAATTTATGAGTGCCTATGGTACCTTCACCTTGCTGAAAGCCCATAAATTATCATATCTGGCTGATGTGATTGGTGCGATTTCTATAGATGCATTCGATTGTAATATGAGCCCATTTAATGCCTTGGTACATTTGGTGCGGCCGCATCGCGGACAAGTAAAAACGGCCGAGCGCATTAATGAGTTTTTAGAAGACAGTGAGTTGGGGAAGAGCGAGAAAGAAAATGTACAGGACCCGTATTCGTTCCGCTGCATCCCGCAGGTTCATGGCGCTAGTAAAGACACCATTCTGTTTACCCACAAAACCTTTAAGACTGAAATTAATAGCGTTACCGACAACCCGAACATATTTATTGATGCCGATACTATTATTTCCGGTGGAAATTTTCACGGACAGCCACTCGCGTTAGCACTTGATTTCTTAGGAATTGCGTTATCTGAGTTGGCGAATATTTCAGAACGGAGAACATATCAAATGGTATCTGGGTTACGCGGACTCCCAGCATTTCTAGTCAACAACCCCGGCTTGAACAGCGGTTTTATGATTCCGCAGTATACCGCTGCCAGCATTGTAAGCCAAAACAAGCAATTAAGTGTGCCAGCTTCGGTAGATAGTATTGTTTCCAGTAACGGACAAGAAGACCATGTAAGCATGGGGGCCAATGCCGCTACCAAGTGTTTACGGATTGTAGATAACCTGGAGTCCGTCTTAGCCATCGAATTGATGAACGCCTCGCAAGCCTTAGAATTTAGACGCCCTAAAAAATCGTCTCCCTTTATAGAGAGTTTTGTAACTGCTTTCAGAAATGTAGTTCCGTTTGTGGCTGAAGACCGGGTCTTGGCAGACGATATACATGCCTCGGTGGCATTCTTACAGAGTTTCCAAATTGATAATGAGGTTTTGTTTGCGTAACTTGTGAGCAATATATCCTTAGAAAAATTGATATGAAAAAAGCGATTGCAGTGATATGTTTTTTGGTAGGTGGTACAACTTCTTGTTTTGCCCAAGACTATGTGCCCATGTTGGATACCGTAAACGAATGGAAATTTACCACCTGTAATTTTGGTTGTATTACAGATACGTATTACACCGATGGCGACACGATTGTAGATGGTACTACCTATAAAATTCTAGATGGCTACCATTATATTTCACGCGGATTTTTATTACATGAGGATGTAGCCGAAAAACAGATTTCTATTAAAATGCTACTGCCATCAGGGACTGAAGACTATCTGTTGTACGATTTTTCGCTGGAAGTTGGCGACACCTTTCAGATGAACAACCCAATTACCCCTTTTCCTAATGATGGCGGATTGTTCGTGTTGGATGAAATTAGTTCGAAAACGTTGGCCGACGGAAAGTCATACCGTCATTTCTACTTCTCACCAGCACCAGGGAATACCCAAAGCACCGAAGAAGCTGTTTGGATTGAAGGTGTTGGTTCCCTTTCTATCATCAATGCTCCGGGGGGCCATCCAGACATTAACGAAGTAGGGCATTTAAGCTGTTTTTTTAAAGATGGTGAGCGTGTCTACGAAAACTTAGACTCCATTACCGAGTGTGTACCCGATGTTTTGGGTATAAGTGATATGGCGCATTCATTTACTAATGTCTTGCTCTATCAAAATAATGGCACTGTGTTTTTAGAAAATACAACCAATATCCGTTTGTTTTCGGTGTATGATGTAACTGGGGTGAAAATTACAGATGGGATAAACTCAAACAGGGCTGCGCAATTTTCATTCAGTATAGCCAATTATGCCAATGGGTTGTATTTGGTGCGTATGCTAGATGCCAACGGAAACAAACAAGTACTCAAGTTCGTAGTACGGTAAGTTACTTAGCGTTTTCTACCTTTTCTGAAACCCAAGCAATGGCTTCATCTAATTCTGCAAAAAGCTGAAAAGGTTTCTCTAAAAACATTTTTTCGACCTTCACGGTTTGTGCGGTTATTTCTTTTGTAGAAACTACAGCGAAAGCCACTAAATTTTCAATTTTTGATGTGTCCCGATAAACACTAGGATCTACGGCATACGAATTTTTACGATGTGTGATATAGCCAAACGGTCGCCCTTTAAAATAGTTTTCTGCCAAGTCTACCAAATCTGCATTATATTCGGGTTTTACAGTAATACCCTGGTTCATCACTACTACTAAATAGTAGTCATAACAAGCTATGGTACCATATTCGTAGTTTATTATTTCAGTTGGTTGCATTCAGTCTTTTTTGTTGTTCGCAAAAATAAGCTATTTATTAGCATAATAAGCGTAGTTAGCGTTAAGGATACCTAACCTATCACATTTTTAAAGGCTACGGATGCTGTACGTTTACAGTAAGTACTCACTAAAATTTCCGCAGCAAAAATTTCACTTTCTATTTTTTGTTGAATGGCGCCCTTGTCAGTCCCCATCGTGGTTTAAAATTACATCGTGAACCCAAGCCATAGCACCGCTTAAGGTGGCAAATACCTCAAATGGTTTTTTATAGAAATATTTCTCTAGCAAGGCATTATTCCTGCTTATCTCGTCTGTGGTAACAATGGCCATGGCCAATAAATTATGAATCTTTGACGTGCCAATGTAGGTGAGGGGATCTACCGAATATGAAAAATGCCGATTTCCGATATAAACCATGGGCTTGTTGCTAAAATGCCTGTCTATAATCTCTCGCAACTTTTGGTTGTGTTCGGTACGCACGGTAATGCCTTCACGGATTTGGTTCACCAAAAATTCATCGAAGATAAAAACTTCGGCATACTCGAGATCGTAATGATAGAACATACTCATGCGGGGTGAACGTTGATTGGTATTTATAAAGATACATAACAATTAGATTAATGCGAAGTAATTCCTCCGCCAGATCCTGGAGGTGGTCCAGAGCCTGGTCCTGGGTGTTTAGGGCCTCCGTACAAATCAGGTCTTGACAGCTGATTATGCAGTGCGTTCATAAGCTGTTGTATGAGTTGCTGAGCGGTATGTTCGTTTATATCACCTCGGTGATAATGCATCATTATAATTCGGTAATATCCATTAGCTGCAGTTTGCAAGTCTTCTCCGGTCACTAGCGCTGCATTCATTCCGTCGATAACGCCTTTCCAAATAACACCTCCAAAATCGCCACTTTTTAATTGGCGTCCCATACCACTAGACCATTGTTTGGCAGAATGGCTGGATCCTGTAGAACTAATTCCTCCGCCAATACCACTTACTCCGCCACGGTGCATGCTCTTGGGAATTTGTAATACGGGAGCCGATTTATAGCTTTTTCCGAGTCCGGCATCACGATATGATTTACCTGGTACAGGATGTTCCCATTCAGTTGGTTTCCCTCCATGACCTTGTTTTTGGTTATAAAATTTGGCATTCCAGCTTCCAGAATTTGGAGTAAATAAACCCGAAGGAGGTTTTCTGCAAATTTCACCTTTCTTGCAATTTGAGTTCCCACATAAATGACATCTCTGAATAACATTGTCATCTTTTTTCTGAACCACCACGCCACTGCATGCATCACAACCACAACCATTGGTGTGGGTGGCGTTATCTAATTTCATCTGCGCCGCTTTAGTACCCATCACATCTGCTTCCCGTTCTAAAGAGGCATCATCATTTACGGCTACATTTCCTTTCATTTGTAGCGTGGGTTTTACGCGTCCTTGCTTTTGATGTACCACATGCCATGCCTCGTGCGCCAAATGCTTTTCCTGCCCTGGGGCCAAATGGATGTTTTTACCTTGCGCATACGCATGTGCCTGTAACTGTGCAGGTTTTGAAGAGTTTCGGTGTACCGTTACATCATCCATCGCAATTCCAGATAATTGCTCGATGCCCGATTTCAGCTGATCTGGAAGTCCGTTCTGCTTCTTTTTTGGCCGAGAAAGCTCCTGTAATTGCGCTATTTTCTTCGAATTGGAACTTTTGTTGGCAAGATGTTGAAACTGTGCGACGTTGGCACTTTCCTTTCGGTTGTCATGAAAGGGCAATGATGTGTTAACAGTTGAATTTTCTTTTTTTACTGAAACAGACTGTGATGATTTTTTTTCCTTTGGAACGAGCATAGCGTTAAGCTTTATGGTTCAGCTTTAAAGATACGATATGCAATTCAGCTTTCAATTACGTGAAAACACCTAATTTACGCCTTATAGTGTTGATATATAGAAAGGTATGTTTAGTGTGTGTCGATATGATCTGTCTTCTGCTTCGGGAGAATTTCAACAAAATAATACACAATATTACCAATACCCACTCGCTGATACCTGCATCAAAAAACAGTACGGCAACCTGATGTTTTATTGAGCATTGCAAAAAAGAATAAAAACTTTATTTTTCATTTGATAGGGTAACATCATTTTTCTTTTTAGGAAGAATTTCAACAAAATAATACACAATAGTACCAATACCCACTCGCTGATGCCTGCATCAAAAGACAGTAAGGCAACCTGAAGATTTTTTTTGGCCTACCGAAAATTTTTGTTACAATTTGAAGTGAAAATACCGTAAAATTTTAGTCTGTTCGAGCACCAATAAGATACAAAATCAAACTCAGGTATAATGCGAGTTCCTAAAATTTAGGTGTTGAACAAAAAATTGAAGAAAATTTTCGTAAGCCTAGCATTTTTTGGTTCTTTTTTGGGCAATGCAAAAAAGAATGAAAACTTTATTTTTCATTTGATAGGTTAACATCATTTTTCTTTTCAGGAAGAATTTCAACAAAATAATACACAATAGTACCAATACCCCCCGCCAGTACCAACACCAGAATCCAAATCAATTTTTGGTTGCTGTCAAAGTTCGGATTGCTATTGGCGTGAATGATGTAGTAGATCATGAGTCCGATACTTGAAATCACTGCAATGAGTATCATCAAAAACATGAGTCCGAAACTGCCGACTAGAAATCCGGGGTTATTTACACTGGCATCAGCCGCTTCATGTTCAATAATGCTGGCAAAGCTTATAAAGTATAGGGCGAAACAGATAATATAGACAATTACGCATACAATGGGGAGAAAGGTGAGTACGCCGAGCCAGATTTTTTTTGATCGTGTCATGGTAGGTGGATTATAAATGCTTGTTTCTAACTACTGCGGAAATGTTTGCTTAAAAGCAGCTGCTCTAAGATACAAAATTCGGAAGATTTCAAATTCACATTGGTATAGCCTGAATTCTCGCTCTCCGAGGTCGAATTCTCATTACATCCTTTATAAAAGATAGGGATTTTTAGTTTTAAGGGAATCATAAACTTCGTACACCATGAAAACAACTACCTTTTTTACGTTAGTGGCACTGCTTATTTTCAGTCAGATAGCCAACGCACAGCAAGAAATAGACCTTCAGGAGCTGTTACAGCGTCTGCATGGCAACCACATGGGCAGCATCCACGATGTATTTTCGCAAGAAGAAATTACGACCTTACAAGCCCATTTCGATAAAAAAAATGGAACAATCACAACGCCGCGGGCAATACAAGGTGGGATGTTTTATAGGGCTACTGAAAATACCCAAGGCAATTCGGCAGTGATAAACACCAATGATTTGTCGATGATTGAAATTGTGGCGCCATCGCCCCTCATGGAATTTGAAGGAGCGGGAGCGACCATACCAGGAACTCCTCGTGCGGTTGTGGTAGACAATAACAATAATTTTTATATCGTAGACTCTACGGGCAATTACACTTTCGTCGATCAAATTGAACCTGCTAACGGGCAATCGTTTACGGGGCTAGAGTACACCTCTGATGGTGCGTTGTACGGAATTGCCACTGATGGCATGGGAAGTACTACCTTATACGAAATAGATTTGTTAACCGCACAGGCGACAGCGGTTGGTACAGAGAACGGACTAGTAGTAGGAATCGCTTTGGGCCGTGATATGGACAATAATCTATATAGCTACGATATAGATACTAACTTGGTCTATCGTATCGATAGGCTCACGGGCGCACCAACCTTGTTGGGCCCGATTGGTTTTAATGCAGAATTTGGCCAGGGGATGAGCTATGATTCTTCTACGAACACTTTATTGGCCTCAGCGTTCAACTCTGACACCTTTAAGCCCGAATTGCGGTCTATTAACACAACAACAGGAACTTCAACACTTCTTGGGGTTATCGTGCCGGCATTAACCTTGCAATTTGCGTGGATGAGCAAGTATGATCCTTCGCTAGGTGTCACCGATATTTCTACAGAACGTTTTACACTCTATCCCAATCCGACTACAAATCTACTCACTATTTCTGCACTAACGAATATTGAAACCATCACTATCTATAACTCCTTGGGGCAATTGATACTGCAACAAGAAGAAACCGGAAACACTGCATCAGTTGATGTATCTGAACTCGCCAGCGGACTCTATATCGTACAGGTTGGCACTGGCCACGCACAAAACAGCCAACAATTTATAAAACATTAGGGGAGGTGGTTAACTGATCAAAGCCAAAAAACACCCGCTAGATAGGTTCTGGGGGGTGTTTTTGGGTTAGAGGGCTTGTGATTTATTCTGTGTTGACAACTGGTTTTTTACTATTTGTCTAATTTATCGAAAAATTTTGTTTCAAGACTTCCAGCAATTACTGAATAAGGATAATTTTCCGTATTTAGATTGTAACCTATAATTAAATATCCTCTTATATTTTTTTGTTTTTCTATCGAACTAACAATATCATTCATAACTCCATTTCTTGTCTCTCTATCTGTGTTTTTATAAGGGTAACCTACAAGTATATATTCTCTTCTCTTTGGACCAAAATTCATTACTAAATAATTATGCTTTTTTTCGCAATCATCATTAAGAATCATTCCTTTCAGCTTCTTCAAGTTCTTTTCGTATTTAATTTGGTCCTCAATTGGTAGATTTAATAAAATATAAGAAGAAGCAAGCCAGTTTTGAGAAATTGATTCAATTCTTTTCAATAAATCAACCCAATATTTAGTTTTTTTCAATGCAGGTTTTTTAACCTTTACATTTCTATGCTTCCCAATAAAATATGGGTCAAGCTCCTTTGATTTTAGGGTTAAATTAATATGAAAACCTTCTTCGTATTCAGTTTCCCCAATGTTAAAACCATTATCGAGATAGAAGCCAAATAAATCCATTTCATCCCCCTGAAAATCAATATGAGCTTCAAATTCTCTTCTCCGAGATAAGTAATGTATTTTTTCAGCTTGTGTGGATAAAATTTCAAATATTATCTCTAAATCTGTATAACTAATAGATGGTGCAAGTTCTTCTAATTTATGAGAAATTATTTTAGCGGAAATGAGTTTCTTTAAGTTACAACCAATGGAGCCTAAATTAGAAAGAGTGATACCTAATGGCACATAATATTTAATTATAGAACTGTCAATATTGTTTATTTTCCCAGACTTTGTTTTGAACTTATGTTGAGTAGGATTTTCTTTTAAAAAGTTTAGAAGACGTATAGCTTGCTCTGATGGTTCCACTACAAGTTCCTTCATTGTCCTAAATAGGCGTTCAGGAGCACCACGTTTTGCTGGAGGAGAAATAGTTCCAGATTTACACTCAACTATAATTGCAAATTCCTCAACTAATACAATAAGGTCGTTTTCATAAATTTTATCTTCTTCATTATTACTCCATAAGCTACCTGAAAATATTTGTGCTTTCGGAAATGATTTTTTAAACAAATCTTCAACTTTGTCTTCAAGATATTTGCCTTTCTTTTTAATGTATTGGCTTTTAAGTTTTGGTTGTTGAGTTAAGAATGTTTCAAGCACATCAATCGCTATATGATTAAACATATGTGGTATAATTGAATAGAATTTATCATTTTCTAAACTTATAAAAGGTTTAGAATGAATAGGATTGTCTAAATATATGTAGTCCTTATTTATATCAGATAACTCTCCAAACTTTAGACTTAAATTTTCTAATATGCTTGAAATTTCCTTTTTTGGTATTTTTTTTCGCAAATGATTATATACTTCATTGATACTATGAGAGTAAATATCTGTTAGAAAATAATCTGAATGTGCTAGAAATGTAGCTTTAAGATTTTTTAAATTTTTATTTACAAGATTCCAAGTTTTTTCTCTTTCAGGTTTTTCACTTTTTAAAACTTGGGGAAATGATTGTTCATATCTATTGAAAGTATCATTATAGGTTTTAGTCTTTATAAATGCGTGAGTTTTTCTATGATGAATATTTAGCTTGTTTTCTGTTAACGATACAATTCCAAATAGTACATCTAAAAGATTGTGCGATTTAAATCCAGTTGTATTAGAAAATAAAGGCTCTACAAAATTCGCTAATTCATAGGCGATAATTTCCATTTGATGAACGTAAGCCCAGTTTCTAACCGCAAGGGTATTAACCATCATTTCAGTCCTCAACATTACTACAGCAATATCATCTTGATTTTTGGCTTTCTCGCCTAAAACATAATATTTTCCAGATTGTGCTGTATTTAAGTCCTGAATTGTTGATTTGAAGTCCAACACCTTATCATTTAATGGTTTTCCAGATATTGTTCTTTCTTTAATTAATGAAAGACATTGCAATATTTCAAGAAAAAAAGGAGGAAATTCAAGATGTCCATCAATAGCTTCTCTATCTATACCTTCTTCTTGTCTGACAAAATAATAAGCACAAAACGAACCAAGATATAATGGGTCATATTCATTAAAATAATCAATTAATTTACTGTATTCTTCTTTGTATTTAATTTCAGATTTTTTTCCAACTTCAACAATTATCTCCAACCTTTTTTCGAAAGGAATATCTTTTAGAAAAGGATTTTCAAACCTTACAAATTCTTGTTTAACGACTTCATAAGGTTTGTAATTCTGTTTCTTTGCCTTTTTGTTTTTTACTTTTTTCTTTCTTTTTCGACTTTTTGGCATTTCTTATGATTTCGTAGAATTTGTTGTTTGGAACTTGTTGCCAACGGTCTTGCATATGGCTAGGCGGGTGCCGCGCGGCTGAATCCCTGCCTGCCGGCAGGGGCTAGGGAAGCACGGAGTGCTTGCGGGCAGCAGAACTCGTCTCTGCGTGCGATTCAGCTGGGGCAGTGGCGCCGCGCCGACGTTTTTATCCGTTTGGGCAATTTACGATTAATTGGGGAGATTTAGGTTTAGCCGAAAATGAGACATAAAATATATGCAGTGTTGTGGGTAGTACTTTTATGCTTTGCCTTTGGGTGTTGGTGTTTTTTGTTTTACCTCTTGTTGTTCATCTTCCTCTTTCACTTCGTATTTTTCAATCAATTTTGTTCTATCAACATCGGTTAACTTTTTTAGCTCTCGTCTATTTGATATTGAAGCAGTTTTCATTTCTTCGCCGACTGCTTTCATGTCTTCATAATCTTCTGGTACAGCAAGAAGTTTAATGTCGTTACCCTTAACTATATGCTCTGTTAAAGTACTTGCGACATCATTTACTTTAACATCAATACTGGTTTTATCAACTTTTTTATCTTCTACAAGTGCTTTTTCGTGTTGTTCTTTAATTTTACTTTTGATAGCTACTTGAATGTTATCTAACATTTCTTTTTCTCGGTCTTCTTCTTGTTTAAGTAACTTTTTATTGCCGAAATATGTTGCAATAATTTCTTTGGCTTTTGATTTGTACAATAAATAGCCACCAAATACTTTGAATCCTAATTCAATTAATTCGACTAAATCGACTGCAATATCCACATCAATGTTCAAGATTACATCTATCGACCCATTTTGAACCTCTACCAATTCAATTTCTTTGGGTGAACCACTTGTCAATAATTGATGATAAATAACTAAAGTTGTATTCCATTTTCGTAAGACCTTTGAAAATTCCTTTAGACTTTGAGTTGTTTTTAAATCTTTGAAAATTATTGATATAACTGCGTATTCATTTGAATCAATATCAATTTGGTCGTAATCAGCATAATTTTGGAATACAGTCTTCAGCCGATTTAATTCGGCTCTATTTTTTTCTATTTGTGATTTTAGATTAGACAATAAATTATTAAGTTTATTGAAAAACTGCTCAGTTGGGAGTTCCTTGTCATCGAGTATTTCATTAAGTTTTTCGATGTGGTCAGTCTCTGTAAAGGGACGAATTTTATCTGTCGGAAGAAGCGATTGAAGTGCCTCTGGTAAATCAGATTGATAAATTTCTATCAGATATGCCTGAATCTTACCGGCAATATCTTGAAATAGTTGAAGATTCTGTCTGTTTTGTTGTGGCGATATGCTCTCAATAAAACCGTCAACGTCTCGTTTAAACCCGCTTTCAACTACGAGATTTTCAAAAAGTCTTATTTTTTCTAATAGTGATTGTATATTCATAATGTTTTGTTTGTATTACCCACAACGTTTTATGTCAACTACTTTAAAATTAAAAACCCCCTCCGCCTTCAGCACTTGAAGGGGAGGGGGCTGTAGTGTATTTGTTTATACTAGTGGTATAAAGCTACAAAATTATTTTAAACTAGCTATTTTAAGTTTACGCTACCAAAGCCGTATTGGTTTCAATTGAGTAAGCAGTATCCAGTTGCAGTTTGCAGTCCTCAATTAAAATACTGCTACGGCCTACCGCCACTGCTGGCTCTAAAAAATCAACTTTCGGCTTCTTTTTTCTTCTTTTTAATCTTAATCGTTAACTCATTGGCCTTTTCATCTAGATCCATGGTAATGGTATCGCCTTCTTTTAAATTCGAGTTAATAATCTCTTCGGCCAAGGCATCTTCAATATACTTCTGGATGGCACGTTTTAACGGGCGCGCTCCATAGTCTTTATCAAAGCCTTTGTCGGCGATATAATCTTTCGCTTTTTCAGACAACTTCAAGTTGTAGCCAATGTCTTCAATACGCGCGTATAGTTTCGCCAATTCAATATCAATAATCTTATGGATATCGTCTCGGTCTAGTGTATTAAACACCATCACATCATCTACACGGTTCAAAAATTCTGGAGCAAACGCCTTTTTCAGGGCGTTTTCAATAATACCCTTGGCATTTGCGTCGGCTTGGCTGGCTTGCGCCGCGGTTCCAAATCCTACGCCCGTACCAAAGTCTTTCAATTTACGCGCTCCAATATTAGAGGTCATGATGATGATGGTATTTCTAAAATCAATCTTACGGCCCAAGCTATCGGTTAGATAACCATCGTCTAATACCTGCAATAACATGTTAAAGACATCTGGGTGGGCTTTTTCAATTTCATCTAGCAACACCACGGCATACGGCTTACGTCTAATCTTCTCGGTGAGCTGTCCGCCCTCTTCATAGCCTACATATCCTGGAGGTGCCCCAATCAATCGAGATACGGCAAATTTCTCCATGTATTCGCTCATGTCAATACGTACCAGCGCACTTTCGTTATCAAACAATTCGCGGGCTAACACCTTCGCTAATTGTGTTTTACCCACTCCAGTTTGCCCCAAGAATATGAATGAACCTATAGGCTTGTTCGGGTCTTTCAGTCCTGCACGGTTTCGCTGTATGGCTTTTACCACTTTGGCGACTGCTTCGTCCTGACCAATCACCTTACCTTTTATCAGTTCTGGCAATTCTGCCAATTTGTTGCTTTCTGTTTGGGCGATTCGATTTACGGGTATGCCCGTCATCATCGAAACCACCTCGGCAACTTGTTCTTCATCTACCGTTTCTTTGTGCAGCGCACTGTCTTTTTCCCAAGCTTCTTGGGCTTCGGTAAGTTGCTTTTCTAAATTCTTCTCATCGTCCCGCAGTTTGGCAGCTTCTTCATATTTCTGCTTTTTCACTACAGAATTCTTCAATTCGCGCACTTCTTCCAAATCTGCTTCAATCTTTAGGATTTTCTCAGGCACATGAATATTTGTAATGTGTACGCGCGATCCTGCTTCGTCTAAAGCATCAATGGCCTTGTCTGGCAAGAAACGCTCTGTCATATACCTATTGGTGAGTTTTACACAGGCTTGCAGCGCGGCATCGGTATACTGCACATTGTGGTGGCTCTCGTACTTTTCTTTGATATTCTGTAGAATCTCGATGGTTTCTTCTACCGTCGTTGGCTCTACCAATACTTTTTGGAAACGTCGCTCTAAGGCACCGTCTTTCTCGATGTACTGTCGGTATTCATCTAAGGTAGTTGCACCAATGCATTGTATCTCACCACGGGCGAGGGCAGGTTTAAACATATTACTGGCATCTAGCGAGCCGGTTGCGCCTCCTGCACCTACAATGGTGTGTATTTCGTCAATAAACAAGATAATATCGTCGTTCTTCTCCAATTCGTTCATCACCGCCTTCATACGTTCTTCAAACTGTCCGCGATACTTAGTACCCGCAACCAAACTAGCAAGGTCTAAAGTCACCACGCGCTTGTCGTATAAAATACGCGATACTTTACGTTGCACGATACGCAGGGCAAGACCTTCGGCGATGGCACTTTTACCAACACCCGGTTCACCAATCAGCAACGGATTGTTCTTTTTTCTACGGCTCAATACTTGGGAAACACGCTGAATCTCATGTTCACGGCCCACTACAGGATCTAATTTGCCCTCTTCTGCCTGTGCGGTGAGGTCACGACCAAAATTGTCTAACACCGGAGTCTTAGACTTCTTGGTGCCTTTGGTGCTCGAGCTACTCGCAAAGAGATTGTCTTTGTTTTCTTCATCGCTTGAGGTGTCATCATCGTTCGGGAAACTTTCCGAAGTTGGCGGTTCTATATAATCGTCGTCGTTTGCAATCATTAGCTTAAATTGATCTTTTACGCCATCGTAATCTACTTTCATCTTGTTCAACAACTTGGTTGTTGGGTCGTTTTCATTCCGTAGAATACACAATAGCAAGTGCGCGGTATTGATAGACGAACTCTGGAACAATTTAGCTTCCAAAAAGGTCGTCTTTAGGGCGCGTTCTGCCTGGCGGGTTAAGTGAAGGTTTTTTTTATCGTTCGCATTGGTACCCGCGTTCGGATTTGCGGGGCTCAATATCTCAACTTTTCGACGTAAGTGATTTAAATCTATATCCAGCTGGTTCAGAATGGTCACTGCTTTACCGTTGCCATCACGAAGCAGCCCCAACATTAAATGTTCGGTACCTATAAAATCGTGACCCAAGCGCAGCGCTTCTTCTTTGCTGTATGCGATTACATCTTTTACTCTGGGGGAAAAATTATCATCCATATTGTTGTCTCCTGTCTGTCTAAAAATAATGATTTCTGAACGAATTATGTCAAAAATGGTGCCTATTCATTACAGGTATGAGTAAAAGGACAAAAAAACAGGCGAACTACCAAGGGGAAACCGTGATAGTTATTAACGATTCCCTATTAAATATTTGTTAATAAAATCGTGAATAATGCCCTGTAAATAGCCTTTCCAAACCTTCAAAAATAAGTATCTTGCTTTCTTGATTAACTCAAATAAATAAAGAATTATTTTATGGCTGAAGGCGAAAAATTAATCCCAATTAATATTGAAGATGAAATGAAATCGGCTTACATCGATTATTCGATGTCGGTCATCGTGTCACGTGCACTGCCAGATGTGCGCGATGGTATGAAACCGGTACACAGACGTGTACTCTACGGAATGCACGAATTGGGTGTGCGTTCAAACACGGCACATAAAAAATCAGCCAGAATTGTCGGGGAAGTGCTCGGTAAGTACCACCCACACGGCGATACCTCTGTGTATGACGCCATGGTGCGTATGGCACAAGAGTGGAGTTTACGCTATATGCTCGTAGATGGGCAGGGTAACTTCGGAAGTATCGACGGTGATAGTCCGGCGGCAATGCGTTATACGGAAGCACGGATGCAGAAGATTTCGGAAGATATGCTAGCCGATATCGATAAAGAAACTGTAGACCATCAGCTCAATTTCGACGATACCTTAAAAGAGCCTACCGTATTACCCACCAAAGTACCCGGATTGTTAATCAATGGTGCGTCTGGTATTGCCGTAGGTATGGCAACCAATATGCCACCCCATAACCTTTCCGAAGTAATAGATGGTACCGTTGCCTATATAGACGACAACGATATTGATATAGACGGCCTTATGCAGCACGTAAAGGCACCCGATTTCCCTACGGGCGGAGTTATTTATGGCTATGAAGGGGTTCGTGATGCGTTCCATACAGGTCGCGGACGCGTAGTGATGCGTGGTAAAGCACATTTTGAAGAAGTAAACGGGCGTGAGTGTATCATTGTTTCTGAAATTCCCTACCAGGTGAACAAGGCGAATATGATCAAGAAAACGGCCGATCTGGTAAATGATAAGAAAATTGAAGGCATTAGCAACATTCGTGATGAGAGTGACCGTAAAGGAATGCGCATTGTATACATTCTGAAACGTGACGCCATCCCGAATATCGTATTAAACATGCTTTATAAATACACCGAGCTGCAAAGTAGCTTTAGTGTAAACAATATTGCGCTTGTAAACGGGCGTCCGCGTATGTTGAACCTGAAAGACATGATCCATTATTTTGTGGAGCACCGTCATGAAGTGGTGACACGACGTACCGAATACTTACTGCGGAAAGCGGAAGAGCGTGCCCATATCTTAGAAGGGTTGATTATTGCGTCTGATAATATTGACGAAGTAATCGCACTCATTCGTGCTTCGGCCAATGCAGACGAAGCCCGCCAAAAGTTGATGGATACGTTCGAATTGTCTGAGATTCAAGCCAAGGCGATCGTAGAGATGCGTCTACGCCAGTTAACAGGTCTGGAACAAGACAAACTGCGTAGCGAATACGAAGAGTTGATGAAGACAATTGAAGACTATAAAGACATTCTCGCTAAAAAAGAGCGCAGAATGGATATTATTAAGGAAGAACTTCAAGAAATTAGAGATAAGTATGGTGACGAGCGTCGCTCTACCATTGAATATGCAGGAGGTGATGTGAGTATTACAGACCTGATTGCAGATGAGCAAGTGGTAATTACTATTTCGCATGCGGGCTACATCAAACGTACTTCGCTTACCGAATACAAGAGCCAAAATAGGGGAGGTGTAGGCCAGAAAGCTTCTTCAACACGTAACGAAGATTTCTTAGAACACTTGTTTGTGGGTACCAACCACCAATATATGTTGTTCTTTACCCAAAAAGGAAAATGTTTCTGGATGCGGGTTTTTGAAATTCCGGAGGGAAGTAAAACGTCTAAAGGACGCGCCATACAAAACCTGATCAATATTGAACCAGACGATAAGGTAAAAGCGTTTATCTGTACCCAAGACCTAAAAGATGAAGAATACATCAACAGTCGCTATGTAATCATGGCAACCAAAAAAGGACAGGTAAAGAAAACACCTTTAGAGCAATATTCTAGGCCACGTACCAACGGTATCAACGCCATTACAATTAAAGAAGGAGACGAATTACTAGAAGCGAAGCTTACACGAGGCGATAGCCAAGTGATGTTGGCGGTAAAATCTGGTAAGGCCATTCGTTTTGAAGAGGAGAAAACCAGACCGATGGGTAGAAATGCCTCTGGGGTGCGCGGTATTACCTTGGGAAGCGATAGTGATGAAGTGGTAGGCATGGTAGCGATTAATGATACTGAAAGTGATATTTTGGTGGTTTCTGAAAATGGCTACGGAAAACGTTCGAGTATTGAAGAATACCGAATTACCAACCGTGGTGGAAAAGGAGTGAAAACTATTAGTGTTACTGAAAAAACAGGTAACTTAGTGGCCATCAAGAATGTATGTGATAACGATGGGTTGATGATTATCAATAAATCGGGAATTGCAATCAGAATGGCTGTTGAAGATTTAAGAGTTATGGGACGGGCAACACAAGGGGTTCGACTCATAAAGGTGCGTGACGAGGATTCGATTGCGGCTGTAGCCAAAGTAATGAACGATGATGAAGATGTAGAAGTAGATGAAGATGGAAATATTATTACTGAAGCTGGAACTACAGACACTGATGGGGCAGAAGAAAATGGCACGACTCTTGACAATGATGAGACACAAACCGAAAACAACGAATAAACACAAACACAAACCCATGAAGAAACAATTAATAATGGTAGGTATTTTCCTCGTAGCTGCCACCTCATTTGGACAGAAGAAGGAATTAAAAAAGGCGGAAAGAGCTTATAAAGGAAACGATATAGCTGAAGCCATACAGTACATTAACGAAGCAGAAGCATTGATTTCTGGAGCCGATGCCGATATGAAAGCCGATTTTTACTTGTTGAAAGGACAGGTTTATTTGGCTGATGCTGGAAAGAACGATTTTGAGAAGATGAAAGGTGCTGCGGCAGCCTTTAACAAAGCACTCGAAATGGACGCGAACAATAAAGACGCCCAAACAGGTGTTCAGCAATTACGCGCAGCCTTGGTAAACAGTGCTGTTACTGATCAACGTGCTAAAAACTACGGAAGAGCTACTGAAAAATTATACACCAGTTATACCGTAGCAAAAGATACCTTAGATCTTTACAATGCTGCTGAAAGTTCAGTACTTGCAAAAGACTACGACAGTGCTTTAAAATATTACGAGCAACTCTTGGATATGGGCTATACCGGAATCAAGAAAGAATGGATTGCAACCGACATAGAGACGGGTGAGATCGTGACTTTTGCAGATGAAGGAACTCGTTCTACCAACATGCTTTCTGGAAAATATACCAATCCAGATGAGCGTATGGCAACGTCTGTAAAAGGAGATATCTTACGAAGTGTTGCGATTATCTATACCAGTAAAGGTGAAAAGGAGAAGGCGATGAAAGTAATGAAAGAGGCTCGTGCCGAGAATCCGGACGATGTAAGTTTAATGCGTGCAGAAGCCGATATGGTATACCAAATGGGTGATATGGAAGCATATAGTGCTCTTATGGAACAAATCATAGCGACAGATCCTGAAAATCCAGAATTGTATTACAACCTTGGGGTTGGAAGTGCTAAAAATGGTCAGGCAGATAAAGCCATCGATTATTACAAAAAAGCGTTGAAATACGATCCAGACTACGCAGCAGCACAGATTAATATTGCGGCCACCATGTTGACGAAAGAGGGCGCTATTGTAGAAGAAATGAACAACCTGGGAATGTCTAAGGCAGATAATGCCCGCTATGATGTTTTAAAGCAAAAACGTAAAGACCTATACATGGATGTAATTCCATACCTAGAGTCTGCGATGAAATTGCGTCCAGATAATGTTGAATTGGTTCGTACCTTAATGAACATCTACGATCAGGTAGGAAACGATGCCAAGTCTAAAGAAATGAAAGCGAAATTAGCGCAAATGGAAGGCGGGCAATAAGCAACGCTTTTTAAAAGGATAGCAAACTGCTGCTCCTGGTCCCTGAGGTTCTCGAAGGGCAGGAGCAGCAGTTTTTTTATACAATACGTTTAATCACACGCAGTTTGTGCGTATGCTTGCGCTGTTCGTAATTAAATATTCCGGTATGGTCTAATCTGTCGATACGTACCTTGCCGTGGGCGTGTATAATATGGTGGTCTTCCATAATGATACCAACATGGGTGATGGTACCTTCTGAGTTATCGAAAAATGCCAGATCGCCTGGTTCACTTTCTTCAATAAAACTTAAGGGATCACCTTGTGTAGCTTGTTGGCTGGCGTCCCGTAATAATGCATACCCATTCAGTTTGTAGCATAATTGTGTAAGTCCGCTGCAATCAATTCCAAAGGGTGTTTTTCCTCCCCAGAGATACGGAGCGTTTAGATAGCTCAATGCCGTTTCTACAATTTTATGTTTTGATTGTTTTTCTGAAATAGAATGCCCTTCAAAGGTGTGTTTCAAGAATGCTACAGGCGCAACATTGCAGCCCATCGGAACCGCGAGTACTTGGCTTTCTTCTGTAGTCACCATCCCGAGGAGGTCTGTATTGTAAGTAGGAGTTAAGCCATTAAGCGATTTGTAGTCTTCTTCGGAAATTTCAACAAATTGCTTGTTGTCTATCCATCCTTCGTAGCAATCAAATTGTAACCGAATTCTGCTCCATTTTGATCGTGTTTCAGGGATTTTAAAGGTTTCTCCGTACAATACTTGGGTCACCATTTCGCTCGCGTCTGAAGCTTCAAGACGAAGAGGAACGATGCTTAAGTTACAGAGACCGTATTTCATAGTAAACTACAGGCTACAATTGCCGTTTAAGATATCTTGTATGGTTGGATTGTACAGATTTTGGAAAGCATTTAAATTTCCGCCTAAGCCACCGCCAAATATCAAAGGATTCAGACCACAGAAGTCAGCTAAATTTTCGTTATTGCTAATGTTCACATTACCGACAACTTGCTGAATGCTTGAGAGAAAATCGATATGCTCATTTGCCAGTCCGTTGATAATAATTCTATTTCCTATGGTTGTCAAATTTGAAAACCCGGTAATTTCAATAGCGCTGTCTGCCGTGGTGATGGGTTGGTTGATTTCAACAATTGTCGCATTGGCAAGTACATCAAAACCAGAAATTTCAGCAAGTGTATTATTCTCTATAATGCTTAAAGCACCTACCTCTGTTAATCCTTCAAATCCAGATAAAGAGATAAGATCAGTATTGTTTGAAATTGTAATTGAAAAAACCTCCGTTAGCGAATTAAACTGTGAGATTTGCACTAAACCGCCATCGGTGATAAATAAACTAAAGACACTTTCTAAGTTTGAAAAGCCTGCTCCTAAATCTATAAGATTTGTATTTAAGAAAACCGTTAAATTTTCACCTACTCTCGTGATAGTAGCCAATCCGTCGGTATCGGAAAGTGAATCATTGCTAGAAATTTCAAAATTACCTTCAACCTCTTGCAATCCTATAAGTCCATCTACATCTTGAAGCTCGGGATTTTGTGTCAGAACAAAATCGCCAGTAACCGTCCCTACGTTTTGAAGGCCTTGAACCGACGTCAAACTCGGATTAAAACTGATGGTCACATTGCCATCAACTTCAGAAATTCCTTCTAAGCCTTTCAAATTAGTCACATTGGTGCCTGAAACTTGTACATCGCCACCTACACTGCTAATTTGTGAAAGTCCATTTAAATTTGATAGTTTGGGCAAATCTAAGGCTCCAGAACCTATGTTGGCCCCAATATTTAGAGCGCCAGGAACCGTCGTTATACCTGACAAACCGTCGATATTTACAAGATTTTCTTGTGAGGTAATAGAGATATCGCCTCCAATAGTCTCTACATTGGAGAGCGCATTAATTTCAACTAAATCAGGATTAAAGCTAATAAATAAAGAACCGCTAATACCGGTAATTCCTTCTAAGCCTTGTAACGAAGTTATCGAATTCGAGAAGATTTCTATATCTCCGTTCACAGATAGTATAGAAGCCAATCCCGAAAGATCAGTAATGCTACTCGGCCCACTTAAATCGGGTGCCGAAATACGCAAATTTCCGTTGATTTCAGAATAGTTGTTACTCGCAAAATCATCAACTTCAGTTTGGGACTCTAGCAGCACATCACCAACAAACGGATTAAATAGTACTGGGCTCACCGTATCATCTGACGAGCAGGAAAAAACCATTGGTATGGTAATGGCCAGAACTATTTTTAGTAGCGTTTTCATAAATTATCTTTCAATCACCATGGCACTAGCACCGCCACCGCCATTACAAATAGCTGCAGCACCAATTTTGGCGTCATTTTGTTGCAGCACATTCAGCAAGGTAATCAAGATTCTTACACCGCTACATCCCAAAGGGTGACCTAGAGAAACCGCTCCGCCATTAACATTTACGTTACTATCGTTAAGCCCCATGATTTTCATGTTTGCTAAGCCTACTACAGAAAAGGCCTCGTTGAATTCAAAGAAATCTACATCGTCTTTGGTAATTCCGGCTTTCGCAAGTGCTTTTGGAAGTGCTTTTGCTGGCGCAGTTGTAAACCATTTCGGTTCTTGGGCGGCATCTGCGTAACTTTTAATGCTTGCAAGTGGGGTAAGCCCCAACTCGTTTGCTTTGGCTTCGCTCATCAAGATCATTGCGCCCGCTCCGTCGTTAATTGTAGAGGCGTTGGCGGCGGTTACCGTTCCATCTTTAGAAAAGGCCGGACGAAGGGCCGGTATCTTTTCCATTTTTACATTCTTAAATTCTTCGTCTTCAGTAACCATGATTGGTTCACCACGACGTTGAGGTACCGAAACAGGTACTACTTCGTTCGCAAATTTCCCGTCACTCCAAGCTTTTGCAGAGCGCTCATACGATTGTACGGCAAAAGCATCTTGGTCTTCGCGGGAGAAGTCATATTCGGTGGCACAAGCATCTGCACAAACTCCCATCGCATTTTGGTCGTATGCATCTACCAAACCGTCTTTTTGCATACCATCTATAAGGGTAGCTGGTCCAAATTTAGTGCCGTTTCGCATGTGAACATAGTGCGGAATGTTGCTCATACTTTCCATACCACCTGCTACAATAATATCTGCATCACCCAATGCAATGGCCTGGGCTGCATTCATCACCGCTTTCATTCCAGAAGCACAAACTTTATTTACCGTTGTACAAGGCACTGTATCTGGTATGCCTGCACCAAGTGCGGCTTGTCTGGCGGGAGCTTGGCCAACACCAGCTTGAACTACATTTCCCATATACACTTCTTCCACCATGGTAGGATCTAGCTTTATTTTGTCTAAAGCCCCTTTAATTGCAGTGCTCCCTAATTGGGTTGCACTGATAGATGAAAGACTTCCCATAAAGCTTCCTATTGGGGTTCTTGCTGCCGATACGATGACTACTTTTCTGCTCATAATTTCTTTTGGATACCTTTTGATATTTTTCTAGCAATACTAGGGGTACATATCATTTTGTTACTAAAAATACGTCCGCAAAATTACACATTTTAAACCGAACTTTCAATGCGCGTTTGGGATTAGTGAAACGTAAACTGTACCTTTACTGAACGTAAGCAGTCTATGAAACATTTCTTTTCATTTTTATCGAGGAACCAAGCAGATATCTATAAGATTTTCTTGTTTGTTCTTTCCACTTTTTTAGTGATTTACCTACTTCCGAAGGGCGGCCAGTTCAAATATAATTTTCAGAAAGGAAAGCCGTGGCAATATGAAAACCTATACGCTCCTTTTAGCTTTACCATAAAAAAATCGGAACGCGACCTGAGTGAAGAACGGACGAACATTCGCAATAATGCTGTGCCATATTTCGACTATGCTGAGCGTGCGCTTCCAGAAAGCAAAGAGCGTTTTGAAGAGCTCTTGGCTACTACCTTTGTAGACAGTTTGTTTCAGGTGAGTCCGAATAGAGTAAAGGATGTTGGGAATCAGTTTTTAGAACAAGTATACCGCTTTGGAGTCATTCAGGAAGTAAGTACTTATAATGAAAACGATTTGGTCTACCTAAAAAGAGGAAACGTAATCGAAGAAATTACGTTTGGACAATTTACACAGCTAGCCAACCTTCCGGAGCAAATTGAACAACACATACAACGTACGAATGCTGAAGGTTTTGCCGATTTGCTGAAAATTTTACTGAATCGTTCAGTGACTCCGAATATTACCCTGAATAGCAAGCTAACCGAAGCTTCGATACAGGCCGAACTCGACGCAGTGAATCCAAATCAGGGTATTGTTGAAAAAGGTGGGCGAATTATCGCAAAAGGGGAGGTGGTCGAAGGCACGACCTACCAAATCCTGAGTTCACTACGAGATGAATATCAATCTATTGTTTGGAGTAAAAACAACCGATTCTGGCTGGTGTTTGGCTATGCAATGTTAGTTTCGTTGGTGTTTTTGATGTTATTCTTGTTCTTGAAAAAGTACCGCACCGAAATTTATGCAAACAATACCAAGGTTACCTTTATCTTTTTTAATGTTGTGCTCATGGTATTTCTCACCACCATGGTAGTAAAGCTAGATGCCAAGTATGTGTATGTAGTACCCTTATGTATCTTGCCACTTATTCTGAAAGCTTTTTTCGACCCTAGATTGGGGCTGTTTGCCCACGTACTTACGCTGTTGCTGTTAGGATTTATTGTGCCCAATAGTTTTGAATATTTATTTCTCCAGATTATTGCCGGGGTGGTTACTATCTTAACAGTGTCTGAATTGTACCGCAGGGCAAATTTGTTTATTTCTGTAGGCCAGATTACCTTGGTATATATCGTTGGATATTTCGCCTTTTTTATCATACAAGAAGGAAATATCTTTGCTATGGAACTTGAAACCTTTGGGTATTTCGTGTTAGCGGGATTGGCGACTTTATTTGCCCATCCGCTCATCTATTTATACGAAAAACTATTTGGGCTTGTATCTGATGTATCCTTGTTAGAGCTAAGTGATACCAACAGTAAATTGTTGAAAGAACTAAGCAATAAAGCTCCTGGTACGTTTCACCATTCGTTAAATGTTGCCAATCTGGCCGAAGCTGCGGCAAATGAGATTGGGGCAAATGCGATGTTGGTGCGTGTGGGCGCGCTCTACCACGATATCGGAAAAATGGAACATCCTACCAATTTCACTGAAAATCAACTGAGCGGTTTTAATGCCCACGACGAGTTAGACCCGAAAGAAAGTGCTAGTATTATAATAGACCACGTAATTAACGGTATAGAAATGGCACGCAGAAGAAACATTCCCGACCGTATCATCGATTTTATTAGAACCCACCACGGAACTAGCATCGTGTATTATTTCTATAAAAAGGAGGAAGAACGCAATGGGCATGCCAACATGGAAGATTTTCAGTATCCTGGACCCATCCCTTTTTCAAAAGAAACTGCAATATTGATGATGGCCGACAGTGTGGAGGCGGCGAGTAAGAGCCTAAAAGAACCTACATCGACCAAGATTGATGCCTTTGTAGAGAAGATTGTCGATTCACAAATGGAGCAAGGACAATTTTTGAATGCAAATATTACGTTTAAGGAAATTCAGAGTATCAAAAAAGTGCTTAAAAAGAAATTGAATAACATCTACCATCTTCGGGTAGAGTATCCAGAATAAAATAGTTAGAGTTCCGCGTGTTCAGCCGTTCTCATTTTTTCTATAATATCCGTTTTCCTTCAGTCACAAACGAAATACCCTGTTGCCCATAGGTAGAAAGCATTATGGCCTCAAACAAAGGTTCTGTTGCCTTGGGCCGCATCTGCCAATCGAAAATAAAGTTAGCGCCAGTACCTCCTTCGTTATCAACGCCGTCGATCACAATTTGAACGGTCTCTAAGGGCCGAATAAAAATAGTTTTGTCGAAATACGTACGAATCGCTTTACCTTCAGTATTATAATACACTGCTTTGTTAATAAACAGGCTGTCTTGCATGTTTGGGTTATGAAGGCTCACCGTTACAGTAAGGTCTACATAATCTTGTTCAGTGCGCATAAAGATCTGCGAATAGATAGATAAAAATGTACTGCCATTTTCCAAGGTGTCTGTAGGAGCCTTTTTCAGCATTCTTTTCTCCCAATTCACAGGATCAGTAGAGCTAAGTTGTCTGTTTTGTACACAAGAGGTGCAACATGTTATTATAGCGAGAAGTAAGAAAATGTTCTTCATAAGTAGTAGCGTTCGTCAATGCTATAAAAATAACAAATTAAAAGTAGGGTGCGATGTAAAGTGCTTAGAAATCTATTTAAACTCAGCAACAATAAATTAGGACTGTACTAATAGAAACAAAAAAACCAGCTAGGAGCGGGGAGTTATGTGATCGCACCAGGATTGAATTCCGCCAATGGCGGAACAAGCACTGGGACCGTCCCGCTACAAGCGGGATGC